>Ga0209051_1000024_pt1 | contig 437007 bp, 421 predicted proteins | sample AraplaCvi_mMS_r2_2_FD_184286 | JGI IMG/M metagenome (GOLD analysis project Ga0209051, IMG submission 184286) | Arabidopsis root microbial communities from North Carolina, USA - plate scrape MF_Cvi_mMS_r2 (SPAdes) (version 2) | ecosystem: Host-associated > Plants > Roots > Endosphere | place... | reverse complement strand
ACCCATGATGGACAGCGGCACGGCCGCAACTCAAAGTCCGAATGTACGGGTGCAACTCTCTTCCTGCCCAGCCAGACCATGCCAACAAAGTGCTTGCAAAACAGGGGCGTCCATGTACGGGATGACGACGTGTGTTGGCAATGACGCGTGTTGGGGATGACGCGTGTCGGGGAGGGCGCGCCGGAACGACCGGCCTCTGGCGAAACCGTCGTCCCCACGGTCACGGCGGCGTCACATCCCCCCGTCACACTCGCCGGCTGCTCCGCAGCAGCCACCTTCCCCGATGTCCCCCGTCCCTTCCGCGCCCTGCGCGACCCATCCCTCCCCCCTCGCCACCCTGGCCGCCGCCGTGCTCGTGGTGATGTTCGCCACCCTGCTCGCGCTCACCCTGGCCGCCTCGCCCGCCTTCGCCGGCCCCATGGCCACGTCGAGCGACGACCCGGTGGACCTGCGTTTCTCCGACTTCTTCCGCCAGCCGGCGGGCCCGCGCGGCCTCGAGATCGCCGACGGGCTGCGCGCCGTCGACGGCCGCACCGTGCGCATCGTGGGCTACATGGTGTCGCGCGAGGACGCCGTCGCCGGCCGCTTCCAGCTCACGCCGCGCCCCGTGCGCATGAGCGAACACGCCGACGGCGACGCCGACGACCTGCCGCCCGCCACCGTCACCGTGCTGCTCGACCCCGCGCAACAGGACCGCATCGTGGCCCACCAGGCCGGCCTCGTCGCGCTCACCGGCCGCCTGCAGGTGGGCCGCCTCGAAGGCGCCGACGGCCGCGTCTCGTGGTTCCGCCTCCAGCTCGACCCGTCCGCCACGGCCACCACCGTGTCGCTGGCGCCCGCCCCCGCGCATTCCCACTGACCCTCACGAAGGCACCGACGTGAAACCCGTCCTCCCGCTGCTCGCCCCCGTTCTTGCGATGACCCTCGGCGCCCTGGGCATCGCCCACGCCGCCCCCACCGTCACGCGCCTCACGCCGCCGAGCGAGCTGTTCTCGTCGGGCAACGCCGAGCCGGTGATCGGCCGCTTCCTCCCCGGCCAGCGCTTCGACCTGCAGGCCACCGTCAAGCCCGACGCCGGCCAGCGCATCACCGAGGCCCGCTTCTTCATCGACGGCAAGCCGGTGTCCGCGCCCGTCGCGCTGCGCGACTGCGCCACGGGTTGCGTGAAGGGCGTGCCCACCGAGGCCGCCATCGCCACCGTGCGCGCCGTGAGCCTCGACAAGGCCGGCCGCCACGAGTTCACCGTGGTCGCCACGCAGGGCAACGGCGAGAAGGTCACCGCCCGCGGCAACTTCGACGTGGTGCCGTTCGACGTGGCCACCGGCGGCAAGGTGCGCAACATCATCCTCATGGTGGGCGACGGCATGGGCGCGTCGCAGCGCACCGCCGCGCGCATCGTCAAGGGCGGCTACGCCCAGGGCAAGGCCATCGCCCCGCTCGCGATGGACACCTTCCCCGCCACCGCGCTCGTCAAGACCGCCTCGCTGAACTCCGTCGTGACCGACTCGTCGCCCGGCATGACCGCGTACGTCTCGGGCAACAAGAACAACAACAACGAGGAAGGCGTGTTCCCCGACGACACGACCGACCCGTTCGACAACCCGCGCATCGAGTACCTCTCCGAGTACCTGCACCGCACCCAGGGCAAGGCCCTCGGCATCGTGACCACGGCCGACGTGTTCGACGCCACGCCCGCCGGCAACGCCGTGCACACCAGCAACCGCGGCGCGGGCACCGGCATCGTCGACCAGTTCTTCGACGACCGCGGCAACACCGGCCTCACCGTGCTGATGGGCGGCGGCCGCAAGTGGTTCCTGCCCGCCGGCACGCCGGGCTCCGAACGCGCCGACGGCAACGACTACGCCTTCTCGTCGAGCGACCCGCACACCGCCGAGATCGTCCGCCGCTGGGGCGCCGCCTCGGGCGCGAAGGACAAGGGCCGCGACCTGATCCGCGACTTCCAGGGCGCCGGTTTCCAGTACGCCGCCACGAAGACCGAGATGGACGCCGCCGCCGGCGCCGACCGCCTGCTGGGCCTGTTCGCGTTCTCGAACATGAACGTGGCGCTCGACAAGATCGACGGCCGCCGCGGCTCGAAGAAGGGCATCACCGGCAGCGTCGTCGACGACTACGGTTTCCCCGACCAGCCCATGCTCGACGAGATGACCACCCGCGCGCTCGGCGTGCTGCGCAGGCAGCGCAACGGCTTCGTGCTGATGGTGGAAGGCGCATCGATCGACAAGCAGGCCCACAACATGGACACCGAGCGCTGGATGCTCGACACCATCGAGTTCGACCGCGCGATCCAGGTGGCGCAGGAATTCGCCCGCGAACAGGGCGACACGCTCGTGATCGTCACCGCCGACCACGAGTGCTCGGGCGCCGCGCTGATCGGCGGCTCGATGCTGACCGACGCCGCGCTGCGTTCCGCCGCCGAATCGCGCGGCGTGGCCAACCTGCGCGACAAGGTCGTGGGCGTCTACGAGAAGGCCGGTTTCCCGCGCTATCGGCTGGCCGCCGACGGCTACCCCGAAGCCACCGACATCGACTACCGCCTGCTGGTGGGCTACGGCGCCAACGCCGACCGCCACGAGGACTGGCGCACCAACAACACGCCGCTGCGCGACTCGCAGCAGCCGCTCGTGAAGCAGGAACCGCTGAAGTGGTACCCGGCCAACCCGCTGGAGCGTGACGACGCGATGGGCGACTTCCTCGTCACCGGCCAGGTGCCCGGCGAATCGGCCGTGCACACCGCCACCGACATCCCGCTGTCGGCCTTCGGTCCGGGCGCGCTCGCCTTCACCGGCGTGATCGACAACACCGACGTGTTCTTCAAGCTGGCCCAGGCGGCCGTCAAGGGCACCACCGCCCCGGCCGACGCCCGCGGCGGCAGCCGTCCGCGCAAGCGCTGAGCGGCAGGCGATCCGAGCGGCCCCTCCGGGGTCGCGTCCGACGACACGGCCCCGATCGGGGCCGTGCCGCTTTCAGGGGGCGCGCACCTCCCGATGCACCGGCCTGCCATCTCCGGCAGAATCCCGGGATCGGACCGGTCAAACCGGCCGGCCCCGGCAGGGGATCCGACACGTCGCAGCACACTTTCCCCGGGTCTGCTACCTTTCGCCCCCCGACGAACAGAAAACCAGGAGACCTGCGTGAGCAGTCAGCAAGAAGGCCTCCGCGCATTGACCCCCGAGGCGATCGCCGCGATGCGGCGAGGCGTGGAAAAAGAAAGCCTGCGGGCGCTGCCCCAGGGCGGGCTCGCGCTCACGCCACATCCGGAGGCGCTCGGCTCCGCGCTGACCAACCCGAACATCACCACCGACTTCAGCGAATCGCAGATCGAGCTCGTGACCGGGGTGCACCCCGACGCCGAGGCCTGCGTCGCCGAACTCACGCGCATCCACCAGTTCGTCTACAGCGCCATCGGCGACGAGATGCTGTGGGTCAGCAGCATGCCCTGCGGCCTGCCGGTGGACGAGACCATCCCCATCGGCCGCTACGGCTCGTCGAACGTCGGCAAGTCCAAGAGCGTGTACCGCATGGGCCTCGGCCACCGCTACGGCCGGCGCATGCAGACCATCTCGGGCATCCACTACAACTGGTCGATGCCGGGCATCTCGAACGACGGCTACTTCGGGCTGATCCGCAACTTCCGCCGGCATTCGTTCCTGCTGCTGTACCTCTTCGGCGCGTCGCCGGCCGTGTGCTCGTCCTTCGTCGACGGGCGCGCGCACGAACTGCAGGACCTGTCGGGCCGCTCGCTCTACATGCCGTACGGCACGTCGCTGCGCATGGGGCGCCTGGGCTACCAGAGCGATGCCCAGTCGTCGCTCGCGGTGAGCTACAACGGCCTCGAGGGCTACGCCGCGTCGCTGCAGGACGCCCTCACCCGCCCGTACCCCGCGTACGAGACCGTGGGCGTGCACAACCCCGCCGGTGAATACAACCAGCTCGCCACGAGCCTGCTGCAGATCGAGAACGAGTTCTACGGCACCATCCGCCCGAAACGCGTGATCCAGCCCGGCGAACGCCCGCTGCACGCGCTGCGCGAACGCGGCGTCGAATACGTCGAGGTGCGCTGCATGGACCTCGACCCGTTCGTGCCGGCCGGCATCACGGCCGAGACGATGCGGTTCCTCGACATCTTCCTGCTGCACTGCCTGCTCAGCGAAAGCCCCGACGACACGCCGGCCGAGATCGCCGCGCTGGCCCGCAACCAGCACCGCACGGCCGCCCGCGGCCGCGAACCCGGCCTGCGCCTCGAGCGCGGCGACCGCGAGGTCACGCTCGTCGAATGGGCCGAGGAGCTGCTCGCCGCCTGCACGCCCATCGCCGCGAAACTCGACGCCGCGCTCGGCGGCACGCTGTACGACGAGGCCATGCAGGCCGCGCGCTACGCCCACGCACACCCGGACACGCTGCCGTCGGCCCGTGTGCTGCAGTCGATGGTCCGCGACCACGGCAGCTCCTTCATCGACTTCGGCCGCGCCCGCTCGCGCACCGCGAAGGAGTACCTCACGTCGCTGCCGTTCTCGGAGCAGGAGGCGCTGCACCTCGCCGCCCTGGCGCGCGACTCGGTCGCCGAACAGGCCGCCATCGAGAAGGCCGACACCGTGCCGTTCGAGACCTACCGCCAGCAGTACCTCGACATCGCCCGCCTCGGCGACCCGCGCGCGTGAGCGACGAACCCCTCCCCGTTCCCGTGGCGCCACCGCGCCCCGCGTGGCAGCGCCACCTGTGGATGGCCGGCGGCTTCGTCGCGCTGCTGCTCGGCTTCATCGGCATCTTCCTGCCGCTGCTGCCCACCACGCCGTTCATCCTGCTGGCCGCGTTCTGTTTCTCGAACGGCAGCCCGCGCTGGGAGCACTGGCTGCTCACCCACCCGCGCTTCGGCCCGATGACGCGCCAGTGGCGCGAACACCGCGCCGTGCCACGCCGCGCGAAACAGCTGGCGGTCGCGATGATGACGGTGAGCTCGGTGGGCTGCTGGTGGGTGCTGGCGCACCCGTGGCGCTACATGCCCGGCCTGTGCTGCCTCGCGGTGGGCATCTGGCTGTGGCGACTGCCCGACGGGGCGCCGAGGGCCTGAGCGTGCCGCACGACGCGTTGACGTCGCAGCTCGCGTTCCTGCGCGAGATCGACCGCCTCAAGAGCGTGGTGCGCCAGTCCCCGCTGCTCGACCGCAGCCGCAGGGAGAACAGTGCCGAGCACTCGTGGCACCTCGCGATGTACGCGCTGCTGCTGCACGAACACGCCGCCGGTTCGGTGGACCGCGAGCGGGTCATCCAGATGCTGCTGCTCCACGACATCGCCGAGGTGGACGTGGGCGACACGCCGATCCACAACGTGCGTCCCGGTTCGGACCAGGCCGAACTGGAGGACGCCGCGGCCGTGCGGCTCTTCGGCATGGTCCCGGGCGAACAGGGCGCCACGATGCTGGCCTTGTGGCGCGAGTTCGAGGCGGCGCAGTCGGACGACGCGAAGTTCGCGAAGGCGCTCGACCGCGTGCAGCCGCTGCTGGTGAACCTGCGGACCGATGGCGGCACGTGGCGGGAAAACGGGGTCACGCTGGAGCAGGTGCTGCAGCGGTACGGTCCCGTGATCGCGCGGGGGTCGCCCACCTTGTGGGCCGTGTGCGAGCAGGGGGTGCGGGAGCATTTCGCCGCGAGGTGAGGCGCGGGCGCCGGCCACGGCGGTCACCAGCGGGTGGCGCCCCCCCCCATCAGAGGGGCCACGGCGAGATCGCACCGACACCCGACGCCATCAGAATCACAGGCAGACGTCGGCATCCGACCGGCGCACCCAGTGGAGGGGTCCCTGTTCATGTCGACGTTTGCCAGCCGCCGCGATGGCGGTTCCCTGTTGCGGGCCGTTCGCGGCAAGTCCGTTCCATCCGTCCTGCTGCGGTGGAGCATCGCGGGAAGCCTCCGAAACATCGCCTGGTCGTGGCTCGCCATCGTGGCCACCGGGTTGCTCGCGGCCTGCGGCGGTGGCGGGGGAAGCGATGATCCGGGCATCGCGGGGCCGGCGATCAGCGTGCAGCCGTCCGACCAGAGCGTCGTCGAAGGCGGCAATGTCACGCTGGCGGTGACAGCGACCGGCGACGTCACCTACCAATGGCAGCGGTTCGAAGACGGCGGCTGGGTCGCGCTGGCCGGCGCCACCTCCGCCCGCTACACGCTGGACGAGGCCCGGGCCACGGACCACGGCGCGCGCTACCGCGTGCTGGTCACGGCGGCCCGCAACCCCTCGAACGTGCTGATCAGTTCGGTGGCCACACTCAGCGTGTCCCCGGCTTCGATCGCCCCCGTCGTGCTGCAATCACCGGCGGACCTGACGGTGCTCGCGAGCGAAGCGGGCGCCTCGTTCCACGTGACCGCATCGGGCACCCAGCTCGTCTACCAATGGGAGCGCAGCACGGACGGCACCGCCTACACGGCCATCGTCGGCGCCACTTCCAGCTCGCTGCTGTTGCCCCCCGTCCAGCCTGGTGACGACGGCACCCATTTCCGGGTGCGCGTGAGCAATGCGGCCGGCAGCGTGACCAGCGGCGCCGCGCGACTGCAGGTGCGCGCCTCGCCGACCGCCCCGCTCTTCACGCGGGAGCCCGCAGCGCTGTCGGTCACCGATGGCCAATCCGCCAACTTCTCCGTGGCCGTGGTCGGATCGCCGCAACCCACCCTGCAGTGGCACAAAAGCAGTGACGGCATCACCTGGGTGCCGCTCGGTGGCGAAACCGGCAGCAGCCTGAGCTTCACCGCCCGCGTCGGCGACAGCGGTTCCAGATACCGCGTCGCGGCGACCAACCCGCAAGGCACGGTCACCAGCGCCGAGGCGGTGCTGAACGTCGCGCCATCGCTGGTCGCCCCCAGGTTCACCGCCGAACCCGATTCGGTGACGGTGGGCGAGTACGCCTATCCGGTCTTCAGCGCGTCCGCTCAGGGCTCTCCCACACCGACATACCAGTGGCAGATCAGCACGGACGGAGGCGTGAGCTTCACCAACGTGGTGGGCGGCTGGCAGGGTGTCCTGCAACTCCAGGGCACGACGGTGAGAGACAACGGCAAGCAGTTCCGCGTGATCGCGACCAACGGCGGCGGCAGCACCACCAGCCGCGTGGCCACGCTCACCGTCGTCCCCGGGCCGCAGATCCTCCAGCACGTGCAGTCGGTGACCTGGGACCCTGCCCTCACCGACGCGGCCTTCCAGGTGGTGGCCAGCGGGCCGAACCTCTCCTACCAGTGGCAGCACAGCCGCGATGCCGGCAAGAACTGGGTCGACGTGCCGGGCCGGACCGGCTCCAGCCATGTCATCTCCGGGCCGTTCGACGATGCGGTCGACGCCGTGCGCGTGAAAGTCTCGAACGGAGGAGGCACGCAGTTCTCGGAAGGTCTGCTGATGCGCCAGCCCTGGCGCACGGTCTATCCCAGGCCGACCGGCCACACCCTGCATGCGGTGGCCTGGGTCGACGTGAACACGATCGTGGCGGTGGGCGAAGGCAGCGAGATCCTTCGCAGCGCCGATCGCGGCGCCACCTGGAAGACGGTGTACCTCGGCGGGTTCGGCAGCGGAGAGAAGCTGGGCGTGGCATTCAAGGGACAGATCGGCATCGCGGTGGGCAACGGCGGCCAGATCCTGCGCAGCACCGATGGCGGTCGAACCTGGTACTCGGTCTTCCGCAACTTCACCCTGATCGCCCCGCTCTCCGGCGTGGCCTGGGTCGATGCGACCACGGTGGTCGTCGCCGGACACGGCGGCGTCCTCATCCGCAGCATCGACGCCGGCCTGTCATGGTCCGACGTGGTCGAGCAGGATCGCTCGACCCATTTCATCGACGTCGCGTTCTCGAGCGCGGGGGTCGGCCTCGCGGTGAGCATCGACGGCAAGATCCTGCGGTCGATCAATGGCGGCGCCCAATGGTCGCCAGTCGCCAGCGGCGCGAACCAGACCTTGGGGCTGGTCGCGTTCGCCACGCCCTCCATCGCGGTGGCGGTGGGCTACCGCGGCCTGTTGCGTTCGACCGATGCCGGCCAATCGTGGCAGCCGGTCGTGTCCCCGGCGCTCACCAACACGAACCAGGGGTCGCCGGTGGCGGTCAGCTTCGCCAACGGGTACGGGCTGATGGTCATGATCGACGGGCAGGTGCTGCGCAGCGACGACAACGGCGCCACCTGGAATCTGGTGTGGTCCAGGAGCGACTGGGGCTACCAGGGCGCGACGGTCAGCCCGTTCGACGGGACGGTGGTGGCGGTCGGGCTGGCGGGGCAGATTCGCCTGAGCACCACCGGCGGCCAAAGCTGGACCGGTCCGAGTGCCGACGCCCGGCACGCCCTCCGCGGTGTCGCGTTCGCCTCGCCGTACGTCGCGGTGGCCGTGGGCTCGGCCGGCACCGTGCTTCGCAGCGCCGACGGGGGCGACACCTGGTCGCAGGTGGCGAGCGGCAGCACGGCACAGCTCGAGGGCGTGGCCTTCGGGGACGCGAGCACCGGCGTGGCCGTGGCGTTCGACGGCACCGTCCTGCGGACCGTGGATGGCGGTTCGACGTGGACCAGCCAGAGCACCGGGATCCTGCCATCGTTCAGTGGCGTCGCGTTCGCCAGCCCCAGTGTCGCCGTCATCGCGACCACCTACGGGCTGCTGCGCTCCACGGACGGCGGTGCGACCTGGGCGGCACCAGCCACCAACGTGCTGTGCTTCTGCCGCGCGGTGGCCTTCGGCAGCGCCACCGTCGGCGTCGCCGTCGGGGCCGGCGGCGACATCGCGCGCACGGTGGACGGCGGTCAGACCTGGCACAGCGTTCCCGCGGGCACCAGCGAGGAACTGTGGGCCGTGGCGTTCGCCGACGCACGGAACGCGGTGGCGGTCGGCGCCCACGGCGTGTCGGTTCGCAGCAGCGACGGCGGTGCGAGCTGGCAGAAGGGTCCGCTCGTCGACGGCAGCGGAGGACAGTGGCAGAACGGCATCGCCTTCGCGAGCCCGACGGACGGCGTGGCGGTGGGCCTGGCACTTCACCGCACGGTCGACATGGGGCAACAATGGTGGAACGAGAGCACGGCGCCCGGCACGTCGTTGACGGCCATCGCCTTCTCCGGGAACCGCGGGATCGCCGTCGGCGCGAGCGGCATGATCCTGCGGACGACGCCGTGGCGCAGAATGGAACCGTGAGTCCGCGGTCTGCAGTCGCCACGACTCGGCCCGTTGCGCGCAGCCTTGCCCAGGGCCCGAGCGAACTCGATTGCGCTCGATCGTCGGCCATGCGGACGGACAACTCGACATCCCACGGCAGCGCAAGCAGCACTGCCTCGCGGCCGCGGATCTCAAGTTCGGCCCGCGACAGCCGATGAGAACGAAGGTCCCGCCATCACCCCGGCGGCACGGCGCCGGGCGCCCGCGTTCGCATTCTTTCTCTGCCAGTCATGTTCGGGAGTCGTTGTCGACCCGTGCTGCGCGCCGCGGCCCGGTTCCTGTTGATGCTGTGGGCGCTGCTGCCGATCATGGCGAACGCGGCGAACCCGGCGGCCGTGTCGACCCTCCAGGCGTCGTGCTGGGCCGCCGGCCCCCTGTCTGAAACGATCGACGACGTCGCCCGGTCCGAATCGCGCTGGCAGTGCGGGAACCGGCACTACACCCTCGACGGCGAGCGGGTCCTGCTGCGCTTCGAGATCGACACGGGACAGCCGCTACCGCGCCACCTGCTGTCGCGGCGCAGTGCCCTGCAAGCGGTCCACCTGCTGGCGATCGACGCCGACGGCAGCCTGCGCCGCGCGTCGTTCTCGCCGGACCAGTTGCAGACCGCCCGGGCGGGCGGCTACTTCGAGTTGCCCTTGACCGACGTCACGGGCCAGACCCGCCAGCTGATCGTCGCATTCGACCGGCCCACGCACCAGATGGTGCTGGAGCAGGCGCACCTGGCCAGTGCCGACAGCGCGCCGGCGACACGCCACCTGCTGTTGCTGGCCGGGCTGTGCGGCATGCTGATCATGCCGCTGGTCTTCAACATCGCCTTCTACCGCGTCCTGCGCGAGCCCTTCGTGCTCTGGCACGCCGCGCTGGCCGTGTCGCTGTTGCTGAGCAGCCTGGTCACGTCCGAACTGGCGCCGGTGCTGCTCGACCTGCCGGCCATGGCGTTGAGCTGGATGGCGACGCTGGTCTTCGGCATGACGATCGCCACCGGCGTCATGTTCACCGCCAGCTTCGTCGAGCCCGAGCACATGAACCCGCGCCTGCGCCGCGCGCTGCCGTACTGCGCGATCACGGCGCTGGCGCTGAGCGCGTTCCATGCCGCCTTTCCCTACGTCGCGCGGCCCGTGCAGTCCCTGTTCTACACGGCGGCCTTCGGGCCGATCCTCCTCATCGTCCTCTGGGCGCTCGTCGACGCGCTGCGGCGCGGCAGCCGTGCCGCCCGCTTCCAGGCCGTGGGGTGGGCGCCGCTGCTGCTGGTCGGGCTGATCCGACTCGTGACGGGCCTCGTGCCGGGCCTGACGAGCAACGATGCGGAGACCCTGTTCCACATCGGATGTGTCTTCGAGGTGCTGTCGACGGCCATGGGCGTGGCCGACCGCCTCATGTCCCTGAAGCACCAGCGCGACCGGGCCCGGACCGAAGCCGCGCTGCTGGAGCGCCTGTCGGCGCACGACGCCTTGACCGGGCTGCTCAACCGGCGGGCCATCGAGACGCGGTTCGAGGAATTCCGCGCCGACGGCTACGACACCCTGGCCGTGCTCGACCTCGACCACTTCAAGTCGGTCAACGACCGGTTCGGACACGGCGTCGGTGACGCGGTGCTCAAGGCCGCGGCCGAGGCGCTGCAGCCCGACGCGCAGGTCCAGGCCTTCCGGCTGGGCGGCGAGGAGTTCGTGCTGCTGCTGCGCGGAGACGACGGCCTCGCCCAGGCCGAGCGCCGGCGCCAGGCGATTCCGTCGCGGGTGGCGACGGCGGTGCCGCAACTGGAGCGGCCGGTGACCGCCAGCATGGGCGTGATCCGCCTCGCCCGCGCCGCCCACCTCGACACGCGTTTCCAGCCCTGCTTCGACCGCGCCGACAAGCTGCTGTATGCCGCCAAGGGCAGCGGACGCAACCGGAGTTCGTTCGCCCCGGCACCCGAGGTCGCCCTGACTTGAGCGGGGGGCGGCCGCGACGGGACCTCTCGCCGTGGTCGTCCCTCGGGAGCGCCACTAGAATGAGAACAGTTCTCATCGGCAGCGACTCCACCACGCCCCGGACCGCTGCACCCTGAAGGGGTCCCGCGTGTCTTCCAACGAACTCGGCCTGTCGCAGCGACAGGGTGTCGAAGCGCTCTACACGGCCCACCACGGCTGGCTGCTGGCGTGGCTGCGCCGCAGGCTGGGCAACGCGTTCGACGCCGCGGACATCGCCCACGACACCTTCGTGCGCGTGCTGCGCAAGACCCTCGACGAACCGATCCGCGAGCCCCGGCCGTACCTGGCCACCATCGCCGGCGGCCTCGTGAACAGCCACTGGCGGCGACAGGCGCTCGAGCAGGCCTGGCTCGAGACGCTGGCGGCCCACCCCGAGGCGCTCGCGCCGTCGCCCGAGGAACGGCAACTCGCGCTGCAGGCGCTGGAACTGCTCGACCGGCTGCTCGACCGCCTGCCCGCGCAGGTGCGCGAGTGTTTCCTGCTGTCGCAGCTCGACGGCCTGACCTACCCCCAGATCGCCGAGGCCCTGGGCATCACGGTCAACGTCGTGCAGAAGGCGATGACCCGCGCGATGACCCAGTGCTACAAGGCCCTCCATGCCTGACGCGGACACCCTCGCCGCCGCGCCCCCGCGGGACGACGGCACGCCCATCGTCGACGACATCGTGGGCCAGGCCGTGGCCTGGTACGTGCGGATGGCCTCGGGCGCGCCGTCGGCCGACGACCGCGCCACGCTCTCGCGCTGGCTCGCCGAGGATACCGACCATGCCCGCGCCTGGCAGCGGCTGCAGGACATCGGCCAGCAACTGCAGGGCACGCGCACGCACCTGTCGCCACCGGTCGCCCGCTCGACGCTCGGCCGCACCGCCGCGCCACGGCCGGCGCGCCGCCGGGCGCTCAAGGCCCTCGCGTGGACCGGCGCCGGCGGCGCCGCGCTGTTCATGGCGCGGGATCACGCGCCGTGGCGCGAGGAATGGGCCGCGGCGCGCGCCGACGAACGCGCGGCCACCGGCGAGCGCCGCAGTCTCGTGCTGGCCGACGGCACGCAGCTGATGCTGAACACCGCCACGCGGCTCGACGTGCGCTTCACGCCGCGCGAGCGCCGCGTGGTGCTCCATGGCGGCGAGATCCTCGTCGCCACGGCCCGCGACGCCACCGGCCGCCCGTTCGTGGTCGAGACCCCCGAAGGCACCCTCGTGCCCATCGGCACCCGCTTCACCGTGCGCCGGGACGACACACCCGCCACCCACCTGGCCGTGCTGGAAGGCGCCGTGGACGTGCGGCCGGACCACGGCCCCGCGACGCGGGTCGCCGCCGGCCGGCAGGTGGCCTTCACCCGCGACGGCACGGGCCCGGTGGGCCCGCGCGACGACGCCGCCTCGGCCTGGACCGACGGCGTGCTGGTGGCCGCGGGCATCCCGCTCGGCACCTTCCTCGCCGAACTGGGGCGCTACCGCACCGGGCGCCTGCGCTGCGATCCCGAGGTCGCCCGGCTGCGCATCACCGGCACCTGGCCGCTCGACGGTCCCGACCCCACCGAACACATCCTCGCGTCGCTGGAGCGCCAGCTGCCGGTGCGCGTCCAGCGGCTCACCCGGTACTGGGTGACGGTGCACGCACGGTGACCACGCGGCGCCCGAAAAAACCCGGCAGGTTTTCGATCGCCGTGCGGCCAGGAGAGTGAAGCGCCGGATCTCCCGGCGTCCGTTCCCAAGGATTCCCGACCATGGCGGCCTGCCGCACCTCCCTCGCCCACGCGGCGCTCCTCGCCACCGCGATCACCACGCTCTGCGGCCCGACGACGGCCTCGGCCCAGCCGGCCGGCACCGCCGCCGTCGAAGCCAGCCACACTTTCGACGTCCCGGCCGACACGCTCGATCAGGCCCTGATCCGCTTCGGCCGCCAGGCCGCGGTGTCGATCGTGGTCAACGCGGACGTCACCCAAGGACTGCGCAGCCCCGGGGTCCGCGGCCGCCTCACGGTCGACGACGGCCTGCGCCAACTGCTGGCCGGCACCGGGCTGCAGGCGCTGCGTGACGCGGGCGGCGAATACACGCTGCGCCGCCTCGCCCCTGCGGCGAGGGCGTCGACCGAGAGCACGCTGCCGGTCGTCAAGGTGACGGCCGGACCCGAGCGCGTCGGTGAACCCGCCGCCCCGTATGCCGGCGGGCAGGTCGCCACGGGTGGCCCGATGGGGTTGCTCGGCGACACCGCGGTGATGGACGCGCCCTTCAACGTCACGCACTACACGAACGAACTGATCCGCAACCAGCAGGCCGCCACCATCGCCGACGTGCTCGACAACGATCCGGCCGTGCGCATCAGTTCGCGCGGCCGCAACACCAGCGTCGGCGGCGGCGACAACTACTTCATCCGCGGCTTCAACCTCGCCGGCCGCGACATCTCGCTCAACGGGCTGTACGGCGTGCTGCCCTACGGGTCCCTGTCGCTGGAAACCGTGGAGCGGGTCGAGGTGCTGAAGGGCCCCGGCGCCCTGCTCAACGGCATGGCCCCGAGCGGCGGCGTGGGTGGTGCGATCGACGTCACGCCGAAGCGCGCGACGGACGCGCCGATCACGCAGCTCACGACCACCTGGGCCTCGGACCGCCAGTGGGGCGGCCACGTCGACGTCGGGCGCCGCTTCGGCGACGGCAACGCGTTCGGCGTGCGTGTCAACGGCGTGTACCGCGACGGGGACACGGCCGTCTCGGGGCAATCCGCTCGCCTCGTCGCGGGCGCCGTGGGCCTCGACTACCGGGGCGAACGCCTGCGGGTGTCGGCCGACGCGGGCCACCAGGGCGACCGCGTCCAGGCCGCCTCGTCGGGCTTCGACTTCGACGGATCCCTGACGACCATCCCCGGCGCACCGCGCGCGGACACCGCCTTCACGCGATCCTGGGAACTGCGCGATTTCAAGGACGACTACGCCGCGGTGCGGGCGGACTACGACGTGTCGGACACGCTGGCCTTCTACGGCGCCGCCGGCACCCGCCGCCACGCGCACTCGAACTTCCGCACCATCTCCACGATCGTCGACGCGGACGGCAACCTCGCGACCACGCCGGTGAATTACCCCGAGGCGTCGACCTCCCGGTCCTTCCTCTTGGGCGGCCGCGTCCGCTTCGAAGCGCTCGCGGGCCGGCACGACCTCAATGTGGCCGCCGCCTCGACCCGTGCGGACGCCCGCTTCGCGTACGCCTGGTGGGACACGGTCGACTCGAACCTGTACCGCGCGACCCCCATCCCCCGCCCCACCGAGGCCACCGCGCAACCCGGCGGCTTCTTCGACCTGCGCACCGCCTACGACCGCCGCACCACGTCGGTGGGCATCGCCGACACGGTCTCGTGGCGCGACGACACCGTGCGGCTGCTCGTGGGCCTGCGCCGCCAGGAGATCGTGCAGGACAACTTCGATCCGTGGACGCCCGGCACCCCGTTCGCGTCCGGGTACCGCAAGGCCGTCAACACACCGGCCGTCGGCCTCACCGTCAAGCCGTGGAAGAACACGTCGCTGTACGCGAACTACATCGAGGGCCTGAGCCCCGGCGCCACGGCGCCCGCCGATGCCGAGAACAGCGGCGAGGTGTTCGAACCCGCACGCACGAAACAGATCGAGCTGGGTGCGAAGGTGGACCTGGGCCGCATGCTGGCCTCGGTCGCCGTCTTCGAGCTGCGCCAGCCGAACGCGGTGACCGTGCCGGGCAGCGCGCCGTCGACGTACGTCTACCGGATGGACGGTGAACAGCGCAACCGCGGCGTGGAGTTCAGCACGGTCGGCGAACCGGTGCCGGGCCTGCGCGTGATCACCGGCGCGACCTGGCTGCAGGCGAAGCAGCGGCGAACCGAAGGCGGTGCCAACGACGGCCGGGACGCCATCGCGGCGCCCCGGTGGTTCGGCAACCTCGGCCTCGACTGGGACGTGCCCTTCGCGCGCGGCCTCTCGCTCAGCACCCGCGTGCTGGCGACGAGCGCGCAGTACATGGACACCACCAACACGCTGCAGCTGCCCGGCTGGGGCCGCTGGGACCTGGGCGCCCGCTACGTCGTCGACGTGCTCGAACGGCCGGTCACGCTGCGCGCCAACGTCATCAACGTGACCGACCGCGACGTGTGGGAGTCGAGCGGCGGCTCGGCGGGCATCCTGGTGGGCGCGCCGCGCACGTGGACGGTGTCGGCGACCGTGGCCTTCTGATCACCTGTGCGCTCTGCGCCCACGGCGCGGAACCATTCCGGCGGGCGAGGAACCCTCTTTGTCTCCATCGTCCGCCAGCCGTCGCCAGTCTCGATGCCACCCCATCCAGACAGGAATGACCCCGTGACCCAGATCCAGAACACCGGCCCGGCCGCCTCGCGCCGCGGCCTCCTCAAGTTCGCCGGCGCCGGCCTCGCCACCGCGGCCCTCGCCCCCCACGCCCTCGCCCAGGTCGCCGAGGAAGCGAACACCGAGGCGCTGACGCTGTCCCGCAAGGGCATCGACAAGGCGCTGAACGTCGTCAACATCGACCTGCTGCAGGAAGCGGCCGCGAAGAACTATTCCGAAGGCGTGCGCGCCTTCGTGTTCAATGGCTCCGGCCGGCAGTGGACGCTCAACGAGAACCAGCGCGCGTGGGGCGACTGGGCGTTCGCGCCGCACCGCATGAACGGCATCGTGCGCGAGAAGATCGACCTGTCGGTCGACCTGCTCGGGCTGAAGCTGCCGCACCCGTTCATCGTCACGCCGTTCGGCAGCCACGCGCTGCACCATCCGCTGGGCGAGATCGCCACCGTGCGCGGCGCCGCGAAGAGCGGCGGCCTCGCGTGCGTCTCGAGCGCGTCCACCGCGTCGCTGGAGGACATCGCCAAGGCCACCTCCGGCCCGAAGTGGTTCCAGGCCTACCTCGACGTGGACACCGGCCGCAGCCGCGAGATCCTGCAGCGGGCGCGCGCGGCGGGCTACAAGGCGATCATCCTGACGGTCGATGCCATCGGCCAGGGCTCGTCCGACGAGTACGTGCGGCTCGGCAAGTCGCGCCCGTGGCTGCCCTACGGCAACTACCCGCCGGGGCAGTCCACCCGCTTCAAGACCGACCTGTCGTGGAAGGACGTCGAGATGATCCGCCAGGTGACGGGCCTGCCCGTCATCGTCAAGGGCATCACGCGCGCGGAAGACGCGGTGGCCGCCGTGAAGGCGGGCGCCTCGGCCGTGCAGGTCTCCAACCACGGCGGCCGCGCGCTCGATGGCACGCCGGCGTCCATCACCGTGCTGCCGACCATCGCCGACGCGCTGAAGGGCGACGTGCCCGTCATCCTCGACAGCGGCATCCGCCGTGGCACCGACGTGGTGAAGGCCCTGGCCCTCGGCGCGAACGCCGTCGCCATCGGCCGCCCCGTCATGTACGGCCTGAACCTCGGCGGCGCGAGCGGCGTCGACAGCGTGCTGGCGTACTTCCGGAACGAGACGGTGGACACGACCCTGCATTGCGGCGTGGATGCGCTGGCGAAACTCGGGAAGGCGCACGTGCGGCACGTGTGACACGGGTCGCGCGCGGCGGGTCGAAGTGTTCACCCCGGTGACATCGGGTCCGGCATTTCCCGGTGCAGCAACCCGTCCGCATCCACCGTCAGGAACGCCACCCCCTGCCCCCTCAAGAAGTCGTGGGCCTCGTCCCCCATCAGCATCGCGATGGTGGTCAGCGCCCCCGCGGCGAGGCACGCCGGCCCCACCACGCTGACCGACTGCCAGCAGCTCACCGGCCAGCCGGTGCGCGGGTCGAGGATGTGGCAGTAGCGCCGGCCGTCCACCTCGAAGCTGCGTTCGTAGTCGCCGCTCGTGGCCAGCGCGCCGTGGGACAGGTCGATGCTCGCGATCACCTCGCCGCCGCGGCGCGGGTGGGCGATGCCGATCTTCCACGGGTGGCCGTCGGGGTGCGGGCCCACGACGCTCACGTCGCCGCCCAGGTTGACGGTGCCGCCGGCGACACCGGCCTCGTGCAGCACGGCCGCTGCGCGGTCGGCCGCATACTCCTTCGCGAAACCGCCGAAGTCGAGTTCCATGCCGGGGCGGCGCAGCGCGAGCGATTCGCCGTCCCAGTCGGCCTGGTTCCAGCCGATGTCGGGCAGCAGCGCGGCGACGGCCTCCGCGGTCGGCACGCGGGCCGCCTTGAAGTCCCACACGCGGCGCAGGATGCCGGAGGTGATGTCGAAGCGGCCGCCGCTCGCGTCGAACAGCGTGTCGGCGAACCGCAGCAGGCCGGCGGTCTCGGCGTCGACCGCGATGCGCTCGCCGGTGCCGGCCGCCGCGTTGATGCGCGAGACGATGCTGTCGGCACGGTAGCGCGAGTACTTCGCCTCGATGCGGCGCACCTCGTCGATGGCGCGCCGGCCCGCGGCCTCGGCCAGCACCTCCGAATGGGCGCACAGGCGCAGCTGGCACACGGTGCCCATCGCGTCGAACTCGAAGCCGAAGTCGGGGGTCATCTCGAAGATTCCGTCATCCCGGCGAACGCCGGGACCCACTGTTCCTGCAGCACGTCTGCCGCCGTTGGGCCCCGATTGTCATCGGGGTGACCGGCGGAGGTCAGAACGCCTTGCTCACCCCCACCTGCACCATGTCCGCGAACAGCGGATCGATGCCCGGCGAGCCCTTGCCGCCGAGGCGCCAGTCGGACTTCTGCGTGTAGCGCTCGTACTTCACGTCGCCCGTCCAGTCCTCCCACCGCAGCTGCAGCTTGATGCCGAGCGTGACGGCGCCGAACGCGGACATGCGCTGGTCGGTGGTGCCGTACGTGGGCGAGCCCGGGCAGAACGGGAACACGGCCGGGTCGGACGACGGGTCGCAGTAGAACTTCGCCGCGCTCTGCGAGTAGTAGCGCACCGACGGCGTGACCGACCACAGCTCGGCGAACGGCTGCACCCACGCCGCCTCGAGCGTGTGGGCCGAGATGCCGAAGCTGTCCTTGTAGAAGCGGTAGCTGCTGCGCAGCGTGCTGCCGAGCGGGACCACGTGGTGGTTCCACCGCGCGAGCACGGTGCCCTGGTTGCGTTCGTCGGGGCGGCGGTCGGCCGACTTGTACGGGTCGCTGAAGTCGCCGGACCCGTGGCGGTAGCCGAGGTTGACCTGCACGACGTCGTTCGCGCTCAGCACCCGCGTCACGCCCACCATCGCCTCGTTGGTGCGGCGGCGCTCGTCGAGCGTGGCATCGTCGGTGGAGCCGATCTTGTCGCGCGTGGCGGCGGCGCCCACATGGAACGTCGTGTTGTTGTCCTCGGTGGCGATGCGCCCCTCGAGGGCCAGGGCGTTGGAGTCGAAATCGTGTTCGCTGGACGTGGCGAGGCCGACGGCCACGGCGCCACGCGGGAAGTGGCGGGTGACCTTGACGTCGCCGGCGTTGCGCTTGTCGCTCATGCCGCCGGGCGACTTGGTGGCGCCCGACACCGAGGTGTAGTAACGCGGCGTGGCGCCCGACACGTCGTCGACCGTGGCGCCGGCCTCCACCGACCAGTCGCTGCCGACGGGCACCACGAGCTGCACGGACGGGGCCTTGACCGTGATGCGGTCGAACTTCGCGCCGTCGGGACGCGGTTCGCCGGGGTACTGGGTCTCGGCCTTCTGGAAGTCCTTGTAGTAGAGGTACTTCAGCGCGATGCTGCCCTTCTCGGGCGCGCTTTCGGCGTGGGCCACGGGCAGCGCCGAGACGCTGAGCGCGGCGGCGACGATGGAGCCGATGCGGCGGGGGCGGTCAGTTGCAGCCACAGCCGCCTCCGCCCACGCCGGTGCCGCCGCTCGCGTTTTCCTTGCTGGCGTACACGTGGGCCGCGTTGCGCTGCTCGAGCGCATCGTGGCCGAAGGTCATCTCGGGCTTGGCGAGGTTGCCCTTCTCCCACGCGGCGGGCGCCGCGCAGCCGGCGAGCATCACCGCCACCACCGCGGACACCACCACGAGCACGGCGGACAGCACCATCGAACGCACCGACGCGCGGCCGGTGAGTCCGCCGTCGTCGAACTGGGATTCGGAGCAGCTCATCGGGCCACCGGCAACGCCGCCACGATGGCCGCCTCGAGCGCGGCGCGCTGGTCGTCGCGGAAGCCGGTGTGCACCTGGAGGACCTTGCCGTCCGGGCCGATCAGCACCGAACTGGGCATGCCCTTGACCTGGTAGCGGCGGGCGGTGTCGCCCTTCGGGTCGAAGGCGACGGCGAACGACGCCGGCACCTGCGACAGGAACTTCGTGGCGTCGTCGCTGTTGTTGTCGAGGTTGACGCCCACGACCTGCAATCCCCGGGGCCCGTACTTGGCCTGCATCTCGTTCATCCACGGGAACGACTGCCGGCACGGCCCGCACCACGAGGCCCAGAAGTCCACGTAGACGAGCTTGCCCTGCAGGCGCTCCAGGTTCACCGGCGCCGCGCGCCCGGCCAGTTCGATGGCCGGCGCCGATTGCCCCGGCTCCACCGCCCGCGCGTTGCTCGTGGCGAACGCGAGCGCCGCTGCGAGCACCGCCGTGACGGCGAACCCTCCCCCGATCAACTTGTTCATGTCGGAAACTTCCCCTTACTTCCGTTGGACTTCGGCGTCCTCTGCCGTTTCTGTAGCAGGACGCTTGCCAGGGGGAAGACCGGGGGAAAGGGCGCAAAAGGTCACTCCGGCGGGGGCCGGAGTGCCGGGATTTGTCAGGGAGCGGTCGACGTTGCGTTCGACACGCGGGGACGGCTCACGCGCCGGTCAGGTCTTGCGCTTGGCCACCACGCCGTAGAGGAACAGCACGATCAACGCCCCCACGACCGAGGCGATCAGCCCCGCGCCCTCGCCCGGGCCGTACCAGCCGAGCGAGCGCCCGAGGAAGTTGGCGACCACGGCGCCCACGATGCCCAGCAGCGCGGTCAGGATGAAGCCCATCGGGTTGGGGCCCGGCATGAGGGCGCGTGCGATGAGGCCGGCGACGAAACCGATGATGATGGTCCAGAGGATGCCCATGAAGTTCTCCAGTTGGCGAGTGGTCGACGGGGGACAGCGTAGCGACCGGGGACGGCCGGATCTGTCGGACGGTGGCCCGTGCCGGGCGCGGCCGAAGCGCCAGCGTCGTCAGCCCCGCACCGCCGCCTCGATGGCCGCGACGTCGATCTTGCGCATGGTCATCATCGCCTCGAAGGCCCGCTTGGCGGCCGCGCGGTCGGTGCCGGTGAAGGCCGCGGTGAGCACGCGCGGCGTGATCTGCCACGACAGGCCCCAGCGGTCCTTGCACCAGCCGCACTCGCTCTCCTGGCCGCCATTGCCCACGATGGCGTTCCACAGGCGGTCGGTCTCGGCCTGGTCGTCGGTGGCGATCTGGAACGAGAAGGCCTCGCTGTGCTTGAACACGGGGCCGCCGTTGAGGCCGATGCAAGGGATGCCGGCGACCGTGAAGTCGACGGTGAGCACGTCGCCCTCCTTGCCCGCGGGGTAGTCGCCCGGCGCGCGGAACACGTTGCGCACGGCGCTGTCGGGGAACGTGGCGGCGTAGAAGTTCGCCGCGTCGAGGGCGGTGCCGTCGAACCACAGGCAGACGGTGTTCTTGCTGATCGTCGTCATGTCGCTTCTCCTCTCGGAACGATGGGCGTGGGCCGCACAGTATGGCCTTCCCGAAAGGCCTCCCACCCGCCAGGGCGTCAGGCCGCGTCACCACCGCTACCGAAGCGGCGGCGCCCTGCCCTTCAACGCACGGAACAGCGCCCGCTTCAGCGCCCCGATGGCCACGGGCTTGGGGAGGAAGTCGTCCATGCCGTGTTTCGCCGCGCTGTCGGCGTCGCCGCCCGCGGTGAATGCGATGATGGGAAAGCCCGGCAGCTGGCCGAGCCGCTGCTGCGCCTTCAGCCGCCGCGTGGCCTCGTAGCCGTTCATCACGGGCATGTCGACGTCCATCAGCACCGCGGCGGGGCTGTCCTCCTCGCACGCGTCCACCGCCTCCTGGCCGTTGGCGGCGGACCGCGTGGCGTAGCCGAGGATGCGCAGCAGGCCCTCGGCCACCGCGACGTTCACCTCGTTGTCGTCGGCGATCAGCACCACGGGCTGGCGCTGCGGCTGCAGCGGCGCGGGCCGCGAGACACCGCCGTCGTCGTCGGCCTGCGGGCTCGTCAGGTCCCACAGCTCGGAGGGCAGCAGCGGCACGACGCGGATGGCCTCGTCGCTGCCGTCCGCCCCGATCACCTCGGCCCCGGCCGTGACGGCGAGCAGCACCTGGGTCGCGGGATGCGCCCGCTTCGCCGAGTCCAGGCGGCGCAGGTCGGTGCCCTTCAGGTCGTAGAGGACGAGCAGCGCGGGCGGATGGACCAGGCCGGCCGCCACGACCAGCGCGGCGTCGGCGTCGCTCGCCAGCAGCGTGGTGTCCCAGCCGAGGCGGCGCAGCCGCCCGGCGAGCCCCTCGGCCGCTTCGTGGTCGGGGTGGACGAGGAAGGCGGACGCCCCGTGCGCGTACGGCGCGGGCACCTGCCGCATCTGGCCGTCCGCCTCGAAGCGCACCTGCAGCATCACCTGCGACCGGGACGGGGCGGACACGCCGATGCGGGCGCCGATGAACGGACACGTGCTGTGCGACAGGCCGCCCGAGGCCGCGTGCGTGAGCGACAGGCGCTCGACGACGTTGCGCACCGTGACGTCGTCGGCCAGCTCGCCGGTGGCCACCAGTGTGAGGTCCACCGCGACCTTGTCCTGGCCGTCCACCGGCTCCGACCGGCCGAAGAGGTTCAGCGTGCCGTGGTGCAGCAGGTCGGCCGCCGCGGCCATCAGGCGCTGGAAGCACCGCTGGTGGGCGTCGGCGTCGCCGCGGATCTCGGTGGGCGCCCCGACGTAGTCGAACCGGTAGGCGCAGCCGCGGGCCGCGACCTGGGCCACCACCGGGCGGGACGTCAACGTCATGAGTTCCCCCATGTCGAAGACGCGGGGGAGCGCGGGCGGCGACCCGCTCACGTGCCGCGCGACCTGCTGGACAAGTCGGGGTCGGAGCCTTCCATCGTGGCGCCGTCCGAGTCGGCGTCGTGGGTGGGCGCGCCGTCCTGCCACGAGGCACGCGTCCCCCAGGTGGATTCCGTGCGCGGCGCCGCGCCTTCCGCGCCCGCGGCCGGCGCGGCGGATTTCAGCGTCTGGTACACCACCGCGCCGCCGCCGAGCACGGCGGCCAGGCGGATGACCGTGCCGAGCGACAGCAGGCCGCTGCCCACGAGCGCCAGCGCCGCCCCGCCGCCGATGCGGCCCCACTGGGCGGGGGTCAGGTCGGGTGCCATCGCGGCGAGGTCGGAAAGGCCCGCGGCAAGCGATTCGGCGCTGGAACCGGTGTCGGCGGAAGTGGAACGGGGGTCCATGGGCAGCTCCTCGAAGAGTGGATGCGCCCTGAGGGGCAATCGGCGCTCCCGCCCCCTCCCCGCCCCTCGATTCAACCGGTGCGGTCGTCTCCCGGCAGCCCGCGCACGCCTTGCAGCAGCACCCGCTGCGGCCCCGGGAATTCCACCTTCTCGGTGTTGAGCGCGTCGAGGATGGCGAGGTTCACTTCCGATTTCACCCGGTCCTGCTCGTTGTTGGGGTCGGTGAGCCAGTACTTGATGGTGAGCTCCATGCCGTTCGGCACGAAGTTGGTCAGCTGCACCACGGGCGCCGGTGTGGTGAGCACCCGCTTGTTGCCGGCGAGCGCGGCTTCCAGCTTCGGCTGCAGCGCGCGCACGTCGGTGCCGTAGGCCACCTGCACCACCACGCTGATCAGCACCTGCGACTCGGCGGTGGCGAGCGACGCGTTTTCCACGCGCTGGGTGATCAGCAGCTCGTTCGGCACGATGGCCTCGCGGCCGCTGCTCGCGCGGATCACGGTGTAGCGGGTGCGGATGTCGGAGATGCGGCCCTCGAAGTTGTCGACCTTGACCACGTCGCCGATGCGCAGGCTGCGTTCGGCGAGGATCACGAAGCCGCTCACGTAGTTGGCCGCGATCTTCTGCATGCCGAAGCCGATGCCCACGCCGGCCGCGCCACCCAGCACGCTGAGCGCCGTCAGGTTGATGCCCACGGCCGACATCGCGAAGATGAGCCCGAGGAACAGCAGCACCACGCGCACGAGGTTGGCCGCCACCTTGCGCAGCGACAGGTCGTTGCCCGTGCCGCGCACGAGCTTCTTCTCGACCGCGGCCGACAGCCACAGCGACAGCACCATCACCACCGCGGCGGTGAGGGACCCTTCGATCATCGTGCGCACCGACACGTCGGCGCCGCCGATGCGCAGCGTGAAGCCGTCGAGTTCGTCGAGCAGGGCCGGCATGATGCCGGTGATCCAGAGCACCGCGGCGATCCAGGCGAGCCACGAGATGGTGCGCTCGAGCGCGCGCGCGAGCGGCGACGCCGGGAACGCGTAGGTCATCACGCGCACCGACAGGCGGATGGCCGCGAGCGACAGCAGGATGGGCACGGCCAGCTTCAGCACGGCCGCCTGGTGCGCCTCGGGCAGCAGGAAACGGCCGAGCAGCGCGAACAGCAGCGCCACCACCGGGAACAGCACGCCGTCGATGGTGCGCCGGCCGAAGAGCACGGCGCCCTCCACCGTCAGCACCCGCCTCAGCATCGTGCAGACCGCCCAGGACCCGCCGAGGCAGGCCAGCAGCACGCCGGCCTCGCGCAGCGCGTCGAGCGTGGTGAACGCGGACATCGCCGCCTGGAGGTCGCTGAAGTCGAGGTTTGCGGGCATGGAAGGCGTGGACGGATGCGGCGGCCGGCGGCGCGGCCGCGGGGTCGGTCAGGGGGTCAGAGGTCGGCCAGCACGCGCAGGTGCGTGGCCACGCTGCGTGCCAGCGCGCCGAGCGCGTAGCCGCCTTCGAGGCACGACACGATGCGGCCCTTGGCGTAGCGGTCGGCCACCTGCTTGATGCGGCGGGTGATCCATTCGTAGTCGGCCTCGACGAGGCCCAGCTGGCCCAGGTCGTCTTCCCGGTGGGCGTCGAAGCCGGCGGAGACGAAGATCATCTGCGGCTTGAAGTCTTCCAGGCGCGGGATCCACATCATCTCGATGATCTCGCGGATCTCCTCGCCACGCGTGTACGGCGAGACGGGCACGTTGATCATGTTCTCGCCCAGCGGCACGCCGCCGCTGCCCGGGTAGAGCGGGTGCTGGAAGAAGCTGACCATCAGGATGCGGTCGTCGCCGGCGATGATGTGTTCCGTGCCGTTGCCGTGGTGCACGTCGAAGTCGACGATGGCCACGCGCTTCAGGCCACGCTTGTCGACGGCGTGGCGGGCCGCGATCGCCACGTTGTTGAAGAAGCAGAAGCCCATGGCCTGGTCGCGCGTGGCGTGGTGGCCGGGCGGGCGCACCGCGCAGAAGGCGTTGTCGACCTCGCCGTCGATCACGGCGTCGGTGGCGGCCACCGCGGCGCCGGCGGCGCGACGTGCGGCCTTCCAGGTGGCGGGGCACAGCACCGTGTCGGGGTCGACCGCGCACGGTTCGCCGGAGGCTTCCGCCTGGCGCATGCGGTCGCTGATCTCGGCGACGTAACGCTTGTCATGGGCGAGGGCGAGGTCGGCGAGGTCGACCAGCGGGGCCTCGCGGCGGTCGAGGGCGACGTCGAGGCCGGTGGCGAGCAGGTGGTCGCCGATGGCGGCGAGCCGCTCCGGACACTCCGGATGCCCGCGGCCCATGTCGTGGGCGGCGCAGTCGGGGTGGCTGTAATAGGCGGTAGCCATGCGTGTCTCGTTTGGATGTTTCGGGTATGGTGCATGCCATGACACGCCCAGACCCCTGCAGTTTGCGTCCGTTTTCCAGGTTGTTTTCTTCGCGCCCGGGCCGGGAGACCGCTTCATGCTGAAGGCCGACCTCGCGCCCCGGCTCACCCGGCTCGTCGACCAGATTAGCACGATCATCGTCGGCAAACGCCCTCACATCCGCGACTGCATCGCCTGCCTGCTGGCTGGCGGCCACCTGCTGATCGAGGACGTGCCCGGCGTCGGCAAGACCACGCTTGCGCATGCGCTGTCGGTCTCGCTCGGCCTGCGCTTCTCGCGCACGCAGTTCACGGCCGACCTGATGCCGTCCGACCTCATCGGCGTGAGCGTCTACGAGCGCAGCAAGGAAGCCTTCGTGTTCCACCCGGGCCCCGTGTTCGCCCAGGTGCTGCTCGCCGACGAGATCAACCGCGCCGGCCCCAAGACCCAGAGCGCGCTGCTCGAGGCCATGGAAGAGCACCAGGTCACCGTCGAGGGCGAGACCCGCGCGCTGCCCTCGCCCTTCTTCGTGATCGCCACGCAGAACCCCACCGACCAGCTGGGCACCTACCCGCTGCCCGAATCGCAGCTCGACCGCTTCCTCATGTGCCTCACGCTTGGCTACCCCGACCAGGCGAGCGAACGCGCGCTGCTGGCCGGCACCGACCGGCGCGAGGCCATCCACGCGCTCACCGCGGTGATGTCCCCCGAGGAACTGGTCGCCGCGCAGCAGGAAGTCATCAAGGTGCACGCGTCCGACGCGCTGCTCGACTACCTGCAGGCGCTCATCGCGGCCACCCGCAGCGGGAAGTGGTTCGTCGACGGCCTGAGCCCGCGCGCGGGCATCGCCATCCTGAAGGCCGCCAAGGCCATCGCGCTGCTCGACCAGCGCGACTACGTGGCCCCCGACGACGTGCAGGCCATCCTGCCGCAGACGGTGGCCCACCGCCTCGTGCCCGTGGCCGGCGCCGGCCGCGGCGCGCGTGAACAGGTTCGCGCGATGGTCGAGGCCGTGCCTGTGCCCTGACTTTCCCTGACGTTTTCACCCGATTCCTGCCGATTCCATCGACCCGGCGCGCCCTACAATCCGCGCCCTGCTCCGAAGTTTGTCCATGTTCAAGAACATCCTGCTCTACCGAATCACCCAGTGGGACACCTCGTCCCTCGACACCCTCGACGAACGCCTGCAGAAGGGCCGTTTCGTCGCCTGCGGCGCCACGCAGCTCGAGTCCGCCGGCTGGGTGCAGCCCCGCGGCGACAAGCACACCTCGCTGATGGAAAGCGTGGGCGGCCAGCTCATCCTGCGCCTCGCGGTCGAACGCAAGGCCGTGCCCGGCTCGGCCGTGAAGAGCCGCCTCGAGGAACGCCTCGACAAGATCGAGCAGGAGACCGGCCGCCGCCCCAAGGGCAAGATGGCCAAGGAGCTCAAGGAAGAAGTGATGCAGGAGCTGCTCCCGCGCGCCTTCCCGAAACACTCGGCCAACCTCGTCTGGATCGACCCGCAGGCCGGCCTCGTGGTGGTGAACGCCGGCAGCGTGAAGGCGGCCGACCGCATCCTCACGCTGCTCGTCGAGACCATCGGCGGCGGCCTGCAGGTGCGCCTGCTGCAGACGCAGACCTCGCCCGCCACGGCCATGTCCGAATGGCTGACCACGAAGGAAGCGCCGGCCGGTTTCACGGTCGACCGTGAATGCGAGCTGAAGCAGCCCGACAGCGAGAAGTCGGCCGTGAAGTACGCGCGCCACGTGCTCGACATCGACGAGGTCGGTGAACACATCAAGCAGGGCAAGCTGCCGGTGAACCTCGCGATGACCTGGGAAGGCCGCGTGTCGTTCGTGCTCACCGAGGGCATGTCGGTCAAGAAGATCAAGATGCTCGACGTGGTGCTCGAGAACACCACCGCCAAGGCGAGCAAGGACGACGACGGCGGCTTCGATGCCGACGTGGCCATCAGCACCGGCGAGCTCAAGCAGCTGATCCCGGCGCTGGTCGAGGCGCTCGGCGGCGAACAGGAAGGCGCCATCACCGGCGCGCCCGCCACGCCCGCGCCCGACCGCCTCGCCGCGTAAGCGGGCGACGCCCCCCCGATGGAACGCGTTCCATCGGGACATCTATCCCCTGGCCAAACGTCGTCAGAAAGACATCGGCGTCCGGCATAATCGCGCCCGTCCGATGTCATCCGGGCAGCGGAACACCAAAAACAAAGCACGGTGTGCGGGGGAGGAAAAACATGCGCAAGGCAGGCGGAGCCCTGGGGGCTCTCTTTCTGGTTTCGGCCCTGGTGGCCTGTGGCGGAGGCGGGGGCGACGACAACGACGCGCCGCCGGTGACCTTCACCCCGAACGGGGTGACCATCACCACCCTCGAAGGCACCTCGGGTGTCACCCGCGTGAGGGCGACCGCCGCCGACACCTCGATGTTCTCGAACGCGCTCTACGTGTACGTGATCGATGGCGAAGGGGTCATCCAGCCCAACGTGAGCCTGTCGGTGGAGAGCCGCAATTCGGTGCTGGCCACCGTGCAGAGTTCGCCCTCGCTGGCCGTCGGCCAGCACAAGGGCACGCTGCAGATCCGCCTGTGCAACGACTTCAACTGCACGTCGCAGGTGCGCGGGTCGCCCATGTCCCTGCCTTACGACGTCACGGTGAACGAGAACCCGAACCTCGGGTTGCTGTCGTTCTCGCCGTACATGCTGTCGAGCAACGTCACGGCGAGCACGTCGGCGACCATGACGGTGCGCGGCAATTCGACGCGGCCGTGGACCGCGCTGCCCGAGACGCTCCATGCCCGCGCCGTGGACACGAAGCAGGTCATCCTGCCCAACGTGGAGGTCGCCCGGCTGGACGGCACGTCCGTGTCCACCACGTTCCACACCGCGCCGTCGCTGGCGGCGGGCCGCTACCAGGGGACGGTCGAGGTCCAGCTGTGCACGGATGCCGCCTGCACGTCGCAGGTCAAGGGCTCGCCGTTCTCGATGTCCTACGACATCAGCGTGACCCAGGTGCCGCTGCGCGTCGTCCCCACGGCCACGGCCAACGCGTCCTTCCACCGGGGCGAGGCGCGCAGCGTCGTCGTGCCCGTGTCCGTCAACGGCCCGGCGCTGTCGTGGACCGCGTCCTCCTCGGTGCCCTGGCTCACCCTCGGACGCGAGTCCGGCACGGGGTCGGGCACGTTCGACGTGACCTACACGCCGCAGGGCATGGCCGAAGGCAACTACGACGGCACGATCGCCGTGCGCTCGGCCGATGCGCAGACGGTGTCGGTGCCGTTCAAGCTGCAGGTGCTGCCCACCAGCTTCGTGGTGTCCGGCGGCACGCCCACCTTCTCCGCGATCAACGGCGCGCCCATCGCCGCCCAGGAGATCAAGTTCACGCTGGACAGCAACACGGCGTCGCCCTGGACCATGACGCCGCCCGCATCCTGGCTGCTGGCCTCGCCGTCGTACGGCACCACGCCGACCACGCTCACGCTGCAGCCCGATCCGTCGCGTGGCGCGCTCGCGAGCGGCACCTACCAGACGCAGATGGTGCTGTCCTCGGCGAACGCCGCCGACAAGCAGATCAACGTCCAGCTCTCGCTCACGAAGGCCACCCTGTCGGCGCCCGCCACCACCGTGACGCTCGGCGGCCCGAAGGGCCGTGACTCGGTCGCGACGCAGAAGCTGACGCTGAGCCTGAACACCGGCACCAACACGTGGCCGTTCTTCTTCCCGAGCCTGCCGTCGTGGCTGTCGACGAGTTCGCCGTCCGGCCTCGTGGGCCAGGCGGGCACGCCCGTCACCTTCACGCCGCGCACCGGCAACGCCACGCCGGGATCCCAGTCGGCCACGGTGACGGCGACGGCCACGGTCAACGGTGACACGGTCACGCTGCCGATCACGGTCAACCTGAACCTCGACCAGCGCCGGCTGCTGGTGTCCGAACCCGGGATCGCCTTCTCCACCGTGCCCGGCGCGTCGGTGCTGTCGCGCACGATCGAGGTGCGCGACAACTTCAGCGGCGCGCTGCCCTGGTCCGCGACGTCCGATGCGGCGTGGCTGTCCGTCACCTCGACCGGCACGACCGGCGCGGGCAACATGGTGCTGACCGCCTCGCCGGCCGCGCTGCCGGACGGCTCGCTGAGCCTGGCCACGGTCACGATCGTCACGGTGCCCACCGACGTCGAACCCACCCGGATCCGCGTGGGCCTCTGGAAGAGCGCGACCGGGCTGACCGCGATCACGAAGCTGCCGCAGGCCTACTTCAACCTCACGGCCGACAAGATCCGTCCGTACATCTACGCCAACAACCAGGGCACGTCGATCGACGTCCTGCACGCCCACACCGCGCAGAAGATCGCCACGGTGGCCGGCGTCGGCGGTTCGGTCGGCCGGATGGCCGTGTCGCCGGACGGCAGCCGGCTGTACGTGCTCGACACCGCCGCCCGCAGCGTGGTGGTCGTCAACCTCGACACGCTGACCACCACCGCCACCTGGCCGCTGGACCTGGCCGTGGGGCCCATGACGAACATCGTCGCGGTGAGCCCGGCCGGCGTCGACGTGGTGCTGCTGAGCGACGGCACCTCGTACATGAACGGCCGCAGCCTCGGCGGGACCGGACTCTTCGGGAAGCTCCTGGCCACGCCCGACAGCCGCACCCTCGTCAACGAGAGCGCCCGCTACAGCCTGGACTACTCGGCCATGTCGGGCGGCATGCTGTTCGTCACGCGCACGGCGTACCTCGCGGGTGGTTCGGGTGGCAACCTGCAGGACACGGCCATCAACGCGGATGCCAGCCGCGTCTACCAGGCGTCCGGCGGCGGCGTGTCGAACGGGGGCTACAAGTGCGCGTCGATCGACGGCGTGTCGGGCACCTACATCGGCGCCCTGCCGGGCGGCGAGGCCTACCCGAACAACGTGGAAGTGCTGCGCGACGGCCGCGTGGTGTGCGCGATCGACGGGTACTACTCGAACGCCGACCTGTTCCTGCACGCGCCGAACGGTGCGCTGCTGCAGAGCTACAAGCTCGGCACCGGCACCATCCTGGCGGACCGCCTCGTCACGAGCCCCGACGGCTTCGTCCTGGTGGGCGTGACGGCGGACCACTCGGTGTCGTTCCTGCCCGTGCTGCCCTGAGCGGCATCGGACCCGGATGAAAAAAGGGCCCCGCGAGGGGCCCTTGAAGTTTCCGGAGAACCGACGACTCCCGTCGCTGCGGCGGCAGTGGATCCCGGCGTTCGCCGGGATGACGGGTGTCGGGGGTGGAGCGATCAGTAAGGGCAGTTGTTCTTGTTGTCGCTGACTTCGGTGGAACGGACGGTCGAGTTGTACTCGGCGCCGCACAGGAACTTGCTGTATCGCGTGTCCTGGTCCACGAAGCGCTTCATCCACGAGATGCCCAGCTTGCCCAGGGTTTCGTAGTGGCCGCCACCGTTCATCACGCAGAAGTGGTCGTCGAGGCGCATCTCGACGTAGCCCTTGTTGGTGGACGACGGGATCGCGTTGTAGAACGGGATCGAGTGCGTGTTCACCGGCGCGATGGCGTCGGACTGGCAGCCGAAGATCATCGTGGGCACGCGGATGTTGCGGAAGCTCAGCGACGAGGTGTTCCACGGGGCCATCGGGATGGCGGCCTTCAGCGACGCGTTGTTGGCCGCGGCGATCAGCGTGCCGCCACCGCCCATCGAGTGGCCGGCCACGGCGCGGCGGTTGCCGTCGACCTTGCCGTACAGCGCGCTGGTGCGGCTGTTGCCCTGGCTCACGACGTAGTTCAGGCCGGCGATCAGCTGGTTGGCGCGGCTGCCGGGCTGGTCGAGCAGCGTGTTGGTCTCGATGACGATGACCACGAAGCCGTGCGACGACAGGCGCTCGCCCCAGAAGTACATCGTGGACGCGGTGCCGGTGAAGCCCGGCGACACGGCGACGACGCCGTAGCTGCCCGTGGCGGTGGGGTAGTAGATGCGGCCACCGCCGAAGCCCGAGGCGGCGAGGCTCGACACCGAGATGGTGCGGGTGGCGAACGAGCCGGCGCGCTCGAGGCCCGACGTGGTGGGATCCGGACCCTTCTGGTACTGCGCGAAGGCGCCGGCGGACGCCACGAGGGCGCTGGTGATCACGGCCAGTTTGGCCAAGCGGAATTTCATGTCTGTCTCCTGTCTTTGGGTGAGGGACCAGTCGCGACCCCTGTGGGCATCGGGATGACACCCCGGGTTCGTCGCTGGCGGGCGCATCGTCCCAGAAAAGAAATGAACGAACGATCAGCAATTTCCCGCAACACGGACAGCAGGGTTTTTCGAGGTGATCCGGAGGGCGAAACGGTCCTTCCACCCAAGGGAACCGGGGTTCACGGACGCCCGGGTCTTGGCGTATTCTGGGAACCGCACCCGCAGAGGTGCACCCTGAAAACACACGGAAGAGACAAGACATGCTGATCGCCCAGAAGTCCCGCGGCACGCCGGTCACGGCCGTTGCCATCGCCCTCCTCGTGGTCGTCGCGGCCGCCGCCGCGTGGTACGCCACCCGGGGCGGCGACACCGATCCGCCCGCGCGCGTCATCGCCTCCACCCCCTCGCCCGCGGCCCCCACGTCCGGCAACGTTCCGGCGCCCACCGCACGCGCCGCGCTGCCCGGCGCGCCGGTGGAACCCGCGCCCGCCGACGACCCCGCCCGCGTCTTCGACCTCGGCTTCAGCGGCGGCCTCGTGGTCGACGCGGGCACGGTCACCGCGCTCGACCGCCTGCAATCGCTGCTGGGCGAGAACCCCACGCCGGAAGAGGTGGCGAAGCTCGAGAACCAGCTGCGCCAGGGCCTGCCGCGCGAGGACGCCGACAAGGCCATCAAGCTCTTCCACGGCTACCGCAGCTACAACCAGTCCATGCGCACCGAGGTGATGGAGATGGGCGTGCCGCAGACCCGCGAGGCCGCCGACGCGCTGCTGTCCCGCATCGAGGCCGTGCAGCGCCGCAACTTCGACCCGGCCGCGGCCGAGGCGATGTTCGCGGACCAGAACCGCCTGTCGAAGGCCGTGCTCGACGCGTCGCTCGTGCAGATGGACACGTCGCTGTCCAGCACGCAGAAGCAGCAGCAGCTCGACGCCATCAAGCGCACGTTGCCCGAGTCGCAGCAGCATGCGATTCCCGATCAGCCGGCGGAGCCGGCCTCGGCCCCGCAGTGACAACGCAGTGACAAACGCGGGGGCACGGCGCGGGGCATTACGATGTCACGATGCCCGCCGCCGCCCTCCGCGCCCGATTCCTTCCGCTGTTGCACCCCGTCACCGCCACGCGGCAGCGGTTCCGCGCCTGGTGGCAGCAGCGGCTGCCCCGCACCGACGCGCTGCTGCTGACCCAGCGCAACGTCTACATCCTGCCGAGCCGGGCGGGCCTGATGTTCGGCGCCACGGTGATCGTGCTGCTGCTCGCCTCCATCAACTACCAGCTCAACCTCGGCTACGTGCTGACCTTCCTGCTGGCCGGCAGCGGGGTCGTGTCGATGCACCTGACCCACAACACGCTGCGCGGCCTCACGCTGCAGCTGCGCCCGCCGAAGCCGGCGTTCGCCGGGTCGCCGGTGGTGATGGACGTGACACTCGGCAGCACCGGCCCGGCCCGCTACGGCATCGGGCTGCGCACCGAGGCCGGCCCGGCCGACACCCTCACGTGGATCAACGTCGACGCGGGCGGCCAGGCCCACACGCAGGTGAGTTTCGTGCCGCCGCGTCGCGGCCTGCATGCCATGCCGGTGCTCACCGTCGAGACACGCTTCCCGCTCGGGCTCTTCCGCGCATGGGCCGTCTGGCGGCCGGCCGCCACGGTGCTCGTGTACCCGCAGCCCGAGCAGCCACCCGCCCCGCTGCCCCCGGCGCACACGTCGCCCAGCGAAACCGCCACCGCGCGACGGGTGTCCGACGGCGGCGAGGTCGAGGGCATCCGCACCTACCGGCGCGGGGACCCGCTGAAGCTCGTCGTCTGGAAGAAGGCCGCGCGTTACCTCGAGACCGGCGGCGACCTCGTCAGCCGCGACACCAGCACCGCAGCCCGCCACGAGCTGTGGCTCGACTGGCAGCAGTGCGCCGGCCTCGCGCCGGAGGACCGGCTCTCGCGGCTCGCCGCGTGGGTGCAGGCGGCCGACCGCGGGCAGGCGCGCCACGGCCTGCGCCTGCCGGGCCTCGAGATCCCGCCCGACCACGGCGAGAACCACCGCCGCCGCTGCCTCGAGGGACTCGCGCTGTGGCAGTGACGATGTCCCCCGCCCTCCGCTGGCGCAACCTGCCGCGCGACGCGCGCGACACGCTGTTCCTGCTCGCCGTGATCCTCTGGACCGTGCTGCCGCACGTGGGCCACCTGCCGCCGTGGTGCATCGCGCTCACGGGCCTCGTGCTGGCGTGGCGCGCGCACCTGGCCGTCACCAACGCGCCGCTGCCGCCGCGCTGGCTGCCCATCGTGGCGCTGGCCACCGCCACCGCGCTCACGATGCTGTCGTTCCGCACGCTGTTCGGCAAGGACCCGGGCGTCACGATGGCCGTCGTGCTGATGGCGCTGAAGACGCTGGAACTGCGCGCGCGCCGCGACGCGTTCGTCGTGTTCTTCCTCGGCTTCTTCCTGGTCCTCACGCACTTCCTCTACTCGCAGTCCATCGCGGTGGCGGCGGCGATGCTCGTGTCGGTGTGGGGGCTGCTGACGGCCCTGGTGCTCGCGCACATGCCGGTGGGCCAGCCGAGCCTGAAGCAGGCGGGGTCGCTCGCGCTGCGCACCGCCGCGCTCGGCGCGCCCATCATGGTGCTGCTGTTCGTGATGTTCCCGCGCATCGGGCCGCTGTGGGGCGTGCCGCAGGCGAGCCTCGCGGGCACCGGGCTGTCGAACTCGATGAACCTCGGGTCGGTGGGCGAACTCGCGGTGGACGACCGCATCGCGTTGCGCGTGCGTTTCCCCGACCGCTCCGTGCCCGCGCAGCGCCTGTACTTCCGCGGCCCCGTGCTCACCCGTTTCGACGGCAACCTCTGGACGCCGCTCAGCATCGACTACCCCATCACCGCCCGCAACGACCCGCTCGAGACGTCGGGGGCGGGCGTGCGCTACGAGATCACGCTGGAGCCCACCAGCCTGCCGCTGCTGCCGTTGCTGGACGCCACACCCGAGGCCCCGTCGCTCGAGGGCATGGCCGCGCGCCGCCGCGAGGACCTCAGCTGGGCCGTGAACCGGCTGACCCGGGAACGCCTGCGCTTCACCGCCATCGCCTACCCCGACTACCGACTGAGCCAGGAGGCGCTGACCGACCGCCAGCGCCAGGAGAACCTGCAGCTGCCCGACGGCGTCGCGCCCCGCACGCGGGCCTGGGCGCAGGCGTTCCGCCAGCGGCCCGACCTCGCCGAGGCCACCCCCGCGCAGCTCACGGCCGCGCTCTACCGGCACATCCGCACCAGCCAGTACACCTACACGCTGACCCCGGGCACGTACGGCGAGGCGGACAGCAAGGCCGCCATCGATGAGTTCTGGCTCGACCGCAGGCAGGGCTTCTGCGAACACTTCGCCGCCACCTACGTCGTGGTGATGCGGTCGCTCGGTTTGCCCGCCCGCATCGTCACCGGCTACCAGGGCGCCGAGGCGGCCGACGGGGACGGCTTCCGCACCGTGCGCCAGAGCAACGCCCACGCGTGGGCCGAGTACTGGCAGGAGGGCGCCGGCTGGGTGCGCGCCGACCCCACCGCCGCGGTGGCGCCGGACCGCATCTTCAGCAGCCGCAGCCTGCGCCCGCCCCCGGGCATCGTGGGCGGCGCGCTCGAGACGATGAGCCCGAACCTCGTCCCGCAGCTGCGTTCGCTGTGGGAGACGCTCGACAACCGCTGGAACCAGTGGGTGCTCAACTACTCCCGCGGCCAGCAGCTCGACCTGCTGTCGCAGCTGGGCATCGACGCCCCCTCGTGGCAGGACCTCGCGAAGCTCCTCGTGCTGACCCTCTCGGGCTTCGCGCTCGTGGGGGTCGCCTGGGCGTGGTGGGACCGCCAGCGCCAGGACCCGTGGCAGCGCCAGGCCGCCGCCGTGGCCGGCGTGCTGCGCCGCCTGGGGCTGCCCGCCCTGCCCCACCAGCCGCCCCGCCAGCTCGCCGGCGACGTGCGCGCGCGGTTCGGCCCCACCGGCGAGCCGCTGGCCGCGCTGCTGATGGTGGCCGAGCACCAGCGCTACGGCCGCGAGGCGCTCGCGCGGCCGTCGCGCGCGTGGTTCGCCACGCTGCGCACCGAAGCCCGCCGACTCCAAAGCACGAAGGCCTCGTCCGAGGCCGCCCCTCGATAATTCCCACATGCGCCACCCGAAACACCTTCTTCCCCACCGTCGCGCCATCGCCGCCGCCCTGCTCCTCTCGGCCGTCTCGCTGACCGCCTGCGCGAAGCCGCCGAAGGGGCGCGCCGTCGCCGCGCAGGACGACAGCGTCCCCGACGTCGTCACCTACGGCCAGCGCGAGGACGTGATGCGCTTCGGCGCCGAACTCGCCGCCCGCCAGAACCTCGACCCGGCCTGGGTGCAGCGCAAACTCGCCGAGTCGCGCTTCGTGCCGAACGTGGCGAAGTTCATCATGCCGCCGCCCGCGGGCACGGCGAAGAACTGGGCCGCGTACCGCTCGCGTTTCGTCGAACCCATCCGCATCCGCGCCGGCCTCGCGTTCTGGCGCGAGAACGAGAAGTGGCTGGTGAAGGCCAGCGCGATGTACGGCGTGCCCGCCGAGATCGTGGTGGGCGTCGTCGGCGTCGAGAGCATCTACGGCCGCCAGATGGGCAACTTCCGCGTGATCGACGCCCTCGCCACGCTGTCGTTCGACTTCCCCACCGGCCGCAAGGACCGCAGCGCCTTCTTCCGTGACGAACTCGAACAGTTCTTCGTGATGGCCCACAGCGAGGACCTCGACCCCCTCGCCCCGAAGGGCAGCTACGCCGGCGCGATGGGCATGGGCCAGTTCATGCCGAGCAGCTGGAACAAGTACGCCGTGGACTTCGACGGCGACGGCCACATCGACATGAACCGCAGCGCCGCCGACGTGATCGGCAGCGTGGCGCACTTCCTCGCCGAGAACGGCTGGCAACGCGACAAGCCCACGCGCTTCGCGGTGGAGCCGCCCGTGGACACAACCGACCGCGCCACCCTGCTCGCCCCCGACATCCTGCCCACGTTCACGGCGCAGCAGTTCGGCGAACGCGGCGCGGCGCTCGAAGCGCGGGCTGCCGACTACGACGGCAAGTTGGCGCTGGTGGAACTGCAGAACGGCGCCGCCGCGCCGAGCTTCATCGCCGGCACCGAGAACTTCTACGCCGTGACGCGCTACAACTGGTCGAGCTACTACGCGCTGGCGGTGATCGAGCTGGGCGAGGCGGTGGGACGGGTGCACCGGGCGCAACCGTGAGCACCGTTCAGGGCATGCGATCGCGCACGTAGACGATGGCCTCGGCGCGCGAGCGCACGCCCAGCTTGTCGAAGATGCTCGACACCTGGTTGCGCACCGTCTTCTCGCGCTTGTTCAACTGCCGCGCGATGGCGCCGTTGTCCAGGCCGAGGGCCACGAGGCGCAGCACGTCGCGTTCCGCCGGGGTCAGCGGCGCCACGGCGCCCTCGTGATCCGTCGACACGTCGCCCAGGAAGGCCCGCACCTCCGCCAGGAAGACGGGCCAGGCCGGTTCGGTGTCGAGCAACACATGGTTGTCGCTGTCGAGCGGCACGAACCGCGAACCCGGGATCAGCGCGGCCAGCCGCACCCCCTCGTCGAACGGCACGCGGGCGTCGCCCCGCGCATGCACGACCAGCGTGGGCACGCGCAGCTGGCGGGCCAGCCCTGTCACGTCGACCCGGTGGAACGCGTCGAGCGTCCGCGCGGCGTTCTCCGGGTTCGCGGTCAGGCGCTCCAGCTCGTTCCACCACTGGTGCTGCCCGGCCGTGCCGCCGGGGATGAACTGGTTGGTGAACACCTGGCGGAACGCCGGGTTGTCGCGACCCCAGCCCAGGCGGATCAGGTTGACCAGGGTCTCCGCTTCCAGGCGCTCGGTGTCGGTGGTCGCCCGCTGCAGCGCGCCCCGTGCGTACGCGCCGGGCAGGATCAGGTGCGACACCTTGTCGGGATGACGCACCGCGTAGGCGATGGCCACGGCGCCCCCTTGCGACATGCCGATCAGCGGGAACCGCCGCAGGCCCAGGCTGTCGACCACGGCCTCCAGGTCGCCGACCCACGCGTCCAGCGAGAAGTCGGTCACCGCGCTGTCCGACAGGCCGCAGCCGCGCTGGTCGTAGCGGATGTACTGGTGGCCGCGGGCCAGTTCGGCGAGCCAGGGGCGCCACACGGGACTGGCCAGGTCGTGCTCGACATGGCTCAGCCAGTGCGCGGCGCGCAGCAGCGGCGGGCCGGAACCGATCGACGCGATGGCGATGCGCGTGCCGTCGGCCGCGGTGCAGAACCGCAGGCTCTGTCGCGGGGTCGCGGAGGGGCGCGAGGTGCCGGCCATGCGCGATTGTCTCGCGACTGGGGCCGTTGTCCCAGGCCTCCGCGCGCCCTTCGGCCACGCGCGGGACATCCGTCTCATGCACGGAAGGATGCCGTCGCCGATCCTTCTCGCACGTCGAACCGACGGTCCACCCGAGAGGAAAACACCATGCAAGCCCATCCCGCGCCCACCGACACGCCGCGCTACGCCCGCACCATCGAGGCGTCCAAGCGCATCCGCTGGGACATCGACCGCGACGTGATCCGGGGCCGTTGCTTCGACCTGGCCCACACCTTCCTGCCCGACGGCCTGTCGCTGGCCGACGAACTTCCCTGCCTGGACGCGGACGAACGCCGCTTCCTGAGCCAGGTGCAGGGCCGCACCTACGCGAACATGTTCGGCCTCGTCGAACGCTTCATCGGCGCCAAGATGCTGGAGTTGAGCCGCGACCACTGGCTCGGCGACCAGACGGCGCTGGAGGCCATCGTGCGCCTCACCGACGAGGAACTGAAGCACCAGGAGCTGTTCCGCCGCATCGAGCGGCTGGCCGCGGCGGGCATGCCGCCGGGCTACCGCTTCGAGGTCGCGCCCAACGACGTGGCCTCGTTCGTCCTCGGCAAGTGCACCTGGGCCGTGCTGGCCCTCACGTGCCACATCGAACTCTTCTCGCAAGCGCACTACCGGGCCAGCATCGACGCCGCCAGCGACCTGTCGCCGCTGTTCAAGGACGTGTTCCTGTTCCACTGGAAGGAGGAATCGCAGCACGCCATCATCGACGAGCTGGAGTGGGTGCGCGAGGACGCGAAGCTCTCGCCCGCGCAACGCGACGCCGCGGTCGACGACCTGATCGCGCTCGTGCAGGGGATCGACGGAATCCTGCAGGCGCAGGCGCGCGCCGACGCGGCGTACTTCCTCGACGTCACCCGCAAGGCGGGCGACCCCGCCATCGCCGGACAGGTCCACGCCACGGTGCTGAAGGCCTACCGCTGGCAGTACATCGTCTCCGGCACGCTGGAGCCGCGGTTCCAGAAGGTGCTGGGCGGATTGCTCGACGCGACGCAGATGGGGCGTGTCCACGCGGCGCTGGCGCCGCTCGGGGATGCGCTGCCGGCGAGCGCGCAGGTGGTGTCGGCGATGGCGCACTGAACCCTCGCCGTCATCCCCGACCGTGTCAGCCCGTGAAGTACGCGTCCTGGTCGAGGTCGGCCAACAGGCCCGGCCCGGTCGGGGCCCAACCCAGCAGCGTGCGCGTGCGTTCGCTCGATGCCGCCATGTCCATGCCCGCGAAGTCGGCGAACCAGCCGAAGTGCTCGCGTCCGCGCGACACGACGGGCAGGCCGAGGCGGCGCCCGATCACGTCGGCGAGGTCCCGGAACGGCACGGCCTCGTCGGCCACGGCGTGGAACACCGGCGCGGCGGTGTCCTGTTCGAGCGCGAGCCGGTACAGCCGCGCGGCATCCGTGCGGTGCACCCCGGCCCAGCGGTTCCGGCCCTCGCCGAGGAACGCCGACACGCCCGTCTCGCGCGCGATGCGGATCAACGTGGGCACGAACCCGTGGTCGCCGATGCCGTGCACCGACGGCGCGAGCCTCACGGTCGCGGCGCACACGCCCCGCGCCGCCAGCGCCCGCGCGGCCGCCTCCGACTTGCGGGCGAACGCACCCTCGGGCAGGTCGAGCTCCGTGGCGACGCGCCCGGGCGCGATCCTCGCGAGGCCCGAGGTCGCGAGCAGCCGACGGCTCGACCCGGACAGCGCATCGCCCATCGCGTCGATGGCGCGCCGGTCCTGTTCGGCGTTTTCGGCGAACCTGGAGAAGTCGTGGTCGAAGGCGGTGTGCACCACCGCGTCCGCCGATGCGGCGGCTTGCCGCAGCACGTCGAGATCGTCGAGCGTGCCCCGCAGCGGCGACGCCCCGGCGGCGGCGAGCGCGGCGGCCCCGGCCTCGGAACGGGCGAGGCCCACCACGGCATGGCCCGAGCCGATGAGTTCATGGACCACCGCCGAGCCGACCCAGCCCGTGGCGCCAGTGACAAAAACGTTCATGCGAAGAATCTCCGGAACGTGTGGCGTGGCGGGGCGTCAGCCCAGCCGCATCGACAGTTCGACGTCGCCGCCGAACGGGACGGACAGGTAGCCCTGCCCGGGCGTGCGCACCCGCGCCAGGTACTCGGGGCTGAAGTCGGCGTTGTCGGCGACGATCAGGGCCCCGGGCTTCAGACGGCTCTCCACGAGTGCCAGGACTTCCGGGTAGAGCGCCTTCGCGCCGTCGAGCAGCAGCAGGTCGATCGTGTCGGGCAGGTCGGCGGCGAGCGTGCGCAGCGCGTCGCCTTCGCGGATCTCGACGAGGTCGAGCACGCCGCCGGCCGCGAGGTTCTCGCGCGCCCGGGCGACCTTCGAGGGCTCGAACTCGCAGGTGATCAGCCGGCCGCCGCCGTTGTCGCGGAGGGCCGCGGCGAGGTGCAGGGTCGAGATGCCGAACGACGTGCCGAACTCGACGATCGCCCGCGCGGCGCGACTCCGGGCCAGCAGGTAGAGCAGCGTGCCGGTCTCGCGGGACACGGGCAGCGCGAAGTCCTTCAGCCGGCCGTACAGGTCGAGGTAGCCGGTCTTGCTGCGCATCAGGTCCGACTGCGCCGCGTCGGACAGGCCGTCGAACACGGCGCTCGTGGCGGGCGAGGCCGCGTCGGCCTCGTCGAAGAGGCGCGCCAGCAACGGCGCGAGGGGTGAGGTGGTCAGGGTGTTCATCGTTCGGGACGTTCGAGGAAAGGTGTCGTCATAATATGAAGACTCCTTCATGTTTTCCATTCGCGTTCCGGAACGCCCGCATGACCGACCGCCAGAGCCCCCCGATCTCCTCGCGCAGGAAGCCCAAGCAGGCCCGTTCGAACGACCTCGTGTCGGCGATCCTCGAAGCCGCCCTTCAGGTTCTGGCGACGGAAGGCGCGCGACGCTTCACCACGACCCGCGTGGCCGAGCGCGCCGGGGTCAGTGTCGGTTCGGTGTACCAGTACTTCCCGAACAAGGCGTCCATCCTGTTCCGGCTGCAGGCCGATGAATGGCGGCAGACCACCGAGATGCTGACCCGGATCCTGCTCGACGCGAACCAGCCGCCGTTCGAGCGCCTGCGACGGCTGGTGCACGCCTTCGTGCGTTCGGAGTGCGAGGAGGCCGCCATGCGCGTGGCCCTCAGCGACGCCGCCCCGCTCTACCGCGACGCGCCCGAGGCCCACGCGGCGCGGGCCTCGGGCGACCGCGCCATCGCGGCCTTCATGGCGGAGGTGCTGCCCGGGATGCCCGAGGCGGGCCGCACGCTGGCCGGCGAACTGGTGACCACGACCCTCGCGTCGGTGGGCAAGGAATTCTCGGAACGGCCCCGCACGCAAGCCGAGATCGACGTGTACGCCGACGCGATGGCCGACATGTTCTGCGCATACCTCGGCAGCCTGCGGGCTCGTGCGTCCGCAGGCTGAAGTCAACGCGATGTCCGTGCGATGAAACCCGCCATCCACGCCGCGCACTCGGCCGCGTGGGTCTCCAGGAGGAAGTGCGGCCCGTCGAGCACGTGCGCCTCCATCCGCGGCAACGCCTTCATCCACGACACGGTTTCGTCGATCTCGAAGAAGGCATCGTGCCGCCCCCACAGCATCAGCGCGGGCGGCTGCCAGCGGGCGAGGCAGCGGGCGATCTCGCCGAAGCGGGCGACGTGGCTGCGGTAGTCGAGCGCGAGCGATCGCTGCAGGGCGAGGCGACCCGGCAGCGACATGACCCGCCAGTCCTCCTCCCATCGCCGCGGATCGATGCGTGCCGCGATGTCGGGCGGCACGCCGGCGGTGTACTGGTCGCGCGTGCCCTCGAACGTCAGGTGCGCGGTGGCCGCGGTCTCGGTCGACGGCGTCGGGTCCGCCCACCAGGCGCGCGTGGCGTTCCACGCGGGCCCCAGCCCGCTTTCGTGGGCATTGGCGTTCTGGACGACGAGGCCGCGGATGCGCTCCGGCGCGCGCGTGGCCAGGTGAAGCCCGACGGCCGCGCCGAAGTCGTGCAGGTACAGGTGGAACCGCCCGACGCCGAGGTGGTCGAGCAACCCGTCGACGCGGTCCGCGAACGCCAGGAACGACGGCGCCTCGATCGGCGCCGACGCACCGAAGCCCGGGAGGTCGGGGGCGATGACGAAGCAGTGGCGCGACAGCGGCTCGATCACGTCGCGGAAGGTGGCCGACGAGCTGGGGAAGCCGTGGATCAGCAGCAGGGCGGGGTTCGCGCGGTGTCCGGCGAGGCGCACGGCGAGGCCCTGGGTGTCGTGGGCGGGGATCGTGGAGGAATCTCGCATGGCATGGCTCCGGCCTCTCCTCTCCCCTGAGCTTCTTTCCGGTCGCCGGCCTTCTTCGCGCGGCTACGGCAACCGGTACCGCCGCAACTGGTCACACGCACGGTACCCCATGCGCGTGTAGATGGGCAGCCCCATCGGACTCGCCTGCAGGGTCACCACCGGCGCGCCGCGTTCGAAGCCGGCGTTGGTGGCCAGCGCCGTGCACACCTCGCCCAGGCCGCGTCCCCGCGAGGCCGGCAGCGTGGCGACCCAGTAGACCCCGGCGGCGCCGTCGCTGAAGAGGGTCAGCGCGGTGGCGGCGGGTTCGTCGTCGACGTAGGCGACGAAACCCGCGACGTCGGCGTCGAGCAGGCGGTCGTGCCGCGCGAGCATCGTGTGGGCCTCCTCCACCGGCAGGCCGAGGGTCGCGAAGGCGTTGGCGCCCACGCCGATGGCGTCGCGCACGTGGTCCAGGTCGCGGAAGCGTTCGATGCGCACGTGCTGGTCGACCGCGCGCACGGGCACGGGCTGCGCCACGAGCAGGCACGGCGACTCCGAGCGCATCTCGTAGCCGAGGCCGCGCAGGTGGGCCTCGAGGTCCGCGTCGCGCCGCGCGCGGGCCACCACCGAGAACTTGCGGTCCATCGGGTCGAAGAAGGCATGCGCCCGTTCGAGCAGCCGGGACGGGGACAGCGCCGGGTCGAGCCGCACCACGATGTTCTTGTACGGGCCGGGGAAGCGGTTGCCGCCGGCCACCGCGAGCAGGCCGTCGGCCTCCAGGCTCTCGCACGGCTCCTGCCAGGCGAGGTGGGCGCGGTACGACGCGACCAGGTTGGCGTCGGCGGCGTCCTCGATCGACACAGTGGCAAGCGACATGGTGAAGGCCTCCGTCAGATGGGGATCACGCTCACCGAAACATGGAGTTCCTGCTGTCCGCTGCCGAGGATGACGCCGCGCAGCGGCCCCGTGTCGGCGAAGTCGGCGCCCCACCCGAGCGTGATGTAGCGGGTGTCGGCGAGCTGGTTGTTGGTGGGGTCGAACTCGACCCAGCCGAAGCCGGGCGCGAACGCGGCCACCCACGCGTGCGACGCGTCCACGCCCATCAGGCGCGGGGCGCCGGGTGGCGGGTCGGTCAGCAGGTAGCCGGACACGTACCGCGCCGGCAGCCCGTGCGCGCGGATGCACGCGATCATCAGGTGGGCGAAGTCCTGGCACACGCCACGGCGCTGCGCGAGCACCTCGTCGACCGACGTGCTGACCGTGGTGGCGTCGGGGTCGAACTCGAACTCCGCGTGGATGCGCGCCGTGAGGTCGCGCAGCGCCTCGAGCCAGTCGCGGCCCGGCGAGAACGACACGTGCGCGTAGCGGTAGGCGGCGTCGGACAGCGGCAGCAGCCGCGTGGGCTCGCACATGCGCGCGGCCATGAGGTCGTGGACACCATGGGGGTCGAACACCGCGTCGCGCACCGCTTCCCACACGAGGGGCGGCGCCTGCGCGGGATCGGGCCGCGCGGCCACGTCCACCTCGCACGTCATGCGCACGCGCAGCACGCGGTGCGAACGCAGCAGGCCGAAGTGGGTGACCGTGTTGCCGAAGCTGTCGGGGGCCTCGTGGCGTTCGTCGGGCGGCGGGTCGATCTGGATCGCGCTGGCGAGCAGCTGCTGCCACGGCAGCTGGCGCGGCGTGAGGCGCGCGAGCTGCCACGACTGCGAGACGGGCGCCGCATACACGTAGCGGGTCTCGTGTTCGACGCGGTAGCGGGTGTCTTGCATCGTCATGCGACCAGTGACAGCACGCTGCGCGAGCCGGCGTGCGAGAAGAACTTCAGCGTCAGCTCGTCCGACACCAGGCGCGCCGCCTGCTGCAGCTGCACGAGCAGCGCGCGCAGCGTCGCGCTCTCCGGGTGCAGGTCGGCGGGCTGCAGCTGCGAGAGCACCAGGTGCGCCGGCGCGAGCACGTCGCTCGCGAAGCGGCCGTGGGCGCGCTCGAGCTTGCCGACGTACTCCACGAGGCCCTTGAGCTGGAAGGCCACCGACCGCGGGTTGGTGTCGTCGCGCACCAGCAGGTCGAGCACCGGCATCCATTCGGGCGCCACGAGGTAGCGCGAGCGGTACGTGACCGACGAGTCGGCCCAGTCGAGCAGCCATTCGAGCCCGCTGTCGCGGCCTTCGTCGATGGCGACCTGCAGCGCGAGGCACTGGTTGGTGAGCCGCTCGACGCGGCGGCCGATCGAGAGGAAACGCCAGCCGGTGCCGCGGGTCATGCCGTCGAGCACGAAGCCCGACAGCGTGGTGCTCGTGGTCACCGCGCGGTCGAGCCACGCGAGCGCGAGCGGCAGCGAGCTGCCGCGCTGGAACACCGGGTCGCTCGTGAGCTGGTTCAGCGTGCGCCAGTTGTCGGCCGACATGCGGTCGCGCAGGTTGAACGCCACGCGCGAGAGCTGGCGCAGGCGCTGGCTCAGGCCTTCGTCCGGGTGCGTGGCCGCGCGCAGCAGCTCGGTGCCCGGGTGGTCGGACGCCTCGATCAGCGCCATGTGTTCGGCCAGCGCCAGCACGGCGGCGAGGCTGGTGTCGTTGCCGTCAACACGCGACTCGTTGTTGCCGAGCACGCCGGCGATGGCGACGCGCAGCGTGCGTGCCGACGCGTCGCAACGTTCGCCGTAGCGGCCGAACCAGTACAGGTTCTCGGCCGCGCGCGACGGCAGGTTGCCGCGGGACGTGACGAGGTCGTCGGCGGTCACGGTGCTGGACAGCAGCGTGAACGATGCGTTGACGGGGCCCTCGGACAGCACCCAGGTGTCCTTCGAGCGGCCGCCGCGCTGCATCGCGATCACGCGGGAATCGCCGTCGCCGGCCACGCGCGTGAGGCCGCCCGGCATCACGCGGTAGCCGTTGGGCGTGGCCACGGCGAACACGCGCAGGCCCACCGAGCGGGCATTGAGCCGGTCCACGCGCGACTGCGTCTGCGTGCGTTCGAGCACCGGCGCCTGCGACACGTGCACCCACTCCTGGGCCACGTACCGCTGCGGACGCGCGGCCACGCGGCGGCGCAGTTCGTCGCGCTGCGCGGGCGACAGGTCGGCGCCGAACACGGCCGGCTCGGGCGTGGTGCGGTCGATGGGTTTGATGATCAGGTGGTCGAGGCGCTCCCAGGCGTCCTCGAAGGCCGCCGGTTCACCCAGCCACCACGTGGCCACCGACGGCAGCCGCAGCGACTCGCCGAGCAGCTGTTCGCTGAGCTTGGGCAGGAAGCCGAGCAGCGCGCCCGACTCGATCACGCCCGAACCGAGGGCGTTGGCGATCATCACGGTGCCACGGCGCGCGCAGTCGGTGAGGCCCGCGATGCCCAGCGCGGAGTCGGAGCGCAGCTCGAGCGGGTCGCAGTAGTCGTCGTCGAGGCGTCGCAGCAGCGCGTGCACGCGGCGCAGGCCCTCCACGGTCTTCAGCCACACCTTGCCGTCGCGCACCGTGAGGTCGCTGCCCTCGACGAGCGTGAAGCCGAGGTAGCGCGCGAGCAGCGCGTGCTCGAAGTAGGTCTCGTTGTACGGGCCTGGCGTGAGCAACACGACGAGCGGCGGGCCGTCGCCCTTGGGCGCCCAGCGCAGCACCGACTCGCGCAGGTTCGCGAAGAAGGCGGCGAGGTGCTGCACGCGCAGGTCGCCGTAGAGCTGCGGGAACACCCGCGAGACCACGAGCCGGTTCTCGAGCGTGTACCCGGCGCCGGACGGGGCCTGGGTGCGGTCGTTGACGACCCACCAGCGGCCGTCGGGCGAGCGGGCCAGGTCGGCCGCGTACTGGAACAGGTGGGCGCCACCCGGCGGACGGATGGACTGCACCTGGTGCAGGTAGCCGCTGTGGCCGAAGACGACGGAGGGCGGGATGGCGCCGCTGCGCAGCAGTTCCTGCGGGCCGTAGATGTCGGCCAGCACGCGGTTGAGCAGGTCGGCGCGCTGGGCGATGCCGGCCTCGATCTCGTCCCATTCGGACGCGGACAGCAGCAGCGGCAGCGGGTCGACCTCCCAGGGGCGGTCGGCGCCCTTCGGGTCGGCGTAGACGTTGTAGGTGATGCCGTTCTCGCGGATCTCGCGTTCCGTGAGCGACAGCGTGTCGCTCACCTCCGGCCCCTGGCGGGCGGCGAGCGAGCGCAGGAAGGCGTCCCAGTGCGGGCGTGGCGTCCCCGGGGCGGCCAGCAGTTCGTCGTAGCGGCCGTCCGGGATCGGGTAGCCGTCGAGCAGTTTTCTCATAGGGGCCGAATTCTCCTAGATTGGCGGGGGTGGGCCGAAACCCGCTCCCGCCACACCGCAAGAATGACCGTTCTGCAATAAAAATGCCGCCCCCGAACCGGGGATGTGTCACAAGATGCCACCGCCAACCGTCTGATCGTTCATGAACACCGACCTGCTCCAACGATTCGAGACCCACCGCCGCCGCCTCCAGTCGGTGGCGTACCGCATGCTGGGCACCCGCGACGACGCCGAGGACGTGGTGCAGGACGTCTGGTTGCGCTGGCGCGACGCCGACCACGCCGCCATCGCCAGCGACGAGGCCTGGCTGGTCTCGGTGACCACACGCGCCAGCATCGACCGCCTGCGCGCCCTGAAGGTGCAGCGGGCCGCCTACCCGGGCATCTGGCTGCCCGAACCGCTCGTCGCCCCGCTGGAGGACCAGCCCGACCTGCTCGCCGAACGGGCCGACGACCTGTCGATGGCCCTCCTCGTGGTGCTGGAGCGCCTGGGGCCGGAGGAACGGGCCGCCTTCCTGCTGCGCCAGGTGTTCGACCACGACTACCCCGACATCGCCCGGGTGCTGGGCAAGAGCGAGGCGGCGGTGCGCCAGTTGGTGCACCGCGCGAAAAGCCGGGTGCAGGAGGAGCAGCCCCGGTTCGAGGTGGCGCCCGAGGAACACCGCGACCAGCTGCAGCGCTTCGCCACGGCGGCCCGGTCGGGCGACCTGGGCCAGATCATGGCGTTGTTCGCACCCGACGTCACGATGCGCGGCGACGGCGGCGGGCGGGTGTCGTCCGTGGCCAAGGTGCTGGTGGGCGCCGACCGCATCGCCCGGCTGTTCCACGTGGTGGCACGCCGGCTGGGCGACCGCCTGACCTACCGGATGGCGATGGTCAACGGCGTGCCGGGCCTCGTGCGCTACCTCGACGGGGAACTGGAGACGGTGTTCTCGATAGTCACCTCGGAAGACGGGGTGCGGGCGATCTACGCCGTGCGCAACCCCGAGAAGCTCCGGCACAGCACGACCGTGGTGTGATCGCCACCCCTCTCGTGGAGGGTATGCAAACTCCGTCACGAACGGGACAGTCACGCACGCGATGCGCGCGACCATGCGCATCAGAATGTTCGTTCCGTTCAACGACCCCAACCGAAGGATTCCCGTCCATGACGACCCGACTGCGCCTGTCCGTCGCCGCTTCCCTCCTCGCATCGGCCACGCTGCTGATGGGCTGCGAGAGCATCAAGAACGCCACTTCGTCCGACAGCGCCGCCGCCCCCGCGCCGGCCGCCGCGCCCGCACCGGCGTCGAGCGGCAAGGCCGCTCCGGCGCCTGCACCCGCCCCGACCGCCAAGGAAGCCAAGAAGGCCGAAGGCGACATCACCGGCACCCCGGCCCCGGGCACCAAGTTCAACAAGATCCAGCTGGGCATGGGCATGAAGCAGGTCACCGACCTGATCGGCCAGCCCACCGACCAGGGCGCCTACGTCACCGGCAAGGCCTGGATCCCCTTCTACTTCGGCGGTGACCAGTACCGCCACGAGCTGGCCTACAAGGGCATGGGCCGCCTGGTGTTCGCCGGTGGTGGCCTGAACAACCTCGGGTCGGGCAAGCTGATCCGCATTATCCACAACGCCAACGACACCGGGTACCGTTGATCCACCGCCCCGCTGCGTGAAGCAGTGGGTCCCGGCGCTCGCCGGGATGACGAAAAGGGTGGTGTCGCCCCGGCGAACGCCGGGGCCCACCGCCCTTCAAGGGGTCGGCGCCAGCTCCAGCACATGGACCGGCGCCCCGTCCGCCCACAGCGGCACGTCCCGCACCCCCGCCCACGGCGCCACGAACCGCCGGTACAGCGGCGAGAACACGATGCCCGACTGCCCCGTCGAGTGCATCACCCGCGATTTCGCCGGGTCGCCGAGGTCGTAGAGCCCCCGGAACGACGGCCCGTGTTCCGACAGGTACCGCTCGCCGGTCACCGGGTCGGCCCGGTGGTTCACCTTCGACACGTTGACCGTGTAGGTGTCGCCGCCCACGGGCACCCGCGTCTCGAACCACCCTGCCAGGGCCTTCACCTTGCTGAACGGCCGGTGTTCGCTGCGCGCGATGTGCGCGTCGCCCCAGCGCCAGGCCGACACGTCCGGACCGAAGCGCGCCTGCAGCTCGTCGAGCGCACGGGTCAGCGCCCGGTCGGACTGCATCGCGCAGGTCTCGGACTCGGGCGTGGCCTTGTCGTCGCACCACCAGGCGTCGTCGCGCGCCAGCACGCCGTCGAGCGCCTCGCGGAAGTTGCGCGCGCCCAGCTGGGCCTCGAACAGCGGCGCGCCCACCTCGTCGGCGAAGACGCCCTCGGTCAGGTGCCGCGCCCAGGCCCAGAAGATCAGCGGCGCGGCCTTGTCGGCGGCCATCGTGCCGTCGAACGCGGCCAGCTCGCGCTGCGCGGCCGCGGCCAGCGGGTGGTCGCCACGGGCCGCGCGGAGGGTGGGCAGCAGGCGCACGGTGGCCTCGGAGAACTCGTCGGCCTGGATCGCGCGCAGGCTGTCGAGGTCGTGTGTCGGGCGCGCGGCCAGCAGGGCCATGATGCGGTCGTGGCGGTACGGCCAGGTCCACTCGCTGGTGATGAAGTGCGGGTACGCGGTGTCGTGCACGCGCTGGTTCGCGGTGGCGACGTAGCCGCGCGGCGGGTCGATCTCGCGCGGGGTCTGGCCGGGGTCGAGCCAGCCGGCCCAGTCGTAGCGGGCGTCCCAGCCCGGGGCGGGCACGAGGCCGTGCAGGTCGTTGTCGGGCCGGCGCAGCGGCACGCGGCCGGCCGACACCATCGCGATGCGTCCCGCCGTGTCGGCCACCACCATGTTCTGCATCGGGGCCACGTACTGCTTCGTGGCCTCCACGAACTCGCCCACCGACCGCGTGCGGTTGATGGCGAGGCCCGCGTCCACGGCCCGCACGTCGGCGTCGAGCGCGGTCCAGCGCATCGCGATGGCGTAGGTGGTGCCGCCCAGGCCGTCGGTGGGGCCGCCCGCGTCCGAGATCACCGGGCCGTGGCGGGTGCCCCGGGCGGTGAACGGCACGTCGGGCCTGCCCTTCACGCGGATGACCTCCTGGACGCTGTCGAACCGGGCCCAGCCGTCGGGCGTGCGGTACTGCATCGGGTCGTCGGCGTGGACCTGCTCGAGGTACAGGTCCTGCACGTCGGGCGCGGTGTTCGTGAAACCCCACGCGATGTGTTCGTTCTGGCCGAGCACCACGATCGGCAGGCCCGGCATCGTCGCGCCGGCCACCTTCAGGTCCGGCGCCTCGAGGCGGGCGAAGTACCAGAGCGCCGGGGCGCTCAGCTTCAGGTGCGGGTCGTTCGCGAGCAGCGGCTTGCCCGTCGTGGTGTGCGATCCCGCCACCACCCAGTTGTTGGAACCGACGCCGTCGAGGCCCGACGGCGGCGCGTCGAGCGCGGCGGCCTGGCGCAGCGCGCCGCCGAGCGCCATCGCGCGGAACAGCGTGGCGTAGTCGGCCGTGGGCAGCGGCTTCGCGCCGGGGTATGGCGGCAGCAGCTCGTTGATGCGCTCGACGGGCAGCTTGAGCGACAGCCGCAGGCGCAGCAGTTCCGCGCCCCAGTTGCCGCCCAGGTCCCACGCCATCATCGTGGCCCAGGCGATGGTGTCCTGCGGGGTCCACGGCTCGAACGCGAGGTTCAGCAGCAGGAACTCGGGCGGCCGCGCGCCCATCGCCTCGCGCGCCCAGGCGTTGATGCCGGCGGTGTAGGCCTCGATCGCGGCGCGGGCATCGGGCCCGGTCTCGGCCCACTGGGCCTCGGCCGCGCGGCGCACGCCCAGCGCGCGCAGGAAGCGGTCGGTGTCGAGCGCCGCCTCGCCGAAGGCCTCGGCGAGGCGGCCCGAGCCGATGCGGCGGTGGGTCTCGAGCTGCCAGAGGCGGTCCTGGGCATGGGCGAAGCCGAGGCCGAAGAGCGCGTCGTCCCGCGTGCCGGCCCGGATCGTCGGGATGCCGTCGGCATCGCGTTCGATGCGCACCGGGCCCTTCAGGCCGGTCACCTGGACCGTGCCGTCGGTGCGCGGCAGCACCCGCCAGGCGTAGAACCCCGCCATCGCCGCGGCCACGAGGCCCAGCGCCACACCCCCGAGCGCCACGCGGCGCCCCCACTTGAGCATCGTCATAGGTTCGTGAAAGTGGCGGGAAACGCCCCGTTGTTCGATGGATAAGGGGGTGTACGGTTGGTCACAATGGATTTCAGTTCAATCCGCAGTTTCCCCGCGCCATGACCAGCCCCCAAGTCGACCCTGCCGTGTCGTACCTCACGTTCCTCTCCACCGTCAGCGACGAACGGCTGGCCCGCGTGGCCGCCCGGCGCGCGTTCGTGGAGATGAAGGTGAGTTTCATGCGCTCGGCCGCGTTGATCCGCGGCTCGGCCGGTCCCCTGCTGCAGCGCCAGGTGCGCCTGGCCACCGAGGTGGACCAGCTGTGCCGCCTGAGCGACTCGCTGTTCGGCGCCCTCCCCGCGGACGCCGAGGGGCACCGCGCCGAACTGCAGTACCACCTCGACAGCGTATTCCCGGCCGGCGCCGATCAGGAACCCAGCCCGAGGTAGTCGCCCTTGCCCAGCGGGACCCCGTTGTGGCGCAGCAGCGCGTACGCGGTGGTCACGTGGAAGAAGAGGTTCGGCAGCACGAAGTGCTTCAGGTAGGGTTCGCCCTTCATGACGTGGCTGCCTTCGCGGCGGGGGATCGTGATGTCCTTGGCCTCGGTGCCGTCGATCTGCGCGGCGGGAATGGAATTCACGTACGCGATGGTCTTCGCGATGCGCTCCCTCAGCTCGGCCACGGTGGCCTCGTTGTCCTCGAACTTCGGCCCGTCGACGCCGGCCAGGCGGGCGACGCAGAACTTGGCGCCGTCGCAGGCGATCTGCACCTGGCGGGTGAACGGCAGCATGTCGGGCGCGAGGCGCGCGCCCAGCAGCACCACCGGGTCGAACTTGCGTTCGGCGGCGTAGGCCTCGGCCTTGTCGAGCCACTTCAGCAGGTTGCCGAGCATGGTCGTGAAGATGGGCACGCTGGCCGAGTGCATCGAGATGGACATGGGGTCTCCGGTGGGCTTGTGAGGCGCTGATGCTACTGCGACAGGCGGGGAGGCGCACAGCGTGCACAATCGAGGGGGTAGTCCCCAACGCACGAAGCCTCCCGTGAACATCATCATCCTCGACGATTACCAGGACGCGGTCCGCAAGCTCAAGTGCGCGACCCAGCTCGAGCACCTGAACGCGAAGGTCTTCACGAACACCGTGAAGGGCATCGGGCAACTGTCGGTGCGCCTGCGCGACGCCGAGGTGCTGGTGCTGATCCGTGAACGCACCCAGTTCCCGCGGCAACTGCTCGAAAAACTCCCCAAGCTCAAGCTCATCGCCCAGACCGGCCGCGTGGGCTCGCACATCGACGTCGAGACCTGCACCCGCCTCGGCATCGCCGTGGCCGAAGGTGTCGGCTCCCCCGTGGCCCCGGCCGAACTGACCTGGGCGCTGATCATGGCGTCGATGCGCCGTCTGCCGCAGTACATCGGCAACCTGAAGCACGGCGCATGGCAGCAGTCGGGCCTCAAGGCCGCGTCCATGCCGCCCAACTTCGGCATCGGCACGGTGCTGCGCGAGAAGACGCTCGGCATCTGGGGCTACGGCAAGATCGGCCAGCTCGTGGCGTCGTACGGCAAGGCCTTCGGCATGCAGGTCGTCGTGTGGGGCAGCGAGGCGTCCCGCGCCCGGGCCCTGGCCGACGGGTACGGCGCCGCCGAGAGCCGCGAGTCCTTCTTCGAGACCTGCGACGTGCTGTCGCTGCACCTGCGACTCACCGACGAGACGCGCGGCATCGTCAAGCCGGAAGACCTGTCGCACATGAAACCCACCGCGCTGCTGGTGAACACCTCGCGCGCGGAACTGGTCGAGGAAGGCGCGCTGGTGTCGGCCCTGAACCGCGGCCGCCCCGGCATGGCCGCGGTGGACGTGTTCGAGAGCGAACCCATCCTGCAGGGCCACCCGCTGCTGCGCCTCGAGAACGCGGTGTGCACGCCGCACATCGGGTACGTCGAGCAGGGCAGCTACGAGCTGTACTTCAACGCGGCGTTCCAGAACGTCGTCGACTTCATCGCCGGCACCCCCAGCAACATCGTGAACCCGGAGGCGCTCAAGGTGATGCGGGGATGACGGCCGAACCCACGGCGCACCAGCGGCTCACGCAGGCGCGCTGGGCGCTGATGTTCGGCAACTTCACCATCGGCTGCGGCGTGATGGTGGTGGCCGGCTCCCTCAACGACCTGATCCGCTCGCTCGACGTCAGCGTGGCCCTCGGCGGCCAGCTGATCGCGGTGGCGGCCATCGTGATGTGCATCGGCGCGCCCACCATGGCCGCGCTGGTCGGCGGCTGGGACCGGCGCAAGCTGCTCGTCGCCGCGCTCGTCTGGTACGGCGTGGGGCACGCGCTGAGCGCGGTGGCGCCGTCGTACGCCGCGCTGTTGCCGCTGCGCACGCTGTCGGTGCTGTCGGCCGCGGTGTTCACGCCGCAGGCGGCGGCCGTGATGGGGCACGTCGCGCCGCCCGAGGAACGCGGGCGCTCCATCATCTTCATCTTTCTCGGCTGGTCGGTCGCCTCGGTGATCGGCATGCCCATCCACAGCTTCATCGGCGAAGCCTTCGGCTTCCGCTGGGCCTTCGGCCTGGTGGCGGTGCTGTCGGCCGGCGCGGCGTGGTGGGTGTGGCGCGCGATGCCGGCCGGCATCGTGCTGCCGGCGATGCGGCTGGCCGCATGGCGCGAGGTGTTCACGCATCCGGTGCTGATGGCCATCGTCGCGGTCACGGCGCTGTCGGGCGCCGGGCAGTTCAGCGTGTTCGCGTACATCGCGCCGTACTACCGCCAGGTGCTGCACGCGGACGCGGCCGAGACGAGCGCCCTCTTCTTCTGGTTCGGCGCCTTCGGCCTCGCGGGCAACCTGATGCTGTCGCGGTACATCGACCGCCTCGGCGCGGCGCGCATCGTCGCGGCCTCGCTGTCGCTCATGGCCTTCAGCCTGCTGATCTGGCCGCTGGCCACCAGCGTGGTGGCGATGGCGCTGCTGATGGTGCCGTGGGGCCTCGGCGGCTTCGCGTCGAACTCGGCGCAACAAGCCCGCCTCGGCGGCGCCGCGCCCGAGCTGGCCTCGGCGCTGATGGCGCTCAACACGTCGGCCATCTACCTCGGCCAGGCGGTGGGCGCGGCCGGCGGCAGCGCGATGGTGGCGGCCAACCTCGCGCGCGGCGCGGGGCCCGCGGCCACCTACGATGGGCTGCACTGGATGGGGCTCGCGTGGATCCTCGCGGCCATCGGCCTGAGCGTGTGGGCGCACCGCGCGCTGCAGCGGAACGGCGGCCGTGCCTGACGACACGCCGCCGATGCGCCAGCCGCAGTCGTGCGGCGAGCTGTTCCGCGTGTTCACGCGCCTCGCGCTGCAGGGGTTCGGCGGCGTGCTGGCCGTGGCGCAGCACGAGCTCGTCGAGCGCCAGCGCTGGCTCACGCGCGACGAGTTCCTCGAGATGCTCTCGGTGGGCCAGGTGCTGCCGGGCCCCAACGTCGTCAACATCTCGCTGATGATCGGCGACCGCTTCTTCGGCTGGCGCGGCGCCGCGTCGGCGCTGGCCGGCATGCTCGCCGCGCCGCTCGTGCTGATGATCGCGCTCGCGATGCTCTACGGCCAGTTCGCCGACAACCCGCGGGTGAGCGGCGCGCTGCGCGGCATGGGCGCGGTGTCGGCCGGCCTCGTGCTCGCGATGGCGTGGAAGCTCGTGGGCAGCCTGAAGAAGAACCCGCTCGGACTTCCCGCGTGCCTCGCGCTCGGGGCAGTCACCGTCGCCCTCGTGGTGGGGCTGCGCTGGCCGCTCGCGTGGGTGCTGGCCGGGCTCGGCCCGCTCGCGATCGGCCTGGCGTGGTGGAAGCTGCGGCCGTGACCGTCCCGTTCGTCACGGCCGACCTGTGGCCGCTGTTCCTGCACTTCGTGATGCTGAGCCTGCTCGCGGTGGGCGGCGCCATCACCACCGCGCCGGACATGCACCGCTACCTCGTCGGCGAGCAGCACTGGCTGACCGACGCGCAGTTCACCGCCTCGGTCGCCCTCGCCCAGGCCGCGCCCGGCCCCAACGTGCTGTTCGTCGCGGTGCTGGGCTACAACGTGGCCGGCCTGCCCGGCGCGTTCGCGGCCATGGCCGGCATCATGCTGCCGTCCACCACGCTCGCGCTGTGGGCCACGCGCTGGGGCCGTTCGCGCCGCGAGACACGCGGCGTGCGCGCCTTCACGCTGGGCCTGGCGCCGCTCACGCTCGGGCTGCTGCTGGCCACCGGCTGGGTGCTCACCGAACCCGCGCGCGACAGCCCCGGCGCGATGCTGCTGGTGGGGTTGTCGACGGTGGTGATGGCCCGCACGCGCCTCAGCCCGATGTGGCTGGTGGCGCTCGGTGCCACGATGGGCGCAGCCGGCTACGCCTGAGGGGCCGCCGGATCGGCCGCGAGGGCCTCGTCGACCACGATGGGCAGGTCGGCCAGGTCGTGCCGCACCTCCGGGGTCATGCCGTCGGGGATCTCGTCGAAGGCCCCGTCGGAGAACCAGACCTCGGTGGCGCCGCCCACGCCCTGGCGCACGGTGACGCTCAGCAGCAGGGCCGGCGGGCCGTTGGGTCCGTCCATGGACACGGGCGTGCCGCCCTGGGACGACTCCAGCACGATCACGAGCTGGGGCAAGGCATGTTCGCGTTCGGCCCGCGTGGGGGCCGCCTGCTGCAGGCGTGCGAGCACCGGAAGCCCATGGCGCAGGGCCGAAGCCTCGATGCGCGACACGGTCTCTTCCACGCTGTAGCGACTGACCCGCGTGTGCGAAGGTCGCTCTTCCATGCCGACGGCACGGGTTCCACCGCTCAAGGCCGCGAGGATCATCGCCGCCCCGCCTGTCATCCAGAAGCGAAATGGATTCTTCATGAGATCTCCTTCGCGCAGAGGTACGGACCATACGGTGGGCGAGGAACCCGATCAAGCGCTTCCTGTTTGCCAGCTTGTAAAAATTTGTATCAACGGGATGGGCGCCGTGAGTGCCTGTTTTTGCAGCACTCGGGGGCCCCCTCCTGCCGCAGCGCAGCACCGCTTTCGGGATGATCGCGCGAAGGCAGCCTGCATGCCCTTGGTGCATGCAGGGGCGCTCGGTATCGATACCTCCGGAGGGGCCTCCGATCAGGCGTCGCGGCGCTGCCGGACGGCCTCGTAGAGGCACACGCCGCTCGCCACGGAGACGTTCAGGCTCTCCACCGCGCCGGCCATCGGCAGGTGCACCAGCTCGTCGCAGGTCTTCGACGTCAGCTGCCGCATGCCGGCGCCTTCCGCGCCCAGCACGATCGCCACCGGGCCCGTCAGGTCGAGGTCGTACAGGGACTGGGTCGCCTGGTCGGACGTGCCGATGATGCGGATGTCGCGCTCCTTCAGCTCGTTGAGCGTGCGCGCGAGGTTCGTGACCATGAAGTACGGCACCGTCTCCGCGGCGCCGCTCGCGACCTTCGCCACGGTGGCGTTGACGCCCACGGCATGGTCCTTCGGCGCGATGACGGCGTGGGCGCCCGCGCCGTCGGCCACGCGCAGGCACGCGCCGAGGTTGTGCGGGTCGGTGATGCCGTCCAGCACGAGCAGCAGCGGCACGCCCTCGACGGCGTCGAGGGTGTCGTCGAGCGAGTGGCTCATCGCGACGTGTTCCACGCGCGCCACCACGCCCTGGTGGCGGTGGGTGCCGCACAGCTTCTGCAGGCGGTCGTCGTCGCTGTCGACCAGGCGCACGCCGGCGTCGCGCGCGCGGTCGAGGAACTGGCGCATGCGCTGGTCGCGGCGCGAGGCGTCGAAGTGGATTTCGGTGACGGACTTCGGCGCGGTCTTCAGCCGGACCGTCAGGGCGTGGAAGCCGAAGAGGATCTGTTTGCTCATCCCGGCATGGTACCGCCCAGGCTCCTAGCCGAGCAGCTTGTCGACCACCGCCACGAGTTCGTTGTACTGGAACGGCTTCGCCAGGTACGCATCGCAGCCCGCGGCCAGGATGCGCTCGGCGTCGCCCTTCATCGCGAGCGCCGTGAGCGCCACCACCTTGATGCCGGCCGTGGCCGCGTCGGCCTTCAGCAGGCGCGTGGCGGCGAGGCCGTCGATGCCGGGCATCTGCACGTCCATCAGCACGACGTCCGGGTGTTCGGTACGCGCCTGCACGAGCCCCGTCTCGCCGTCGACCGCGGTGAACACGGTGTGCCCGGCCCGCTGCAGCAGCAGCTGGGCGAGCTTCAGGTTCTGCGGGTTGTCTTCCACCACGAGCAGTCTGGCCATCATGCATCTCCCTTCGCATGGCGCCGTTTCGCCAGCGCCCGGCGCACTTCCGCCAGGAGACTGGCCGGCAGGAATTCCGCCTTCTCGAGCACCTGCTGCACCTGCCCGCCGAGGGTCGAGCGGTCCTCGGCCGTCAGCAGCTTGGCGGTGAGCACGATGATCGGGATGTCGGCCGTGGTCGGGTCGGCGCGCAGCGCCCGCACCACGTCGAAGCCGGAGATGGTGGGCATCATCAGGTCGAGGATGATCAGCGCCGGCGACTGGCCGCGGGCCAGGTCGAGCGCCTCCGCGCCGCCGTACGCGCCGATGGGCTCGAAGCCCGACACCTCGAGGTGCTTGCTGACGAGCGTGACCGCCTTCGGGTCGTCGTCCACCACGAGCACCTTCGCGCCGGGCCCGCCTTGGCCATTGAGGTCGATCGAGGCCACCGCGGCGATCAGCTCGTCCGGGTCGACCGGTTTCGTCAGCACCTGCGACGCGCCGAGCGCGAAGCCGCGCCGTCGCTCGTCGGTGACCGACACGATCACCACCGGGATGTTGCGGGCCGCCTCGTTCTCCTTCATCTTCAGCAGCATGTCCCAGCCGTCGATGCCCGGCAGGATGATGTCGAGCACGATCACCGACGGAGTCACCTGCGCGGCCATGTGCAGGCCCTCCTCGGCCGAGCGGGCCAGCTCGACGCGGTAGCCCTGCCCCTCGAGGTGCCCGACGATCATGGTGGCGGCGCGGGTGTCGTCCTCGATCACCAGCACCAGCGGCGCCTCGGGTGACGGGGTCTTGCCCGGCACGGCCAGCACGGCCTTGCCCGTCACGTCCGGGGCCTGGCGCACCTGCTCGTCGCTCGCATCGCGCCACGGCAGCACCACCGTGAAGGTGGAGCCCTCGCCGGGAATGCTCGTCACCACCACGCCACCACCGTGCAGTTCGGCCAGGCGCTTGACCATCATCAGGCCGAGCCCGGTGCCCGCGTACTTGCGCGACAGCGACGAGTCGATCTGCACGAAGGGCTGGAACAGGCGCTCGAGGTCTTCGCGCGCGATGCCGATGCCGGTGTCGGCCACGGCGATGGACAACCAGTGCGGGAACGTCTCCATCTCGGCCGGCGGGAAGGCCCGCGCGCCGGCGCGGCCGAAGGCCGTCTTCACCGACGCCGCGTCCACCTTCGCGACCGTGAGGGTCACGTGCCCGCCCTCGGGCGTGAACTTCACGGCGTTCGCCAGCAGGTTGTAGACGATCTGCTTGGCCTTGCGCACGTCGACCATCACGCTGCCCAGGTCGGTCTCGCACACGGCCCGCAGCCGCACGTGCTGCGTGCTCGCCTTCTCGCGCATCACGGACATCCCGCTGCCCGAGAGCTGCTGAGGCTCGATGGGCTCCAGCTCGAACGGCGAGTGGCCCGACTCCACCTTGGACAGGTCGAGGATGTCGTTGATCAGGGAGAGCAGGTGCTTGCCGCTCGTGAAGATGTCGGTGATGTACTCGGTCTGCTCCGTCGTCAGGTCGCCGACCATGCCGTCCTTCAGGATCTCGGAGAAACCGATCACCGCGTTGAGCGGCGTGCGCAGCTCGTGCGACATGTTCGCGAGGAACTCGCTCTTCATGCGGTCGGCCTTGCTCAGCTCGGCGTTCTTGAGCTGGATGTCCTCGCCCCGCGCCCGCAGTTGCTCGGCGAGCAGGCTCAGCTCGGACATCTGCGACAGGTTGTGCAGCGCCACGCCCCACTGGGCGCACAGGCGCTCGATGAAACGTCGATCACCGTCGTCGAGCTTGCACGACGCGGCCAGCGCGAGCACGCCGCACAGGTGACCCTGGAACACCACCGGTGACACCAGCACGGTGGCGGGCACGAGCCTGGCCAAGCCCCCGTCGATGCGGAAGCCGCCCGGCCGGTCGAGGTCCGTGATCTCCACGGGCTGCAGCGAACGCCCGGCGAGACCGATCGGTCCCTCGCCCAGGCGCACCAGCGGCTGGATGTCCGACGGCGCGGCATGGTTGCCGGCCAGGCGCAACATGCCGCCGATGTCCTCGTGCGTGTAGTAGGCCGAGCAGAGGAACTTCGCATCGCCGGCCAGCACCTCGAGCGTGCCGTCGATGACCGCGTGGCGGTCGGGCTGGCTGTTGTAGAGCGTCAGCGCGCGGGCGTGCAGTTCCTCGTGGCGCCGGGCCTGCTGGATCAGCAGTTCGGCGGACTGGCGGGCCAACAGGTCGCGCCGCACGCGCCAGTAGACGAGCGGCAGCGTCAGCAGCACGAGGAAGATCAGCGTCGAGAACACCGCGCCCGTGAGCGTCGCCTGCTCGGTGACCTGGGCGGAGCGTTGCGCGAGCAGCCTGTTCTCCTCGGCCGACATCTCGTCGAGCAGCGACCGCATGGTGCCCATCAGGCTCATGCCGCTGTCGAGGCGCGGTTGCAGATCGGCCGTGACGCCGTGCTCGCGCAGCGCCTGCACGGTGTCGCGCGACACCGTGAGACGGGCGAGCATCACCCGGCGCAGTTCGACGAGACGGTCCTGCTGCGAGGGGTTGTCGAGGGTCTGGCGCGTGACGTTGCGGACGTCGGCGTCGAAACGGTCCAGGGCCTGGTCGCGCTCGACGAGGAAGTCGGGCCGCCGCGAGACCATGTAGCCCCGCTGCGAGGCTTCGGCCTGCTCGAGGTTCGACCGCATCTCGGCGATGTCGGCGATCACCGTCTGGGTGTGGTTCACGAATTCGGCGGAGCGGATCGCTTCCTGCGCGAAGTTCCAGGCGAAGCCCGCCAGGGCCAGAACGAGGATGGCCACGGCGGACAAGGCCGCGATGGCCCATTGCCGGACCGACAGATGTCCCATGCACGCTCCCAGGATGACAGACCGAGATGACGTTCGTGTTCAGCCCGCGCCGGTCGGCCCGCCTGTTGCTGCGTGGTCCGCCGGCCCCCGAGTGCGGACCGTACGGATACGGTGTAACACAGAGTAAGGACTCTGGGCGGAGACCGAGGGTAGACCCTGTTGCTAGGAGAACGCGCGTCGGGCCGCGACCACGCCGGTCAGCACCGCGAAGAACAGCGGCTGGTGGACCATGTAGGTGGTGAGCGACCAGCGGCCGAGCACCGCGAGCAGCCGTCCGGCCCGCGGCACGGTGCCGCTGAACCAGTGCCGGCGCCGGGCCAGGGTCCACTGTCCGGCGGCCATGCCCCACCACATCACGCCGAGCCACGGGAACAGCGGCACGAAGTCCTCGGTGACGGGCTTGTGGGTGACGAGGCCGATCCACTGCGTGGCCCGCGCGTCGAACCACGGATGCTGGACGAACTGCGGCAGCAGCACGGCCACGAGGCCGAGCGGCCAGAGCCAGCGGCCGGCCGGGGCCGTGAGCCGCACGAGGACCAGCATCACCGCGATGCCGTGCAGCACCCCGAAGGTGATGAAGCTGCGCGGGAACACGTACCAGGACCCCGCCGTGACGAGCAGCGCGCACGCGGCCACCTGGCCCCAGCGCCGCCAGAACCGGGGCCAGCGTTGCGCCTGCGCGAGCGCCACGGCCTGGCCGAGGCCGGCGCAGAACAGGAACATCGATACGATGCAGGTGCGCTGCCACGTCCAGAACGGGTCGTCGTAGAAGTCCTGGCGGATGAACCGGAAGTGGTTCAGGTCGAACGCGAAGTGGAAGGCCACCATCCACACCACCGCCGCGCCGCGCAGCGCGTCGAGGCGGTCGAACCGTTCGGAGGGGGCGCTGGCCTTCACTGGGCGCGGGTCAGCGGCTCGATGCGGGCGAGGTGCTCGAGGAACCGCTCGGCGTTCTGGAAGCCGATCACGCGCGCGCCGGGAATCTCGGCGCCGGCCGGCGGGAAGAACAGCATGGCCGGCGGGCCGAAGAGGCGGTGCCGGCGCAGCAGGGCCTTGTCGGCCTCGTTGTTCGCGGTCACGTCCACCCGCAGCAGGTTCATGCCGGCGAGCTTCTCGCGCACGGCCGGGTCGGTGAGCGTGAGCGCCTCGAACTCCTTGCACGAGACGCACCAGTCGGCATACACGTCGACCATCACCGGTTTCGTGGACGAACGCACCGCCTCGTCGAGCGCGGCCAGGTCGGCCACGGGCACGAACTTCACCGGCGTCTCGGCCACCGACAGCGCCCGCCCCTCGCCGCCGCCGGCCGCGAAGTGCTGCAGCGGCTGCAGCAGGCTGCGCCCGCCGGAGGCCACGCCCACGAGCTGCACCGCGGCCAGCACCGACAGCGCGATGCCCACGCCCTTCGACAGCGTGCGGCCCGGGTGCGAGGCGTGCCCGTGCAGGGGCTCGAAGGCCCCCAGGTACACGCCCGCGGCCAGCAGCAGCACGGCGGCCACCAGCATCACGACCCACACCGGCAGCACCGGTGTCACCATCCACAGCGCCACGGCCAGCAGCAGGAAGCCGAAGAAGTGCTTCACGTGTTTCATCCAGCCGCCGGTGCGCGGCAGCAGCGTGCCCGCCGACAGGCCCACGAGCAGCAGCGGCACGCTCATGCCCACCGCCATCGAGAACAGCGCCACGCCGCCGATCACGGTGTCGCGCGTCTGGCTGATGTAGACGAGCGCCCCGGCGAGCGGCGCGGCCACGCACGGCCCGACGATCACGGCCGACAGGCCGCCCATCGCGAACACCCCGAGGTGCCGGCCGCCGCGGATGCGGTTGGACGCGTTGGTGAACCGGGCCTGCAGCGACGCCGGCACCTGCAGTTCGTAGACGCCGAACATCGACAGCGACATGCCGGCCAGCAGCAGCGCGAAGGCGCCCAGCACCCACGGGTTCTGCAGCGCGGCGCCCAGCCCCTCGCCGAGCAGCGCGGCGACGATGCCGAAGGCGGTGTAGACGATGGCCATGCCGAGCGCGTAGGCGAGCGCCAGCGAGAACCCGCGCGTGCGCGACACCCGCTCCGACTGGCCCACGATGATGGACGAGAGGATGGGCACCATCGGCAGCACGCACGGCGTGAACGACAGCAGCAGGCCGGCGACGACGAACACGCCGGCGATGGTCAGCAGGCTGCGCGACTGCAGCGCGCGGCCGAAGGGTTCGTCGGGGGCGGCATCGGCCGCCGCGACCGCCGTGTCGGCGGGGGCCGTCGGCACGGGCGTGGCCGCGGGCGACGACGTCAGGGCGCCGAGCAGGCCGCCACGGGCCGCGCCCGGGGGCGGCGGCACGGCCGCCAGCGCGACCTTCACGAGCCCGCCCGGGCCGGCCTCGACGTCGACCGCGCGCTGCTGCGGCGGATAGCACAGGCCCTTGTCGGCGCAACCCTGGTTGCCCACCTGCAACTGGAACGTGGTGGCCGCGGCCTGCGGCGGCACCTGGAGCACGAGCACGACGGCGTCGCGCAGCGTCTCCACGTCCTTGCCGAAGTTCTCGTCGAACTTGACCTTGCCGCGCGGCACGTCGAGCGCGCCGAGGGCCACGGTGTCGGGCACGGCGGTGGCCGACAGCTTGTCGCGGTAGAGGTAGTAGCCGGGGGCGACGTCGAAGCGGATCTCGACCCGGCCCGCGTCCAGCTGGCGGGCGGACAGCTCGAACGCCTTCACCGGGTCGAGGAATTCGTCCTCCGCGCGCACGGCGCCGGACGCCAGCCCCGCGGCGACGGCGGCGCCCAGCAGCGCGTTCGGCAGGGTCCTCCACGCCCGCAGGAGGTGCGTCGAGATCGATCGGATGCCCATGGTGTGTGATTCTTTCCGGCCCGGCGCCCAACGCACCGGTGCACCTCGGATTGTAGGAACTCCCGGACGTTCCCTCGGTGACAGCCCATTTCTTGTGCAACGCGGCGGGAACACTTCGTGCATGAAGCGGCCTACCCCAGCCCCAGGAGGTGCCCCGCATGACAGACGAATTCGCCCCGACCCGCTTCTCGCACGTGAAGGCCGGCGACGACGGGTGGCGCAGCGACGGCCTGCGCGACTTCTTCCTCTACCGCGACCTCGGCGTGGCCGAGGCCACCGGCGGCAAGGTGATCTGCCACCTCGTGAAGGCCAACATGGCCCCCGAGAAGGGCACCGGCTGGCACCGGCACGAGGCGCATTTCCAGATCGTCATCATGACCAAGGGCTGGGCCCGGTTCATGTACGGCGACCAGGACACGCTGGTCTCGGCCGGCGACTGCGTGCACCAGCGTCCCGGCATCGTCCACTACCTCTACGACTACTCGCCGGACATGGAGTACCTGGAGATCGTGAGCCCGGCGGACTTCAAGACGGTGGAGATGCCGGCGCCGGCGGAGGTGCCGCCGTTCACGCCCTGGCGGTAGAGGTCATCCCGGCGAACGCCGGACTGAGCGCTTCGGCTAACGCTTCACCTTCGGTCGCCCCCGCCACACCACCTCCCCGCGGGTGCGGTCGCGCACCTCGACGCGCGACCACGCGCGCTTGGGCACCGCGAGCACCACGCACGGCCGCGACAGCGCCATCGCGGCCATGTCGTCGGGCCCGGGGCGGGTGATCGTGACGTCGAGCCGGGTGTGCCGGCCCTTGCCCGCGAGGTCGGCCGGTTCGGCGGCCACGGCGACGCCCATCGTGCGCTGCTCGCCGAGGGCGAACACCAGCACGTCCTGCGCGGCCCAGTCAACCGGGGCGCCGAGCACGCTGTCCTCGGATCCGTCGAACGCCTCGCGCCACGGCGCCTCGGCACTGAACACGCGCACCACGGGACCTTCGCCGCGCCAGGGGCACTGCGCATGGCTCCGGGCCATCGCCGGGCCGGCCACGGCGGCCGCGAGGGCCAGCCCCACCGCCGCGCGCCTCACCGGTCGCGCCGGAGCGCGCGCTGCGCCCCGCCCGTGCTCACGCCGCCGTAGGGCGACAGCTCGAAGTCCAGGTCGGTGCGCGAGCCGGTCAGCTCGAGGACGGTCTGCCCGGCGCCGTACTGCGGGTAGCCGCCGCAGGCCTCGCCGCGCTGGCACAGCAGGCCATCGTTGTCGACGTCGGTGCCCGCGACGATCTGCACGCGCGTGGCCTTCACGCCGGTCATCTGCCAGGCGTAGACACCGCCCGAGACGTCGACCCCGACCTGGGTGATCGGCTCGCCGGTGTCGGGATCGACCAGGAGCACGTAGACGCGCCCGTAGTCGGCCGCGGGCGCGGCGCCCGGCGGCGCCTTGACGATGCTGATCCCCACCTCGAACGTGCGCGCGGCCGTCGTGGTGACGGTGAGGGACGCGAAGGAACTGCCCACGGGCAGCGTGTCGCGCGAGACCGTCACCGTGTAGGTGCCCCGCTGCTGCGCGTCGACCGACGCGGGCGCGACCACCACCGCCGGCGACGAACTCGTCACCGACACCACGCCTTCGCCGGTGGCGGCGCCCTGCACCACGAGCTGCAGTTCCGCGGTGGTGCGCAACGCGCCGAAGTCGAGGTGGGACGGCTGGGCCACCACGGTGCCCGCCACCGGCGTCGGATCGACACCGGCCAGCGACAGCGCCTCGTCCACCGCCTTGGACGCGTTGATCAGGCCGAAGCCCGTGGCGGCATCGCGGCCGGCGGCGCCGAGGTCGTCGGTGAGGCGGCCGGCGGCGAGCAGCGCATCGACCTGGTCGACCGTGATCGCGGGGTTGGCGAAACGCATCATCGCGATCACCCCCGCGACGTGCGGCGAGGCCATGGACGTGCCCGCCATGCCGGCGTAGCTGGGCACGCGCGTGCTGCCCACGAAGTCGCCGATGGTGCTGTAGACCTCGTCGGGCAGCCCGGTGCCGGTGGTGGACTGGCGCGGATCGCCGCCCGGTGCGGTCAGGCTCAGCAGCGGGTCGCTGTTCGAGTACGAGGTCTTCTGGCGGCGCGCGTCGACCGCGCCCACCGAGATCACGCCGGGGCAATTGGACGGGCTGTCGCGCACGGTCAGGCCGTCGTTGCCCGACGCCGCCACGACCACGACCCCCGCGGCCCGCGCCCGGGTGATCGCGTCGTTGTACGCGGCCGGGCACGCCCGGCTGGAGCCGAGGCTCAGGTTGATGACGTCGGCCCGCCGCGCCGGCAGCGCGCCCGAGCTGTTGGGCAGGCGCGCGGCGTAGAGGATGGCCTGCACCACGTCGGCGCTGCTGCTGGTGGCCGAGTCCTTCGCGAACACGCGGATGGGCAGCAGGCGCGCCATCGGGGCCACGCCCGCCACGCCCGTGGGGTCGAAGGTGGCCGCGGCCACGGTGCCGGCCACGTGCGTGCCGTGGAAGCCGGTGGGGCTGCCCGGGCCGCTCGGGTCGTCGGCGTTCGTGGAGAAGGTGCCGCTGTTCGTGAAGCTCGCCTGCTCGCCGATCTGGGCGACGAGGTCGGGGTGGTCGGCGACGATGCCGCTGTCGATCACCGCGACGACGGGGCGGGTCGTGAGGGTGGCCTGCAGCGGCACCAGCGTGGCCATGGCCGCGGGCAGGCCGATCATCTCGTAGTGCCAGCGCTGGTTCGGGTACAGCCGGTCGGGCGGCGGGTACAGCCCCACCGGCTCGGCCAGCAGGTGCATGGTGTAGTTGGGCTCCGCCCACTGGTAGAGGCCGCTGTGGCGCAGGTGCTTGGCCGCGTTGACGGTGTCCATGACGTCGCGCAGCGCGTCGGGCAGGCCCGATGCGGCGTCCGCCGGTTGGTCGGCCGCGGTGCGCGCCGAGGCGGCCAGGCGCTTCGCGCCGTCACCCAGCGCGAGCGGCGCGGCGGTGGTCACGAGCCGAGCGATGGCCGCCGCGCGTTCCGTGCGGTCGGCCGGCAGGCGCAGCACCTGCGGCGCCGTGCCGTCGCCCTCGGGCCCGACGGCCAGCGCGCCGGCGCGCAGCGCCGAGGCGCGGGCGACGCCGGTGCCGGCCGCCGGCCGTGCCACGATCTCGCCCGGAACGATGCCCGCCGACGCGGACACGACGTTGGCGCACGTGCTGCCGTCGTTCGGCGCCCCGATGCGCAGGTTGTAGAGCGACGCCCCGGAGAACGCGGCCACCACCACGCGGTGCCGGCCCGGCCGTTCGATGCGCAGGCATTCGTAGGCGTTTTCGCCGGACGACTCGCCGATGGGCGCGTCGCCATCGTTCGCCGATTCCGCGAACACGTAGAGGTCGAGGTCGTTGACCTTCGGGTCGGCCATGAACTCGAGTTCGATCACCTGGCCGGCCTGCAGGTCGACCTGGTACACGTCGAACAGGTCGCCGCCGGTGTAGTTCGCGCCGGAGGGCGCCCCCGCCCCGCGCCGGTTGACGGAGCCGATCAGGTAGACCGGCGAGACCAGCGCCTGCGCCGCGGCGAACGTGTCGTTCGTGCGCCGGCCGGCCTGGTTGGGGTCGTTCGTGTCGCTGTCCACCGCGGCGGTCTCGGGCAGCGAGATCACGCCCGACAGCGTCACGCCCTCGTCCGCGACGGTGGTGCCATCGCCGCCACAACCCGCCAACGCGAGGGCGGCACCGGCGGCGCAGGTGGTCAGGACACGGGCGGCCCAGCGGGCGACGCGCACAGGGGGGCATCTCATCATGGTCGGATCGTATTCTGCCCCCACGGGCGCGGCTGTCGGACAACACGCCTGCGCGACGGCGGATTCGTCGCCGCGCACCTGCCCTTCCGGCGCCGTCAGAACTCCATGTCGAGTTCCTCGATGTCGTCCGGCTCCTTCCGCGCCGCGGCGATCCATTCCTTCATCTCCGGCATGCGCATCACCTGCTGGCAATAGAGGATGGCCGGGCGGTCGAGCTTCACGTGGTACGTGAGGAAGCGTGTCACCACGGGCGCGTACATCGCGTCGGCCATGCAGGGCGTGTCGCCGAACAGGAACGGGCCGCCGTAGGTCTCGAGGCAGTCGCGCCAGATGGTGGTGATGCGGGCGATGTCGCCCTCGGCGCGGCTCCACACCTTGTGGCCGGGGAAGTCGCCCTTCAGGTTCATCGGCAGCGCCGAGCGGAGGCTGCTGAAGCCGGAGTGCATCTCGCCGCAGACGGCGCGGCAGTGCGCCCGCGCGGCGCGGTCCTTCGGCAGCAGGCCGCTGTCGGGCCGGATCTCGGCGAGGTACTCGCCGATCGCGAGCGTGTCCCACACCTTGATGCCGTCGTGCACGAGGCACGGCACGAGGATCGACGGCGACAGCAGCAGGATCTCCTGGCGGGCGTCGGCGTCGTCCGGGGACACGATGACTTCGTCGAACTCCAGCCCCGCGAGGCGTGCCATCAGCCAGCCCCGCAACGACCACGACGAATAGTTCTTGCTGGAGAGGCTCAGCGTGGAGGCCACGCGCGCAGGGGATTTTTTCGCGGGCGATCTGGTGGTGGCGGCCTTGGCCGTCCGGGTCGGGGTCTTGGGTCGGGCCGGGGTGGCGACGGGCGGCATGGGCGGGAACTCCATCGAAGTCATTCGGCGGGCCCATCTCGCAAGGGATGTGCCACGCGACCTCGGGAAAACGACATGGCTCGGGAGTTGCAAGTGAACGGGCACCACAGCGCCAGGAGACGCCATGATGTACCAGGCCTACCAGGCCCACGCCGATCTGATGTGGCCGTTGCGGATGATGGCCAGGACCGCCCTTCCCGTGCTGCAGCACCCCGACAACCCGTGGTCGGCCCTGGACGGGCCGCGCAAGCTCGTCGCCGCGCTGCACACGCTGACCCTGTCGGAGGTCACGCACAAGCGCCCGCCGTTCGGCATCGACCGGCTCGAGGTGGACGGCCGGGTGGTGGACGTGGTCGAGGAGGCCACGCACGTGGCGCCGTTCGCCACGCTGCTCCGTTTCAGGAAGGTCGGTGCACCAACTCAGCCCCGCGTGCTCATCGTCGCACCGATGTCGGGCCATTTCGCCACGCTGCTGCGCGACACGGTGCGCACGATGCTCGCCGACCACGACGTCTACATCACCGACTGGCACAACGCCCGCGACGTGCCGCTGTCGGCCGGCCGCTTCGGCCTCGAGGAGTACACGCAGTACCTGATCGACTTCCTCGGCGTGATGGGCCCGGGCGCGCACCTGATGGCCATCTGCCAGCCCTGCGTGTCGGCGCTGAGCGCGGTGGCGCTGATGTCGGAGGACAACGACCCCGCCACGCCGGCCAGCCTCACGCTGATGGCCGGCCCCATCGACTGCCGCATCAATCCCACCGCCGTGAACGAGCTGGCCGTCACCAAACCCATCGAGTGGTTCGACCAGAACCTCGTGTGCACCGTGCCCTGGCGCTTCGCCGGCGGCGGCCGGCGCGTGTACCCGGGGTTCATGCAGCTGACCGCGTTCGTCAACATGAACAAGGAGCGCCACATGACGGCGTTCCGCGAGTACTACCGCAACCTCGTGCTGGCCGAGGTGGACAAGGCCGGCGACATCGAACACACCCGGAAGTTCTACGAGGAGTACTTCGCCGTCTCCGACCTGCCGGCGGACTTCTACCTCGAGACCGTGCGCCTCGTGTTCCAGGAGTACGCGCTGCCGAAGGGCGAGCTGATGTTCCGCGGCCGCCGCATCGACCCGTCCGCGATCCGCCGCACGGCGCTGCTGACGGTCGAGGGCGAACGCGACGACATCTGCGCCGTGGGCCAGACCCTCGCGGCCCAGGACCTCAGCAGCAAGCTGCGCCCGTACCTGCGCACGCACTACGTGCAGCCGGGCGTGGGCCACTACGGCGTGTTCAGCGGCAGCCGCTGGAAGCGCCACATCTATCCGATGGTCCGGGACGTGATCCACTCTGCGCAGTGACCCACCGCCCCACACGGGGCACATGGATTGCCTACAGTGCGGGATGGACCGACATCCCCTCGACCGATTCGTGCGTGTGCGTGGCGCCCGCGAGCACAACCTCCGCGGCGTCGACGTCGACATCCCCCGGGACGCCCTCGTGGTGTTCAGCGGGGTGTCGGGGTCCGGCAAGTCGTCGCTCGCCTTCGGCACCCTCTACGCGGAGGCGCAGCGGCGCTACTTCGAGTCGGTGGCCCCGTACGCGCGGCGCTTCATCGACCAGGTGGGCGTGCCGGCCGTCGACGCCATCGAGGGCCTGCCCCCGGCCATCGCGCTGCAGCAGCAGCGCGGCACGCCCGGCACGCGTTCGTCGGTGGGCAGTGTCACCACCATCTCGAACCTGTTGCGGATGCTGTACTCCCGCGCCGGCACCTACCCGGCGCGCGCGCCGATGCTGCACGCGGAGGACTTCTCGCCCAACACGCCCCAGGGCGCGTGCCCGTCGTGCCACGGCCTGGGCCGGGTGTACGACGCCACCGAACGCTCGATGGTGCCCGACGACACGCTGACCATCCGCGAACGGGCCGTCGCGGCCTGGCCGCTCGCGTGGCACGGGCAGAACCTGCGCGACATCCTCGTCACGCTGGGCCACGACGTCGACACGCCGTGGCGCGACCTGCCGAAGAAGGTGCGCCAGTGGATCCTGTTCACCGACGAGCAGCCCACCGTGCCGGTGTACCCCGGCTTCACGCCGGCCGAGACCCGCGCGGCGCTGAAACGCAAGACCGAGCCGGCCTACCAGGGCACCTTCACCAGCGCCCGTCGCCACGTGCTGCACACCTTCGCCACGTCGCAGAGCCCGCTGATGAAACGCCGCGCGGCGCAGTACCTCGTCGCGTCCGACTGCCCCGTGTGCCACGGCAAGCGGCTCAAGCCCGAGGCGCTGGCCGTGACCTTCGGCGGGCTCGACATCGCCGCGCTGTCGCAGCTGCCCCTCGACAAGCTCGGCGACGTGCTGACGGGCGGCGGCGAAGGCCTCGTCACGGGCCTGACCGAGGAGCGGCAGGTGGCCGCCCAGCGCATCGCGGGCGACGTGCTCGACCGCGTGCACCTGCTGCGCGACCTCGGGCTCGGCTACCTCTCGCTCGACCGCTCGACGCCCACGCTGTCCCCCGGTGAACTGCAGCGCCTGCGGCTGGCCACGCAGATCCGCTCGAACCTCTTCGGCGTGGTGTACGTGCTCGACGAACCCTCGGCGGGCCTGCACCCGGGCGACGGCGAGGCGCTGCGGCGCGCGCTCGGCCGCCTGCGCGAGGCGGGCAACACGCTGTTCGTCGTCGAACACGACCTCGACCTGATGCGCCACGCCGACTGGCTGGTCGACGTGGGCCCCGACGCGGGCGAACGCGGCGGCACCGTGCTCTACAGCGGCCCGCCGGACGGCCTGCGCGGCGTGGCCGCGTCGCACACCGCGAAGTACCTGTTCGACCCGCCCGCGGCGCGCGCCCGCCCAGCGCGCGAACCGCGCGGCTGGTTGCGGCTGGAAGGCATCACCCGCAACAACCTGCGGGGGCTCGACGCCGCGCTTCCGCTCGGCACCTTCTGCGCGGTGACCGGCGTGTCGGGCTCGGGCAAGTCGAGCCTCGTGAGCCAGGCGCTCGTGGACCTCGTCGCAGCGCACCTGGGCGACGAGACCCCGCCCCCGGCGGACGAGGACAGCGAGGAGCCCGAGGTGCGCGTGGCCACCGGCGGCCGGCTCGCCGGCGACAAGGGCGCGGTGCGCCGGCTCGTGCAGGTCGACCAGAAGCCCATCGGCCGCACGCCGCGCTCGAACCTCGCGACGTACACGGGCCTCTTCGACCCGGTGCGCAAGCTGTTCGCGGCCACGCCCGAGGCCCGCAAGCGCAAGTACGACGCCGGCCGCTTCTCCTTCAACGTGGCGAAGGGCCGCTGCGAGACGTGCGAGGGCGAAGGGTTCGTGAGCGTCGAGCTGCTGTTCCTGCCGAGCGTGTACGCGCCCTGCCCCACCTGCCACGGCGCGCGCTACAACGCGGCCACGCTGAAGGTGACCTGCCGCGGCAAGACCATCGCCGACGTGTTGCACATGACGGTGGACGAGGCCCTGGCCTTCTTCGCCGAGGACGCGCCCATCGAACGCCCGCTGCGCCTGCTGCAGCAGATCGGCCTCGGCTACCTGCGGCTCGGCCAGCCGGCCACGGAACTGTCGGGCGGCGAGGCGCAGCGCATCAAGCTGGCCACCGAGCTGCAACGGGTGCAGCGCGGCGACACGCTCTACGTGCTGGACGAACCCACCACCGGCCTGCACGCGGCCGACGTCGACCGCCTGATGGCCCAGCTGCACGGGCTGGTGGACGCCGGCAACACCGTCGTCGTGGTGGAACACGAGATGCGCGTGGTGGCCGGCAGCGACTGGGTGATCGACATCGGGCCGGGCGCGGGCGCGGCCGGGGGCCGCATCGTGGCGGCGGGCACGCCGGAGCAGGTGGCCGCGGCGCCGGATAGTGTCACGGCGCCGTTCCTCGCGAAGGCGATGCCCTCAGGGCGCTGAACCCTGCCCCGCGGCGATCGGGGGCACGGCCACGTGCACGTCGCCGCACTGCGCGCGGTGCTGCAGCGCATGGTCGATCAGCACGAGGGCCAGCATGGCCTCGGCGATGGGCGTGGCGCGGATGCCCACGCACGGGTCGTGGCGGCCGAAGGTCTCCACCGTCGCGGGCGCGCCGGCCAGGTCGATGGACTCGCGCGGGCTGCGGATGGAACTGGTGGGCTTGATGGCGATCTGCACGGTCACGTCCTGGCCCGTGGAGATGCCGCCCAGCACGCCGCCCGCGTTGTTGCCGGCGAAGCCCGACGGGGTCAGCGAATCGCCGTGCGTGGTGCCGCGCTGGGCCACGCTGGCGAAGCCGGCGCCGATCTCGACGCCCTTCACGGCATTGATGCCCATCATCGCGTAGGCGATGTCGGCGTCGAGCTTGTCGAACAGCGGCGCGCCCCAGCCCACCGGCACGTGGCGCGCGGCCACGGCGATGCGGGCGCCGCAGCTGTCGCCGGCCTTGCGCAGCTCGTCCATGTAGGCCTCGAGGCGCGGGATGTCGGTGGCGTTGGCGGCGAAGAAGGGGTTGTTCGGCACGTGGTCCATCGACTCGAACGGGATCTCGATCTCGCCGATCTGGACCATGTGGCCGTCGAAGGTGGTGCCGTGTTTCTCGTGCAGCCACTTCTTCGCGACCGCGCCGGCCGCCACCATGGGCGCCGTCAGGCGGGCCGACGAACGGCCGCCGCCGCGCGGGTCGCGCACGCCGTACTTGTGCCAGTAGGTGTAGTCGGCGTGGCCCGGGCGGAAGGTCTGCAGGATGTTGCCGTAGTCCTTGCTGCGCTGGTCGGTGTTGCGGATCAGCAGGCAGATGGGCGTGCCCGTGGTCACGCCCTCGTACACGCCCGACAGGATCTCGACCGCGTCGGGTTCGTTGCGCTGCGTCACGTGGCGCGAGGTGCCGGGACGGCGGCGGTCCAGGTCGGGCTGGATGTCGGCCTCGGACAACTTCATGCCCGGCGGGCAGCCGTCGATCACGCAGCCGATGGCGGGGCCATGGGATTCACCGAAGTTGGTGACGCGGAACAGGGTGCCGAAGGTGCTGCCGGACATGGGGAATGGGGAGCCAGGGAGGGAATCGCATTTTACGCCCCGGCCGATTGATCCGTTGGGGCCGATGTCCGAACTTCAAGAGCGCGACTGTTGCTGTGCCGGCAACAACGTATTGAGTCCGCCCGCCTTGGTCCCGGCAAGGGTAATCCCTAGCATGAGATCCAAGACGCGGCACCGGTCGGTGCTGCCGCGGTCACGGAGGTCCACCTCCGGCCGTGCCTGCCGGATGAGGGGGTCCCTACTGATTGGAGAGTTTTCGATGAAGTTCACCCCCATTGCCCTCGGCACCCTCGCCCTCGCCGCCAGCCTCTCCGCCGGCGCGCAGACGTCCGAGCCGAGCAATTCCTCCGTCACCATCTACGGCGTCGTCGACGCCTACGTGCAGTCCGCCCACGGCGCGGCCACCGAGAACCGCGTGCAGTCCGGCGGCCTGAACGGCTCGCGCATCGGCTTCCGCGGCAACGAGGACCTGGGCGGTGGCCTGAAGGCCCTGTTCGTGCTCGAAAGCGGCATCAACCTCGACGACGGCACCAACGGCCAGGGTTCCTTCTGGGGCCGCCAGGCCTTCGTGGGCCTCGGCTCGCAGTACGGCACGCTGACCCTCGGCCGCCAGTACGGCAGCATCTACACGCTGTCGAACGACTTCAGCGCCTTCGGCAACACCAGCACCGGCCCGAGCACCGCGGTGATCGGCGGCTTCGGCGGCTACGAGCCCGTGCGCGGCGGCTCGACGACGTCGGCCACCGGCAACGGCGGCCCGGCCCGCATCAACAACTCGATCAAGTTCGAGAGCGCCTCGTACGCCGGCTTCCGCGGCGGCCTGACCTATGGCGCGGGCGAAGTGGCCGGCGCCACGACCGACAACCGCATCGCCGACGTCTACGGCCGCTACACGCAGGGTCCGTTCGACGCGATGATCTCCTTCGTGGACGACAAGGGCGAAGCGACGGGCCTGCAGGTGCGCACCACGTCCGGCGCCGCGGCCTACACCTTCGGCCCGGCCCGCGTCACGGCCGGCATCATCTCGGTGGACGACCGCACGGCGGACAACGCCGACGGCCGCGGCTACTGGGTGGGTGGCGACTACCGCTTCGGCCAGCACCTCGTGCGCGCGCAGTACCTCGAGAACAAGGCGCGCAACGTGGACGTGGGCTCGACGAAGGCGTTCGGCGTGGGCTACCAGTACGACCTGTCGAAGCGCACCGCGGTGTACTCGTCGCTGACGCAGTTCAACAACGACGGCGCCGGCTACGCGAACCGCTGGAACGGCTCGGCCCCGGCCGGCCTGATGACGGCGGATGACCGCGACGTGACGGAGTTCGTGGCGGGCATTCGCCACAGCTTCTGATCGCGGCTTGAAATGGAAACGCCACCCGGCTCACGCCGGGTGGCGTTTTTCGTTCCAGGGTCAGAGCGTGGTCTGCGGCGCGGTCTGCTCTTCGCCGGCGGGCCAGTCGCGGATGTAGGCCTTGAGCATGCGGTTCTCGAAGTCCTGCGTTTCCACGACGGCGCGGGCCACGTCGTAGAAGGAGATCACGCCCATCAGCGTGCGCTGCGTGAGCACCGGCATGTAGCGGGCGTGGCGCTCGAGCATCATGCGGCGCACCTCGTCGATCTCGGTGTCGGGGGTGCAGGTGAGCGGGTGGTCGTCCATCACGCCACGCACGGTGGACTCGCCCACGGTGCCGCCGTTGCCGACGATGGCGACGATGACTTCGCGGAAGGTGAGCATGCCGATCAGGTCGCCGTGGTCCATGACGACGAGCGAACCGATGTCGCGCTCGGCCATGGTCTTGAGCGCATCGGCCAGCGACTGGTCGGGCGACACCGTGAAGAGGGTGCCCCCTTTGACACGGAGGATATCGGCGACTTTCATGGGTGGCTCCTTGGGCTCGGGACGGGTTCGGTTCAATATAGCGTTAAACACCGGCACGCGACACCCCTTGCGCGACAGCGGCGGGAGGGCATTCCCGGATGTCCGGGTTCGCCCGCGGAGGTCCAATGGGAAGGTCGTCCCCTTTCGTCCCGCCATGAACGACCCTCGTTCGTACCGCAGCTTCGCCGAGTTCTATCCGTTCTACCTCACGGAGCACAGCGACCGCCGTAACCGCCGCCTGCACTTCGCGGGGTCCACGCTCGTGCTGCTGTGCCTGGCCGCGGGGGTCTGGTGGGGCGAGCCGCTGATGGTGCCGCTGGCCCTGCTGTGCGGCTACGGCTTCGCGTGGTTCGGGCACTTCGTGTTCGAGAAGAACAAGCCCGCGTCGTTCAAGCGCCCGCTCTACAGCTTCATGGGCGACTGGGTCATGTACAAGGACCTGTGGACCGGGCGTCTGCCCCTCTGATCCCGTCGCGTCAGTCGGCCAGCAGGTCCGACAGCGTGAGGTCCGCGAAGCCGGCCCGTCGCCAGAAGGCGTTCACCGCGGGCACCGGCGCCAGCAGCACGTGGGCGAACAGCGGCTCCGCGCGGGTGCGCGACGGGTCGCACAGCAGCACGTAGCGGCCGGCGCCGTCCTCCTCCAGGCGGCCTACCCAGTCCAGCCCCACCAGCGTGTCGAGCAGCGGTTCGATCTGCAGCGGGTCGGCCCGCATCGTCTCGGACAGCTGCGCCGCGCTCAGGCCGTGCGTGGCCGTGCCGCGCGCCGCGGCCAGCTCGCGCAGCACCGACAGCGCGAGGTCGAAGCGGTAGCCCGGCACCTCGGCGCGGCGCACCACGCGCATCTGCAGGCTGGGCGCGTACGCGGTGACCACGGCCCCGAGCAGCACGATGACCCAGCCCAGGTAGATCCACACGAGCAGGATCGGCACCGTGGCGAAGGCCCCGTAGATGTTCGCGAAGCTCGGCACGTTGCCGAGGTACAGCGCGAGGCCCTTCTTCGCGACCTCGAACGCGGCCGACACGAACAGCCCGCCGAACAGCGCGTGGCGCCAGCGCACGTGCGTGTTGGGCACGTAGTGGAAGAGCCCGGCCATCGCGGCCGCGAGCAGCAGGAACTCGAGCACGTTCAGCACGAACGAGACGCCGCCGGGCATCGCGCCCACGAACCCCTTCGAGGCCGAGATCGCGTACGAGGTGAGCGAGAGGCTCACGCCGAGCAGCAGCGGGCCGAGGGTCACGCACGCCCAGTACACCAGCACGCGCTGCGCGATGGGGCGGGGCTTGGGCACGCGCCAGATCGCGTTCAGCGAGCGGTCGATGGTGAGCATCATCGTGAGCGCCGTGACGCCGAGCAGCACGAGGCCGAACGCGCCGAGGCGGTTGGCCTTGCCCGCGAACTGGGTCAGCGCGCCCAGCACGGGCCGCGCGATGTTGTCGGGCACGAGGCTCTGCAGGAAGTACTTCTGCAGCGCCACCTGGAACTGGGAGAAGATCGGGAACGCGGTGAAGACGGCGAGCATCACCGTCACGAGCGGCACGAGCGAGATCAGCGTGGTGAACGTGAGGCTGCTGGCGGTGATGCCGAGGCGGTCCTCCCGGAAACGCTGGCGCAGCGTGCGCAGCGTCTCGAGCCACGGCCAGTGCTGCAGGTCGGACAGCCCCTGCGAGAGCTCCGATTGCCACCGGGCCTTGAACGGGGTGGGTAGATTCATTGGTGGCATCATAGCCAGCGATGAACACTGTCTCCGTAGTCGACTGGACGCGCCGCGCCGCCGTGGGAAGCCTCCTGGGCCTGATCGTGCTGGGCCTGCTGTGGGAACTCTGGCTCGCGCCGCTGCGGCCGGGGGGCTCCTGGCTCGTGCTCAAGGTGCTGCCGCTCGCGTGGCCGCTCTCGGGCCTGCTGCGCAACCGCATGTACACGTACCGGGCCGTGAGCCTGCTCGTGTGGCTCTACTTCACCGAGGGGGTCGTGCGCGCCGCGAGCGACCCCAACCGCCTCAGCGCGGCGCTCGCCGGCATCGAGGTGCTGCTGTGCGTCGTGCTCTTCACCGCCTGTGCGGTGCACGTGCGCTGGCGCCTGAAGCACTCGCCGCGTGTCGAGTCCCCCGCGCCCGCCCCCGCCACCGCCTCCTGATTCCCCGCACCCCTTCACGCCCATGACCACCGAACTCCTCGACACCCTCGTCGCCGCCGTGGGCGCGGCCCACGTCATCACCGAAGGCGACCTCTCCGCCTGGGAACAGGACTGGCGCAAGCGCTACCGCGGCCGCGCCCTCGCCGTCGTGCGCCCCGGCAGCACCGCCGAGGTGGCGGCCGTCGTGCGCGCCTGCGCGGCCCACGGCACGCCCCTCGTGCCGCAGGGTGGCAACACCGGCCTCGTGGGCGGCTCCGTGCCCGACAACAGCGGCCGCCAGGTGCTGCTGAGCCTCACGCGGCTGAACCGCGTGCGCGCCATCGACCCGGCCAACCTCACGCTCACGGCCGAGGCCGGCTGCATCCTGCAGAGCATCCAGGAAACCGCCGAGAAGCAGGGCCTGCTGTTCCCGCTGAGCCTCGCGGCCGAGGGCAGCTGCACCATCGGCGGCAACCTCGCCAGCAACGCCGGCGGCACGCAGGTGCTGCGCTACGGCAACGCACGCGAGCTGTGCCTCGGCCTCGAGGTGGTCACCGCCCAGGGCGAGGTGTGGGACGGCCTGGCGGGCCTCCGCAAGGACAACACCGGCTACGACCTGCGCGACCTCTACATCGGCAGCGAAGGCACGCTCGGCATCATCACGGCGGCCACGCTCAAGCTCTACCCGCAGCCCGCCGCCGTCATGACGGCGCTGGCCACCGTGCCCTCCATGGAACAGGCCGTGGCCCTGCTGCAGCTCGCGCAGGCCCGCCTGGGCCCGGGCCTCACCGGCTTCGAGGTCATGAACGGCTTCTCGCTCGACCTCGTGCGCAAGCACTTCCCGCAGCTGCGCCAGCCGCTGCCGCCGTCCGACTGGACCGTGCTGCTCGAGCAGTCCGACACCGAAGGCGACGCCCACGCGCGCCAGCTGTTCGAAGGCCTGCTGGAGGCCGCGCTCGAGGCCGAGGTCATCACCGACGCCGCGGTGGCAGAGACGCTGGAGCAGTCGCACGCCATGTGGCACCTGCGCGAATCCATCCCGCTGGCGCAGGCCGAGGAAGGCCTCAACATCAAGCACGACATCTCGCTACCCGTCTCGCGCATCCCCGAGTTCGTCGCCGCCACCGACGCCGCGCTGTCGAAGCGCTGGCCCGGCCTACGCCTCGTCGACTTCGGCCACCTGGGCGACGGCAACCTGCACTACAACGTGCAGGCCCCCGCCGGCCAGTCGGCCGCCGAGTTCCTGCGCGACCACGAACACGCGGTGAACACCGTCGTGTACGACGCGGTCTCGGCCCACGGCGGCTCCATCTCGGCCGAACACGGCATCGGCGAACTCAAGCGCGACGAACTCGTCGAGCGCAAGTCGCCGGTGGCGATGGGGCTGATGCGGGCCATCAAGGGGGCGCTCGACCCGAAGGGCCTGATGAACCCCGGTCGCATGCTCTGATCGGTCCCCGGCGCGGCCTCAGGCCGCGGGCGGCTCGCCACAGGTCGCCACCAGCAGCTCGCGCAACCACCGGTGCCCCGGGTTGTAGTGCGTGCGTTCGTGCCACCCGATGATCTTCGTGAACCCCGGCACCACCACCGGCGGCGCCACCACGCGCAGGCCCGTCGCGTGCCGGGCCAGCCGGCTCGGCACCACGGCGATCAGGTCGCTGTGCCGCAGGATCTCGGGCAGCAGCAGGAAGCTCTTGACCGACAGCGTCACCCGGCGCTGGCGGCCCAGCGTGGCGAGCGCGTCGTCGGTGACACCTCGGAACGCCCCGCCCGTGTACGACACCAGCGCGTGGTCCAGCGCGCAGAAGCGGTCGAGCGTCAGCGGCTCGCGCGCGGCCGGGTGGTCCTCGCGCATCACGCACACGTAGTGTTCGTCGAACAGGCGGCGGGCGTGCAGCGCCTCGGGTGTGTCGTCGGGCGCGATCAACGAGAGGTCGATCTCGCCACGTTCCATCTGCACCGCCAGCCGCGCGTCGTCGACGGGCAGCACGGCGACGCGGATGCCGGGGGCCTCGCGCCGAAGCGCCGCGAGGAACGGCACCAGCACGGCCTGCATGCCGTAGTCGGTCGACGCGATCGTCAGGGTCATGTGCGCCTCGGCCGGCACGAAGGCGCTGGGGCGCAACAGGGTCTCGGCGTCCTGCAGCAACTGCTTGACGGGGCCGGCGAGTTCCAGCGCCCGCAGGGTGGGCACGATGCCGCGCTGCGAGCGCACGAACAGCGGGTCGCCGAAGGTGTCGCGCAGCCGCGTGAGCATGCCGCTCACCGCCGGCTGGGTGAGCGCCAGGCGTTCGGCGGCGCGGGTGACGCTGCGCTCGTCCAGCAGGGCGTCGAGTGTCTTCAGCAGGTTGAGGTCGGTCGTTCTGATATCGGCTGGCACGATGCACCGGATAAGAATCCGTGATTTGGGTTATTCCAGCATAGCCCCCACCCTGGAGAACGTCCAACCGGACACATCCCTTCTCCAACGAACATCCCATGCACACCCTTCCCCCGCACGCGGAGGCGACCCGATGAGCGCCCTCTTCTCCCCGTTCAAGCTCAAGGACGTCACGCTGCGCAACCGCATCGCGATCCCGCCGATGTGCCAGTACAGCGCGGTCGACGGCCACGTCACCGACTGGCACCTCGCGCACTACACCTCCCTCGCCCGCGGCGGCGCCGGCCTCGTGATCGTCGAGGCGACGGCCGTGTCGCCCGAGGGCCGCATCACCCCCGCCTGCACGGGCCTGTGGGACGACAGCCAGGTCGAAGGCCTGGCCCGCATCGCCGCCGCGATCAAGGCCGCCGGCGCCGTGCCCGGGATCCAGATCGCCCACGCCGGACGCAAGGCGAGCGCGCAGCGGCCGTGGGAAGGCGACGACCACATCCCCGCGGACGATCCGCGGGCGTGGGAAACCATCGCGCCGTCGGCCGTCGCGTACGGCGAGAACCTACCGCGCACCCCGCGGGAGATGACCGTCGCCGACATCGAGCGCGTGCGCTGCGACTTCGCCGAGGCTGCCCGCCGCGCCCGCGAGGCGGGCTTCGAGTGGCTGGAGCTGCACTTCGCCCACGGCTACCTGGCGCAGAGCTTCTTCTCCGCGCACTCGAACCAGCGCACCGACGCCTACGGCGGCAACGTCGCCGGCCGCAGCCGCTTCCTGCTCGAGACGCTGGCCGCGGTGCGCGCCGTGTGGCCGGAACGCCTGCCGCTCACCGCGCGTTTCGGCGTGATCGAGTACGACGGTCGCGACGACGAGACGCTGCGCGAGTCCATCGGCCTCGCGAGCGCCTTCCGCCGCGGCGGCCTCGACCTGCTCAACGTCAGCGTGGGCTTCACGATCCCCGGCACGTCGATTCCGTGGGGCACGCCGTTCCTGGCGCCCGTCGCCGAACGCGTGCGCCGCGAGGCCGAGCTGCCCGTGGCCGCCTCGTGGGGCCTCGACAAGCCGCAGCTGGCCGAGCAATTCATCGCCCGGGGCCAGATGGACCTGGTGATGATCGGGCGCGCCCACCTCGCGGACCCGCACTACCCGTACGCGGCCGCGAAGGCGCTGGGCGTGCCGCGCCCGTCGTGGGTGCTGCCGGCGCCGTATGCGCACTGGCTGGAGCGGTACCGCGCCAGCGAATGAGCGACGTCGGGCGGGCGACCCGGCGCAGGATCTACTGCAATGGGCCGCTCGGCGTTTCGGGAAGTGCGATCGACACGACGTCGATGCCTTCGTCCTGCAGCGCCTGACGGTCTTCCGGGGTGGCGCGGCCGCGGATGGCGCGCTCCTCGGTTTCGCCGTAGTGGATGCGGCGCGCCTCTTCGGCGAAGCGCTCGCCCACGTCGTCGGTGTGGGACAGCACATGCTGCACTGCACGCATCCAGAGGTTCTGCATCGTGAGCGCCTCGGGGGACACCGGCTTCGCGCCGTCGTGACCCGACGGCTCGGCGATCTCGCGGCTGCGCGACATGCTGATGCGCGGCGCGCTGGGCAGCTTCGAGACCTCGCGGTCGCCGCACAGCGGGCACTCCACCAACCCGCGTTCCAGCTGGGACTGGAAATCGCCTTCCGACCCGAACCACCCTTCGAAGGTGTGGTCGTGGACGCAGCGCAGGTTGAGGACTTTCATTCGCGCATTATCGGCACTGCCGGATCAGTCGACGCGCTGCCAGGGCAATTCCCAACGGCCGGACTGCCAATTCTGCAACCACAACAGCCCGATCAGCGTCTTGGCATCGGTGAGTTCGCCGGAGGCCGACTTCTGCAGCAGCGCGTCGACCGAACTCGCGCCCACCTCGAGGAACTCGCCTTCGTCCAGGCGCCGTTCGCCCGGCACGAGGCCGCGCGCGAACCACACCTCGATGCCTTCGTTCGAGTAGGCGATGGCGTTGTGCAGGATGCCGGCGCGCGCCCACTCGGTCGCGCGGTAGCCGGTCTCCTCGGCCAGCTCGCGGATGGCGCACGCGAGCGGCGGTTCGCCCGGGTCGATCTTGCCGGCGGGAAACTCGATCATCACGCGGCCGACGGGGTAACGGAACTGGCGCTCGACCACGACGCTGCCATCGTCCAGCAGCGGCACGATCATCACGGCGCCGGGGTGCACGATCCACTCGCGGCTCGCGTGCCGGCCGTCGGGCAGACGGACCTCGTCGCGCCGCACGTCAAGGAAGTTGCCGCGGTACGCCTGTTCCGAACGCACGAGGTGCTCCACCAGGTGCGCGTCGTCGTCGAGGTTCGAGGGATCGTGGCGCATGGCGGGCGTGTCCGTTCAGTGGCGTTGCAGGTAGCGCCAGACGAACCCGGGGAACGCCAGCGTGAGGAAGAGGAAGAAGATGGCCGCGTAGAACTCCCAGCCCTGCGGCGCGGCCTGCCCGTGCGAGGCCTCGAGGAAACGGCCGAGGCCGATGGTCAGGCCGCATCCCGCGGCGAGTTCGGCCAGGCGCACGAGCCAGTGCTTGCGGCCGGCGGCCCGGGGGCCCACCAGCGCGACCCGTTCGTTGACGAACGGCAGGTTGGCCGCGACGAGCGCGAACACGAGCACGAGCCAGACGGCCGCTGTGGCGCTCATGCTCGCTCGCGCGGCCCGGTCGGACTCAGCTCTTGAGCGCGTTCAGCACGGCGACGGAGCACAGCTCCATCAGCCCGCCCGGCACGATGCCGAACAGCAGCGCGGCGAAGCCGTTCAGGGCCAGCACGGCGCGCACGTCGAAGCCGGCCACGATGGGCGCGGTGTCGACCGGTTCGTCGAAGTACATGACCTTCACGAGGCGCAGGTAGTAGTACGCGCCGACCAGCGACAGCACCACCGCGATGATGGCCAGCACGATGTACGAGGTCTGGTTCGTCGTGATGATGGCCTGCAGCACCGACAGCTTCGCGAAGAAGCCCACCGTCGGCGGGATGCCCGCGAGCGAGAACATGAACACCGCCATCACGCCGGCGTAGAAGGGGCTGCGCTTGGCCAGGCCCTTGAAGTCGTCGATCTGGTCGGCCTCGAAGCCCTGGCGCGACAGCAGCATGACGATGCCGAAGGTGCCGAGCGTGGTGAACACGTACGTGGCGATGTAGAACAGCGCCGAGCCGTAGCCGTTGGCGGCCGACAGCGTGTTGCCCGCCACCACCGTGGGCGCGAAGCCCAGCAGCACGAAGCCGATGTTGCTGATGGTGGAGTACGCCAGCATGCGCTTGAGGTTGCTCTGCGCGATGGCGACCACGTTGCCGATGAACATCGAGCCCACCGACAGCAGCACGACCATCTGCTGCCAGTCGTTGGCGAGGCCCAGCAGGCCCTCGACGAGCAGGCGGAAGGTCATCGCGAACGCGGCGAGCTTCGGCGCGCCGGCGATCAGCAGCGTCACGGCCGTGGGCGCGCCGTGGTACACGTCGGGCACCCACATGTGGAACGGCACGGCGCCGAGCTTGAAGGCCACGCCGGACACCACGAACACGAGGCCCAGGGCCAGCACCGCCTGGTTGATCTGGCCGGTGGAGATGGCCTCGAACACGCGCGGGATCTCGAGCGAACCCGTGGCGCCGTACATCATCGACAGGCCGTACAGCAGGAAGCCGCTGGCGAGCGCGCCCAGCACGAAGTACTTCATCGCCGCCTCGGTGGCCGGGGCGTGGTCACGGCGCAGCGCGGTGAGCGCGTACAGCGACAGCGACATCAGCTCGAGGCCGAGGTACATCACGAGGAAGTTGTTCGCCGACAGCATCACCGAGATGCCCAGCAGCGAGAACAGGCTCAGGCTGAAGAGCTCGCCCTTGAGCATCTCGCGCTCGGCCGCGTACGGACGGGAATAGACGAGCGAGACCATCACGGCCAGCGCCGCGAAGAAGCCCAGCAGGTGGCCGAGCGAATCGCTCACCACCATGTCCTGCATCGCGTAGATGGCGGGGGTGTCGATGTAGGCGAAGTGCATCGCCGCGACGACCGCGAGCGTCAGCTGCGTCAGCCAGTACGCGGGGCCACGGGTCTTGGCCCACAGGTCCACCATGGACACCACGAGGGCCATGGCGAGCAGCACGAGCTCGGGGTAGATCGCCAACCAGTTCATGTCGTTCATTGTTTCGTTCCCGAGGCCTGATCAGTTCAACTTCGAGACGGCCACGTGGCGCAGGAGTTCGTTCACGCTGACATGCATCACGTCGGTGAAGGGCTTCGGATACAGGCCCATGTAGAGCGTGGCGATGGCCAGCACGGCGAGCATCAGGAACTCGCGCTTGTTGATGTCGGTGAGCGCGCGCACGTCGTCGTTGGTGACGGGGCCGAAGTAGACGCGCTTGATCATCCAGAGGGTGTAGGCGGCGCCGAAGATCAGCGCGGTGGCGGCCAGCGCGCCGAGCCAGAAGTTCACCTTCACGGCGCCGAGGATGACCATCCACTCGCCCACGAAACCGGCGGTGGCCGGCAGGCCGCAGTTGGCCATGCCGAAGAACACCGCGAAGGCCGCGAACTTGGGCATGGTGTTCACCACGCCGCCGTAGCTGGCGATCTCACGCGAATGGACGCGGTCGTACAGCACGCCGATGCACAGGAACATGGCGCCCGACACGAAGCCGTGCGAGATCATCTGCACCAGCGCGCCGGACACGCCCAGCTCGTTGAACAGGAAGAAGCCGAGCGTGACGAAGCCCATGTGCGCGACCGACGAGTACGCGACGAGCTTCTTCATGTCCTGCTGGACCAGGGCGACGAGGCCCACGTAGATCACGGCGATCAGCGACAGCGCGATGATGAACCAGCCGTACTCGTGGCTCGCGTCCGGGGCGATGGGCAGCGAGAAGCGCAGGAAGCCGTAGCCGCCCAGCTTCAGCATGATGGCGGCCAGCACCACCGAGCCGCCCGTGGGGGCCTCGACGTGGGCGTCCGGCAACCACGTGTGCACCGGCCACATCGGCACCTTCACCGCGAAGGCCGCGAAGAACGCGAAGAACAGCAGCGTCTGCGCCGGCAGCGACAGCGGCAGCGTGTGCCAGGTCAGGATCTCGAAGCTGCTGCCCGACTTGTAGTACAGGTAGATCAGCGCCACGAGCATCAGCAGCGAGCCGGCCAGCGTGTAGAGGAAGAACTTGAACGCCGCGTACACGCGACGCGGGCCGCCCCAGACGCCGATGATGATGTACATCGGGATCAGCGTGGCCTCGAAGAACACGTAGAACAGCAGGCCGTCGAGCGCGGTGAACACGCCGATCATCAGGCCCGACAGGATCAGGAACGCGCCCATGTACTGGTTCACGCGGTCGGTGATGACTTCCCACGCGGCGATCACGACGATGATCGTGATGAAGGCGGTCAGCAGCACGAACCACACCGAGATGCCGTCCACGCCCAGGTGGTAGTGCGTCTTGAAGCGCTCGATCCAGAACTGCGTCTCCGGATTGGACGAGTTCTCGACGAACTGCATCGCCGCGGTGGTGGTGTCGAAGCCCGTGTAGAGCGGGATCGTGACGAGGAAGGCGACGACGGCCGCGGCCAGCGCGAACCAGCGCACCGCGCCCGCGTGACGATCACTGCCGAAGGCCAGGAGCAGCACGCCGGCGAGGACCGGCAGCCAGATGGCGAGACTCAACAAACCCATGTTCTTGTTCTCCGTGACCGCTTATTTGCCCAGCGGGTTGCTGAGGTAAGGCCACAACTGCCAGGTCATCAGACCCACGACACCGAGGATCATGACCAGCGCGTACCAGTAGAGGTAGCCCGTCTGCACGTGACGCACCACCGAGGCGAGGCCACCGACGAAGCGGGCCGAGCCGTTGACCACGGCGCCGTCGATCAGGGCGGCGTCGCCACCCTTCCAGAGGCCGCGGCCCAGCAGGCGGGCGCCGGCGGACAGCACGTTCTCGTTGAACCAGTCGAAGTAGTACTTGTTCTCGAGGATGCGGTCGATGAACGAGAGCTTCGCCTTGATCCACGTCGGGATGGCCGGCTTGACCATGTAGAAGAAGTACGCGGTGACGACACCGGCCAGCGCGAGCCAGAACGGCGCGGTGCTGAGGCCGTGCAGCGCCATGGCCACGGGGCCGTGGAACTCCTCCGCCAGCTCGTGCATCGCGGGGTGCAGCGAGCTGTTGATGAAGATGGCGTCCTTGAAGAAGTCGCCGTACAGCATCGGCGTGATCGTGAAGAAGCCGATGATCACCGACGGGATGGCCAGCAGCACGAGCGGCAGCGTGACGACCCACTTGGATTCGTGCGGCGTGTGCGCATGGCCGTGCCCGTGACCGTGGTCGTCGTGGCCATGGTCGCCATGGTCATCGTCGTGGTGGTCGTGTTCACCCGGGAACGGCTTGTGGTGGAAGTGTTCCTTGCCGTGGAAGACCAGGAAGTACATCCGGAACGAATAGAAGGCGGTCACGAACACACCGGCCAGCACCGCGAAGTTCGCGAACCCGGCCACCGGCAGGTGGCTCAGGTGCACGGCCTCGATGATGCTGTCCTTCGAGTAGAAGCCCGAGAACAGCGGCGTGCCGATCAGCGCGAGCGAACCCAGCAGCGACGTGATCCACGTGATGGGCATGTACTTGCGCAGGCCGCCCATGTTGCGGATGTCCTGATCGTGGTGCATGCCGATGATGACCGAGCCGGCCGCGAGGAACAGCAGCGCCTTGAAGAACGCGTGCGTCATCAGGTGGAAGACGGCCACCGAGTAGGCCGAGGCGCCGAGCGCGACGGTCATGTACCCGAGCTGCGACAGCGTCGAGTACGCCACCACGCGCTTGATGTCGTTCTGGATGATGCCGAGGAAGCCCATGAACAGCGCGGTGATGGCGCCGATGGTCATCACGAAGCTCAGCGCCGTGTCGGACAGTTCGAACAGCGGCGACATGCGCGCCACCATGAAGATGCCGGCCGTCACCATCGTGGCGGCGTGGATCAGCGCCGAGATGGGGGTCGGACCTTCCATCGAGTCGGGCAGCCACACGTGCAGCGGGAACTGCGCGCTCTTGCCCATCGCGCCGATGAACAGGCAGATGCAGATCACGGTGATCAGCATCCAGTCGGTGCCCGGGAAGCCGAGCTTGGCCAGGTCGCCCGCCTTCGCGAACACTTCGTTGTAGCTCAGCGTGCCGCCGTAGGCGACGATCAGGCCGATGCCGAGGATGAAGCCGAAGTCGCCCACGCGGTTCACGAGGAACGCCTTCATGTTGGCGAAGATGGCCGTGGGCTTCGTGTACCAGAAGCCGATCAGCAGGTACGACACGAGGCCCACCGCTTCCCAGCCGAAGAACAGCTGCAGCAGGTTGTTGCTCATGACGAGCATGAGCATCGAGAACGTGAACAGCGAGATGTACGAGAAGAAGCGCTGGTAGCCCGGGTCTTCCTCCATGTAGCCGATGGTGTAGATGTGCACCATCAGCGACACGAACGTCACCACGCACATCATCATCGCGGTGAGGCCGTCGACGAGGAAGCCCACTTCCATCTTCAGGCCGCCCAGCACCATCCATTCGTAGATGGTGGCGTTGAAGCGGGCGCCGTCCATCACCACGTCCTTCAGCGTGAGCGCCGACAGGATGAAGGCGATGGCCACGCCGAGGATGGTGACCACGTGCGAGCCGCGGCGGCCCACGGTCTTGCCGAAGAAGCCGGCGACGATGGCGCCGACGAGCGGTGCCAGCGGCACCGCGAGCAACAGGTTCTGGTTGAGTTGTGCAGACATGCTGGATCAGCCCTTCAACTCATCGAGTTCGTCGACATTGATCGTGGCCCGGTTGCGGAACAGCACCACCAGGATGGCGAGGCCGATCGCGGACTCCGCGGCGGCGACCGTCAGGATGAAGAACACGAACACCTGGCCGGCCATGCGGTCGGCGGCGATGGGCAGGTAGTGGGAGAACGCCACGAAGTTCAGGTTCACGGCCAGGAGCATCAGCTCGATGGCCATCAGCAGCACGATCAGGTTCTTCCGGTTCAGGAAGATGCCGATCACCGACAGGGCGAACAGGATGGCGCCGACGGACAGGAAGTGTCCGAGGGTGATGGGGCCGAGGGCGAGGGACGTCATTTGGTTTCTCCCGCGGGCGGCACATCGGCGGCCGGCGCCACAGGCACCACCGCGTCCATCTTGACGATGCGCAGGCGGTCGGCCGCCTTCACGCGCACCTGGTCGGCGGGGTTCATCGACTTGGTGTCGCGGCGCGGGCGCAGCGTCAGGGCGATGGCGGCGATGATGGCGATCAGCAGCAGCACGGCGGCGAGCTGCATCGGGTACAGGTACTGGGTGTAGATCTCGATGCCCAGCATCTTGGTGTTGCCCTGGGACAGCTCGGCGGCCGTGGCGGCCGGCGCGTCGCTCAGGCGGAAGCCGCCCAGCAGCACCGCGGCCATCTCGAGGGCGATGATCACGCCCACCAGGCCCGCGAGCGGGAAGTGTTTCCAGAAGCCGGCGCGCAGGCCGTCGACGTTGATGTCGAGCATCATCACGACGAACAGGAACAGCACCATCACGGCGCCGACGTAGACGAGCACGAGCACGATCGCGAGGAACTCGGCGCGCAGCAGCATCCACACGCAGGCGGCGGACGCGAAGGCGAGCACGAGGAACAGCGCCGAATGCACCGGGCTGCGTGCCGTGATCACACGGAACGCGGCGCCGAGCATCACGGCGGAGAAGACGTAGAAGAGCGCAGTGGTCATGTCCATGGGGTTCGATGGCGCCGGGCGGTGCGAGCACCGCCTGTGCCGTTGACCGTGAGGTCAGCGGTAGCGGGCGTCAGCCTCCTTGTTGGCGGCGATTTCGGCCTCGTAGCGGTCGCCCACGGCGAGGAGCATGTCCTTCGTGAAGTACAGGTCACCGCGCTTTTCGCCGTGGTATTCGAAGACGTGGGTCTCGACGATCGAGTCGACCGGGCAGCTCTCTTCGCAGAAACCGCAGAAGATGCACTTGGTCAGGTCGATGTCGTAGCGCGTGGTGCGGCGCGAGCCGTCGTCACGCACTTCCGATTCGATCGTGATGGCCAGCGCCGGGCACACCGCTTCGCACAGCTTGCAGGCGATGCAGCGTTCCTCGCCGTTCTCGTAGCGACGCAACGCGTGCAGGCCGCGGAAGCGCGGGCTGAGCGGCGTCTTCTCTTCGGGGAACTGCACCGTGATGTTGCGTGCGAAGAAATGCCGACCCGTGATCTTCAAGCCCTTGAACAGCTCGATGAGCAGGAAGCTCGAGAAGAAATCCTTGATTGATGCAACAGCAGCCATGACGGGCTCACTTCCAGATGTTGTACGGCGACTGGATCCAGAGACCCACCACCAGCAGCCACACCAGCGTGACCGGAATGAAGATCTTCCAGCCCAGACGCATGATCTGGTCATAACGGTAGCGCGGGAACGTGGACCGCACCCACAGGAACATCGTGACGACGACGAAGGTCTTGAGGCCCAGCCAGATCCAGCCCGGGATCATGTTGAAGGGCGCGAAATCGAGCGGCGAGAGCCAGCCGCCGAGGAACAGCGTGACCGTGATGATGGACACCAGGATCATGTTCGCGTATTCGGCGAGGAAGAACATCGCGAACGCCATGCCCGAGTACTCGATCATGTGGCCGGCCACGATTTCCGACTCGCCTTCCACCACGTCGAACGGGTGGCGGTTGGTTTCGGCGAGGCCCGAGATGAAGAACACCACGAAGATCGGCAGCAGCGGCAGCCAGTTCCAGGACAGGAACGACAGGCCCATCGCGGCGAAGGTGCCGTGGCCCTGTTGCAGCACGATCTGGCTCATGTTCAGCGTGCCCGAGACCATCAGCACGACGACCATGCAGAAGCCCATGGCGATCTCGTAGCTGACCATCTGCGCCGAGGCGCGCAGCGCGCCGAGGAACGCGTACTTCGAGTTCGAGGCCCAGCCGGCGATGATGACGCCGTACACCTCGATGGAGGTGATGGCCAGCAGCAGCAGCAGGCCGGCGTTGACGTCGGCCAGCACCACGTCCGGACCGAACGGCACCACCGCCCAGGCGGCCAGCGCCGGCATGATGGTCATGATGGGGCCGAGCAGGAACAGGCCCTTGCTCGCGGCCGTCGGCATGATGATCTCCTTGAAGATCAGCTTGACGGCGTCGGCGATGGGGGTCAGCAGGCCCATGGGACCCACGCGGTTCGGACCCGGACGGATCTGCGTCCAGCCGATGGCCTTGCGTTCCCACAGCGTGAGGTAGGCGACGCAGATCATCAGCGGCGCGACCACCGCGATGATCTTCACGAGCGTCCAGACGACCGGCCAGAAACCACCGAGGGTGGCGCTGCCGAAGGAGGTGATCGAGTCGAGCATGGTGGCGGCGTCCTCAGGCTTTCTCGACGGTGATCGGGCCGAACAGGCTGCCCAGGGCCGCGGTGGCCGGGTGGCCGGCCGGCACGCGCACGGCGTTGGCGGCCAGGGTCGGATCCAGCTGGGCCGACAGCACGGCGATGGCGTCGCCCTGCTTCAGGCGCACGGCGGCGGTGCCGTTGAGGCCGAGTTCGGCCCACAGCGCCGACGGCAGGCCGGCGACCGGCGTGCGCGCGTCCTTCGTGAGCTGCAGCGACGTGGCGCGGCGCACGAGCGAGTCGGTGGCGTAGATCATCACGTCGGACACACGCTCGAGGCCGGTGGACGTGGCGGCCGGCTTCGCCGACGCGGACGTCTTGTTGCCCAGGCGGACCGGGATGGCGGCGACATCGCCCAGGGCTTCGGCGCGCACTTCCTCCGAGGTCTCCTGCGCGAAGCCGTCGAGGCCCAGCACGTTGCCCAGCACGCGCAGCACCTTCCACGCGGGACGGGTGTCGCCCAGGGGCTTCACCACGCCGTGGAAGCTCTGCACGCGGCCTTCGGCGTTGACGAAGGTGCCCGAGGTTTCCGAGAACGGGGCGATGGGCAGCAGCACGTCGGCCACGTCGAGCGCGGCGTTCTTGAACGGCGTCAGCGCGACGACCAGCGAGGCGCCCTGCAGCGCGCGCACGGCGGCGGCCGGGTTCGCGGCGTCGAACGCCGGTTCGGTGTTCAGCAGCACGACGGCCTTCAGCGAACCCGTGAGGATCTGCTGGGCGTTCAGGCCGCCCTCGCCCGGCAGCGCGCCGACGAGTTGCGCACCGACGGTGTTCGCGGCTTCGGTGAGGTAACCCACCGAGGCGCCCGTCTGTTCGCCGATCCAGTTGGCGAGCGACAGCAGGCCGCTGGCCTGCGGGTGTTGCGCGGCGGCGTTGCCGAGCAGCACGGCCTTGCGTTCGCCCGACAGCAGCGACGTGGCCACGGCCTTCGCCGCATCGGTCACGTTGGCGCTCACCGGGGCGGTGGCGCCCTTCTCGGCGGCGATGGCGGCGGCGATCTCGGCCAGCGTTTGCACCCAGGCGCTCGGCGCCACGGTGACGGTGCTCGCGAGCGGCATCAGCCAGTCGTCCTGCACGGCGTGCAGGCTGTGCACCTTGGCGCCCTTGCGGGTGGCCTGGCGCAGGCGGGACGCGAACAGCGGATGGTCCTTGCGCAGGAACGAGCCGACGACCAGCACGCGCTGCAGCGTCGACAGCGACGCGATGGACGTGCCGAGCCAGCGCACGCCTTCCGGCGCGGTGAAGTCGGCGTGGCGCACGCGGTGGTCGATGTTCTGGCTGCCGAGGCCGCGCACGAGCTTGGCCAGCAGGTGCAGTTCCTCGACCGTGCTGTGGGCCGAACCGATGGCGCCGATGCTGGCGGCGCCGTGTTCACGCTTGATCTCGGTCAGGCTGCGGCCGACGTACTCGAGGGCCGTGGTCCAGTCGGTGACCTGCCACTCGCCGTTCTGCTTGACCATCGGCTGCGTCAGGCGGTCGTCGCTGTTGAGCGATTCGTACGAGAAGCGGTCGCGGTCGGCGATCCAGCATTCGTTGACGTCCTCGTTCTCGAGCGGCACCACCCGCATCACGCGGTTGTTCTTGACCTGCACGATGAGGTTCGCGCCGGTGCTGTCGTGCGGGCTCACGCTCTTGCGGCGCGAGAGTTCCCAGGTGCGGGCGCTGTAGCGGAACGGCTTGCTGGTGAGCGCGCCCACCGGGCAGATGTCGATCATGTTGCCCGACAGCTCGGAGTCGACCGTGTCGCCGGCGACGGTGGTGATCTCGGAGTGTTCACCCCGGTGGATCATGCCGAGTTCCATCTGGCCGCCCACTTCCTGGCCGAACCGCACGCAGCGCGTGCAGTGGATGCAGCGGCTCATCTCTTCCATCGAGATCAGCGGGCCCACGTCCTTGTGGAAGACGACGCGCTTCTCTTCCTGGTAGCGCGAGGCCGAGGAACCGTAGCCCACGGCCAGGTCCTGCAGCTGGCATTCGCCGCCCTGGTCGCAGATGGGGCAGTCGAGCGGGTGGTTGATGAGCAGGAACTCCATCACGCCCTGCTGGGCCTTCAGGGCCTTGTCGCTCTTCGTGCGGACGATCATGCCCTGCGTGACGGGCGTCGCGCACGCCGGCATCGGCTTCGGCGCCTTCTCGACGTCGACGAGGCACATGCGGCAGTTGGCCGCGATGGACAGCTTCTTGTGGTAGCAGAAATGCGGGATGTAGGTGCCGGCCTTGTCGGCGGCATGCATCACCATGCTGCCCTCCTGGACCTCCACCTTCTTGCCGTCGAGTTCGATTTCGATCATGTCGTGTGTCGCCTTGGCTTTCCGCTCAGACGTAGGCGGGAACCGTGGACGTCTTGTGCTCGATCAGGTGCACGAATTCGTCGCGGAAATGTTTGATCATGGCGCGCACCGGCATCGCGGCGGCGTCGCCCAGCGCGCAGATGGTGCGGCCCTGGATGTTGTCGGCGACCGAATTCAGCAGGTCGATGTCTTCCGGGCGGCCTTCACCGTGGGCGATGCGCTCGATCATGCGGTGCATCCAGCCCGTGCCCTCGCGGCACGGCGTGCACTGGCCGCAGCTCTCGTGCATGTAGAAGTACGAGAGGCGCAGCAGGCTGTTGACCATGCAGCGCGAGTCGTCCATCACGATGACGGCGCCCGAGCCCAGCATGGAGCCGGCCTTCGCGATGGCGTCGTAGTCCATCGTGCAGTCCATCATGATGTTCGCGGGCAGCACCGGGGCCGACGAACCACCGGGGATCACGGCCTTGAGCGTGCGGCCCTTGCGCACGCCACCGGCGAGCTCGAGCAGCTTCGAGAACGGCGTGCCCAGGGGGATCTCGAAGTTGCCGGGGTTCTCGACGTCGCCCACCACCGAGAAGATCTTCGTGCCGCCGTTGTTCGGCTTGCCGATCTCGAGGTACGGCTGGCCACCGTTGCGGATGATCCAGGGCACCGCGGCGAACGTCTCGGTGTTGTTGATCGTGGTGGGCTTGCCGTACAGGCCGTAGCTCGCCGGGAACGGCGGCTTGAAGCGCGGCTGGCCCTTCTTGCCCTCGAGCGACTCGAGCAGCGCGGTTTCTTCGCCGCAGATGTACGCGCCGAAGCCGTGGGCGGCGTGCAGCTGGAAGCTGTGGGCCGAACCGAGGATCTTGTCACCGAGGTAGCCGGCGGCACGCGCTTCTTCCAGCGCGGCCTCGAAGCGTTCGTACACCTCGAAGATCTCGCCGTGGATGTAGTTGTACCCGACGCTGATGCCCATCGCGAAGGCGGCGATGGCCATGCCTTCGATGACGATGTGCGGGTTGTACATCAGGATGTCGCGGTCCTTGCACGTGCCCGGTTCACCTTCGTCGGAGTTGCAGACGAGGTACTTCTGGCCCGGGAACTGGCGGGGCATGAAGCTCCACTTGAGGCCCGTCGGGAAACCGGCGCCGCCACGGCCGCGCAGGCCCGAGGCCTTCACTTCCGCGATGACCTGGTCGGGCGTCATGGGTTCGCCGCCGTCGCCGCCGGTCAGGATCTTGCGCAGGGCCTGGTAGCCGCCGCGGGCTTCGTAGTCCTTGAGGGACCAGTTCTTGCCGTCGAGGCCGGCGTAGATCTGCGGACCGATGTGGCGGCCGTGGAAGCAGGTTTCCACGCCCTTGGCCTGGAACTTGGAGAGGTCGAGCTGGGGTTGCATGCCGGGGCCCTCTTTCACTTGACGGCCGAGCGCAGCGTGTCGACGAGTTCGTCGAGGCGGTCGGTCGTCATGAAGCTGCACATCTGCCGGTCGTTGACGAGCATCACCGGGGCATCGGCGCAGGCGCCGAGGCATTCGCTCTTCTGCACCGTGAACAGGCCGTCGGCGGTGGTGCCGCCCTCTTCCACGCCGAGCTTCTCGCACAGGTGGTTGAGCGCCTGCTGGCCGTGGCGCAGCTGGCACGGCAGGTTCGCGCAGACGTTCAGCTTGAACGTGCCGCGCGGCGCCTGGTTGTACATGTTGTAGAACGTGGTGACCTCGTGCACCGCGATGGGCGGCATGCCGAGCACGTCGGCGATCTGCCGTTCGGCTTCGGCGGACACGTAGCCTTGTTCCTGCTGCACGATGGCGAGGCAGGCCATCACGGCCGACTGGCGCTGGTCGGCCGGGTACTTCGCGACTTCGCGGGCGAACCGCGCGAGGGTCGCGGCCGAGGGGGTGGCGTCGGTGGAGCTCATGGGATTACCTGTCAATCTCGCCGAACACGATGTCCATGGTGCCGATGACCGCGACGGCGTCGGCGATCATGTGGCCGCGCGACATCTCGTCCATGGCCGCGAGGTGCGCGAAGCCGGGCGGACGGATCTTGAGGCGGTAGGGTTTGTTGGCGCCGTCGCTGACGATGTAGATGCCGAACTCGCCCTTCGGGTGCTCGACCGCGGCATAGGCCTCGCCTTCCGGCACGCGGAAGCCTTCGGTGAACAGCTTGAAGTGGTGGATCAGCTCTTCCATGCTGGACTTCATGTCCACGCGCGGCGGCGGAGCGACCTTGTGGTTGTCGGTGATGACCGGACCCGGGTTCGCGCGCAGCCACTTGACGCACTGCTGGATGATCTTGTTGGCTTCGCGCATCTCGGCGACGCGGACCAGGTAGCGGTCGTACGTGTCGCCGTTGGTGCCCACGGGCACGTCGAAGTCCATCTTCGCGTACACGTCGTACGGCTGCTTCTTGCGCAGGTCCCAGGCGATGCCGCTGCCGCGCAGCATGGGGCCGGTGAAGCCGAGGTTCAGGGCGCGCTCGGGCGTGACCACGCCGATACCGACCGTGCGCTGCTTCCAGATGCGGTTGTCGGTGAGCAGCGTCTCGTAGTCGTCGACGTTCGCGGGGAAGCGGCGGCTGAAGTCCTCGATGAAGTCGAGCAGCGAACCTTCGCGGTTCTTGTTCATGGCCGCGATGGCCTTGGCGTTGTGGATCTTCGACGCCTTGTACTGCGGCATGGTGTCCGGCAGGTCGCGGTACACACCACCCGGACGGAAGTAGGCCGCGTGCATGCGCGCGCCCGACACCGCTTCGTACATGTCGAACAGGTCTTCCCGCTCGCGGAAGCAGTAGATCAGCATGTTCATCGCGCCGCAGTCGAGGCCGTGCGCGCCCAGCCACATCAGGTGGTTGAGCAGGCGGGTGATCTCGCTGAACATCACGCGGATGTACTGCGCGCGCTCGGGCACCTCGATGCCCATGAGGCGTTCGATGGCCAGGCAGTACGCGTGCTCGTTGGACATCATCGACACGTAGTCGAGGCGGTCCATGTACGGCAGGTTCTGGATGAACGTGCGGGTCTCGGCGAGCTTTTCGGTCGCGCGGTGCAGGAGGCCGATGTGGGGGTCGGCACGCTGGATGACTTCGCCGTCGAGCTCGAGCACGAGGCGCAGCACCCCGTGCGCGGCGGGGTGCTGGGGACCGAAGTTCAGCGTGTAGTTCTTGATCTCAGCCATTAATGCAGACCACCGTAGTTGTCTTCACGGATGATGCGGGGAATGATTTCGCGCGGCTCGATCGTGACCGGTTGGTAGATCACGCGCTTCTGCTCGGCGTCGTAGCGCATCTCGACGGTCCCCGACGTGGGGAAGTCCTTGCGGAACGGGTGGCCGATGAAGCCGTAGTCGGTCAGGATGCGGCGCAGGTCCTCGTGGCCCTCGAAGAGGATGCCGTAGAGGTCGAAGGCTTCGCGCTCGAACCAGTTGGCCGAGCTCCAGACGCCGTTGACCGAGGCCACGACGGGGAGATCGTCTTCCGGTGCGAAGACCTTCAGGCGCACGCGCCAGTTGTGCGTGACCGACAGCAGGTGCGAGGACACGCAGAAGCGCGGGCCTTCCCAGGGCTGGTCCTTGTAGCTCGAGTAGTCGAGCCCGCAGAGGTCGATCAGCTGTTCGAACTTCAGACCCGGCAGGTCGCGCAGCTGCTGCGCGACGGCCAGGTAGTCGGCTGCCTTGACGGTCAGCGTGAGTTCACCGCGATCGAGCACCAGGCTCTTGATCGACGGAGCAAGGTCGGCCTCGATGCGGGCCTTCAAGGTTTCGATGTGGCTCATTGCAGCTCGCCTTCAACGCGCGATGGTGTTTTCGCGGCGGATCTTCGCCTGCAGCTGCAGGATGCCGTAGAGCAGCGCCTCGGCCGTGGGCGGACAGCCCGGCACGTAGACGTCCACCGGCACGATGCGATCGCAGCCGCGCACGACGGAATAGCTGTAGTGGTAGTAGCCCCCGCCGTTGGCGCAGGACCCCATGGAGAGCACCCAGCGGGGCTCGGCCATCTGGTCGTACACCTTGCGGAGCGCCGGCGCCATCTTGTTGCACAGCGTGCCGGCGACGATCATCAGGTCGCTCTGCCGCGGGCTGGGCCGGAACAGCATGCCGAAGCGGTCGATGTCGTAGCGTGCCGCACCGGCATGCATCATCTCGACGGCGCAGCACGCCAGGCCGAAGGTCATGGGCCACAAGGAGCCCGTCTTCGACCAATTGATCACCGTGTCCAGGCTGGTGGTGACAAAACCTTCTTTGAGAACGCCTTCGATGCCCATACGACTACCTCGCGATCATTCCCAGTCCAGCGCGCCTTTTTTCCATTCGTAGACAAAGCCCACGACGAGGATGCCCAGGAAGAGCATCATGGCCCAGAAGCCGGTCGGACCGATTTCCTTCAAGGAAACTGCCCATGGGAAGAGGAAGGCAATTTCCAGGTCGAACAGGATGAAGAGGATGGCGACGAGGTAGTAGCGCACATCGAACTTCATCCGCGCGTCTTCGAAAGCCTCGAAGCCGCATTCGTACGGGGAGTTCTTGGCCGTGTCAGGACGACGCGGACCGAGGAGAGAGCCGAGCACCATGGGCGCTACACCGACCCCCACACCCACCAGGATGAACAAGATGACGGGGAGGTAGGGTGCCAGATTCATGGTCTTCAGGCTTCTCAAGGACAACGACGCAACGCACAGTCGTGCGTTGCGTCGAAAGATCTGGTGCCGACGGCGAGACTCGAACTCGCACAGCTTTCGCCACTACCCCCTCAAGATAGCGTGTCTACCAATTTCACCACGTCGGCGGTGCTCTTTTAGAGTATGTCCGGATCGCTTGAGGTTTGCTCACCGAACAGCCACTTATTCTAACCTGAATCCCTCGATTTGGGCATGGAATCGCTGCGCTGCAGCACACCAATTTAGGAGGACATTCAATGAATGTCTTCCCTCATCCCTCACTTCGTGCTGGAGGCGGCCGAAGCAGCGGCCGCGGGTGCGCTCGATTCCACCGCGGGGATGGCCGGAGCCGATGCGGGAGCCAGCACGGCGCCCGGCAGTTGCACCGGGCCGCTCGCGACCACGGCCGGCACGGTGGCGCGGTCGAGCACGCTGTCGTTCGCGGCGGGTGCGCCGCGGTTGGCGCCGGCGAAGTACACCAGGGCCAGCGTGCACAGGAAGAACACGGCCGCGGACACCGCGGTGGAACGCGACAGGAAGTTGGCGCTGCCGGTGGCGCCGAACAGGCTGCCCGACGAACCGCTGCCGAAGGACGCGCCCATGTCGGCGCCCTTGCCGTGCTGGATGAGCACCAGGCCGATCATCACCAGGGCCGACAGCATCTGGACGGCCAACACCACGTTCAACAGCATTTGCATTTCTTCTTGCTCCGAAAAATTCTGGGTTGCGTGACGGGGGCGATCAGCCCGCCGCCTTGCAGATCGCGGCGAAGTCCGCCGCCTTGAGGGATGCGCCACCGATGAGACCGCCATCGATGTCGGCTTGGCCGAGCAGCTGGACCGCGTTGTCGGGCTTCATGCTGCCGCCGTAGAGGATCAGCATCTCGTCGGACTTCGTGGTGGCCGCGTGCAGTTGCGCGCGCAGCAGCGCGTGAACCGCCTGCGCCTGTTCGGGCGTGGCGGTCTTGCCGGTGCCGATGGCCCACACGGGTTCGTACGCGACGACGATCTGCGGGATGCAGTGGCCGAGCGTGTGGATCACGGCCGACAGCTGGCGCTTGACCACGTGGTCGGTTTCACCGGCCTCGCGTTCGGCGAGCGTTTCGCCCACGCACACGATGGGGGTCAGCTTGTGCGCGAGCGCGGCCTTGGCCTTGTCGGCCACCAGCTGGTCGGACTCGCCATGCAGCGCGCGGCGTTCCGAGTGGCCGACGATCACGAAGCGGCAGCCGAACTCGGCGAGCATCGAGGCCGACACCTCGCCGGTGAAGGCGCCCGATTCGTGGGCCGAGCAGTCCTGCGCGCCCCAGCCGATGCGGCTGCCCTGCAGCGAGAGGGCGACGTCGCCGAGGTACGGGAACGGGGCGCACACGGCCACGTCGGCGGTCCACGGGCCCGCGGCGTTCAGTCCGGCGAGCAGCTCGGCATTGGCCGCGCGGCTGCCGTTCATCTTCCAGTTGCCCACCACCAGCTTGCGGCGCATCGTTGCTTGTCCTTGTCGTGTCGTTGGATTCGGGGTCACCACGTCATCACCAGCTTGCCGATGTGCTGGTTCGACTCCATCAGCGCGTGCGCGCCGGCGGCGTCGGCCGCGGGGAAGGTCTGGTGGATGACGGGCTTGATGCGACCGGCCTCGAGCCACGGCCACACCGTGGTGTGCAGCGCCTTCGCGATGGCCGCCTTGAAGGCGACGGGACGCGGGCGCAGCGTGGAGCCGGTGACGACGAGGCGACGGCGCAGCACGAGGCCGGCGTCGATCTTCGCTTCCACCCCACCCTGCACCGCGATGATCACGATGCGGCCGTCCTCGGCCAGGCATTGCAGCTCGCGCGCCACGTAGTCGCCGGCCACCATGTCGAGCACGACGTCGACACCGCGACCGCCGGTGATGTGTTTCGCTTCCGCGACGAAGTCGTGGGTGCGGTAGTTGATGGCGTGGTCGGCGCCCAGGTCGAGGCACGCCTTGCACTTGTCGTCGCTGCCGGCCGTGGCGATCACGGTGGCGCCCCAGGCCTTCGCGAGCTGGATGGCGGTGACGCCGATGCCGCTCGTGCCACCCTGCACGAGGAACACCTCGCCGGGTTGCAGGCGCGCGCGGTCGAACACGTTCGACCACACCGTGAAGAACGTCTCGGGCAGGCTGGCCGCCTCGACGTCGCTGAAGCCCTTCGGCACCGGCAGGCACTGGCCCACCGGCGCGACACACAGTTCGGCGTAGCCGCCGCCGGCGACCAGCGCGCACACGCGGTCGCCGACCTTCAGGCCGGCCTCGGCCATCGCCGCGGCATCGCCCGACACGATCTCGCCAGCCACCTCGAGACCCGGCAGGTCGGAGGCGCCCGGCGGCACCGGGTAGAAGCCCTTGCGCTGCAGCACGTCGGGGCGGTTCACGCCCGACGCCGCCACACGGATCAGCAGTTCACCCGTCCCCGGCGCGGGGTCCGGGCGAACGGTCTCGCGGAGCACCTCGGGTGCACCGTAGGAAGAGATCTCGATGGCTTTCATCGCACTCGGGCCTCGGACGGATTACTCGGCAGCGGGCTGCTGCTCGCGGTCGATCAGGGCCTTCATCGACAGCTTGACGCGGCCCTTCTCGTCGGTCTCGAGCACCTTGACCTTGACGATCTGGCCTTCCTTCAGGAAGTCGGTGACCTTCTCGACGCGCTGGTGGGCGATCTGGCTGATGTGCAGCAGGCCGTCCTTGCCCGGGAGCAGGTTCACGAGCGCGCCGAACTCGAGCAGCTTCGTGATCGGGCCTTCGTAGATCTTGCCCACTTCCACTTCGGCGGTGATTTCCTCGATGCGCTTCTTGGCGAACGCGGCCTTGTCGGCGTCGGCCGAGGCGATCGTGATGGTGCCGTCTTCGCCGATGTCGATCGTGGTGCCGGTCTCTTCGGTCAGCGCACGGATGGTGGCGCCGCCCTTGCCGATCACGTCACGGATCTTCTCCGGGTTGATCTTCATCGTGTAGAGGCGCGGCGCGAACTGCGAGACTTCCGTCTTCGCTTCGCCCATGGCCGACGTCATCTCGCCGAGGATGTGCAGACGAGCTTCCTTGGCCTGCGCCAGGGCCACCTGCATGATTTCCTTCGTGATGCCCTGGATCTTGATGTCCATCTGCAGGGCGGTCACGCCGGCGGTGGTGCCCGCGACCTTGAAGTCCATGTCGCCGAGGTGGTCCTCGTCACCCAGGATGTCGGTCAGCACGGCGAAGCGGTTGCCGTCCTTGATCAGGCCCATGGCGATGCCGGCCACGTGTGCCTTCAGGGGCACGCCGGCGTCCATCAGCGCGAGGCAGCCGCCGCACACCGAGGCCATCGACGACGAGCCGTTCGACTCGGTGATTTCCGAGACGACGCGCATCGAGTACGGGAACTCGGTGCGGTCCGGCAGCACGGCGACGAGCGCGCGCTTGGCCAGGCGGCCGTGGCCGATTTCGCGGCGCTTCGGGGTGCCCACGCGACCGGTTTCGCCGGTGGCGAACGGAGGCATGTTGTAGTGGAGCATGAAGTGCTCGCTGAACTCGCCGGCGAGCGCGTCGATCTTCTGCGAGTCGCGGTCGGTGCCGAGCGTGGCGGCGACCAGGGCCTGCGTTTCACCACGGGTGAACAGCGACGAGCCGTGCACGCGCGGCAGCACGCTGTTGCGGATCTCGATCTGGCGCACGGTGCGGGTGTCGCGGCCGTCGATGCGCGGCTCGCCGGCCAGGATCTGGCCGCGGACGATGCGCGCTTCGATGTCGAACAGCACGTTGTCGACCTTCACCTTGTCGTACGACACGCCTTCGGCGTCGAGGGCGGCGAACACGGAGGCGTTGGCTTCCCGCGAGGCCTGCGTGCGGGCCTGCTTCGAGCGGATCTGGTACGCGGCGCGGATCTTTTCCTCGGCCAGCGCGGTGACCTTGCCGATGAAGGCTTCGTCCTTGGCGGGCGCCTGCCAGTCCCAGGCCGGCTTGCCGGCGTCGCGCACGAGTTCGTTGATCGCGGCGATGGCGATGTTGCCCTGCTGGTGGCCGAACACCACGCCGCCGAGCATGATCTCTTCGCTCAGCTGCTGGGCTTCCGATTCCACCATCAGCACGGCGGCTTCGGTGCCGGCGACGACGAGGTCCATCTTCGAGTCGAGCAGCTGGGTCTTGCCCGGGTTCAGCACGTACTCGCCGTTGATGTAGCCCACGCGCGCGGCGCCGATCGGGCCGTTGAACGGGATGCCGGAGATGGCGAGCGCGGCGCTCGAGCCGATCAGGGCGGCGATGTCGGCCGACACTTCCGGGTTCAGCGACAGCACGTGCACGACGACCTGGACTTCGTTGTAGAAGCCTTCGGGGAACAGCGGGCGCAGCGGACGGTCGATCAGGCGCGACGTCAGCGTCTCGAGTTCGCTCGGGCGGCCTTCGCGCTTGAAGAAGCTGCCGGGGATCTTGCCGGCGGCGTAGGTCTTCTCGATGTAGTCGACGGTCAGCGGGAAGAAGTCCTGGCCCGGCTTCGGGTTCTTGGCGCCCACGACGGTGGCGAGGATCACGGTGTCCTCGATGTCGACGATGACGGCGCCGCCGGACTGGCGGGCGATCTCACCGGTCTCGAGCACGACCTTGTGCTGGCCCCATTGGAACGTCTTCGTGACCTTGTTGAACATGCTCATGCTTTTCTCCTTTGTGTACCGGCGCCGGTGGGGTGGCGCCTGGCCCCTGGAGCAACCACTTCATCCTGGCGCGATGCCATTCCATGGACGCTCGGCGCGAGCGGCGATGGAATGACACATCGTCATCGGTGGATTGGCGGAACTCCAAAACAAAGAGCCTGTGCTGGCGATCCCAGACAGGCTCTTTTCGGAACTCATGAAGCGACAGCGACGGAAACGGCTCGCGACGATGGCTTCACGAGTTCCCGTGCGATTACTTGCGCAGACCCAGCTTCTGGATCAGGGCCGTGTAGCGGTCGGCGTCACGGTCCTTCAGGTAGGCCAGCAGGCTCTTGCGGGTGTTGACCATCTTCAGCAGACCGCGGCGACCGTGGTGGTCCTTCAGGTGGGTCTTGAAGTGGGGGGTCAGCTCGTTGATGCGGGCCGTCAGCAGGGCGACCTGGACTTCGGGGGACCCGGTGTCGTTGGCGCTGCGTGCGTTGGCCTTGACGATCTCGGCCTTTTGTTCGGTGGTGGACATCTGTGTGTTTCCAGAAATACCCGTCGCGGCCGATGAAAAAGGCCAGCGGTTTCGGGTGGGTTGACTTGCGGTAGCGGGGGAAACCTCCCCGCGCCGTGCGGATTGCCAGCGCCCGGAAGAGCGCAAAGCCCGTCGATTGTAGCGGAAACCTGGGGCCCCTCCCGGATGGCCTTCTCGCGGGATCCTGCAAAAAAGTTTCGGAACGGGGTCGGAACGCCGGATTTCAAGTCCCTTGAAAGCCTTCCAGGCGCTCCAAATTCGGAGCCATGGCGTGCTGCGAGGTGCAGCGGCTACCCCGAAACGAAGATCCTGGAGTCCCTCATGTTCGTGTTCCCCGCCCCCGTTTCCGTGTCCCGCCGTGCCGCCGCCTCGAGCCGGCTGCTGGACCAGCTGTTCTCCGAGCGCGTGACCGCGCCGTCCACCCCGGCGTCCCGCACCCCGGCGCTGGACGTGTCCGAGACCGACACCGCCTTCTCCCTCGCCTTCGAGGTGCCGGGCGCCACCCGTGACCTGCTCAAGGTGTCGGTGCAGGGCCGCCGCGTCGTGCTGGAAACCTCGACCGCGACGCCCGAGGCGACCGCCACCCCGGAAACCCCGACCGACGCCCCGCGCGTGCTGTACCGCGAACGCGCCGAGGCCCGCTACGCCCGCACCGTGGTGCTGCCGTCGGAGGTGGACCCGGCCAGCGCGTCGGCCAAGTTCGACAACGGGGTGCTGACCCTGTCGGTGGCGAAGAAGGTGCCCACCGGCGCCACTCAGGTCGCGATCGGCTGAACGTCGATGGGTTGAACCTCGGTCAGCGGCCAGCGGGGTCGCACGTCGAACCCCTGGTCGAACCGGGGAACGGCGCCCCGCTGCAGCCGCATCGCCGCGGCGAGCGCGATCATCGCGCCGTTGTCCGTGCAGAGCGCCAGCTCCGGGTAGTGCACCCGGACCTGGCGCTTCGCGCATTGGGCGTTCAGTTGCTCGCGGAGCATCGAGTTCGCGCCCACCCCGCCGGCCACGACGAGGCGCTTGAGCCCCGTCTGCTTCAGCGCGGCGATGGACTTGCGCACCAGCACCTCCACGATGGCCTCCTGCGTGGCCGCGGCGAGGTTGGCCTTGTCCTGCTCGCAGACGTTGGTGCCGAGCTTGAGCACCTGGGTGCGCACGGCGGTCTTGAGCCCGGCGAACGAGAAGTCGAGGTTACCGCTGTGCAGCAGCGGGCGGGGCAGCGAAAACGCGCCCGGATCTCCGAAGGCCGCGAGGCGGGACAGCGCCGGCCCGCCCGGGTACCCGAGGCCCAGCAGCTTGGCCGACTTGTCGAAGGCCTCGCCCGCGGCGTCGTCGATGGATTCGCCCAGCAATTCGTACTGCCCCACGTCGTCCACCCGCATCAGCTGGGTGTGGCCGCCGGACACCAGCAGCGCCACGAACGGGAATTCCGGCGGGTCGCTCGCGAGGAACGGCGACAGCAGGTGCCCTTCGAGGTGGTGCACGCCGAACACCGGCTTGCCGAGCGCGGCCGCCAGCGAACAGGCGACCCCGGCCCCCACCAGCAGCGCGCCGGCCAGGCCGGGCCCGCGCGTGAAGGCGACCACGTCGATCTCGGAGAGGTCCAGGCCCGCCTCGGCCAGCACCTGGCGTGTGAGCGGCACGACGCGGCGGATGTGGTCGCGCGAGGCCAGCTCGGGCACCACGCCGCCGTAGGCCTGGTGCATGTCGATCTGGCTGTGCAGGGCGTGGGCCCGCAGCTTCGGAACCCCCGTGGGCGTGGCCTCGACCACGGCCACCCCGGTTTCGTCACACGACGACTCGACACCCAAGACCTTCATCGGTCCAGTGTAACAAGGAGGGCGTCCCGGCTTTTTCTTGAAAACGCTTTCACTTTGTCACACAGACGTGTCAGTGTTTTCCCGAGAATGCGGGCGACACCCGATCATCCGATGTCGGACAAGGCCCTACGCTTAGGGGGTCACGGGTTTCCGCCTCGACGCGGCGACTCAGCAGAACCAGGGATCCTCTCGTTGGGGAACAGAATGAAAGAATACCGACTCACCTCGTGGCCGGACCTTCCCGCGCCCTACCAAGGTTCCGCCTACCGGCGGATGGTGAGTGACATGTCTCACCGCTACGTCTCGCTGTCGCAGCTCGTCACGAGCAGCGGCGTGCGCCGCAACGACGTGCGCCAGTTCCTCGACACCCTGGACTCCCGCGGCGTGCTGACCGAACGCGAGCTGTTCGTGTCCGACACCCTGCTCGACTCGGTGCGCCCGCTCGGCAACTGGATCCGCCGCAAGTTCAACCTGTCGCACGGCAGCCGCTGAGCCCCTCGCGCTCCCTGCCCAGCCCGCCGAGTGCGGGCTTTTTCACGTCTGGCGGGTCCGTTCTGGCGCGGATGTTGCTCGCTCCGGCGGCATGAACCCGACGCGCCCCTCCCCCGCCGCGCTGCGCATCGTCATCGTCGCCCCCGACTCGCTGCTGGCCGACGGCACCGACACACGCGCGGTGACCGAGGCGGAACGGTCGCGGACGCTCCGCATCGGGCTGCTCGAGAACGGCTACAACATCGTCGCGGTGCTGCCGGCCGACGTGTTCCTCCCCGACCGCCTCGCCCAGATCGCCCCCGACATGATCATCGTGGACGCCGAGAGCCAGGCCCGCGACACGCTGGAGCACGTGGTGCTCGCGACACGCGACGCGCGGCGCCCCATCGTGCTGTTCACCGAGGACGAGGACACCTCCCATGTCGGTGCGGCCATCGCCGCCGGTGTCACCGCCTACGTGGTGGCCGGCATGGCGCCCGACCGCGTCAAGCCGGTGCTCGAGGTCGCCCTCGCCCGCTTCGAGCATGAAGAAGGCCTGCGCCGTGAGCTGGCCGACGCGCGCACCGAGCTGTCCGAGCGCAAGGTGATCGACCGCGCGAAGGGCCTGCTGATCCAGGCCCACGGCCTCAGCGAGGAGGCCGCGTACGCGCGCCTGCGCAAGACCGCGATGGACAAGGGCCTGCGCCTGGCCGACGTGGCCCAGCGGCTGCTCGACGTGAGCGACCTGCTCGCCTGATTGCGTGCGCCCCGGCACCGTTCGGGTGCGGTGAACCGCGAAAACGGCTGGCACACCGCTTGCAAATGAACCGGCAGAGGATCAACGGCGATCCTCCACCTTGACACCAGTGGCACCAACGGCGGTGCCTCCTGGTTCGGACGACGGCGTCCCCACCCTCCCGGGCTCACCCCCGACGAGACGTGCGGACGCCTTTTTGTTTTTGTCTCCTGCATCGCAGACCACCGAGAACGCACGCCATGACCGCCCACACCGATCGAAAGAACCTCATGAGCCGCCGAACCATCATCAAGACCGCCGCAGCCGCCAGCGCCACCGGGCTGCTGCCGGGCCTGCAGTCCGCCGTGTACGCCGCCGGCTCCGACAAGCCCGAGAAGACCGAGGTGCGCATCGGCTTCATCCCGCTCACCGACTGCGCCTCCGTCGTGATGGCGTCCGTGCTCGGCTTCGACAAGAAGTACGGCGTGAAGATCATCCCGACGAAGGAAGCCTCGTGGGCCGGCGTGCGCGACAAGCTCGTCAACGGCGAGCTCGACATGGCCCACGTGCTGTACGGCCTGGTGTACGGCGTGCACCTCGGCGTCGGCGGCCCGAAGAAGGACATGGCCGTGCTGATGACCCTCAACAACAACGGCCAGGCCATCACGCTGTCGAAGAAGCTCGCCGACGCGGGCGCGGTCGACGGCGCGAGCCTCGCGAAGGTGATGAAGGCCGACAAGCGCGAGTACACCTTCGCGCAGACCTTCCCCACCGGCACCCACGCGATGTGGCTGTACTACTGGCTCGCCGCCTACGGCATCAACCCGATGAAGGACGCCAAGGTCATCACCGTGCCGCCGCCGCAGATGGTCGCCAACATGCGCGTGGGCAACATGGACGGCTACTGCGTGGGCGAGCCGTGGGGCCACCGCGCGATCATGGACGGCATCGGCATCACCGCCGTCACCACGCAGGACATCTGGAAGGACCACCCCGAGAAGGTGCTCGGCAGCACGGGCGACTTCGTCAAGCAGAACCCCAACACCTGCCGCGCCGTGATGATGGCCATCCTCGAGGCCAGCCAGTGGATCGACGCGAGCCTGCAGAACAAGATGAAGATGGCCGAGACCGTGGCCGACAAGGCCTACGTCAACACGGGTGTCGATGCCATCAACCAGCGCATCCTGGGCCGCTACCAGAACGGCCTCGGCAAGACCTGGGACGACCCGAACCACATGAAGTTCTTCAACGCCGGGGCGGTGAACTTCCCGTACCTGTCCGACGGCATGTGGTTCCTCACGCAGCACAAGCGCTGGGGCCTGCTGAAGGAACACCCCGACTACCTGGGCGTGGCGAAGCAGATCAACAAGATCGACCTCTACAAGGAGGCCGCCACCGCCATGAAGGTGGCCGTCCCGAAGGACCCGATGCGTACCAGCAAGCTCATCGACGGCGTGGTCTGGGACGGCAAGGACCCGAAGAAGTACGCCGACGGCTTCGCCGTCAAGGCCTGACGACACCGACCACTGAAGGAGATCCACCATGGTCAGCGCAGTCTTCCACTCACCCCGCGACGCGGCCAACGAGGCGCGTCCCGCCGCCTCGGACAAGCCGAAGGCCCCCGCCGCACCGGCGCCCGTCGCGAAGGCCCGCCAGCCCGTCGACTGGCGGGGCATCGTCCTGAAGGTGCTCCCGCCGCTCGTGGGCATCGCCGCGCTCGTCGGCATCTGGGCGCTGCTCACGATCAAGAGCAGCACCTTCCCGACGCCGCTCGCCACCTTCAAGGAAGCGGTGGTGCTGTTCTCGGACCCGTTCTACAGCAACGGCCCGAACGACCAGGGCCTCGGCTGGAACATCCTGTTCTCGCTGCAGCGCGTGGCCGTGGGCTTCGGCCTCGCGGCGCTCGTCGGCATCCCCTTCGGCTTCATGATCGGGCGCTTCGACTTCCTGAGCCGCATGTTCTCGCCGTTGATCAGCCTGCTGCGCCCGGTGTCGCCGCTCGCGTGGCTGCCCATCGGCCTGCTGGTGTTCAAGGCCGCCAACCCGGCGGCCATCTGGACCATCTTCATCTGCTCGATCTGGCCGATGATCATCAACACCGCCGTGGGCGTGCAGCGCGTGCCGGCCGACTACCTCAACGTGGCGCGGGTGCTGAACCTGTCCGAGTGGAAGGTCATCACGAAGATCCTCTTCCCCGCCGTGCTGCCGTACATGCTGACCGGCGTGCGCCTGAGCGTGGGCACGGCCTGGCTCGTGATCGTCGCGGCCGAGATGCTGACCGGCGGCGTGGGCATCGGCTTCTGGGTGTGGGACGAGTGGAACAACCTCAACGTCACGCACATCCTGATCGCGATCTTCGTGATCGGCATCGTGGGCCTGCTGCTCGAATGGGCGCTGGTCTCGATCGCCAAGCGTTTCACCTACGACGACGTCTGAACCCCGGGAGACCCGCACCATGACCCGCAACTTCATCCAGGTCCAGAACGCCGAGATGGTGTTCAACACGAAGAAGGGCCGCTTCCACGCCCTGCGCGAGATCAACCTGAACGTGGCCCAGGGCGAGTTCGTCACGCTGATCGGCCACTCGGGCTGCGGCAAGTCGACGCTGCTCAACCTGATCGCCGGCCTCACGCTGCCCTCCAGCGGCGCGTTGATCTGCGACAACCGCGAGATCGCCGCGCCGGGCCCCGAGCGCGCGGTGGTGTTCCAGAACCACTCGCTGCTGCCGTGGCTCACGTGCGAGGAGAACGTGCACCTCGCGGTGGAGCGGGTGTTCGGCGCCACCGAGTCGAAGGCGCAGCTCAAGGCCCGTTCGCTCGCCGCGCTGGACCTCGTCAACATGGGCCACGCGGCCACCAAGCGGCCGCACGAGATCTCGGGCGGCATGAAGCAGCGCGTGGGCATCGCCCGCGCGCTCGCGATGGAGCCGAAGGTGCTGCTGATGGACGAGCCGTTCGGCGCGCTCGACGCCCTCACCCGCGCCCACCTGCAGGACGAGCTGCTGAAGATCGTGGCCCGCACGCAGAGCACCGTGGTGATGGTGACGCACGACGTCGACGAGGCCGTGCTGCTGTCCGACCGCATCGTGATGATGACGAACGGGCCGGCCGCCACCATCGGCGAGATCCTCTCGATCGAGCTCGAGCGCCCGCGCAACCGCGTCGAACTCGCCGAGGACACGAAGTACGTGCACTACCGCAAGGAGGTGCTCGACTTCCTCTACACGCGCCACGGCCACGTCGAGAAGGCCGCCTGAGCGGCCCCGCGCCCCCTGCCCTCGCGGGGGGCGCCCACACCAGAACACATCCATTTCCGTTGGGGAGATCCACTTGACCACGTCCGCCCGCTCCGGGGTGGCGTTGAACGCGGGGCCGGCGTCGAAGCCGGCCGCCGCGTCCGCGCTCGCCCGTCCCGCACTCGGCTTCTCGCTCGGCAAGTACCGCGAGATCCTGATCGCCGTCGCGTTCTTCCTGCTGTTCGACCTGGCCGTGCTGGTCCTGAACTTCTACGTGTCGTTCCAGATCTCGGAAGACGCGGTGTCGATCAACCTGTCGGGTCGGCAGCGGATGCTGACGCAGCGGCTGTCGAAGAACCTGTTCGCCAGCGAACTCGCGGTGACCGGCGGCACGGTGCCCGCCGCGCTCTCCGACGAACTGCGCCTCGCCTCGCGCCTCTTCGACGAGACGCTCACCGCGTTCCGCAACGGCGGCCAGGTGACCGGCGGCGACGGCAAGCCGGTGCAGCTGGTGCCCGCTTCGGGACCGAAGAGCGCCGACATCCTCGCGCGCAGCGTCGCGCTGTGGGAGCCGTGGCGCGTGCTGCTCGAACCGCTGCGCGAGGGGGCGTCGCCACCCACCGCCGAGCAGGTGCGCGCGGCGGCCGCGTACGCCCGCGCGAACAACCTCGCGCTGCTGGGCCTGATGAACGAGCTGACGACCGACCTCGAGGCCGCCGCAAGCCAGCGCGCCTCGCAGCTGCGCATGGTGCAGACCGCCGGCATCGTGCTCGCGCTGCTGAACTTCGTCTTCATCCTGTTCAAGTTCATCCGCCGCCTGCGGCAGTCCGACGAGGCCACCGAGCAGGCCGCCGGCGAGACGCGCGAGATCCTGTCGGTGGTGCGCGAGGGCCTGTTCCTGCTGACGCCGAAGCTGGACCTCGGCACGCAGCTGTCCGCCTCGGTGTCGACGATCCTCGGGCGCCCCGTGAACCCCGGCGACAACATCCTCGAAGTGCTGCGCCCGATGGTGTCGGCGCGCACGCTCGACGACGCGCGCGGCTACATGGACCTGCTCTTCCTGCCCCACATCAAGGAGGACCTGGTCCAGAGCATCAACCCGCTGACCGAGGTGGCGCTCACGACCACCGACGCGCTCGGCCACACGCACCAGCGCCACCTGTCGATGCGCTTCAACCGCGTGCTCGAAGGCGGCGAGATCCGCCACCTGCTCGTGACGGTGCAGGACGTCACCTCGCGCATCGAACTCGAGCAGAAGCTGCAGGGCGAGCAGCAGCGCGCGCAGCGCGAGTTCGACCTGCTGGTGCGCGCCTTCGAGACCGACCCGGGCGCGTTGCGCGGTTTCGTGGACCGCTCCGAATCGGCGCTGCTGGAGGTCAACGACCTGCTGCGCCAGGTGGAGACCGGGTCGGATCCGAAACAGCTGCGCCGCACCGTCGACGCGGTGTACCGGCACATCCACGCGGTGAAGGGCGAGGCGTCGATGCTGCAGCTCGACCTGCTCACCGCCACGGCCCACCAGTTCGAGTCGCAGATCCAGATGCTGCGCGAGGCGGGCACCTTCGGCGGCGACTCGCTGCTGGCCCTGCCCCTGCCGCTCGAGGAGCTGCTGACCCGCCTGCAGGCGCTCAAGCGTTCGGTGCTGCGCGACCGTGGCAACGCGCCCCGCCCGGCCGCCGACTTCTCGGTGCCGCTCACCGACCTCGTCTCGCGCATCGCCGGCGACCTCGGCAAACCCACCCGGCTCACCACCGCCCTCGCCCCGCTCACCGCGCTGCCCGAGGCCACGCACGAGGCGCTGCGCAAGGTCGCCGTGCAGCTGGTGCGCAACGCGGTGGTGCACGGCGTCGAGGACGGCGACACCCGCGCCGCGTTCGGCAAGCCCGCCACCGCCGTGGTCGACGTCACGCTGCACCGCAACGCGTCGAACCAGGTCGAACTCGTCGTGAAGGACGACGGCGCCGGGCTCGACACCGACCGCGTGCGCGCCCGCCTGCGCGCGCTCGGCTGGTTCGGCGACGCCCAGCTCGGCGAGATGAGCGCGGCCCAGGTGCTCGCGCAGATCTTCCGTCCCGGCTTCTCCACCGCGGCCAGCGCCGGCGAACACGCGGGCCGCGGCGTCGGGCTCGACATCGTCTCGGCGGAAGTGCGCCGCCTCGGCGCGCGGCTGCTGGTGTCCACGAAACCCGGCCAGGGCACCACGTTCCGCGTGCGCCTGTCGGCCTGAACGGGAGCCGCGCGATGAAGCTGCTGGTGGTCGACGACTCCAACATGGTGCGCTCGCGCATCGCCCGCATCGTGCAGGGCGGCGCGCTCGGCGACGTGACGATCGTGGGCATGGCCCGGGACGGCGTGGAGGCGCTCCGCGCCGCGAACCAGGCCTCGCCCGACGTCGTCACGATGGACCTGACGATGCCCGAGATGGACGGCCTCGCCTGCATCCCCGCGCTGCTGGCCGCGCACCCGCGGACGCGCATCCTCGTGATCAGCGCGCTCGACGACAAGTCCACCGCCATCCGCGCGCTGCGGCTCGGCGCCCACGGCTTCCTGCCGAAGCCGTTCACGGACGGCGACCTTCAACTGGCCCTGCTGGGCCTGATCCAACACAAGGCCTGAACCATGGTGTCGCTCAAGGAGTCCGACCTGCGGCTGTTCATCGACTCGGTGCGCCGCTACTTCGAGGTCACGAGCCGCGTCGCGCCCGAGATCACGTCCGCCTTCCTCGGCGTGGGCGAGGTGCAGGGACACGAGTTCAACGGCATCGTGACCTTCTCGGGGCCCATGAACGGCCAGGTGACGGTGTCGCTGCCGATGCGGGCCGTGCGCGAGCTGCTCCTGATCCAGCACGAGACGAAACTCACCGAGGCCAACCTGCTCGACGCCGTGGGCGAGATCGCCAACACGCTCGCCGGCAACGCCCGCCGCAACCTCGGCAAGGACCTGGACATCTCGGTCCCCACCACGGTGCGCGGCGCCCACGTCGCGGGCCGGCGCGCCCGGCAGCACCCCTATGTCATCACGTTCCGCTGGAACACGTACCCCGGGATGGTGTGCGTGGACCTCGCACAGGCGGCCTGAGGCTGGCACACGGATTGCTGAACCACGGGCGGCAGGTTGACTTTCGTCGACTGTCTCCTCAGTAGGGGCTCGCGGCCCTTTTGTGCAACCCCCAGGCCTTCACGGGCCTGGGGGATTTTTTTGAGGAACAGGGCCCCGGTCTATACACACGGGTCGCCCGGGAAACCCGGGCTCGCGTGTGGCTCGATTGGTCGGCTTCGCTCCGCTCGCCTCTCCGCGAACGCGCTCCCGTTGCGGGGCCATGCTCGCTTCGCGCGCTCGCCCTCGTTGTCATCCCGGCGAACGCCGGGATCCACCGCGCATCACGCGCTCAGTGGTTTTCCTTGGCGTGGTTGATCGAGTACTTCGGGATCTCGATCACCACGTCCTGGTTCGACACGATGGCCTGGCACGACAGGCGCGAGTCGGGCTCGAGGCCCCAGGCGCGGTCGAGCATGTCCTCTTCGTTTTCCTCGATCTCGCCGAGAGAACGCTGTCCCTGGCGCACGATCACGTGGCAGGTGGTGCAGGCCGCCACCATGTCGCAGGCGTGTTCGATGTTGATCCCGTTCTCGAGCATGGCCTCGCAGACGGAGGTGCCGCTGTCGGCCTTGATTTCGGTGCCGGTGGGGCAGTACTCGGGATGGGGAAGGATCCGGATGATGGGCATGGTCAGACTTCTTCGACCCGCTTGCCGGTGAGCGCGGTGCGCAGGCTGCGGTTCATTCGTTCGGCCGCGAAGGCCTCGGTGCCCTGGGCCAGGGCCTCCACGCCGCGGTCGATGGCGGCGTTGTCCTCGCCCGCGCGCAGCGTCTCGAGGTCCTGCAGCAGCGTGTCGATGGCGGCGCGCTGCGCGGCGTCGAGCAGGTCGCCGTCGGCCTCCAGCGCGGCGCGCGTGGCGAGCAGCATGCGCTCGGCCTCCACCTGCGACTCGCGCAGGGCGCGGGCCTTCATGTCGACCTCGGCGGTGGTGAAGCTCTCCTGCAGCATGCGGGCGATGTCCTCGTCGGCCAGGCCGTAGCTCGGCTTCACGGTGATCGCGGCCTCGACGCCGGAGGTCTCCTCCTTCGCGGCCACGCTCAGCAGCCCGTCGGCGTCCACCTGGAACGTGACGCGGATGCGCGCGGCCCCGGCGGCCATCGGGGGCATGCCGCGCAGTTCGAAGCGGGCGAGCGAGCGGCAGTCGCTGACGAGTTCGCGTTCGCCCTGCACCACGTGGATCGCGAGGGCCGTCTGGCCGTCCTTGAACGTGGTGAAGTCCTGCGCGCGCGCGGTGGGGATGGTGCTGTTGCGCGGGATGATGCGCTCGACCAGCCCGCCCATGGTCTCGAGTCCGAGCGACAGCGGGATCACGTCGAGCAACAGCATCTCGTCGGCGCCCGCGTTGCCGGCCAGCGTGTTCGCGTGCAGCGCGGCGCCCAGCGCCACCACCTCGTCCGGGTTCAGGTTCGTGAGCGGCGTCTTGCCGAAGAACTCGCCCACCACGTGCTGCACCTGCGGCATGCGGGTGGACCCGCCCACCATCACGACGCCGAACACCTCGTCCTTCGTGGCCTTGGCGTCGCGAAGCACCTTGCGCATGGCGGCGACGGTGCGCGACAGCAGCGGTTCGGTGATCGTGTCGAACCGGGCGCGCGTGACACGCACCGACAGTTCGCCCGTGCTCAGCGGGCACGCGAGCGTGGTGTGGTCGGCGGCCGAGAGCTTTTCCTTCGCGGCGCGGGCGGCGACCAGCACGGCGCGCTTGTCCTGCGGCGTGGCGGCCTCAAGGCCGGCCTGGGCCAGGGCCCAGTCGGCGAGCGCCGCGTCGAAGTCGTCGCCGCCGAGCGCGGAGTCGCCGCCGGCCGCGATCACCTCGAACACGCCCTTGGACAGGCGCAGCAGCGAGATGTCGAACGTGCCGCCGCCCAGGTCGTACACGGCATACAGGCCTTCGGAGCCGTTCTCGAGGCCGTAGGCGATGGCCGCGGCGGTGGGTTCGTTGATCAGGCGCAGCACGTTGAGGCCGGCCAGCTGCGCGGCGTCCTTCGTGGCCTGGCGTTGCGCGTCGTCGAAGTACGCGGGCACGGTGATCACCGCGCCGAACAGGTCGTCGGCGAAGGTGTCTTCCGCGCGGTAGCGCAGCGTGGCGAGGATCTCGGCCGACACCTCCACGGGCGACTTCACGCCGTGCGCCGTGTTCAGCTGCACCATGCCCGGCGCCTCGACGAAGTCGTAGGGCAGCTTGGCGCGGTCGGCCACGTCGGCGAGGCCACGGCCCATGAAGCGCTTCACGGAGACGATGGTGTTGCGCGGGTCGGCGGCGGCTTCCTTCAGCGCGTCGTGGCCGATCTGGCGGCGACCGCCTTCGAGGTACCGCACGGCCGACGGCAGGATCACGCGGCCTTCGTCGTCGGGCAGGCATTCGGCCACGCCGTTGCGCACGGCGGCCACGAGCGAGTGGGTGGTGCCGAGGTCGATGCCGACGGCGATGCGCCGCTGGTGGGGATCGGGGGCGCCCCCGGGTTCGGAAATCTGAAGCAGTGCCATCCCGCTATTGTCCCAGTTGCTCGAGGCGACGGTCGATGTCGGCCGCGAAGCGCTCCACGAACATGAGGGCTCTCACCTCGCCGGCCGCGCGCGCGAAGTCGCCCTGGCCGTCGATCAGGCCCTTGAGCTGGGTGAGCGCGCGCTGCCGGTGGCCCGCGACGTCGTCGTTCAGCGCCTCGACGGCCTCGACCGTGGCCGCTTCGTCGAGCGCCTCGCGCCACTCCATCTGCTGGATCAGGAACTTCGCCGGCATCGCGGTGTTGTTCTCGGCCTCGATGGGCGCGCCGTTCAGCTCGCACAGGTAGGCCGCGCGCTTGAGCGGATCCTTCAGGCGCTGGTACGCCTCGTTGACCCGCACCGCCCACTGCATCGCGACGCGTTGCGCGGCGGCGCCTTCCGACACGAACCGGTCCGGATGCACCTCGGCCTGCAGCGCGCGCCACCGCGCGTCGAGCGCGGCACGGTCCTGCTCGAAGCGGCGGGGGATGGCGAACAACTCGAAGTCGTCGCTGTCGAGTTTCATGGCGGGACGGTTCCTGGAAAGAAAGGGCGCAGACGTGAAAGGCGCGTCGCCAGACGTGAAAAGGCGCGGCTCACGGCCGCGCCTCGTCGGTCGGAGCCGGGGCGATCAGATGCGGAAGGACTCACCACACCCGCAACGATCCTTCTCGCGCGGGTTGTGGAACTTGAAGCCTTCGTTGAGGCCTTCGCGCACGAAGTCGAGTTCGGTGCCGTCGAGGTACGGCAGGCTCTTCGGGTCGATGAGCACCTTCACGCCGTTGCCCTCGAACACCACGTCCTCGGGCGCCACCTCGTCGGCGTACTCGAGCTTGTAGGCGAGGCCCGAGCAGCCGGTGGTCTTCACGCCCAGCCGCACGCCCACGCCCTTGCCGCGCTTGGCGATGTACTTCGTCACGTGGCGCGCGGCCGCCGGGCTGAGGGTCACGGCCATGGCTCAGTGCGCCTTGGTGGCTTCGCCCGAACCGGTCTTGGCGCGGTAGTCGTCGACGGCCGCCTTGATGGCGTCTTCCGCGAGGATCGAGCAGTGGATCTTGACCGGCGGCAGCGCCAGTTCCTCGGCGATGTGCGTGTTCTTGATGGTCAGCGCCTCGTCGAGCGACTTGCCCTTGACCCATTCGGTCACGAGCGAGCTCGACGCGATGGCCGAACCGCAGCCGTACGTCTTGAACTTGGCGTCCTCGATCAGGCCCGTGACCGGGTTCACCTTGATCTGGAGCTTCATCACGTCACCGCATGCGGGCGCGCCGACCATGCCGGTGCCCACGGTGTCGTCACCCTTGTCGAACGAACCCACGTTGCGGGGGTTCTCGTAGTGTTCGACCACTTTTTCGCTGTATGCCATCTCAGTTCTCCTAATCGTTCAGGCGGCGGGTGCCTCGCTCATGACTCAGTGGGCGGCCCACTGGATCGAGCTGATGTCCACACCGTCCTTGAACATCTCCCACAAAGGCGAAAGTTCGCGCAACTTGGCGACACGGTCCTTCAGCGTCGTGACCACGTAGTCGATTTCCTCGACGGTGGTGAAACGGCCGATGGTCATGCGCAGGCTGGAGTGCGCGAGTTCGTCGCTGCGGCCGAGGGCACGCAGGACGTAGCTGGGCTCGAGGCTGGCCGACGTGCAGGCGGAGCCCGACGACACGGCGATGCCCTTGATGCCCATGATGAGCGATTCGCCTTCGACGAAGTTGAAGGACATGTTCACGTTGTGCGGCACGCGCTTCGTGGCGTGCCCGTTCAGGAACGTCTGCTCGATGGGGGACAGCCCCGCGATCAGGCGTTGCTGGAGCATGCGGATGCGTTCGATCTCGGTGCCCATCTCCTCGCCGGCGATGCGGTAGGCCTCGCCCATGCCCACGATCTGGTGCGTGGCGAGGGTGCCCGAACGCATGCCGCGCTCGTGGCCGCCACCGTGCATCTGCGCCTCGAGGCGCACGCGCGGCTTGCGGCGCACGAACAGCGCGCCGATGCCCTTCGGGCCGTAGGTCTTGTGCGAGGCGAGGCTCATCAGGTCGACCGGCAGGTCGGCCAGGTTGAACGGCAGCTTGCCGGTGGCCTGCGCGCCGTCGACGTGGAAGATGATGCCGCGTTCACGGCACAGCGCGCCGAGGGCGGCGATGTCCTGGATCACGCCGATCTCGTTGTTCACGAACAGCACCGACGCGAGGATGGTGTCCGGACGCAGCGCGGCCTTGAACACCTCGAAGTCGACCAGGCCGTCTTCCTGGACGTCGAGGTACGTGACCTCGAAGCCCTGGCGCTCGAGTTCACGCATGGTGTCGAGCGTGGCCTTGTGCTCGGTCTTGAGCGTGATCAGGTGCTTGCCGCGCGACTTGTAGAACTGCGCGGCGCCCTTGATCGCCAGGTTGATGGATTCGGTGGCCCCCGACGTCCACACGATCTCGCGGGGGTCGGCACCGATGAGCGTCGCGACCTGTTCGCGCGACTTCTCGACGATGGCCTCCGCCTCCCAACCCCACGCGTGGCTGCGCGATGCCGGGTTGCCGAAGTGCTCGCGCAACCAGGGAATCATCGCGTCGACGACGCGCTGGTCCACGGGGCTCGTGGCGCCGTAGTCCATGTAGATCGGGAAATGCGGGGTCATGTCCATGGCAATAGCAGGAGAAAAAACTGACTTACTTCGAGAAAGCGGTACCCAGGGCGAAGACGGAGTTCGGGGCCGTGATCTTGATGGGCTTGACGACGGGTTGCGTCGAGATGGCGCGCTTGACCGGGTGCTCCTCGATGGAGACGCCCTTGGCGAGTTGCTCGTCGACCAGCTTGCGCAGCGAGATGGAATCGAGGTACTCGATCATCTTGGAATTGAGGCTGGCCCACAGGTCGTGCGTCATGCACTTGCCGGTGTCCTCGCCCATGCAGTTTTCCTTGCCGCTGCAACCGGTGGCGTCGATGGGTTCGTCCACCGCGACGATGATGTCGGCGACGGTGATTTCCTCGGACTTGCGGCCGAGCGCGTAGCCGCCACCCGGGCCACGCGTGCTTTCGACGAGTTCATGGCGGCGCAGCTTGCCGAACAGCTGTTCCAGGTAGGACAGCGAGATCTGTTGACGCGCACTGATGGCGGCCAGCGCCACGGGGCCCGTGTTCTCGCGCAGCGCGAGGTCGATCATGGCGGTAACGGCAAAACGGCCTTTGGTGGTCAGTCGCATGGAATCCTCCTGATGCCCGGGGGCAAGACAATCAACGAAAGCGATCGATGGGTGACTTCACGCTTGTCGAGCACCCGCCGACCTGGGTCAGCGGGTAAACCCTCGGGAATATTCCGACGGCGTTACTCAAGTATACATGAAGCCTACTTTTTCGGTCGGCTTCTTCTCGGGAAGTTCCCCTCACCGCTTCCGGACTTCGGTGGTAAGGCGTTCGACGAGACCGTCGCACGCCGCTTCCACCAGGTCCAGGACGCGGTCGAATCCTCCGGGGGGACCGTAGTACGGATCGGGGATCTCCGCTGCCTTCTCCCGGCCGTGGTCACCCAGGCGGCCGAGCTTGGCGCGGTGCTCAGGCAAACAGCGCTCCTGCACCACCGACCAGTTGTCGTCGTCCATCACGAGGATGAGGTCGTGGGCCTCGTAGTCGTCCTCGGTGACCGTGCGGGCGCGCAGGCCCGTCAGGTCGTAGCCGCGCTTGCGGGCGTGGGCGACCGACCGCGGGTCCGGCGGGTGCCCCTTGTGCCAGTCGGCATGGGTGCCGGCCGAGTCGACCTCGACCAGACGGTCCAGTCCGGCGGCCTTCAGCTTGTGGCGCAACACACCTTCGGCGGTCGGGGACCTGCAAATATTCCCCATGCACACCATGAGGACACGGTACGGCTTGCTCATTTGCGCCCCCGCTTCGGTGCGGCCACCGGCTTCGGAGGCGGCGGGGGCGACGGCACGACCCCGTCGGGATGGTCGGCCCCGGCCGCGCCGAAGGCCTGCTCGCGCAGGTGCGACAGCTGGTCGCGCACCCGGGCGGCCTTCTCGAACTCGAGGTTGCGGGCGTGTTCGAGCATCTGCTTCTCGAGCTGCTTGATGCGCTTGCCGAGGTCCTTCTCGGACATCACCTCGACCTCGGCCAGCTCGCGGGCCGCCTTCAGGTCGTCCTTGGCCGACTTCTCGGAGTAGACACCGTCGATCAGGTCGCGCACCTGCTTCGACACCGAGCGCGGCACGATGCCCATCGCCGTGTTGTGCTCGATCTGCTTGTTGCGCCGCCGTTCGGTCTCGCCGAGCGCGCGCGACATGGAGTCGGTGATGCGGTCGGCGTACAGGATGGCGCGCCCGTTGAGGTTGCGCGCCGCCCGGCCGATGGTCTGGATCAGCGACCGCTCCGACCGCAGGAAACCTTCCTTGTCGGCGTCGAGGATGGCCACGAGCGACACCTCGGGGATGTCGAGGCCTTCGCGCAGCAGGTTGATGCCGACGAGCACGTCGAAGGTGCCCAGGCGCAGGTCGCGCAGGATCTCGACCCGCTCCACGGTGTCGATGTCGCTGTGCAGGTACCGCACCTTCACGCCGTTGTCGGTCAGGTAGTCGGTGAGCTGCTCGGCCATGCGCTTGGTCAGCGTGGTGATCAGCACCCGTTCGTTCTTCTCGACGCGGATGCGGATCTCCTGCAGCACGTCGTCGACCTGGTGGGTGGCCGGGCGCACCTCGACCATCGGGTCGACGAGGCCCGTGGGCCGCACCACCTGCTCCACCACCTGGCCGGCGTGTTCCTTCTCGTAGTCGGCCGGCGTGGCCGAGACGAAGACCACCTGGCGCATCTTCTTCTCGAATTCCTGCAGCTGCAGCGGCCGGTTGTCGAGGGCCGACGGCAGGCGGAAGCCGTACTCGACGAGCGTCGTCTTGCGCGCGCGGTCGCCGTTGTACATGCCGCCCAGCTGGCCCATCATCACGTGGCTCTCGTCGAGGAACATCACAGAGTCGCGCGGCAGGTAGTCGACGAGGGTGGACGGCGGCTCGCCCGGCGCCGAGCCCGACAGGTGGCGGGTGTAGTTCTCGATGCCCTTGCAGTGGCCGATCTCCTGCAGCATCTCGAGGTCGAAGCGCGTGCGCTGCTCGATGCGCTGGGCCTCCACGAGCTTGCCCGCCGACGTCAGTTCGGACAGCCGCTCGCGCAGCTCGAGCTTGATGGTCTCCACCGCGGCCAGCACGCGGTCGCGCGGGGTGACGTAGTGGCTCGACGGGTACACCGTGAAGCGCACGATCTTCTGGCGGATGCGGCCGGTGAGCGGGTCGAAGAGCTGCAGCGTCTCGATCTCGTCGTCGAAGAGCTCGATGCGGATGGCCAGCTCGGAGTGCTCGGCCGGGAACACGTCGATGGTGTCGCCGCGCACGCGGAACGTGCCGCGCGAGAAGTCGGCCTCGTTGCGCTGGTACTGCATGCGGATCAGCTGCGCGATCACGTCGCGCTGGTCCATCTTGTCGCCCGTGCGCAGCGTCATCACCATGCGGTGGTAGTCGGACGGGTTGCCGATGCCGTAGATGGCCGACACGGTGGCCACGATCACCACGTCGCGCCGCTCGAGCAGGCTCTTCGTGGCCGACAGGCGCATCTGCTCGATGTGTTCGTTGATCGCGCTGTCCTTCTCGATGAACAGGTCGCGCTGGGGCACGTAGGCCTCGGGCTGGTAGTAGTCGTAGTAGCTGACGAAGTACTCGACCGCGTTGCGCGGGAAGAACTCGCGGAACTCGCTGTAGAGCTGGGCGGCCAGGGTCTTGTTGGGCGCGAACACGATGGCCGGGCGGCCGAGCCGCGCGATCACGTTGGCCATGGTGTACGTCTTGCCCGAGCCGGTCACGCCCAGCAGGGTCTGGAACGACAGGCCGTCCTCCACCCCTTCGACGAGTTGCGCGATGGCCGTGGGCTGGTCGCCCGCGGGCGGATACGGCTGGAACAGCTGGAACGGCGAGTCGGGGAAGGACACGAATTCGCCCGCCTCGGGGGAAGCCACCGCTGCGATCTCGGATGAGGTTTCGGAAATTCCGGCCATGGCAGATAAAATCCTTGGGGTTATCCCGCGATACGGGCTCGCAGGCCAATCGCGCAGGGTAGCCCAAAACCAAAGTTTGCCCTACTGACAAGGACTGTCTCAATGACTTCGCTGTTCACTGCCGTCGAAATGGCCCCGCGCGACCCCATCCTGGGCCTCAACGAGCAGTTCAACGCCGACCCCAACCCCGCCAAGGTGAACCTGGGCGTGGGCGTGTACTTCGACGACAACGGCAAGCTGCCCCTCCTCAAGTGCGTCCAGGAAGCCGAAAAGCAACTGGTCGACTCGGCGAAGCCGCGCGGCTACCTCCCCATCGACGGCATCGCCGCCTATGACAAGGCCGTGCAGGGCCTCGTGTTCGGCGCCGACAGCGCCATCGTCACCGAAGGCCGCGTCGCCACGGTGCAGGCCGTGGGCGGCACCGGCGGCCTGAAGATCGGCGCCGACTTCCTGAAGCGCCTGAACCCGAACGCCACCGTGCTGATCAGCGACCCGAGCTGGGAAAACCACCGCGCGCTGTTCCAGAACGCCGGCTTCAAGGTCGACACGTACCCGTACTACGACGCGGCCAAGCGCGGCGTGAACTTCGACGGCATGGTCGCGGCCCTGAACGCCGCCGCCGCCGGCACCGTGGTCGTGCTGCACGCCTGCTGCCACAACCCGACCGGCTACGACATCACCCCGGCCCAGTGGGACCAGGTCATCGCCGCCGTGAAGTCGCGCAACCTCGTCGCGTTCCTCGACATGGCCTACCAGGGCTTCGGCGAGGGCATCCAGGAAGACGGCGCCGTGATCGCCAAGTTCGTGGCCGCCGGCCTCGACTTCTTCGTGTCCACCTCGTTCTCGAAGAGCTTCTCGCTCTACGGCGAACGCGTGGGCGGCCTGAGCGTGGCGTGCGCGTCCAAGGACGACGCCACCCGCGTGCTGAGCCAGCTGAAGATCGTGATCCGCACGAACTACTCCAACCCGCCCACCCATGGCGCCCAGATCGTCGCCACCGTTCTGACCACCCCCGCCCTGCGCGCGATGTGGGAAGAAGAGCTGGCCGGCATGCGCGTGCGCATCAAGCAGATGCGCACCGCCCTGCAGGACAAGCTCAAGGCCGCCGGCGTGAAGCAGGACATGAGCTTCATCACCCAGCAGAAGGGCATGTTCAGCTACACCGGCCTGTCGGTGGAGCAGATGCAGCGCCTGCGCGGTGAATTCGGCGTCTACGGCGTCGATTCGGGCCGCATCTGCGTCGCCGCGCTGAACAGCAAGAACATCGACGCGGTGGTCGCCGCGATCGCCAAGGTCAGCTGATTCCGACCTGATCCGACGGGGCCGTGTCACGGACGTGACACGGCCCCCGTGCATTTTGGGCATCTGCCCTGCGAATCCCCCGCTAATCCGGATAGCGTTACCAACCCGGTTGCAGCACGATTCATGGCATGTGCCTAGAATGGTGCATCGCACAAAACCAGCGATGTGCCCTTCGGCCAGAAGCCAACAAGGATCCGCCATGCTGTATCAGCTCTATGAATCTCAACGGGCCATGCTGAGCCCGTTCTCCGAATTCGCGTCCGCGTCGTCCAAGCTGTACAGCCACCCGCTCTCGCCGTTCGCCCACACGCCGCTCGCCACCCGCGTCTCCGCCGGCCTCGACCTGATGCACCGGCTCGCGAAGGAATACGAGAAGCCCGAGTTCGGCATCACCACCGTGAAGGTGGGCGGCATCGACGTCGCCGTGCAGGAGCAGGTGGCGCTCGAGAAGCCTTTCTGCCGGCTGCTGCGCTTCAAGCGCTTCACCGACGACCCCGAGCTGCTGACCCGCATGAAGGACCAGCCCACCGTGCTGGTGGTGGCGCCGCTGTCGGGCCACCATTCCACGCTGCTGCGCGAGACCGTGCGCCAGCTGCTGGTCGACCACAAGGTGTTCATCACCGACTGGACCGACGCCCGCATGGTGCCGCCCGAGGAAGGCCCGTTCCACCTCGACGACTACGTGGCGTACGTGCAGGACTTCATCCGCCACGTGGGCCCCGAGGTCAACGTGATGTCCGTGTGCCAGCCCACGGTGCCCGTGCTCGCGGCCATCTCGCTGCTGGCCTCCAACGGCGAGTTCACGCCCCGCACGATGACGATGATGGGCGGCCCCATCGACGCCCGCAAGTCGCCCACCGCGGTGAACAACCTGGCGATGAACAAGAGCTACGAGTGGTTCGAGAACAACGTGATCTACCGCGTTCCGATGAACTACCCGGGCGGCGGTCGCCGCGTGTACCCCGGCTTCCTGCAGCACACCGGCTTCATCGCGATGAACCCGGACCGCCACCTGAAGAGCCACTACGACTACTTCATGGACCTGATGCGCGGCGAGGACGAAAGCGCCGAGTTCCACCGCTCGTTCTACGACGAGTACAACGCCGTGCTGGACATGCCGGCCGAGTACTACCTCGACACCATCCACACGGTGTTCCAGGACTACTCGCTCGTGAACGGCACGTGGGAAGTCAACGGCCAGCTGGTGCGCCCGCAGGACATCAAGACCACCGCGCTGCTGACCATCGAAGGCGAACTCGACGACATCTCGGGCGCCGGCCAGACCAAGGCCGCGCACGACCTGTGCTCGGGCATCCCGGCCACGCGCCAGTTCCACTACGACGTGATGGGTGCCGGCCACTACGGGATCTTCTCGGGCCGCCGCTGGCGCGAGGACTGCTACCCGCAGGTGCGCGACTTCATCGCGAAACACCAGGACGCGCAGCCGGCCGCGGCGAAGCGCCGTGCCCGCACGGCGGCGTCGGCCAAGACGGCGCCGGCGCGCACCACCGCGAAGGTGGCGGCCGCCAAGCGCACCCGCTGACCCCGTGGCCTCGCTGGCGGAACTGACCGACACCCTCGACCGTGCCCTGCCCCAGACGCAGTGCACGCGCTGCGGCTACCCCGATTGCCGCAGCTATGCCGAGGCAATCGCGGACGGTTCCGCCGACATCAACCAGTGCCCGCCCGGCGGCGCCGAGGGCGTCGCCCGCCTCGCGCGGCTGACCGGCCGCCCCGCCACGCCGCTCAACCCGGCGAACGGCGCCGAGGGCCCGCGCCTGCTGGCCGTCATCGACGAAGCCTGGTGCATCGGCTGCACGCTGTGCATCAAGGCCTGCCCGGTCGACAGCATCGTGGGCGCGCCCAAGCGCATGCACACCGTGGTCGACGACCTGTGCACCGGCTGCGAGCTGTGCGTGCCGGTGTGTCCCGTCGACTGCATCTCGCTCGAACCCGTCACGCCGGGGCGCACCGGATGGGACGCCTGGTCCGTGCCGCAGGCCGACGAGGCCCGCGACCGTTTCGCCTTCCACCGGATGCGGTTCGTGCGCGAGAAAGTGGAGAACGACGCGCGACTCGAGAAGAAGGCCGAGGCGAAGCTCGCCGACCTGGCTTCGCATTCGAAGATCACGGATCCGGTGGTGCTGGATTCGAAGCGGGCCATCATCGAGGCCGCGTTGGCGAGGGCGCGGGCCAAGCGCGCGCCGCAGTAGAAAGGTTGTCATCCCGGCGCAGGCCGGGACCTTCGGCGGACGCACAGGGTCCCGGCCTCCGCCGGGATGACATCGTTCAGAATGGCGCCCCATGAAAGTCGCCGACATCGCCCCCTTCTTCGCCACGTTGAAGGCAGCCAACCCGCAACCCAACACCGAACTCGAATACACCAACGTGTTCGAACTGCTCGCCGCCGTGCTGCTGTCCGCGCAGGCCACCGACGTCGGCGTCAACAAGGCCACGCGCCGCCTGTTCCCCCTCGCGAACACGCCGCAGAAAATGCTGGACCTGGGCCTCGAGGCCGTGACCGAGCACATCAAGACCATCGGCCTGTACCGCACCAAGGCGAAGAACCTGATGGAGACGTGCCGCATTCTCGTGACGCAGCACGCGGGCCACGTGCCGCGCACGCGCGAGGCGCTGGAAGCGCTGCCCGGCGTGGGCCGCAAGACGGCCAACGTGGTGCTGAACGTCGCGTTCGGCGAGGCCACGATGGCCGTCGACACGCACATCTTCCGCGTGGGCAACCGCACGGGCCTGGCCACCGGCAAGAACCCGCTGGAGGTCGAGCTCAAGCTGCTGCGGCGCGTGCCGGCCGAGTACATGGTGGACGCCCACCACTGGCTGATCCTGCACGGCCGCTACGTGTGCCAGGCGCGCCGCCCGCTGTGCGAGCAGTGCCTCGTGCTGCGCTACTGCGATTCCGCGCCGCGCGAGCTGCTGGCGCGCCAGATGGCGGTGTAGCGGCACGCCGGCGGCCATTCGGCGGCGGATACCGGCGGCGGCAGGCCGCGCGCCACCCGCGACGCGGCGTTGAGCCAGCCACCGTGGCCCACCACGAGGGCGTCGGGATGGTCGTGCAGGAAGGACGCGCAGCGGGCCATCAGCGCGGTCACCGATTCGCCGCCACCGGGTGCGTTGACGGCGAAGTCCGCGCACCAGGCATCGACCTCGGCCGCGCCCACCGTGTCCCACGCCCGGCCGTCCCACGTCCCGAAGTCGAGTTCGGCGAGCCGCGCATCCACGCGGTGCGACCAGCCCCAGCGCGCCAGCCACCGGCCCACGTCGGCGCCGCGGCGCAGCGGCGAGGTCCACACCTCGGGCGCCCTGCCCTCGCGCCGCGCCAGCGACCGCACCCGGTGCGCGAGGCGTTTCGCCTTGCGCGGGTCCACCGGCACGTCGGTGCGGCCGATGCAGCGGCCGGCCACGCCCTTCGGCTTCGGATGGCGCCAGGCCACGAGGCCCGTCACACGAACCTCATCCACACGAGCCAGCCGAGCAGCACCAGCACCTCGGTGACCTGCTGCGTGGCCCCGAGCGTGTCGCCGGTGAAACCACCCAGCCGGCGCGACCAGCACCGCGCGCAGGCCCGCGCGCCGGCAAGCGCCAGCAGCAGCGACAGCCCCACCGCCGACCACCACACCGGTCGTGTCGCCACGATGCCCGCGGCCACCACGAGCACCCAGCCCAGCGCCACCAGCAGCCCGCCGCGCGACACACCCTGCGCGAGCGGCTTGGCCTTCGCCGCGGCGAGGTCGCCCGCGTACGGCAGCGCGCGGATCACGAGCACGGCCATCGCCCGCGACACCGTGTGCGCGAACAGCAGCGCCGGCAGCGCGAGCGCGACCGGCAGCGACAGCAGCACCGCGGCCTTGAGGCCGAGCACCAGCACGAGGCCCACGGCGCCGTAGCTGCCGATGCGCGAGTCCTTCATGATCTCGAGCGCCCGCTCGCGGCTCACGTGGCCGCCGAGTGCGTCGCAGGTGTCGGCCAGGCCGTCCTCGTGGAAGGCGCCCGTCAGGAAGACGGTCGCGATCATCGACAGCATCACCGCCACGAGCGGCGACGTCGCGACGGTCGCGGCCGCCAGCACCCCGGCCCCCACCGCCCCGACGAAGAGGCCCACGAGCGGGAAGTGCCGCGCGCTGTCGTGCAGCCACGCCGGCTCGAAGCCCACCCAGCGCGGCACCGGCACGCGCGTGAAGAACTGCAGCGCCACGAAGGCGAGCCGCACCTCGTGCAGCAGGCGGTTCATGCCACGACGTCCTTGTCGGCGCTCTTGTCGGACACTCCCGCGGACTCGAAGCTGGCCATCTCCGCGAGGATGCGCACGCTGCTCGCGACCAGCGGCCACGCGAGCGCCGCGCCCGACCCTTCGCCGAGCCGCAGGCCCAAGTCCAGCAGCGGCACCACGTCGAGGTGGCGCGTCATCAGGCGGTGGCCCGCTTCGGCCGAGCTGTGCGCCCAGACGCACGACGCGAGCAGCCCCGGCGCGAGGCGCGAGGCCCACAGCACCGCCGCACCGGCGATGAACCCGTCGACGACGACGAGCCGCCGCTCGGAGGCCGCCTGCAGCGCGGCGCCCGCGATCATCGCGATCTCGAAGCCGCCCACCGCGGCCATCAGGTCCCTCGGCGACGCCGCCGTCGCGCGGTGGCGCGCCATCACCTTCGCGAGCAGGTCGCGCTTGCGCGCGAGGCCCGCGTCGTCGAGCCCGGTGCCGCGGCCGATGCAGTCGTCAAGGGCCTCTCCGGACAGCAGCGCCAGCAGCAGCGACGCGCTCGACGTGTTGCCGATGCCCATCTCGCCCAGCAGCACCGCGTTGCCGGGCAGGCCCCGCACCACGTCGGCGCCGGACTGCAGTGCCTGGTCGAGCTGGGCCGCCGTCATCGCCGGGCCGTCGAGCATGTCGGCGGTGCCCATCGCCACCTTGCGGTCCAGCAGGCCGGCACGCGGCGCGAAGTCGTGCCGCACGCCCGCGTCCACCACGGTAAGCGCGAGCCCGTGCTGGCGCGCCAGCACGCTCACCGCGGCGCCGCCGGCGAGGAAGTTCTCGACCATCTGCCACGTCACGTCGGTGGGGTACGCCGACACACCGCGCGACGCGATGCCGTGGTCGCCCGCGAACACGATCAGCTGCGGCGCCACCAGCTCCGGTTCGTCCGTCCCCAGCACCAGGCCCACCTGCAGCGCGAGCGACTCCAGCCGGCCCAGCGCGCCGAGCGGCTTGGTCTTGCGGTCGATGCGGTGGCGCAGGCGCCGCAGCAGGTCGGCGTCGTGGGTGGTGGGGATCGGGGGGACGTGGAAGGCCATGTCAGTGCGAAGAATCGAGCAGGCGCGACAGCACGCCGGGCTCGAAGTGGGTGTCGATGAAGTCGGCGAGGCCGTCGAAGACCTCGGGCAGCGGGCGCGCCGCGGCGCCGAACAGGGCCAACATCACGGCCGGCGATTCGAACAGGCCGTGGGTGTAGGTGCCGAACACGTGGCCGCGCTGCCAGGCGATGGGTTCGCCGTCGGCGTTGGCCAGCACGGCGCGCACGCCGGCGCCCCCGGGCGTCGGGACGGTGCGACCGTGGCGGATCTCGTAGCCGTCCACGGCCACGCCCGACAGCGCCTGCCAGGGCGCCTCGAGCGTGCCGAAGCGGCCCGTGGTGTGGCGCAGCAGCTTGTCGGTCGCGAACGTCGTGGTGAGCGGCAGCAGGCCGAGGCCCGTGGCGTCGCCGTCGACACCGTCCGGGTCGACCAGCGCGTCGCCCAGCATCTGCAGGCCGCCGCAGACCCCCAGCACGGGCCGGCCCGCGTGGGCATGCGCCATGACCGCCGACGCGAGGCCCTGCGCGCGCAGCCAGGCCAGGTCCGAACTCGTGTGCTTGGAGCCGGGCAGCACGATCCAGTCGGCCCCCTGCAGGTCGGCCGGCGACCGCGCCCACGTGAGCCGCACGCCGGGCAGGCCCCGCAGCGGCTGGAACTCGTCGAGGTTGCTCAGGCGCGGGTACGCCACCACGGCGATGCGCTGGCCGGCGCCGCCGCCCGACGGGGTGTCGTCGAACACGCCGTCCTCCTCCGGCAGGCCGTGGCCGCGCCACATCGGCAGCACCGCGACGGTGGGCACGCCGGTGAGTTCGCGCAGTTGCTCGGGACCCGGCGCCAGCAGCGCCGCATCGCCGCGGAACCGGTTGAGCACGAACCCGCGGAGCAACGCGCGTTCGTTCGCCGGCAGCAGCTGGTGCGTGCCGTACAGGTGCGCGAAGGCGCCGCCGCGGTCGATGTCGGTGACGAGCAGGCAGGCCGCGCCCACCTCCCGCGCGGTGCGCATGTTGACGTAGTCGCTCGCGTGCAGGTTGATCTCGGCCGGCGACCCGGCGCCCTCGATCACCACCACGTCGTGTTCGGCCATCAGCGCGTGCAGCCCCTCGCGCGCGAACGGCCACAGCGCCTCGCTGCGCTCGCGCCACGGCACGGCGGCCAGGTCGGGTCGCACCCGGCCCATCACCACCACCTGGCTCGCGGTGTCCCGCTCGGGCTTGAGCAGCACGGGGTTCATGCGCACGTCGGGTGCCACGCCCGCGGCCAGCGCCTGGAAGTACTGCGCGCTGCCGATCTCGCCGGCGCGGCCGTCCGGGCCGGGCACGACACGCGCGTTGTTGCTCATGTTCTGCGCCTTGAACGGCGCCACCTTCAGGCCCTGGCGGGCATACCAGCGGCACAGCGCCGTCGCGAGCCAGCTCTTGCCGGCGCCGCTCGTGGTGCCGAGCACCATCACCGCGCGGGCGGTCATGGCGCCACCCCGGACCATGCGTCGCGCAGCGCGCCCTGCGCGTCCGGCGGACGCACGCCCACCCGCACCGCGCCGGGCAGGCCGAGCGACGTGGTGTCGCGCAGCTTGATGCCCCGCTCGCGCAGCCGCGCCAGCACGTCGGCCACGTCACGCCCCGGCCAGCGGGCCACGTAGAACGGCGTGACACTCGGCTCCTGCACCCAGCCGAGTGCCTCGCCGAGCGCCAGCTGCGCGGCCTTCCACGCGAGCAGCGTCGAACGGCTGTCGACGATCCAGCGTTGGGTCGCGGCTTCGGTCCAGGCGCGCAGCATCACCTCGCCGTGCACACCCAGCGGCCACGACGGGCACAGGCGGTCGAGCGAGCGCAGCAACGTGTCGGCACCCTCGGGTGCGATGGCGTACGCGCCGCGCACGCCGGTCAGGCCCAGCGCCTTGTTGGGCGACACGAGCCGCCAGGCGAACGGGGGACGCACCGGCGCCTCGCCCTCGAGGCGCAGCGCGGCGTAGGCCTCGTCGACCACCAGCACCGCGCCCTCCCGCACGGTCGGGCAACGCGCCGTGCCACCCGTGGGGCTCGCGGGTTCCGTGAACCACACCAGCGAGGCGTCGCCCGCCATCGGCGCGCGGCGCAGGCCCCAGGTGTCGGCCGCGCGCGCGTAGTCCGCGTAACCCGGCGTCGGCGCGAACACGCTCGCGTGGGCCGACTGCAGGCGCACCGCGGCGGTCAGGCGACCGATGAACTCGCTCGCGCTGGCGGCCACCACGATGCGTTCGGGCCGCACGTCGTGGAACTCGGCGAGCGCCGCGCGCAACGCGGTGGAGGCCGGGTCGGGGTACCGCGACGCGTCGGCCTCGCGCAGCGCGGCGAGCACGTGTGGCGCGGGGCCGCAGGCGTTCGCGTTGGTGGAAAAGTCCCAGCGCGGCGCGCCGAGGGCGTCCGGTCCGCCGTGTTCGATCGTCATGCACCTCTCCAGCACAAGGTCAGCAGCGTGAGCCCCACGGCGGCCCACGCGGCGCGGCCCGCCACCCGCAGCGCGCGCGCGAGGTCGCCGGCCGCGGGCGACGCGGCCCCGGCATTGAGCGCGTACACGCCGGGCTTCGACAGCCGCACGCCGAGGTGCAGCGCCATCGCGCCCATCGGCCAGCCGCCGTTGGGCGACGGGGTCTGCCGCGAGGCGTGCCAGAGGCCCGTGCGCCAGCCCGGTGCCAGCAGCACGGCCGTCAGGCGGGCGGGGATCCACGACAGCACGTCGTCGGCCCGCGCCGCGAACTTGCCGGCCCACTCCCACGGGCCGCGGTAGCCCCACATCGCATCCATCGTGTTGGCCAGGCGGTAGACCACCGCGCCCGGCAGCCCGGCGACGGCGAACCAGAAGAGCGGCGCCACCAGCGAGTCGTTGAGGTTCTCGGCGAGGGTCTCGATGGCGGTCTCGCGCACGTCCTCCGCGCCGAAGGCGGACACGTCGCGGCTCACGAGGCGGGACAGGCGCGCGCGTGCGGCGGGCAGACCGTCGGCGAGCGCGGCCTCCACGGACGCCACCTCGTCGCGCAGCATGCGCCACGCGAACATCGGCTTGAGCACCAGCGCCAGCAGCGGTGCGCCCAGCCACCACGGGAGGGTTCGCGCCGCGAGTTCGAGCTGCCACGCCACCGCGCCCAGCACGACGGCCAGCACGAGCCAGGCGAGCGCCCCACCAACAAAGGCCGGGCCCGGAGGCCGCCCCTTCAGCCACCGGCCGACCGGCCCCAGCACCCGCCCCAGCCAGGCCACCGGGTGCCACGCGTCGCGCGGTTCGCCGAACGCGGCGTCCAGCGCCCACGCGAGCACGAGGGCCAGGGCGAGGGTCATCAGTCCTCGATGCCCCGCTGGGCGGGCACGCCGGCGTTGAAGTGGTGCTTGACGAGGGTCATCTCGGTCACGGTGTCGGCGAGGTCCATGACCTCCTGCGGCGCGTTGCGCCCGGTGAGCACCACGTTGACGTGCGACGGCCGCTCGCGCAGCGCCGCGAGCACGGGCTCGAGCGGCAGCCAGCCGTAGCGCAGCGGGTAGGTGATCTCGTCCAGCACCACGAGGAAGTGTTCGCCGGCGCGGATCGTCGCCTCGGCGCGCGCCCAGCCGTCGCGGGCGAGCTGGGCCGAGTGTTCGAGGTCCTTGCTCTTCCAGCTGAAGCCGTCGCCCAGGCCCTCGATGGGCACGCCGAGCTGCTCGAACACGCGGTGTTCGCCGAAGCGGGCCGACGGCACCTTCATGAACTGGTAGATCTTCACGGCCTTGCCGCGGCCGTGCGCGCGCAGCGCGAGGCCGAACGCGGCCGTGCTCTTGCCCTTGCCGTCGCCGGTGTGCACGAGCACGAGGCCGCGGCGGTCACCGTCGGGGCGGTCGTAGCGGGCTTCGGTGGGGGGCTTCTCGATGTCCATGGAAAGGGTCTCCGGGGGTGGGGGCACTGTAGCGCCCCCGGGGGAATCAGGCGGGGCGGCGCCTGGCCGCCACCGCAGCGGGAACAGATTCGCGGCGGCGCACGCTCATGGCTGCGGCACCGCGATCCAGACCAGGCCCGACCGCTCGATGCGCACGGCGCCCTGGAACACGTCGCCCAGCACCGCGTGCAGCGCCGTGTCGTCGCGCGACCCCGCGGCGCGCACGCGGCCGTCGGCCATCACGACGATGCGGTCGGCCAGCAGCGCGAGCGGCAGGTCGTGCAGCACGCTGACCACCGTGCGCCCTTCGGCGCCGAGCTTCTGCAGCAGGCGCACCAGCGCGACCTGGTGCGGCGGGTCGAGGTGGGTCGTGGGTTCGTCGAGCAGCAGCACGGGCGCCTCGACGGCGAGCGCGCGTGCGAGCAGCACCCGCTGGCGTTCACCGCCGGAGAGTTCGTGCAGGCGGCGGTCGGCCCAGGCCTCGCATTCGGTGAGCGCCATCGCCCGGCGCACGGCGTCGGCGTCCGCCGCGGACGGCGCGCCGAACAGCCCGACGTGCGGCAGGCGCCCGAGCGCGACGATGTCGCGGGCGGTCAGCTCCCCACCCGCCTCGCCCTGCTGGTCGAGCCAGGCGACACGGCGCGCGCGTTCGGCGGGACGCCAGCCGGCGAGCGATCGCCCGTCCAGGCGGATCTGCCCGCGCACCGCGTCCTGCAGCCCCGCGAGCGAGCGCAGCAGCGTCGACTTGCCGGCGCCGTTCGGGCCCACGATGGCGGTCCAGCCCGGCCGGAAGGTGGTGGACACGCCGTGCAGCACGGCGCGCCCGCCCCGTTCGACCACGAGGTCGCGGGTGTCGAGTTCGAGGCTCATGTCAGCCGCCTCCGGTGCAGCAGCCACAGCAGGTACAGGCCGCCGATCACCGCGGTGAGCACACCCACCGGCAGCTCCTGCGGCGCGATCAGCGTGCGCGCGAGCACATCGGCCCCGACCAGCAGCACGCCGCCCGTGCCCGCGCTCGCGAGCAGCAGGAAGCCGTGGGTGGATGCGGTGAAGCGGCGCACGAGGTGCGGCGACACGAGCCCGACGAAGGCGACGAGGCCGGCCTGGGACACCGCGAGCCCCGTCGCGAGCGCGAGCGCCACCACGAGCACGATGCGCACGCGGGTGAGCGACAGGCCGAGGCTCACCGCGCTGTCCTCGCCGAGCGAAAGCGCGTCCAGCGCCCGCGCGAAGCGCCAGGCGACCGGCGCCGACACCACGAGGCCCGCGGCCAGCACGGTGCAGCTGTCCCAGCCGAGGAAGCCGGTGGAGCCGAGCAGGAAGGCCTGCTTGCCGCGCAGTGCGTCGGGTGCGAAGGTGGTGACGAGGTCGCTCGCGGCGCCCAGCACCACGCCCACGATGACGCCGGCCAGCAGCAGCCGCACCGTGTGGGTGGCCCCGCGCGCGAGCACGAGCGTGAGTGAGACTCCGCCCAGCGCGCCCAGGAAGGCCGCGCCGATCAGGCCGAGACGGGACACCGCATCCGCCGTCGCGAGGCCGAGCGCGTGCCCCGTGAGCGCGCTGCCGCCCAGCACCAGCACGACGCCGAGCGACGCGCCCGACGCCGAACCGAGCAGGTAGGGATCGGCGAGCGGGTTGCGGAAGAGCCCCTGCGCGATGGCGCCGGCCAGCCCGAACAGCGCGCCGACGAGCCACGCCCCGATCGTGCGGGGCGCGCGGATCTGCCCGATCAGCAGCGGCCCGTCCGGCGAGATGGCCAGGCGCCAGGCCTCCGTGGGCGACCAGCCCTCGCTGCCGGCCGCGAGCCCCGCGCCCAGCAACAGGAACGACAGCACCGCGAGGCCGATGGCCAGCGCGATCCGGCGCGAGGCTTCGATGCCGGCCATCACCGCGCCGGAGGCAGTCCGGCGACGCAGTCGGCCAGCGCCAGCGCGGCCTCGCCCATGCGCGGACCCGGACGGATGAGGAGTTCGTAGCGGTCGGGCGCGAAGGCGCACACGCGGTGGTCCCGCAGGGCCTTCACGGTGGACCAGCCCGGCCGCGTGGCCATCGTGGCGGCGCTGCGGTCGACGGCCATGACGATGTCGGGCTGGGCGCGCACGACGTATTCGGGGTTGAGTTTCGGGAACGGCCCGAGTTCGGGTCCGACGATGTTGCCGAGGCCCAGCCGCGCGAGCGTCTCGCCGATGAACGACGAACGCCCCGCGGCGTACGACGAACCGTCGACCTCGAAGAAGACCCTCTGGCCGCGCTGGGCGGCCGGCACGCGGGCCACGGCGGCCTGCAGGTCGCGTTCGATCGCGGACCACGCCGTGGCGGCGCGCGCCGGTTCGCCCAGCACCGTGGCAAGCGTCTCCAGGCCGCACTTGACGTCGGCATGGGTGTTCGACTCGATCACCAGCACGTGCAGGCCCAGCTGCTCCAGCCGGTCGGTGATGCGGGCGGACGGCGCGACGACCACGAGGTCGGGCTTGAGCGCGACGAGGCGCTCGACCTGGGCGTCCTCCAGCCCCCCGAGCTTGGGCAACGCGGCCACGGAGGCCGGCCAGTTCGAGAAGCGGTCGGTGCCCACCAGCCGCGCGCAGCCGCCGAGCGCGCAGACGCCCTCGGTGAGCGACGGCATCAGCGAGACGATGCGCTGCGGCGGCGCGGGCAGCGTGAGCGTGCGGCCGCGGTGGTCGGGCACGGTGAGCGGCGCGGCCGCGGCGCCGAGCGCCACGGTGGAAAGAAGCAGGGTCGTCAGCAGGCGGCGCAGCATCAGGAAGTGGTCCTTCGTTTCACCGGCACGTCGAGGCCGGCCACCATCAGCGTCACGTTGGCGCAATGGCCCGCGACCCGCTGGTGCACGCGCCCCAGTTCGTCGACGAACCGCCGCGCCTCGCGCGACAGCGGCGACAACCCGAGGCCGATCTCGTTGGACACCAGCACCACCGGTCCGGCCGCCGCGCGCAGCACGTCCGCCAGGTCGTCGAGGGCGGCGTCCAGGCGATCGGCGTCGACCGCCGGCCCGGTCAGCGGCATCAGCAGGTTGGTGAGCCACAGCGTCAGGCAGTCGACGACCACGAGGCGCTGCGGCGCGGCCAGCGCGCGCACGGCCGAGGCCAGTGCGCGCGGCTCCTCCACCGTGGCGAGACCGGGCACGCGTTCCGCCCGGTCCTGCCGATGGCGCGCGATGCGGTCGGCCATCTCCGCATCGCCCGCGAACGCCGTGGCGACCAGCACCGCCTCGCGGCCGGGCGTGGCGAGCCACGCCGCCGCGAGTTGCTCGGCGCGCCGCGACTTGCCGCTTCGCTGCCCGCCGAGCACGAGGTGATGGTCGTTGTGGTCCATGGTCAGAATTTCGGCGTCCAGCGCGCGCCGACGAACACGGTCATCGGACCCGTGTTGTACGTCGCGGCGGTCTGGTAGGCCTTGTCGAAGAAGTTGTCGACACGGCCCACGAGACGCCATTCTGCGTTGATCCGGTGCGTCAGGTCGACGTTCACGACCGTGTAGCCACCGAGCACAACGGGGCTCGTGTCCCGGTCGTAGCGCTTCGAGTACGACAGCAGCTCGGCGCCCACCGTGGTGTCGCCCAGGTCCTTCTCGACCTTCAACGCCGCGTGGCGGCGCGAACGGCGCGCGAGGTCGCGGCCGGCGGCGTTGCGCGCCGACAGGAAGTCGACCGAGCCGGACACCCGCACGTCGTCGCCGTTCCAGGCGCTCGTGAGGGTCGCGCCCTCGAGCACCGAGGTGCCGTCGACGTTGTCGTAGCAGCCGTACTGGTACGAGCACAGCGCCGGGTCGGCCGCCGCGAACACGATCAGGTCGGTGATGCGGTTGCGGTAGACCGTGAGGCTCGAATCGAAGCGGCCGGCCTGGTGGCGCACCGCGAGGTCGATGTTGCTGAGCGAACGCTCGGCCTTCAGGCTGGCGTTGCCGAAGTCGGCGGCGTACTGCTGGTACAGCGTGGGGGCGCGAAAGCCGTTGCCCACCGACGACTGCACACGCCAGCCCTGGGCCACGTCCACGCCGAGCGCCAGCGTGCCGGTGTTCACCGAGCCGAAGGCGTCGTTGCGGTCGTGGCGGGCGTTCGCCTGCACGGCCCAGATGCCGCTGCGCCAGCCGTAGCCGAGGGCGATGGCGTCCTGGTCGCGGTCGCGCGTGCTCGCACCGTCGAGGCCGTTGTTGTCCAGCTTGTCCTCGCGGTGCTCGAGCGTCGCGTTGATCGTGTGGTTGCCGAGGCGCAGGTCGTTCTGCCACGTGGCGGTGCGCACCTCCGTTTCGGTGAGGTACGGGAACAGCGGCTGGGTCTCGTAGCGGTCCTTCGACTGCGCGGCGCTGACCGTGCTGGTCCAGGCCTTCGTCCATTGCGCCGACCACAGGGCCCGCACGGTGTCGAGGTCGCGGATGCTGCGGTCGTCGACGTTCGGGTTGCTGTCGTACTGGCTGTCGACGTGGTTGCGCAGCGCGGAGACCTCGATGCGGTGGCCTTCGACGACGTTCCAGCCCAGGCGTGCGTTGCCGCCGCGACTTTCGTAGCCGTCGCGGTCCGGGTTGCCGTTGGTCTTCGAGTTGAAGCCCGTGCTGCGCTCGGCCAGGCCCGACAGCGCGTAGTCGAACGCACCCCACTGCCCCGACACACCCGCGTCGGACTTGAAGGTGCCGAAGCTGCCGCCGCCGAAGCCCGCGTCGAAGCGCGTGCCCGGTTCACCCTTGCGCGTGAAGATCTGCACCACGCCGCTCATCGCGTCCGAGCCGTACACCGCGCTGGCGGGGCCGCGCAGGATCTCGATGCGATCGATCTGGCTGAGCGGGATGCCTTCCCACGAGGCGCCGCCCGTGGTCTGCGTGTCGACCCGCACGCCGTCGATCAGCACCGCGGTGAACCGCTGGTCGCCGCCGCGCACGAACAGCGAGGTGGTGCCGGCGGGGCCGCCGCTGCGGGCCATCTGGAACCCGGGCTGGCTGGCCAGCAGGTCAGCCACGGCGTTGCCGGCATGCCGCTCGATCTGGTCCCGTTCGATCACGGTGACGTCGGCGAGCACTTCGCGCAGCGGCACGGCCGAGCGGGTGGCGGTGACGACGACCGGGTTCAGGGTGGCGGACGTGCCTTGGGCGGACACGGCGCTGCAGGCCAGTGCGAGGACGGACGGGCACAGGCGCGCGTCGCGCCAGATTCTGTTTTTCATGAAAGGGACAACGGAGAAGATCCAGGCGCTCGCTTCCCCGCAAGCCCCTGACACCGGGACACGCGGACGTGTCCCACCTCGTTGGCCGGTATCCGGGCTGGCGGAACGAACCGTGCGGCCTTCCCAGGGAATGGTGATCCCCAGTGGCGTTTGCACACGGGTTGACGCGGTGACGCGTCGTCCGCTGACCGTTGCGGGGGCAGCGCAGGCTGGAGAACGGCCCGGTGGACCGCCTTCCTCTGCTTCCCGTTTAACTGCACCGGCGTGAGAACCGGCACGAGCACCAACGGGCGGCATTGTAAGTGGGCCGCGGCCCGAGCCCTACAATGGTCCGGTCCGTCGTCACCGAGAGCCCACGCTTGCCATGTCGAAGACCCAAGAACTCGCCGATCGGGTGGAGCGCCTGCTGCTGAGACACGAAGAGCTCAAGCGCACGCACGACCTGCTCGCGCAGCAGCTCAACGCCGTCACGCTCGAGCGCGACAACCTGCGCTCGCGCCTGAACGCCGCGCGCGGCCGCATCGATTCGCTGCTGCAGCGCCTGCCCACCGACGCCGCCCCCGCCGCCACTCCCGAGCGAGAAGACGAATGAAACAGATCGAAGTGACGATCATGGGGCAGAGCTACATCCTCGGCTGCCCCGAAGGTGGCGAGACCTCGCTGCTGGAAGCCGTGTCGAGCGTCGACCGCGAAATGAGCGCCATCCGTGACGCGGGCCGCGTGAAGGCGCGCGAACGCATCGCGGTGCTCGCGGCGCTGAACCTCGCGTACGCGCTGGCCGAGCGGCCGCTCGCTCCGCCCGAGGGCGGCACCGCTTCGGCACCCGCGCCCGCCGGTTCGGACGATGCGCAACTCGACGCGCTGATCCGACGTGTCGATCAAGCCCTCGGCGCGGACGGACAACTCCTGTAGGACCATCCCGCGCCATGTCCGTTCGTCATCCACGGACGGACCTCACCGCGTAGAATGGACCCGTCCGTTGCGTTCGCGTGAGTTTTATATTTCCTTGAACCGATGCTCGCAAGAGCAAGGGCTTGGAACATCGCCTGGTTGGTGCGATCGTCTCGCGTCAGATGAACCCGACACCAGGCTGACCTCGCCCACCTGAACTGCCTGGGTTCAGGAATGCGGCTCACGGTCCGCGACGGACACCTTATTCGCAAGGTCGCCTCTTCCGGATCTGTTCCCCACGCACGTCCATGTCGAAACAGTATTGGCTGATGAAGAGCGAGCCCGACGAGTGCTCGATCGACGACCTCGAGGCCGCCCCCGGCCAGACCGTGCCGTGGTTCGGCGTGCGCAACTACCAGGCGCGCAACTTCATGCTCAAGGAAATGCGCGTCGGCGACGGCGTGCTGTTCTACCACTCGTCGTGCCCGGTGCCGGGCGTGGCGGGCCTCGCCGAGGTGGCGAGCGAGCCCTACCCCGACGCCAGCCAGTTCGACCCGAAGAGCCCGTACCACGACCCCAAGTCGCCGCCCGACAAGCCGCGGTGGTCGCTGGTGGACGTGCGCTTCAAGCGCAAGACGCGCCTGCTGCCGCTCAAGGAGATGCGCGACGCGCCGGAGCTGTCCACCATGGTGCTGCTCAAGCCCGGCAGCCGCCTGTCGATCACGCCGGTGACGCCCGAGGAATGGGCGGCGGTGAAACACCGCCTCGGCCACGCCCCGGCCTGACGGGGCCCCGAGCGCCTCCGGCGCTCAGGCCTTCGACTCGAAGCGGATGCTCGCGAGCGTCACGTGGTTCCCACCGCGCCGCTGCGCTTCCGCCAGCGCCGCGTCGGACGCGGCGAGCAGTTCGTCCTGGCCATGGGCCGTGTGCGGGAAACTCGCGACGCCCATCGACACCGTGAAGCCGAGGTCATGCCCGTTCAGCATGACGATCTGGGTGGCGCACTGGCGGCGCAGGCCTTCCATGCGCGAATGCGCGGTGGCGAGGCCCACGCCCGAGAGCAGCACCGCGAAGCGGTCTTCCGACAGGCGGCAGGACGCGTCCATCGCGCGGGTGTTGCTGCGCAGCAGGCGGCCCAGCGCCTCGAGCACGCGGATGCGGGCTTCGTCGCCGAGGGCCAGCACCTGCTCGCCGAGCGGATCGAGGGCCACGGAAACCATGGCGAACTCGCGGTGTTCGCGCGACGACAGGTCGACCTCGCGACGCAGCTGGTCGTCGAAGTGGCCGCGCTGGTACAGGCCCGTGGCGCGGTCTCGCAGGCCCTGGTCCTGGGCGTCGCGGCGCTGGGCCTCGGAGGCCTGCTGCTGCGCCTCGAGCTGCGAGAGCGCGAGTTGCAACTGGGCTTCCTGCTGGCGCTGCGCGGTGAGGTCGTTCCAGAACACGGCGAGGTGGCGCGGCGGCGCGCCGTCGCGGCCCGCCAGCGGGAAACGCGTGACGCTGAACTCGCGGCGCCATTCGCCGTTGTCGATGCGGTGTTCACTGACCTGGGGCACCGTCTGCACCATGGCCGATTGGTCGGCGGCGCGCAAGGCGCCCAGGGTGTCGGGCGGGGCCCAGTCGTCGTCGGTGAGGCCGGCGAGCGGCCGGCCGGCGAGGGCTTCCATGCGGGCGTTGGCGCTGACGTAGCGCCCGGTGGCGGCTTCCTTGATCGCATACAGCGTGTCGGTGCGCTCGACGAGCGCCGACAACGCCACGCCCCAGGCTTCAGGCGCCAGTCCGAGGGCAAGGGCCAGCCCGCTCGCGTGGTCGGCACGCGCAGCCAGGGCCAGCTGATTGGAATCCGTCATTCGTTCTTTCGTGCATGCCCGAAGGCCAGTGGCGGGGCCTGTCCCGCCTCTCGTGCCCAGGGCACCGGGCGGGCCGGGCCCAACCCTTTTGTCGGATGAATGTCACCCTGGCAATTTATGCACTGGCGCGGCGGTATGAAACCCCTAGCTTGGAGGATCATAGCGGCGGCCAACGGCCACGGCGCTCTCCCTCCCCGGAGCTTGGGAGTGAAAAAGTCTCACCTCCGCCATCGGCCGTTTGGTCGATGCCCCGTTTCGGACCGGGAGGTCCGACGCCACCCCGTTTCGAGGCCTCGCATGCCCCGAAGCTTGGCATGGGTTTCGCATCAGGTTCGTGCAAACGACAACGGCGCCCGCCTTTGGGGCGCGACGCACCTGAGGATCAACGTGACCGGTTTCAAAGCCTTCCTGAAGACAGGGCACAGCCCCACCCTGTTCGCCTCGTTCCTGTATTTCAGCTTCTCGTGCTGCATCTGGGTGCTCAACGGCGCGATGGCGCCGTTCATCAGCGAGACCTACCAGCTGAGCCCCGCGCAGAAGGGGCTCATGCTGTCGATCCCGATCATCGCGGGCGCGCTGATGCGTTTCCCGCTCGGCGTGCTCGCGCAGTACATCGGCCGCAAGAACGCCACGCTCGTCGAGATGGGCCTGATCGCCGTCGCGATGCTGTTCGGCTTCTTCTTCGTGGACTCGTTCAACGACCTGCTCGCGATGGGCGTGCTGCTCGGCATCGCCGGCGCGAGCTTCGGCGTGGCGCTGTCGCTCGGTTCGGGCTCGTTCCCGCCGCGGCACAAGGGCCTCGCGATGGGGCTCGTGGGCGCCGGCAACATCGGCACCGCGGTGTCGGTGCTGGTGGCCCCGCCGCTCGCGCAGGCCTTCGGCTGGCAGGCGGTGTACGGCATCGCCGCCGCGGCCATCGCGATCCCCATGGTGGTGATGATCGTGTTCGCGAAGGAACCGCCCGACGTCGACACGCACGCGAGCTTCCGCGAACACATCGCCTGCCTGTTCGAGAAGGACGGCTGGGCCTTCAGCGTGATCTACGGCATCACGTTCGGCGGTTTCATCGGCCTCACCACCTTCCTGCCCACGTACTACTTCGACCAGTTCGGCGTCAGCAAGGTGCAGGCGGGGCAGCTCACGATGCTGGCCGCGTTCATGGGCGCCACGGTGCGCGTGTTCGGCGGATGGATCTCGGACCGGCTCGGCGGCATCAACACGCTCACGGCCGTGCTGGTGACGGTGGTCGTGTCGCTCGTGGCCTGCGGCCTCGCCGGCGGCTCGCTCACGGTGTCGACGCTGCTGTTCATGCTGTGTTTCGCCGCGCTCGGCGCGGGCAACGGCGCTCTCTTCCAGCTCGTGCCGCTGCGCTGGCCGCTGGCCACCGCGGTGGCCGGCTCGATGATCGGCGAGATCGGCGCGCTGGGCGGCGGCCTGGTGCCGAACGCGATGGGCTGGTCGAAGCAGCTGACCGGCACCTACCTGTGGGGCTTCGTGCTGTTCGCGGGCCTCGCGCTGCTCGTGCTGCTGATGATGCGCCGCATGCAGCTGCGCTGGACACGCACGTGGGCCGAGAAAGGTGGCCGCGCCCGCGCGACCTGACCCGCCCCGACCCGGTGCTCACTTCGGCAGGAACACCAGCCAGAAGACGAGCATCAGGTTGAACAGCAGCATGATGCCGAACGCCACCTGCCACAGCACCACCGGGTCGCGCACCGCGATGGGCGTGGCCGACGGCGCCTGCAGCGGGCGCGACGCACCGCGTTCGAGCGCGAGGGCGAACTCCTCGGCGGTCTCGAAGCGCTGGCGCTTGTCCACGGCCACCGCCTTGAGCACGACGTGGTCGAGCCAGATGGGCACGTCGGGGCGCACGCGCGACGGCGGCTTCGGGTCGCGCCGGTAGCGCATCTTTTGGTACGGCTCGATGTCGCCGTACGGCAGGTGGCCCGTCAGCAGCTGGTACAGCGACACGCCCAGCGCGAAGAGGTCGCTGCGCGCGTCGACGGGTTCGTCGTCCCACAGCTCGGGGTTCATGTAGCTGGGCGTGCCCGCGTGCAGGCTGCGCTGCTCCGCGGGTTCGTTGCCGGACACGGCGACCCCCAGGTCCAGCAGGCGCAGCTCGCCGTCGTCGCCCAGGTGCAGGTTCGACGGCTTGATGTCGCGGTGGATGACCCCGAGGCGGTGCAGCCGGCCGATGGACCGCGCCGCGTTGCGCACCCAGCCCACCACGTCGGCCACCGCGAGGCCGTCGGCCTTGTGGCGTTCGGCGAGCTGGTCGAGCGTGTGGCCCGAATGCCAGTCGAACAGCAGGTAGAAGGCCGTCGCGTCCACCACCTCGTGCAGGCGCACGAACCCCTCGCCGGTGCGCTCGGCCACGCGCGCGCCGAGCCACGCCTCGTGGGCCAGCATCGCGCGCTCCTGCGGGTCGTTCGCGCGCGACGGGTGCAGCGTCTTCAGGGCCTTCAGCGCGCCCGTCGCCTTCTCGCGCACCTGGTAGAGCAGGTGCACGTCGGTGTCGGCGACGAGGGTGGTGACGGTCAGGCCGTCGAGCTGGTCGCCCACCTTCAGGCGCGGCGGCACCGGCAGCTGGCGGCTGCGCACGAGCGCGTCCTCGAGCCGCGAGCGCGCGAGGCCGCGCACGCGCAGCACGAGGGCCGTGACGTTGTCGCCCGCGCCCGCCGCCAGCGCCGCGGCGACGATGGCCTCGCTCGCGGCCTGCGACGAATCCGCCTGCGCGAGCGCGCGCAGGCGCGCGGCGGGCACCTTCCCCCACGCGCCGTCGGAAAGCAGCAGGAAGGTGTCGCCCAGCTGCAGTTCGCCCTGCAGGTAGTCGACCCGCACCGCGTCGTCCTGCCCCATCGCGCGGGTGAGCTGGCTGCGCAGGTCGGGGTGGTCGATGCAGTGGTCCTGGGTGAGCTGGCGGCAGTCGTCGGCGCGCACCAGGTAGGCGCGGGTGTCGCCCACGTGCGCCACCGTCCACGTGTGGCCGCGCAGGGCCAGCGCCGTCAGCGTGCTCATCGCGGTGCCCACGTGCCGGCGGTTGTGCGCGGCGAGCCAGGCGTTCTGGGCGCCGATGATGCGGTCGAGCACCACCGTGGTGTCCCAGGTGGGCGGCGCACCGAAGAAGTCCTGCACGAGCGACATCACGCTCGTCTGCGCCGCCATGCGGCCCTGCCCTCCGGCCGACACGCCGTCGGCGATCGCGGCGATGCACCCGAACGACTCCTCGTGCGGCGCGGGCGGCACCGCCGCGCAGAAGTCCTCGTTGTGGTCGCGCGGCCCGGGGTCGCTGTGGTAGCCGATGTCGATGTCGAAGCTCATGGAGGGGCGTGGGGCACCGATAGCGTGCGCGATGGAAGATGCCGGACGGGCAAGCAAGATGTCTGCCCACGAACAGTGCGCCGGGCACCACATTGCACCCGCGCCACGCCCCGGGAACTGGCACCGCCTTTGCTTTCCATCGTCTCATTGAAGATGGTCCCGAGGACGTGTGGCATGAAGCGGATGAAGCTGGTGATGGTGGGCAACGGCATGGCCGGCGTGCGCACGCTCGAGGAGTTGTTGAAGATCGCGCCCGACCTGTACGACATCACGGTCTTCGGCGCCGAGCCGCACCCCAATTACAACCGCATCATGCTGTCCCCGGTGCTGGCCGGCGAACAGACGCTCGACGAGATCGTGCTGAACCCGCTCAGCTGGTACGCCGAACACGGCATCACGCTGCACTTGGGGAAGAAAGTGGTGGACGTGGACCGCCGCCGCCGCATCGTGCGCGCGGAGGACGGCACCGAGGAAACCTACGACCGGCTGCTGATCACCACCGGCTCGAACCCGTTCATCCTGCCCGTGCCCGGCAAGGACCTCGACGGCGTGATCGCCTACCGCGACATCGCCGACACCAACACGATGATCGAGGCGGCCACGAAGTACCGGCACGCCGTCGTGATCGGCGGCGGGCTGCTGGGCCTCGAGGCCGCCAACGGCCTGCTGCTGCGCGGCATGCAGGTCACCGTCGTGCACGTGGGCCAGTGGCTGCTCGAGCGCCAGCTCGACGACACCGCGGGCGACCTGCTGCGCAAGACGCTCGAGGCCAAGGGCCTGAAGTTCCTGCTGTCCGCGCACACGCAGGCGCTGGTGGGCGGCGACGACGGCCGCGTGAAGGCGGTGCAGTTCAAGGACGGCACCGAGATCCCGGCCGATCTCGTCGTGATGGCCGCCGGCGTGCGCCCCAACACCGAGCTGGCCGAGAAGATCGGCCTGCACTGCAGCCGCGGCATCGTCGTCACCGACACGATGCAGACCATCACCGACCCGCGCATCTATTCGGTGGGCGAATGCGCCGCCCACCGCGGCATCGCGTACGGCCTCGTGGCCCCGCTGTTCGAGCAGGGCAAGGTGTGCGCCACGCACCTCGCCGAATCGGGCATCGGCCGCTACCTCGGCTCGCAGACCTCCACGAAGCTGAAGGTCACCGGCATCGACCTGTTCTCCGCCGGCGACTTCATGGGTGGCGAAGGCTGCGAGGAGATCGTGCTGAACGACCCGTACGACGGCGTCTACAAGAAGCTCGTCATCAAGGACGACCAGCTCGTGGGTGCGTGCATCTACGGCGACACCGTCGACGGCAGCTGGTACTTCCGGCTGCTGAAGGAGGCCCGGAAGATCGACGGCATCCGCGACCGGCTGATCTTCGGCGAATCGCGCGCCGACACCGACGACACCACCACGACCCCATGACCGAGACACGTTCCACCTGCCCCTATTGCGGCGTCGGTTGCGGCGTGGTCATCGAATCGCACGGCGCGCAGATCACCGGCGTGCGCGGCGACCCGGACCACCCCGCCAACTTCGGCCGCCTGTGCACCAAGGGCAGCACGCTGCACCACACCGCCACGGCGCCCATCACGCTGCAGTCGCGCCTGCTGCAGCCGTCACACCGCGCGAGCCGCCGCGCCACGCCACGCCCCGTGTCCTGGGACACCGCGCTCGAACTCGCCGCGGGCCACTTCGCCCGCGTGGTGCGCGACCACGGCCCCGACGCGGTGGGCTTCTACATCTCGGGCCAGCTGCTGACCGAGGACTACTACGTCTTCAACAAGCTCGCGAAGGGCCTGATCGGCACGAACAACATCGACACCAACTCGCGCCTGTGCATGAGCAGCGCCGTGGCCGGCTACAAGGCGACGCTCGGCGCCGACGCGCCGCCCGCCTGCTACGACGACCTGAAGGACTGCACCACGCTGTTCATCACGGGTTCGAACACCGCGTGGGCGCACCCGATCCTGTACCGCCGCATCGAGGACGCGCGCGTGGCGAACCCGTCGATGAAGGTCATCGTGGTCGACCCGCGCCGCACCGACACCGCCGGCGCCGCCGACCTGCACCTGCCGATCCTGCCGGGCACCGACGTGGCGCTGTACCACGGCATGCTGCACGTGATGCTGTCGGAGGGGCTGGTGGATCCCGAGTACATCGCCGCCCACACGAACGGCTTCGAGACTCTGCGCGAGCGCGTGCTCGGGTACCCGCCTCACGAGGTCGCCCGCACCTGCGGCATCCCCGAGGCCGACCTCGTGCAGGCGGCCCGCTGGTTCGGCGCGCCGTTCGGCCGCACGATGTCGATGTACTGCCAGGGCCTGAACCAGAGCAGCCGCGGCACCGCGAAGAACGCCACGCTCGTCAACCTGCACCTGGCCACCGGCCAGATCGGCAAGCCCGGCGCCGGCCCGTTCTCGCTCACCGGCCAGCCCAACGCGATGGGTGGCCGCGAGGTGGGTGGCATGGCCAACCTGCTGGGCGCCCACCGCGACCTCGCCAACCCCGAGCACCGCGCCGAGGTGGCCCGGCTGTGGGGCGTCGACAGCGTTCCCGCCACGCCCGGCAAGACGGCGGTCGACATGTTCCAGGCCGCCGCCGACGGCGAGATCAAGGCGCTGTGGATCAGCTGCACGAACCCCGCGCAGTCGATGCCCGACCAGAACCTCGTGCGCCGCGCGCTCGAACGTGCCGAGTTCGTGGTCGTGCAGGAGGCCTTCGGCACCACCGTCACCTGCGACTACGGCGACCTGCTGCTGCCCGCCACCACGTGGGGCGAGAAGGACGGCACGGTGACCAACAGCGAGCGGCGCATCTCGCGCGTGCGCCCGGCCGTGTCCGCGCCCGGCGCCGCGCGCCACGACTGGGCCACGGTGTGCGACTTCGCGCGCCGGCTCGAGTCGCGCCTCCGCCCGGGCCAGCCCACGCTGTTCCCGTACGACACGCCCGAGCAGGTGTGGAACGAACACCGCGAGAGCACGCGGGGCCGCGACCTCGACATCACCGGCCTCACCTACGCCCGCATCGAGGCCACGCCCGAGCAGTGGCCCTTCCCCGAAGGCGCCACCGCGGGCCGTGTCCGGCTGTACGAGGACGGCGTGTTCCCCACCGCCGATGGCCGCGCGAAGTTCCACGACGCGGCCTACGAGCCCGTGGCCGAACCGCGCGACGCCCGCTTCCCGTTCTCGCTGAACACCGGCCGCCTGCGCGACCAGTGGCACGGCATGAGCCGCACCGGCACCATCGGCCGGCTGTTCGGCCACGTGCCGGAGCCGGCCATCGAGATGAACGCCGGCGACCTCGCGCGGCTGCAGCTGGCCGGCGGCGACCTGGTGCACGTCACGTCGCGCCGCGGCACGCTGATCCTGCCCGTGGTGGCGAGCGAGCAGGTGGCCGTGTCGCAGGCCTTCGTCGCGATGCACTGGGGCGAGGAGTTCCTGTCCGGCAGCACGTCGAACGGCGTGAAGGTCCAGGGCGTGAACGTGGTGACGACGCCGGCGTACTGCCCCACGTCGAAGCAGCCGGAGCTCAAGCACGCGGCGGTCAAGGTGCTGAAGGCGGAACTGCCGTGGCGCATGCTCGGCATGGCCTGGCTGCCGGAGGCCGAGGCCATCGCGGCGCGGCGGGAACTCAAGTCGCTGATGGGCGCCTTCGCCTTCTCGAGCTGCGTGCCGTTCGGGCGCGACCGCGCCGGGGTGCTGTTCCGCGCGGCGGCCTACGAGGCGCCACCCGACGAACTGCTGCAGCGGATCGAACGCCTCCTCGGCCTCGGCGGACGCGACGTGCTGCACTACGTCGACAAGCGCCGCGGCCAGCGCCGCACGATGCGCCTCGCCGAGGTGAACGACCAGACGCAGCTGGAGGGGTTCGTGCTCGGCGGCGACATCAGCGCCGAGGTGTGGGTCAGGCCGCTGCTGCAGGACCAGCTGCCGGCGCAGGCCTACGGCCGCCTGCTGCTGTTGCCCGGCGCCAAGGCGCCGGTGGCGGTGAAGGCCCGCGGCCGCCAGGTGTGCACGTGTTTCAACGTCACCGAACCCGACATCCAGGCGGGCCTGGGCGGCTGCAGCGGCACGGCCGACCAGCAGTTCGCGCACCTGCAGGCCACGCTGAAGTGCGGCACCAACTGCGGGTCGTGCATCCCCGAGGTCAAGCGCATCGTGATGATGCAGTTGAAGGCCGCGTGACCCGTCCCGTCCCTGCCTAGAATCGTGGACTTGGCCCGGCTTTTGCTGGCCACTCGCGCAGGGACAGGACCATGAGCATCAGTGCATACATCAAGGAAATCGGCCGCGGCAAGGACGGCGCGCGGCCCTTGCAGGAAGACCAGGCCCACGACCTCATGAGCCAGGTGCTCGACGGGCGGGTGACCGACCTCGAGATCGGCGCGTTCGCGGTCGCGATGCGCATCAAGGGCGAGTCCACCGCCGAGCTGTCGGGTTTCCTGAAGGCCGCCACCGAACGCTGCGTGCCGCTGCGCGCGCCCGGCCCTGCCGTGGTGCTGCCGTCGTACAACGGCGCGCGCAAGCTGCCCAACCTCACGCCGCTGCTGGCCCTGCTGCTGGCCCAGGAAGGCGTGCCGGTGCTGGTGCACGGCATGCCGGAGGACCCCACGCGTGTCACCACCGCCACCATCTTCCACGACCTGGGCCTGCCCGAGTCGATGACCGCCGACGACGCGGCCCAGGCCTGGGCGCGCCGCGAGCCCGTCTACATGCGCACCGACCGCCTGTGCCCGCCGCTCGCGCGCCTGCTCGACGCGCGCTGGACCATCGGCCTGCGCAACTCGGGCCACACCATCGCGAAGCTCCTCGACCCGTTCCCGGCGTCGTCCGCCGTGCGCATCGTCAACTTCACGCACCCCGAGTACCTGCAGATGCACACCGCCTTCCTGCAGCACATCGGCGCCAACGCGGTGCTGATGCGCGGCACCGAGGGCGAGCCCGTGGCCGACCCGCGCCGCCTGCCGAAGCTCGACGTGTTCATCGGCGGCGAACCCCGCGCCGACCTGTCGCTGGGCCTGCAGGACGGCGTGCTGCGCGAGCTGCCCGTGCTGCCGCGCACCTGCGACGCGCCCACCACCGCGCTCTACATCCAGTCGGTGCTGAGCGGCGAGAAGCCGGCGCCCGCGCCCATCGTGCAGCAGGTGGAGTGCCTGGTGAGGGCGCTGGCGGCGCTGGGCCGACCCTCGCATGAGAAGTCGGCCTGACGCCCGGCTTCAGTAGGCCACGCGCAGCGCCAGCGAGTAGTTCGCCGGCGCGCCGTAGTACGTGTTGTCGTACTCGTCGAGCACGTAGTACCTCCGGTCGAAGAGGTTGTTGGCGTTGAACTGCACCGACACGGTCGGGGTGATGTCGTAGCGCGCCATCGCGGACACCAGCGCCACGCTGCCCTGGCGGAGCGTGGTGGTCGTGTCGCCCGGGTAGGCCACCGTGGTGCTGCTGGCCGATTGCCAGTTGACTCCGCCGCCGAGCGTCAGCCCCGGAACCAGCAGGCGCGGCTCCCACGTGCCGAACAGGCGCACCATCGTGGGCGGCGTGAACGTGCGGATGTACTGGCCCTCGCCATCCTTCGTCAGGTAGCGCGTCCAGCCCACCGAGGCGCGCACCTCGTTCGTCAGCCGGCCCGCGATCTCCACCTCGAAGCCCCGCGTGCGCGTGCCGTCGACCGCCGCCGACGCGTCGGTGCCATCGGGCAGCTTGATGATCACGCCGTTCGCGTCGCGCGCCGGTCCTGCGACGTTGTCCTGGCGCGTCTCGAAGACAGTGACGGACGTGTTGAGCGTCCGGTCAAAGTGTTCGCCCTTGACGCCGAGCTCGACGCTGCTGCCCTCCATCGGGTCGAGGAAACCACCCGACGCGTTGCGCTTGGCCTGCGGCTTGAAGATGCCGCTGTAGCTCGTGAACGCGGAGAACTGGGGCGCGAAGTCCCACACGAGGCCGGCGTACGGGATCACCTTGTTGTAGTCGTACCGGGCGCCATCCGGGTTGTCGAAGTCGTAGATGTACTTCGAGTCGATCTTCCAGCGGCCCCAACGCGCGCCGGTGATCAGTTTGAGCGAATCGGCGAGCGAGAACCGGGCGGCCGCGTACACGGCGTCCTGGTTCGTGCGGATGTCGTTGACCGGGGTGCTCTCGGTCCAGGCCGGCTCGGCATAACTGCCGTTCCACTGGAAGAAGTTGCCGGGCGGCGGCAGCGGATAGTCGACCGTGGCCTCCTCGGTGCCGGTGTTCTTCTCGCGCGAGCCGTTGTAGCCCAGCACCACCTCGTGCTTGCGCCCGAGCAACTCGAACGCGCGCGAGGCGTGCAGGTCGAGGGCGGTCTCGATGATCTTCGCCTTGCTGCGGTAGGCGGACGCGTCGAGGCCGGTGCCGTCCACGGGGTCCGGGAACCCCACCATGTAGAACAGGGCCAGGTCTTCCTCGTACCGGCGGTGGCTCAGGCTGCCCTTCACCGCCCAGCCGTTGTCGAAGGTGTGCTTGACCTCCCCGAACACCGTCTGGGTCTCGCGCTCCCAGAAGGTCCAGTCGGTCGCGGTGGTGACCGAGCGCGACCAGTTGGCGGGCGAACCGTCGCTCAGGAAGAGGGGGAACGATCCCCAGGTGCTGCCGGTGGGGCGGTTGCGCTGGTAGTCCGCGCCGACCGACACGCGGGTGGACGGGGTGAGGTCGGCATCGATCACGCCATACAGCACGGCCTTGCGTTTGTGGTACAGGTCCTGGTACGAATCGCCGTCCTCTCCTGCGGCCACGAAGCGGGCGCGCACGGTGCCATCGGCATTGAGCGGCGTCGAGGCGTCCACCTCGGCGCGCACGCTGTTCCATGAGCCCGCAGTGAGAGACCCGGACACCGCCAACGCCTTGCTGTCGGCATGCTTGCGCACGAGGTTGATCGATGCCGCGGGGTTGCCGGCGCCCGTCATCAGGCCCGTGGCGCCGCGCACGATCTCGATGCGCTCGTACAGGGCCGTGTCGAGCGTCTCGTCGATCGACCCGGTGCTGAAATTGGTGTGCGTGGGCACCCCGTCGAGCATCAGCGTGTCGACCACGAAGCCGCGCGCGGTGAACAGCACCCGTTCGGTGTCGTAGCCGTACGAGTAGACGCCCGGCGTGCTGTCCAGCACCTGGCGCAGCGACGTGAGGTTCTGGTCTTCCAGGCGCTCGCGGGTCATCACCGTGAGCGACTGGGGCGTTTCGCGGGGCGACAGCGTCAGCCGGGTGGCGGACGAGGTCTCTCGCACCGTGTAGGTGTCGGGCGTGGCGGCCTTGACCACCACCGGCTGCAGCGTGGACGTGTCCTTCGCCGGGGCCGGCGGGGGAGCGGGTTCGGGCGGGGTCTGCGCCCAGGCGTTGAGGGCGAGGCCGACGCCGAGTGCGACCAGGGTTCGGGACGGACGAGGGGTGTCGAAGGTCATGGCTTCTCGGATAAGAATGATTGTCATTCATTATCCGCCGTGACTTTTTCCCGATCCAGCCCCCGGCGTCCCTTCGCCGCAACACCCGGCGGATAATCCCGCGCTTCCCCACCCCCGATTCCCCATGTTGCCCTTCGACGCCGTCGTCATCGGTGCCGGCGCCGCCGGACTCTTCTGCGCCGGCATCGCCGGCCAGCTCGGCGCGCGCGTGCTGCTCGTCGACCATTCGCCGAAGGTGGGCGAGAAGATCCGCATCTCGGGCGGCGGCCGCTGCAACTTCACGAACCGCGACGCGGGGCCGGCCAACTTCCTGTCCGACAACCCGCACTTCTGCCGCTCGGCGCTCGCGCGCTACACGCCGCAGGACTTCATCGCCCTCGTGCAGCGCCACCGCATCGCGTGGCACGAGAAGCACAAGGGCCAGCTCTTCTGCGATGAATCGGCCGAGGACATCATCGCGATGCTGCTGCGCGAGTGCGAGCAGGGGAACGTGACGCGCTGGCAGCCGTGCGCCGTGCAGGGCGTGCGCCAGACGGCCGACGGCTTCGAGGTCGACACCGACCGCGGCCCGGTGCGCACGAAACGCGTGGTCGTGGCCACCGGCGGCCTGCCGGTGCCGAAGATCGGCGCCACCGACTTCGGCCTGAAGCTCGCCCGCGAGTTCGGCCTGCGCACCACCGACACCCGCCCCGCCCTCGTGCCGCTCACGTTCGACGCGGCCGACTGGGCGCCGTTCGTGCCGCTGGCCGGCCTGTCGCTGCCCGTGAACATCACCAGCGGCGACGGCGAGTTCCTGGAAGACCTGCTCTTCACGCACCGCGGCCTGAGCGGGCCAGCCGTGCTGCAGATCTCGAGCTTCTGGCGGGGCGGCACGCCCATCACGATCGACCTCGCCCCGGGCGTCGACCTCGCCGGCGTGCTGAAGGCCGCGAAGGGCACGTCGCGCCGCAAGGTCGCCAACGAACTGCCGCAACACCTGCCCGCGCGCCTCGCCGAGGCCTGGCTCGCCGGCCGCCCGCTGGCCGAGCGCCCCATCGCCGACACCCGCGACAAGGACCTGCAGGACCTCGCCACGAGCCTGCAGGCGTGGTCGCTCGTGCCGAACGGCACCGAGGGCTACCGCAAGGCCGAGGTGATGGCGGGCGGGGTCGACACGAAGGGCCTGTCGTCGCAGACGATGGAAAGCCGCGCCGTGCCCGGGCTCTTCTTCATCGGCGAGGTGGTGGACGTGACCGGCTGGCTCGGCGGCTACAACTTCCAGTGGGCGTGGGCGAGCGCCGCGGCCTGCGGCCGGGCGATCGGCGGGAATTCGGCGTAACACCTCAAAATTGCCCGACAATGTCGGGTTGGCGCACCAGCGCCGTCGTTTCACGGTTTCGGGCCCCTGCGGCAATTCACACCATGGCAACCATTCTTCAGCAACTGCCCGCCGGCCAGAAGGTCGGCATCGCGTTCTCCGGCGGTCTCGACACCAGCGCGGCGCTCCACTGGATGCGCAACAAGGGCGCGATCCCCTACGCCTACACCGCCAACCTCGGCCAGCCCGACGAACCCGACTACGACGAGATCCCCCGCAAGGCGCTGCAGTACGGCGCCGAGAAGGCCCGCCTGATCGACTGCCGCGCCCAGCTGGTCGCCGAAGGCATCGCCGCGCTGCAGGCCGGCGCCTTCCACATCTCCACCGCCGGCGTCACGTACTTCAACACCACGCCCATCGGCCGCGCCGTCACCGGCACCATGCTGGTGGCCGCGATGAAGGAAGACGACGTCAACATCTGGGGCGACGGCAGCACCTTCAAGGGCAACGACATCGAGCGGTTCTACCGCTACGGCCTGCTCGCCAACCCGGGCCTGAAGATCTACAAGCCCTGGCTCGACCAGCTGTTCATCGACGAACTGGGCGGCCGCGCCGAGATGTCGGCGTTCATGACCAAGGCCGGCTTCGGCTACAAGATGTCGGCCGAGAAGGCCTACTCCACCGACTCGAACCTGCTGGGCGCCACCCACGAGGCGAAGGACCTGGAGCACCTGAACAGCGGCATCCAGATCGTGCAGCCCATCATGGGCGTGGCGTTCTGGCGCGACGAGGTCGAGGTCAAGCGCGAGACAGTCACCGTGCGCTTCGAGGAAGGCCAGCCCGTCGCGCTGAACGGCCAGACCTTCGCGAACCCGGTCGAGCTGCTGCTGGAAGCCAACCGCATCGGCGGCCGCCACGGCCTCGGCATGAGCGACCAGATCGAGAACCGCATCATCGAGGCCAAGAGTCGCGGCATCTACGAAGCCCCGGGCCTCGCGCTGCTGTTCATCGCCTACGAGCGCCTCGTGACCGGCATCCACAACGAGGACACCATCGAGCAGTACCGCGACAACGGCCGCCGCCTCGGCCGCCTGCTGTACCAGGGCCGCTGGTTCGACCCGCAGGCCATCATGCTGCGCGAGACGGCCCAGCGCTGGGTGGCCCGTGCCATCACCGGCGAGGTGACCATCGAGCTGCGCCGCGGCAACGACTACTCGATCCTGAACACCGTCTCGTCGAACCTGACGTACAAGCCCGAGCGCCTGACGATGGAAAAGGGCGAGTCCACGTTCTCGCCGGCCGACCGCATCGGCCAGCTGACGATGCGCAACCTCGACATCACCGACACCCGCGAAAAGCTGGAAATCTTCGCCAAGGTGGGCCTGCTGTCCCCGGGCACGGGCACCGACATGCCCCGCCTCGGTGGCGAGAAGTAACTCGCACGGGAGCGGTCACTGACCTCCCCCCTTGCGCCGGCCAGAGACGGTGTCTATAATCGCCGTCTTTGCTGGCAAACCCGCGTGTCGATTCGTCCAGGCCCTGAGGCTGGATTCCGGAACCTCCACCTCGAGAAACCGGGCGAACACCGAGCGCACAAACATCTGGATCTATGACTTCGATTCGCGTTAAAGAGAACGAGCCCTTCGACGTGGCCCTGCGCCGCTTCAAGCGCACGATTGAAAAGCTGGGCCTGCTGACCGACCTCCGCGCCCGCGAGTTCTACGAAAAGCCCACCGCCGAGCGCAAGCGCAAGAAGGCGGCCGCGGTGAAGCGCCACTTCAAGCGCATCCGCAGCATGCAGCTGCCGAAGCGCCTGTACTGAGCCCTCCGCTCAGGCAGCACCAAGCCCGCTCCGTGCGGGCTTTGTTGTTTCTGATCCCCTTGAATCCTCGATGGAGCCCGCCATGAGCACGCTGAAAGACAAGATCAACGACGACATGAAGACCGCCATGCGCGCCAAGGATTCGGCGCGCCTGCTGACCATCCGCGGCCTGCTCGCGGCGCTCAAGCAGAAGGAAGTCGACGAACGCATCGAACTCGACGACGTGGCCGTGATCGCCATCGTCGACAAGCTCGTGAAGCAGCGCAAGGACTCCATCGCCCAGTTCACCACCGGCGGCCGCCAGGACCTGGTCGACAAGGAAACCGCCGAACTCGCCGTGCTCGAGACCTACCTGCCGCAGCGCATGAGCGCCGAGGAAGTGGCCGCGGCCGTCGGCAAGATCGTGGCCGACCTGGGCGCCTCGGGCCCCGGCGACATGGGCAAGGTGATGGGCGCCGTGAAGGCGCAACTGGCGGGCAAGGCCGACATGGGCCAGGTGTCCGCCGCGGTGAAGGCCGCCCTCGCCCCCCGCTGAGACCCACCCCGCGCTCAGGAGAAGAACATGACCACCCCCAACGTCCATCGCCTGAGCGACACCGTGTGCGCCGCAGGCCAGCTCGACCCGGCCGCCATGGCCTGGGCCGCCGCCAACGGCTTCAAGAGCGTGATCAACAACCGGCCCGACTTCGAGCACGGCCCCGACCAGCCCACCAGCGCGTCCATCGCCGAGGCGGCGCAGGCGGCCGGCCTGCAGTACGCCTTCCTGCCGGTGGCCGGCGGCTACCAGTCGCCGGAGGAGATCGCGAAGTTCGCCGAACTCCTCGACACGCTGCCCCGGCCCATCCTCGCGTTCTGCCGCAGCGGCGCGCGTGTGGGCAAGCTGTTCCAGGCAGCGTCGGCGCTGAAGGGCTGAACACCCATCATCCCGGCGAACGCCGGGATCCACCGGCCGCCGGCGCGCGGGAGGTGCGGTGAGCCCCGGCGTTCGCCGGGGTGACGTTGGTTCGTGCACTCCGCATTTCTACGGTCGCGCCCTTCCCGGGCGCCACCTACACTCGCGCCCACCCCTTCCTTCCCATCGCAGGTATTTCGCATGAAAGCCTTGCTAGCCCTCGCCCGAGGCATCGACTGGCTGACCCACAAGTTCGGCTGGATCGCCGCCGTCGCGGTCATCGCGTCCTGCTTCATCAGCTCCGGCAACGCGGTCATCCGCTTCATCTTCAGCAACAGCTCCAACGCCTGGCTCGAGATCCAGTGGTACCTGTTCGCGGTGTGCGTCATGCTCGGCGCCGCGCACGTGCTGAAGGTCAACGAACACGTGCGGGTCGACGTCTTCTACGGGCGCTTCGGCGGCCGCGGCAAGGTGCTCATCGACCTCTTCGGCCTCGTGTTCTTCCTGATGCCCACGATGTTCCTGATGATGTGGCTGTCGTGGCCCTACTTCCTCGGCATGTTCCATTCGGGTGAGGTGTCCGGCAACGCCGGCGGCCTGATCCGCTGGCCCGCCGTGCTCACGCTGCCCCTCGGCTTCGGGCTCGTGATCCTGCAAGGCATCTCCGAGATCATCAAGCGCATCGGCTGGCTGATGAACGTGTACGACATGGACATCCACTACGAACGGCCGCTGCAATGAGCATGGAGAATTTCGCCCCGATGATGTTCGGGGGACTGATCCTGATCATGCTGATCGGGTTCCCCGTGGCGTTCTCCCTGTCGGCCCTGGGCCTGCTGTGCGCCTTCATCGCGATCAACATGGGCTGGTTCCAGCCCGAGTTCATGTCGGCGCTGCCGCTGAACGTGTTCGGCATCCTGTCGAACGACCTGCTGCTCGCCATTCCCTTCTTCACGCTGATGGGCGCGGTGCTCGAGAAGTGCGGCCTCGCGGAGGACATGCTCGACTCCATGGGCCAGCTGTTCGGCCCGGTGCGCGGCGGCCTCGGCTACTCGGTGATCATCGTGGGCTTCATCCTCGGCGCCATCACCGGCACCGTGGCGGGCCAGGTGATCGCGATGGCGATGATCTCGCTGCCGGTGATGATGCGCTACGGCTACAACATGCGCTACGCCACCGGCGTGCTGGCCGCGTCCGGCACCATCACGCAGATCGTGCCGCCGTCGCTCGTGCTGGTGGTGCTGGCCGACCAGCTCGGCAAGAGCGTGGGCGACATGTACAAGGGCGCCTGGGGTCCGTCGATCCTGCAGGTGCTGATCTTCGCGGGCTACACGTTCATCCTGAGCCGCATCAAGCCCGAGCACGTGCCCGGCGTGCCGAAGGAAGCGCGCACGCTGGACGGCTGGGCGCTGTGGCGCAAGTGCCTGCGCGGCATCATCCCGTCGGCCATCCTGATCTTCGCCGTGCTGGGCAGCATGGGCGGCCTGCCGGGCATCGACACCGCGGTGGCCACGCCCACCGAGGCCGGCGCCATGGGCGCCGTGGGCGCGCTGATCCTGGCCGCGCTGCACCGCCGCCTCGACTGGCCGCTGATGAAGGAGGCCATGGCCGGCACCATGCGCATCACCGCGATGGTGGTGTTCATCCTGATCGGCTCGCGCGTGTTCTCGCTCGTGTTCCAGGGCGTGGACGGTGGCATCTGGATCGAGCACATGCTGACGAACCTGCCGGGCGGCCAGACGGGCTTCCTGATCGTCGTCAACATCTTCATCTTCTTCCTGGCCTTCTTCCTCGACTTCTTCGAGATCGCCTTCATCATCCTGCCGATGCTGGGCCCGGTCGCCGACAAGATGGGCATCAACCTGATCTGGTTCGGCGTGCTGCTGTGCGTCAACATGCAGACGAGCTTCATGCACCCGCCGTTCGGCTTCGCGCTGTTCTACCTGCGCGGGATCTCCGACACGCTGTTCAAGAACGGTTCGCTGCCGAAGAAGGTGCTGTCGTCCGACATCTACATGGGCGCGATCCCGTGGGTGATGCTGCAGCTGATGCTGGTGGTCATCGTGATCTTCGTGCCGCAGACCGTCACCATGTTCCTCGACGAGGAGGTGAAGGTCGACCTCGACAAGGTGCAGATCGAGGCGCCCGCCGAGCCGGAGGCGGAACCCTCGAACGACAACGTGGACGACCTGTTCAAGGACGCGGCCCCGGCCGCCGAGGAACCGGCGGCTTCCGCCCCGTGACCGTCGACGTGGCGCCCCGGGCCGAAGGCCCGGCCTTCCCGGTGGTGGTGCGGTGCCTCGTCACCGCGCTCACCGCCTGGGTGTTCCTCGCGGGCTGGCGCATCGTCGACCAGCCCACCGTCCGTCAGGCCCCGTTCGCCGCGCAGGCGCTGGTGGTCGCGGGCCTCGCGGTGCTGCTGGTCGTCACGTTCTGGGTCTGGCGCAGCCGCACCACGGTGACCGCCGTCGACATCCGCCAGACCTGGATCTGGTCGAAGCGCGTGGCGTGGGCCGACGTGTCGCACGCGAAGATGATCTACGTGCCCTACCTCGCCTGGCTCGTGGCGCCGCGCCTCGTCGTGCGCTCGGGGGCCGCCGGCATGGTGACCGTGTTCCACGCGGCCGACCACGAGCTGCTGACCACGTTCACGCACTACGCGCTGGCGCCGGAGCACCGCGCGCGCTGAGCCGTCACGGCGACACGAGCGCCCGCGTCAGCGCGAGCCCCAGCTCCTCCGGCGGGAACGGCTTGACCAGCACGACCGCCCGCGCCACCCCCGCCTCGCGCGCCGCGGCCCGGTCGCCGGTGGCGAACACCACGCCGAGCGCCGGGTTGTCCAGGCGCGCACGCCGCGCCAGCTCGGCCCCCGAGATGCCCGGCAGCCCCAGGTCGGCCACCATCACGTCCACGCGGGTGGCGGCCAGCGCCAACAGGGCCGCCGACGCGTCGCCGGCCTCGATCACCTCGTGGGATTCCGCCGCGACGATCTCCGCGAGGCTCCCGCGGATGAACGCGTCGTCCTCGACCAGCAGCACCGTGAGCGGCCGTTTCGCCACCACCACCGGCACGTTCCGCATCACCTCGCGCTGCGCGCGGTTCGCGAGCACGTGGCGGATCTTGCGGGCCAGCGCATCGCTCGAATAGGGCTTCGACAGCAGCTCGACCCCGGGGTCGAGCCGCCCGCCGTGCACGATCGCGTTTTCGGTGTAGCCCGACGTGAACAGCACGGCGATGTCGGGCAACCGCTCGCGGGCCTTGCGCGCGAGTTCGGGGCTGCGCAGCGGGCCCGGCATGACCACGTCGGTGAACAGCACGTCGATGGGCACGCCGCTGTCGATCACGCTCAGCGCACTGGTGGCGTTCGACGCCTTCAGCACGCGGTAGCCCAGGTCGGTGAGCGTGGCCACCGCGGTGTCGCGCACCTGCTCGTCGTCCTCCACCACCAGCACGGTCTCCTCGCCGCCGCGCACCGGGTGGGCGAGCGGGTCGGCCAGGATGTCCTCCTGCTGCTGCACGCGCGGCAGGTACAGCCGGATGGTGGTGCCCTGCCCCACCTCGCTGTAGAGCTTGATGTGGCCACCCGACTGCTTCACGAAGCCGTACACCATCGACAGCCCGAGGCCCGTGCCCTTGCCTTCCGGCTTGGTGCTGAAGAACGGTTCGAAGACCCGCTCGAGCAGCTCGGCCGGGATGCCGCAGCCGGTGTCGGTCACGGCCATCATCACGTACTGCCCGGGCGCCACGTCCTTGTGCTGGCGCACGTAGCCCTCGTCGAGCAGCGCGTTGCCGGCCTCCATCGTCAGGCGGCCGCGCCCGTCCATCGCGTCGCGCGCGTTGATCGCGAGGTTCAGCAGCGCGTTCTCGATCTGGCCCGGGTCGACCAGCGTGTTCCAGAGGCCGCCGGAGACGACCGTCTCCACCTCGATCTCCTCGCCGAGCGCCCGCCGCAGCATGTCGTCGAAGTTCTTCAGGAAACGGCCGATGTTCACCACCTTCGGCTCGAGCGGCTGGCGCCGGCCGAAGGCGAGCAGCTGCGACGCGAGGCGCGCGCCGCGCGAGACGCCGGCCAGCGCATTGCCCACGCGCCGCTCGGCCGCGGGCATGCCGGCCACGTCCTTCGACAGCAGGTTGAGGTTGCCGTTGATCACCTGCAGCAGGTTGTTGAAGTCGTGCGCCACGCCGCCCGTGAGCGCGCCGAGCGACTCCATGCGCTGGGCCTGGCGCAACGCCGCCTCGGCCGCCTCGCGCTCGGCGGATTCGCGCTGCAGCCGCGCGAGGGTGTCGGCGAGTTCCACCGTGCGCTGCACCACCCGCTGCTCCAGCGTCTCGTTGAGCCGCTGCAGCTCGGCCTCGGCCGCCTGCTGGTGCGTGACGTCGAAGCCGTCGACGAAGATGCCCGTGGTGGTGCCGTCGCGGTCGAAGACGGGCTGGTACACGAGGTGCACGTAGCGCTGCTCCAGCGGGCCGTCGCGCTCGCGCTGGATGTCCACCGCCATGTTGCGACCCACGAACGGCTCGCCCGTGCGGTACACCTTGTCGAGCAGCTCGAAGAAGCCCTGGCCCGCGATCTCCGGCAGGGCCGCGCGGATGTCGAGGCCCACCAGGTCGCGGTGCCCCACCAGCTGGCAGTACGCCTGGTTGACGAGGCTGAACACGTGGTCCGGCCCCTGCAGCAGGCACATGAAGCTCGGCGCCTGCTGGAACAGCCCGTTCAGGCGGTCGCGCTCCTCCGTGCGCAGCCGCACCTCGGAGGTCAGCCGCTCGTTCGCCTGCTCCAGCGCCGTGGCCGCCTCCTGCCGCATGCGCACCGCCGCGGCGAGCGCCTCGGCGCGCTGGCGTTCGGCCTCGTAGGCCTCGGCGTTCGCGAGGCTCGACACGAGCTGCCCGCCCACCAGCTTGATCCAGCCGAAGTAGGCGTCGTCGAACGGGCGCATCGGGTTCAGCCCGACCACCAGCGCGCCCACCGGCCGGTCGCGTCCCGGGCCCAGCAGCGGCGTGACGACACACTGGACGGGCGGCCGGTCCCAGCCACCCGTGGGAAGCGGGCCCTCGGGCGCCGGCCCCACCCATTCGCCGACCTCGCCGCGCCACAGGTGCCCGAGGTGCCAGTGCGGCTGGTCGGGCGAGACCGATTCCGGTGCGGCCGGATGCCCGCGGTCGATGCCCGTGGCCACCGCGAGGCGCGCGTGGCCGTCGCCGTCGAAGAGGTAGGTCAGCGAAAACGGCAGGTCGAGGCGGCTGCCACCCAGCTCGTGGCGGGCGGCCGACAGCACGGCGGCCCGGCTCTCGGCCAGCGCCAGCCGCGACGCCAGCAGGCGCAGGCATTCGAGGCGGCGTTCGCTGATGACCCGGTCGGTCTCCTCGGACACGGCGCAGAACACCCCCTCGACCCGGCCGTCGTCGCCGAGCAGCGGGCTGTACGAGAACGTGTGGTACGTCTCCTCCTGATAGCCGTGGCGGTTCAGCAGAAGCAGCAGGGCGCGGTCCCACGTGGCCTCGCCACGCTCGTACACGGCGCGCAGGCGCGGCTCCACGTCGGGCCAGATTTCCGCCCACAGGATGCGGGTGGGCACGGCGAGCGCGTTCGGGTGCTTGCCGCCGAGCGTGGGGCGGTAGGCGTCGTTGTAGAAGAAGGCGATGTCGGGGCCCCAGCCCAACCACATCTCGAAGCGGGACGTGAGCAGCAGCCGCACGGCCACCTTCAGCCCGTTGGGCCAGGCGGCGGGCGGGCCGAGGGGCGTGGCGGTCCAGTCGTGGGCACGCATCAGCGCGGCCATCTCGCCGGAACCGACGAAGATGTCGTCCATCGGGTCGTCCGTGGATCGAAGCTCGGAACTCAAAGTCGATCTCTCCATGGGGGGGCCGGGATGGGCCGTCGAACAGCTTAACCCGGAACCGAATGCCCGCCGGTGAAGCGGGCCCTGTATTCGGAGGGGGTCACGCCGACGCGGCGCACGAACGCCTTCCGGAACGCCTCGAGGTTCGCGTACCCCACGTCGCCGGCCAGGCGCTTGAGCGGCATCGCCGACGTCTCGGCGATGCGGCGCGCCGCGTCGATGCGCGCGGTCTCGACGAACCAGGCCGGGGTCACGCCGGTCTCCTCGCGGAACACGCGGGCGAAGTTGCGCTCGCTCATGCGCGCCACCGCGGCGAGCGCCGGCACGCCGAGGTCGCCGGGCAGGTGGGCGAAGACGTGTTCCTGCACGTCGCGGATGGCCGACCGTTCGGCCGCCGGCGCCATCACGTGGGCGCTGAACTGCGACTGGCCGCCCGGGCGCTTGACGAACATCACGAGCTCGCGCGCCACGGCCAGCGCCACGTCCCGGCCGTGGTCCTCCTCCACCATCGCCAGCGCGAGGTCCATGCCGGCCGTGACACCGGCCGAGGTGTAGAGGTCGCCGTCGCGGATGTGGATGTGGTCGGGCTCCACCCGCGCGGAGGGCACCTGCGACGCCAGGCGGTCGGCCCAGCGCCAGTGGGTGGTGACGCGCCGCCCCTCGAGCAGCCCGGCGGCCGCGAGCGAAAACGTGCCGGTGCAGACCGAGCCCAGCCGCCGCACCGAACGGGCCTGGCGGCGCAGCCAGGACTGCACGGTGTCGTCGCCGGCCAGCCCGTCGACGTCGGGGCCGCCCGCGACGAGCAGCGTGTCGATGCGGCCCCGGTGCGTGGCGACGGTGCTGTCGGCCACGAGCCGCAGCCCGCCGAGGGACTTCACCACCGGACCTTCCGCCGAGATGATCGACACGCGGTACGCGCGCGGGTTGCCCAGCAGGAGCGCCGCGGTGATGAAGACGTCGGCCGGTCCGGCCACGTCGAGGATCTGGGCACGGGGGAACGCGAGGATGGCGACCTGCATGGCGGGGATCTCTCCAGGTTTGGCAGGAAACACCGCTTCGCGATGATTCCAGCCATGTCCAGTGTGGCAGAAAATTCACCCATCAGCACTTTCTGCCACACCAGGGACCTGCCATGACCCCGATCACCGCCCCCTCCCCGCTCGCGTCGGCGGCCGCGCCCACCGCCTCCATCCGCCACCTGCCCGTCAACCTGTTCGCCTCGGTGATGAGCCTCGCGGGCCTGGCCCTCGCGTGGCGGCTCGGCGTCGGGGCGTTCGGCCTGCCGGCGGCCGTCGGCGACGCCGTGGGTGCGCTGTCGGTCGCGGTCTTCGTGCTGCTCGGCGCGGCCTATGCCACGAAGGCGATCCGCCATCCGGACGCCGTGGCCGCGGAGTTCAACCACCCGGTCAGCGGCAACTTCTTCGGCACCATCTCGATCTCGCTGCTGCTCCTCGGGCCGGTCGTGATGCCGTGGTCGCCGGGCGCCGGGCAGGCACTGTGGACGGCGGGCGTGGTGGCCGGGTTCGCCGTGGTCTTCTCGGCGGTGTCGCGCCTGCTGCGCGGTGGCCGCGCGTCCGACCTCGCGCTGCCCGCCTGGCTCGTCGCCGGCGTGGGCGCGCTGGACATCCCCGTCACCGGCGCCACGATGCCCATGCCCTGGGCGGCCGAGGTGAACCTCGCCGCCGCCGGCATCGGCGCGGTGCTGGCCGTGCTGATGCTCGCCGCGATCTTCGCCCGCCTCGTGTTCCACGCCCCGCTGCCCGCGGCGATGCGGCCGTCGCTGATGATCCTCGTGGCGCCGTTCGCGCTCGGTTTCCTCGCCTACGTGAACCTGGCCGGCGAGGTGGACCGGTTCGCCTCGCTGCTGTTCTACGCCGCGGTGTTCTTCTTCGCCATCGCCGCGGTGAAGGTGTTCGGCGACCCCGCCCCGTTCGCCCCCGGCTGGTGGGCCATCGGTTTCCCGGTCGCGGCGCTGGCGAACGCCGCGTTGCGGTACGCAGGCGCGCATCCGACGGCGCCGCTGCTGGCCCTCGCCGGCGCGCTGCTCGCCGCGCTCACGGTCGCGGTCGGCGTGCTGGCCGTGCGCACCACGCTGTTCGCCACCAGCGGCCGGCTGCTGGCCGGCTGACCGGGCTCAGAGGTACTTCGCCCACAGGGCGTTGGAGAAACGCCCGGCCGGATCCACCTGCGCCTTCACCCGGCGCAGGTCGGCCACCTCGGGGTAGGCGCGCTCGAACTGGGCGCGGGTGGCGTGCAGCTGGTACGGGAGGTACCAGCGGCCCTCGTGGGCGATCACCACGTCCACCAGCGCCCGCGTCCACACGCCCACGGCCTCGCGGGCCGACGCCCAGGTGCGCTGCTTGTGGTACAGCACGAACGAGAACACCTCCTCCTTCGCCCAGGGCAGCAGCGAGACGGTGTCGGCCGGCGAGTGCCGCACCGACACGTTCACCGCCTCGACGCCGTGGTGCCGGAGCACCTCGCCCAGCTGCCGCGCGAACGACTCGAAATGGCGCCGCGGCACGAAGTACTCCTGCAGCACGTAGGTCGACATCACGCGGGTGCGCGGCTCGAGCTCCGCCACGTCGAGGCTCGCCTCGTGGTTCAGCCACTGCACCACGGACGGCCGCAGCAGCTTCGGGTGGATCACGTCGCGGCGCACCTTCGCGCCGCCGGGCAGCTCGGTGACGGCCCACAGCACGTTCTGCTCGAGGCCGTACGACCCGTCGCGCGGCACGAGCCGGGCCGTGCGCGTGAGCGGCTTGTCGGTGCGCCGCCACGACACGCCCACCGCGCGGTCGAAGGCCGGCGGCAGCAGGTCGGCGTTGTGCAGCACGGTGTCGGGGTCGCCCCGCACGGCCTTGTCGAAATGGGCCGGGTAGTCGGCGAGCGCCGTTCGTGTCACGACCCGCTCGATGCGCACGTTGTCGGCCAGGGCCAGCTCGACCTCCGCGATGGCGCCCACCGCGCCGTAGCCGCCGATGGCCGCGCGGAACAGCTCGGGGTCGCGCTCGCGGTCGACGTCCCGCACGGACCCGTCGGCCAGCACCAGCCGCAGCGCCCGCACGCTGTTCCCGACGGGACCGTGGCCCACGTAGCGGCCGTGCGCGTTGACGGACACCGAGCCGCCCACCGTGAAGTTCGCGTAGCTCTGCATCGTGTGCACGGCGAGGTCCAGCGGGTCGAGCAGGTCCTGCAGGTCGCGCCAGCGCATGCCGGCCTGCACCCGCACGGTCTTCTCCTTGCGGCGCAGCCACACGAGGCGGTCGAGCGCGCGCATGTCGATGTGCAGGCCCCCTTCGATCGCGACCTGCCCGCCCATGCTGTACCGGCCGCCGCCGATGCCGATGCGCCCGGGCCACGCCCGCACGGCGTTGCGCAACGCGTCCAGCGTGGGCGGGACCTCGATGCGCGCCACGGTCACGGTGTAGAGGCCGGTGACGTTCGCCACCTCCGGCAGCGCCGCGGCGGCCGGCACGGGAGGCAGCGACACCACCCCGGCGGTGGCGAGGGCCTGGACCAGCAGGCGGCGGCGGGACGGATCGGCGGGCGACATGGCCGCCCAGTGTCGAAAGGGCCGCCTTCGGTGTCCATCCCCCGGCGGGGCGATGCGCGCGACAATACGGGCATGACCTCCCGCTTTCCCGCCGATTCCGACACCCGCATCGCCACGCTCTCCAACGGCGTGCGCGTGCTCGCGCTGCAGCTGCCCCACGTCGACAGCGTGCAGATCAGCGTCTTCGTGCGCACCGGCAGCCGGCACGAGAGCAAGGCGCTCAACGGCATCAGCCACGTCGTCGAGCACATGGCGTTCAAGGGCACGCACGAGCGCACCTGCCAGCAGATCAACCTCGACGCCGAAAGGCTCGGCGCGGACGTCAACGCCCACACCGACAAGGACCACACGGCGTACCACATGCGCGGCCTCGCCCGCGACGCCGGCCGCTTCGTGCGCATGCTGGGCGACATCGTGCGCAACAGCACCTTCCCCGAGGCCGAGCTGGAGCGCGAGCGCCAGGTGATCCTGCACGAGTACACGGAGGACGAGGACGACCCGCTGTCCACCGCGTACAAGCTCTTCGACAAGATGTGCTTCGGCACGCACCCGCTCGCGCAGCCGGTGATCGGCACGCGGCGCAACATCGAGCGGTTCACCCGCGACGACCTGCTCGGCTACGTCGAACGCCAGTACTCGGCCGACAACGTGGTGGTGGGCATCGCCGGCAACATCGACCCCGAGGCGATGTTCCGCGAGGCCGAGGCCGCCTTCGGGTCGATGCCGCGCGGCCCCGAGAACCTCGTCGACGCGCCGGCCTACGTGGGCGGCGTCGCGTCGAAGCGCCAGCCGGGCTTCAGCCAGACCCACCTCGTGCTGGGTTTCCCCATCCCCACGCTGCGCGAGGACCACCAGGCCGCCCTCGTGGCCGCCGCCCTGTTCGGCGACGGCATGAGTTCGCCGCTGATGGACGAGATCCGCGAGCGCCGCGGCCTCGCCTACTACGCCGCCTGCTCGGCCGACGTGTTCGACCTGAGCGGCCAGTGCGTGATCGAGGCGTCCACGTCGCCGGCGCAGCTGCACGAGTGCGTGACCGAGATCTCGCGCCTGCTCGCGGCGCAGGCCGCGTCCGTCGATCCGGTGGACCTGGAACGCGCGCGCAACCAGATCGCCGTGCGCCAGATGCGCACGCACGAACGCCCGGTGCGCCGCCTCGAGGCCGCCGTTCAGGACCTGTACGTGTTCGGCCGCGTGCGCCCGCGCGCCGAACTGGCCGCCGGCATCGACGGCGTGACGGCCGACCAGGTGCGCGAGTCCTTCGCCCGCATGTTGGGCTCGCAGGCCGCCGTGGCCGTGGCGGGCAAGGTGCCCGCGGGCACGAACGACCGCATCGGCGACCTGATCACCCGCGCGACGGCCTGAGCCCGGCTCAGGCGGGCCGGCGCAGCCGCGCGAACGCGTCGGGCTCCCACTCGCGCTGCGCCAGCAGCACGGCGGTGCCCCGGCGCATCGCCAGCGGCGCCGCGGCGCTTTCCTCGTGCAGCGCCGCCAGCCGCTGCCGCAGCCGGCGCAGCTCGCGCACCATCTCGGCCTGCGCCGCCGGGGTCAGCATGCCGTGCACGAAGGCCATCGACTCGCCGTCGGCGTCGAACGGGCCGCGCAGGAAATCGGGCAGGCCCCAGGTCGCGAAGAAGCGCCGGATGGGGCCGTCGGGCAGCCAGTCGAAGTCCCGCGCGATGCGCAGCCGCACCCGGTCGCCGGGCAGCAGCACGATCATGCCCATGCGCTCGAGCGCCAGCAGGCGCTTGAGCACCTCGGCGCGCGTGATCCGGTAGGCCCACCACGTCGTCCGCGGACCAGTGGTTCAGCGTGCACACCGCCACCAGCAGCAGCTTCTCGTCGGACACCAGGCGCCCCTCCTGCGCCACGTCGAGCGTGCGCATCGCCGGGGCCGAGGCGGCCGCCTCCTGCATCAGTTCGGCGAGCGTGTAGCCCAGCAACTCGGCGATGCGCGCCAGGCGCGCCACCGTGAAGCGTTCGCTGGAGAACACCCGCTTGACACTCGGCTCGGACAGGCCGAGCGCGCGGGCGACGTCGCGGTACGTGAGGCCGCGGGCCTTGAGCAGTCGCTTGACGGTGGCCACCACCAGCACGGTCTCGGACATGGTCGGGTATTGGAAAGTGATACCGGAGCGGGCAGTCTAGGGCAGGTTGGTGGAAAAGCGGGCGGAATCCGCGACCCGGCGGCATGCTGCGCGCCATTCCCACACGACCGAAGGCCCCCATGACCTCCCTGTTCCGCCTCCTGGCCGCCCTGCTGTGCGCGGCGAGTTTCGTGACACCCGCCGCGGCGGCCACCCCGGCGTCCGACCTCGCGCGGACCCTGCGGGTGGGCGACGTCGTGTTCATCCGCGTCACCGCCCGCCCCTTCCTCGAGGTGGCCACGGCTACCGGGTCGTGGACCAACCACGTGGGGGTCGTCGTCGACACGTCGGGGCCCGAGCCCGTGGTCGCCGAGAGCACGCTGCCGGTGTCCGGCACCACGGGGTTCGCGCGTTTCGTGGGCCGCTCCGGGGGCGGCCGCGTGGCGATCTCGCGCCTGCGCGACCTCTCGCCCGACGAGCAGCGCGGCGTGCGCGCGGCCGCGGCCCGGCGCGCCGGCGTGCGCTACGACACCGGCTTCGACCTGCACTCGCGGGGCCAGTTCTGCTCGCGCTTCGTGCGCGAGGTGCTGCGGGAAGCCACCGGCGCGGAGGTGGGCGAGGTGGAGACCTTCGACGCGCTGCTGAAGGCGCGGCCGGAGACCGACCTGTCGTTCTGGAAGGTGTGGTTCCTCGGCAGCATCCCGTGGCAGCGCGAGACGGTGACCCCGGCGAGCCTGCTGCGCAGCCCGGCGCTGACGCCCGTGTTCGACGGCACCGCCGCGCCCTGACCGAAACCCCTCGCTTGCGCGGAAGCACGTGCGATTTCCTTCGTTCGACGGCGGAGGTGCCGCGCCTACGCTGGCGGCTCGTCCACTCCGGAGTGCCGCATGAGCACCGTCCTCGACACCGTTCCCACCACCCGTTCCGCTGCCCTGGAGACTGTCCGGGTCGCCGGCCGCATCGGCGCCGAGGTCCGTGGCCTCCGCCTCGGCGGCGACCTGTCCCCCGCCGTGTTCGCCGCGGTGCGGCAGGCCCTCGACCAGCACAAGGTGCTGTTCTTCCGCGGCCAGCAGCACCTCACCGACACCACGCAACAGGCGTTCGCGCGGCTCTTCGGCGACGTCGTGCCACACCCCACCGTGCCGTCACGCGAGGGCACGCAGGTCCTCGAACTCGATTCGCAGCACGGCGGCCGCGCCAACTCGTGGCACACCGACGTCACGTTCGACGTGGCTTACCCGAAGGTGTCGGTGCTCCGGGCCGTGGTCATCCCGCCCCACGGCGGCGACACCGTGTGGGCCAACACCGCCACCGCCTACGACGACCTGCCCGCGCCCCTCAAGGCGCTGGCCGACACGCTGTGGGCCGTGCACGGCAACGACTACGACTACGCCGCGACCCGTGTGAAGGCGCCCGACGACGAAGGCCTGCGCCGCTACCGCGAGGTGTTCACGTCACGCCTCATCGAGGCCGAGCACCCGCTCGTGCGCGTGCACCCGCGCACCGGGGAACGCACGCTCGTGGCCGGGCACTTCGTCAAGCGCTTCCTCGGCCACAGCTCGCTCGACTCGGCCAACCTGCTGTCGATCGTCCAGCGCCACATCACACGCCTGGAGAACACCGTGCGCTGGCGCTGGGCCGAGGGCGACGTGGCGGTCTGGGACAACCAGGCCACCCAGCACTACGCCATCGACGACTACGGCGACCAGCACCGCGTGGTGCGGCGGGTCACGGTGGCGGGCGAGGCGCCGGTGGCGGTGGACGGGACGGCGAGCCGGGTGCACGCGTCACGCTGAGGTGAGCCGAGGCAGGGCCTGCAAGGCCCTGCTTGCCAAGCCGTCGGCGCATCCATATACTGTATGCATCAACAGCACTGGATGAACCACCATGCTCACCGACCCCCGCAACGCCTTCCGCCAGACGTACAGCCCGCGCCCCCTGCTCCGCCTGCCCCGCTGGGCCTGGAGCGTGTGGCACTGGCTTTGAGAGGTCTGTCATCCCGGCGAACGCCGGGATCCACTGCGTCGAACCGCGCCACGTTCGTCCTCAGACCTCAGACGTCCCCATCCGACTCCTCGATGCGGATGAACGGGCCGATGCAGGTGTTCAACTCCTCGTCCTCGTCCTCGCACATCACGAACACCTTGCCCGCCGGGTGCAGCAGCACGTAACGGGTGTTCTCGGCACCGGGTTCGGTCACCTTGCCCCCGCAGTCCTTGCCGCCGTTGTCGCGGGTGATGCGGTCCACCCACTTGTAGAACCCGTTTTCGCTGGGCTGGTCCGACATCGTGAATTCCGATTCGGCCTCTTCGTCTGCGCTCGTCACGAGCGTGGTGCCGTCCGCCTGGATGCGGTAGATCTCGTGACACGTGGAATTCGGGTACGGCAGGCGCCACAAGCCCACCAGAGGGTGGTCGGACCGCACGGGTGCGGCCGCCGACGCCGACGCCGCGAGGGCGGCAACACAAGCAGCGGCAAGCGCGCGTTTCATGGCGACTCCTGGAAGCGACGTGTCCAGCATAGCCGCGATTGGCAGTGTGTGCAGGCGCCTTGCCGGAGCGGCCCCGCACGGACGGCCCCTTCCCGGCGTGCCGCCTGCATCGGCCTCAGGGCGTGCTCACGAGGCCCGTCAGGGGGCGCTCGCCCGGTTCGGGCGCCTGGGCCGCCGAGGCCGGCGCGAGCCACGCCGGCAGCACGAGCGCGCGCGCGAGCGAGGGCGCACGCTCCTGCAGCACCTCCATCGACCTCAGGAACGAACCCAGCGCCGTCAGGTAGGCCCGGTACAGCCCCGCCTTGGTCCGGGCCTTGGCCTTCGACGTCGACGACGCCAACACGGAAGCACAGGTTTCGTCCACGAAACCCGCCCAGTTGGACCCGTCCAGCATGTTCACGCACACCGAGACCGACGGGTTCAGCGGACGTGCCGTGTGCCACCAGCGGCTGGGCACGAACACCATGTCGCCTGGCCCGAGGTAGGCCCCCAGGCGCGTGGCGCGAGGCAACAGCGGAAAACGCTCGAGGTCCGGGCGGTCGATGTCGCCGACGAGCGACTTGTTCGGCATCTTCGGATTCGGGTAGAGGTACGCGCCGTCCTCGGGGGCGTACATGATGAACTCCTTGTCGCCGTAGATTTCGGTGATGGCCGCGTGGGCGTTGTCACCGTCGTAGTGCAGCACCGGAAAGCTGCTCCCGAGCCCGCCGATCAGCAGCTTCAGGTAGCCGTCGGGGCGGCGCCATTGCCGGCGCATCAACGGGCTGGCGTAGCGGCGGGGAAACGAATACGCGTTCTGCGGGATCAGGTCTTCCAGCAGCTCGGGCAGGTGTTCGTGCAGGAAGAGCCGGAACATGTAGGGCCCGGGATGTTCCGCATCGGAGGCCATCACGGCGTCGATGAACTGGTCGAACGGCATGGTGGCCTGGTAGCTCACCGCAACCGGGTGCTGGGCGAAGCGTTCCTTGAAGTACCCGGGCGTCCAGCGGTGCAGCGCGGGCCAGCGGGTGACCGCGCCGGTCACCACCACCGGCCGGTTCCGGTGCACGTAGTCGCGCAGGAATCGCTCGTAGTCCAGATCGACTGCGGCGACCGACTCCAGCGGCACCCAGGGTGCACCCGCCGGCTGCGGCGAGGCCCCTATCGAGGGAAGACCCGACTCGACTGTGTCCATGCTCCGCCCCTCCGCGGACGAGACAACTCCGCGACCGGCTCAGCGTAGCGTCCAGCCCCCGCCGCGGCCATGCCTCGAATGCGGGGGGAGAGAGGGCGCGTCGAAACGAAAAGGCCGCCCGAAGGCGGCCCACGTCCGGTGCGGAACGGGTCAGACAGGTTCAGAGCTTGGCCGACTGCATGTAGCTGTCGAACCGCGCCTCGCAGAACCGGAACCACAGGTTCTGGTCCCGGCGGAAGTTCGCGTAGTCCGCGTAGATCTTCTTCCAGTTCGGGTTGGTGTCGGACAGTTCGGCGTACACGTCCATCGAGGCCTTGAAGGCCGCGTCCATCACCGGCTTCGGGAACGGCACGAGCTTGGTCTTGTTGGCCACCAGCTGCTTCAGCGCATTCGGGTTGCGGGCGTCGTACTTGGCCTGCATGTCCATGTGGGCGTACGCGGCGGCGGACTCCACCACGGCCTTGTACTCGGGTGTCAGCGCCTCGTACGCCTTCTTGTTGATGAACACGTCCACCTGCGGGCCACCTTCCCACCAGCCCGGGTACACGTAGAAGGGGGCCACCTTGTAGAAGCCGAGCTTCTGGTCGTCGTACGGGCCCACCCACTCGGCCGCGTCGATGGTGCCCTTCTCGAGGGCCTGGTAGATCTCGCCGCCCGGCAGGTTCTGCGGCACGCCGCCCAGGCGCTCGATGATCTTGCCTGCGAAGCCGCCGATGCGGAACTTCAGGCCTTTCATGTCGGCCAGCGTCTTGAGTTCCTTGCGGAACCAGCCGCCCATCTGCGCGCCGGTGTTGCCGCAGGGGAAGTTGACGATGTTGTAGTTGCCGTAGAACTCGCGCATCAGCTTGAGGCCGTTGCCTTCCCACATCCACGCGCTCATCTGGCGGCTGTTGAGGCCGAACGGGATGGACGCGCCGATGGCGAAGGTCGGGTCCTTGCCGAAGAAGTAGTACGGCACCGTGTGCGCGCATTCGACCGTGCCGTTCTGCACGCCGTCGACCACGCCGAACGGAGGCATCAGTTCACCCCCGGCGTGCACCGAGATCTGGAACTTGCCGCCGGTCATCTCGCCGACCTTCTTCGCGAAGACCTCGCCGCCACCGAAGATGGTGTCGAGCGACTTCGGGAAGCTCGAAGCGAGGCGCCAGCGGATGTTCGCCTGGGCATGCACGATGGCCGGGGCGGCGCCCGCGGCGAGCACGCCGGCGATGCCGGTCTGGCGGATGAAGGAACGACGTTCCATGAAGCGGTCTCCTGGGGAAAATCAGGTCGATGAGGGGTAGGTCGAGCGGATTCTAGGAGTGCGAAAACACAGGGTTCCCCCGTGTTTACCCCGTTCGTGCCACTGCGTACGACAGGGGTCGGGACGCCCTGCGCCACGACCCTTTCAGCGAGCTTACGAACCGGCGATCTTCATGCGGTCGATCAGCACGGAACCGATGGTTTTCGTGCCCATCGTGTACGCGTCCGCGCCCACGGCGACGATGCCCTTGAACATGTCGCGCAGGTTGCCGGCGATGGTGATCTCGTGCACCGGGTACTTGATGCGGCCGTTCTCGACCCAGAAGCCCGCGGCGCCGCGCGAGTAGTCGCCGGTGACGTAGTTGACGCCCTGCCCCATCAGCTCGATGACGAACAGGCCGCGGTCGAGCTTGCGCAGCATCGCGTCGAGGTCGTCGCCCATCTGCGTGAGCCGGCTGGTGAGCGTGAGGTTCTGAGAGCCGCCGGCGTGGCCGGTGGTGCGCATGCCGAGCTTGCGCGCCGAGTAGCTCGAGAGGAAGTAGTTCTGCACCACCCCGCCCTTGGCCACGTCGCGCACGCGGGTGAGCACGCCCTCGTCGTCGAAAGGGGCGCTGCCCTTGGCGCGCGGGATGTGCGGGTCCTCGTGGATGTCGATGTGCTCGGGCAGCACCTGCTTGCCCAGGCTGTCGAGCAGGAACGTGGACTTGCGGTACAGCGCACCGCCGCTCGTGGCCTGCACGTAGGCGCCGAGCAGACCGGCGGCCAGCGTGCTCTCGAACAGCACGGGCACCTCGCAGGTCTTGATCTTGCGCGACTTCAGGCGCGACAGCGCGCGTTCCGCTGCGTAGCGGCCCACGGCCTCGGGGGCCGCCAGGTCGTCGGCCGAACGCATGGAGCTGTACCAGGCGTCGCGCTGCATGTCGTCGCCGCCGCGGCCGGGCACCGACGCGATGGGCGCGACCGACAGCGAATGCCGCGAGCTGGCGTAGCCGCCGCGGAAGCCGCGCGTGTTGCCGGCGAAGAAGTGCGACTGCTGCGCGGACACGCCCGCGCCTTCGGAATTGGTGATGCGCGGGTCGATGGCGAGCGCGGCCGATTCGCAGCGCAGCGCCAGTTCCACCGCGCCGGCGGCGTCGATGGCCCACGGGTGGAACAGGTGCAGCTCGCGGGCCGCCTGCTCGGGCGTGGCCACGTCCTGCGCGTCGGGCAGGCCGGCGGCGGGGTCTTCCGCCGTGAAGCGGGCGATGTCGTAGGCGGCGCGCACGGTCTGCTCGAGCGCCGCGCGGGAGAAGTCGGACGTGCTCGCGTTGCCGCGGCGCTGCCCGATGTAGACGGTGACCCCGAGCGACTTGTCGCGGTTGCGCTCGACGTTCTCGATCTCGCCCTTGCGCACCGAGACCGACAGGCCCGCGCCTTCCGACACCTCGACACCCGCATCGCTCGCACCGAGGGTCTTCGCGAAGGACAGCGCGTCCTCGACGAGTTGCTCGAACACCGCGCGTTCGTAGGAGAAGCCGTGGACAGGGGAAGTGGTGGTGGACATGGAGTCTCGGAATGGGGGGCCGTGGCTATCATAACGGCGGCCCCATTCGCGGCGACAATACGGGCGATTCACCGCCCGAGCCCCATGTCCACTCCGCACGACCACGATCCCGACTACGACGCCCCCGACTACGACCGGCCCAGCAAGACCCGGCTGAAGAAGGAGTCGCACGACCTCCAGCACCTGGGCGAGCAGCTGGCCGCCCTGTCCGACGGACAGCTGGCGAGCGTGGGCCTCGACGAACAGCTGTTCGACGCGGTGCAGCAATACAAGAAGACGAAGTCGCACGAGGGCCGCCGCCGCCAGATGCAGTACGTCGGCAAGCTGATGCGCAAGGTCGACGTCGAGCCCATCCGCGAATCCGTGGCCGCGCTGCAGCTGGGCCACGCGAAGGATTCCCTCGCGCTGCACCAGGCCGAACGCTGGCGCGTCGAGCTGCTGGCCAGCGACGACGCCCTCACCGGCTGGATGGCCGAACACCCCGGCAGCGACGTGCAGCAGCTGCGCAGCCTGATCCGCGCCGCCCGCAAGGACGCCGCCGCCGCGCCCGAGCAGCGCAGCGGCCGGGCCTTCCGCGAGCTGTTCCAGTTCATCAAGTCCCAGGCCACCGCCGACACCACCCCGGACGACGACACCGATGACGACGCCTGAGCCCGGCAAGACCTTCGAGCTGGTCCGCATCGGCCTGCTCTCCATCAGCGACCGCGCCTCCAGCGGCGTCTACGAGGACAAGGGCGTCCCCGCCCTGCAGGCCTGGCTCGCCCACGCGCTGTTCAACCCGGTGGTGTGGGAGACGCGCCTGATCCCCGACGACCAGTTCACCATCAGCGCCGCGCTGTGCGAGCTGGTGGACGTCGCCAAGTGCGACCTGGTGCTGACCACCGGCGGCACGGGGCCCTCCCCGCGCGACGTCACGCCCGAGGCCACGCTGGCCGTGGCCCACAAGGAACTGCCCGGCTTCGGCGAGCAGATGCGCCAGATCAGCCTGAACTTCGTGCCCACGGCCATCCTGTCGCGCCAGACGGCGGTGATCCGCGGCAAGTCGCTGATCATCAACCTGCCCGGCCAGCCCCGCGCCATCGCGGAAACGCTGGAAGGCCTGAAGTCGGAGCCGCCCGTGCCCGGCATCTTCGCCGCGGTGCCCTACTGCATCGACCTGATCGGCGGCCCGTACCTCGTCACCGACGACACCGTGTGCGAGGCCTTCCGGCCCGCGTCCGCCCGCCGGTCCTGAAGGCGGTGCTCAACCCGCCGAGCGGCGCTGCCGCTCGCGGCTGTTGACGAGGTGGATGCGCATCGCCGCGCGCGCCGAATCGGCGTCGCGCCGGGCGATGGCTTCATAGATCTGTTCGTGTTCCGTGTGCACCCGCTGCAGGTGGTGCGCGCGTTCGCCCGGATCCATCTGCGTGGCCGGCACCCGCGTGCGCGGGATCACCGCCGGCCCCAGCTGGCGCATCAGGTCCGCGATGTACGGGTTGCCCGTGGCGTCGGCGATGGCGCGGTGGAAGCGGAAGTCGGGTGACACCGTCTCGCCCGGTGCGGCCAGGTGCGCGCCGAAGTCGTCCACCGCGCGGCGCATCTCCACGAGCTGCTCGGGCGTGTGTCGCACCGCGGCGATGGCGGCCGATTCGCTCTCCAGGCACAGGCGCAGCTCGAGCACCGCGAGCATGTCGTCGAGCGCCGTGCCCGCCGCGTCGCCCACGCGCAGCCAGCCGTCGTGCCGCGACTCCAGCGCGAAGGTGCCCACGCCGTGCTGCGTCACCACCAGCTGCGCGGCCTGCAGCTTGGACAGCGCCTCGCGCACCACGCCCCGGCTCACGCCGAAGGTCTGCATGATCTCGGACTCGCTCGGCAGCTTGTCGCCGGGCCGGATCTGGCCCGCGCGGATGCGTTCGGTCAGGGCCTGCACCACGTCGTGCGCCAGCGTGCGCGGGCGCCGCGCCGCCACCGCGTCGTCCGGGGTGATCGAAGGGGTCGGCAACGGGTCGGCGGTGGTCATGACGCGGATGATAGCGACGCCCCGGTGCGCGGCGGCGGGCCGCGCACCGGGGTCCGCTCAACCGCCCGCGGCCGGCGACACCGTCACGGTGACCGCCTTCTTCACGGGCAGCACGCCGTCGTCCACCACCAAGTCCAGCACGTGCTGGCCGGCCTGTGCCGCGGTCGGACGCCACGTCAGCGTGCGGGTGGCGGCGTCGAACGCGGCGCCCGAGGGGAGGCGCGCGGCCGAGTAGGTCAGCGTGGCGCCGTCGGCCACGGCGCGGGCCGACACCGTCAGCTGCAGCAGCCGGCCCGCCTGCACCGACTGCGGCGCGACCGGGTCGAAGAACGGGCGATGCACCGTCAGCGGCTTCGGATAGTCGGCGTCGGCCACCCCGTAGCTGTACGGTGCCGAGGCGCTCGGCGCCGTGGGCGAGGCGTACAGCGAGTCGGGCGGCGTGCCCGGGGCCGGGCGGTCCACCGTCACCTCCTGCACGAGCTGGCCGGCGGGGGTCGTGACGTCCGACACCGTGGTCTTGAGGTACGGCTGCTCCTTCACGTACTCGAACGCCGCGGTGCGCTTGCGCGAGTTCGTCACCTTGACGAACACCGGCGTGCCCGACTTCACGTCTGCCGTGAAGCCCGGGAACGACGCGCCCTGCACGTCGTCGAGCACCACCGCCGGCCGTTCGTCGGCCACCTGGAACGTGAACGCGACGTCCTTCACCGTCAGCCCCTTCACGTGCCGCGCGTACAGGCCGTACGCGGGCAGGATGCCGAAGTTCGACGGCTCGGGGTACTCGCGCGGCATCTCCGGCACGTTGTACGGGTCGGCCTCCCACGCGGCCGTGGTGGCGTTCCACGCGACGCGGGGCAGCAGCGCCTCGTTCTTCGAGAAGAAGGTGTTGACGAGCCACGGCAGCGACTGCGTGGCGGGCGCGGCCTGGTGGCTCGTGTAGGCCCAGTTCTGGTTCACCTGGCGCTGCTCGATCGCGTGTTCCATCTTCAGGCCGCCGCGGTACTGCACGCGAATGTTCGACAGCCACACGTTCTCGATCGGGTGGTCGACGAGGCCGGCCAGCAGGATCGGGTAGCGCGGGTCGGCATCCTCGACGACGACGTCCTCGATGCGGATGTTGCGCACCTTCGCCACCGGCCCGCCCACCGCGTTGGCGAACAGCGGGTCGGACGGATGGATCGAATACGGGTTCAGCCGCGTGGGCGTGTCGGGCGAGACGATGGTGAACGGCGTGCTCTGCCCGCCCACCGGCGCGGCCGTCGTCTTCAGGTACGACGGCACGTAGCGCACCGTGGGGAACTGCGTGTAGGCCGCGAGCGTGGGCAGCACCCAGCCGCGGTCGTCGAGGCGCACGGTGTCGGCCGGGCTCACGAGTTCGCTCGCGCTGTTGCCGGTGACGGGGATGCGGCCCCGGTCGCCCAGGCGGATGAAGATCGGCGAGCTGCTGACGTTTTTCATGCGCGCGCCGGTCAGCACGATGTCGTGCAGGTCGGCGCCGTCCACCGACTCCAGCGCGAAGCCGCGCGAGCGGTCGAACGTGACGTCGCGGATGGTCACCGTATTGAAGCCGGTCGTGCCTTCGGTGCCGAGCTTGATGCGCGCGGTGGGGCCGTCGCGGTCGGTCGCGACGAGCTTGTTCGTCGAGTACAAGCCGTCGATCACCGAACCGGCGTCGTAGCCGCTCACCGTGCAGTTCTCGATCAGCACGTTCTGCAGCGCGAGGTACCGGCCGAGGCCGAACGAGGCCTTCAGCACGATCGCGTCGTCGGTCAGCGAGTTGAACGTGGAATTGCGGATCGTGACGTCCTGCGACGCATCGACGTCGATCGCGTCGCGGTTGGTGTCGACCACGATGCCCTCGATGGTCCAGCCGATCACGCCGGTGCCGATGATCGCGAAGTGCCCGCCGTGCTTGATCGAGAAGTCGCGGAACACGATGTTCTTCGCGTTCTTCAACGCGATGGCCTTGTTCGCGCTCGTCGGCGTGCCCGAGGCCGTGCGCACGGTGACCTCGCCCGGGTCGTTGCCGGTCAGCACGTTGACGAGCAGGCCGTTGCTGTCGAGGTTGCTGCCGTCGATCAGGCCGAGGCCCGAGATCATCACGTCCTCCACCTCCACGCCGTAGATCAGGCTGTTGGCCCAGTGGCTGTGGCCGTGGTCTTGCAGGCCCACGTAGAGGTTCTGCTCGGGCGCGTCGTAGAAGCCCCCGTCCTGGCCGGCGCCCGTGCCGGCCACCGCGGCGCGCAGCACCGAGTCGGGCCGGGCGAGGTGCAGGCCCACGTGGCTCTTCAGGCGCACCGTGTAGGTCTTGAAGTCGCCGGGCGGGACCACGACGGTGCCCCCGCCCGCGGCGGCGGCGGCATCGATGGCCGCGTTGATCGCGGCCTGGTTGGCGAGCGCGGGGCCGCCGGCCACGGCGCCATGCGCCGTGATGTCGAAGAACGGGCCGCGCGGTTCGGGCACGGTGGCCATGCCGCTGCCCGTGGCGAGCGTGACGGCGGGGCCGGTGTCGACCGGCGGTGACGCGGGCGGGTCGTCGTCGCCACCACAGGCGGCGAGGACGGCGCAGACGAACAGGGAGGCAACAACGGGGCGGACACGCATCTTGATCTCCAGGCAAGGGGACGGGGGCACGCGGGCGGCGGGGCGCCGCGCCGGGTGCGATCGGGATTCGCTGGCGCTGTGAGTCGCAGGCGTCGGTTCGCCGCCCGGCCGGGGCGGCGCGTTTCCGACGGAGGGCCATGGCGGCGCCTCCGCCACTCGCGGAAACGGGGCCGGGACGCCCGCGCGGACGGCCCGGAGGCACCTGGGAGTGGCGAGCTCGTCAGATGTCCGACAAGTTGAGTTTGTTCTCTCCGCTTTCTGGCATCAAGTGTGAATTCGTCGGGGTTTTCACGAGGAACCGTCCGAGACAAGCGCCCCTACTTGTCAGACAAGTTTGTCACTCATGTGACAAAACAGGGGTCCGCCCGCCGCGCAATGGGGGCGATCACGGGCCCGACGCGAACGCGCAACGCCTCGTTTCCGGGCACGTCGCCCCACGCTTGAAGGGCCTGCCCATCGCTGCGATGATGTCCTTCGACACGCAGCGCGAAGCACCTGCGTCCGAACCGCCACAGGAGACGATCGATGGCCCTGCCCGCCGAGGCCACCAGAGTTCAGGACCCCGTCGGGGCGCCTCCGCAAGAGCTGCCCCCGGCGGCCGCCTGTCCCGACCTTTTCCTCGACGCCTTCCACGAAAGCGTCGTCCAGGCCACCTCGGCGCCCGCCCTGCTCCAGCACGTGTGCGACAGCGCGGTCACCCGCGGCGGCTGCCACGCCGCCTTCATCGTCAGCCCGAACGCCAACGTGGGCTGGCTCGCCGTCGAGGCCGCCGCCGGCTTCCAGGCCGACCACCTCGGCGACATCCGCTTCCTCGCGAAGGAATTCCCGGGCGACCCCTGGGGCTGGGTGGCACGCACGTGGCGCAACGGCAGCGGCAGCGGCCCGCACGACGCGTCCGCCTGGCCCGCGCTGAAGCACCACGCGCCGGAGGCCACCGGCATCGCGCTCGCCATCCGCCGCCGCCACGCGCCCACCAGCGTGATGGTGCTGTGGCTGTCGTACGGCGCTGACGCGGCCAACCACATCGTCACCCGCCTGCAGCGCGCGGCCGGCCTGCTGGGCCTGGCCCTCGACAAGCTGCAGCTCGAGGCCGAACGGGCCGCGTCCGGCCTCGAGGCGCGGCAGGCCGAGGAGAAGTACCGAGGCATCCTCGACACCATCGAGGACGCGTACTACGAGGTCGACGTGCGCGGCAAGCCGGTCTACCACAACGCCGCCTTCGCGCGCATGCTGGGCTACGAGCGCGGCGAACTCGGCGCCGACAACCGCGTGCGCCAGACGTCCGAGATGGCGGCGCGCGTGTTCAAGTGCTTCAACGACGTCTACCTGACCGGCGTCGCGCGGCAGAACGAGGAGTGGGAGTACCTGCACAAGCTCGGCCACCGCGTGCAGGTCGAAGGTTCGGTGCAGCTCGTGCGCGACGCGCACGGCCGCCCGGTGGGCTTCCGCGGCATGTTGCGCGACGTCACCGAACGCCGCCGCATCGAGGCCACGCTGCGCGACAGCGAGGCGCGGTTCCGCGCGCTCACCAGCATCTCGTCCGACTGGTACTGGGAGCAGGACGCCGAGCACCGCATGGTGCGCATGGAAAACCGCCACGCCCACACCGACTCGTTCCAGCAGACCTTCCTCGGCAAACCCATCTGGGAAAGCGAGGTCTCGCTCTACGGCGACGGCGACTGGACGCAGCACCGCGCGCGCCTCGACGCCCACGAACCCTTCCGCGACCTCGTCATGCAGGGCACGCTGCCCAGCGGCAAGCCGTACTACGTGGCGGTCAGCGGCGAACCCATCGTCGACGAACAGGGGAGCTTCCACGGCTACCGCGGCGTCACGCGCGAGATCACCGCGCAGAAGGTGGCCGAGGCCCACGTGCAGCACATGGCCATGCACGACAGCCTCACCGGCCTGCCGAACCGCGCGATGTTCGGGCACCTGCTCACGCTCGCGCTGCACACCGCGAAACGCTACGACCGCCAGTTCGCGGTGGTGTACCTCGACCTCGACCGCTTCAAGCTCATCAACGACACGCTCGGCCACGGCGCCGGCGACGAGCTGCTGCAGGAAGCCTCGCGGCGGTTCAAGGAGGCGCTGCGCGCGAGCGACGCGGTGGCGCGCCTCGGCGGCGACGAGTTCGTCGTCCTGCTGCAGGAGGTGAGCGGCCCCGAGCAGGTGGCCACCGTCGCGCGCAAGCTGCTGTCGGTCACGCTGAGGCCGTTCGAGCTGCTCGGCCACGAATGCCGCGTCACCGCGAGCATCGGCGCGGCCCTGTACCCGGTGAACGGCGCCGACGAGCACCTGCTGCTCAAGCACGCCGACGCGGCCATGTACCACGCGAAGGCGCAGGGCAAGAACAACTTCCAGCTCTACGACGAGGCGCTCGAAGGCCATTCGCTCGAACGCCTGACGCTCGAGACCGGCCTGCGCCGCGCCATCGAACGCGACGAGATGGCGCTGCACTACCAGGCCAAGCTCGACCTGCGCACCGGCCGCATCAACGGCGTGGAGGCGCTGCTGCGCTGGAACCACGCCCAGCTGGGCAACGTGCCGCCCGCCACGTTCATCCCCATCGCGGAAGAGACGGGCCTGATCGTGCCCATCGGCAAGTGGGTGCTGCGCACCGCGTGCGCCCAGGCCATGGCGTGGGGGCGCCAGGGGCTGCCCGAGCTGCACATCGCGGTCAACATGTCGGCGCGCCAGTTCAACGACCCGCAGCTGCTGCCCGACCTCGAGGCCATCCTCGCCGAGTCCGGGCTGCCGCCGCGGCTGCTCGAGCTCGAGATCACCGAGGGCGTGATCATCCAGAACGTCGACCAGGCCATCCGGCTGCTGACGTCCATGAAGCAGATGGGCCTGCGCATCGCCATCGACGACTTCGGCACCGGCTACTCGTCGCTCGGCCAGCTCAAGAACTTCCCCGTCGACACGCTGAAGGTGGACCGCTCCTTCGTGCGCGACCTCGCCACCAACACCGACGACCAGGCCATCACCACCGCCATCATCGCGATGGGCCGCACGCTGAGCCTGACCGTGGTGGCCGAGGGGGTGGAAACCGAGGCGCAGGAGCATTTCCTGCGCGAACACGCCTGCGACGAGATGCAGGGCTTCTACTTCAGCCGCCCGGTGGACGCCGGCACGTTCGCCGCGCTGCTGGCGGGGCAAACGCCGCGTCCTGTAGAGTCCGGGCCTTGAGCCGCGCCGCGGTCACTGCGTTTTTTTCATGCCCGCTCCGAAGCCCGACTCCCTCCCGAACCCGCGCCACGCCCGTCGCCTCCCGCCGCACCTCACCGCCGAAGCGCTCCACCGCATCCGCCAGGCCTCGTACCACCTGCCCCAAGTGGTGAGCCCGTCGGACTTCGTCGACGAACACACCGCCGACTTCGAGGACCGCCTCGACGAGATGGGCCTGGTGCAGCTGCAGGTGGCCGTGCCCGGCGCGCGCCCCAGCCGCTGGATCGACCCCGCGCTGATCGACGTCGCGCTCGCGCAGCTCGACGCCCTCGCCGCGCAGAAGGACAAGCTCAAGGGCAAGGTGATCCGCGCCGTGATCCTCGAGCGCACCGCCGTGCTCGAGACGCTCGGCATCCTGCGCCGCGGCAACGCCTGGGAGCGCAACGCGCGCCAGGTGCTCGCCGTGCCCACGCCGGGCTGGGACGTGCCGGTGTTCTTCACGGTGCCCCAGGCCGCCGAACCGGTGTGGGCGTTCTACCGCGATGGCGACAAGGCCGCGCTCATCGGCGCCCTCGGCGACCCGCCGCCCTACGAGGAGGCCGAGGCCGTGGTCTCGCACCTCGACGCCCTCGCCCGCCACGCCGCCGCGCACCGCCCGAAACAGCTGGCCACGCTGCTGCCCGCGCTGGCCGCCGAATGCGCGAAACCCCAGCCGCTCGACGCCCTCGTGGCCGGCTGCTCGCGGGCGCTGGTGCGGTGGGAACACCGCGTCGCCGAACTCGACACGCTCGACAGCCTGAACTCGGAACTCGCGTTCCAGGGCTACCCCGACAGCTTCCCGAAGGCCCGCCGGCTCGACCGCCGCGTGCGCCTGTTCGTGGGCCCGCCCAACAGCGGCAAGACCCACGCCGCCTTCGAGCGCCTGGCCACGGCCGGCAGCGGCACGTACCTCGCCCCGCTGCGCCTGCTGGCCCTCGAGGGCCGCGACCGCCTCGTGGGCCGCGGGGTCGCCTGCTCGCTGCTGACCGGCGAGGAGAACGTCCCGGTGGCCGGCGCCCACCTCGTGTCGAGCACCATCGAGATGGTGGGCACGAACAAGCCCGTCGACGTCGCCGTGATCGACGAGGCACAGATGATCTTCGACGGCTCGCGCGGCTGGGCCTGGACCCAGGCCATCGTCGCGGTGCCCGCCAAGGAAGTCATCATCATCTGCTCGGCCTACGCCGTGCCGGCCATCGAGAACCTGCTCGGGCTGTGCGGCGAGACACCCGAGGTGGTCAAGTTCCAGCGCAAGCAGCACGTGCAGCTGATGCCCGCGCCGGTGCCGCTCGCGGCGCTGAAGAAGGGCGACGCCGTGGTGGCCTTCAGCCGCCGCGACGTGCTGAGCATCCGCGACCGCATCGCCGCGGCCAACGGCCTGTCGGTGTCGGTGATCTACGGCGCGTTGCCGCCGGAGGTGCGCCGCCGCGAGGCCGAGCGTTTCGCCACCGGCGAGGCCCACGTGCTCGTGGCCACCGACGCCATCGGCATGGGCCTGAACCTGCCGATCCGCCGCGTGCTGTTCTCCACGATGACCAAGTTCGACGGCCAGTCCGACCGTGAGCTGACCGAATCCGAAGTGCACCAGATCGCGGGCCGCGCCGGCCGCTACGGCATGCACGAGGAAGGTTTCACCACCGTGCTGCAGGAAGCCGAGCCGCACGCGATGAAGACGCTGCGCGAGCTGCTGCCGAAGTCGCCGCGCGCGCCGCGCAACTTCAAGGCGCCGGTGGCCCCGAACGGCTGGCACATCGACACCATCTCGTCGCGCCTCGGCAAGAACCGCCTGCGCGAGGTGCTGGGCATCTTCATGGGCCAGCTGCAGCTCGACAACGCGCACTTCGAGGTGGCCGAACTCGAGCAGATGCTGGAACTGGCCGACCAGCTCGACCGCATCGCCCCGAAGCTCACGCTGCGCGAGCGCTTCACCTACGCCCAGGCGCCGGTGGACTCGCGCACCGACTCCCAGGTGCAGCAGTACCTCGGCTGGGCCGAGAACCACGCCCGCAGCGGCTCGGCCGGCGTGCCGTGGTTCCTCGATTCGGTCGACGAACACAGCCGCCTCGACCGCATGGAACAGGCGCTGCGCTCGTGCACGCTGTGGCTCTGGCTCGACCTGCGCTTCCCCGGCGTCTACGGGCACGTGGAGGACGTCGTGGCGCTGCGGGAGCGGTTGAACGACGGGATCGAGCGGCAGTTGAAGGGCAAGAAGCCGCTGGCGTTCACGCGGTCGCGGCGCTGATCACAGTGGGTCCCGGCGTTCGCCGGGATGACGTCTTGCTCGTCACCCCGGCGAACGCCGGGGCCCACCGCGGTCACTTCATCAGTTGCTTCAGGCGCTCGGCGTCGAAGTCCTCGGTGACCTGCGCATCCATCGGCACGCAATCCTTCCGCACCGGCGCCAGCTTCTCGATCGCCGCCCACAGCAGCGCGATCTGGTGCGCGTTGCCGGCGGCGTTGTCGATCAGCCCCTTCATGGCCTGCGACAGCGGGTCGTCGTTCTGCGTGACGCCGTAGGCCGAGAACCCCATGCGCGCGGCCGCGGCCTCGCGCTGGGCTTCGTCTTCCTTCAGGATGATGCGCGCCGGGTTGCCCACGGCCGTGGCCCCCGGCGGCACCGGCTTGACCACCACCGCGTTGGAGCCCACCCGGGCGCCGTCGCCCACCGTGAAGCCGCCCAGCACCTGGGAGTTCGCGCCCACGATCACGCCGCGCCCGAGCGTCGGGTGCCGCTTGGCGCCCTTCGTCAGCGACGTGCCGCCGAGGGTCACGCCCTGGTAGATCGTGCATTCGTCGCCGATCTCGGCCGTTTCACCCACCACGACACCCATGCCGTGGTCGATGAACACCCGGCGCCCGATGCGGGCGCCCGGGTGGATCTCGATGCCGGTGAGGAACCGGCCCATGTGCGAGATGAAGCGGCCCGCCCAGCGGAACCCGTTCTGCCAGCACGCATGCGCCCAGCGGTGCATCAGGATCGCATGCAGGCCCGGGTAACAGGTCAACACCGTCCACCACGAGTGCGCGGCGGGGTCGCGCTCCAGGATGCAGGCGATGTCTTCTCGTAGGCGCTGGAACATGGCGAGGCGGGGTGAATGAAGGCCCGCAGTGTACCGGCGGCCCCTTTTCGGTGCCGAAGAGGGGTCAGGCCGACTTTTCCATCGCCCGCGCGATGCCCCGCAGGATGTGGATCTCCTCGGTGGTCAGCTGCGCCCGGTTGAAGAGCTGGTTCAGCCGCGGCATCAGCTTGCGCGGCGCGGCCGGGTCGAGGAAATCGATGGCGGTCAGCGCGCGCTGCCAGTGGTCGAGCAGGCCGGTGACCGCGGCGGCGTCGGCCAGGTCGGGGTCGGTCGTGCGCGGGGCCACCGGGAAGCCACCCAGCGCCTGGCGCCAGTCGTAGGACAGCAGCTGCACGGCCTGCGCGAGGTTCAGCGAGCCGTACTCGGGCTGGGTGGGGATGCTCAGGCACACGTGGCAGCGGTACACGTCCTCGTTCGACAGGCCGTAGCGCTCCGAGCCGAACACGAAGCCGACGCGGTGGCCGCCGGCGGCCAGCTCCGGCATCAGGTCGCGCGGGGCGCGGGTGGGCGGGCCGAAGTCGCGCGGGGTCATGGCCGTGGCGCAGGCGTACGTGACGCCGTCGAGCGCCTCGGTGAGCGTGGGCACGATGCGGGCGCGCACGAGGATGTCGGCCGCGCCGCTGGCCATCGCCACGGTCTCCTCCTGCACCAGCACGTCGGGGAACCGGGGGGCGACCAGCACCAGGTCGGAGAAGCCCATGACCTTCATCGCGCGGGCGGTGGCCCCCACGTTGCCGGGGTGGCTGGTGTTGACGAGGATGAAGCGGGTGGTGTCCATGGAAGGCCTGCGGACGCGGAATCGTCCGCGCGAACGCCCCTCGGAAACGGCCCCGCACATGGCGCGAAAGCCCCTCCAAGGGTAAACTCGCATTATTCCGCACGCTGGCCTCGCCGCGCTGCACGCTCTTTTCCTCCGTCGATCCCCCTCCGCTCTCACCCGAATAGGCAGGTGCACCCATGTCCCAAACGCTCCACCCGATGCTCAACGTCGCCGTCAAGGCCGCACGTGCAGCCGGGTCGCTGATCAACCGCGCCTCGCTCGACCTGGACCTGCTCAAGGTCAACACCAAGTCGCCCAACGACTTCGTCACGGAGGTGGATCAAAAGGCCGAAGAGGTCATCATCGAGACGCTGCTGGGCGCCTACCCCGGCCACGGCATCCTCGCGGAAGAGTCGGGCCGCACGCACGGCGCCCCGCACAGCGAGTACGTCTGGATCATCGACCCGCTCGACGGCACCACCAACTTCATCCACGGCTTCCCGTACTACGCGGTGTCCATCGCGCTCGCGTTCCGCGACCAGGTCCAGCAGGCCGTGGTGTACGACCCCACCCGCAACGACCTCTTCTACGCCTCGAAGGGCCGCGGCGCGTTCCTGAACGACAAGCGCATCCGCGTCTCGAAGCGCACCCGCATGTCCGACGCGCTGATCGGCACGGGCTTCCCGTTCCGCAAGGGGGACAACTTCAAGCGCTACATGAAGATGTTCGAGGACGTGATGGTGAGCTGCGCCGGCGTGCGCCGCCCGGGCGCCGCAGCGCTCGACCTGTGCAACGTGGCCGCCGGCAACTACGACGGCTTCTTCGAACCCGGCCTGAACCCGTGGGACATCGCCGCCGGTTCGCTGATCGTCACCGAGGCCGGTGGCCTGATCGGCAACTTCACGGGCGAGTCCGACTACATGTACCAGCGCGAGGTCATGGCCGGCAACCCGAAGATCTACGCCCAGATGGTGGGCCTGCTGTCGAAGTACTCCCGCGTGATCGCCGATGACGCGAAGCCCGTCGGCATCGGCGCGGACCCGCTCGACGCGGCCGACGCCGACGCGAAGAACCTGCCCGACTGGAGCCCCGAGGCCGCCCTGGCCAAGGCCGAAGCCGAGGCCCAGACGCCGGAGGCGCTGGCCGCCGCCCGGAAGAAGCGCGCCGTGCGCATCCGCAAGGAAGACGTGGCGCCGAAGGGCGACGACGCACAGGGTTGAGTCCACAGGGGGCTCACAGGGCTCCCACAGCCCACCCCCAGGCTGTCCCCAGGGTTGTCCACAGCCCTCCCGCCCCGTTCCGGGGCGGATTCAAGTTTTCCCGGAAGTGCGCCGAAGACCCGTCGAATGGGCCCTGTGCCCGAGGCGCCGCCAACCGGGGAAACATCTTGAAGCTCGACGACATCTCCCTCTCCAGGAAACTCTGGGGATCCATCATCGTGTTGCTGGTGGCCATGCTCGCCGCCGGCGTGTGGACGCGCCACAGCGTCAGCCAGGCCCACAAGGACGCCGCCGAGCGCACCCGCCAGGCCGACGAACTGATCACGATGGCGACCTACTGGCAGGCCGTGAGCGCCGCCAACACCAGCGCCACCATCGCCTCGATGTACTCGACGGAACAGCCCGTCGTGGACCTGTTCTCGGCCCGGCTGAAGGCCGGCATCGCCAACAGCAGCGCGACGCAGAAGCGCATCCTCGAGATGGCCACCACCGACGCCGACAAGGCGGCGATGGACGTCATCGCCGAACACCGCAAGACGGTGCTGGGCCTCGTCAAGAAGGGCACGGCCATGAAACAGACGGACCAGGCCGGCGTGAAGGCCTTCCTGGACACCGAGTTCCTGCCCACCATCGAGAAGTACGACGGCGCGATGCTCGCGCTCGTGGACCTGCAGCGCAAACAGCGCGACGAGATCGAGAAGACCACCGAGGCCGCCGTCGCCCGCACCGTGATGATCGGCACCGGCATCACGTTCGCGGTGATCGCGCTGGGCCTCTTCTGGGTGTCGATCCTCGTGCGCTCGATCAACCGGCCGCTGCAGCGCGCCGTGGAACTCGCCGAGGCCATCGCCTCCGGTGACCTGAGCCGTGACGCGCAGGAGACCCGCCGCGACGAACTCGGCCGCCTGCTGCAGGGCATGTCGCGCATGGCCACCCAGCTGCGCGCCGTGGTCGCCGAGGTGCGCCAGGGCGTGAGCTCGGTGTCGGTGGCGTCCACGCAGATCGCCTCGGGCAACCTCGATTTGTCCTCGCGCACCGAACAGACCGCGTCGAACCTGCAGGAGACCGCGTCGAGCCTCGAGCAGCTGACCGGCACCGTGACCCAGTCGGCCGACGTGGCCCGCCAGGCGACCCAGCTCGCCACCTCGGCGGCGGATGCGGCCTCGCGCGGCGGCGACGTCGTGGGTGACGTGGTGTCGAGCATGGAGAAGATCTCCGACGCCTCGCGCCGCATCAACGACATCATCGGCGTCATCGACGGCATCGCCTTCCAGACCAACATCCTCGCCTTGAACGCCGCGGTGGAAGCCGCCCGCGCCGGCGAACAGGGCCGCGGCTTCGCGGTCGTCGCGAGCGAGGTGCGGTCGCTGGCCCAGCGTTCGGCCGAGGCCGCCAAGGAGATCAAGGTGCTGATCGGCCGCTCGGTCGAATCGGTGGAAGTGGGCTCCCGCCAGGTGGGCCAGGCCCGCGACGTGATGGGCGAGATCGTCTCCAGCGTGCGCCACGTGTCGAGCCTGATCGGCGAGATGGCCACGTCCGCCTCCGAACAGCGCGACGGCATCAACCAGGTCCACCAGGCCGTCGACACCATCGACCAGATGACGCAGCAGAACGCGGCGCTGGTGGAGGAGTCCACCGCGGCGGCTGCCTCCCTGCGCGACCAGGCGCAGCGGCTGACGCAGACGGTCGCGGTGTTCAACGTGGGGCGCTGAGAAGCTGTCCACCGGGGGCCCACAGGTGGCCCCCTGGATACCCACAAGGTTATCCACACCCCACCACACCGTCATCCCGGCGCAGGCCGGGATGACGGGGTTGGGTTTGCGCGCGCGCAATGCGGGACAATACGCCGCTTCGCCCACCGCCCCCTCGCCCCGGCATGACCGACGCCAGCACCCTCCCCGACCTCAGCGCCCACACGCCCATGATGCAGCAGTACCTGCGCATCAAGCACGGCTTCCCCGAGACGCTGGTGTTCTACCGGATGGGCGACTTCTACGAGCTCTTCTTCGACGACGCCCGCAAGGCCAACCGCCTGCTGGACATCACGATCACCACGCGCGGCCAGACGGCCGGCGAGCCGGTGGTGATGGCCGGTGTGCCGGTGCACGCGCTCGACAACTACCTCGCGAAGCTGATCAGGATGGGCGAGGCGGTCGCCATCGCCGAACAGGTCGGCGACGTGGCGACGGCGAAGGGCCCGGTCGAACGCAAGGTGGTGCGGGTCGTCACGCCGGGCACGGTGACCGACACCGAACTGCTCTCCGACAAGCGCGACGCGCTGCTGCTCGCTGTCTCCGAACGCCGGCACAAGGGCGTCACCACGTACGGCCTCGCGTGGCTCGGCCTGTCGAACGGCCAGCTGGGCCTCACCGAATGCGGCGAGCGCGACCTGCCGGGCTGGCTGTCGCGCCTGAACGCGGCCGAGGCGCTGGTGGACCGCGACGCGGTGCCCGAGGCGCTGAAGCAGTCGCGCCTGTCGATCACGCACCGCCCTACGTGGCAGTTCGACGCGGCGTTGGGCGAACGCAAGCTGTGCGAGCAGCTGCGCGTCGCCACGCTCGCGGGCTACAGCGCCCATGAACTGACCTGCGCCCACGCCGCCGCGTCGGCGCTGCTGAGCTACGCCGAACACACGCAGGGCCAGGCCCTCGCGCACGTGCGCACGCTGACGGTCGAACGCGCGAGCCAGCTCGTCGACCTGCCACCCACCACGCACCGCAACCTCGAACTCGTGCAGACGCTGCGTGGCGACGACGCGCCCACGCTGCTTTCGCTGATCGACACGTGCCGCACCGGCATGGGCAGCCGCGCGCTGCGCCACTGGCTCACGCACCCGCTGCGCGAACGCACGGTGGCGATGCAGCGCCACGACGCGCTCGACGTGCTGATGCGCAACGTGCTCACGCCGCTGCGCGACACGCTGCGCGGCATCAGCGACGTCGAACGCATCACCGCCCGCGTCGCGCTGCGCCAGGTGCGCCCGCGCGAGATGTCGGGCCTGCGCGCCACGCTGCAGGCGCTGCCGCAGCTGCGTTCGCTGGTGCCCGTGGGCAATGCCGTGCTGCTGGACATGCTGGCCGAAGCCTTGTCCCCCGATCCCGCCATCGCAGCCCTGCTCACCGCCGCCATCGCCGAGGAACCCTCGGTGCAACTTCGCGACGGCGGCGTGATCGCCACCGGCTACGACGCCGCGCTCGACGAACTCCGCGCCATCAGCACCAACTGCGACGACTTCCTGCTCGAACTGGAAACGCGCGAACGCGCGCGCACCGGCATCCCGAACCTGCGCGTGCAGTTCAACAAGGTGCACGGCTTCTACATCGAGGTGACGCAGGGCCAGGCGTCGAAGGTGCCGGCCGACTACCAGCGCCGCCAGACGCTGAAGAACGCCGAGCGGTTCATCACGCCCGAGCTGAAGGCGTTCGAGGACAAGGCCCTGTCCGCGCAGGACAGGTCGCTCGCCCGCGAGAAGATGCTCTACGAGCAGGTGATCGACGGCCTGCAGGCGCACCTGGAAGCGCTGTCGGGCCTGGCCCGCGCGCTGGCCTCGATCGACGCGCTCGCGGCGCTCGCCGAACGCGCCCACACGCTCAACTGGTGCCGCCCGCAGTTCGTGCGCGAGCCGTGCATCTCGATCGACGGCGGCCGCCACCCGGTCGTCGAGGCGCGGCTGCAGGAGACCGGCGGCGGCAACTTCATGGCCAACGACTGCCGGCTCGACGCCACGCGCAAGATGCTCGTGATCACCGGCCCCAACATGGGCGGCAAGAGCACGTTCATGCGCCAGGTGGCGCTGATCGCCCTGCTCGCGGCCATGGGCTCGTTCGTGCCGGCGACGGCCTGCCGCCTCGGCCCCATCGACGCCATCCACACCCGCATCGGCGCGGCCGACGACCTCGCCAACGCGCAGTCGACCTTCATGCTCGAGATGACGGAGGCCGCGGCCATCGTGCACGGCGCCACCGAACACTCGCTCGTGCTGATGGACGAGATCGGCCGCGGCACGTCGACCTTCGACGGCCTCGCGCTCGCCGGCGCCATCGCCACGCACCTGCACGACCGCAACAAGGCCTTCACGCTGTTCGCCACGCACTACTTCGAGTTGACAGAGTTCCCGCTCAAGCACCCGCACGCCATCAACGTGCACGTGTCGGCGGCCGAGAACGGCGACGACATCGTGTTCCTGCACGACATCCAGCCGGGCCCCGCGAGCCGCAGCTACGGCGTGCAGGTAGCGCGGCTCGCGGGCATGCCGTCCAACCTGGTGCGCCAGGCGCGCCACACGCTGGCCGCGCTCGAGACGGGGAAAGAGGCCGCCAGCGCCCAGGTGGATCTTTTCGCGCCGCCCGCCGCGGCGCCGGAGTCCGAGCCGTCGGAGGTGGAACGTGCGCTCTCGGGCATCAACCCCGATATGCTGTCACCCAAGGAAGCGCTGGACGCGCTCTACCGCCTGAAGAACCTTCAAAAGCAAGAAGCCACGTCATGACCTATTGCATCGGTGTCAAGCTCGACGCGGGCCTCGTGTTCCTGTCCGACTCCCGCACCAACGCCGGGGTGGACCAGATCAGCACGTTCCGCAAGATGATGGTCTACGAGAAGCCGGGCGACCGCTTCATGGTGCTGCTGTCGGCCGGCAACCTGTCGATCTCGCAGTCGATCCGCGAGATCCTGCAGGTCGAGCGCCTCGACAACGGCGACGAGCCGCCCATCACGATGTGGAACGCGACGAGCATGTTCGACGTGGCGCGTGTGCTCGGCAGCGCCATCCGCCGCATCCACGACCAGGACGCCGCGGCGCTGGCGCATGCGGGCGTCGACTTCAACGCGTCGCTGATCCTCGGCGGGCAGATCGGCGACGAGCCGATGCGCCTGTTCCTCGTGTACTCCGCCGGCAACTTCATCGAGGCCACGCGCGAGACCTGCTACTTCCAGATCGGCGAGTCGAAGTACGGCAAGCCCGTGCTCGACCGCATGATCACGCCGCAGACACCGCTCGACGAGGCGGCCAAGTGCGCGCTGGTGTCGATGGACTCCACGCTGAAGTCGAACCTGTCGGTGGGCCTGCCGCTCGACCTGCTCGTCTACGAGGCGAATGCGCTGCAGAGCGAGAAGATCGTCTGCATCGACGAGCACAACCCGTATTTCGCGATGATCCGCGGCGCCTGGGGCCAGAAGCTGCGCCAGGTCTTCGAGGACATCGACGACCCGCAGTGGGGCACCGACTCCGCCACGTACCCGCTGCGCGCGCCGTCGCGCTACGAACCCATGGGCAAGATCCACCACCCCGGGGAAAAGATCCTCTGATTCCGATGGTCAAGAAGAAAGCGTCCCTCCCTCCGATCGTCTTCTCGCACGCGAACAGTTTCCCCGCTGGCACCTACCGCAAGCTGTTCGAGACCTGGCGCGCCGCCGGCCACGAGGTGTACGCCGTCGACAAGTACGGCCACGACCCGAAGTTCCCCGTGAGCAACCACTGGCCGCGCCTGCGTGACCAGCTCATCCAGTTCGCCGAGACCGAGGTGGGCCGCCCCGCCTACTTCGTGGGCCATTCGCTCGGGGGTTTCCTGAGCGTGCTGGCCGCGGCCCGCAAGCCCGAGCTGGCCTGCGGCCTCGTGCTGCTCGACTCGCCCATCATCGGCGGCATCCTCGGCGCGATGGTCAACTTCGCCAAGAGCACCGGCTTCGGCGCGCGCTACTCGCCCGGGCACATCTCCCAGCGTCGCCGCCACCACTGGGCGACGCCCGAGGCCGCGCACAACCACTTCCGCGCCAAGGCCGCGTTCGCGCGCTGGAACGCCGAGGTGCTCAAGGACTACATCGCCACCGGCATCGTGCCGTCCGAACCCCCGATGGAAAAAGGGGTGACCCTCGCCTTCCACCGCGACATCGAGACCGCGATCTACAACACCCTGCCCCACGACATCCCCCGCTTCCTGAAGGCGCACCCGCTGGGGTCCCCGCTCGCCTTCGTGGGCGGCACCCAGTCCACCGAGGTGAAGCAGGTGGGCATGGTCGCCACGGAGCGCATCGCCGAGGGCCGGATCTCCTGGATCGAGGGCTCGCACCTGTACCCGTTCGAGCGGCCGGACGAGACGGCGGCCGAGGTCTTGCGCTGGTTGTCCCTGTTCCGGGGGGAATCGGATCCGGGCGGCGCCTGACCACGCCTATAATCGCGCTTTACCACCAGGGCATTCGTCGAACCGATGCCAGAAGCAATGACCAAGTTCGTCTTTGTCACCGGCGGTGTGGTGTCCTCGCTGGGCAAGGGCATCGCGGCTGCATCCCTCGCGGCGATCCTCGAATCCCGCGGCCTGAAGGTCACCCTCCTCAAGCTCGATCCCTACCTCAACGTGGATCCGGGCACGATGTCCCCGTTCCAGCACGGCGAGGTGTTCGTCACCGACGACGGCGCTGAAACCGACCTCGACCTCGGCCACTACGAGCGCTTCATCACCACCCGGATGAAGAAGGCCAACAACTTCACCACCGGCCAGATCTACAAGAGCGTGCTCGAGAAGGAACGCCGCGGCGACTACCTCGGCAAGACCGTCCAGGTCATCCCGCACGTCACCAACGAGATCCAGGACTTCGTCAAGCGCGGCGCCGACCAGGCCGACGTGGACGTGGCCATCGTGGAAGTGGGCGGCACCGTGGGCGACATCGAGAGCCTGCCGTTCCTCGAGGCCGCGCGCCAGATGAGCCTGCGCCTCGGCCCCAACAACACGGCGTTCGTGCACCTCACCTACGTGCCGTGGATCGCCGCGGCCGGCGAGCTCAAGACCAAGCCCACGCAGCACACCGCGCAGAAGCTGCGCGAGATCGGCATCCAGGCCGACGTGCTGCTGTGCCGCGCCGACCGTCGCATCCCCGACGAGGAACGCAGCAAGATCTCGCTGTTCACGAACGTGCCCGAATGGGGCGTGATCTCCATGTGGGACGTGGACACCATCTACAAGGTGCCGCGCATGCTGCACGAGCAGGGCCTCGACGGCCTGATCTGCGACAAGCTGCGCATCAACACGCCGCCGGCCAACCTGAAGCGCTGGGACGCCCTCGTCCACGAGGTCGAAAACCCCGCCCGCCGCGTCAGCATCGCCATGTGCGGCAAGTACACCGACCTGTCCGACTCGTACAAGTCGCTGAACGAGGCGCTGCGCCACGCCGGCATCCACAACCACGCCAAGGTCGACATCGAGTACGTCGACTCCGAGACGCTGACCCCCGACACCGTCGGCCAGCTCGCCCGCTTCGACGCCATCCTGGTGCCGGGCGGCTTCGGCAAGCGCGGCGTGGAAGGCAAGATCCTGGCGGCCCAGTACGCCCGCGAGCACAAGCTGCCCTACCTCGGCATCTGCCTCGGCATGCAGGTGGCCACCATCGAGTACGCCCGCCACATGGCCGGCCTCGACGGCGCCAACAGCACCGAGTTCGAAGCCGACGCCAAGCACCCGGTCATCGCCCTGATCGACGAGTGGCAGGACGCCGACGGTTCCATCCAGAAGCGCAACGCCCAGTCCGACCTCGGCGGCACCATGCGCCTGGGCGCCCAGAGCTCCGACGTCAAGCTGGGCACGCTGGCCCACGAGATCTACGGCGACGTGGTGACCGAACGGCACCGCCACCGCTACGAGGCCAACGTGAACTACCTCGACAAGCTGAGCGAGGCCGGCCTCGTGATCTCCGCGCTCACGCAGCGCGAGAAGCTCACCGAGATCGTCGAACTGCCGCGCACCGTGCACCCGTGGTACATGGGCGTGCAGTTCCACCCCGAGTTCAAGAGCACGCCTTGGGACGGCCATCCGCTGTTCAAGTCGTACATCGAGGCCGCGCTGTCGCACCAGACCGCCCGCCTCACCGTTTCCGAGAAGAAGGTGGCAGCATGAAACTCTGCGGATTCGATGTCGGCATCGACAAGCCGTTCTTCCTGCTGGCGGGCCCCTGCGTCGTCGAGTCCGAGCAGCTGCAGATGGACGTGGCCGGCCACCTGAAGGAAATCACCAGCGCCCTGGGCATCCCCTTCATCTTCAAGAGCAGCTACGACAAGGCCAACCGGTCGTCGGGCAGCACCTTCCGCGGCCCGGGCATGGAAAAGGGCCTGGAGATCCTGGCGAAGGTGAAGCGCGACCTGAACGTGCCGGTGATCACCGACGTGCACAGCGAGGCCGAGGTGCCCCACGTGGCGTCCGTCGTCGACGTGCTGCAGACGCCCGCGTTCCTGTGCCGCCAGACCGATTTCATCCGCGCCGTCGCCCAGAGCGGCAAGCCGGTGAACATCAAGAAGGGCCAGTTCCTCGCGCCGGCCGACATGAAGAACGTGATCCAGAAGGCCCGCGACGCCGCGCGCGAGAAGGGCCTTCCCGAAGACAACTTCCTCGCCTGCGAGCGGGGCGTGAGCTTCGGCTACAACAACCTCGTGAGCGACATGCGTTCGCTCGCGATCATGCGCGACACCGGCGCACCGGTGGTGTTCGACGCCACCCACTCCGTTCAACTGCCGGGCGGCCAGGGCACCAGCTCCGGCGGCCAGCGCGAGTTCGTGCCGGTGCTGTCCCGCGCCGCCGTCGCCGTGGGCGTGGCGGGCCTCTTCATGGAGACCCACCCCGATCCCGCCAAGGCGATGAGCGATGGCCCCAACGCCGTGCCGCTCAAGCACATGCGTGCGTTGCTCGAACAGCTGGTGGCGCTCGACCGCGTGGTCAAGCAGCAGCCGCTGCTCGAGAACGACTTCTCCTGCTGATCACGCTGGCGACCCCGGCTGACCCGCTGCCGCCCCCGTTTGAAAAACTAGACCAAACCGAAGGAACCAGGAATGAGTGCGATTGTTGACATTGTCGGTCGGGAGATCCTCGACAGCCGCGGCAACCCCACCGTCGAATGCGACGTGCTGCTCGAATCGGGCGTGATGGGCCGTGCGGCCGTGCCGTCGGGTGCCTCCACCGGTTCGCGCGAAGCCATCGAGCTGCGCGACGGCGACAAGGGCCGTTACCTCGGCAAGGGCGTGCTGCGCGCCGTCGAACACGTGAACACCGAGATCAGCGAAGCCGTGCTGGGCCTCGACGCCTCGGAACAGGCTTTCCTGGACCGCACCCTGATCGACCTCGACGGCACCGAGAACAAGAGCCGGCTGGGCGCCAACGCCACGCTGGCCGTCTCGATGGCCGTGGCCCGCGCCGCCGCGGAAGAAAGCGGCCTGCCGCTGTACCGCTACTTCGGCGGCTCCGGCGCCATGCAGCTGCCCGTGCCGATGATGAACGTCATCAACGGCGGCGCGCACGCCAACAACAACCTCGATCTTCAAGAGCTGATGATCATCCCCGTGGGCGCCCCGACGTTCCGCGAAGCGATGCGTTACGGCGCCGAGGTGTTCCACGCGCTGAAGAAGATCATCCACGACAAGGGCATGAGCACCGCCGTGGGCGACGAGGGCGGTTTCGCCCCCAGCGTGGCCAGCCACGAAGCCGCGATCCAGCTGATCCTCGAGGCCATCGACAAGGCCGGCTACACCGCCGGCGAACAGATCGCCCTGGGCCTCGACTGCGCCGCCAGCGAGTTCTACAAGGACGGCAAGTACGTGCTGAGCGGCGAAGGCCTGACGCTGTCGGCCCCCGAGTGGACCGACATCCTCGCCACCTGGGCCGACAAGTACCCGATCATCAGCATCGAAGACGGCATGCACGAAGGCGACTGGGACGGCTGGAAGCACCTGACCGAACGCCTCGGCAACAAGGTGCAGCTGGTGGGCGACGACCTGTTCGTCACCAACACCAAGATCCTGCGTGAAGGCATCGACAAGCGCATCGCCAACTCGATCCTCATCAAGATCAACCAGATCGGCACGCTGACAGAGACCTTCTCGGCCATCGAACTGGCCAAGCGTTCGAACTACACGGCCGTGATCAGCCACCGTTCGGGCGAGACGGAAGACTCGACCATCGCGGACATCGCCGTCGGCACCAACGCCGGCCAGATCAAGACCGGTTCCATGAGCCGTTCGGACCGCATGGCCAAGTACAACCAGCTGCTGCGCATCGAGGAAGACCTGGGCGACGTCGCCAGCTACCCCGGCCGCTCGGCGTTCTACAACCTGCGCTGATCCCGCGGCACCGCTGAAAGCCCATCCTCCGTGAGACTCGTCACCCTGGCACTGCTGGCCTTGCTGGCCCTCGTGCATGTCGAACTCTGGTTCGGCAAGGGTGGCGTTCCCCGGGTGATGGAACTCCAGGCGAAGTTGTCGGCCCAGCAGGCCGACAACGACGCGGCCCATGCCCGCAACGACCAGCTGAGCGCCGAGGTGCGCGACTTCAAGGAAGGCCTGGAAATGGTCGAGGAGAAGGCGCGCTTCGAACTCGGCATGATCAAGCCGGACGAGATCTACGTGCAGATCAGCCCGCCCAACAAGCGCTGATCCGGAGGCTCCCGCCCCGATGGACACCTTGCTGCAAGCCCTGCAGCCCCTGTTCGCGACGGCCCTCACGCTGTGGGGGGCACCCGTCAGCTGGCTCGAACTGGTCGGCTGCGTGCTGGCGATCGTGATGGTCGTCTTCAACATGCGCGTGAACCCGATCGCGTGGCCACTGGCCATCGTCAGTTCGCTGCTCTTCTTCGCTCTCTTCTGGAACAGCCGCCTCTACGGCGAGGCCGCGCTGCAGATCGTCTTCGCCGTGCTGGCCGCCTGGGGCTGGTGGCAATGGCTCAAGGGCCACGAGGACAACGGCGCCACGCTGCGCGTGCGGCACCTGCGTTCGTCGGCCCGCGTGAAGACCGTCGTCGCCCTGGCGCTCGCCTGGCCCGCCACCGCCCTCTTCCTGCGCGCGTTCACCAACACCGACGTGCCCTGGTGGGACGCCTTCCCCACCGCCGCGAGCCTGGTCGGCCAGTGGCTGCTCGGCCGCAAGTACGTGGAGAACTGGCCCACCTGGGTCGCGGTGAACGTCGTCAGCGTGGGCCTCTTCGCGTACAAGGGCCTGTGGTTCACGACGGCGCTGTACCTCGTGTTCGTCGCCATGTCCTTCTCGGGCTGGCGCGCGTGGCGGCAGCTCGCGTCCGCCCGCTGACCGCCACCACACCCGCGCCATGGCCCTGACCGTCGTGCTGCTCGGTGCGGAAAGCACCGGCAAGACCACCCTCGCCAACGAACTGGGCAGAGTGCTTTCGGCCGAAGGCCGCAAGGTGGCCGTGGTGCACGAGTACCTGCGCGAATTCTGCGAACAGGCCGGCCGCACGCCCCGCCCCGAGGAGCAGGCCGCCATCGCCGCCGAGCAGGGCCGCCGCATCGACGCGGCCGCGCCGGGCCGCGACGTGGTGGTGGCCGACACGGCCGGGTTGATGGTCGCGGTCTACAGCGAGCTGCTGTTCGCCGACACCACCCTCTACCCCGACGCCCTCGACGCGCTGCGCGGCAAGCTCGTGCTCGTGACGGCCGTGGACCTGCCGTGGGTCTTCGACGGCCTCTTCCGCGACGGCCCGCACGTGCAGGAACCCGTGAACCGCCTCGTGCGCCAGGCGCTCGTGCGCGGCGGCGTCGACCACGCCATCGTCTCGGGCCAGGGCCCGCAGCGGCTCGCCTCGGCCCTGGTGGCCGTGCGGCACGCGCTGGCCGAACCGGACGCCGAGCGCGAACGCCGCGTGAACCCGCGCTGGCAGTGGTCGTGCGAACGCTGCAGCGACGGCGAATGCGAACGGCACATCCGGCTGCCGCGCTGAATTCGGGCTGGTATCGATAACCTTTCACACCCGCGGAATGCGGCGGTGCAGCACAATTCAGGGTAAACCCGCAATTCCGCTCGACGACGCCGCATGAACCCCGCCTCGCTCACCGCCACCGCCCCGCTGGACGCCCCGCACGACCGCGCGTCGTTCTGGCCCGCCGTGATCTCCCTGGGCGTCGGCGGTTTCGCCATCGGCACCGGCGAGTTCGTCATCATGGGCCTGCTGCCCGACGTGGCCACCGACCTCGGCGTGACGATCCCCCAGGCGGGTCACGTGATCAGCGCGTACGCGCTCGGCGTGGTGATCGGCGCCCCGCTGCTGGCCGTGCTGGCGGCGAACTGGTCGCGGCGGTCGCTGCTGGTCGCCCTGATGGCCTTGTTCGCCGTCGGCAACCTCGCGAGCGCCATGGCCCCGGGCTACCTGTCGCTCAACCTGCTGCGGTTCATCGCCGCCCTGCCCCACGGCACGTACTTCGGCGTCGCGGCCCTCGTGGCCGCCGCGCTCGCCCCGCCCGAGCGGCGCGCGAGCGCCGTGGGCCTCGTGATGTGCGGGCTGACCAGCGCGACCCTCGTGGGCGTGCCGCTCGCCGCGTGGCTCGGCCAGCACTTCGGCTGGCGCGCGGCCTTCGTGCTGGTGGGCGCCATCGCGGCGGTGGCCTGCGTGCTGATCTGGCGCAGCGTGCCGAAGATGCCCGCGGCCCACGGCGCGAGCCCGATGCGCGAGCTCGGGGCGCTGGCCCGCCCGCAGGTGTGGCTCACGCTCGGCATCGGCGCCATCGGCTTCGGCGGCATGTTCGCCGTGTTCAGCTACATCAAGCCGCTGCTGACCGAGGTCACCGGCCTGTCCGTCGCCGCCGTGCCGCTGGTGCTGAGCCTCTTCGGCCTCGGCATGTTCATCGGCAACCTCGTGGGCTCGCGCCTCGCCGACCGCTCGCTGAACCGCACCATCGGCGGCGTGCTGGTCTGGAACGCCGTGGTGCTCGCCGCGGTGGTGCTCACCGCGCCGCACGTGGCCGCCATCTCGCTGAACGTGTTCTTCGTGGGCACCATCGTGGCCATCGCCCCGGCCCTGCAGATCCGCCTGATGGACGTGGCCGGGGACGCGCAGACGCTCGCCGCCGCGCTGAACCATTCGGCCTTCAACCTCGCCAACGCGCTGGGCGCGTGGCTCGGCGGCGTGGCCATCAGCGCCGGCTTCGGCTGGACGTCCACCGGCTGGGTGGGCGCGCTGCTCGCCGTCGCCGGCATGGGTGTGTTCGCCGCGTCGCTGCGGGCGGCGCGTCAGCCGTAGAGGTGGTCGTCGGGCAGGCCCAGCCGTCGGCAGGCCTGCACCGCCGGGTGGCTGCGCAGCACGAGGTGGTCCAGCGCGGACCCGGCGCGCCGCACCAGCCCCTCCTGCCACGGTGACAACACGGCCGCGCCGGCCAGGTCCAGCCGGTCGCGCAGGCCGGGTGGCAGCAACGTCACCGCCGCGCCCACCAGCACGCCCTGCAGCGGCCGCAGCGCCGGCGGCAGGGCCGGCATGAACCGCATGATGCGCAGGAACTCCTGCAACACCTCCGACGGTTCGAGGTTCGGCGCCATGCGCTCCAGCAGGGCCGCCATCTCCGCGTCGGACCGAGGCACCGACAGCGCGCCATACAGCCGGGCAGCGGGTTGGCCCTCGACGTAGAAGCGATCGCGGTCGCGCACGGCGATGGGGTCGACGAAGCGGTGGTACGCCTCCAGGAAGCCAAACGACGCCGTGGCGTGCACCCAGTCGAGCAGCTTCGGGTCGGTGGCGCTGTAGGCTCGCCCGTCCGGCGCGACCCCCTGCACCTGGCCATGCCGCCGCGTCACGCCCGCGATCATCGCCTCGGTGCGCGAACGCGGCCCGTAGACCGTCATCATCGCCGCGTAGCCCGTGCGCCGCAGCCGGTCCACCGGCCGGGTGCGGAAGCTGGAGTGCAGCCACACGCCGCTGCGCACACCCGGCTCGGCCAGCTCCAGCAGCACCGCCGCCACCCCGCCGATGAACACCGACACCGGGTTCTTGAACACCCGCCACGACACCGAATCCGGGGCGGTCAGCGCCGCCTCGCCCTCCGGAAAGCGGAAGTCGTCCGGGCTGGTGCCCTCGGGTTGCAGCAGGCCCGAAAGCCCGGATTCGAACGGTCGACGCAGCAGCGACGGCAGGAATTTCGACATGTTTCTCGAAACGCGATCAGGAGGACACACGGATGCGACACGTCGCTCCGCCCCGACGGAGTGTGCCCTGCGAACGCGGTTCGTTGGAGGGCGATCTCGCGCAGTGCGGTCACCGGGCCGCGGCCCGCATCGCCTCCCGCAGCCACGCGAGGAACCGGCCGCGACGCGGGTCGTCCCCGAAGGGCGCCATCGACAGCATCACGTAGGCCGAGCCGTCCTCGAGGAAGCCGAACGGCGCGACGAGCCGGCCGTCCCGCACGTCGTCCGCCACCATCCACTCGGACCCGATGGCCACGCCCAGGCCGGCCGCCGCGGCCTGCAGGCTCAGGTAGAAGTGTTCGAAGTGCGTGGCGCCGGCCCGGGCCACCGCCTGCTTCGCCTGGCGTGTCCACTGGGGCCACGCGTCGGGCCGCGTGCGCGAATGCAGCAGCGTGACCGGACCGCCCTTCCGGAGCGCCTTCGCCAGCGCGGGCGAGCAGACGGGCCCGACACGCTCCGGCGCGATGGCCTCGGCGTGGCATCGAGGGTCCCATCGGAAGTCGTCGCGGCGCAGCGCGACGTCGATCCGGTCGCGTTCGAAGTCGACCGGTCCGCCGGCCGCCAGCAGGTGCACCTCGTGGCCCGGGTGCTGCGCGCGGAACGCCGGCAGGCGCGGGATCAGCCAGCGCATCGCCAGGGTGGGTTCGCACGACACGACCAACGGCGCCGCGAACACCGGCGCGCGGATGCGCCGCACCGCCTCGCCCAGCACGCCCATCGCCTCGCTGCACGCCTCCAGCAGGGCCGTGCCCTGCGGCGTGCGGAAGACCGCGCGGTTGCGCCGCTCGAACAGCGCGACACCGAGCGTGGCCTCGAGCTGCTTGACCTGCCGGCTCACCGCCCCGTGGGTCACGTGCAGTTCCTCGGCCGCGCGCACGAAGCTCTGCAACCGCGCCGCTGCCTCGAAGGCGCGCAGCGTGTTGAGCGGGGGCACGCGGCCCTCGAACGGTGACTTTTCCTCACGCATCCACGTGAGCATATCTCGATATTCACGAGGGAGCATCGCCGGAAGAATGCGTGCCATGAACTCACACACGCACGAACTCCTCGCGGTCGCCACGCTCACGGTGCTGGCCGTCGTCAGCCCCGGCGCCGACTTCGCGATGGTCACCCGCAACAGCCTGCTGCACGGCCGGCCCGCCGGGCTGCTGTCGGCAGTCGGCGTGGCCGCCGGCGTGCAGCTGCACGTGCTCTACACGATGCTGGGCGTGGGCCTGCTGCTGCGCGACGCGCCCGGGTGGCTCGGCGTCGTCCGCCTCGTCGGCGCGGCGTACCTCGTCTGGATGGGCTGGTCGACGTTCCGCGCGGTTCCCGCGCGCGACGACGGGCTCGCTCCGGCGCGCGCGCTCGGGCCGTGGGCCGCGCTGCGCATGGGTTTCCTCACCAACGCGCTGAACCCGAAGACCACGCTGTTCGTGGTCAGCCTCTACACGCAGGTGGTGGCCCCCGGCACCCCGGCGTGGCAACAGGCCGCGTACGGCCTGTTCATGTCGGCCGCCCACCTGGTGTGGTTCGGGATGGTGACGTTCCTGTTCTCGGACACGCGACTCCGCGCCGCGCTGCTGGCGCGCCAGCAGGCCGTCAACCGCGTGATCGGCGGCGTGCTGGTCGCCCTCGGCGTGTGGCTCGCCGCCGGTTGAGCGTCAGGTGGCCGTGCCCATCAGCGTGACCAGCACGATCACGATCCCGATGGTCAGGTTGATGGCCACCCAGCCCCGGATGGACGCGAGCGCCTCGCCGCCCGCCGGCCAGTCCGATGCGGCCACCGCGCGGCGCAGCCGAGGGTAGAGGGCGAAGCGGATGTGGCCGAAGATCAGCATCATCACGACGCCCAGGCCCACCATCACGTGCCACTCGAGCGGCATGTTGAACGGGGCGCCGGTGGCCTTCGTGGTGGAGGCCACGCGCCACAGCATCCACCCGCCACTCGCGAGGATCAGCAGGATGGCGACGGACACCGCCTGGAAGAAGCGCCCGAGCGCCATCGCCATCAGCGGCAGGCGCTGCGGCGGCGCGAGCGTCATCGCCGCGGGTCGCAGGCAGAAGTGGGCGAAGAACATGCCCCCGATCCACACCACCACGGACAGCAGGTGGACCGTCTTCAGCAGGGCGTAGGCCATTGGGGCGTTCCCGTTCAGTTGAGGGCCGTGGACCCCGGCGGCTGGTCGCGCGCGGGGATGAAGAGTTCGTCCGCGTCGATGGGGTCGAAGAGGTACTGGCGACCGCAGAAGTCGCAGCCCACCTCCACCTTGCCCTGTTCCGACAGGATGCTCTCGACCTCGTCCTGACCCAGGTTGCGCAACATGTCGGCGACACGGTCGCGCGAGCAGGTGCACGCGAAACGCGGCGCCACCGGCTCGAAGCGGCGCACGTCCTCTTCCCAGAACAGGCGGCGCAGCACGGTCTCGGCGTCGAGCGTCAGCAGTTCCTCGCTGGTGAGCGTGGCGGCCAGGTGGGCGATGCGGTTGTAGGCCTCGTCGAGGCCGATCGCGTCCTCGTTGCGCTGGCCCGCGAGGTTGCCCACGCCTTCCACGGGCAGGCGCTGGATCAGCAGGCCCGCGGCCACGTTGTCGTCGGCGGCGAGGATCAGCTTCGTGTCGAGCTGCTCCGACTGCAGCATGTAGTGCTCGAGCACCTCGCTCAGCCGCTGCAGCGGCTCGCGGTGGTCGCCGTGCAGCGCCACCACGCCCTGGTACGGCTGCTGGCCCGGCACGCGCCCCTGCGGGTCGAGCGTGATGGCGCAGCGGCCGTGGCCGCGCACGTTGACGAGGCCCTCGAGCCGCGCGTCGTCCGCCACGTCGCCCACCACCTTCGCGGTGACGCGGAAGGCGAGGTCGCTCTGCACCTCGGCCACGGCCAGCTTGACGGGGCCGTCGCCGTGGACCTGCAGCACCAGCGCGCCGTTGAAGCTGATGTTGGATTGCATCAGCACGCCGGCCGCGGCCATCTCGCCCATCAGCTGCCGCACCGGCTGCGGGAACGCATCGCCCGCCTCGGCACGACGCTTGAGCACCTCCTGCCAGCCCTCGGTGAGGCGCACCAGCATGCCGCGCACCGGCAGGCCTTCGAACAGGAACTTGTGCAACTCGCTCATGGATTCAACCGATCTTCTTCAGGCCCGTCGCGAAGCGGCGGGCGTTCGACACATAGTGGGAGGTGCCGCGGTGCATGCCCGCGATCTGCTCGGGCGTCATCGTGCGCACCACTTTCGCGGGCGAGCCCATGATCAGCGACCCGTCCGGGAACTCCTTGCCCTCGGTGACGAGCGCGCCGGCGCCCACGAGGCAGTTGCGGCCGATCTTCGCGCCGTTCAACACCACCGCCTGGATGCCGATCAGCGAACCATCGCCGATGGTGCAGCCGTGCAGCATCACCTGGTGGCCGACCGTGACGTCGTCGCCGATCACGAGCGGCACGCCGTGGTCGGCGTGCAGCACGGAGCCGTCCTGGATGTTCGAGTTGCGGCCGACGGTGAGCCGGTCGGTGTCGCCGCGCAGCACGGCGCCGAACCAGACGCTGCTGTTTTCCGCGAGCGTGACGGCGCCGATCACCTGGGCGCTGTCGGCCACCCAGGCGGTGGGGTCGATGTCGGGCGTCACGTCGTCCAGCTGGTAGATGGCCATGGTCCGTTCCGGATGCAAAAGCCATAATTCTAGGGATGAACCCGCGCGAGCGTGCCCTGAGGGTACTGACCCTGACCGATCCCGTCGACAAGGCCGCGCAGGCGCGCGCGCTGTTCGAGTCGCTGGACCCCGCCACCATCGACCCGGCCGCCGTGTTCGCCGACCCCGGCGACCTGCCCGGCCGCCCCGCGCGCCCCGTGCTGAAGGACGCCCGCGAGGTGCCGTCGCGCACCCCGTACTCCCCCGAGGGCCGGGCCGCGCTGCTGCACGCCATCGCCCACATCGAGTTCAACGCGATCAACCTCGCCCTCGACGCGGCCTTCCGCTTCCCGGACATGCCCGTCGCGTTCTACGTCGACTGGCTGCGGGTGGCGAGCGAGGAGGCCTTCCACTTCACGCTGCTGCGCGAGCACCTGCGGTCGATCGGTTCCGACTACGGCGCCTTCGACGCGCACGACGGCCTGTGGCAGATGACGCAGCGCACGGCGCACGACGTGACCGCGCGCATGGCGCTCGTGCCGCGCACGCTGGAGGCGCGCGGGCTCGACGCCACGCCGCCGCTGCAGGCCAAGTTCGCGAAGGCGGGCGACCACCGGGCGGTCGAGATCCTGTCGATCATCCTCCGCGACGAGGTGGGCCACGTGGCCATCGGCAACCAGTGGTACCGCTGGCTGTGCCGGCGCGACGGGCTCGACCCGATCGCGCACTACACGGTGCTGACCACGCGCCACGACGCGCCGAGGCTGCGCCCGCCGTTCAACGTGGACGCGCGGGCCGCCGCGGGCTTCAGCCCGGAAGAGATCGCCTACCTGACGTCGCCCCCCTGACGCGGGGTCAGGCGGCCAGCGTTTCGGCCATCAGCGCGCGTTCGTTCGCCCGGTGCGCCGGCAACCAGGCCGCCATCACGGCCTGCATCTCCGGCACGAGGCCGCGCACGGCCTGCGACAGCGCCGCGGTGGCGGGGCCGGTCAGGCGCACGAGTTCCTCGCGGGCCGCGGGCGACAGCACCTTCTTCAGGTGGCGGGCGTACTCGCCCACGAAACGGGCCTGTTCGCCGACCTGCGCGAAGGTGCGCGCGTCGAACTCGACGGGCGCCCGGTCGGGCACGAACCCGCCCGGCACGCGGTGCACGCCACGCACCATGCCTTCCGGCACGTAGTTCAGCAGTTCGAGCACCTCGTTGGGCACCAGGGCCCGGTCGGACCACAGGTGCGCCGGGCGCGGCACGTCGGCGAGCTGGTAGCGGGCCGCGAGGTCCTGCTCCAGGCCGGGCGATTCGATCCATTCGGTGACGAAGAGCGGCGCGGCGGCGGTGTCCATCCCGAGGCGTTCGCGCAGGCGGGCCACCGAGGCGCCGGTGCCGCACAGGTCCACCAGCAGCGGGCGTTCGCCGAAGGCCTCGCGGCAGTAGTCGAGGTAGCCGGCGTCGTCGCCCGAACGGGCCACGCGGGAGGTGTACCAGTAGGCGCCGGCCCGCTCGGGGCCCGTGGCCTGGTAGATGTTCTGGAGGTAGAGGCCGTCGCGCGACGAGAACAGCAGGCGGTCGTGCCCACCCTCCGCCGCGAGGTGCTGCAGGTGCAGCGCCGACAGCAGCAGCATCGGCAGGTTCAGCTCGACCTGCAGGCGGTGCAGCTCGGACGGAAGCGCGCCGCGCGGCGTCATCAGGCGGGCCGCGCGCACGGCCTGCGCGAGGTGGCCGCAGCCGGCCGCGAGCAGCAGGCGTTCGGTGAGGGTGGGCGTGGCGATGGCGGTGAGCGTGGCGCCCATGCCCGAGGCCAGCGCCTGCTGGTGGTCGGCCACGGCGTTGTCGCCGAGGTGGTCGCAGTGCACGCCGTGCGCGGCGAGCGCGCGCCACACCTCGCCGCTGCGCTTGCCGTGGCACGTGCGCACGAGGCACAGGTGCGCGGGCACGCCGGCGGCGGCGAGCATCGCGCGGATCGCGTGCTCGGGCAGGTACATGTCGGTGATCAGCACGCTGTCGGACTGCAGCCGCGCGATGTTGTCGGCGATGGGCACGACGTTGTCGACCTCGACGGCGATCTCGATCGCCTTCAGCGCGTTGGCGCCCGTCCTGTCGATGCGACCGATGCGGGCGACGTGTTCGTAGATGTCGTCGAGCGAGTAGTCGCCGCCGTCCACCGCGCGTTCGGCCGCGTAGCGCACGCGGGCGAAGCCGTCCACGCGGCTGCGCCGCTCGACCTCGAAGAAGACCGCCTCGGGCTGGATGCAGCGACGCGCGATCAGCGTGTCGAAGATGTCGAAGGAACGCATCAGGCGGCCGCGGCGACAGCGCCCAGCCACGGGAACCCGCCCGGGTGGCGCGCGCGCATCAGCGCGTTCTCGCGTTCGAGCAGGGCCATCACGGCGGCCTGCGCGTTGTCGCGGGTGCGGTAGTTGAGCGTGTAGCGGCCGCTGCAGCCGAAGTTCGGGAAGGCCTTGGCCAGCTCGGTGTAGAAGACGCGGTCCTGGCCCCAGCCGCCGTGCCAGTGGCTCGCGGTGCGGTGGGCCACGTCGGCGCGCAGCAGGTAGCAGTTGGTGTCGATCAGCTTCTCGAGCTTCGCCGACACGTGCCACGGGCCCACGCTCTGCGATTCGTCGTCGATCAGGTACTGGCCGCCCTCGCTGAACACGCGGCGCAGCGCGAACGCCCAGTCCCAGCCGTGGCGGTCGATCGACTGCAGCAGCGTGGCGACGTGGTCGGGCTCGATCCAGTTGTCCTGGTCGAGGAAGGAGACGAAATCGGTGTCGACGAGGTGCGAGAACGCCGCGTACACGCGGTGGCCGTAGAAGCCGTTGCGGCCCACGTTGACCGGCAGCACCGCGATGCGGCAGCGGCTCAGGTCCATGCCGGCCGTGGCGGCCTGGAACGGGGCGACGAACTCGGGGCCGTCGATCACGATGAAGGGGCGCACGTCCGCATGCGTCTGCGCGAGCGCGGACGCGATGCACGGCCGCACCAGCGCCGCGCCGGTGGTCGGGATGATGATGGCAACGGAGGGCATGGCGGGTCCTTCGGGATTTCAGCGATTCTTCGCCGTCCGGGCCCCGTCCGATCGGCGGAACAGCACCCTCCCCGCCCCCCAGTTCCGCCAGTGGGGTCTCCGGCGCGCCGCTAGCATGTCCGGCATTCCCAGGAGACCGCCCGCATGACGTCGTCGTCCAACCCGTTCTTTTCCGTGGTGATGGCCACCCACGCTCGGCCCGAGCTGCTGCGCCGGGCGCTGCAGTCGCTGCGCGAGCAGACCTTCCAGGACTTCGAGATCCTCCTCGTGGCCGACGCCTGGGACGCCGGCACGCCCGCCGTGGCCGCCGAGCTGATGCGCCCGCAGGACACCTTCGTCAAGCGCGCCGGCGGCCCCGGCCCCGCCGAGAGCCGCAACCTCGCGCTGAAGTTCGCCCGCGGCGACTGGGTGGTGTTCCTCGACGACGACGACACCTTCCGCCCGCACCACCTGGCCGCGCTGCACGAACGCGCCCGCCAGGGCGACGCCCAGGTGCTGTTCACCGACTGCGAGGTGATCACCGAGGACCGCACGAAACCCGGCGCGCCGCAGCTGTCGCAGCAGAACCTGTCGATCACCGGCAACGACCCGGCCGCGCTGTGGGTCAAGAACTTCATCCCGAACCACTGCCTCGCCTACCGCCGCCCGGTGCTCGAGGGCCTCACCTTCGACGACCACCTGGCCTCGCTGGAGGACTGGGACTTCCTGCTGGGCGTGTGCGCCCGCGCGATGCCGGCGCCGTTCACCGGCGGCGGCGTGGTCATGCACAAGGACTACGTGAACCCCGGGATGCGCCGCGGCACGCAGGAGACGTCGAACAACAACACCGTCGTGCTCGACTTCCTGCACATCTACCGCCGCTGGCCGGCGCCGGGCGAGGGCCTGAAGGCCGCCCGCAAGAACCTGCTCAAGGGCGTGGGGCTGGACTTCCCGGTGGAATGGTTCTGACCGCCTGAACCGTCAGCGCCCGCGCCAGAAGAGCCCGTCGAGGTCCTTCATCGTCAGCTGGCGCCACGTGGGCCGGCCGTGGTTGCACTGGTCGGAGCGTTCGGTGCGTTCCATGTCGCGCAGCAGCGCGTTCATCTCCTCCAGCGTGAGCTGGCGGTTGGCGCGCACGGCGCCGTGGCAGGCCATGGTCGACAGGATCTCGTGCTGGGCGCGTTCGATCACGGTGCTGGCGTCGTACTGGCCCAGTTCGGCGAGCACGCTGCGCGCGAGTTCGACCACGTCGCCGCCATCGAGCGCAGCCGGGCGCGAGCGCACGGCGAGCGTGGTGGCCGACAGCGCGGAGATGTCGAGGCCCAGCTTGCGCAGGTTGTCCGCCTGCGCCTCGGCGGTGGCGATCTCTTCCGCCGTGGCCGCGAAGGTGGCGGGGATCAGCAGCGGCTGCGCCTCGATGTCGGCGGCGCCCAGGCTCGACTTCAGGCGTTCGTAGACGATGCGTTCGTGCGCGGCGTGCATGTCGACGATCACGAGGCCCTGGTCGTTCTCGGCGAGCACGAACACCCCACCCACCTGCGCGAGCGCGCGACCGAGCGGCCAGTCGCCTGCGGGCAGCGGGTTGGCGACCACCGGGGCCACCGGCGCGGGCGCCTGGGCGGGCGCGCGCCACGCGGGCGGCGCCTCCTGGGCGTAGAGCACCGCGGCCTGCTGCAGGCCCAGGCCCACCTGCTGGCCCAGCGGGCGGAAGCCCTCGGACGGCGGGTTGTAGGCCACCGGCTTCGGCGTGCCACGCGCCCACATCTCGTTGGCCTCAGCCGCGAGCGCGCCCAGGGCGGCCCCGTCGTCGAGCGACGGCTGCACCGGCGTCATCGCGATGACCCCGCCGGCCTGCGGCGCGGCGAGCGCACCTTCGACGGCGCGGCGCATGGCCTGGTGCACCTCGCGCGAATCGCGGAAGCGCACCTCGATCTTGGTGGGGTGGACGTTGACGTCGACCCGGTCGGGCGCGATCTCGATGAAGAGCGCGTACGACGGCTGCCGGCCGCCGTGCAGCACGTCCTCATACGCCGAGCGGATGCCGTGGGCGATCAGCTTGTCGCGCACGTAGCGGCCGTTGACGTAGACGTACTGCTGGTCGGCCCGGGCCCGCGCGGCGGCGGGAACGCCCGCGCGGCCGGTCACACGCATGGGACCGAGCGTCATGTCGACGGGGCGGCTCTGCTCGACGAACTCGGCGCCGATCACGTCGCGCAGGCGCTGGTCGGGGTCGGCGCGGCGCCACTGCTGCACGAGCTTGCCCTCGTGCCACACGGCGAAGCCCACGTCGGGGCGCGTGAGCGCGTGGCGGCGCACGGCGTCGACGCAGTGGGCGAGTTCGGTGGCGTCGGTCTTCAGGAACTTGCGGCGGGCGGGCGTGTTGAAGAACAGCTCGCGCACCTCCACGCTCGTGCCCACGCCGCGCGCGGCGGGCGACAGTTCGCCGGAGCGGGCGTCGAGGCGCTGCGCATGCGGCGCGCCCTCGGTGCGGCTCGAGATGCTGACCTCGGCCACCGACGAGATGGCGGCGAGCGCCTCGCCCCGGAAACCCATGGTGGACACACTCTCCAGGTCGACCAGCGAGCCGATCTTGCTGGTGGCGTGGCGGCGCAGCGCCAGCGGCAGTTCGTCGGACGGGATGCCGTGGCCGTCGTCCTCGATCAGGATGGAGCGCACGCCGCCGGCGACGAGCTTGACCGTGATCTCGCGCGAGCCGGCGTCGAGCGCGTTGTCGACCAGCTCGCGCACCACCGACGCGGGCCGTTCCACCACCTCGCCGGCGGCGATCTGGCTGATCAGTTCGTCGGGAAGCTCCCGGATGGGTCGGCGGGAGGCGGGCTGGAGCACGGCGTTCATCCCGGCATTGTAGGGAACCGCCCCGCCCCGGCCACCGGATCACGGGGGAATTGCCCGAAGGCCGTCATGCAAACCCTGATAATCGCCGGCATGGAATTCGTCACGTTTCTGATCGACTTCATCCTGCACGTCGACGTGCACCTCGCGAACTTCGTCGCGACGTACGGCGCCTGGGTGTATGCACTCCTCTTCCTGATCCTCTTCGTCGAGACCGGCGTCGTCGTGATGCCGTTCCTGCCGGGCGACTCGCTGCTGTTCGTGGTGGGCGCGCTGTGCGGCGCCGGCCTGATGGACGTGTGGTTGTCCATCGGGTTGCTGACCACCGCGGCCATCCTGGGCGACCAGTGCAACTACTCCATCGGCCGCTACTTCGGCCCGAAGGTGTTCCAGTGGGAGAACTCCCGCTTCTTCAACAAGCAGGCCTTCGAGCAGGCCCACGCGTTCTACGAGAAGTACGGCGGCGCCACCATCATCGCCGCGCGTTTCATGCCCTTCCTGCGCACCTTCGTGCCGTTCGTGGGTGGCGTGGCCGAGATGACCCGCAGCAAGTTCACGCTGTTCAACGTCGTGGGCGCGGTGGTCTGGGTGGGCGGCATCGTCACGGCCGGCTACGTCTTCGGCAACTTCCCGTGGGTCAAGGCGAACCTCGACAAGATCATCTGGGCGGCGATCTTCATTCCCGGGCTGCTGGTGCTGTTCGGGGCGTGGAAGGCGAAGCGGAAGGCGGCGCAAGCCTCGGCTGCGACCGTCTGAAAGAACATCGGCCATCCCGGCGAAGGTCGGGATGGCAAATCCGGGGCGAGCGCAGCGACGCCCCGAAGCGCGGACGCGTTCGCGGGGAGGCGAAGCCGACAGATCGAGCCACACGCGAGCACGGGTCTCCCGGGCGACCCGTGGCGCCCCCTCGGGGGGCAGGAGCGAAGCGACGTGGGGGCCTAGCCTAGAGCTGCCGCGAACGCGCCAACGGCGGATTCTTCGCGAAGTACCGCTTGATCCCCGTGGCCAGCGCCTCCACCAGTTCCATCTGGTAACCCGCATCCCGCAGCTTCGCCTCCTCCTCCGGGTTCGAGATGAACGCCGTCTCGACGAGGATGGACGGGATGTCCGGCGCCTTCAGCACCGCGAAGCCGGCTTGCTCCACCTTGGCCTTGTGGAGCTTGCCCACCTTGCCGATCTGACCGAGCACCTCGCCGCCGAGCTTCATGCTGTCCTTGATCTGGGCGGACGTGCTCATGTCGAGCATGGCGCGCATCACCGTGGTGTCCTTCGCCTTGAAGTTGACGCCGCCCACGATGTCGGACGCGTTTTCCTTGCTGGCCATCCAGCGGGCCGCCGCGCTGGTGGCGCCGTTCTGGGACAGCGCGAACACCGAGGCGCCGCGCGCCTGCGGGTTCAGGAAGGCGTCGGCGTGGATGGAGACGAACAGGTCGGCCTGCACGCGGCGCGCCTTGCGCACGCGCTCGTGCAGCGGCACGAAGAAGTCGGCGTCGCGCGTGAGCATGGCCCGCATGCCCGGTTCGGCGTTGAGCTTGTCGCGCAGCTTCTTGGCCACCGACAGCACCACGTCCTTCTCGCGCAGGCCGCTCGGGCCGATGGCGCCGGGGTCCTCGCCACCGTGGCCCGGGTCGAGCGCGACGATGATCAGGCGGTCGATCTTGTCCTGCGTCATGGGCGCGGGCTTGTCGGCGATCACCGGCGGCGCGGGCACGGGGGGCGCGGCGGGGCCGGGCGGCGTGGCGGGCGGCACGGGGGGCGACGAGGGGGTCTTGCCCACGCGGCCGATGAACTCGCCCAGCGCGTCCTGCACCGCTTCGGCGGCCTTCTGCTCGGCGCTCTGCTTCTCGTTGATGAGCGCCAGCAGCGGGTCGGCCTCGTGCACCGGGTGCAGGTCGAAGACGAGGCGGTACTGGTACGCCGCGGCGGGATCGAGCGTGAAGAGCTGCGGGGCCGTGGCCTGCTTCAGGTCGAGCACGAGGCGCACCACGCGGGGCTGGTTCTGCCCCACGCGCACGCCCGCGATGTACGGGTCGTCGGCGTGCACCTTGCCCACCAGCTCGCGCAGCTTCGGGCTCAGCTCGAGGCCGTCGATGTCGATGACGAGGCGGCGCGGGTTGTCGGCCATGAAGTGCTTGACGGACAGCACGGTGTCGGACTCGAGCGTGACGCGGGTGTAGTCGTCGGCGGGCCACACGCGCACGGCCACGAGGCTCGCGCCGAACGCGAGTTCGGCCGACCCGAGCGACAGCACGACGCCGCCGAGCGCCTGGAGGGCGGCGCGGCGCTTCAAGGCAGGAGCTCCAGGCCGAGGGGGGTGCAGGCGGTGAAGGTCACGCGGCGTTCGTCTCCGTCGAGGGGCACAAGTTCCACCCGCAGGTCGGGTTCGGGCAACAGGCCCTCGGCCTTCTCGGGCCATTCGGCGAGTTTCAGGCCCTGGCTGGCGAACACGTCGCGGAAGCCCGCGTCCTCGAATTCCTGGGGGTCGTTGAAACGGTAGAAGTCGAAGTGCCAGGCGGAAAAGCCGTCCAGCGGATAGGCTTCCATCACGGCGTAGGTGGGGCTCTTGATGCGGCCGGTGACCCCGAGCGCCTGCAGCAGGTGGCGCGCGAAGGTGGTCTTGCCGGCGCCGAGCGTGCCGTGCAGCTCCACGAAGGCCCGGCGAAGCGCCGGCCGGGCCGCGAGAACGGCGGCGGCCTGCTGGCACGCGGCCTCGTCGGGCCACGTCTGGGTGCGTGTTTCTAGAATCGGCAAATGTCGGACGCCCGGAACATGGATCAGGTGGGGGACCCGGCCGCGCTGGTGGAGCAGCTGCGCGGCTGGGCGCGTTCGCTCGGATTTTCCCAGATCGGCGTGGCGGATGTGGATCTGTCCTCGGCCGAAGCAGGACTTTTGGCGTGGCTCGACAACGGCTTCCACGGTTCCATGGCCTACATGGCGACCCACGGCCTCAAGCGCGCCCGCCCCGCCGAGCTGGTGCCGGGCACCGTGCGGGTCATCACCGCCCGCATGGACTACCTGCCGCGCACGCGCGACGACGACTGGCAGGCGGTCGAGTGGGCGCACCTCGCCCGGCCGGAGAACGCGGGCGTCTCCACCTACGCCCGGGGCCGGGACTACCACAAGGTGCTGCGCAACCGGCTGCAGAAGCTCGCCGACCGCCTCGCCGACGCCGTGGGGCCGCTCGGCCACCGCGTGTTCACCGACTCGGCCCCGGTGCTGGAGGTGGAACTCGCCTCGCGCAGCGGCATCGGCTGGCGCGGCAAGCACACCCTCACGCTGCACCGCGAGGCGGGCTCGATGTTTTTCCTCGGCGAGATCTACGTGGACCTGCCGCTGCCGCTGTCGGAGCCCGTCACGTCCCACTGCGGCTCGTGTTCGGCCTGCATCGACGTGTGCCCCACGCAGGCCATCGTCGCGCCGTACCGGGTCGACGCCCGCCGCTGCATCTCGTACCTGACGATCGAACACGACGGCGCGATCCCCGAGGACCTGCGCCCGCTGATCGGCAACCGCATCTACGGCTGCGACGACTGCCAGCTGGCATGCCCCTGGAACAAGTACGCGCAACGCAGCACCCTGCCCGACTTCGACCCGCGCGCCCCGCTGCACCACCCCACGCTGCTGCAGCTGTGGGCCTGGACCGAGGCCGACTTCCTCCGCAACACCGAGGGCGGCCCCATCCGCCGCATCGGCTACGAGCGCTGGCGGCGCAACCTCGCGGTGGGCCTGGGCAACGCGCTGCGGGCCGATCCGTCGCTCGCCGACATCCGTGCCGCGATGGAAGCGGCCCGCGACGACGCCTCGCCGCTGGTGCGGGAACACATCGACTGGGCCTTGCAGGTCAGGTGACCCAGCCCAGCACCGCGATCCACCACGGGATGCTCACCATCCCGAGCAGGATCGACAGCGACACCAGCCCGGCCACGAACGCGCCGTCGCCGCCCATCCGCGCCGCGAGCACGTAGGCGCTCGACGCCGTCGGCATCGACGCGAACAGAACGAGGATCAGCCGCTGCTCGGGCGACAGCGCGAACAGCAGCGCGAGCACGATCCCGATCACCGGCAGCAGCGCGTGGCGAATCCCGATGAACGCCACCGTCAGTCCCGGCGAGGCCTTCAGCCCGCCCAGCTTCAGGCCCGCGCCGACGGCCAGCAACCCCACCGGCAGCGCGGCCACGCCGATGCGCTGCAGCGTGGTGCCCACCGCCTCGGGGAAGGTCACGCCCGCGAGGTTCGCGACGAGACCCGCCACCGTGGCGATGATGAGCGGGTTGCGCACGATCTCGCGGGCGTACGAATGCCCGCCGTGCCGCGCGAGAGGCCACACCGCGGCCACGTTGCAGATGGGCACGCCGATGGCCAGCAGCAGCGCCATCCACGCCACGCCCGTGGGGCCGCCGAGGCGTTCGGCCAGCGCCAGCGCGATGAAGGAGTTGAAGCGGAAGGCCACCTGGGCCCCGGAGGCGTGCAGCCGGGAATCCACCCCGGGCCACAGCCGCACCGCGAACGCCAGGGCGATGCCGCAGGCGAGCAGGGCGACCCCGCCCAGCGTGAGGCTCAGCGTCTGCGTGGGCTGCAGCGGGCTGCGCATCACCGAGTTGAACAGCAGAACCGGGAACAGCAGGTAGTACACCAGCTGCTCGGCGGCTTCCCACACGGGGCGGTTCAGCGCCGTCCAGCGGCACAGGCAGAACCCGCAGACGATCAGCAGGAAGTCGGGGAGCAGCAGCAGCGCGGTGGACATCGGCCCAGTGTGCCAGCGCCCGGGCTGCGTAGTTTCCACAGTCCGGAAGGCCCCGGGACACGTGCAACATGGTCCGCGACGGCTCGACCCCGGGGTCCCGCCGCATGGGCGATACTGCCCGACGACCGGCCCCGCCCGACCCTTGGCGCCCGCTGCATGGCAGGCGCCACCCACGGTTCCTCTTCCTTCGTCTTCAGGAGTTCAGCCATGCAACGTCGTACCCTCGTCGCCACCGCCGCCCTCGCCCTCGTCAGCGCCTCCGGCGCCTGGGCCCAGGGCGCCTACCCGACCAAGCCCGTGCGCCTCGTCGTGCCGTTCGCCCCCGGCGGCACCACCGACATCATCGCGCGCGTGCTCGCCGAGAAGCTGAACGGGCCGCTCGGCCAGACCGTCATCGTCGAGAACAAGGCCGGTGGCGGCGGCTCGATCGGCGCGAACGAGATCGCGCGTTCGCCGGCCGACGGCTACACGCTCGGCATCGCCACCGTGTCCACCACGGCGTCGAACCCCGCCATCAACCCGAAGATCGGCTACAACCCGATCACCGACTTCACGCAGATCATCAACGTGGCGGCCACGCCGAACGTGATCGCCGTGCACCCGAGCTTCCCGGCGAAGGACTACAAGGGCTTCATCGCCGAGCTGAAGAAGAACCCGGGCAAGTACTCGTACTCCACGTCGGGCACCGGCGGCATCGGTCACATGCAGTTCGAGCTCTACAAGAGCCTGACGAACACCTTCGTCACGCACATCCCGTACCGCGGCGCCGGCCCGGCCCTGAACGACACGGTGGCCGGCCAGGTGCCGATGATCTTCGACAACCTGCCGTCCGCCCTGCCCTTCATCAAGGACGGCCGCCTCGTCGCCATCGCCGTGGCCGCGCCGCAGCGCCTGGCCGTGCTGCCGAACGTGCCCACCTTCAAGGAAGTGGGCCTCGAGGGCGTGAACCGCATGGCCTACTACGGCATCCAGGCGCCGAAGAACCTGCCGAAGGACATCGTCGACAAGGTCTACACGGCCGTGAAGAAGACGATGGAAGACCCGTCCGTGAAGGCGCGCATCGAGGGCACCGGGTCGCTGCTCGTCGGCAACACCCCGGAGCAGTTCACGCAGCAGGTCGCCGCCGAATACGACGTCTACAAGAAGGTCGTGACCACGCAGAAGCTGAAGCTCGAGTGACGTCGGCCGCGCTGCAACGCAGCCAGGGCGCCATCGATCGTTTCATCGATGCGCTCTGGATCGAGGACGGCCTGTCGCCCAACACGCTGGCCGCCTACCGGCGCGACCTCACCCTCTACGTCCAGTGGCTCGACGCCCAGCGCGGCAAGTCGCTGGACGAGACCACCGAGACCGACCTGCGCGAACACGCCGTCGCGCACCACGCCGGCCGCAAGGCCACCAGCGCCAACCGCCGCCTGGCCGTCTTCAAGCGCTACTTCCGCTGGGCGCTGCGCGAGAACCTGCTGACCCGCGACCCCACGCTGAAGCTGCTGGCCGCCAAGCAGGCGCCCCGCGTGCCGAAGGTGCTGAGCGAGGCCCAGGTGGAGGCGCTGCTGCGCGCCCCCGACACCGCGCTGCCCCTGGGCCTGCGCGACCGCACGATGATCGAGCTGATGTACGCGAGCGGGCTGCGCGTGAGCGAACTCGTGACGCTGAAGTCCGTCCACCTCGGGCTCGACGAAGGGGTGCTGCGCGTGATGGGCAAGGGCAGCAAGGAGCGCCTGGTGCCGTTCGGCGAGGAAGCCCACGGGTGGCTGCGCCGCTACCTCGCCGAGGCGCGGGCAGAAATCCTCAAGGGCCAGGTCTCCGACGCGCTGTTCGTCACCGGCCGGGGCGGCCCCATGACGCGCCAGATGTTCTGGCAGCTCATCAAGAAATACGCCGTGCTGGCCCACGTGACGGCGCCGCTGTCGCCCCACACGCTGCGCCACGCGTTCGCCACCCACCTGCTGAACCACGGGGCCGACCTGCGGGCCGTGCAGATGCTGCTGGGGCACGCCGACATCTCCACCACGACGATCTACACCCACGTCGCCCGGGAGCGCCTGAAGGCCTTGCACGCGACACACCATCCCCGCGGCTGAACCGACCGTGTTCCAATCGTGCATGGCCACGATCAAACTGAAGAAGCCCGCCCAGTCGGGCAGCGCCCCCGAACGCGCGCCCGTGCGCGGCGTCGGATCCGGGGTGCGCAAGCCGCGCCCCACCCTCGCCCAGGCCGAAGCCCAGCGGGCCGAGCGCGACGCGCGTTACCAGGAACAGCTGCGGCAGCGCTTCGGCGACCACCCGCCCGAGAAGTTCACCCGCCGCGACGAAGGCCCCGGCGGCCGCCCGCGCCGTGACGGCCCGCCGTCGGGCCGGCCCGACGACCGCCGTCCCCCGCGCCGGGACGACGATCCGCGGCGCAACAGCGCCTTCGGAGGGGGCGACGACCGCCGCCCGCCCCGCCGCGACGAACCGGCCCGGCCGGGCTACGCCCGCGACGACCGGCGCCCGCCCGAGCGCGACGATCGCCGCCCGCCGTTCCGCGAGGACCAGCGCCGCACCACCGGTCGCGACGACCGCTACCCGCCGGCACGCGACGACCGCCGCGGCCCCGGCCCCCGCCAGGAACGCACGGCGCCGCCGGCGCCCCACGGCCCGCGTCCGTCCGGCCGCAACACCGCCTTCGGCCGCGACGACCGCCCCGCGCCGCCGCGCCGCGCCCCCCGTGCGCGGGACGACGATGACGATGACGACGACGTGGTCGTCCACGCCGAGGTGCCGGGCAGCATGCGGCTGTCCAAGCGCATGAGCGAGCTGGGCATCGCGTCGCGCCGCGAGGCCGACGAATGGATCCCGAAGGGCTGGGTGCGGGTCGACGGCCGCGTGGTCACCGAACTGGGCTCGCGCGTGCTGCCCGAGCAGCGCATCACCATCGACGCCAAGGCCCGCCACGTGCAGGCCCAGCGCGTCACCGTGCTGATCCACAAGCCCATCGGCTACGTCAGCGGCCAGGCCGAGGACGGCTACGAGCCGGCGTACGTGCTCGTGAAGCCCGAGAACCAGTGGCAGGACGACCAGTCGGGCATCCGCTTCCTGCTGTCGCACCTGCGCAGCCTGGCGCCCGCCGGCCGCCTCGACATCGACTCCACCGGCCTGCTCGTGCTCACGCAGGACGGCCGCGTCGCCAAGCAGCTGATCGGCGACGACAGCGAGATCGACAAGGAGTACCTGGTGCGCGTGAAGAGCCGCGACGGCGAACCGCTGTCGCAGCAGTCGCTCGCGCTGCTGAACCACGGCCTCGAACTCGACGGCGTGCAGCTGCGCGAGGCCAAGGTCGAATGGGTCAACGACGACCAGCTGCGCTTCGTGCTGCGCGAAGGCCGCAAGCGCCAGATCCGGCGCATGTGCGAGGCGGTGGGGCTCGAGGTGCTGGGGTTGAAGCGCGTGCGCATCGGCAAGGTCATGCTCGGTGACCTGCCGCCGGGGCAGTGGCGGTACCTGCGGCTGGACGAATCGTTCGGCTGAGGCTCCCCACCTCGGGTCACCCCGGCGAACGCCGGGGCCCACGGCCCTCACCGCGCCGTGCACGCAGTGGATCCCGGCTTTCGCCGGGATGACCGCGTCTGCTACTTGGCCACCAACTCCGGCGCCAGCGGGCTCGGCACCCGCGCCGTCGTCGTCTTCTGCCAGCCGTAGGCCAGCTTGAACAGCGTCGGTTCGGCGAACGCGCGGCCGATCATCTCGAAGGTCACCGGCTCGACCGACGTCGACGTGTCCTTCGACTTCACGAAACCGGCCGGGAAGGCCAGCGCCGGGAAGCCGGTGAACGGGCTCAGGCGGTTGTTGCTGCCCGAGTTGACGCTCGTGCTGTTGAAGCCCTGCAGCACCGGGTACACCAGCACGTCGTAGGCCATGCCCTTGCTCTGGCTCGTCGTGAAGTCGATGTTGTCGAGCGTGGCGGTCACGCGCGGGATGACGTACTCGTCGCGCGGCTTCAGGTTGCGCTGGTAGGTGGCGTTGGCTTCCTTGTTGGTGCCCGCGGTCACGTACGACTTGAAGTTCGCGACACGGTCCGGTTCCAGCGTCTCGAGCGCGGTGGCCACTTCCTCGGTGGTGCGCAGGTGGGCGTCGGCCGCCGAGCTCCACGAACTGAGGTACTCGGTGAGGTTGTCGCGGAACTCGTACGTCGACAGGCTCGAGTAGCCGGTGAGGATCGTGGTGCGGTCGGCGATGTCCACGTCCTCGACGGTGGCGCCGGCCGCCTTCATCGCCTCGAGCGCGGCGTTGAGCGTGTCGATGAAGGCCTGGTTGTTCGCGTTGGCCGTGGGGAACATGCCGCGGACCACGCCGATGCGCGCGCCCTTCAGGCCCTGCGCGTTCAACGAGGTCATGTAGGTCGCGGGCTGCATCGTCATCGACGCGTAGGCCGCGGCGGTGCTCACGAGCGGTGCGTCCCATGCCTTCGCGGTGCGCTGGCCGCTGCCGCTCGCGCTGTCGTAGCCGGCCATCGCGTCCATCACGAGCGCGCAGTCCTGCACCTGGCGGCACAGCGGGCCGGCGGTGTCCTGGCCGTGGGCCAGCGGCACGATGCCGTCCTGGCTCACGAGGCGCAGCGTGGGCCGCAGGCCGTACAGGCCTTCCACGGCCGACGGCACGCGCACCGAACCACCCGTGTCGGAGCCGAGGCCGATCATCGCGAGGTTGGTCGCGATGGAGGTGCCCGTGCCCGACGACGAACCGCCGGCGCTGTTGGCGGGGATGTACGCGTTCTTCGTCTTGCCACCCACCGACGAGCTGCCGGTGAAGCCGAAGGCGAACTCGTCCATGTTCGCCTTGCCGATGATGATGCCGCCGGCATCGCGGATCTTCTTGATCACGTAGGCGTCGTCGGGCGGCTGGTTGTTCTTCAGCGCGAGCGAGCCGGCCGTGGTCTTCATGTCGACCGTGTCGAAGTTGTCCTTCGCGAGCACGGTGACGCAGTGCATCGGGCCCACCATCTTGCCCGTCTTGAAGAAGACGCGGTCGAGCTCGTCGGCCTTCGCGAGCGCGTCGGGGTTCGTCGCGATCACGCTGTGCAGCGCGGGGCTGTCGGGGTACGCGGTGGACGCGTCGGCATCGAACGCGGCGATGCGCGCGAGGTAGCCCTGCACGACGTCGCGGCACGACACGTCACCGGTGCGCATGGCGGCATGGAAACCCTCGATGGTGGCCTCGACGAGGGGGAACGGCTTGCGGTCGGCCTTGAGCACGACGGCATCGCCCGCGGGGGTGTCGTCGTCGTTGCCGCCGCACGCGGCGAGCACGGCGGTGAAGAGGATCGTGCAGGCGAAACGGGCGGCGCGCGAGGTGGGGGAAAGATACTGCAGGGAAGTCATCGGGGGACGGTGATGAGGGGTTGGAGACGCAGCCTCTTCCGCAATCCCCGTGCCACCGCCCATGCACCGCGTGCGGGAATCCGTCCGTGGCGCGCCGCTTGCTATCGATCCCCTGTCTCCGCAGTCCCCCTCCGAGGTCTTCTCCCATGCCCCGCATCAAGCACCTGCTGGCCGCCGCCGCGATCAGCATTCCCCTCTTCTCCCTCGCGCAGGCCGCGTCCGTGCCCCCGATCGTGTCGGCCGCGAGCCTCGGCAAGACGGCCGCCGTGACCGCCCTCATCGCGAAGGGCGCCGACCCCGATGTGCGACAGGCGGACGGACGCACCGCGTTGATGCTGGCCGCCGACGCGGGCCACTACGAAACGGTGCGGGCATTGATGATCGGCGGTGCGTCGCGCGACCTGAAGGACCCGTCGGGCCGCACCGCGTTCGACTACGCGTTCGAGAAGAAGCACACCGACATCATCGCGCTGCTGCGCGACGCGTCATGACACCACGGCCTCTTCCTCTTCCGCGAGCGACCTGAGCGCCCGCAGCACGTCGCCGAAGTCGCCCGACACCATCGGGCCGATGGCCGTGTCGTCGGGGCCGTCCACCTGCGTGCGGAAGACCACGCGCGTGCCGCCGTCGCGCCTCGGTGCGAGCAGGTGGGCCACGGCGACGCGGTTGCCGTCCACCACGGTCTCGTCGGTGAAGCACAGGGTCGCGCTGACCTCGGTCAGGGTGCTGGTGACGAAGTCGCCGTCGGGCAGGCCCATGGTGAACGTGGCGCCGCGCGCGAACGCGCCGTGCAGCGCGATGGACGCGATGCCAGCGTTCCACCGCGGCCAGCCGGCCACGTCCTCGAACAACCGCCACAGGGTCTCCGCGGACGCGGAGGTCTCGATGCTCGCTTCGTGTGTCCACATGGGGGGCTCCCTTCTCCTGTCGGATCGACAGGTGGCATTGGGCGCCGGCGCTGCTGACAGCGTGTTGTCAGCAGCTCATCTCATGAAGCCGAGGTCGCGCTGGAAGTTGCGCAGGTTCGGGAACACGAGGTCCAGCGCGCTTTCGTTCGCGCCGAACCAGCGGCCGAGCGTGGCGCCCAGCTGCTCCACCGAGACCTGGGGCAGGAAGGTGCCCGAGCCCGTCTCGTCGTCGTGGTTCAGGCCCACCTGCGGGAAGCGGCCGTAGATCTCGCCACCCTTCACGGCGCCGCCGTGCACGAAGTGGTGCGCGCCCCAGCCGTGGTCGGTGCCGTCGCCGTTGGTCGCGAAGGTGCGGCCGAACTCGGACGCGGTGAACAGCGTGACCTGGTCGCGCATGCCGAGCGCGCCCAGCGCGTCGTCGAACGTGCCGATGGCGTGCGACAGCCGGGCCATCAGGTTCGCGTGCGTGGTGTTCTGCCAGTCGTGCGTGTCGAAGCCGCCGAGGCCCACGAAAAAGACCTGGCGGCGCACGCCCAGCGCCGCGCGCGCCGAGACCATGCGGGCGATGCTGCGCAGCTGGTCGGCCAGCGGATTCGCGGTCAGCGCCTTCGTCACCGGGTGCACGTACTTCGTGCCCGCGATCACCGAACCGGTCTGGTACGCGCTGTTGAACGCGGCGCCCTGGTCCACGTTGCGCTTGTTGAGCGCGGCGTACTCGCGGGCGATCAGGTTCGCCTGGTCGGCCGGCACGTTGCCCTGCGTCAGCAGCGCGCGGTAGGCGGCCGGGGCCGTGTTCGACCCGAACAGCGTGCCGGTGGTGCCCTCGATGGGCACCGCGCCGCCGTTGGAGACCTGGAACTGGTGGATGCTGTCGCCGGACAGGAACACGGCGTTGCCCGACAGCGAGATCGCCGTGAACGCGGTGTTGCCGTTGGCCGAGGCCAGCAGGTCGCCGAGGCGCCCGCCCCAGCCGGCCTGCACGCCTTCGGGCGCCAGCGCCTGCCAGGTGCTCTGCTGGTCGTTGTGCGAGCCGAGCTTGGACGGCAGCGGCTTCGAGCGCGCGCGAACCTCGGCCTTCGTCACCGGCATCACGAGCGGGCCCGCGTTCGCGACGACCGCCAGGCGGCCCTGCCCGAAGAGCGAAGCGGCCTCGCCCATGCTCGGGTGGAGCGCGAAGGTGCGGGACGCGTTCTGCGCGAAGGCCGTGAACCCCGGCGTGATGGGCAACACGCCGCCGAGCGCGGCCGGGCTGCCGGCCACCGCCGACGTGTCCGCCGGCGTGCCCGGCGCGCGCAGCGCGATGGGGTCGGCGCCGGCGCCGCGCACGGTGCTGTAGGCCTGCCACGAGGCGGTGTCGGTGGGCAGCACCATGTTCGCGCTGTCGTTGCCGCCGTGCAGGAAGAGGCACACGATGGCCTTGTAGTCGTTCGACTGCGCGGCCGCCGAGCCCATCGCCGCGAGGTTCATCGCGAAGGGCAGCGCGCCGCTGCCGGTGGCGGTGGAGATCGCCGCGGCGCGGCGCAGGAATTCACGTCGGGAGGCGTTCATCTTCGTCATTTCTGCACCACGTAGTCGGGCGAGGTCAGGGTCAGCAGCACGGCGATGCTCACGCGGTCGCGCCGTGCCGAGTCGATCGCGGCCTGGTTGCTGCCGGTCGCGGCCGGGATGGCGCGGCCGTTGATGGCGGACGTGATCAGGTTGCGCTGGGTCGTGGTCATCTGGCCGGACATCAGCAGCAGGTCGATCCGGGCCAGCAGCGCGGCGGGGTTGTCGGCCAGCGCGAGCTCGGCGGTGTAGTCGTGCTGGATGTCGCGCAGGGCCGAGTAGCCCGCCCACGCCCGCTGGTAGTTGGCGAAGGTGGCGAGGCTCACCTCGTTGGCCATCTGCCACTCGGGGGCGACGAGGCCGGCCGCCGCGGCGGCGCTGTTGGGCGGTGTGTAGTTCGGGCGGAAGAAGTTGAAGACCGACGGCGCCTTCAGCGCCTGCTGGCCCACCTGGGTGCCCGCCTCGAGTTCGTCGATGCCCACGAAGCGGCCGCTGGTGGACTTCGCGTTGAACGCCCGCATGAAGTGCGCGAGGCGCACCAGCGGCTCGCGCGGCTTGCCGTAGGCGCCGTTGGTCGGCACGTACGTGCGCGCCTCGGTGTCGAGCAGCACGGCGCGCAGCACCGCCTTCAGGTCGCCGCGCACACCCTGGCCGTTGTTGGCGAACGCCGCCGCGACCCGCGCCACGTAGGCGGGCGACGGGTTGCTGGTGACGAAGCGCTGGATCAGCTGGCGGCCGATGAACGGGCCCGTGTTGGGATGGTTGAACAGGCGGTCGAGCGCCACCTTCAGGTCGGCCTCGGCGCTGGCCGAGCCGGCGGGGATGGTCACGCCGAGGAACTTCTTCTCGCTGGTGGAGTGGTACCGGTCGTAGGGCTGCATGGGCCGCACGTCGCGGTCGGCATGGGCGTCGAGGCCCTGGAAGCGGCGGTCGGTGCGGTCGCCCACGTTGGGGCCCGCGTACCAGCTCCAGCCGGTGAAGACCTTCGCGAGGCCTTCCACGTCGGCGGACGAGTAGGTGTCGACGGGTGTCGAGCCCCTCACCGATCCGTCGGCGTTCAGTTCGTGCAGGCCGATGGAGAACAGCTGCATCGACTCGCGCGCGAAGTTCTGGTCGGCGTTGCGGCCCGTGGCCGGGTCTTCCTTCTGGTTGCGCAGCGTGCTGAGGTAGATGCCCATCATCGGGTGCGTGGCCACCGCCTGCAGCAGGTCGCGGTAGTTGCCGAAGGCGTGGGTGGCCAGCACGTCGTAGTACGAGGCCATGCCGCGCACCTTCGTCGACAGGGTCGTGTCGTTGAAGGACACCACGAAGATCTGCGACAGCGCGAAGGCCATGCGCTGGCGCAGCTGGTCGTCGCCGGCGATGGCCTGCGCCCAGAACGACTGGCGGAAGTGCACCTGCGTGAGCGAGGTGCCGCCCGACGCGAGGCCGTTGACGAAGGCGAGGTGCGAGGCCACCGGCTGGCTGAACTGGTTGTCGAGCCAGGCGGTGGGGCCGACCTCGGCCAGGCGTGCGATGCCGGACGCGGTGGGGCCGAAGGTGGCCTGCGCGAGGAAACGGGAGGCGTCGTTCGACGTGAACGCGACCGGGACGGGGGTCGGTGTCGGTGTCGGCGCGGGGGTCGGTGCGGGGGCCGGCGGTGTCGGCGCGGGCACGGGGGCGACCGGACTCGGTGCAGGCGCCGGGGACACCGAGGCGACCGGACCCGGTGCAGGCGCCGGGGCCTCCGGGGTCGGTGCGGGAACCGGGACGGGCGCGGGCGCAGCAGGTGCGGGTTCGGGCGCAGGCGCCGGCGCCGGCTCGCCGCCGGAGGTGGGCGCGGGCGCGGGCGACGGCGTGGCGCCGCCTTCAGGCGTCGGCGCCGGGACCGGAACCGGCGCGGGGGCCGGCGACCCGTCCACCGTGCCCGGCGTGGACGAGGTGGGGCCGCGGTCGGTGCCGCCCGACCCCGGTCCCGGGGCTTCGCCACCACCACCCCCGCCGCCGCCGCAGGCGACCAGCACACTCAACCACACCACACCGACGCCCGTGCGGACGCCGTTTGCCCAATACCCACGCGATGCCACAAACTGCTCCAGACCACCCCGTCGGGCCGGACGCTCTGGTTCCACCCCGTCGAGCGGGGCGGCCGGCGTTCTGGCCCGGCCGAAATTGTCGGATCAGGGACAAATTCTGAAGGGCGGATCAATGGGCGGATCCGCGCGCTGTTCCGGACGGAACTTCAGAGGTACGAGGTGATCTGCGGCGGGTTCCACCAGTTGTCGTGCAATCCGTCGCAGTAACCCACCGGCACGGCGGCCAGTTCCTCGGCGCCCACGCCGTCGAGGCACGCGACGTTGACCGACACGATGGCGCCGCCCAGCGCCGGCACGTCGGCCCGGCCGAACACGGCGAGGCCGCAGGTGGCGCAGAACAGGTGGTCGCCCGACCGCGTGTTGAAGCGGTAGCCCTTCAGCGCGTTCTCGTCGGTGAGCAGGCGGAACGCCTCGGGCTTGATCGTCGCGTTCCAGGCGCGGGTCTTCGCGCAGTACGTGCAGTTGCAGCGGGACGATCCGGCCGACAGGTCTAGGTCGGCTTCGTAGCGCACCTGGCCGCAGTGGCAGCTGCCTTGGTAGGTCTTTTTCATCGTGGGGCTCCTCGGGGTCGTGAAGGCCCCACGATAGGCACCCGCTGCTGACACCGTGTTGTCAGCAGCGGCCCCTTCACAGCCGCTGCTGCGTCTCCGGATCGAAGAGCGACGCCCGCGAGGCGTCGAAGCGCAGCGCCACCCTCTGGCCCGGCGACGGCTCGCCACCCACCGGCATCGTCACCGACAGCTGCTGGTCGAGGAACGAGAGCCACACGACGAGGTGCGAGCCCATCGGCTCCACCAGGGTGACCTGGGCGGTGGCGCCGTGGACGTGGTCCTGGTCGATGTCGAGGTGTTCCGGGCGGATGCCCAGCACCGCGCGCCGGCCCGCGACGGGCCGCTCGGCGAACGGGTAGCCCCGCAGCGGCACCGACAGCGGGCCCTTGATGAACGTGACCTCGCCGTCGGGCGTGACCTCCAGCTCGCCGTCGAGGAAGTTCATGCTGGGCGAACCCAGGAACCCCGCGACGAACATGTTGGCGGGCCGCGCGTACACGGCCTGCGGCGTGTCGATCTGCTGGATCTTGCCGTTGCGCATCACCGCGACGCGGTGCGCGAGCGTCATCGCCTCGACCTGGTCGTGGGTCACGTAGATCATCGTGTTGCCGATGTCCTGGTGCAGCTGCTTCAGCTCGCGGCGCAGCTCGCCGCGCAGCTTCGCGTCGAGGTTGGACAGCGGTTCGTCGAACAGGAACACCTTGGCCTCGCGCACGAGCGCCCGGCCGATGGCCACCCGCTGCCGCTGGCCGCCCGAGAGCTGCGACGGCTTGCGCGTGAGCAGTTCGTTCAGGTGCAGCATGTCGGCGGCACGTTCCACGCGCTGGGCGATCTCGCGCTTGGGCACGCCGTTGATGCGCAGGCCGAACGACATGTTTTTCTCGACGTTCATCGTCGGGTAGAGCGCGTACGACTGGAACACCATGCCGATGCCGCGGTCCTTCGGATCGGCCCAGGTGACGTCGCGCCCGCCGATGTCGATGCGGCCGTCGTCGGCCTCGAGCAGGCCGGCGATGGAGTGGAGCAGCGTGGACTTGCCGCAGCCGGAGGGGCCCAGCAGCACGAGGAACTCGCCCTCGTGCACCTCGAGGTCGAGGTTCTCGAGGATGGGCAAGGCGCCCATCTTGATCTGCAGTCCTTGGATGGAAACACGGGACATCGGGAATCAGCCTTTCACGGCGCCGGCCGCAATGCCGCGGACGAACCAGCGGCCGGAGACGAGGTAGATGAACAGCGGCACGAGCGAGGTGAGCACCGTGGCCGCCATGTTGACGTTGTAGAGCCGTTCGCCCGTGGTCGTGTTGATCACGTTGTTGAGCTGCACGGTCATGGGCAGGTGGTCGCGGCCGGCGAACACGAGCCCGAGGATGAAGTCGTTCCAGATGCCGGTGACCTGCATGATCACGGCCACCACGAGGATGGGCAGCGACATCGGCAGCATCAGCTGCACGAAGATGCGCCAGAACCCACCGCCGTCGATGCGCGCGGCCTTGAACAGCTCGTTCGGGATCGACGCGTAGTAGTTGCGGAACAGCAGCGTCATCACCGGCATGCCGAAGATGGTGTGGATCAGCACGATGCCAGGCAGCGTGCCGAACAGCGACATGGCCGCGAACGCACGAACGAGCGGGAACATGATCACCTGGTACGGCACGAACGCGCCCATCAGCAGGATGCCGAACAGCAGCGTGCCGCCGCGCGGTTTCCAGAACGACAGCGCGTAGCCGTTGAGCGCGCCCACCAGGATCGACAGGATGGTGCTGGGCACCACGATGGCGATCGAGTTGAAGAACCCGCCCTTGATGCCCTCGCATTGCAGCCCGGTGCACACGGTGGACCACGCCATGGCCCACGGTTCGAGCGTGACCTTGACGGGCAGCGAGAACAGGTTGCCGAGGCGGATCTCCTCCATGGGCTTCACCGACGTGATCAGCATCACGTACAGCGGGAACAGGAAGAACACCGCGCAGGTGAACAGGAACGCGTAGATGCCGATGCGCGCGGGCGTCCACGCCGAACGGCGCGGACGGACCGAGGCGCGGGCGACGTCCGGCGGGGCCAGGGGTTGGGAAGGCATCGTCGTGGTGGTCGTGTTCATCGGTGGCCTCCGTTGCGGGCGGCCCGGGCGCGAGCGTACATCCAGGGCGTGAGCAGCGCCAGCACCGTCAGCAGCAGCACGGTGGACGCGGCGGAAGCGAGGCCGATGTTGGAGCGGCCGAACAGGTTGTCCATGATGAATTTCCCGGGCACCTCGCTCGCGAGGCCGGGACCGCCCTGGGTCATCGCGACGACCACGTCGTACACCTTCACCACGCTCACCGACAGCAGCACCACGGCCGTGCCGATGGACGGGCCGAGCATGGGCAGCACGATGCTCATGTAGACGCGCCACGTGGGGATGCCGTCGATGCGGGCGGCTTTCCAGAGGCTGTCGTCGATGCCGCGCAGGCCGGCCAGCATCAGCGCCATCACGAGGCCGGCGGCCTGCCAGACGGCGGCGAGCGCGATCGCGTACATCACCTTGTCCTGGGTGGCGATCCAGTCGAACGTGAACGTCTCGAAACCGAGCGCGCGCACGGTGGACTGGATGCCCAGCTCGGGGTTCAGCACCCATTGCCAGATCAGGCCCGTCGCGACGAAGGACATCGCGTACGGGTAGAGGAACACGGTCCTGAGCACACCCTCCCCGGCCACCTTCTGGTCGATGAACACGGCCAGCAGGAACCCGAGCACGAGGCAGGCGACGATGAAGATCACGCCGAACACCACGACGTTCTCGAGCGACAGCAGCCAGCGCTCCGAGGCGAACAGGCGCGTGTACTGCGCGAGGCCCACGAAGTCGCTGGACGGGAGTGTCCGTGAACTGCTCACCGACACCCGCACCGACCAGAAGACGGTGCCGAGGTAGGCGAACAGCACGGTGGCCAGCATCGGCAGCATCGCGGCGTACACGACGCCGTGACGCAGCCAATGGCTGCCGGGGCGGGCGGCGGCGCTCAACCCTTGACGGCCGCGCCCACGGCCTTCACCGCGTCGTCCACCGATTGGTTGGTGTTCCAGAACTTCGTGACGACGTCCTGGAGCGCGCCGGCGATGTCCGGTGCGACCAGCATTTCCGGGTTGGGCAGCTGGCGCGACACGTCCTTCATCGCGGCGATGCCCTGCTGCGCGCAGATGTCCATCGACTTCGCGTCGACGTCGGTGCGGATCGGGATCGAGCCCTTCTTGTTGTTGAAGGCGACCTGCGTGGCGGGCGAGGTCATCACCGTGGCCAGCAGCTGCTGCGACTTGATGGCGGCGGCGTCGTTCGTCTTCGGGAACACGAACACGTCACCCGCGATGATGTAAGGCGCCTTCGGGCCGAACCCCGGGAAGCAGCCGAATTCCTTGCCGGCCGTCTGCTTGGCGGCCTGGAACTCGCCCTTGGCCCAGTCGCCCATGATCTGCACGCCGGCCTTGCCGGAGATCACCATCGACGTGGCGTCGTTCCAGTTGCGGTTCGGGGCGCCGGCGTCGGTGTAGTTCTTGAGCTTCTTGAACGACGCGAGCACGTTCTTGAATTCCGGCGAGGCGATGGCCTTCTGGTCGCCCTTGTAGACCTTCAGGTACAGGTCCGGGCCGCCGATGTGCGCGAGCAGCGCGTCGAAGACGATCTTCTCCTGCCACGGCTGGCCACCGAACGCGACCGGGGTGACGCCGGCGGCCTTCAGCTTGTCGAGGGTGGCGAAGAACTCGTCGGGCGTCTTCGGCTCGGCCGTGACGCCGGCCTTCGCGAACGCGGCCTTCGAGTACCAGAACCACGCGGGCATGTGGATGTTCACCGGCACGGCGTAGAAGTGGCCGTCGACCTTGATGGCCTTGAGCACCGGGCCCGGGAGGATCTTGTCCCAGTCGTTCTTCTTGGCGACCTCGTCGACGTTGTTGAGCATGCCGCCCTTGACGATGTCGAGGAACTGCTGCGACGTGTTGAACTGCGCGGCGGTGGACGGGTTGCCGCCCACGATGCGGTTGATGGCGGCGGCGCGGGCCGGCTCGCCACCGGCGATGGCGCTGTCCACCCAGGTGCCGCCGGCGGCCTTGTAGCCGTTGGCGATCTCCTGGATCGCGGCGGACTCACCGCCCGAGGTCCACCAGTGGATCACTTCGGCGCGGTTGGCCTGGGCGTGTGCGGCGCCGACGGCAAGGACGGCCAGGCAGGCGCCGATGGCCAGGGAATGCTTGCGGATCATTGTCGATCTCCTGTTGTGTCGGGGCCCTCGCCCCGGGGTGTGGTGCTCTGTTCGGGGCGCGGGATCAGCCGCGGCGTTCCGCGAGGAACCGTTTCATCGCGAGCGCGCTGTCCTTCGGGGTGCGGACCTGGGTCTGGTAGTCGACGTGGACGAGGCCGAAGCGCTTCTCGTAGCCGTACGACCACTCGAAGTTGTCCAGCAGGGACCACGCGAAGTAGCCCCGGACGTCGACGCCCTGGCGCATGGCCTGGTCGACCGCGGCCACGTGGCTGTTGAGGTAGCGCAGGCGCTGCGTGTCGGCCACGCGTCCGTCGACCGGCTTGTCGTCGCTCGCCATGCCGTTTTCGGTGATGTAGATGGGCGGCAGGCCGGGGTAGCGGTGCTTGAAGTCGAGGAGCAGGTCGCGCAGGCCGTCCGGGTACACCTCCCAGCCCATCTGCGTGCGCTCGACGTTCGGCAGGTCTTCCTCGACGTAGCCGTGCGCGCCGTCGCTGCGGATGTTCGAACGGAAGTAGTAGTTGATGCCGAGGTAGTCCATGCGCGTGGCGATTGTCGCCATGTCGCCGGCCCGCACGGGGGCTTTTACACCCGGCCACAACTCGGCCAGTTCCTCGGGGTACGTGCCCAGCAGCAGCGGGTCGAGGATCCAGGTGTTCGCGTTGGCGTACGAGAGTTCCGCGGCGCGGCGGTCCTGCGGGGAATCGCTCGCCGGCACCATCGCGCAGACGTTCGCGACGATGCCCACGGGGGCCTTGTCGTTCGCGCGCACCGCCTCGGTGGCCAGGCCGTGGCCCAGCAGCAGGTGGTGCATGGACTCGACGCCGTAGCGCACGTCCTTCAGGCCCGGCGCGTGGCGGCCGGTGGTGTGGCCGAGGTAGGCGGAGCAGTAGGGTTCGTTCAGCGTGGTCCATGCGCTGACGCGGCCGGCGAACTCGCGGCTCATCAGGTCGGCGTATTCGGCGAAGCGGGTGGCGGTCTCGCGGTTGAGCCAGCCGCCACGGTCCTGCAGGTGCTGCGGCAGGTCCCAGTGGTACAGCGTCAGGAACGACTTCATGCCGCGGCGCTCGAGGTCGTCGAGCAGGCGCTTGTAGAAGTCGAGGCCCTTCTCGTTGCGGCGGCCGTCCTCGGTCATCACGCGCGACCACGACACCGAGAAGCGGTAGCCGTCGAAGCCCAGGTCGGCCAGCATCTGCAGGTCGCTCTGCCAGCGGTGGAAGTGATCGCACGCCACGTCGCCGTTGTCGCCGTTGGCGACGGCGCCGGGCACGCGGCAGAAGGTGTCCCAGATGGACGGGTGGCGGCCGTCGGCCGTGGCGGCGCCCTCGATCTGGTACGAGGCGGTGGCCGCGCCGAAGAGGAAGTCCGGGCGGAGCATGGCCGATCCGGCCGGGGGAGAGAAGGCGAGCGAGTCGGGGGTCGTCACGTGGGGGTCACCAGGGTTGTTCGGGGCAGGCCGGCATCATCGCATGGAACCGGTTCCATGGCTGCGCATTTGACCAGCGCTTGAAACCGAATTCATCAGGGATATCCCGAGTGGCCTTCGGGCCATCTTGAGCAGGGTCTTCCGGACAGCGCAGAATCGGCAGGACGGTCATCGACCGGCCCCGGAGCGTCCATGCGTCCCTTCCGACTCCCCCTCGCGCCGCTGCTTCTGCTGGTGGTGTTCGCCGGCTGCACCGCGGAACGTTCCGTCCTCAAGGGCGATGCCATGTGCCAGCGCACGGCCGGCAGCGACGGCGGCTGCACGGCGGTGCCGTCGAGCGACGCCTACAAGGAAGAGAAGGAGCGGATCCGCGAGAACCGGTCCGGCCAATGACCCCCATGAAGAAGAAACCGTTCCTCGCACTGCTGTCCGCCGTGGTGCTCGCCGGCTGCGCCGACACCCACTGGGAGCGCGCGTTGTACGAGGGCATGCGCTCGGCCGAACGCCCCTGCCAGCGCAACACGGCCGACCGGCGCGACTGCGAGCGGCTGCCGTCCTATGACAGTTACGAACAGGAACGCCGCAGGGCCCAGGGCGCCACGCCCTGAAATCGCATTCAGGCCGGGAGCACCTCGATCGTCACCCCCGCGGCATGCAGCCGCCGCACGAGCACGTCGCCCAGCGCGCCGGCGGGGGTCAGCACACCGCCGCCCGGCGGCAGCACGTCGAGGTTGCGCACGAGTGCGAGCGCCGACTCGCAGACGAACACGGTGGTGGCCCGGTTGCCGGGGTCGCCCTTCGCCGACACGCGCGCGCGCAGCACGAGGCCCGACACGCTGCGGCCCACCAGCTCGCAGCGGAAACCGCCGCGGTCCATCTGGTCCTCCGTGGGCCCTTCCCCGGGCGCCGGCGACCACCGCGCGGCCAGGCGCCGCCCCGCCGCGAAACGCAGCGCGAAGGTCGTGGCCGCCATGCCCGCGCTCATCACCCACCCCACCAGGCCCGCGCGGGCGCCGCGGCCGAGGCGCATGTACTCGGCGTAGCGGAAGTCGCCGGCGAACGCCGGGTCGCCCCGCCCGGTGGCGAGCGCCACGGTGCGCCGCACCACGCGGGTGTTGATCGGGCCCATCAGGAACGGGCCGAGCCACGCGCGGTGGTCGTCGTCCCGGTGGGGCCCGGCCGGGTCGCGGTGCGCGTCGGCGTCGGCCGGCGCGGTGCCGGGGGGATTCAGCAGGAAGGGGTTGGAGAACGCCTCGGACTCGCCCGCGGCCATCACGTTGAGCAGCGACGCGATGGTGCCGCCGTTGAATCCGCCGCGCAGCGAAAACGCCGACGTCACGGTGCGGCACGGCTCGCCGAAACGCTCGCGGATCTCGTGGGCGAGCACCCACGTGCCGAGGTCGGACGGCACCGAATCGAAGCCGCAGCACGGCACGATGCGCGTGCCGCTCGCGCGGGCGTCGGCGTCGTGCCGGCGGATCAGGTCGCGCACCCACGGCGTCTCGCCGGTGATGTCGACGTAATGGGTGCCGTGGCGCACGCACGCGGCGACCAGTTCGCTGCCGTACAGCGCGAACGGCCCCGCCGTGCTCAGCACCACCCGGGCCTGCGACGCCAGCGCGTCGAGCGCCGCCGGATCGCCCGCGTCGGCCACGATCACGCCGGCGTTCGCGGCCCCCTCCCCCGCGGCGGAACGCGCGGCCTCGAGCTTGTCCCGGGACCGCCCGGCCAGCGCCCACCGGATGCCTTCGCCGTGGCGGGCCAGGTGGGAGACGGTCTGGCGGCCGACGAAACCACTGGCGCCGTAGAGGACGAGGTCATAGGGGCGTTCGTTCATCGAGCCATTGTGCGTCGGCGCATTCCGACAGCGAGACGGGAGGATCCCGGGTGCCGCGCGGGCCGCGGATCGACGTCAATGGAGGTTGTTGTCTCCCGAACGAGGTGCCACCGTGCTCGAAAACCTGCCCGACCTCATCGGCGTCGCGTTGCGCGACCAGCGCGCCGGCCTGGACAAGATCGCCTTCAACCAGGTGGACCTCCGCCAAGGCGCGGCGGCCTTGATCGTGACCAGCCTCGCGTTCGCCGACCACGCGCCCATCCCCGCGGAATACACCGCGGACGGCACCGGCGTGTCACCGCCCCTCGAGTGGACCGGTGTCCCGCCCCAGGCCACGGAGGTGATCGTGATCGTCGAGGATGCCGATGCCCCCACGCCACAGCCGCTGGTGCACGCGATCGTCGTGGGCCTGGAAGGAGCGGACGGCGCCCTGACTCCAGGCGCCATGCCCAGCCCCGCGCACGATGCGGACGCCGACATCACGCCGGGCCGCAATTCCTTCCTGCGTGCCGGCTGGCTGCCCCCCGACCCGCCGCCGGGCCACGGCACGCACCGCTACGTGTTCCAGGTGTTCGCGCTGGAGGCAGGCGAGCCGCTGGGAGGCACACCCGGCCGCGGGGCGGTGCTGGAAGCGATCCGCGACCGCGGGCTGGCGAGCGGTCACCTGGTGGGCACCTACACGCGGCCGGACGGCTCCGTGCCGGACGGCGACGTTGCCGTCATCCCGCCGATGCCCCTTGCGTGACGCGGCGCCGGCGGATGCGCCAGCCGACGAGCCCCAGCCCGGCGGAGGCCATCGCCAAGGCCCCGGGCTCGGGGACGGGCGAAGTGATCGGGGGCGTCCGCCACGCGGTGCTCAGCTGGGAGTTGGCCACGGCGAGCAGGCGGACCAGTTCCCCGTCAGCGGCATCGACGGAGGCCGTGAGCGTGCCCGCAAGGGAGCGCGGCCCGTAACCGCTGAAGGCGAACTCGCTGCTGTAGCTGCGCTGGGCCAGCTCGATCGACGCCATGGCGTGGGCGAACTGGAGCCCTTCCGGATCGTCGCCGATGAGCTGCACGGAAAAAGGCAGGCTCACGGTCAACCGCCCCGCCCCGGACATGAGGAAGTCGCCCATGCGGCTCGCGTCGAGCCAGTGCGTTCCGGGAGGCGCCGTACCGTCCAGCAGGGCGCTCATCTCCGACGAGGACATCGAGGCCAGCGCCGTGACGCCCGAACCGTTGAACGTCGTCGTGAGCGTGGTGTCCCAGTCCTCCACGTACGGCAAGGTGGGGTCGCAGGACGAGCCGCCCCCGGGAGAGAAGATGCAGAACGCGATCGCGCTGTCGCGGAAACCCATGCTGAACGACGCATCGATGCCGTCGTCGGGGGCGGTGTCCTGGACGGACACCACCATGCCGGACCAGTCCAGGTGCGCGTTCGCGGTCAGCGCGTGAGCCGACGGCGGAAGCAGCAACGCGGTGGCGAGCGCCGGAGCGCCCAGTCGTCGGACGAGTTGCACGATGGACATGGTTCCGGGCTCCCGTGGAAGCGCCGCTTTTCGGCGCGAAGCCATTCTCACGGCCGCGTCCGGAAAATCCCTCCCCCTAGAACGTGGGACGGCTCATGCGCCTCCGCCCACGCGTGCCGACACGAACGCCGCGCGGTCGATGTCGGAGAGTTCCACGGCCAGTTGCACGAGCCCGGGCGTGGGCGCGATTTCCTTGACGACGGCCATCAGCTGCTCGGCCAGCGCCTTCTTGACCTCGTCGGTGCGCCCGCTCATCAGCGACAGCTTCACGTGCAGGAACCCGCGGGTGTCGGTGGACGTGCCCACCTGGAACGTGTCGAAGCGGACCGCACGGCTCTTGATGACGAGTTCGTCGGCATGGCCGCCGTCGACGATGGTCTGGTTCAGGCGCAGCAGCAGCGCGGGGACGTCGAGGGGGTCGAGGTTGGCGGAGTATTCGACGGTGAGGAACGGCATGGGGAACGGCAGGGGCGGAACGAAGAGACTGCACACATTACCACCCGCCACCGTCGCCACGGCGAACGCCGGGGCCCACGCGTGCCCCGCGCGCTCCGGCCACGGTGGATCCCGGCGTTCGCCGGGATGACCCGCTGCCGTTACTTCGCGCCCATCGCCGGCAACGTCCCGATCACCTGCTGCTTCCCCTGGTCCACGCGGATCAGGAAACTCTCGCGGTCCAGGTCGCCGTTGGCGTCGAAGGACAGGTCCATCAGCACGCCCGGGACTTGCGCCGCGGAGATCTTCGCGCCGTGCAGCGATTCCGACAGCGCCTTCGAATCGAACTTGCCCAGCCGCTCCGTCATCGCCTTCACCACGTACATGCTGATGTAGCCCTTCATGCCGTTGTGTTCGCTCTTGTACTTGTACTCGCGCAGGAACCGCTCGTCGAAGGCCTTGATGCGCGGCTGCGGCGCGTCCACCGTGAGGCCCACGTGGCCCACCATGCCGTTGGCGGCGTCGCCGGCCAGTTCGATGGTCTTCTGGCTCACCGCGGTGGTCTCGCCGATCACCGGCTTCGCGTAGCCCTGCTTGCGCAACTCGCGCAGCGCGCGGGCCGATTCCTCCTCCAGCGTGTAGAGGAACAGCGCGTCGGCGTCCGACTGCTTCACGCGCAGCACCGCGGCCGAGAAGTCGACCTGCTGCGGGTCGGTGGACACGTCCACCGCGACCTTGATGCCCTGCGCCTCCAGCGCCTTCAGCATCGCGTCGTGCCCGCCCTTGCCGTAGTCGTTGTTCGTGTAGATCAGCGCGACGCTCTTCGCCTTCACCGTGTCCTTGATGTAGCGGGCCACCTTCGGCATCGACGTGAGCTGCGTGAACGACGAGCGGAAGACGTACGGGTTGCCCTGCTGCGTGATGCTCGCGGCCTCGCCGCCGGTGAAGTTCGTGACCTCGGCACGGCGGGTCTCCGCCATCGTCACGAGCATCGAGCCCGAATGCACCGGCCCCAGCACCACGTAGGCGCCGTCGTCGACGGCCTTCTGCGCGAGGGCTTTCGCCACGCCGGGGTTGGTCTGCGTGTCGACCGGCTGGTAGTCGACCTGGCGACCGAGGATGCCGCCCGCCGCGTTGATCTCCTTCACCGCGAGCTTCACGCCGTTGTTGAAGTTGGTGCCGGGCGTGGCGCCGCTGCCGGACAGTTCCATGATGCCGGCGATCTTGACGGGGCCGGACTGCGCGTGGGCGGCGAGGCCCGTGAAGGCGATCAGGGCGGCGGCGAGGGTCGTGCGAATCGTGTTCATGTGGTGTGTGTCCCCAGGGTCGTTGAAGAAGAAAGCGGATCAGGCGGACGGCAGGCCGAGGGCATCGGCCACCGCGCGCACCGCGAGCAGGTAGCCGTTGACGCCGAGCCCGCAGATGACGCCGGTGGCGGCGAGCGAGACCAGCGAATGCCGGTACGGGTCGTCGCGCTGGTGGATGTTGGTGATGTGCACCTCGACGAGCGGCTTCCTGATGAGCTTCAGCGCATCGAGCACCGGCACCGACTTGAACGAGAAGCCGGCCGGGTTGATGACCACGGCGGCGTTTTCCTCGAAGGCCTCCTGGATCCAGTCGACCAGCACGCCCTCGTGGTTGGTCTGGCGGAAGTCGCAGGCGAGGTCGAGCTGGCCGGCGAGCGCCTCGGTGCGCGCCTTCACCTCGGCGAGCGTGGTGGTGCCGTAGAGGTGGGGCTCGCGCTTGCCGAGCATGTTGAGGTTGGAGCCGTTGAGCACGAACAGCGGATGGGCCATGGGGCCTCCTGGACAGGGTTTCGATCGGTGGAAGCGATTGTTGAAACGCCGCCCGTCCCGTCGTTCCGAACTGGAATCCTGTTCTATATTGCGGAAAATGAGCACCGCACTCGATCGGGGACTGGGCATCCTCGAACACCTCGCCGGCCACCCCGACGGCCTGCCGCTGGCGTTGATCGCCGACACGCTCGACATCCCGCGCAGCGCGTGCCACCGCCTGCTGGCCGAGCTGTGCGGCCGCGGCTACGTGCGCCAGCTGCGCACGCAGGGCGAATACGTCCTGACCACGAAGATCGCGTCGCTGGGCCTCGGTTTCCTCAGCAGCTCGGGCATCGTCGACATCGCGCAACCGCTGATCGAGCGGCTGGCCGACCTGTCGGGCGAGCTGGTGCGGCTGTCGATCATCGACGTGAACCGCCTCACGTGGGTCGCCAAGGCCGAGGGGGGCCGCAAGGGCTTCCGCTACGACCCGGACATGGGCATGGACGCGCGCCTGTCGTGCACGTCGTCGGGCCACGCGTGGATGCTGACGCTCACCGACGAGGAAGCAATGGCGCTCGTGTCGGCACAGGGCTTCGGGTCACCGAAGGAATTCGGCCCGAAGGCGCCCACCACCGTGAAGGCGCTGCTCGGGTTCCTGCACGCCGCGCGCGTGCGCGGCTACGCGATGATCGACGAGGTGTTCGCGCCGGGCATGTCCGCGGTGGCCGCGCCCGTGCGGCGCAGCGGGCGGCCGGCCATCGGCGTGATCAGCATCGCGGGGCCGCGGCAGCGGCTGACGCCGGAGCGCATCCAGTTGCTGGCGCCGGCGCTGTTGGCGGCCACCGAGGAACTCGCGGCGACGAGCAGCGCGTCGGGGTTGTTCTCGAAGCCGCCGCTGGGCAAGGCCTAGAAATCGAACGGCTTTCTATCCAGTAGGCAGTCGATGAACGCACCGAGGACGGCGGGTCGATGCTGCCGGCTCGGGTAGTAGAGAAACAGGCCCGGGCGTGAGATCGACCAGTCCGAGAGGACCTGGACCAGCCGTCCCTGCGCCAGGAGCTCACCCACGCCGTCCTGCTCGAAGTGGTAGGCGATGCCAAGACCGTTCACCGCGGCAGCCACGCCGATGTCGGCGTGGTTCGTGACGACGGGTCCGCTCACCGCGACCTCGACCCGCTTGCCCCTTTTCTCGAATTCCCAGCGGTAGTGGCGGCCGTCCATCTGGAGCCGCCAGTTGACGCAGGCGTGGTTGTGCAGATCGGCGGGTGTCCTGGGGATGCCGCGACGCGCGAGGTATTCGGGAGACGCCACGACCATCATGTTCAAGTCCGGCGTGAGGCGGACGGCCACCATGTCCTTCTCGAGTTGTCCGCCCACGCGGATGCCCGCGTCGAAACGGCCCGCGACGATGTCCGCCAGCGCGTCGTCGACCACGATGTCGAGAACCACATCTGGGTGTGCTTCATGGAAGCGTGAAAGCCGGGGAGCAATCAAAGTCCTCGCCGCGATCCCGAGCGTGTTGATGCGGAGCGTGCCACTCATCTGTCCCGCGGCCTCGCTGGCTTCGGCCACCGCGGCGTCCATCTCTCGAAACAGCGGCGCCACGCGCCTGTAGAGCAGCTCACCACTGGCCGACGGCGCGACGCTTCTGGTCGTGCGGTTCAGCAGACGCGCGCCGATTCGGCGTTCGAGTTGCCGGATGGTCTGGCTCAGTGCCGAAGGCGACAGCCCCAGATGTTCCGCGGCCCGGGCAAAGCTCGCGCGCTCAACCACCGCCGCGAAGGCTTTCAGCTCGGAGAATTCGGCGCCACGCATTGTGTATTCCCTCCTTCACAACCCATCCGAATTCTAGGTGATTCACTACATTCAACCCGGCGGGCATTCTTGGGCCTTCACCCACCCCATGGAGCCATCACATGAATGCTTTCACCCTTCCTGAGCCCATCGCCGCGTACTTCGCGGCCGAGCACAAGCCCGAGGCCCTGGCGCATTGCTTCACGGCGCACGCCATCCTGAAGGACGACGGCCACACCCACACGGGCATCGACGCCATCAAGGCCTTCATGGCCGAGGCCTCGGCTCGATACAGCGCGACGAGCGTGCCGTTCGCCATCGAGCGGGAGGACGCGTTTCAGCTCGTGCGCGCCCACGTCAGCGGTAACTTCCCCGGCAGCCCGATCGATCTGTCCTACCGCTTTCGCCTCGAGCGCGGCCTGATCGCCAGCCTGGAGATCACGGCATGAGCTTCGACCTTCAGCTGAGCGGCCTGCGAGCCGTGGTGACCGGCGGCACGATGGGCCTGGGCGCCGCCGTCGTGAAAGCCCTCGCGGAGGCAGGCGCCCGGGTGGCGACATCGGCGCGCACCGTGCCGACGCAACCGTTGGAGGGGGTCACCTACGTGGCCGCCGACCTCTCGACGGCGGAAGGCACGGATGATCTTGCCCGGCGCATCCTGCAGGATTGGGGCGGCGTCGACATCCTGATCAACGTGCTCGGCGGCTCGAAGACGCCCGGTGGCGGTTTCGCGGCGATCAGTGATGACCACTGGTTCGCCGAGCTGAACCTGAACCTGATGCCTGCCGTCCGCCTGGACCGTGCACTGCTGCCATCGATGCTGGCTCAGGGCTCGGGTGTCGTCATCCACGTCAGTTCCATCCAGCGCGTGCTGCCCCTGCCCGACTCGACGACCGCCTACGCGGCCGCCAAGGGCGCCCTCACGACCTACAGCAAATCGCTGGCCAGGGAGGTGACGCCCAAGGGGGTTCGTGTGCTGAGCGTCGCGCCGGGCTGGATCGAGACCGAGGCGTCCGTCGCGTTCGCGGAGCGGATGGCCGCGGACGCCGGAACGGACTACGAAGGCGGCAAGAAGATCGTCATGGACTGGCTGGGCGGCATTCCGGTGGGCCGCCCCGCTCGACCGCAGGAGGTCGCTGATCTGATCGCCTTCCTGGCGTCCCCGCGGTCGGCTTCGATCGCAGGGGCCGAGTATCGAATCGACGGGGGCACTGTTCCCACCTTGTAGCCGGCGGACACGCCCTAGTTGAGGCCCGACCACCACCGGTGCAACACCTGCACCGCCTCGGCCACGTCCCCGGTGTTGGACACCACGAGCGACGCCTCGCTGTCCGGCGTCTCCCGCGCCAGCCGCGCCGCCACGGCCTCGGCGCCCTCGCGGCCACGGCCCGCGAGGCGCCGTGCCAGCACCTCCGGCGGCGCCGTCACCTCCACCACGTGCGCGTCCGGCGCGCGACGGCGCAGCTGCGGCAGGTGCCCCCGCGACCCGTTCATCACCACCCACCGGCCCTCGGCCAGCGGTGCCAGCGACGAACGCCGCACGCCATAGTGCAGGCCGTGCGCGGACCACCAGAAGGCCAGTTCGCCGGACAGGCTCATGCGGGCGAACGCGGGCTCGTCGATGGGCTCGTGGTTCTCGCCGTGTGGATCGGCCGGGCGTGTGATCACGCGGCGCACCTGCACCGGCGCGTCCGCCTCGGGAAGCTGCCGGCGCCAGGCCTGCAGCACGCTGTCCTTGCCCGCGCCCGACGGGCCCACGACGACGATCAGGCGTTCGCTGTGCGGCACGATGAACGTCATGCCGCTCCCCCGATCGCGAAGCGCCGCTCGACGTGGAACGGCGCGCCGGGCGCGGGTTCCACCACCCAGGCGAGTTCGCCCGGGCCCATCGGTTCCGCCAGGGCATCGGCGAAATGCAGGCGGGCCGCCTCGGCGAGCGACCGGCGCAGCGCCGGGTCGGTCGTTTCGTCGGACAGGGTCAGGTGCATCGTCCAGCGATGGAAGAGGTGCGGATAGCCCCAGGTGTCGTACAGCTGCACCTGCTCGGCGTCGAGGCCGGCGATGCGGCGCGTGCGCTCGGCCGCGTCGGGCCGCTCGCGGAACACGTCGAGTTCCTTCACGCACGCGGTGGCCAGCGCGTCGAACGCCGCGGGCAACGGCGCCGTGGGGCACAGCGCCATGAAGTCGCGCAGCCAGGTCACCTCGAACGGCGGCAATGCCACGGGCGAGTGCGCCTTCGCGAGCGAGGCCAGCGCCTGCGCGAAACCGGCGGTGGAACCGCGCAGCCGCATCGGCGCCTTCACCGTGGCATGGAAGCCGTAGCGCGTGGCCGAGGCGCGATGGTCGCCGCGGCCGAGCCACGAGACCCCCGCGGCCCACAGCGGATGGTCCTCGCGCGGCACCCAGTACACCGCGTGCCGCGCCGTCACGAGACCTCTCCGTCCGACTCCACCGTCAGCTGCACCGCATCGGCGGCGAACAGCGTGGTGGCGGCTTCCACGGGGTTGCCGTCGAGGTCGGCGTTGACGTACTGCACGACGAGCACCGGCTGCGTGACCGGCCGGGCCAGCGCGTCGGCCTCGGCGGGCGTGGGCAGGCGCGTGGAGATGGTGCTGCGCACCCGCACGTAGTCGAGCACGCCCAGCTGCTTGAGCGCCTGGGTGATGACCCCGCCTTCCTTGAACGCGTCCGCCATGCCGGACAGGCGCGGGCACGGGTAGGCCGCCGTGCAGATGCCCACGGGCCGGCCGCGGATGGAGGCGCGCGTGTGGAGGATCTCCACCTCGCTGCCCGCCGGCACCTTCAGCGGCCCGGCCCACTCGCCGGCCTTCGCGCGTTCGTGCGACAGCAGCTCGCGTTTCGCGCGTTCGCCCGCCTGCGCGACGTTCTCGCTCATGCGGGTGCGCCGCTGCAGCGCGTAGTCGAGCACCAGCTCGCGCACGTAGGTGCCGCTGCCGTGCACCACGCGCAGGTGCCCCTCGCGCACCAGCGCCTGCACCGCCTGGCGCAGCGTGTGGCGGTTGACCTCGAAGCGCGCGGCGAGCGTCGCCTCGTTGGGCAGCCGTTCGCCGGGACCGATGCGGCCCGAGACGATGTCGTCGCGCAACGCGGTGGCGATGGCCTCCCACCGCCGTCCGCGTGGTGCGTCGGCCTGGGCTTCCGGGGACGGGTCGACTTCGGTATTTCGGTTCATGGTCAAGAAATTGTCATCGACGACTCGGATACTGCGTGCAATGATAAAGTCATCTAGATGACATCGTGATGAACCGGGATGCCATGAACAACCCTTCCGACACCTCCCCCCGCCGCGCCTGGCTGTCGCTGCTGGCCCAGGCCCCGCGCGACCTGCTCGCCACCCACGCCGCGCCGGTGATCGCCGACCACCACTTCGAGTGGCTGCGCCGTCCCGAGACGGGCCTCACCATGGTCCGCGCCCGCATCGCCAACGGCGGCGACCGCTTCAACGTGGGCGAGGCCACCGTCACGCGCTGCGTCGTCACGCACCGCCCCGCGAACGGCCCGGCCACCGTCGGCGTCGGCTGGGTGCTGGGTCGCGACGAGGCCCGCGCCGAATGGGTCGCCTCGCTCGACGCGCTGCTGCAGGTGCCCGCGCTGCACCCGGTGCTGTCGAAGGCCGTGCTCGCACCGCTGGCGGAGGCGCTCGCGGCACGCCGCGCGGCCGATTCCGCCCGCGCCGACACCAGCCGCGTCCAGTTCTTCACGCTCCAGCCGGAGGCTTCCTGATGAACACGTCCTCCCTCGCCGACCTCGCCCCGGGCCTGGCCGACCCCGTCCACGACGCGCAGCGGGTGTTCCGCCGGCTGCTCGACGCGATGTCCCGCCCCGGCCGACTGCAGTCCCTGGGCGCGGGTGTCGTCCACGTCAACCCGCCGCAGGGCCTGGGCGCCGCCACGGCGGCCGTGCTGCTCACGGTGGCCGACCCCGACCTGCGCGTCTGGTTCTCCCCGAACGACCACACCGAGGCGCAGACCGCCTGGCTGCGCTTCCACACCGGCGCACGCATCGTCGAGACCGCGGGCGAGGCCGACTGGCTCGTGCTCTCCGCGAACGACGCCCGGCCGACCGTGTGGTCGGAAGCGGGCATCGGCACCGACGAGGCGCCGCACACGTCGGCCACGCTGCTGCTGGAAGTGCCGTCGCTCGCCGCCGCCCCCGGCCTGCACCTCACCGGCCCCGGCATCGAGCACCGGCACTCGCTCGACGTGGGTGGTGTCGACACCGACTTCTGGGAGGAACGCCGCGCCCGCGAGCACCACTTCCCGCGTGGCGCCGACCTCGTGCTCACGTGCGGCCCGCTGCTCGCCGCCCTGCCCCGTTCCACCCGCATCGCCCTGGAGGACTGACCCGTGTACATCGCCGTCAAGGGAGGAGAGGCCGCGATCGCCGCGTCGTGGCGCCTGCTCGACGAAGCCCGCCGGGGCGACCCCGCGCTGCGCGAGCTCGAAGTGGCGCAGATCCGCGAACAGCTCGGCCTGCTGGTCGACCGCGTGATGGCCGAGGGTTCGCTGTACGACCCCGAACTCGCCGCGCTCGCGCTGAAGCAGGCCCGCGGCGACGCCATCGAGGCCGCGTTCCTGATCCGCGCCTACCGCACCACGCTGCCGCGGTTCGGGTTCACCGAGCCGGTGGACACCGACCGCATGCGCGTCGCGCGCCGCATCTCCGCCATCTTCAAGGACCTGCCGGGTGGCCAGCTGCTCGGCCCCACCTTCGACTACACGCAGCGCCTCCTCGACTTCCGGCTGCTGGAGACCGGCGCCGACGTCGCGCCCACGTCGCCCGCGCCGATGGACGCACCACCCGCCGTGGCGCCGGCGATGCGCCACCTGGCCGACGAAGGCCTCGTCGAACCGGCCGTGCCGTCCGAGGGCGACCCCGAGCCCGCCGACATCACGCGCAACCCGCCCGCGTACCCGATGCCGCGCGCCGCCCGCCTGCAGATGCTGTCGCGGGCCGACGAGGGCTGGCTGCTGGGCCTCGCGTACTCCACGCAGCGCGGCTACGCCACCACGCACCCGTTCGCGGGCGAGGTGCGCTTCGGCCACGTCGCGGTGGAGGTGGTGCCCGACGAGCTGGGCTTCCCCATCGAGATCGGCGAGATCGAGCTCACCGAATGCCAGATGGTCAACCAGTTCGTGGGCAGCGCCAACGTGCCGCCGCAGTTCACGCGCGGCCACGGCGTCGCGTTCGGCCACGGCGAGCGCCGCGCGATGGCGATGTCGCTCGTCGACCGCGTGCTGCGGGCCGGCGAGTTCGACGAGGACGTCACGAGCCCCGCGCAGCAGCAGGAGTTCGCGCTGCCGCACGGCGACAACATCGAGGCCTCCGGTTTCGTGCAGCACCTGAAGCTGCCCCACTACGTCACGTTCGAATCGGAGCTGCACATGGTGCGCACGCTGCGTTCGGCCCAGGAAAGCGCCAACCCATGAACGCCGGCTACAACTTCGCCTACCTCGACGAGGGCACCAAGCGCATGATCCGCCGCGCGCTGCTGAAGGCCGTGGCCGTGCCCGGCTGCCAGGTGCCGTTCGGCTCGCGCGAGATGCCGCTCGCCTACGGCTGGGGCACCGGCGGCATCCAGGTCACCGCGGCCGTGCTGGGCAGCAACGACGTGCTCAAGGTGATCGACCAGGGTTCGGACGACACCACCAACGCCGTCAACATCCGCCACTTCTTCAGCCGCACGACGGGCGTCGCCACCACCGAACGCACCCGCGAGGCCACGGTCATCCAGACGCGCCACCGCATCCCCGAGGCGCCGCTCACCGAGGACCAGGTGCTCGTGTACCAGGTGCCGCAGCCCGAGCCGCTGTACCAGCTCGAGCCGCGCCGCGCCGAGGCCACGCGCCTGCACGCGTACCGCGAGTACGGCCTGATGCACGTGAAGCTCTACGAGGACCTGACCCACTGGGGCCGCCTCGACAGCAGCTACGACCACCCGGTGCTGGTGCACGGCCGCTACGTGATGTCGCCCTCGCCCATCCCGAGCTTCGACAATCCGAAGATGCACCGCAACCCCGCGCTGCAGCTGTTCGGCGCCGGCCGCGAGAAGCGCCTGTACGCCGTGCCGCCGTACACCGACGTGAAGAGCCTCGACTTCGAGGACCATCCGTTCGAGATCCCGATGCCCGAACACGCCTGCGCGCTGTGCGGCAGCACCACGTCCTGGCTCGACGAGGTGCCCACCTCCGACGGCGCCCCCTTCCACACCTGTTCGGACACCGACCACTGCCGCGAGCAGCGCGAGGCGGCCGAAGGAGCCCGTCCATGACCGCCCCCGAGATCACCGTGCGCGAAGCGACCGCGCGCGACGTGCCGAACCTGCTGATGCTGTACGAGACCTCCGGCATCGACCGGCCCGGCGAGAACGACCCCGCGCAGGCCGCCACGCACTGGTCGGCGCTGCGCAAGGCGGGCGCCCACGTGCTCGTCGCGGAGACCGCCGACGGCCAGGCCCTCGGCACCCTCACCCTCTTCGTGCTGCCGCTGCTGGCCCACCGCACCGCGCCCGCCGCGCTGGTGGAGGACGTGGCCGTGCACCCGTCGGCCCAGGGCAAGGGCGTCGGCCGCCGGCTGGTCCACGAGGCGATGGAAATCGCGTCGGCCGCGGGCTGCTACAAGCTCGCGCTGTCGTCGAACGAGAAGCGCGAGGCCGCGCACGCCTTCTACGACAACCTCGGTTTCCAGCGCCACGGCTTCAGCTTCGTGGTGCCGCTCGGAGGCGCACGATGACGAACGAACCCCTGCTGCGCGTGGACGCGCTCAGCCACCGCTTCGCCAGCGCCGGCACCCGCTGGGCCGTGCGCGACGCGGCGCTGTCCCTGTACCCCGGCGAGGTGGTCGCCATCGTCGGCGAGTCCGGCTCGGGCAAGAGCACGCTGCTCAACTGCATCGCCGGCCGCATCGCCCCGCTCGAGGGCCAGGTGCTGTATCGCACGGCCGACGGCCGCAAGGTCGACGTGCACGGCCTGCCCGAACGCGAACGCCGCGAACTCGCCCGCACCGAATGGGGCTTCGTCGAGCAGCACGCCGCCGAAGGCCTGCGCATGAACGTGAGCGCCGGCGCCAACGTCAGCGAGCGGCTGATGGCCCTGGGCCAGCGCCACCACGGCCGGCTGCACGCGAGCGCCCGCGAATGGATGGAACGGGTCGAGCTGGACCCGTCGCGCGTGGACGACAGCCCGCGCGCGTTTTCGGGCGGCATGCGACAGCGCCTGCAGATCGCGCGCAACCTCGTGACCCGCCCGCGCCTCGTGCTGATGGACGAACCCACGTCGGGCCTCGACGTGTCGGTGCAGGCCCGCCTGCTCGACCTCGTGCGCGTGCTGGTGGCCCGCATGCACCTGTGCGCGCTCGTCGTCACCCACGACCTCGGCGTGGCACGGCTGCTCGCGCACCGCACGCTCGTGATGCAGCAGGGCCGCATCGTCGAGCAGGGCCTGACCGACCGGGTGCTCGACGACCCCCAGCATCCGTACACTCAACTCCTCGTCTCCTCGGTGGTGATGCCATGACGAACCCCGTGCTGCGCGTGCGCGACCTGCGCAAGACCTTCACGCTGCACCTGCGCGACAGCCTGCGCCTGCCGGTGCTGCAGGGCGTGTCCCTCGACGTCGGCGCCAGCGAGTGCGTGGCGCTCGTGGGTCCGTCGGGCCAGGGCAAGTCCACGCTGATGAAATGCCTGCACGGCAGCTACGGCGCCGACAGCGGCGAGGTGCTGCTGGCCCGCGACAACGGGTCCACCCTCGACCTCGCCACCGCGTCCCCGCAGGAGGTGATCCAGGTGCGCCGCCGCGAGATGGCGTACGTGAGCCAGTTCCTGCGCGTGGTGCCGCGCGTGCCCGCCATCGACGTGGTGGCCGAGCGCCGCGTGGACGCCGACCCCGCGGCGAACACGATGGACGACACCGCCCACGCGGACGCCCTCGCCCGCGCCCGCGACGAGGCCCGCTCGCTGTTCGCCCGCCTGAACGTGCCCGCCGGCCTGTGGGACCTGCCGCCGGCCACGTTCTCGGGCGGCGAGCAGCAGCGGGTCAACATCGCCCGCGGCTTCATCCAGCCCGCCACCCTGCTGCTGCTCGACGAACCCACCGCCTCGCTGGACGCCACGAACCGCCGCGTCGTCGTCCAGCTGATCGAGGAGGCCAAGGCCCGCGGCACCGCCGTCGTGGGCATCTTCCACGACGAGGAAGTGCGCGACGCCGTCGCCACCCGTTGCATCCACGTGAGACACGACGCATGACCACCCCGAACGAACTCCTGCTGAACAACGCCCGCCTCGTGCTCGGCAACGAGGTGATCAGCGGCCACGTGCTGCTGCGCGACGGCCTCGTCGCCGAGATCGGCCACGGCACGAGCGGGGCGACAGGCGCCGTCGATCTGCGCGGCGACCTGCTGCTGCCCGGCCTCGTCGAGGTGCACACCGACAACCTCGAGCGCCACGTGATGCCGCGCCCGAAGGTGTACTTCCCGATGCAGGCGGCCGTGCAGTCGCACGACGCCGAGATCGCCGCGGCCGGCATCACCACGGTGCTCGACGCCATCGGCGTGGGCGACCCGTACGGCGATGGCTTCCGCTCGCGCGACCAGAGCGCGCTGCTCGACGTGCTCGACCGGCTGGAGGCCGCCGGCGCGCTGCGGGCCGACCACCTGATCCACGTACGCTGCGAGCTGCCGGCCCCGAACGCGCAGTCGCTGTTCGAGCCCTTCGCGCGCCACGCGCGGCTGCGCCTGATCTCGCTGATGGACCACACCCCCGGCCAGCGCCAGTGGACCGACGTCGAACACGCCCGCATCTACTACACCGGCAAGAAGGGCTGGACCGACGCCCGCTTCGACGAGGAGGTGCGCATCGCCCCCGAACGCCAGGCGAAGTACGCCGTGCCCAACCGCGCGTGGTTCACCGCCTTCGCGAAGGACCACGGCGTGGCGCTGGCAACGCACGACGACACCACGCTCGCCCACGTCGACGAGGCCCACGGGCTCGGCGCGACGATGAGCGAGTTCCCCACCACGATGGACGCCGCTCGCCACGCGCGGTCGCTCGGCCTGTCCACCGTGGCCGGCGCGCCGAACGTCGTGCGCGGCGGTTCGCACTCGGGCAACGTCGCGGCGCTCGACCTCGCGAAGGCCGGCGTGCTGGACGCGCTGTCGTCCGACTACGTGCCCTCGAGCCTCATGCAGGCCGCGTGGAAGCTGCAGCAGGACGCCGGCTTCTCGCTGCCCGAGGCGGTGAAGGTCGTGAGCCGCGCCCCGGCCCTCGCCTGCGGCCTGCACGACCGCGGCGAGATCGCCGTGGGCCTGAAGGCCGACGTGGTGCGGGTGGTCGAGGTAGGGGGTCTGCCGACCGTGCGCGAGGTGTATCGTGCCGGCCGGAGGATCACATGACCGGAACACCCTGGAACGACACCACCCACGACGTCGGCACGGTGGAGGGCCTGCGGGCCCTCTACGGGATGCCGGCCGGCGCGTCCGTGAAGAAGGAAGCCGACCACGTCCATCCGATGTACCGGCCCTTCATCGAGGCGTCGCCGTGGCTCGCGATCGCGACGCTCGGCCCCCACGGGCTCGACACGTCGCCGCGGGGTGACGCGCCGGGCTTCGTCGAGGTCGCCGACGACCACACGCTGCTGCTGCCCGACCGGCGCGGCAACAACCGCATCGACACGCTGCGCAACATCGCGCACGACCCGCGGGTGTCCCTGCTGTTCCTGGTGCCGGGCCACAACGAGACCCTTCGAGTGCTGGGCACCGCACGCATCTCGGTGCATCCCGACCTGCTCGCGCGGTTCGAGGTGGACGGCAAGCCGCCGCGTTCGGTGATGGTGATCTCCGTCGGCAAGGTGTTCTTCCAGTGCGGACGGGCGGTGCTGCGGTCCGGGCTGTGGAACCCGGCGCGCCATGTGCGCGAGGGCGCGATGCCCACGGCCGGCAGCGTGCTGGAAGTGCTCACCGCGAGGGAGATCGACGGCGCGGCGTACGACGCGGCGCTGCCCGAGCGGCAGCGCACCACGCTCTACTGATCGGCGGTCTGCACCAGGCAGGCCAGGGCCCGGTCCAGCAGCACCTGCGGGCTGCGGTCGCGGGGTTCGCTCACCGCGATGCCCAGCGCACCGCCGTCGGTCTCGGGCAGGCGCCGAAGGCGGGCGGCCACGAGGTCGGTCACGCGCACCGCGTCCGCCGCGGTTTCGAAACCATCGAACAGCACGGCCACGGTGCCGTCGTCCCGGCGGGTGACCACGTCGGTGTCGCGCAGCACGCGCCGGCAGGCCGCGGCGCCCGCGGCATCCGCCGTCAGGACCAGCACCGCCACCGTGCCGGTTTCGCGGCGGGCGGCCGCCAGCGCACGGCGGAGGCGGTTCTCGAACGCCGTCGGGGTGGCGAAGTCGGAGGCGGGTTCCCACCAGGCGGCCAGTCCGACCGGCGCGTCGGGGAGCTGCTTGTGGAGGGCCGGCGAAGAGGCGATCTGCATGGGGGTACGGCGTTGGCGATCGGTGGAGGGCGATCCCTACAGCATGCCTGTTCGCTCCCCGAAGCGGGCGTCGGTTCGCGCCGCGTCGGCTTGTAGGTGAATGCCTCACACCCCGGCGTTCGCCGGGCAGCGTCAGCGGGACGTCCGCACCTCGTCCAGCACGGCGAGGTAGTAGTCCAGCGACGGCACGTCGCGCCCGGGCTCTTTCGCCGCGTCGTCCCAGCGCCGCAGCAGCAGCGCGTCCCCCGCGTAGGGCTGCCGCTGGAAGGCCGCGGCCTCCGCCGCGGACATCGGCCCGCCCTGCAGCGCGAGCGAATGCACCGAGGCCGGCGACAGCGCCGCCGCGTACACCGCGTCGAAGGTGACGAGGCAGCGCTTGGCCTCGACGTGCAGCCGCACGGGCTCCACGACGGACGGCGGGAACCAGGCCGACAGGAACGGCACGGCGCGGTGTTCGTGCCGGTCGTCCACGTCGTCGGGCAGTTGCTCGAAGAAGTGGCCGATGTCGTGCAGCAGCGCGGCCGCGACGAGCGTGGACGGGGCGTGCGCCCACTCGGCGAGCTGGGCGCACTGCAGCGCGTGCTGCAGCGCGGTGACCGGCTCGCTGCGCGCGCCGTCGTAGACCACGTCGCCGTGCGCCGCGAACAGCTGCCCGATGCGTTCGACCGCGTCCATCACACGAGCCGCTTGCGCAACTGGGCCGAGGCCATGTCGATCAGCGAGACGGTGACCATCAGCATCAGCAGCACCGCGGCGGTCTCGGCGTACTGGAAGCCGCGGATGACTTCCCACAGCACCATGCCGATGCCGCCCGCGCCCACCATGCCCACGACCGACGCCGAACGCACGTTGGACTCGAACCGGTACAGCGCGAACGAGATCCAGAGCGGCATCACCTGCGGCAGCACACCGTAGATGATCTCCTCGAGCGGATGGGCGCCGGTGGCGCGGATGCCTTCGACCGGCTGCGGGTCGATGGCCTCCACCGCTTCCGAGCACAGCTTCGCGAGCGTGCCGGTGGTGTGCACCCACAGCGCCAGCACGCCGGCGAACGGGCCCAGGCCCACCGCGACGACGAACAGCAGCGCGAACACCATCTCGTTGATGGAGCGGAACGCGTCGAGCACGCGGCGCGCGGGCTGGTGGATCCACCACGGCGTGATGTTGCCGGCCGCGAGCAGCGCGAGCGGCACCGAACACACGATGGCGAGCGCCGTGCCCCACACCGCGATCTGCAGCGTGACGAGCAGCTCCGAGAGGTACATGCGCCAGTCGGTGAAGTTCGGCGGCAGGAAACCGCGCGCGTACTCCGCCATGTTGCCGGCGTCGTGGAAGAAGTCGAGGGGGCGCATGTCGGCGCCCTTCCACGATCCGGCGAGCACGCCCAGCAGCACCGCCCACATCAGCAGGCGGGTCCAGGACGTGCGCGGCGGCGTGGCCGCCGCGCCGAGGGCCAGGGACGGGGTCACCGGGAAGCGTCCGTCAGTTCACCTTGGCCAGCTCGGCCAGGCGGGCGTCGATGTCCTTCAGCTTCGTCGACTTGTCGTCGGCGGCCATCGCGGTGTCGGCGTCGACCTTGCTGCGCTCGCGGGCGAGTTCCAGCTGGCGGATGGGGATGAGCTGCTTGTTGTCGGACGCCACGAAACCGCCGAGGGTCAGCTTCGCGAGGTTCTCCTTCTCGCGGGCGTCGCGGCCGTAGGTGTCGAAGAACTCGCGGATCTTCTTCTTGCTGTCCGCGTCGAGGTCCTTGCGCCACACGAGCGGGTCGCTCGCGATCAGCGGCGAACGCCACACTTCACGCAGCTCGGCCGCCTTCTCGGGCATCTTGATCTTCATGCGGTCGACACCGTCGCTCGCCACCGTCGCCACGTCGATCTGCTTGCCGGCCACCGCGAGGATGTTGGTCTCGTGGTTGCTGCGCACCGACCGCTTGAAGTCGCGGCTCGGGTCGACCTTGTTCGCGCCGAAGGCGTAGAAGCCCGGCACCAGCGAGCCGCTCGTGGAGTTGACGTCGCCGAAGCCGAGCGTCAGGTCCTTGCGGTTGCGGATCACGTCGTCGAGCGTCTTCAGCGGGCTGTCCTTGTGGACGATCATCAGGCTGTAGTAGCCCTGCGTGCCGTCGACGTTGACGACGCGCGTGAACACCTCGCCGCTCGCGCGGTCCACCGCTTCCATCGCGGACTTGTTGCCCATCCACGCGAGCTGCACCTTGTTGAAGCGCATGGCCTCGATCACGCCGGCGTAGTCGGGCGCGAAGAACGTGTTGACCTTCAGGCCCGTGGCCTTCTGCATGTCGTCGATGACGGGCTGCCAGGCGGCCTTCAGGTTGTTCGACGATTCGGTCGAGATGAAGCCGAAGTTGATTTCGCGGGTCTGCGCGGCCACGGGGAGCGCGAGACCGAGCATCGTGGCGGTGACACCGATCAGGGCGGTGATGTGGGAACGGCGGTTCATGGAAAGCTCCTGCGAGAGAAAAGGGAGGGAGGCGGGGTCAGGCCGCCTGCATCAGCGGCGCCGGCGCGAGGTCGGGCCGCATCGCCGGCCGCGCGTGCGCCGGTTCGGGGAAGAGTTCGTCGATCTGGCCGCCGTACAGCGCCTGCAGGCGCTCCATCGACAGCTGGTTCGTCGGGCCGTCGAACACCACCTCGCCGTTGCGCAGCGCGATGGTGCGCGGGCAGTAGGCGAAGGCGTAGTCGACCTGGTGCAGCGACACCACCACGGTGGCGCCCACGTCGCGGTTCACGGCGGCCAGCAGTTCCATCACGCGGCGGCTGGACGACGGGTCGAGCGAGGCGATGGGTTCGTCGGCCAGCACGAGCTTGGCGCCCTGCACCAGCGCCCGCGAGATCGCGGCGCGCTGCTGCTGGCCCCCCGACAGCGTGGACGCGCGCTGCCACGCGCATGCCTCGATGCCCACGCGGCACAGCGCCTCGTGCGCGCGCTCGCGTTCGGCGGCGGGGAAGCTGCGCACCACGGTGCGCCACAGCGGCAGGCGGTGCAACGCGCCGGCCATCACGTTCGTCATCACCGGCAGGCGTTCGACGAGGTTGAACTGCTGGAAGATGGTGGCGATCTCGGCACGCAGCGCGCGCACCTGCGACGACAGGCGGCCGTTCGACTGCAACTCGCGGCCCAGCACCTTCACCGTGCCGCGGTTGGCGACGTGCAGGCCGCTCAGGTGGCGCAGCAGCGTGCTCTTGCCCGAGCCCGAGGCGCCCAGCAGGGCCACCATCTCGCCACGGCGCACCTGCAGGTCGATGCCGCGCAGGGCGGGTTTCTCGCCGAACTGCTTGTGCAGCGACGTGACTTCGATCGCCAGATCGTTCATGCGGAACCCCGGTGTTCAGTGGACAACGGGGCGAATCATCTAGATGACTCGTGACTGCGGCGTGAAATCCGCATGACAGCGGGGTGACACCGCGGCGCTTGTCCGGACGGTGTCCGCTCGTCAGAATCGGCGGTGCGCACACTTGCCGCACCGGCCTTTCCTCAGAGGATCGACATGGATCGCCGCCCGCTCCTGCTCTGCCCGCTTCTGGCCTTGTCCGGGCTGTCCCCTCCCCTGCGGGCCGCGCCGCCCGTCACCGCCGACCGCGACGCGGACGCGCTGTCCTTGCTGGCGCGCGGCGGTGTCGTGCTGGCGCTCCGTCACGCGCTCGCACCCGGCACCTACGATCCCCCACAGTTCCGGCTGGGCGACTGCAGCACCCAACGCAACCTGAACGACGCGGGGCGTGCCCAGGCCCGCGCACTGGGCGACCGCCTGCGGTCCGCGGGACTCACGCCCGCCCGGGTGCGGTCCAGTCCCTGGTGCCGTTGCATGGAAACGGCTGAACTGGCGTTCGGCCGCGCGGACCCGTGGCCGGCGCTCGGTTCCCCGCGCGCGGGTACGGACACCACCAACGCCGGATCACTGGCCGCCCTGCGGCAGGCGGTCGCGGCGGCGGCGCGCCACCCTGGACGCTTCGACGCCTGGGTGACCCACATGTTCGTGCTGAGCGCGCTCGTCCGTGCGGACACCTCTTCGGGAGAAGGCCTGGTGTTGGGACAAGATCGCCAGGGCGACACGGTGGTGCTGGCGCGACTGGGGGCCGCCTGAGGCCGCCGTCACGGGGGGCCCGGCGGTCAGCGGCGCCGCCCGAACCGCCACACCCGCCACAGGTAGGCCACCACCGCCAGGCCCAGCACGACACGGCTCACGGGCTCCAGCCAGCGCATGACGAGCTCGTATTGCCCGCCGAGCGCATGCCCGGCGGCGGCCAGCGCGGTGACCCAGACCAACGACCCGGCGGTCGACCACAGCAGGAACCGCGGCAGGGGCATGGCGGCCACGCCCGCCGGGGCCGAGATCACGCTGCGCAGGGCCGGCACCAGCCGGCCCAGGAAGACCGCGCGGCCCCCGCGCCGAGCGAACCAGCGGTTGGCCTTGTCGACGTCGTCCGCACTGACCGTCAGCCAGCGGCCGTGCCGCCCGGCCCATTCGCGCAGCCGGTCGTGGCCGATGCGCCGCCCGGCCCAGTACCAGGGCAAGGTCCCCACCAGCGTTCCCAGGGTGCCCGCGAGGACGACCCCGACCAGCGAAAGCTCTCCCTGGGACGCGACGAAGCCGCCGAACGGCATGATGAACTCGGACGGGATGGGCGGGAACACGTTCTCGAGCAGCATCAGCAGTGCGATCGCGAGGTAACCGTGCTCCTCGATGAAGTCGATGATCCATTGGGCCATGGGCGGAGCATATCGCCCCGGACCGGGTCGACCCGGCAAAGCCGGCGCCCCTCCCGGACTCGCGGGGGTTGCCAACTTCCACACAGTCGGCCAACATGAGTGCAAAATCCGTCACGGAGTTTTCATGGACGCCCACCACACCCCCGCCCCGCTGCCGTCTCCCGACGGCAATGCCACGCGCTGGGCAGCTTTGCTGGCCGAGATGTCCGAGCTTCACGCGAAGCTCGAGTACATGCGGCTGATGCTGCGCCTGCAGGCCGGGGACAGCGCCTCCGGCCGCTGATCGTCTTCTTCCGTCGGTTTACCGGCCCAGCCGGAACACCGACACCGCGCCCACGAGCCGGCTCGCCTGGTCCTTCAGGCTCTCGCCGGCCGCGGCGCTCTGCTCCACCAGCGCGGCGTTCTGCTGCGTGACCTGATCGAGCTGGCTCACGGCCTCGCTCACCTGGCCGATGCCCGCGGTCTGCTCGCGGGTGGCCGAACCGATCTCCGCGATCAGGTCGCTCACGCGCTTGACCTGCTCCACGATCTCGCCCATCGACCGGCCGGCGTCGCCCACCTGGCGGTTGCCCTGCTCCACGCGTTCCACGCTGTCGCTGATGAGCGTCTTGATCTCCTTGGCGGCCTGCGCGCTGCGCTGGGCGAGCGAACGCACCTCGCCGGCCACGACCGCGAAGCCGCGGCCCTGTTCACCGGCCCGCGCGGCTTCCACCGCGGCGTTCAGCGCGAGGATGTTCGTCTGGAACGCGATGCTGTCGATGACACCGATGATGTCGCCGATCTTCTTGCTCGACGTGGTGATGCCTTCCATCGTGTCGTTCACGAGGCCCACGATGGAGCCGCCCTGGGCGGCCGCCGCGGACGCGTTGGCGGCCAGTTCCTCGGCCTGGTGGGCCGAGTCGGCGTTGTTGCGCACGGTGGCGCTCATCTGTTCCATCGACGAGGCGGTCTGCTGCAGGCTCGACGCCGACTGTTCCACACGGCCGCTGAGGTCGATCGTGCCCTGGGCGATGTCGCTCGTGGCGCTCTGGAAGTTCAGCACCTGCGACGACACGTCGTCGATGATCCAGCGGAACATCAGCCCCAGCTGGTTGATGGAGCGCGAGGTCATGCCGATCTCGTCGACGCGGTCGAGGTGCAGCGGGTTGCCGCTGTCGCCGGACACCACACGTTCCGCCTCGGCCATCACCTGCTCCAGCGGGCGCGTGACCTGCGATTCGACCCAGGCGAGGGCCACGACCGACATCACCGCGAAACCCGCGGCGAACGCGGCGAGGCCGGCGCCGCCGAGGCCGCACGCGGCGGCACCCGCCACGGCCACCGCCACGAGGGCGATCGCCGGGAGGCGCAGGCGCCAGCGCACGGACATGGTCTGCAGCGCGTTGCGCCAGGCCATCGCGCCCGTGCGCACCACGAGGCCGCGGTGGAAGGCGACGCCTGCGCCACCTTCCTTCTTGAAGCCGGCGTACAGCGCCTCGGCCTGCTTGATCTCGTCGCGGCTGGCCCGCGTGCGCACCGACATGTAGGCCACGGTGCGGCCGTTGCGCTTGACGGGCGTGGCGTTCGCCCGCACCCAGTAGTGGTCGCCGTTCTTGCGGCGGTTCTTCACGATGCCGGTCCAGGCCTTGCCGGCCTTCAGCGTCGCCCACATGTCCGCGAACGCTTCACGGGGCATGTCCGGGTGGCGCACGACGTTGTGGGGCTCGCCCTTCATCTCTTCCTGCGTGAACCCGCTCGCGGCCTCGAAGGCGGCGTTGGCGTAGAGGATGCGGCTGTCCGTGTCGGTGGTCGACATCAGGGTCGCGTCGGCGGGGAATTCGTGTTCTCGCTGGGTGACGGGGAGATTCGTTCGCATGACAGGGAGGGACTGCAATCCAGGCGTGAAAAAGGCACGGGGAACCGCCGGGGAGACGGTTCGCTCGTGCCTGTTTTCGGCACGCGACGCGCCGACTTGAGGGGCGTGCCCCGGATCAGTGCATCCGGAACACCGCGACGGCGCCCACCAGCTGGGTGGCCTGGCGGCTGAGGTTGGCGCTGGCCGAGGCCGACTGCTGGACCAGCGTGGCGTTCTGCTGGGTGACCTGGTCGAGCTGGCTCACCGCGTCGCTCACCTGGCCGATGCCGGTCGACTGCTCCCGCGTCGCGGATCCGATCTCGGCGATCAGGTCGCTCACGCGCTTGACCTGCTCGACGATCTCGCCCATCGAACGCCCGGCGTCGTCCACCTGGCGGCTGCCCTGCTCGACGCGGCTCACGCTGTCGTTGATCAGCACCTTGATCTCCTTCGCGGCCTCGGCGCTGCGCTGGGCCAGCGAGCGCACTTCACCGGCCACGACCGCGAAGCCGCGGCCCTGTTCGCCGGCCCGCGCGGCTTCCACCGCGGCGTTCAGCGCGAGGATGTTCGTCTGGAAGGCGATGCCGTCGATCACGCCGATGATGTCGCCGATGCGCTTGCTCGACGCGGTGATGCCCGCCATCGTCTCGTTGACCTCGCCCACCACCGTGCCGCCCTGGGCCGCCGCGCTGCTCGCGCTCGCGGCCAGCTGTTCGGCCTGGCGCGACGCGTCGGCGTTGTTGCGCACGGTCGCGCTCATCTGTTCCATCGAGGCGGCCGTCTGCTGCAGGTTGGCCGCCGCCTGTTCGGTGCGGGCGCTCAGGTCGTTGTTGCCCTGGGCGATGTCGGCGCTGGACGTCTGCACGTTGACCACCTGCGCCGCGACGTCGTCGATGACCCAGCGGAACATCAGGCCCAGCTGGTTGATGGACCGCAGCGTCAGGCCCACCTCGTCGACGCGGTCCAGCTGGAAGGCCTTGCGGGTGTCGCCGCTCGCGACGCCCTTGGCATGTTGCATCACGGCCTCGAGCGGCCGGGTCACCTGGGCTTCGATGAACCACAGCGCGAAGAAGGTCAGCGCGAGGTACGCGCCCGTGAACTGGGCGAGCGACAGCATCGACAGCCCGCTCGCGGCGGCCGCGGCGATGCTGAGCAGCGTCATCGCGAACACGGGCAGGCGGATGCGCCAGCGCACCGGCATCGTCTTGAGGCAGGTGCGCCAGGCCATCGCCCCGCCCTGCACCACCACGCCCTTGTGGAACTTCAGGCCGTTGGCGCGGCCTTCGCGCACGTCGGCGTACAGCTTCTCGGCGCCGGCCACTTCCTCGCGCGACGGCTTCGTGCGCACCGACATGTACGCGACGGGCTGGCCGTTGCGCATCACCGGCGTGGCGTTGGCGCGCACCCAGTAGTGGTCGCCGTTCAGGCGGCGGTTCTTCACGAGGCCGGTCCAGGACTCACCGGCCTTCAGCGTGGCCCACATGTCGCCGAACGCCGCGGGCGGCATGTCGGGGTGGCGCACGAGGTTGTGGGGCTGGCCCACGATGTCCTCGGCCGCGAAGCCGCTGACGTCGATGAAGGCCTCGTTCGCGTAGGTGATGCGGCTCTGGGTGTCCGTGACGGACATGAGCGTGGCATCGGCCGGGAAGTCGTGTTCGCGCTGCGTGACGGGGAGGTTGTTTCTCATGGGACTCGCCTGATCGGATTCGGAAGTGGGACGGTCGACGTCGAACAGCACCGTCGGCAACGCATCTTCGACGCGGGCGCCGCGGTCTGAAGGGTGGAACAGCGCGGGTGTTTCTGCAGTTGTGTCGCCACGACGGTGAAACACCTACGTTCGGCGAAAACCGTTGCGCCAGACAGAGTGAGGGCGTGAGCAAACCTTCCAGTGGTTTCGGTCGGTAACGCCAGCTCAAGGCGCCCCGTGCGGGTCCGAAGTTCCACGAGTCGACAGACATCCGTCCGGCAATCCGGGCGGCAGGGCATCAGAACAAGGGAGCATCGAATGAACCGCAGGAAACTCGTGCTGGGCGCACCGGCACTGTGCGTGGGCAGCTGGCTCGCAGGCGTCCCCGGCACCGCCGCCGCGCAGTCCGGCCTCGTGAAGTTCGGCCAGTCGGCCGCGCTGACCGGCGACCAGTCCGACCACGGCAAGGCCGTGCGCGCCGGCATCCTCGCGGCCTTCGATGCCGCCTACAAGGCAGACCGCAGCCAGCGTTTCGAGCTGGTGACGCTCGACGACGCCGGCGCCGCCGACCGGTGCGCGGCCAACGTGAAGGCGCTGGCCGACGTCGGGGTCGCCGCGCTGCTGGGCCTCACGAGCGGCGCGGGCGCCGAGGCCGTGCTGCCGGGCCTCGAGGCGCAGCAGATCGCGTTGCTGGGCTCGGCCACCGGCCACATGGGCATCCGCGCCGACAACCTCGCGCCGGCGTACCACACCCGCGCGGGCTACGACCTCGAGTTCAAGCGCATGGTGACGTACGTGAAGGACCGCAGCCTCGCGCGCGTGGGCATCGTGTACCTCGAAGGCACGTCGAAGCCGAACCTGGCGGCCATGACCGTGTCGCTCGCCACCGTGGGCATCACGCCCGCCGTCGCCATCGCGCTCGACCGCAACAACCCGTCGTACGATGCCGTGGCCGCGCAGCTCGCCGACCAGCGCCTCGACGCCGTGATGTTCATGGCCGCGGCCTCGCCCACCGCCTCGGTCATCGACCACCTGCTCGCGTCCCGCTTCAAGGGCATGATGTTCGCGTCGTCGATGGCCGGGCAGGACCTCGTCGAGTCGCTCGCCGCGAAGGGCCAGAGCGCGGTGATGAGCGTGGTGGTGCCGCGCCCGAACGCGATGGGCCTGCCCGTCGTCAGCCGCTGCCAGCAGGACCTGGCCGCGATGGGCAGCGACCAGCGCCTGGGCGTCTCGGTGCTCGAGGGCTACATCGCCGGCCGCACCGCGGTCGAGGCCGCGCGTGGCGCGGTGAAGGGCGGTGTGGTGAGCCGCGCGCGCCTGAAGGAATCGCTCGCCACCCTGCGCACCGACCTCGGCGGCTACAAGGTGCAGTTCGCCCCGGGCAACCCGCACGGCTCGAAGTACGTGGAACTGGTGACCATCGACCGGTACGGCAAGATGGTCGGGTGATCCCCTGCTAACCTCGGCGCTGTCCCCACGACAGCACCGAGTGACTTGACCTCCGCCACAGCAGCTTCCCTCGCCTCGCGCTGCCTCTGCCTCGCCGGGCCCACCGCGTCCGGCAAGACGGCGGCCGCGCTCGCCATCGCCGGGGCGCTCGCGCGCCCGGTGGAGATCGTCAGCGTCGACTCGGCGCTCGTGTACCGCGGCATGGACATCGGCACCGCCAAGCCCACGGCGGCCGAACGGGCGCAGGCGCCCCACCACCTGATCGACATCATCGAACCCACCGGGGCCTACTCGGCCGCGCGGTTCGTCGCCGACACCCACCGGCTCGTGGACGAGATCACCGCGCGCGGCGCGCTGCCGCTGCTCGTGGGCGGCACGATGCTGTACTTCAAGGCGCTGTTCGACGGGCTCGACGAGATGCCCGCGTCCGACCCCGCCGTGCGGGCCGCGCTCGACGCCGAGGCCGCCGAACGCGGCTGGCCCGCGCTGCATGCCGAACTCGCGAAGGTGGACCCGGTCACCGCCGCGCGCCTGCCCCCCACCGACGCGCAGCGCATCCAGCGCGCGCTCGAGGTGTACCGCGTCAGCGGGCAGCCGCTGTCGTCGTTCCACCGCGAACGCGAGGCCGTCGACACGCCCCCGCTGATCTCCCTCGAACCCGTCGACCGCGCGTGGCTGCACCGGCGCATCGGCGAGCGGTTCGCGCTGATGCTGCGCGACGGCCTCGTCGACGAGGTGGCCGGCCTGCGCGCCCGCGGTGACCTGACCCTGTCGATGCCGTCAATGCGCTGCGTGGGCTACCGCCAGACGTGGGAGGCGCTCGACCGCGGCGACCTGTCGGACCTGCCCGAACTGGGCGCGGCCGCCACGCGCCAGCTGGCCAAGCGCCAGGTCACGTGGCTGCGGAGCATGCCGCAACGGCAGGTGATCGACTGCGACGGGCCGGACGCCACCGGGCGCGCGGTCGCCCTCGCGGTGCGGCTCGCGGAGTCGCTCTCTTGACCGCCCCGCTCGCGCAGGTGCGGGGCCTCGCCAAGGCCTGGCCGGGGCAGCCGCTGTTCTCGGCGGTGGACCTCGACGTCGCGCCGGGCGAGTTCGTCGCGATCGTGGGCGAGTCGGGCGTGGGCAAGTCGACGTTCCTCAACTGCCTGGCCGGGCTCGACACGGTCGACGCCGGTTCGGTGACCATTGCCGGCCGCGACGTCACCGCGCTCGACGAGACGCAGCAGTCGCTCTTCCGCCGTGAACATCTCGGCTTCGTGTTCCAGGCCTTCCACGTGCTGCCCCACCTCAGCGTGGCCCGCAACGTCGCGCTGCCGCTGCTGCTGCAGCACCGCGCCGACGACGCGCGGGTGACCGCGGTGCTGGACGCCGTCGGACTCGGCGGCCTGGGCGCGCGGCTGCCGCAGACGCTGTCGGGCGGCCAGCTGCAGCGCGTGGCCATCGCCCGTGCGCTGGTGCACCGGCCGGCGCTGATCCTCGCCGACGAACCCACCGGCAACCTCGACCCCGCCACGGCCGCGAAGGTGATGGACGTGCTGGTGGCACAGGTGCACGACGAACGCGCGGCGTGTGTGCTCGTCACCCACTCGCGCACGGCCGCGGCACGCGCCGACCGCGTGCTGACGCTCACGGCCACCGGGTTGCACGGCCAATGACCGGCCTGCTCCGCCAGCTGTCGTGGCCGGAGCTGCGCCACCACCCCTGGCGCAACCTCGCCGCGCTGCTCGCGGTGATGCTCGGGGTGGCGCTCGCGTTTTCGGTGCACCTGATCAACGCCTCGGCCCTCAACGAATTCAGCGCCGCGGTGCGTTCGGTCAACGGCGAACCCGACTTCGAGCTGCGCGCGCAGCGGGGCGGTTTCGACGAGGCGCTGTACGAACGCGTGGCCGCCCACCCGGACATCGCGGTGGCCAGCCCCGTGGTCGAGATCGACACCCACGCCGTCGACGCGGCCGGCCACCGCGTGGCGCTGCGCGTGCTGGGCCTCGACGCCCTGGTCTCGGGCGCGGTGTCGCCGGCGCTGCTGCCGCACGCGGCGGACGAGGGAGACCGGTACACCGCGCTGACCCCCGACGCGCTGTTCCTGAACCCCGCGGCCCGCGAGGCGCTCGGTTCACCGGACGACCTGCGGCTGCAGACGCCCGGCGGCAGCGCGGTGCTGAAGGTCCGCGGCACGGTGGGCGCGCCCGGCGCGGCCCTGGCCGTGATGGACATCGCCGGCGCCCAGGCCACCTTCGGCTGGCTCGGCAAGCTGAGCCGCATCGACGTGCGGCTGGCCGCCGGCGCCGACCGGGACCGTGTCGTGGCCGCTCTCACGCTGCCCCCGGGCGTGCGCGCCGCCGCGCCGGACGAGGCGACGCAGCGGGTGTCGAACGTGTCGCGCGCCTACCGCGTGAACCTCACGGTACTCGCGCTCGTGGCGCTGTTCACCGGTGCGTTCCTGGTCTTCTCGATCCTCTCGCTGTCGGTGGCCAAGCGGCAGGCGCAGTTCGCGCTGCTGGGCGTGCTGGGGCTCACGGGGCGCGAGCGGCTCGGCCTCGTCGTCGCCGAATCGGCGCTGCTGGGCGCGGTGGGCAGCGCGCTGGGCCTCGTGCTGGGCACGGCGCTCGCCGCCACGGCGCTGAAGCTGCTGGCCGGCGACCTGGGCGGCGGCTACTTCCCCGGCGTGACCCCGCGCCTGCAGTTCAGCGCCGGCGCCGCCGCGGCCTACGGCGGCCTCGGCGTGCTCGCGGCCGTGGTGGGCGGCTGGGTGCCCGCCCGTGCGGCCCAGCGCCTCGCGCCGGCCCTCGCGCTGAAGGGCCTGGGCGGCGACGGCGGCGCCACGCGCCCGTGGCTCGGCCCGGTGCTCGTGGCCCTCGGCGCGGGCCTCGCGCTGCTGCCGCCGGTGGCGGGCGTGCCGCTCGCCGCCTACGCCTCGGTCGCCTGCCTGCTGCTCGGCGGCATCGCCTGGGTGCCGGCCGGCCTCGCGCTGATGCTGTCGGCCGTGCGCCCGCCGCGCGAGGCGCTGCCGCTGCTGGCCGTCGAACGTGCGCGCCACCAGCGCAACGCCGCCACCGTCGCCGTGGCGGGTGTGGTCGCGAGCCTGAGCCTCGCGGTGGCGCTCACCGTGATGGTCGCGAGCTTCCGCGACGCCGTGACCCAATGGCTCGACACCGTGCTGCCCGCCGACCTGTACGTGCGGGCCGCCACGGGCGGCGCATCCGGCGACCTCGTCGCGTTGCCCGAGGCCCTCGTGTCGGCGGCCACCGCACTGCCGGGCGTGACGCGGGCCGAGTCGCAGCGGGTGTCGACGGTGCTGATGGACGAACGTCGGCCGCCGGTCGCGCTGATCGCCCGCCCGCTGACCGATCCCGCCCGCGAACTGCCGCTGACCGGCGAGCTGCTGCCGCTGCCCGCCGGCGAGATGGGCGCGTACGTCAGCGAGGCCATGGTGGACCTGTACCGCGCCGCCCCCGGCACCCGCTTCGCGCTGCCGCTGCCCGACGGCTCGCGCGCCACGGTGTTCGTGCGCGGCGTCTGGCGCGACTACGCCCGCCAGCACGGCGCGGTGATGGTGCACGCGGCCGACTACCGGCGGCTGACCGGCGACACCCGCGTCAACGACCTCGCGATGTGGCTCGCCCCCGGCACCGACGCCGCCGCCGTACAGCAGGCATTGCGCGCGGCCGCGGGCGGCGGCAGCGCGCTGCTCGAGTTCGCGTCGCCGGGCGAGATCCGCGCCACGTCGCTGCGCATCTTCGACCGCAGCTTCGCCGTCACGTACTGGCTGCAGGGCGTGGCCATCGCGATCGGCCTCTTCGGCATCGCCGCCAGCTGGTCGGCCCAGGTGCTCGCGCGCCGCAAGGAGTTCGGGCTGCTGAGCCACCTCGGGCTCACGCGGCGGCAGATCCTGTCGGTGGTCGCCATCGAAGGCGCGGTGTGGACCGCCGTGGGCGCCGCGCTGGGGCTGCTGCTGGGCATCGCCGTGAGCGTGGTGCTCGTGAAGGTGGTGAACCCGCAGAGCTTCCACTGGACGATGGACCTGATGCTGCCGTGGGGCCGGCTGCTCGCGCTGTGCGCCGCGGTGCTGTTCGCGGGCACCGCCACGGCGTGGCTGTCCGCCCGCAGCGCGGCGTCGCGGCAGATGGCATTGGCCGTGAAGGAAGACTGGTGAAACACGCCGCGGCTACCATGTCCCGATGAACGCCCTCCCCCCGCTGCCCGAGAAGCTGCTCGCGAACCTGAAGGACCGGTACGCCGAGCCCCACCGCCACTACCACACGCTGGCGCACGTGGAGGCGCTGCTGCGCCACCTCGACACGTGGCGGCACCTCGTGGTGCAGCCGGGCCACGTCGAGGCCGCCATCTGGTACCACGACGTGGTGTACGACACCCGCCGCGAGGACAACGAGGTGTGTTCGGCCGACGTCGTGCGCTTCGAGCTGATGTCGATCGGCTGGATCGGGGTGGACGTGGAACGCGTGGCGCTGATGGTCGAGTCCACGCAGCACCACCGGGCCGACGACGGCGACACCGACGCGCTGCTGTTCCTCGACTTCGACCTGTCGGTGCTGGCCGCCGCGCCGGCCGCGTACGACGCGTACGCCGCGGCCATCCGCGCCGAGTTCGACTGGGTACCCGAGGCCGACTGGCGGGCCGGCCGCGCGCGGGTGCTGGCTTCCTTCGCCGACCGGGCCGCGATCTACCGCACGCCGGAACTCCACGCGGCCTGGGAGGCGGCGGCCCGCGCCAACATCGCGCGCGAACTCGCCTCTCTCGTCGTCACGCCTTGAGCAGGCCTTCCGCCAGCAGCGCCTCGCGCACGCGCGGCCGGGCAGCCACGCGCTCGAGGTAACGCTGCAGGTTCGGGTAGGGCTTGAGCGACACGGCGAGGAAGTTGGCCCAGTTGACGATGGTGAAGGCGTAGGCATCGGCCACGCTGTACTCGCCCGCGAGGAAGTCGCGCTGGGCGAGCACGCCGTCGAGTTCGGTGAACCGCTGGGCGAGCTTCTCCTTGACCGCCTGACGCATGGAATCGGCCGTCTCCTTGTGCCACAGCCACGGGCTGAAGGCCTTGTGCAGTTCGGTGGCGACGAAGCCGAGCCATTCGGTGACCGCGAGGCGCCGCGACGAACCGGGCGCGCCGATCAGCGCATGCGTGGGGTCGAGGTCGGCCACGTACGGCAGCAGCGCGGTGCCCTCGGTGTGGCGCGAGCCGTCGTCCAGTTCCAGCAGCGGCACGTAGCCGCGGGGCGAGATGGCCCGGTAATCGGCGCCGCCGGCCAGGGTGTGCGTGGCGAGGTCGACGGCGATCGCCTCGAACGGCGCGCCCACTTCGCGCAAGGCGATGTGGACCGCGAGGGAGCAGGCGCCGCTGGCGTGGTAGAGCTTCATGGAAACGTCCTTCGGTGGTGGGGAGGCCTTCACTGTAGGATTGCGCCGTTGCATTGGAAATGCGCAGCACTGCAAACGATGAATGCACGAACGCAATACGACCTCACCGCCGCCGACCTGAACGTCGTGCTGGCCCTCGTGCGAGCCGGCACGCTGGCCGCGGCGGGCGAGCGGCTGCTGGTCGACGCCTCCACGGTGTTCCGCACGCTGCAGAAGGTGGAGCGCGGCCTCGGCCGCACGCTGTTCGAGCGCAGCCGAAGCGGCTACGCCGCCACCGACCTCGCGCGCACGCTCGCCGAACAGGCCGAGCAGATGGAAACCGCGCTGGAGGTGGCCCGCTCGGCCGTGCAGGCGATGCCGGCGCAGGTGTCGGGCACGGTGCGCATCACCACCACCGACACCATCCTCCATGGCCTCGTGGCCCCGGCCCTGAAGGACCTGGTGGCGTCGCACCCGCTGCTGAACCTCGAACTGCACACGGCCAACGAGGTGGTGAGCCTCACGCGGCGCGAGGCCGACATCGCCGTGCGCGCCACCATGCGCCCGCCGCAGCACCTGGTGGGCCGGCGCCTCGGGCCCATCCGGCTCGGGCTCTATGCGGCGAAGAAGGCCCCGTTGCGCCGGGCCGCGTCACGCGACCCGGCGAGCGTGCCGTGGATCGCCACCGACGACATGCTGCCCGACCACCCGTCGGTGCTCTGGCGCCGCAAGCACTTCCCGAAGGTGGCGCCGGGGCTGCGGGTCAACAGCGTGCTCGCGGTGATGGAACTGATCGCCCTGGGCCTGGGGATCGGCGTGCTGCCGGTGTTCCTGGCCGCGGGGCGGAGCGATCTCGTGGCGCTCGATGCGCCGGCCGACGACCATCCGAACGACCTGTGGCTGCTGACGCACCGGGAGTCGCGGCACCTGCGGCGGGTGTCGGCGGTGTACGGGCACCTGGCGGAGCGCCTGGTGCTCGCCTGACGCACCGCACCGGTGGGTCCCGGCTTTCGCCGGGACGACGACGTTCAGAACGCCGCCGGCCGCCACTTCAGGAGCCGCTTCTCCAGCGCACTCAGCAGGAAGTCCGCCGCCAGCGCCACCACCGCCAGCACGATCATCGCCGCGAACACGCCGCTCGCGTTGAACGCGCCCTGCGCGGTGGAGATCAGCAGGCCGATGCCTTCCTTCGCGCCGAGGAACTCGCCCACCACCGCGCCCACCAGCGCGAAGCCGAAGCTCACGTGCAGGCTCGCGAGGATCCACGACATCGCCGACGGGATCACCACCGACATCGTCAGCTGGCGCGGCGAGGCGCCCAGGATCTGCGCGTTCGCGATCATGTACTTGTCGGCCTCGCGCACGCCCTGGAAGGCGTTGCCGAACACGACGAAGAACACCATCACCACCGCCAGCGCCACCTTCGACGCCATGCCGAGGCCCAGCGCGATCACGAAGATCGAACCCAGCACCACGCGCGGGATCGAGTTGGCGATCTGGATGTAGAGGCTGAACACGTCCGACAGCAGCTTGTTGCGGCCGAGCACGATGCCGCAGACCACCCCGGCCACCGAGCCGATCAGGAAGCCGAGCACGGTCTCCTCGAGGGTCACCGCCACCTGCATCCACAGCGAACCCTGCGAGGTGCCGTCGCGCATCCACTCGACGAGCTGGTCGTAGATCATCGACGGCATCGAGTAGAAGAACGGGTCGATCCACTTCAGCCGCGCGGCGAGTTCCCAGCCGCCGAGCGCGACCACGAGCACCGCGAGCCGCAGCCCGATGATCATGCGGCGGCGGTTGCGGATGGCGGCCTGCGCGATGCCGGATTCGCGGGCCAGCGCCTCGTCGCTCAGCGCGGCGGGCACGTTCGTCGTGGTGGTGGCGCTCATGGCGGCTCCCGAAGTGAGGGTGGCGGGGTTCATTGGATGACGACCTCTTCGCGCAGGTCGTCCCAGATGTGCCGGGACAGCTCGATGAACTGCTTGTCGTAGCGCACCTCGGCCATCACCCGCGGGCGCGGCAGGTCGATCTCGTAGACGCGCTTCAACGTGGCCGGCCGGGCCGACAGCACGAACACGCGGTCGGCCAGCGCGATGGCCTCTTCCAGGTCGTGGGTCACGAACACCACGCTGCCGCCGTTGTTCGACCACAGCTGCAGCAGTTCGTCCTGCATCAGCGTGCGGGTCTGCATGTCGAGCGCCGAGAACGGCTCGTCCATCAGCAGGATCTCGGGGTCGTTGATGAAGGTCTGCGCCAGCGCCACGCGCTTGCGCATGCCGCCCGACAGCTGGTGCGGGTAGTGCTTGCCGAACTTGGCGAGGCCCACGCGGTGGATCCAGTCCTGCGCGAGTTCGAGCGCCTCCTTCTTCGGCTTGCCGCGGAACATCGGGCCGGCGGCCACGTTGTCCTCGACGCTGCGCCACGGGAACACCGCGTCGGCCTGGAACACGAAGCCGATGCGCGGGTCGATGCCGTCGACGGGGCGGCCCATCACCCGCACGTCGCCCACGGTGGGCTTGAGCAGGCCGGTGATCATGTTGAGCGTGGTGGACTTGCCGCAGCCGGTGGGGCCGACGATGGCGACGAACTCGCCGCGTGCGACGGACATGCTGAAGTTGCGCAGCGCGACCGTCGCGTTGCCGTCGGCCGAGATGAAGCGCAGCGACACGTCGCGGAAGTCGATCGCGGCGGTGCCGGCGGGAGGGGTGGTCATGAGCATGGCGCCGTCCTCACTTCGTGGCCGCCGCGAGGTACGCGTTGGTGTAGGTCTTCGACAGGTCGATGTTCTTGCTCTTCACGAGCGGCTTGTAGGTGGCCAGCACCTTCAGCACCGTCTCGGGGCCGCCCGCGGGCATCTTCGCGTCGGCGGTGAACATCGGCAGCGAGGCCTTGAGCGCCTGCACGTAGAGCTCCTTGTCGTTCCCGTAGTAGTCGCGCGGCACCTTCTCGGCGATCTCCTCGGCGCTGTGCGTCTGGATGTACTTCATCGTGCGCGCGAAGGCCTGGGCCAGCTTCGCCGCCTCGACCTTGTGCGATTCGGCCCACGTGTTCTGGACGTACAGGCTGGCCGCCGGGTAGAGCCCGCCGAGCGCCTTGACGGTGTCGGCCTCGGTGCGCAGGTCCACCAGCACCTGGGCGTCGCCGGTCTTGAGCATCTGCGACACGGTGGGTTCGGTGGTCATGCCGGCCTGGATGCGGTCCTGCTTCATCGCGGCGATGAAGGTGTTGCCGGCGCCCACGGGCAGCAGCGAGTACTCCTTCGAGGCCACGCCCGCGCGGTCGGCGAGGTAGCGCGTGAGGAAGTCGGTGGACGAGCCCAGGCCGGTCACGCCCAGCGTCTTGCCGCCCTTGGCGTCGGCCATGCTCTTGAAGCCCGCGGCGGCGGCCTTCGTGCTGACGAGTTCCACCTCGCCCGGCACCTTGCAGAACACGGCGATGGCCTGGATCTCCTTGCCCTTGCTCTGCAGGTCGATGGTGTGGTCGTAGAAGCCCACCACACCCTGCACGGCGCCCGCGATCAGCTGGTTCTCGGCGTCGACGCCGGCCGGCTGCGACTGCAGCTCGACGTTCAGGCCCGCGTCCTTGAAGTAGCCCAGCGACTCGGTGAGCTTGGCCGGCAGGTAGATGATCTTGTTGATGCCGCCCACCATGATGACGATGGGCGCGTCGGCGGCGTGCGCGAACGGCGTGGCGAAGGTGGCGCAGAGCGCGGCGGCGATCAGGGTGCGGCGGGTGGCGGACATGGCGGCGGTCTTTCCGTGAGGTTGTTCGACACGGCCAGTCTAGAAATCCGGATCCTTCGGCCGGCTTTCGGCGGCGCGCCGGAATCCTCATGGTTATCCCTAGGGCACCCCACACCGCCCCAGTCTCCCTAGAATCAGGCGCCCCATGAAGCTGCTGCTGATCGAAGACAACCCGCAACTCGCGCACTGGCTCGCGAGCCTGCTGCGCGAGCAGGACTTCGTGGTCGACCACGTCGCCGACGGCGAGGCCGCCGACCTGCAGCTGCTCCAGGGTGCCTACGACGTGGTGCTGCTCGACCTCAACATCCCCGGCCTGCCGGGCAAGGCCGTGCTGCGCCGGCTGCGCGAACGCGGCGACACCGTGCCGGTGATCATCCTGACGGCCACCGCCTCGCTCGACCAGAAGGTGTTGTGCCTCGAGATCGGCGCCGACGACTACCTCGTCAAGCCGTTCGAGATCCGCGAGCTGGTGGCGCGCATCAAGGTGCTCGTGCGCCGGCAGATGCCGGGCAAGGCCAACGACATCGTCTGCGGCGACCTGCGCTACGACCTGCGCACCCGCCAGTTCACGCTGGCCGGCGAGGACCTGGCGCTGCCCCCGCGCGAACGCACGCTGCTGGAAACCCTCGTGCTGAAGGCCGGCAACGCGGTGTCGAAGCAGGCGCTGATCGACGCGATCTTCGGGCTCGACGACGAACCGAGCGCCGACGCGGTCGACATCTACATCCACCGCCTGCGCAAGAAGCTCGAGGCCAGCCAGGCCACCATCATCACGCTGCGCGGCGTGGGTTACCTGCTGCGCACGCGCCAGGACGACTAGGGGCGGCCCATGAAACGCGCGAGCCTGCGGCTGCGCCTGGCCCTGTGGCTGCTGCTGCCGCTGTCGGTGTTCGTCGCCGTGTGCGGCTGGCTCAACTGGCGCAACGCGGCGGAGGTGGCCGACTACGTGCAGGACCACGACCTGCTGTCGTCGGCCAAGGTGCTGTCCGACCGGCTGATCTGGGAAGGCGACGACGTGCAAGCGAGCGTGCCGCCGTCGGCGCTGAGCCTCTTCGTGTCGCCCGAGCGCGACCGCGTGTTCCTGAGCGTCACCGGCGCCAACGGCGAGCTGCTGGCGGGTTCACCCGACTTCCCGCTGCCGGCCGTGCGCCAACCCGAGGGCATCGACCGCGCCCAGTGGTACGACGCCGAGTTCGACGGCGTGCCGCTGCGGGCGGTCGTCACCACACGCTCGATGTACGAGGTGGGCGGCGCGCGCGACATCACCATCGCCGTGGGCAAGACGGAGCGCAGCCGCGACCGCATGCTGCGCTCGCTGTGGTGGCCCTCGCTGGTGTACCTGCTCGTCGCGCTGCTGCTCGCCGTGGCGCTCTCCGTGGCGGCGCTCACCCTCGAGCTGCGCCCCATCGTGCGCCTGAGCCGGCAGCTGGCGCAGCGCGATCCGCTGCACCTCGACCCGGTCGTCGACTCCGACGCCCTGCACACCGAGCTGCGCCCCGTCGCCGACACCATCAACCGCTTCGTCGCGCAGCTGCAGTCGCACTCGCAGGCGCAGCGGCGTTTCATCGCCGATGCGGCGCACCAGCTGCGCACACCGCTCGCGATGCAGGCCTCGCAGATCGAGTACGCGCGCTACACCCGCCAGCACCGCGGCGAATGGGCCACGCGGCGCGCCGACATGGACGACATGTGGCGCGAGATGCAGACCAGCAACCGGCGCCTCGTCGCCGTGACCAACAAGCTGCTGCTGCTCGCCCAGGCCGAGGAACACGGCGACGGGCGTTCGCCGCTCGAACCCGTGGACCTCGCCGCCGCCGCGCTGCGCTGCGTCGAGCAACTCGCCGCGCTCGCCGACCGGCGCCGGATCGACCTCGGCCTCGAAACCGAACCCGGCGCCACCGACGCCGTCGTCACCGCCCAGCCCGCGCTGCTCGACGCGCTCGTGAGCAACCTGCTCGACAACGCGCTGCGCTACACGCCCGAGGGCGGCCGCGTGACGGTGGGCGTGCGGCGCGAGGACGACACCGTGTGGCTGACGGTGATGGACAACGGGCCCGGCATCCCCGTCGACGCGCGCGACAAGGTCTTCGAACGCTTCTACCGCGCGTCGAACGACACCGAGGGCACCGGCCTCGGCCTCGCGATCGTGCGCGAGATCGCCCGCGGCATCGGCGCGGAGGTGGTGCTCGGGGACAACCCGGAGGAGACGCACGGGCTGCTGGTCACCGTGCGGTTCGCGGTGGCGGCCGCCTGATCAGCCGCGTTTGCGCTTTTCAGGCGTCCACAAGGTCACCAGCAACGGCAGCAGCGCCAGCGTGAACAGCGAACACAGGCAGGCGACCCACAGCGGATGGCCGTCCGGGTTGCCCAGCACGAAGTACTTGAACGCGGTGTAGCCCAGTGCGGCCGCCATCAGCGACGAGACCACCGGCAGCAGGAAGCGGAACAGGAAGGCCATGCCGAAGTCCCGCACGCCGGCCATCGGACGGCCCATGCCGTACCAGACCGCGACCCACAGGAATTACCCGAGGATGAACAGCATCACGCACGCGCCGAGCCACAGGCCCACGCTGCGCGCGCTGAGTTCGGTGGCCACCCGGTCGCCCGGGGCGTACACCACCTTCAATCCGGACCCGTCGACGGGCTCGTCGCCCGACGCCACCGAGTTGGGCAGCTCCAGCCACGCGCCGTCGGGCCCGAGGAAGCGCAGCTGGGCGGTGTGCATCAGGCGCTGGCCGCGCACCGTGCGTCCCCGCGAATCCTTCTCCTCGTAGTCGCGGAGTTCGGACGTGTGTCCCACCACGGTCGCGTCGTAGATGGGTTTGGTGGCGAGGCCGTGGAGCGCCTGGGCGGTCCACCAGGTGAACGGGACGAACAGGCTGATCAGCGCGAAAAGCACGATCACGATGAAGACGCTGGTGCCCTTGCCCGGACAGGAACGCCGCGACACGCGCCGCCCGAGCACGTACGCGGCGCCCAGGAACACGGCGGCGCTCGCCAGGAAGATCTGCCCCGCGGAAGTCAATGCCATGTCGTCGTGGTCACGCGAGGAAAGGCGCCGATCTTAAGACAGGCGCCAACAACGGCTCAGCCGCCCCGCAGTTCCGTCTTGCGCTCGATGGTGCGCGACACGAGGCCGTAGGCGACCGCCTCCTCGGCCGAGAACCACCGGTCCCGCCCGATGTCGTCCAGCACGACCTCGAGCGACTTGCCCGTCTCGCGCGCGATCGTGCGGGCGATGCGCTCGCGGGCCCGGAGGATCTCGCGCGCCTGGATGGCGATGTCGCTCGCCGGGCCGCCCGCGCCGCCGCTCGGTTGGTGGATGAGGAAGCGGGTGTTGGGCAGGCAGTACCGCCGCTCGCGGGGCACGGCCAGGTACAGGTGGGTCGCCGCGCTGCCGACCCAGCCGGTGCCGATCATGTTCACCGGCGCGCCGATGAAGCGCACGACGTCGTGGATGGCGTCGCCGGACTCCAGGTGGCCGCCGGGCGAACTCACCAGCACGTCGATGGGCTCCGGGCTCTCGGCGTCGAGGGCGATGAGCCGGCGCGTGACGTCGGCGGCCATCACGTCGGTGACCGTGCCGAAGATCAGCAGCGTGCGGGCCTTGAAGGCCTTTTCCTCGAGGTAGGAGGTGCGCGGCTCCGTGGTGGTGGTGGTGGCGGGGGTGGGGGCGTCGGTTGCGATCATGGGGTGTCCTGGTGGATGGAACTGCCTTGACGAACGACACCGCGGTTTCGTGACACTAGACTCTCCCCATGCGACCCGACCACACGCCTCTCCTGGCCGACCGTGACCGCCGCCGCCTCGTGCGCGCGGCCACCCGCCTCCTCGGCGCCACCGAGGCGGAGGACGTGGTGCAGGACGCCTGCGTCCGAGCGCTCGAGTCCGGGACCGACCACCTGGAGGCCGCCCCCGCTTGGCTGCTCACCGTGGTGCGCCACCTGGCGATCGACCGCCTGCGGCGGCGGCAGTGGCTGCAGCAGTGGCTCGCCGAGGTGGGCACCGCGCCCCCGCCTGCCACGCCATCGGCCGAGCAGGACGCCGCGCTGGCGGAAGAGGTCGCCCGCGCGCTGCGCCGGATCGTCCGGCACCTCGCGCCCGAGGACGGCGCGGCCCTGCTGCTGCACGAAGTGTTCGAGGCGGGCCACGCCGAGATCGCGGCGCACGGCGGCCGGTCCGAAGCCGGCAGCCGCCAGCAACTGCGGCGCGCGTTGTCGCGGCTCCGCCAGGCGACGGATGGCGCTGTCCCCCGCCGCCATCCGGACCCGGAGGGCGAGGAGACCCTCTTCCGCCTCTACCTGCAGGCCCTGCACCGGCGGGATCCGCGGACGCTGTGGGCGATGCTGCGCCACCCTCCCGTCAGCGCGTCGGCGTCGGTGCCGGCGATGACCCACGCCCCGGCCCCGCGCACCGCCACCTCCCGCATCGTGCAGGTGGGTGGGCAACTGGGCCTGATGCTCACGCTGGACGGGGTCACCCTGTGCACCGTGCCGCTGGGGGTCCGGAGCGAATCGGACGCGGAGGTCGTCGCGGGCTGAGCGCAGGGCCGCGCGAGCGCTACGGACCGAGGAAAACCGGTTCGTCGGAGAGGTCGAGCTGCGTCAGGTACATCCGCAGGTCGAACTCGATCTGGTGGTACGCGGGTTCCATGTGTTCGCACAGCGCGTAGAACGCCTTGTCGTGGTCGCGTTCCTTGATGTGGGCGAGCTCGTGCACCACGATCATCTTCAGGAACTCCGCCGGGGTCTGCTTGAACAGGCTCGCGATGCGGATCTCGCGCTTGGCCTTGAGCTTGTTGCCCTGCACGCGCGACACCGCGGTGTGGGTGCCGAGGGCGTGCTGGATCACCTTGAGCTTGTTGTCGTAGGCCACCTTCGACAGCGGCGAGGCGTTGCGCAGGTAGCGGTTCTTCAGGTCGAGCGTGTACTCGTACAGCGCGGCGTCGGATCGCACGTCGTGCGGCGCGCCGTAGCGGGAACGCAGCACCTCGGCGAGGCGCCCCTCGTCGATCAGGGTCTGCACCTTCGCCTGCAGCGTCGGGGAATAGGCGGTCAGGTACTTCAACACCCCGCCATGGTACCCGGCCACAATGGGGCGTCGCCCCCACGGAAGGACCCTCCCATGAAGGAAGACGTCGTCTGCGCCCGCGTCCGGCTCCAGCCGGGCAGCCTGCCCCGCGTGCGCGCCTGGGCCGCGCACCTGCATGCCCACCGCGCCGAGGCCCTGCGCACGCTCGACGACGAGGGGGTGTCGATCGAATCGGTGTTCCTCGAGAGCGACGCCACCGGCGACAGCCTCGTCTACTACATCCGCGCGACGGACGTGGAGGCCGCGTTCGAGATCGCCCGCAAGTCGCAGGCCGCCATCGACCAGTTTCACCGACAATTCAAGCGTGACACGTGGCTCGAGGTGAACCGCCTCGAGCTGCTCGTCGACCTCTCCTCCTGACCTCCCCCGGAGCCCCGCCCCATGTCCTTCGATGCCTGGCTGCTGTTCGCCGCCGCCGTCCTCGTGCTGACCCTCACGCCCGGCCCCGCCGTGCTCATGTGCGTCACCAACGGCGTGAACCACGGCGCGCGCCGCACGCTCGCGTCGGCACTGGGCAGCATCACCGCGGTGCTGGGCATCATGGCCTGCTCGGCCGTGGGGCTCGGGGCGGTGCTGGCGGCTTCCGAGACGATGTTCCATGCCATCAAGTGGCTGGGCGCGGCGTACCTGGTCTACATCGGCATCACCACCTTCCGCTCCAGCACGTCCAGCTTCGATGTGCCCGAGCAGGCCGGCGGCGCGGGCACGGTGCGCGCGCTGTACCTCCAGGGGCTGCTGGTGGGCGCCAGCAACCCGAAGGCGCTGCTGTTCTTCACCGCGTTCTTCCCGCAGTTCATCGACCCTCTCGCGCCGCGCCTGCCGCAGTTCCTCGCGATGGGCGCCACGTTCGTCGTGTGCGAACTCACCTGCCTGATGGTGTACGCCACGTTTGCCGCGCGCCTCGCCCCGTGGCTGCGCGAACGCGGCCGCGCACGCATCTTCAACCGGGTGTCGGGCGCCACCTTCGTGGGCGCCGGCTTCCTGCTCGCCACCATCCGCCGCGCCGCCACGCCGTGACCCCGCCCCGCTTCACGGCCTCGGTGCCGGTGTTCCTGCGCTACCTGGGCCACCTGGCCCAGTGGGTCGACCTGGCCGAGGCCACGGGCGACCCCGCCGTGCTGAACGCCCGCCTCGCCCCGGACATGCTGCCGTTCCACACCCAGGTGGAGGTGGCGGCGAACTTCGCGCTGCGCGCCTGCTTCCCGCTCGCCGGCCTGCCGGTGCCGCCGTACGGCGACCAGCCGCCCACGGCCGACGGCCTGCGCCGGCGGCTCGCCCGGGTGCAGGCGCTGGTGGCCGCGCTCGACCCCGCGGCCTTCGCCGTCTCGCGGACGGTGGAGGACGACGCCGGGCAGGTGCGCCTCGCGCTGCCGTCCGACGACTTCCTGCACCTGTACGCGCTGCCCAACTTCTTCTTCCACCTGGGCGCGGCGTACCACATCCTGCGGCACGCCGGGCTGCCGCTCGGCAAGGCCGACTTCGACGGTTTCCACGTGTACGGCTGACGCCCGATCGGGTCCAATGGACCCCGGCTCCACCTTCCCTCGCACCCACCGATGTCCGTCACCCCCGAATTCGCCCTCGCCCACACCCGCGCCTGGGTCGACCGTGCCGTGATCGGCCTGAACCTGTGCCCCTTCGCGAAGGCGGTGCAGGTCAAGGGCCAGGTGCGCTACGTGTTCAGCGACGCCACCGACGAGCAGTCGCTGCTCGACACGCTGTGCTCGGAGATGCACTACCTCGCCGAACGCGACCCCGAGAAGACCGACACCACGCTGATCGTGCACCCGCACGTGCTGACCGACTTCGAGGACTTCAACGACTTCCTCGACGCCGCCGACGCCGCGGTCGAGCAGCTCGGCTACGCGGGCATCCTGCAGGTGGCCACGTTCCACCCGCAGTACCAGTTCGCCGACACCGACCTCGACGACCCCACCAACGCGACGAACCGCTCGCCCTACCCCACGCTGCACCTGCTGCGCGAGGAGAGCGTGGACCGCGCGGCCGCCGCGTTCCCCGACGCGGAGTCCATCTTCGAGGTGAACATGCAGACCATGGCGGACCTCGGCGCCGAAGGGGTCGCCCGCCTGCAGGCGCGGTGCGAGGAAGACGCGCGCACGCCGCCCGCGGAGATCTGACCCCGAAGCACCCGCCTTTTCCGGCGATCGCCGGCGCGCACGGCCGGAACAATCCCTGAAAACACTCCGGGGATCCCGCCGTGCAGCATCCTGCCTTCGACATCACCGCCCCCGCCGGCCTCGCCGACACGTCGCGCCGCACCCAGGCCCCGCTGTGGCGGCCCGTGCCGGTCCATGCCCCGTGCGTGCTGTGGTTCACCGGCCTCTCGGGCGCCGGCAAGTCCACCATCGCCGATCGGCTCCAGACCCTGCTGGACGACCTCGGCTGCCACACCGCGCGCCTCGACGGCGACGACGTGCGCGAAGGCCTGTGCCAGGGCCTCGGTTTCTCGGATGCCGACCGCGTCGAGAACATCCGCCGCGTGGCCCACGTCGCGGCCCTGATGGCGCGGTCGCGCCTGATCGTGCTCGCCACCCTCATCTCCCCGTTCCAGGCCTCGCGCGATCACGCCCGGTCGCTCGTGCCCGCCGGCCAGTTCCTCGAGGTGTTCGTCGATGCGCCGCTGCCGGTCGTGCAGCAGCGCGACACGAAGGGCCTCTACGCCCGCGCCGGCCGCGGCGAGGCGATCCAGCTCACCGGCGTGCAGGCGACCTACGAAGCGCCCCGCCATCCCGACGTGCACCTCCGGTCCGACCGGGGCACGCCCGACGACGCGTGTCACGCGCTGGTCGAGGCGCTCATGATCCACGGCGTGCTGAGTCCCCGCGCCCTGCTCCGCTGAGGAACCCCGCGATGCGACCGACCGACCTGCTCGACCTGCCGTCCAACGCCATCGTGGTCCACGGCGGCATGCACAAGACCGGTTCGTCGGCCATCCAGAACACCCTGCAGGCCAACCGCGGCGCGCTCGCCGAGGCCGGCTGGCTCTACCCGCGCGCGGGCCTCGTGGACCAGGAAGCCACCGGCCACCGCCACCGCACCCTGATGACCGAGGTGCGCGACAACATCCTCCACCCGTCGTGGGCCCAACTGCACGACGAGCTGGCCGACTGGGACGGCCGCGTGCTGATCTCGCACGAGAACTTCTTCTCGCCGCAGGTGGACCCGCTCGCCGTCGCCGCCCGCATGCCCGATCGCCCGGTCTACCTGCTCGCGTACCTGCGTCACCCCGTGGACTACGTCGAGTCGTGCTACCGCGAATGGGTGCGCCGCTGGAAGTACCGCCACGGCATCCGCACCTTCTACGAGACCCGCCGCGACTACCTCGACGTGGAGACCCTGCGCGACGCGTGGGAGGACACCTTCGGCGCGGACCGCGTGCTGCTGCGCCCGTACGAACGCGACCGCCTCGTCGGCGGCACCGTGCTGTCCGATTTCGTCGCCACGCTCGGCCTCGACGCGCCCCTCGCGCCGGTGCGGGGCCTCGCCAACGAAAGCCTGAGCACGTCGCAGACGCTCGTGCACCTGGTCGCCAACCGGGTCGCCGCCCGCGCGTCGCGGCGCGACGAAGTCTCCGCCGCCCTCGACCGTCCGCTGCAGCCCCGCCGCATCGCCGACGACGGGCTGGTCGACGAACTGACCGACCGCCACCTTGGCGCGTTCCGCGAGGTGCTGCGCGAACACGGCGCGGCCCCCGGCGCCCTCGCCGACTCGGCCTTCGCCGACCTGCCCGAGGACACGCTCTTCGCCGACCCGGCCGTCCCCCGTCTCGTCGCCGAACTGCTGGGCGCCTGACCGCCCGACGGTGTAACGTACGGGCTCCGGCCACGACCGAACCACCCATGGGTGACACCCCCGCCCCCGCCGTGCCCCCCCGGCCCGGCCACGCCGAGGACGACGTCCACATCCGCGTCCGCCAGGCGCAGATGGCGATGGTGTTCGACCAGACGGCCGTGGCCACGTTCGCCGCCACCGTCTTCGCGATCGGCCTCGCGGTGCACCTGCGGGGCGACGTGCCCGACCGCGCGCTCGCGTGGTGGCTCGTCGCGAAGATCCTCGTCGTCATCCCGCGCATCGTGCAGGTGCGCCTCTACCTGCGCCGCCCCCAGTCGCTGTCGTGGCTGTTCTGGGGCAAGCTGATGCTGTTCGCCGACGGCCTGGTCTGGGGCGTCGCCGGCGTGTGGCTCGTGCCGCCGTCGGACATCCCCACCACCACGGTGGTGGTGGCCTCGCTGGTGGGCGTGAGCGCGGTGGCCGCCTTCGTGCTGCACGTCGACTGGATCGCGTGCCTTGCCTACAACGTGCCCATCGTGCTGCCCGCCGCGGTGTCGATGCTGCTGCGCGGCGACAGCTTCGGCCTCTACGGCGGCTTCGGCGTGCTGATCTTCCTCGGCCTGCTGATGCGGGCCACGCGCCGCTCCGAGCGCCACGTGGTGGAGATGCTGACGCTGCGGTTCAAGAACGAGCGGCTCACGCAGCAGCTGTCGGCCGCGCTCGCCGCCGCGCACCGCGACAACCTCGCGAAGAACGAGTTCGTCGCGAACATGAGCCACGAGCTGCGCACGCCGCTGCACGGCATCCTCGGCATGGCCAACATTCTGCAGCACGCCACGGCCACCGACCGCCGCATCGAGGGCGTGCGCGTCATCCGGCGCTGCGGCGAACACCTGCTCGGGCTCATCAACAACATCCTCGAGTTCTCGCGCTTCGGCGCCCACGGCATCGACCTGCACCCCGAGACCGTCGACCTGCGCCAGCTGATCGAGGACACGGTCGCGATGTGCGCGCCCGCCGCGTCCGAGAAGGGGCTGGTGATGACCACGAAGCTCGACCTGCCCCACCCGTGCGTGCGGTCGGCCGACCCGTTCCGGCTGCGCCAGGTGCTGTTCAACCTGATCGGCAACGCCATCAAGTTCACCGACCGCGGCAGCGTGACGGTGTCGGCCTCCACCGACGCCTCGGGTGTCTTCCGCGCCTGCGTGACCGACACCGGCGTGGGCATGGGCCCGTCGATGCTCGAGCGGCTCTTCGAACCGTTCGCCCAGGCCGACACGTCGAACAGCCGGCGTTTCGGCGGCACGGGGCTCGGGCTCAGCATCACCCGCGACATCTGCGAGGCCATGGGGGGACGGGTCGGCTGCACCAGCACGCCCGGCGCCGGCTCCACGTTCGAGCTGGAACTGCCGCTGCCACCCGCCACCGCCCCGGCGCGCGCCCAGGCCGTGGCCGCCGCGCCGGCCGAGGCGCCGGCCGACGCGATGCTGTCGGGCCGGGTGCTGCTGGCCGAGGACAACGACGTCAACGCGATCGTGGCCGAGGCCGCGCTGCAGCGCTGGGGCCTGGCGGTGGACCGCGCGCGCGACGGCCACGAGGTGCTCGAGCGGCTGGGCGGCGGCGGCCCGCGCCCCGACCTCGTGCTGCTCGACTGCCAGATGCCCCGCATGGACGGTTTCGAGGCCGCCCGGCGCATCCGCGCGATGGAGGCAGAACACGGCCTGCCGCGCCTGCGGTTGGTGGCCCTCACCGCGAACGTCTTCCCGCAGGACCGCGAGCAGTGCATCGAGGCGGGCATGGACGACTTCCTCGCCAAGCCGTTCACCGATGCACAGCTGCATGCCGTGCTGGTGGAGGCGCTGGGGACACGGGCGGCCTCCACGCCCTAGCGCGGGCCGCCCCGGCCGCCTCAGACCTGCACCATCCCGCCGTCGACGAACAGCTCGATGCCGGTCACGAACGACGAGTCGTCCGAAGCCAGGTACACCGCGGCCTTCGCGATGTCCTCGGGCTGGCCCATGCGGCCGATCGGCAGCTGCGAGGTCAGGTAGTCGAGCAGGCCCTGCTGTTGCGCCGCATCCGGACCGGCCAGCTCCACGAGCCCCGGCGTGTGCGTCGGGCCCGGCGACAGCGTGTTGACGCGGATGGCGCGACCCTTGAGTTCGAGGATCCAGCTGCGCGCCAGGTTGCGCACCGCGGCCTTGGTCGCGCTGTAGATGCTGAAGTTGGCCGTGCCCATCACGCTCGTGGTCGAGCCGGCCAGGATGACGGAGGCGCCCCGCGTCGCCTTGTCCAGCAGCGGCAGCGCCTTCTGCACGGTGAAGATCACGCCCTTCAGGTTGCGGGCGAAGGCGTCGTCGACGTGCGCCTCGGTGATCTCGCCGAGCGGCACCATGCCGCCACCGCCCGCGTTCGCGTACAGCACGTCGATGCGGCCATGGCGCTCGCGCACCGTGTCGTACAGCCGGTCGAGGTCGGCGAGGCGCGTGGAGTCCGCCTGCACGCCGGTGGCGTTCGGGCCGATGGCCGCGACGGCGGCGTCGAGTTCGGCCTGGCGCCGGCCGGTCACGTAGACGAACGCGCCTTCCGACGCGAAGGCCTTCGCCGCCGCCAGCCCGATGCCCGACGTGCCGCCCGTGATGACCGCGACCTTGTTGGTGAGTTTGTTGCCCATGAGGTGCTCCTGTGGTGAAAGGGTGAGCGAAGCATAAGAATTCCTTACTGATGAATAAAGACGCCAGTTCGTACTTCTTATTTCACGATGGTGAATAATCGAATCCATGGACCAACTGCTCGCCCTGCGCGTCTTCGTGCGCATCGCCGAATCGGGCGCCTTCTCGAAGGCGGCCGACACGATGAACATCCCGCGCCCCACCGTCACCAAGCTCGTGCAGGACCTCGAACGCCACCTCGGCACCCGGCTGCTCCAGCGCACCACGCGCCGCGTCAGCGTCACGCCCGAGGGCGCCGCCTACTACGAACGCGCCGCGCGGCTCATCGCCGACCTGGAGGAAATGGACGAGCTGGCGGCGCAGTCGCGCGCGCAGGCCCGGGGCCGCCTGCGCGTGGACATCGGGTCCGTGCTCGCGAACATGATCCTGATCCCCGCGCTGCCGGCCTTCCGTGCGCGCCACCCCGAGCTGCACGTCGACCTCGGGGTCAGCGACCGTCCGGTCGACCTGATCGGCGAAGGGGTGGACTGCGTGATCCGGGGCGGCGCCTTGGCGGACACCACGCTGGTGGCCCGCCGCATCGCCGACCTCGACTGGGTGACCTGCGCCAGCCCGCTGTACCTCAAGGCGCGCGGCGTGCCCACCCACCCGTCCGAACTCGTCGCCCGCGAGACCTCGGGCGTGCCGGGGCACGCGATCGCCGGCTACTTCTCGTCGCTCACCGGCAAGGCCTTCCCGCTGGAATTCCATCGCGGCGACGAGCACCTGCAGGTGGCCGGCCAGGCGGTCGTGGCCGTCAACGAAAGCACGGCGCACCTGAGCGCGCTGCTCTCCGGCGTGGGCCTCGGGCAGACGTTCGGGTTCATGGTTCGGCCGCACGTCGAGGCCGGGCGCCTGCGCACGGTGCTCGACGACTGGACGCGGCCCCGCCACGCGCTGCACGTGGTGTACCCGGGCGCGCGGCACCTGAGCGCGAAGGTGCGCCTGTTCGTCGACTGGGTCGCCGAGGTGTTCGCGCCGTTCGACGACCGGCCCTGACCGTCGTCGTCAGTGCGCGGTGGCCGGCCGCAGGCCGTGGCGCACGCGCTCGCCCACCGCGGCGAAGAGGTCGATGTCCGGGTGGTAGGTGCGGAAGACGAATTCGTGGTCGCCCGAGTTGCGGGCCCGTGCGTCGGCCTCGGCGGTGACCATGTCGCGGACCAGCACGTGGTGCGGCAGGCCGCCCGCGTGCACCAGCGGCACCTGGCGGCCCTCCTCGAACAGCGGCGAGAAGCCGAGCATCCGGTACGACCGCAGCAGCGACTGCCGCGAGCCGGCGAGCACCGCGCCGATCTGCATCGCGATGCAGTACAGGTGGCTCGCCTTCACGAGCGCGAGGCGCACCGGGCCGCCGTAGCCGGGCCGCACCGCGAGGCGCGTGATCTCGGCGAGGCGCTTGCCGCGCCAGGGCGCCGGCAGTTCGAGGCTGCGCTCGATCTGCAGCGGCGCGTGGCGGTTGGTCTGGATGCGGGCCGAGCCCACCACCTCGCCGGTGAGCTTGTCCTCCGCGTAGAACAGCGTGGTGCCGGGCCCGCGGTCCAGCGGGTCGGGTTGGCCGAACGAGGCCTTCAGGTGGGGCAGGTGGCGGCCGTAGGCCGTCTCGCGCAAGGCCTGCACGGCACCGAGCTGCGCCTCGGTGGTCACCACGTGCACCGAGAACGGCAGCAGCGCCTCGCCGTCGTCTTCGTCGGATGAGCGTTCGCCCCAGGCGATCGCCGCCTGGTTCCGTTCGGCGACCCGCGCCAGCCCTTCGATCTCTCTCATGTCCCCACTCCCAGGTTGAACTTGCCCCGATGTCGGCAGCGGTTCCGGGAGGCTGAAGCTGTATCGAAAAATGGATGGGGGAAGCGGGTCAGTTCGGGGGATGGCGGTCAGTACCGGTGGCCACGGGGTTCCACGACCACCACGATGGGGACCGTCGCCGGCGCGGGCAGCGCGGCCGGCGCGGCGGGCACCTCGGCGCCGAGCCGCTGCACGTGGGCCGAGGACACGTAGGCAGGGTCGGGGCCCGGCACGATCACTTCGCACCAGCCCGGGTTGACGTGGCAGTCGCGCACCTCGAACCAGGCGCCGCGGGCGATCCTGCCCACGACGTCATGGTCGGTGCCGGGACCGGCCCGCAGGTTCACGACCGACAGCGCGCGCACCCGCTCCACGGGCGGCGGCGTGACGGTGGAGTAGACCTTCTGCGCGCTGGCGGCGCCAGCCAGCACAAGCAGCACCCACGGCATCACACGGACAAACGGCTTCATCGACGGCTCCTTGCACGAACGGTGGGCCATGTCCTACGGCGCCCCGCCCCCCGGCCCGACAGACCCGGGACGGCAACCGACGCACCATGAAGACATCGGCTCAACGCCGGTATCCCACCAACTCGATGAAGGATTGCACCATGAACAAGGACCAAGTCCAAGGACGTGTGGAACAAGCCAAGGGCCACATCAAGGAAACCGCCGGCAAGGCCGTCGGCAACGACCGGCTGCGCGCGGAAGGCCAGCTCGACAAGGCGGGCGGCAAGATCCAGGCCGGCGTCGGCGACGCCAAGGAAAAGGTGAAGAACGCGGTCGACAAGCTCTGACCGCGTCCCCTCTCCTTCGGGGCGCCCCGCCACGGCGGGGCGCCCCGTTTCCGCGTTTCTGCGATGGAGCCGCGATGCCCCCCTCGATCACTCCGAACCCGACGCCGATCACCCCCAACCTGCCGCCTCTGCCACCACCTCCGGCGCCCCGGGACGAACCCGAGCCCGAACCGGTGGACGATCCGCTCGCGCCGCAGGGCATGCCCGTGCCGGTGCGTGAGCCCCGAGCGCCCGCGCCGGCCGGCCTCTGGAAATCCCCTGGCCTCCGAGCCACCCCGGTGGCACGGCGCGCCGTGGTGTGCCATAAGGGGCGCACGATTTCCTTTTCGGAGACCCCATGAAACTCCCCCTGATCGCCGTGTTCGTCGCCGCCGCGCTCGCCGCAGGCTGTTCCTTGTCCATGCCGAACCCCATGGGCACGCACACGCCCACGGTCAGCGCGAAGCTGAGCGCGTCGGCCGAGGTGCCACCCAACAGCAGCGCCGGCTCGGGCACGCTGGAGGGTCGCTACAACACCGACACGCAGGTGCTCAGGTGGAAGGTCACGTACACCGGCCTGTCGGGCCCGGTCACCGCGGCGCACTTCCACGGCCCCGCGGCTCCCGGCACGAACACCGGCGTCGTGGTGCCGTTCTCCGGGTCGCTCGGGAGCCCCATCGAGGGCGAGGCGAAGCTGTCGGCCATCCAGGCGTCCGACCTGCTGGCCGGCAAGTGGTACGTGAACCTGCACACCGCGGCGAACCCCGGCGGCGAGATCCGCGGCCAGGTGACGCCGAACAACTGACGGACACGTCCACCGATGGCCCGGCGCCGCGCCGCCCTGCCCTGGGCGCTGCCGTTCCCGCAGCTGCTGGGCGCCTGGGCGCGGGCGCCGGTGCGCGCCGCCGGCGCGGCCACGCGCGCGCACATGCGCAGCGTGTCCGATGCGGTCTCGGGCGCGGTCGACGAACACCGGCGCCCGCCCCCCGGCCCGGGCGACTGGATCGCCGGTGTCGCGATGGCGCCGTCGGGCATGCGCCGCTTCCAGCTGTACCGCCCGCCCGACGTCGCCTTCCACGAGAAGCTGCCGCTGATGGTGATGCTGCACGGCTGCCACCAGAACGCGAAGGCCTTCGCCGAAAGCACCCGCATGAACGCGCTCGCCGCGCGCGAGCGTTTCCTCGTGCTGTACCCGGAGCAGGACCGGCGGGCCAACAGCCAGGGCTGCTGGAACTGGTACGAGACGCGCTCGGGCCTCGCCCAGGCCGAGGCGCAGATCGTGATGGCCGCGGTGCAGCAGGTGACCCTGCTCTACCAGGTGGACCGCGACCGTGTCGCGCTCGCCGGGCTGTCCGCCGGCGCCAGCATGGCCGCGCTGCTCGCGATGAAATACCCCGAGCGGTTCCGCGCCGTGGCGATGCACTCCGGCGTGCCGCCCGGCACGGCCTCGTCCACCGCGACGGCGCTGCGCGCGATGCACCGTGGCGAGCGGCCCGCGGCATTGCCGGACGGCACGGACACGAGCCGCTGGCCGCCCCTCATCGTGATCCACGGCGATGCCGACCGCGTGGTCTCGTCGCGCAACGCCGCCAGGACCGCCGACTTCTGGGCCGAGGCGGCCGGCGCGAAGCCCGCCGCGCCCCGGCGCGTGCAGCGCGGCCAGCGCCACGCGATGACCGTCACCGACTACAAGCTGCGCGGCCACACCCGTGCCTCGCTGTGCGAGGTGGGGTCGCTCGGCCACGCGTGGAGCGGCGGTTCGTCGAAACACCCGTTCGGCGACGCCCGCGGGCCGGACGCCTCGCGCCTCGTGTGGGCGTTCGCGTCGCGGCAGTTCGACGGCGCGGGCTGACGCCTCGTCACATCACGCAACAACGTGCATGGCCCCGCCATGCGAACATCCACCTCTTCGACGTGCGAGTGCTTCACCATGACATCGAAATTCCTCGCGGCACTGGCCGCGTTCGCGGCCTTCGGCGCCCAGGCGCAAACCCAGCTCAAGCCCGGCCTGTGGGAACAGGTGGGTACCGTGAAAAGCCAGAGCGGCCAGATCGAGAAGGCCATGGCCGACGCGCAGGCCCAGATCGCCAAGCTCCCGCCCGAACAGCGCCGCCAGATCGAGCAGATGATGGCCGAGCGCGGCGTGGGCATCGGCAACGGCGCCACCACGGTGCGCCTGTGCCTCACGGCGGCCGACGTCGCCCAGGGCAACATCCCGGTGCAGAACGGCGACTGCACGCAGAAGATCCTCAACCGGGACGGCAACGTCACCAAGGTGGCGTTCACGTGCCAGACCGAGCCGCCCGTGTCGGGTGAAGGCGAGGTGCGCGTGATCTCGCCCACGTCGAACCTGATGACCGCCACCGTGCTCACGCAGGTCAACGGCAAGCCCGAGAAGCTCGACACCACGCAGAAGGGCACGTGGCTCGGCGACGACTGCGGCAGCATCAAGCCGCTGTCACGCTGAAGGCCTCTGGTCCGACACGCGGGTGAGCCCCCCGCCGCTCCTGGGCACGGGCGGCCGGGCCTAACCTTTCATCGTCAACTCACCGACCTTGAAAGGAAACCGCGATGAAAACGCTTCTGCTGCTTGCCGTCGGCGTCCCGCTGCCCATCATCCTGCTGATCTGGTTCCTGACCTGATGCAGGTCCTCAGCGCGCGGCGGGTTCGGCCAGCGCGGCCACCACGTCCGACTGCGTGAGGATGCCCACCAGCCGCTCCCCTTCGCCGATGATGGGGATGTGGTGGTGGCCCGTGCTGCCGAACAGGGGCACGAGGTCCACCAGCTTTCGGTGTTCGCTGGCCACGCGCACGGTGCGCGCCATGATCTGCCCCACCACCTCGGGTTTGTCCGAGTGCGTGCGGCCCGAGCTGCGGATCAGCTGCTTGAGCTTCTGGCCGAAGCCCTCGTGGAAATCGAGTTCGGCCGTGCGCATGAAATCGGCGAGCGTGACGATGCCGATGATGCGCGACCGCGTGTCCACCACCGGCAGCGACTTGATGCGCTTCTCGCGCAGCAGCGTCCACGCTTCCTGCAGCGACGTGCCGTACTCCACCGTGACGAGGTCGCGCGACATCACGTCGCTGCAGCGCAGGTCCGACAGGCGGCGCTGGTAGCCCTCGCTGCGCGTCTGCTCGAGCAGTGCCTGCAGGTCGTCGCGGCTGATGTCGAGAACCTGGTTGTAGCGGGCGAGCACCGCGTCGAGGTCGTCCTTGGCCTCCGACGGCTGCTTGGGCGCCAGTTGCGCGTGAGGGTACCGCCGGCCGGTGAGGTTGTTGTAGAGCACGCCCACGCTCGTCAGCAGCAGCGAGTTCAACAACACCGGGAAGATCGCGTAGCGCGGGTCGGTGACGCCCGCCACCACCATGAGCAGCGCCGAGGCGCCTCCCGGCGGGTGCAGGCAGCGCAGCGCGAACATCAGGCCGATGGCCCCGGCCACGGCCGCCGCGGCCGCCCATTCGGTGCTGCCGCCCCACGTGGCGCAGACGATGCCCACTGTCGCCGACAGCGTGTTGCCCCCCACCACCGACCACGGCTGCGCGAGCGGGCTCGCGGGCACCGCGAACACCAGCACCGCCGAGGCGCCCATGGGCGCCACGATCCACGCCGGCATGCCCATGCGCATCGCGAGGTGGCCCACGATGGCCGTGATCAGGATGCCGATGCCGGCGCCCGCGGCACCCCGCAGGCGCTCACGGGCATCGACGGCCTGGCGGGCCGGCCAGAAGGCCTGCCACCAGGACGGGCGTCGGGGAGAGTCGGTCGCGGTGGAAGGCATGGACGGGATCGTACGGGCTTCAGGCCCCGCTTGCAGGCTGGATGGATCCGGCCTTCGGCAGCGGCTTGAAGAGCTCGTCGAAGTCCTGCGCGTTCAGCGCGGCGTCGCTCGCCACGCCGGACAGCAGCATGTCGGCGAGGCCCGCCTTGCGCGCCTGCAGCTCGAGCATCTTGTCCTCCACCGTGCCGTCGGCCAGCAGCTTGTAGACGAACACCGGCTTGTCCTGCCCGATGCGGTACGCGCGGTCGATGGCCTGCTGCTCGACGGCCGGGTTCCACCACGGGTCGTACAGGATGACCGTGTCGGCCGCGGTGAGGTTCAGGCCCACGCCGCCGGCCTTCAGGCTGATCAGGAACAGCGGCACGTCGCCCGTCTGGAACTCGTCGACGAGGCCCGCGCGGTCCTTCGTCTCGCCGGTCAGCAGCAGGTACGGCAGCTTCAGGCGCTGCACCTCGGCCTCGATCAGCTCGAGCATCTCGGTGAACTGCGAGAACAGCAGGATGCGCCGGCCGTCCTCGACCAGCGTGGGCAGCAGGTCGAGCAGCAGCTCCATCTTGGCCGACGGCGCGGCCTTCACGGCCGTGGTCTCGCCGGTCTTGATGAGGCGCGGGTCGCAGCACACCTGGCGCAGCTTCAGCAGCGCGTCGAGCACCATGATCTGGCTGCGGGCCAGGCCCTGCTTCTCGATGGCCTCGCGCAGCTTGCTGTCCATCGTGGCGCGCACGGTCTCGTACAGGTCGGCCTGGGCGCCCGACAGCTGCACGCGCAGGTGCGTCTCGGTCTTGGCCGGCAGTTCCTTGGCCACCTGCTGCTTCGTGCGGCGCAGGATGAACGGGCGCACGCGGCGCGCGAGGTGGGTGGCGAGGGCCGACTCCTGGCGCTTCTCGATGGGGTTGCGGTAGTGCTCGCGGAACTCCTTCTCGTTGCCGAGCAGGCCCGGGCAGACGAAGTCGATCAGGCTCCACAGCTCGCCCATGTGGTTCTCGAGCGGCGTGCCGCTCAGGCACATGCGGTGGCGGGCGCGCAGGCCCTTGACCGACTGGGCGGCCTGGCTGCGCGCGTTCTTGATGCGCTGGGCCTCGTCGAGCATGAGGTAGTGCCACTCGTGCGACGCGAGCAGGTCGGCGTCGCGCACCGCGAGCGGGTAGCTCGTGATCACGAGGTGCACCTTCGGGATCTTCGAGAAGTGCTGCGTGCGCTGCGGGCCGTGCAGCACCAGCGTCTTGAGCTGCGGCGTGAACTTGCGCGCCTCGGCCGCCCAGTTGCCGATCAGGCTGGTGGGCACGATGACGAGGCACGGGCGGTCGATGCGGCCGGCGTCGAGTTCACCCTGCAGCAGCGTCAGCGCCTGCAGCGTCTTGCCGAGGCCCATGTCGTCGGCGAGCACGCCGCCGAGTTGCGCGCGGCGCAGGAAGTCCATCCACGAGAGGCCGTCCTGCTGGTAGTGGCGCAGCGTGGCGTTGACGTTCGACGACGGCGTCACCACCGGCAGGCCCTCGCCCGTGCGCAGCGCGCGCACCTGCTCGATCAGCGCGGTGAAGCTCGTGGGCGCCGTGACCTTCGCGCCGACGGACAGGTCGTCCATCGCGCCCAGGTCGTAGCGGGACATGCGCAGCGGCGCCTCGCGGCCGTTGGCCTCGAACACCGTGCGCAGCCAGTCCATCAGCGGAGCCACGCGGCGCACCGGCACGCGCAGCAGGCGGGTGCGAACGGGGCGGCCGGGCAGCGCGGGTTCGTTGCCGGGCCACGGCACGAGCACGTCGCCCTCGGGGTCGCGCAGCGCGGCGTCGAGCTTGAGCCAGCCGGTCTGCACGAGGCCCACCAGCAGCGGCACGAGGTCGACGGGCTGGCCCTCGACGGACACCTTCAGGCCCAGCGTGAACCAGTTGCCGTCCGGCGCTTCCTCCACGTCCACCGACCATTCGTCGGCGTTGTGCATCTCGTACGGGAAGTCCTCGGCGAGCTCGATGGCCCAGCCGCGTTCCTGCAGTTCGGGCAGCTGCTTGGCCAGCAGCATGGGCCACTGGTCGCGCAGCTGGGGCACCAGCACCAGCGGCTGGCCTTCCAGCGCGTGCGGCGTGTTCTGCGCGGCGCGGGCGCCCACCTTCGTCAGCCGGTTGTGGGCGAGGCCCGCGGCCAGGCTCCACGGGCGGAACCCGAGTTCGTTGAACAGCACCAGCAGCGCGGCGGCCTCTTCCTTGCCCTGGCGCTGGAAGCGGATGGCGCTGCTCTGGCCGGGGTGGGCCGGGTCGGGGCGTTCGGCGAGCGTCTGTTCGGCATTGCCCGCCGGGTAGTGGTATTCGAGCGGCTTGCCGGTATCGGGCACGTAGCGCAGGAAGAACTGGGCCGACGCCTGGCGCAGCGTGGTGTTGCGCGACGTGCTGTTGCCGTAGCGGTGGTGCAGCAGCGCTTCCGAGGCGACGTCGACGCACGTGGTCAGGCGCAGCACGGGCACGAGCGGCAGGCTGCCGAGGTTCTCGACGGGGCGCTCGGCCTGCGGGCGCGGCGCGGGGGCGGCGGGCGGCGTGCCGCCCAGCGGGCGCACGGCCGGCGTGGCCTGCGGGTTCTTCTTGCGGCGGATCTCGCGGGCCTCGAACGCCATCAGGGCGGCGGCCACGTGGGGGCAGTTCAACCCGACGGGGCACGTGCAGTGCCCCTGGACGCGCAACCCGAGGCGATCCATCGGCAGCGTGATGCGCTGGTCGTAGGCGGCCAGGCCGGTACCCTGCATCCGGGTCAGCAGCATGTTGCCGTGGGTGTGCATCGACAACACGGCCTGATCCGGGTTCAGGGCCATCGCCCGCGTCAGCGTGACGCGGTCGAATTGCTGGCCAAAATCGAAATCGGGGGGAAGGGAAAATTCTGTCATGAGCAAATGGGCGGCAACCCGCGATTGTCGGGCAGGACGAGGGCACTTTGGATGTTGAATCGACGCAAGTTGCTGTTTTCGGCCGTGACGGTGCCCGGATGGGGGCTCGCCGCCCCGTCCGGCGTCCGTTTGCCGCACGATTTCGGGGCCCATCCGGACGCGCGGACGGAGTGGTGGTACGTCACCGGCTCGCTGGAGGCGGGCGGTCGCACCTGGGGCTTCCAGGTGACGTTCTTCCGCGTCACCACCGGCGTGGACGCGACGCACCCCAGCCGTTTTGCGGCACGTGAACTGGTGTTCGGCCACGCCGCCCTGACGGACCTCGCCGCCGGTCGGCAGTTCCACGACCAGCGGGTCGCCCGCAGCGGCTTCGGCGTGGCGTCCGCCGCCGAGGGCCGCACCGACATCCGGCTGCGCGACTGGCACCTGGCGCGCGACGGCGCCCGCTACACCACCCGCGTGCGCTGCCCCGCGGCCGGCTTCGACCTCGACCTCGTGCTGGACACCACGCAGCCCACGCTGCTGCAGGGGCGCGACGGCTGGTCGCAGAAGGGCCCGGACCCCGCGAACGCCACGAACTACTACAGCGAACCGCAGCTGGCCGTGTCGGGCACGCTGGTGCGGGACCAGGCCCCGCCCCTCGCCGTCACGGGCCGCGCGTGGCTCGACCACGAATGGGGCGCGACGCTGCTGCCCGCCGAGGCCATGGGCTGGGACTGGATCGGGATGAACCTCGACGACGGCGGTGCGCTCACGGCCTTCCGCCTGCGCCGCGCGGACGGCAGCACGGTCTGGGCCGGCGGCAGCCACCGGCCGGCGGGCGGCGCGGTGCGCGTCTTCGGCCCGACGGAGGTCGTGTTCTCGCCGGGCCGCACCTGGACCAGCCCCGCGTCGCAGGCCCGCTACCCGGTCGAATGGACCCTCGACACCCCGCTCGGACGCCATGCCGTGGTGTCCTTGCTGGACGCGCAGGAGCTCGACAGCCGGGGCAGCACCGGGGCCTGGTACTGGGAAGGCCTGAGCGAGCTGCGCACGCCGGACGGCCGTCGCGCGGGGCGCGGCTACCTGGAGATGACCGGCTATGCAAGCCGGCTGCGGCTCTGAGACCACACTTTCGTTGAATTGGGCACGACATACCGTGCTTTTCCGCCCCCTGTCCGGTGAGCCTGCGCCCACAATGTCGGTGAAACCCGGACACCCCCGATGACTGCCGCAGCCCCCCTCCGCCCGCGGCACCTGCGCGTGCAGGTGCGGGTCGGGGCATGCCTGCTGATCCTGGCGCTTTCGGCGGCCTGCGGCGAGTGGCTCGCCCGCGAACACGCCGAGGCCGCGCGCGCCGTCGCGGGCGACCGCCTGCTGGGCACGGCGCGCGAGATGGCCGACCGGCTGTCCCAGGAAATGGCGGCCCGTGCGCGCGACGTGCAGTCGCTGTCCGAGAACGAATCGCTCCGCCCGCCGGTCGCCGACCCCGCCGCCACGCGCGGCGTGCTCGAGGCCCTCAAAGCCCGGCTGCCCCAGTTCACCTGGATGGGCCTGGCCACGCCGGACGGCACCCTCGTCGCCACCACGGGCGACCTGCTGCTCGGCCAGTCCATCGCCGCGCGCCCCGTGTTCCAGAACGGCCTGAAGGGCCTGTGGTCCGGCGACGTGCACGAGGCGGTGCTGCTCGCCAGGCTCGTCCCGCACCCGCCGGGCGAGGACGTCAAGTTCGTCGACATCGCCGCGCCGGTGCGCGATGCCGCCGGCGCCACCGTCGGCGTGCTCGCCACGCACCTGAGCTGGGAATGGGCCGAACAGCTGCGCCGGACGGTGCTGCGGCCGCGCAACGCCACCCCGTCGCTGCAACTGATGATCGCGAGCGCGAAGGGCGAGCTGCTGCTGCCGCCCGAGCGGCGCGACGCCGGCGCGACGCTCGCGCCCGCCCGCATCGACGAGAACCGCGACCGCTGGACCGCCGTGGCCTGGAGCGACGGCCGCGACTCGCTCACCGCCGTCGCCGAAAGCCTGCCGCTCGGCGCCTTCCGCGGCTTCGGCTGGCGCGTGATCGCCCGCGACGAACAGGCGGCGCTGTCCACGTCGGTGGAAGCGCACCGCCGCGAGACCTTCGCCTGGGCCCTTGGCGCGGGCCTGGTGGCGTGTGCGTTCGCCTGGTGGCTGATCGGGCGCGTCCCGCGGCCCCGGGCGCCGCAGGAACCCGTGCGCACGCAGCCGGCGTCGCTGCTGCCCGGCGCCGTGCGGCCGCAGCGCCGGGGCGACCTCGCCCCCGTGTCGCGGCTCCACCCGGTGTCCGTGCCGCCACCCGAATCGCTCGACCCCGAACACCGCGACCCGCTGACCGGGCTCGGCAACGCGGCCCAGCTCGCGCGGGTCTCCCACCGCCTGCTCGATGCCGCCACCGCCGCGCCCGCCGAGACCTGCGTGCTGGCCATCGACATCGACGGCTTCGAGTCGGTGAACGACCGCTATGGCCGTGCGGCCGGCGACGAGGTGCTCGTGCAGCTGGCCCGCCGCCTGCGACAGGCCGCCCGCGAGGGCGACAGCGTGTTCCGCCTGGGTGGCGACGATTTCCTGGTGCTGCTCACCTGCCCGGCCGGCGAGGCCACCGCGCTCGCCCGCTCGGTGGCGTCCCGCGTGCTGGTGGAGCTGCAGCGGCCGCTCAGCTACCGCACGCTGAGCAACCTGCGTGTCACCGGCAGCATCGGCGGCGCCGTGTGGCCGGTGCATGGCGCCACGTTCGAGGACGCCATCGCCCACGCGGGCGAAGCCCTGCGCGCGGCCAAGCAGAGCGGCACGGGCAAGTTCAGGCTGTATGCCGGCGATCCGAGCGCCGACCCGGCGCGGCTGCGGGCCTAGGCCGGCGGCGCCAGCCGCGCGATGCGGTCCGCGGCGTCCGCGATGCGCGCCGACAACGCGGCCAGGCACGGGCGGAAGCCCTCGCTCAGTTCACGGCAACGCTGCAGGCGGCCCCCGAAATCCTGCGCCATCGCGAGCGCCTGGTGCCACGCCGCAGCCGACACGTCCCCGGAGATCTGCAGCGGCAACTCGCGTTCCGGCAGGTCCCCCGTGGACGACGGCGCGAACCCCATGCACGTCATGTCGTAGGCCGGGGCGAGTTCGTACGGGCGACCGCGCTCGGCCATGAAGGACAGGTTGCCGCCGTGCATGTCGGTGTTCGCGATGAGCGTGCCGAACGCCCACAGCACGTCGGTGCCGGCCACGGCCTCCGGGCGGACGATGCCCTTGGCCGCCAGCGCGCGCACGACGCCCGGCCAGGGACCCGGGCTGCCGACGAACTCGGCGTCCAGTGCCGCGATCGAGAAGAGCGCCCGCCGGCCGAGCGCGCCTTCGCGGTCGAAACGCTGCACCTCCAGGAAACGCTGGGTGTCGTGGGCATGGACGCTCGTGCGTGCCGCCGCGATGCCGTGGTCGCGCAACACCGCCAGCGCCGTGTGTTCCGTCCAGAGCAGGTCGCGCCAGCGTTCGCTGACGGGGGTGTCCGTCCGGGCCGTGAACTTGACGATGACGTGGGCCGCGCCCCCGTCGAGTTCCGCGTACGCGGTGAACTTGGGCTGTTCGCCACCGGCCGAGGACCCCTGGACCTCGCCACGGACGGCGGCCTCCGCCAGCCCGGCATAGGCCGCGGCCTTGTCCCGTTCGGCGATGGCCCGCGGGGCCGGCGTGTTGACGAACCGCTCGCGCGCTGCGGCGCCCACCAGCAGGTTGCCGGGCAGGTCGTCGCCCTGGAACAGCAGTGCGCGAAGCACGTGGGTGTCGTTCCAGTCGCCGAGCCGCTGCGGCAGGCCCAGCCGTTCGCCGTGCATCTGGTTGTAGGCCCGGCCGAGGAAGCCCTGCGGCCGCATGTCGAACAGCCACCAGGGAAGGCCCTCGGTGTGCAGGCTCGTCCCGTCGCGCTGCTGCATCACGAAACCGTCGCGGCACACGGGGACGAGTGTCCCCAGCTCGACGAGCTGCCCGTCGGGAGAGACCCGGAAGACCGGCGCCTGGAGTTCGGCGCGTGCAGGGTCCCGCAGCGCATATTGAATGGATCTCGCCGCGCCGAACGGGAGGAGGTCCGACCTCAGCGTCTTCAGGGCGCGGGACAGGGTCGGCTGGCTCACGCCCAGGGCGGCCATGAGCCCGCGCGCCGGCGCGGGGCCCCGGCGCAGCTGCGCCCGGACCTGCTCACCCTGCTGAACCGCGGCCGTTGACATGGATCCGTGAATTGAATAATGAATAGATTCCAGAATGGAATTCTACCGGATCGGCACGACGGCGGTCGATCGGCTAGAGGCGGAAGAAGCGCCCGCGCGCCGCCTGCGTGATGGCGACCACGCACGGGTGCGTGATGCGCCGCTCGACCGAGATCGCGTAGAACTCCTCCACCAGCTCCTCGGTGCGGCCGAGCACCTTCACGCCGTACTGCTCGCAGGTCTCCTCCTCCAGCACACGCGGCGACATGAACACGCCCCGCCCTTCCCCGCCGAAGGCCTTCATCAGCGCGGCGTCGTCGAATTCCCCCACCGCCTTCGGGTGGATCTGGTGCTGGGTGAGCCACAGCTCGAGCCGCTGGCGCATGGCCGACGACGCGCCCTGGATCAGCATGGGCGCGCCCTGCAGGTTCTGCGGGAACGTGCCCTTGAGCGTGCGTTTCAGGCCGGGCGACGCGAAGAAGCTCATCTCCGTGGTGCCCAGCGCGTGGTTGAACGCCTTGACGCTCAGTTGCTTGCTCATGGGCTCGTCGGCGATGACCAGGTCGAGCCGGTGCACCGAGATCTGGGCCAGCAGGTCCTGGAACTTGCCTTCCGTGCAGATCAGGCGCACCGTCTCGGGCAGGCCCAGCGCCGGTTCCAGCAGGCGGTAGGCGATGGACTTGGGCACGGCGTCGGCGATGCCCACCCGGAACTCCAGCACGTGTTCGCCACTCGCGGCCGCACCGATGGCCGCCTCCATCTCGGTGGACAGCGCGAAGATCTGGTCGGCGTAGCCCAGCGCCACCCGACCCTGCTCGGTGAGTTCCAGGCGGCGCCCGCTCTTGCGGAAGAGCTTGCAGCCCAGGCGGTCTTCCAGCAGCTTGATCTGGCCTGAAAGCGTCTGCGGGCTGACGTGCAGCTGTTCGCCGGCCCGCACGACCCCGCCGGCCTTGGCGGTGGCCCAGAAATACTGGAGGTGCTTGAAGTTCACGCGTCAATCCTGCGGTTTATTCGAAACATGGTGAATGAAAGCTCGAATTTACGCGAAAGATCCGCGGGCCTACAGTCTCGTGTTCCTCGACTGTCACCCAACCACCCATGGACTTCCTGCTCGACCCCAACATCTGGATCGCGTTCGGCATGTTGACCGCCCTCGAGATCGTTCTCGGCGTGGACAACATCATCTTCATCTCGATCCTCGTGGGGCGTTTGCCACCCGAGCAGCGCGACCTCGCCCGCCGCCTGGGCCTGGGCTTCGCGATGGTTTCCCGCCTCGCGCTGCTGTTCTCGCTGAGCTGGGTGATGGGCCTGACCGCGGACCTCTTCACGGTGGCGGGCATGGGCATCAGCGGCCGTGACCTCGTGCTGCTGCTGGGCGGCCTGTTCCTGCTCTACAAGGCGTCGCACGAAATCTTCGTCGAGGTGGAAGCCCGCGAACAGGACGGCCCGCCGGCCTCGTCGCCGGAAGCCCTGGCCGCGGCCAAGCGCGGCATGATGTGGCGCATCATCGGCCAGATCGCCGTGATCGACATCGTGTTCTCGCTCGACTCGGTCATCACCGCCGTGGGCATGGTCGACCAGATCGGCGTGATGGTCGCCGCCGTCGTGACCTCGGTGGGCGTGATGCTGGTGGCCGCCAAGCCGATCGGCGACTTCGTCGACGCGCACCCGTCGGTCAAGGTGCTGGCGCTGGCCTTCCTGGTGATGGTGGGCATGGCGCTCACGGCCGAGGCCTTCGATGCCCACGTGCCGAAGGGCTACATCTACGCGGCGATGTGCTTCTCGCTGGTGGTCGAGGCGCTGAACCTCCGCGCCCGCAAGAAGCGCTTGGCGAAACAGGCCGCGGCCTGATCGTTCGCCTTTTCTCGAAGTGATGCTGCCGAAAATTCGCATTTACGCGAAGTGTCGGCAGCCTTCAGAATTCCTCATCGTTTCCCTTTTCCGAAAGGACACACCATGAACAACCAGTCACTGCAAACCGCCTACGGTTTCTCGACCCCCTCCGTGGAAACGCGCAACCGCGTGCTCCGCAACACCTACTGGCTGCTCGCGCTGTCGATGGTGCCCACCGTGCTGGGCGCCTGGATCGGCGTGGCCACCGGCCTGATGTCGGCGATGTCCGGCGGCATCGGCGCCATCGTGTTCCTGGCCGGCGCGTTCGGCTTCATGTTCGCCATCGAGAAGACCAAGCACTCGTCGATGGGCGTCGTGCTGCTGCTCGCCTTCACGTTCTTCATGGGCCTGATGCTGTCGCGCATGGTCGGCATGGTGCTGGGCCTCGCGAACGGCGCCGGCCTGATCATGACGGCGTTCGCCGGCACGGGCCTCATCTTCCTGGGCATGGCCACGCTGTCGTCGGTCATCAAGCGTGACCTGTCGGCGATGGGCAAGTGGCTCTTCATCGGCGCCATCATGCTGCTCGTGGCGGGCATCGCGAACATCTTCCTGCAATCGAGCGCGCTGATGATCACGCTGGCCGTGCTGGCCATCGGCATCTTCTCGGCCTTCATCCTGCACGACCTCAAGCGTGTCCAGGACGGCCTTGAAACCAACTACATCACCGCCACGTTGGGGGTGTACCTGAGCCTCTACAACGTGTTCCAGTCGCTGCTGATGCTGCTCGGCATCTTCGGCGGCCGCGACGAGTGATCGCCTTGCCGGCCTGATCTCTCACCACCACGCGACGGGGCCTTCGGGCCCCGTTTCGCCGTCTGGAGGACAATTCCTGGTCATGGCGCATTCCCATCCCGGCCGAGCCCTGTCCGATGTGCTGTTCGAGATCGCGTCCGACACCACACGACCCCGCATCTCGCTCGGCCTCCTGCTGAAGGCCCTGGACGACCGCGCGCTCGGCGCGCTGCTGCTGATCTTCTCGCTGCCCTGCGTGATCCCGATGCCGCCGGGCACGTCCACCGTGCTGGGCACGCCGCTCGTCTTCCTGACGGCCCAGCTGATGCTGGCGCTGAGCCCGTGGCTGCCGCAGTTCATCGCCCAGCGCTCCATCTCTCGCACCGACTTCGCCGCGGTGGTGGCCCGCATCGCGCCGTGGCTGGCCCGCGCCGAGAACCTGCTCAAGCCACGGCTGCTGTGGATCACGGCGCCCATCGGCGAGCGTTTCGTGGGGCTCGTGTGCCTCTACCTCGCCATCGTGCTCGTGTTGCCCATCCCGCTCGGCAACATGCTGCCGGCCCTGGCCATCAGCCTGATGGCGCTGGGCGTGCTGGAACGTGACGGCTTGTGGGTGATCGCCGGGCTCGTCACCGCGGTGGCGTCCACCGTGCTGATCGCCGGCGTGCTGGTGGGGATGCTGAAGGCCGCGCTGTACGTGGTGACCAGCTTCTTCTGATCAACCCGCCATCGCCGGCTCGGGCCGCCGGTCACCGGCCGGCTGCGGGCGCTTCGCCTGCAACATCTCGCACGCAATCTCGCCGATGCGGCGCAGCGCCTGGCGCTGCGCGTTGTCCCACCGCCCGCCCACGCCCAGGCGGATGCAGTGGCGGTAGCGGTCGGTGGCGCTGAACATGGTGCCCGGCGCGAACACGATGTGTTCGGCGAGGCACGCGCGGAACAACGCGAAACTGTCGATCTCGCTCGGCAGCTCGGCCCACAGGATGAAGCCGCCCCGCGGGTCGGTGACGCGGGTGCCGGCGGGGAAACTCTCTGCGATGATGCAACCGGCTTCGTCCACGCGCGCGCCCACGGTGGCGCGCAGCTGCCGGTAGCTCGCTTCGGCGCCGGGCTGCGTGAGCAGGTCGGCCATCGCGAGTTCGAGCACCGCTGTCTGCGCGCCGCTGGTGGCGAGCTTGAGCCCCTCGACCCGGTCGCGCCAGCGGCCGGCCTCGACCCAGCCGAGCCGGATGCCCGGGGCCACGGTCTTGGAGAACGACCCGCACATCATCACGTGCCCGGTGGTGTCGTACGACTTGACCGCGCGGCGCATGTCGTCGTCCTCCGCCAGGTCGTTGTAGAGCACGTCCTCGATCAGCGGCACGTCGTGGCGCGAGAGCATGGCGGCCAGCCGCGCGCGGTCATGCTGGGGCATGGTGGCGCCGATCGGGTTCGACAGCGTGGGCACCAGCAGCACCGCCTTCACCGGCTGCGTGTCGAAGGCGAGCTGCAGCGCGTCGAGCGACACACCGGTGCGCGGATGCGTGGGAATCTCGAGCGCCCGCAGGTGCAGGTTCTCGAGGATGCTCAGGAAGCCGAAGTACGTGGGCGATTCGAGCGCCACGATGTCGCCGGGCTTGGTCACGGCGCGCAGGCACAGCGTGATGGCCTCGACGCAGCCGTTCGTGATGACGATGTCGCGCCCGTCCATCTGGCAGCCCATGCGCAGGCCGTGGCGGGCGATGGCGCGGCGCAGCGTCTCCTCGCCGCCGCCGATGGGGTACGTGCACAGGCTGTGGCGGTTGCGCTGGGCGGCGCGGCTGACGGCGCGGCGCACGCGGTCCTGCGAGAACAGTTCGGCGCTGGGGCATGCCGCGCCGAACGAGATGAAGGCGGGGTCGTTGGCGAGCCGCAGCACCTGGGTGGTGAGGGAGCTCACGTCCACCGCCTGGGAGTCGGCCGGCGGGCGCGACGTCTCGGGCTGCGGCAGGCCCGGCGTGCGGGCGGCCACGAAATAGCCGGAGCGGGGGCGCGCCTCGATCAGGTGCGCGTCTTCCAGGGACCGGTAGGCCTGGATCACCGTGGAGAGCGACACGCCCTCCTGCCGGGCCATCTCGCGCACCGAGGGGACGCGTTCCCCCGCGGCGAGCGTGCCGCTGCGGATCGCGGTGGCGATCGTCTGGGCGAGTTGGAGATAAAGCGCACCATCGGACGTCATGGAACCATTCTGTACCGTTCAGCGGTGTGCCGACCAGTACAGATTCACGTCAACGCGACCGGCACAGTGTCCGAAAGTTCCGTCGCTGTACTCGTTCACGTCGGACGGCCTGTGTCTGTCGCGATTCCAGAGCGCGTTTTAAGGTTGGGGCCATGAACACGCTCGCCCTCAACGCCACCGCTGCCCCGGCCAAGGCCCCGTCGTCGCCGGCTTCCAATGCTTCCGCACCGTTCCGGATCGCCGCCGGCGCCGTGCTGACGCTGCGCCACGGCCGCGACCTGCGGGTCGAGGTGATCGAGGGCCGGCTGTGGGTGACGGCGCAGGGCGACGCCAACGACCACTTCGTGTCGCCGGGCCAGCCCCACGCGCTCGGGCGCTCCCGCACCGTGGTGATCGAGAACATCGGCCGGGACTCGGCGCTGCTGCGCCTCGTCCGCGGCTGAGTCCGGTCGATCAGTGCGCGCCGCCCACGTCGGCGGCGGGCCCGCCCATCTTCGGCTTGGTGGTCCACACCAGGCCCACCAGCAGCACGAACAGCACCGCCGACAGGTAGAAGATGTCCGTGGCGGCCAGCGTGTAGGCCTGCTGGTCCACCAGCCGGTTCACCGTGGCCAGCGCCTGCTCGGGTGAGTAACCCGCGGCGCCCAGCTGGCTGAACGCCGTGGTGGCCGCGTCGTTGCCGCGGTTGACGGTCTCGGCGATGTGGGCGTGGTGCATCACCGCGCGGTTCTCCCACGCCGTCGTGAAGATCGACGTGCCCATGGCACCCGCCGTGATGCGCACGAAGTTGCTCAGGCCGGCGGCCGCGGGCATGCGGTCCGGGGTGAGCCCCGAGAACACGATGGCCTGCAGCGGGATGAAGAAGAACGCCATCGCCGCGCCCTGGATGATCGTGGGGATCAGGATCGTCGCGAGGTCGGCCTGCACGTTGAACTTCGACCGCATCCACAGCACCAGCGCGAAACCGACGAAGGCCACCGTGGCCAGCCGACGCGGGTCGATCTTGCTGACGTTCTTGCCCACCCATGGGGACAGCACGATGGCGAGCACCCCCACCGGCGCGAGCGCGATGCCCGCCCAGGTGGCCGTGTAGCCCATGTACTGCTGCAACCACAGCGGCATCAGCACCACGTTGCCGAAGAAGAGCCCGTAGGCCACCGAGAGCGAGACCGTCGCCAGCGTGAAGTTGCGCCCCTTGAACAGGCGCAGGTCGACGATGGGGTTCTTCTCGGTGAGCTCCCACGCGAGGAAGAACAGGAAGCCCACCACGGCGACGACGGCCAGCGTGATGATCTCGCCCGACTCGAACCAGTCGAGTTCCTTGCCCTTGTCGATCATGACCTGCAGCGCGCCGACCCACAGCACCAGCAGCGCGAGGCCCACGTAGTCGAGCTTGACCTTCTTCGGCCCCGGATCGCGCGTGCGGTAGATCGACCACGTGATGGCCGCGGCCGCGAGGCCCACCGGGATGTTGATGTAGAAGATCCACGGCCACGAGATGTTGTCGGTGATCCAGCCGCCGAGCAGCGGCCCCACCACCGGCGCCACCAGCACCGTCATCGCCCACATGGCCATGGCCATGCCGGCCTTCGCGGGCGGGTAGCTCGACAGCAGCAGCGTCTGCGACAGCGGGATCATCGGGCCGGCCACGAGGCCCTGCAGCACGCGGAACGCGATCAGCAGGCCGATGCTGGGGGCGAGGCCGCACAGCCACGACGACAGCACGAACAGCAGGATGCTCGCCGTGAACAGGCGCACCGGACCGAACCGCTGCGTGAGCCAGCCGGTGAGCGGCACCGAGATGGCGTTGGCGACACCGAACGACGTGATGACCCAGGTGCCCTGGTTCGGGCTCACGCCCATGTCACCGGAGATCGCCGGGATCGACACGTTCGCGATCGAGCTGTCCAGCACGTTCATGAACGTGGCCAGCGACAGCGCGATGGTGCCGAGCACCAGCTGGCTGCCGGTGAGCGGCTTCAGCGCGGCGCCCTGGGGGTTGGGGGACGACATGGTGGAACGCTCCGACCCGTGATCACTTCGCGATGGCGACGTGGGCCGTCACCGGCGCGGCGGCGCCCTTGCGGGCGGGTTCGGACGCGGCCACCGCGCGCGTCGGCGCCTTGGCGGCGCGGCCCAGGTTCGTCGCGACGATGCGGCGCACCTCGTCGTCGGCCTGGCGGTCGACCTCGTCGAACACCGTGGTCTGCGCGACGGCCGCGCGGCGCGGTGCGTCGGCGAGCATCTTGCCGCTGGTGTCGCTGATGTCCACCTTGGCGTCCATCGACAGGCCCACGCGCAGCGGGTGGTCGGCGAGTTCGCGCGGGTCGAGCGACACACGCACCGGCACGCGCTGCACCACCTTGATCCAGTTGCCGGTGGCGTTCTGCGCGGGCAGCAGCGCGAAGGCCGCGCCGGTGCCGGCACCGAGGCCCTCGATCTTGCCGTGGTACTCGACCTTCTTGCCGTACAGGTCGGCCTTCAGCGACACGGGCTGGCCGATGCGCAGGTTCTGCAGCTGGCTTTCCTTGAAGTTGGCATCGACCCAGACCTGGTCGAGGGCGATCACCGACATCAGCGGCGCGCCGGCCTGCACGCGCTGGCCCACCTGCACGCTGCGCTTTGCGACGTAGCCGTCGACCGGCGACGGCAGCTCGGCACGCTTGAGCGCGAGGTAGGCCTCGCGCACGCGGGCGGAGGCGCGCAGCACGTTCGGGTGCTGCTCGACCGACGTGTTGTCGGTCAGGGACTGGTTCGACGTCAGCTGCTCGCGCGCGGCCAGCACGGCCGACTTGGCCGCGGCCACGGCGCTCTTCGCGGCGCTCAGCTGCGCGTTCGTGTGGTTGAACTCTTCCTTGCCGACGGCGCCGGTGGCCACGAGCGGGGCGCGGCGGGCGAGGTCGTCCTGCGCGCGGGCCAGGTCGCTCTCGGCGCGGGCCTGGTCGGCCTCGCGCAGCGCAATCTGGGCCTGCAGCGTGGCGTTGTTGGCGAACAGGATGCGCACTTCGCGCACGGTCTGCGCGAGCTGCGCCTCGGCCTGGTCGAGCGCCACGCGCGCATCCGCGGTGTCGAGCTTCACGAGCGGCGTGCCGGCCTTCACGAAGTCGGTGTCGTCGGCGTTGATGGCGAGCACGGTGCCGCCGACCTGCGGGGTCAGCTGCACGACGTTGCCCTGCACGTAGGCGTTGTCGGTCGACTCGAAGTGGTTCAGCACGAGCGCGTAGTACGCGCCGTAGGCGATGCCGGCGAGGACCACCGCGGCGGCGACGGCGGTCAGCGCCTTCTTGCGTTGCGGGTTGGATTCGGCAGCTTGGGTTTGCGGGGCATTCATGGGGTGACTCCGATGCGACGGGTGTGTTCTGTTCTGGGTGTGAAGGTGTCGGGGCGATCAGCGGGCCTGCGGGCCGACGTAGCCGCCGCCGAGGGCGCGGGCCAGCGACACCTGCACGTCGAGCGCGCGGGCGCGCAGGTCGGCCGCCGAGCGGCGCTGCTGCAGCACGTTGGATTCGGCGTTCAGCACGACGAGGTAGGTGCCGAGGCCGGCCTTGTACCGCTGCGTGGCGAGGTCGTAGGCCGCTTCCGCGGCGACACCGGCCTGCTGCTGTTCGTTCTGCTGGCGGGAGATGGCGCGCGCCGAGGCGAGCTGGTCGGCCACGTCGCGCACGGCGTCGACCACCGCGCCGTTGTAGGTTTCCAGCGCCGCGTCGACGTCGGCGGTCTTGCCGCGCAGGCCGGCGCGCAGGCGGGCCTGGTCGAACAAGGGCAGGTGGATGGCCGGGCCGATGCCGTACTGCTCGCTGCCGCTCTTGAGCAGGCGGTCGAGGCCGATGCTCGAGAAGCCGGCGAAGGCCACGAGGTTGACGTTCGGATAGAACTGCGTCTTGAACGACTGGCTGTCCTGCGTGGCGGCCTCGACGCGCCAGCGGGCGGCGCTGATGTCGGGGCGGCGGGCGATCAGGTCGGCCGGCAGCGTGTCGGGCAGCGTGAAGCCGTGCAGGTTCTGCAGGCGGGGCACGAGGTCGTTCAGCGCGGACGGCGCCTGCACGGTGAGCGCGGCCAGCGCGTGGCGGGTCAGCGCGATCTGCTCGTCGAGCACCTCGACCTGCTGCCGGGTCTCGGGCAGCGCGCCCTCGCCCTGGCGCAGCTCGACGTTGGTGTCGAGGCCGGCGCCCACGCGCTGGCGGATCAGGCCCAGCATCTCGTCGCGCTGGGCCAGGGCCCGCACCGCCACCTCGCGCTGCTCGAACAGGCGGGCGAGCTGCAGGTAGTTGCGGCTGACCTGGCTCGCGAGCACGAGGCGCGCCGCGGCCATGTCGGCCTCGCTGGCGCGCTGGGCGCCCACGGCCGCCTCGATCGCGGTGCGGTGCTTGCCGAAGAAGTCGATCTCGTAGGAAGCGCTCGCCTGCAGCGTGCCGCTGGTGGCCATCGAGCCGGCGAGCGGCTTCGGGATCATGCCGTTCTCGGTGTAGCGCTGGCGGGTGGCCTCGAGCTTCACGTCGCCCTGGATGCCGTCGTTGGCGCGGGCGCTGTCGGCGCCGGCCACCGCGCGGTCGAGGCGGGCCTGGGCCACCTTCAGCGACGGGCTGCCGGCCAGGGCCTTCTGCACCAGGCCGTCGAGCACGGGGTCGCCGAGGCCGGTCCACCACGCTTCGTCGACCCGCGCGGCGGGGCTGGCGGCGGGCGCGCTGGCGGCCAGGCCGACCGACTCGGGCGCGATCTCGGCGCCGCGGGGGGCGATGCCGGCCGAGCTGGCGCAACCCGAGAGGGTCAGCACGAGCGTGGAAGCGAGCGCGGCGATCAGGGCGGAAGCCGCGAGCCAGGCGCCGTGGCGGGGAACTTCGACGACGGGGGTTTCGATGGCGGGGTTCATCTCGAACATCCTGGGAGAAATTTGATTGGGCTTTAACTGCCTAGGCATTGAATCGGGCGAAAAAAAGTGCCCGTGGGGGTCAGGATCCACAGCCATCGCGGATCCCTTCGCTGTTGTCGATCATGCGTTTCAGGTAACCCTTGAGCGCCAGCCACTCGTCGCGCGAGAAGCCTGCGAGGTGGTCGTTCATCACCTCGGACAGCGCGACGGGGATGTGCCCCGCCACCTCGGTGCCCTCGGGCGTGAGTTCGAGGTTGACGACGCGGCGGTCCTGCTCGGAACGCACGCGGCGGCACAGGCCCTTCGCCTCGAGCCGGTCGAGCAGGCGGGTGGTGGCGCCCGGGTCCATCTGCAGTTCGCGGGCGAGTTCGGCGACCGTGGTGGCCTTGCCCGCGTGCATCTTGAACATGGGCGCCCATTGGGCCGACGTGAGACCCACCGGTTCCAGCAGCTTGCCGGTCTGCTGCGTGAGGCTCAGCAGCACGCGGCGCATCAGGTACCCCACGCTCTGCTCGGTGGCGTAGTGGTTGGCCTCGTAGAAATCGGCAGGAACACGATCTTGTTGCATGGGCTGAAATTTAAATGCCTAGGCAAACATTGTCAAGGCTTTGATTGTGAAGAAAGTTGTAGAACTCCGTAGAAACCCGAGGTGGCTACACTGCGCCGCATGACCGCCGTCTCCGCCTCAGAAACCGCCGTGGCCACGCCCCCGGCCCCCGCCCGCAACGTGCGTTCGCTGGGCGGCCTCGGCCCGTTCCTGCGGCCGTACCGCGGGCGCATCGTGCTCGCCGGCCTGTTCCTGGTGCTCGCGGCCGTCAGCACGCTGGTGTTCCCCGTCGCGCTGAAGTCCCTGATCGACCAGGGGCTCGTCGCCACCGACCCGGGCGAGCGGGTGCTCGCGCTTCGAGGGCACTTCGTCGCGCTGTTCGCGGTGGGCGCGGCGCTCGGCGTGTTCTCGGCGGCGCGCTTCTACATGGTGTCGTGGCTGGGCGAACGGGTGACCGCCGACCTGCGCAACGCCGTCTACACGCACGTGGTGCGCCAGAGCCCGGCGTTCTTCGAGACCACGCAGACCGGCGAGGTGCTCTCCCGCCTGACGACCGACACCACCCTCGTGCAGACCGTCGTGGGCTCGAGCCTCAGCATGGGCCTGCGAAACTCGGTGATGGGCCTGGGCGCGATGCTGATGCTCGTCATCACCAACCCGCTCGTGATGACCCAGGTGCTGGGCATCCTCGTGCTCGTGGTGCTGCCGTCGCTCTACTTCGGCCGTCGCGTGCGCAAGCTCTCCCGCGCGAGCCAGGACCGTGTGGCCGATGCCAGCGCCATCGCGGCCGAGGTGCTGAACGCGGTGCCGGTCGTGCAGAGCTACACCGCGGAGGCCCGCGAGGCGGACCGCTTCACCGCGGCCACCGAAAACGGCTTCGCCACCGCCATCCGCCGCACGCGGGTGCGCTCGGGCCTGGTCGCGTTCATCATCACCGCCACGTTCGGCGCGCTGCTGTGGGGCCTGTACCAGGGCACGCAGGCCGTGATCGCCGGCGAGATCAGCGCGGGCCACCTCGGGCAGACCGTGGTGTACGTCGTGATCCTCGTCAGCTCGGTCGCCGTGCTGGCCGAGGTGTACGGCGACCTGCTGCGCGCGGCCGGCGCCACCGAGCGGCTGATGGAGCTGCTCGCCGAACGCTCGCCCATCGTGTCGCCCGCGAACCCGGTGGCGTTGCCGGCCACGCGCGGCGGCTCCGCGGTGTCGTTCGACCACGTCGACTTCCGCTACCCCTCGCGCCCGCAGCAGCTGGCCCTGGCCGACTTCACGCTGCACGTGCGCGCGGGCGAGACGCTCGCGCTCGTGGGACCGAGCGGCGCCGGCAAGAGCACGGTGCTGCAACTGCTGCTGCGCTTCTACGACACGGCCTCGGGCAGCGTCTCGATCGACGGCGTGCCGGTGCCGCGGACCACGCTCGACGCGCTGCGTGGCCGCATCGGCATCGTGCCGCAGGACAGCGTGATCTTCTCCGCCGACGCGATGGAGAACATCCGCTACGGCCGCCCCGGCGCGAGCGACGACGAGGTGATCGCCGCCGCCCGCGCGGCATTCGCGGACGACTTCATCCGCGCCCTGCCCGAGGGCTACAAGACCTTCCTCGGCGAACGCGGCGTGCGGCTGTCGGGCGGACAGCGCCAGCGCATCAGCATCGCGCGGGCGATGCTGAAGAACCCGCCGCTGCTGCTGCTCGACGAGGCCACGAGCGCGCTCGATGCCGAGAGCGAACGCATGGTGCAGGCCGCGCTCGAGTCGGCGATGAAGGACCGCACGACGATCGTCATCGCGCACCGCCTCGCCACCGTGCAGCGGGCCGACCGCATCGTCGTCATGGAACACGGCCGGATCGTCGAGACCGGCACCCACGCGGAACTCGCCGCGGCCGGCGGGCTCTATGCGAGGCTGGCCGCGCTGCAGTTCGAGGCCTGAGCTGAAGGCGAGACCCCACAGCGGTCTTTGACGCTGTCCTACAGACAGCCTCGACCGCAGGTCCACAATGAAACGCGCCATTCCCCTGAAGGCCGTTGGAGAACATTCACATGAAAAACAGCACCACCCTCCGTACCTCCGTCCTGGCACTGAGCGCCGCCGCGCTCTTCCTCGCCGGTTGTGAAAACATGAGTGAACGCCAGAAAGGCACGGCCACCGGCGCGGGCGTGGGCGCCGTGGGCGGCGCCGTGATCAGCGCGGCCACCGGCGGCAAGGCCGGCACCGGCGCGGTCATCGGCGGCGCCGTGGGCGCCATCGCCGGCAACCTCTGGAGCAAGCGCCAGGAAGACCGTCGCAAGCAGATGGAGCAGGCCACCGCCGGCACCGGCGTCGACGTGACCCGCACGCCCGACAACCAGCTGAAGATCAACGTGCCGAACGACGTGTCGTTCGACGTCAACAGCGCGGCCATCAAGCCGCAGCTGCGCGGCGTGCTCGACAGCTTCGCGAGCAGCCTGCAGGGCGACCCGCACGCGGAAGTCACCATCATCGGCCACACCGACAGCACCGGCAACGCAGCCATCAACAACCCGCTGTCGCTCGAGCGCGCGCAAAGCGTGCGCGACTACCTGAGCGGCCGCGGCGTGGCCGCCTCGCGCGTGCAGACGGCCGGCCGCGGCGACCGCGAGCCCATCGCCAGCAACTCGACCGAAGCCGGTCGTGCGCAGAACCGCCGCGTCGAGATCTTCATCCGCGAACCGGCCTGATCCAGGTCCTCTTTCGCTCAGGCGCCCTCACCGGGCGCCTTTTTCGTTTCTTGGGATAATCCCCGCTTCGTTCGCCCGCCTGGAAAACCACCGTGTCCCGACCCGTCCGCACCCAGTACGAAGACTTCATGCGCCACGTGGCCGAACACGGCGTGGCCAAGGGCGACCGCACCGGCACCGGCACGCGCAGCGTGTTCGGCCACCAGATGCGCTTCGACCTGAACGAGGGTTTCCCGCTCGTCACCACGAAGAAGGTTCACCTCAAGTCCATCATCCTGGAGCTGCTGTGGTTCCTGCGCGGCGACGGCAACGCCACCTGGCTGCAGGAACGCGGCGTGACCATCTGGGACGAATGGGCCAAGCCCGACGGCGACCTGGGCCCGGTCTACGGCGTGCAGTGGCGCTCGTGGCCCACGCCGGACGGTGGCCACATCGACCAGATCGCCGACGTCATCCAGACGCTCAAGACCAACCCCGATTCGCGCCGCATCATCGTGAGCGCGTGGAACGTGGCCGACCTCTCGAAGATGGCGCTGATGCCCTGCCACGCCTTCTTCCAGTTCTACGTGGCCGACGGCCGCCTGAGCTGCCAGCTGTACCAGCGCAGCGCCGACATCTTCCTCGGCGTGCCGTTCAACATCGCCAGCTACGCGCTGCTCACGCACATGATCGCGCAGCAGTGCGACCTGCAGGTGGGCGACTTCATCTGGACCGGCGGCGACTGCCACATCTACAGCAACCACACCGAACAGGTGGCGCTGCAGCTGTCGCGCACGCCGCTGCCCTACCCCACGCTGAACATCAAGCGTCGTCCCGCCTCGATCTTCGACTACGAGTACGAGGACTTCGAGGTGGTGGGCTACGAACACCACGCGGCCATCAAGGCGCCGGTGGCCGTCTGATGCGGATCTCGTTGATCGCGGCCGTGGGCCGGAACGGCGAGATCGGCCGCGGCAACGACCTGCTGTGGCGCACGCGCGAAGACCAGCTGCACTTCAAGAACACCACGATGGGCCACCCCGTCGTGATGGGCCGCAAGACCTGGGACTCCCTCCCCGAACGTTTCCGCCCGCTGCCCGGGCGGCGCAACATCGTCGTGTCGCGCAACGCGGCGTTCGAGGCGAACGGCGCCGAGGTGGTGCCCTCGCTCGACGAGGCCCTGGCGCTCGCGGGCGACGTGCCGCAGGTGTTCGTGGTCGGCGGCGCGCAACTCTACGCACTGGCCCTGCCCCGCGCCGACGAACTGGTGCTGACCGAGGTGGACGCGGCCTTCGACGCCGACGTGTTCTTCCCGACCTGGGACCGCGGCGCCTTCGACGAGGCCACCCGCGAGGCGCACACCGACCCCGAGGGTCGGCCCTACGCCTTCGTCACGTACCGCCGCCGCTGAGGCGAACGCCTGCGGGAGCGGGCGGGGGTGCGGGCAAAGCGTGTCGCCGAAAGACACTTTCATGTCGTTTTGCAAACCAACGTAAACGATATCGATTATCATTTGCGCAGCCAGGACGGGCCCCTCATGCAGGCGCCCTCGCCGGTTCGCCGCCCCGTGGCCACGGGTGTTCCGGCGCATCGCCGACCCTCCGAGCCCAACCCCGATCTCCCGCCACACCCGTGTCCCGCACCGGGTGCGCCGGAGGCTGCCCAACGCCCGAGAAGTTTCTTCCATGCCCCACCGCTCCTTCCAGCCCGGCCCGTTGACGGCCATCGCCGCCGCCAGCATCGTCGCCGCGTCGCTGTCGGCCATCCCGTCGATCGCCGCCGCCCAGGTCGAGGCCCCGGCGCCCGCCGCCTCCGCGCCGTCCGCAGCCCTTCCCGCCGTCACCGTGCGGAGCCAGACCGACCGCAGCCGCACCGAAGGCTCGGGCGCGTACACCACCGGCCAGATCTCCACCGGCACCCGCCTCGACCTGTCCCCGCGGGAGACGCCGCAATCGGTCAGCGTCATCACGCGCCAGCAGATGGACGACCTCGGCATCCAGTCGATCGAGGACATCGCGAGTTCGGTGACGGGCCTGTCGCTCAGCCGCGGCGCCACGGAGCGCGGCTCGGTGTACTCGCGCGGCTTCAGCATCAACTACTACACGCAGGACGGCCTGCCGATGTCGAGCAGCGCCGACACCCTCGGCTTCGCCACGCTCGCGATGTACGACCGCGTCGAGGTGCTGCGCGGCGCCGCCGGCATGATGACCGGCGTGGGCAACCCGAGCGGCACCCTCAACCTCGCGCGCAAGCGCCCCACGCGCGAGCGCCAGGTGGAGGTGGAGGGCAGCATCGGCCGCTGGGACAACTACCGCGCCCAGGTCGACGCCGGCGGCCCGCTGAACGAGGCCGGCACGCTGCGCGGCCGCGCCGTGGCCGCCTACCAGGACTCGGACACGTTCCTGCCGAACTACGGCCACGAGCGCGGGCTCGTCTACGGCACGCTCGAGGCCGACCTCACGCCGGACACCACCGTCAGCGTGGCATTCCACAAGAACAGCGAGAAGAACCCGGGCTCCAGCTGGTACGGTCTGGGCACCCAGGCCGACGGTTCCTTCTACCCCGGCCGCGAGCTCACCACCGCACCCGCGTGGACGTACTGGAACAAGTCGAACACCCGCGTCTTCGGCGAGGTGGAGCAGCGGCTGCCGCAAGGCTGGAAACTGCGCCTGGCCGCGCAGGCCCTGAACGACAAGCTCGACTCCGTGGTCAACGGCTTCGACCGCGCCAGCCGGGGTTCGTACGGCCTGAACCTGATCTCCGCGAACATCTTCCAGTACGACCGCGACCAGCGCGCGGTCGACCTCTCCGTCACGGGTCCGTTCGAACTGCTGGGGCGCCGCCACGAAGTGGTGGCGGGCCTGACCTACCGCACGCTCGAGCAGGACGACCTCGGCTGGCGCGCCGCCACCCCGCCGGGCTACTCGTTCGGATTCGACCCCGTGAACTGGAACCCGGCGGATGCGCCGCGGCCCGACATCTCGCAGTTCTACTACGGCCAGAACACCCGCACGAAACAGGGCTCGGCCTACACCACCGCGCGCTTCGTCGTGACGCCGGAGCTGGCCGCGCTGGCGGGCGTGCGCTGGGACTCGTTCAAGTACGAGGCCGTCAACGTCGTCACGAGCGCCACCACATCGGCCTACCAGGTCGAGGAGCTGACACCCTACCTGGGCCTGGTCTACGACATCGCCCCGCAGTGGTCCGTCTACGGCAGCTGGACCAGCGTGTTCAACCCGCAGACCGCGAAGACCCCGCAGGAGGCGGTGCTCGACCCGGTGACCGGCGACAACCTCGAGGCCGGCATCAAGGGCGAGCTGATGGACGGCAAGCTGAACGTCAGCGCCGCCCTGTTCCAGATCAAGCAGCAGAACCTCGCGGTGTCGCTGCCGGTGGCCGAGTGCGGCCCCGGCCAGACCTCATGCTCCGAGGCCGCCGGCGAGGTCGAGGCCAAGGGGGTCGAGCTCGAGGCCAGCGGCGCGCCCCTGCCGGGCTGGCGCCTGTCGGCGGGCTACACGTTCACCACCGCGAAGTACACGAAGGGCAACAATGCCGGCGCCCGCTTCGCACCGGACCGCCCGCTCAACCTGCTGCGCGTGACCACGATGCACAACCTGCCCGGCCCCGTGACCGGCCTGCGCCTCGGCGCGGCCGTGCGCGCGCAGAGCGGCGTGACCCGAGTGGGCAACGTGGGCTCCGGTGCCGCGGCCATCCCGTACCGCATCCACCAGGGCGGCTACACCACGGCGGACCTGCTCGGCGGCTGGCAGGTGTCGCGCAACCTCGACCTGCGCGCGGCCATCACCAACGTGTTCGACCGCTACTACTACCAGTCGATCGGCACGCCCACCGGCAGCAACTCGCTGGGCGAACCGCGCAGCTTCCAGGTGACGGCGCGGTACACCTTCCAGTGACGCGGTAGGGGGTCAGCCGGCGCGCATCAGCCGCGCCAGCACCCACGGCGCGAAGCGGTGCAGCCAGGCCGCCGCCCGCGCCTTGCCCACGCGCACCACCGGCCCGCCCGTGCGCAACCCGGCCAGGATGCCGGCCGCCGCGTCGGCGGCCGGCAGCTTCGCGCCGGGGCGGCCGGCGGTCATCGGGGTGTCCACCAGCGGCACCACCACCTCCACCACACGCACCTGCGCCAGCTGCAGCCGCAGCGCATCGGCGAACCGGGCGAGCCCGGCCTTCGTCGCGCTGTAGACCGCCGCGCGCGGCTTGGGTGACTGGGCCAGCACCGACGTCACGCAGGCCACGGTCGCGCCGGACCGGGTCGACAGGTGCGGCAGCAAGGCCTGCACAAGCAGCACCGGCGCCGTGAGGTTCACCGTCACCTCGTCGCGCACCTCGCGCGGGCCGTAGCCTTCGGCATCGAAGCGCACGTCGTGCTGCACGCCGGCGTTGAGCACCACGCAGGCGAGGCCCGGATGGTCCGCCACCAACCGCGCCGCGAGCGCCGGAATGGCGTCGAGGTCCAGCAGGTCCGCCCGCACCACCGAGAGCCGGGGAAACCTCGCCGCCAGCGCCTGGAGCCGCCCGACCTCGCGGCCGAGGGCGACGACCTCCGCCCCCGCCTCGGCGAGCTGGCGCACGAGTTCCCAGCCGATGCCGGAGGTGGCCCCGGTCACGAGGCAGCAGGGCCAGGGGTGAGGCAAGATGCGGTTCGTCATGCGGCGCACTGTAGGTGGGCCGGCCTGGCGCCGCATCAACCCGGATCAATCGGCCATGCCATGGACACCCCGACGAGCCCCCTGCTGTCGCTGCTGAGCGCCCTCGCCCCCGGCCCCCTGCCCGAGACGGATCGGGTGCGCGACGCGCTCCAGGTACGCAAGCATCCCGCCGGCGCCACCGTGTTCCTCCAGGACACGGCCCATCCCCACGTGCACGCGGTGCGGTCGGGCCTCGTCAAGCTCGCCTACCTCGGCGAGGACGGCAACGAGTGGATCAAGTCGTTCGTCGCGGAAGGCGGCTTCTTCGCGAGCCTCGCCGCGCTGTCGCCCGGCGGCCGCACGACCTTCCTCGCCGAAACGCTGGAGCCCTCGTGCATCGAGGGGGTCGCCCATGCCGTGCTGGACGACCTCGCGTCGCGCCACCTCGTGTGGTCCCGTGCGCTGCAGGCGCTCTCGATGAAACACGCCGCGCGCAAGGAGCAGCGCGAGCGCGAGTTGCTCACGCTGGACGCCGAAGCGCGCTACCGGCGCTTCGTCGCCGACCAGCCCGGGCTGTGCGGGCGGATCCCGCAGAAGGACCTGGCGCGCCACCTCGGCGTCACGCCGGTGGGCTTCAACCGCATTGTCAAGCGGGTGCGGCTGGCGTCGGGACGGCTGTCGGACTGAACTCGCGCAAAGCGCGAAGCAGATCGTCGACCGACTGCGCCACGGTGCGCGACTCGGTGGCCACCTCGACCGCCGGCGCCACCGCGGGCTCGAACGGCACGTTCACCCCGACGAGGTTGGAGATCTCGCCGGCCCGCGCGCGGGCGTACAGCCCCTTCATGTCGCGCGCGGCGCACACGTCGACGGGCGTGTTGACCCACACCTCGAGGAACGGCACCGCGGGCTCCAGCACCGACCTCGCCAGCTGGCGGGCGACCCGGTACGGTGAGATGCACGCGACGACGGGCAGGATGCCCTGCTGCGCGAACAGCTTGGCGACCACCGCGATGCGCCGCCCGTTCTCGAGCCGGTCCTCACGGGAGAAACCGAGGCCCACGTTCAGCGTGCGTCGGAGGTCGTCGGCATCGAGCACGATGTGGCGGACACCGAGATCGCGCAGGCGATCGGCGAGGCCATGCGCCAGGGTGGTCTTGCCGGCACTCGGCAGGCCCGCGAGCCACACGCAGGGTGGCGGTGTCGCCGCATCGAGATCGCTCATCGGAAACAGGAATTCATGGGACGCCGGATGATAGCAACCGGTTCCATCGGCCGCACGCGATGGACGGATGGCCGGGCCGATCGGCGCAGCTCGCGCGACAATGCACGCCCCACCACCGCGTGCCCGCGCCATGAAAATCGCCACCTGGAACGTCAACTCCCTCGCCGTGCGCCTGCCGCAGGTGCTCGACTGGCTGAACACCCACCAGCCCGACGTGCTGGTCCTCCAGGAAACCAAGCTCACCGATGACAAGTTCCCCGGCCCCGACTTCGAGGCGGCCGGCTACGCGTCGCACTGGTTCGGACAGAAGACCTACAACGGCGTGGCCATCCTGTCGCGCCGGCCGGCGGTCGACGTGGTGCGCAACATCGTGGGCCACGAGGACGCCCAGGCCCGCGTGATCTGCGCCACCGTCGACGACGTGCGCGTGATCGGCGCCTACTTCCCGAACGGCCAGGCGCCCGACTCGGAGAAGTTCGTCTACAAGATGGCCTGGCTCGACGCCATGCGCCGCTGGATCGGCGAGGAACTGCAGAAGCACCCGAAGCTCGTGCTGCTCGGCGACTTCAACATCGCCCCGGAAGACCGCGACGTGCACGACCCGGTGCTGTGGGCCGGCCAGATCCACTGCACGCCCGAGGAACGCGCGCACTTCCAGGGCCTGCTGGGCCTCGGGCTGCACGACGCCTTCCGCCTCTTCGACGACCAGCCGCCGAAACCGTGGACGTGGTGGGACTACCGCAACCTCGCGTTCCGCAAGAACCAGGGGCTGCGCATCGACCACATCCTCGTGAGCGACGCGCTGAAGGCGCAGGTGAAGGCCTGCACGATCGACAAGGCGCCGCGGAAGAACGAGCGGCCGAGCGATCACGCGCCGGTGGTGGTGGAGCTGGCGGGCGAATAGAACAGGAGCATGTCATCCCGGCGGAGGCCGGGACCTTCGGCGTGGGCCCAGGGTCCCGGCCTCCACCGGGACGACATCGCCGGGGGGTCAGTCCTCGAGCCCCAGTTCCTGGATCTTCCGCGTGATCGTGTTGCGCCCGATGCCGAGCTTCTGCGCGGCCTCGATGCGCCGGCCGCGCGTGATCTCGAGCGCGGTGTGGATCAGCTGCGCCTCGAACTTGCGGGTCAGCGTGTCCCACACCTCGGGCAGCCCGGCCTGCAGCATGGTGCGCGACTCGCGCTCCAGGTCGGCCAGCCAGTGCGTGGGCACGGAGGCGGCCGGCGACATCACGGGCGACGCCGCCACGGCGTCGAGGTTCGACGGGTAGACCACGGCCGGCGGCACCCACGGCGCCGGCGCGGGCGAGGCCGCGAGGGGCGTGTGTTCGCCGTTGAGGGCCTCGACGGCCGCCGGCGCGGCCACGGCGCGCGGCATCGACATCGGGTCGCCGCCCATCAGCTCGGGCGGCAGGTCCTTCGGCTCGACGACCTGCGCGGGCGCCATCACCGTCAGCCAGTGGCAGATGTTCTCGAGCTGGCGCACGTTGCCGGGGAAGTCGAACTGCATCAGGCGGGTCAGTGCGCTGTCGGTGATGCGCTTGGCCTCGACCCCCAGTTCCTTCGCGCTCTTCTGCAGGAAGAAGCGCGCGAGCGCCGGCACGTCCTCGCGCCGCTCGCGCAGCGCGGGCAGGCGCAGGCGGATCACGTTCAGGCGGTGGAACAAGTCTTCCCGGAACGCGCCGAGCTTGACCCGCTCCTCGAGGTTCTGGTGCGTGGCCGCGATCACGCGGACGTTGCTGCGCAGCGGGTTGTGGCCGCCCACGCGGTAGAACTGGCCGTCGCTCAGCACCCGCAACAGGCGGGTCTGCAGGTCGAACGGCATGTCGCCGATTTCATCGAGAAACAGCGTGCCGCCGTCGGCCTGCTCGAAGCGACCGCGCCGCGTGGTCTGCGCGCCGGTGAACGCGCCGCGCTCGTGGCCGAACAGTTCCGACTCGAGCAGGTCCTTCGGGATGGCCGCGGTGTTGATGGCCACGAACGGCCCCGCCGCACGGGGGCTGTGCTTGTGCAGCGCGTGGGCCACCAGCTCCTTGCCGGAGCCGGACTCGCCGGTAATCAGCACGGTGACGATGCTCTGGCTCAGGCGGCCGATGGCGCGGAACACGTCCTGCATCGCCGGGGCCTGGCCGAGCATCTCGGGCATCTGGGCCATGCGCTCGTCGCGCACTTCCTCGCGCACGCTTTCGTCGAGCGCGCGGCGGATGAGCTCCACCGCCTTCGGCACGTCGAACGGCTTCGGGAGGTACTCGAAGGCCCCGCCCTGGAACGCGCTGACCGCGCTGTCGAGGTCGGAGTACGCGGTCATGATGATGACCGGGAGGCCGGGGTGGCGCTCCTTCACCTTGGTCAGCAGCTCGATGCCCGAGCCACCCGGCATGCGGATGTCGGAGACCAGCACCTGCGGTGCCTCGTCCTCCAGCGCGAGGAGCACCTCGCGGGTGTTGGTGAAACTGCGAACCGCCAGTTCCTCGCGGGCCAGGGCCTTCTCCAACACGAAGCGGATGGATTGGTCGTCGTCAACGATCCAGATGGGTTTCATGCCGTGCCTGTGGTTGTGCTCCCCCGACACGAGCCCGGACGGCTCAAGGCAGAGGAATCACGATCTTGAAAATGGTCTGACCCGGTTGGCTCTCGCATTCGATCATGCCCTGGTGCTGCTGAACGAACGTCTGCGCCAGCGTGAGTCCCAGACCCGATCCGCCATCGCGTCCCGACACCAGCGGGTAGAAGATGCGATCCCGGATCGACTCGGGGACTCCCGGGCCGTTGTCCTCGATATGCAATTCCAATGCCAATCGATAACGCTGCTTGCCGAGCGTGACCTGGCGGGCGATGCGCGTGCGCAGGATGATGCCGGCGTCGCCCTGGGCGATGCGCTCCACGAGCGCCTGCGCCGCGTTGTGCGCGATGTTCAGCACGGCCTGGATCAGCTGCTCGCGGTCGCCGCGGAAGTCGGGGATCGAGATGTCGTAGTCGCGCCGGACCTGCAGCCCGCGCGGGAACTCGGCGAGGATCAGCGAGCGCACCCGCTCGCACACCTCGTGGATGTTCACGTCGCTCACGACGTGCGGCTTGCGGTGCGGCGCCAGCAGGCGGTCCACCAGGGCCTGCAGGCGGTCGGCCTCGTTGATGATGACCTGCGTGTATTCGGTGAGCGCCCGGCTCTCCACTTCCATCTCGAGCAGCTGGGCCGCGCCCCGGATGCCGCCGAGCGGGTTCTTGATCTCGTGGGCCAGGTTGCGGATCAGTTCCTTGTTGGCCTGGGCCTGGCCCAGCGCCCGCTCCTCCCGGTCCTGCCGGGTCTGCTGCTCGATCTCGACCAGCTCGACGATGACATGGTCGGGCCGGTCCATCTGGTTGACGATGACGTGCACCGGCAGCGGGTCGCCGTGGACCTGCAGCGGCCGGCGCAGCTGGCCGTCGAAGCGGCTGGTGGAGAAGTCGTTGCGGGCGACGGCCGACACCGTGTCGCGCACGAGCTGCGACTCGACGAACCAGTCGAACAGCGAGCCGCGCTGCACGTTTCGCCGCGACAGGCCCAGCACGTTCTCGAACGCGGAATTGGCGAACAGGCAGTTGCCGTCGCGGTGGACCACGGCCACCATGGTGGCGAGGTGGTCGAAGGCCTGCCAGGCGGCCACCGAGCCGGCCCCGTTGGATCGCGGGGAGGCGCTCACTGCGGCAGCTTGCCGAGTTCGCGGCGGAGCGCGGCGACGTCGCTCTCCTTGCGGGCGACGTTCGCCTTGAGTTCGGCCGTGCGGTCGATGTACTTCTGGTAGTTGCGCTCGTCGCCGCGGCGCTCGGGCTCGCCGTTGTTGTATTCCTTCTTCATCGCGGCCAGGGCGTCCTCTTCCTTGCGCAGCTCGGCCTCGAGGATGCGGCGGGCGTCGTTGTCGCGGACGCGCTGGTCTTCCGGGGTGACCTTGTTGCCGCCCCCCTCACCGCTGCGGGCGGCGGGCGCCGCCGCGGGAGCGGGCGAGGCGGTGCGCTTCGGCGAGGCGATCACCGTGATGGGCGTGCCCTCGATCGTGGTGCAGCCCTTGTCCTTGGCCTCCTTGGCCGAGATGCTGTCCGTGTAGAGCACCGGCTTGCCGGGGCAACGGTACACCGGCTTGCCGGATTCGCTCTGCGCGAACGCACCCGTGCCGGCCGTCGCCAGCACCACGAACATCGCGGCCATCACGCCAACTCGACTCATGCACTTCACCTTCCGTTCTGCGCCCCGTGCGGGGCGGGGATCGCTCCATTGTGGCCGAAGGCGACCCTCCATAGAAGACCGCTCGGCCAGGAGGACGTTCCCGAGAACAAACCCCGAGAAAAACGGCCCCAACAAAAAAGGGACGGCCGGAGCCGTCCCTCGTTTCCTCCACCGGTCCGGCCCGCGTGCGCGGCCCGGACGGTGTCGACCCCTGGCGGGATCAGAGGCTGTAGTACATGTCGAACTCGACCGGGTGGGTCGCCATGCGGAAGCGCGTGACTTCCTGCATCTTCAGGTCGATGTACGCATCGATGTACGAATCGGTGAACACGCCACCCTTCGTCAGGAACGCGCGGTCCTTGTCGAGGTACTCCAGGGCCTGGTCGAGGCTGTGGCAGACCGTCGGGATCAGCTTGTCCTCTTCCGGCGGGAGGTGGTACAGGTCCTTGCTGGCGGCTTCGCCCGGGTGGATCTTGTTCTCGACGCCGTCGAGGCCGGCCATCAGCATGGCCGAGAAGCCCAGGTACGGGTTCATCAGGGGATCCGGGAAGCGGGCTTCCACGCGACGGCCCTTCGGGTTCGCCACGTACGGGATGCGGATCGAGGCCGAGCGGTTCTTGGCCGAGTAGGCCAGCTTCACCGGGGCTTCGAAGCCGGGGACCAGGCGCTTGTAGCTGTTGGTGCCGGGGTTCGTGATGGCGTTCAGCGCGCGGGCGTGCTTGATCAGGCCGCCGATGTAGAACAGCGCGAACTCGGACAGGCCGGCGTAGCCGTCACCGGCGAACAGGTTCTTGCCATCCTTCCAGACGGACTGGTGGACGTGCATGCCCGAGCCGTTGTCGCCGACGATCGGCTTCGGCATGAAGGTGGCGGTCTTGCCGTACGAGTGGGCCACGTTGTGGATCACGTACTTCTGGAGCTGCACCCAGTCGGCGCGCTGGATCAGCGTGCTGAAGCGCGTGCCGATTTCCATCTGGCCGGCGTTGGCCACTTCGTGGTGGTGCACTTCGACCGGGATGCCGAGGGACTCGAGCACCAGGCACATTTCCGAGCGCATGTCCTGCGCGCTGTCGACCGGGGGCACGGGGAAGTAGCCGCCCTTGACGGCCGGACGGTGACCCGTGTTGCCGTGTTCGTATTCCTTGCCCGTGTTCCAGGAGGCTTCCTCGGATTCGATCTTCGAGAAGCAGCCCGACATGTCGTTCGACCAACGCACGTTGTCGAAGACGAAGAACTCGGGTTCCGGACCGAAGAAGGCGGTGTCGCCCAGGCCCGAGGCCTTCATGTAGGCTTCGGCGCGCTTGGCCAGCGAACGCGGATCGCGCTCGTACGGCTTGCCGTCGCCCGGCTCGATCACGTCGCAGGTCAGGATCAGCGTGGGTTCTTCGAAGAACGGGTCGATGTTCGCCGTGTTCGGATCGGGCATGAGTTGCATGTCCGACGCTTCGATGCCCTTCCAGCCAGCGATCGAGGAGCCGTCGAAGGCGTGGCCCGACGTGAACTTGTCTTCATCAAAGTGGGAGACGGGCACGGTGACGTGCTGCTCTTTGCCGCGGGTGTCGGTGAAACGGAAATCAACGAACTTGATCTCGTTTTCCTTCACCAGATTCATCACGTCGGCGACGGTCTTTGCCATCAGGAACTCCTAGCAGGCGCTTTTGGGCGGGGTGGATTCGAATGTCGGAACGAGCTTTCCAGGACCCGCGGGGGCCCTGAAATGCGCACAGGAATGTAGCAGAAAGCATGCCCGTCATGACCACACGACCGCGTCGATCACGCTGCTTCGTGCGGGCGATGCGCGGCCTCACGGCGCGATTGGCGTCAATGCGCGTGCGGATCGTTCGAGAGAAGGCTGGAAGGCGTCGAATTCACACCATTTTGGTGCGCAGCCCGGGGCATCAACGCACCAACTCGGGGCCCAACTTTGCACCATGATCATGCAGGCCGTCAAGCAGGTGGCGGTAGGCTGCGGCCACCCCCTCGCCCTTGCCCTTGACGCCCAGCTCGATGTGGCGGCCCCACTCGGGATGGTCGACGCTCGGCAGGCTGAACACCTTGATGCCGGCGAAGCGGGCCTCGATCTCCTCCATCAGCGGCGTCAGCGTGGCCTCCATGGCGCCGAAGACGATGACGGACTGCTCGCGCTGCACGTCGCTGCGGTGCAGGTGCTTCAGGCGTTCGTCGAGCACCCACTCGATCATCGGCCAGGCCATCACCGGGAAGCCCGGAACGAAGTACACGCCACCCTCGCCCGCCTTCACCGAAAAGCCGGCGATGCGGTTGTAGGGGTTCGGGATGATCTCGGCGCCTTCGGGGAACACGCCCATGTTGAGGCGGTGGACGTTGTCATCCCGGTCGGGTTCGAAGGGCACGCCCTGCTCGGCCGCGACGTCGCGCATGCGCTGGTGGATCAGGTCGCGCGCCTCGGGATGAAGCGCGAGCGGACGCCCGAGCGCGCGGCCCGCGCTCTGGCGCGTGTGGTCGTCGGGCGTGGCGCCGATGCCGCCGCAGCTGAAGACGATGTCGCCGTCGCGCGCGGCCGCGTCGAAGGCGTCCTTCAGGTCCGCGGCGATGCGGTCCGGGTCGTCGCCCACGTAGCGCGCCCAGGAAAGCGAAAGGCCCCGCGCCGCGAGCAGGTCGATGACCTTCGGCAGGTGCTTGTCCTGGCGCTTGCCCGAGAGGATCTCGTCGCCGACGATGATGAGGCCGAAGTTCATGGCAGTCTCACAAGGGAGGAAGGAGGGGTGGCAGCGTGGCGCCGTCGCCAGGCTCCGTGAGGGGAGGCGCCTGCACCGGCACGGCGGCCTGTTCGGCGCGCAGCGCCTGCAGCGCCGACAGGGCGTAGTGCGCGAACCAGAGCGCCGAGAAGGCGAACACCAGCGTGTAGATCCAGATGGCCACCGGGATCAGCACCGGCGCGGTCGCGACGAACATCCAGCCCGACGCCCACACGAGCGACGGCGCCGCGCCGAGGTACCCGGTGATCACGCCGATGGCGAACAGGAACGGGCGGTGGCGGCGGATCACCTCGCGGCGTTCGTCGCGCGTGGCATGGTCGGCCAGCACGTCGTAGCTCATCACGCGGTAGGTCAGCCACCCCCAGATCAGCGGCGGCAGCAGCAGCACGAGCGGCGGGATCAGCCAGAACGGCATCGACACCACGATGGCGACCAGCGCCAGCAGCGTGGCCCCGAACCCGCCCACCACGCTGTAGAAGAAGGACCCGCCGTGGCGCGCCTCGAGCGTGGCGAACCGGCGCGCCGCGACGAGGCGCACCATCGCCGGGGTCATCATCGTGGCCACCGCCAGCAGCGACAGCACGACGATCACCGGCGTGGCGAGCAGCAGCACGATCAGCGGCGGCAGCACCGCCTTCAGGCCCGAGAGGCCCACGCCGGACAGCCAGTCGTGCGCCGCGGCCACGAGGTGCCACGAACCGAGCTGCGCGGAGACGGCGTCGATCGCCATCTCCCAGAAGAACCACCCGGCGCCGACGGTGACCGCCACCACCAGCACCAGCGGCAGCAGCGAGTACAGGATCACCCGACCGTGCAGGCAGTAGGCGGCCGCGCGCCACAGCGAATCGATGAACAGGTTCATGCGCCGAGGATAACGGGCCGGCGCGCGGCGCGCCGGCCGGGTGTCAATCGTCGTCGCCGCCCAGGATGCCGCCGAGGATGCCCGCGCCAGCGAAACCGCCGAGCACCGACCCCTCTTCACGGCTGCCGCCGCGCTGCGGCGCCGCCGCGAACACGCGCGACGCGAGGCGCGAGAACGGCAGGCTCTGCAGCCACACCGTGCCCGGGCCCGTCACCTTCGCGAAGAACAGGCCCTCGCCACCGAACAGCGCCGTCTTGATCTTGCCGACGTACTGGATCTCGAAGTTGATGTTCGGCGTGAACGCGACGACGCAGCCGGTGTCGATCAGCAGCGTCTCGCCGGGCTGCAGGTCGCGCTTCACCACGGTGCCACCCGCGTGGACGAACGCGAGGCCGTCGCCCTCGAGCTTCTGCATCACGAAGCCCTCGCCGCCGAAGAAGCCCACCGACAGCTTCTGCTGGAAGTAGATGCCGAGCGAGACGCCCTTGGCCGCGCAGAGGAACGCGTCCTTCTGGCAAATCAGCGTGCCGCCGAGCTTGGCCAGGTCCATCGGGAGGATCTTGCCCGGGTACGGCGAAGCGAACGCCACCTTCAGCTTGCGCGAGGCCTGGTTCGTGTAGACCGTGGTGAACAGCGACTCGCCGGTGACGAGGCGCTTGCCCGCGCCGAGCAGCTTGCCGAGGAACCCGCCCTGCTGGGCGGAGCCGTCGCCGAAGACGGTGTCCATGCCGATGCCGGCGTCCATGAACATCAGGCTGCCGGCCTCGCCGACCGCGGCCTCGCCCGGGTCGAGCTCGACCTCGACGAACTGCATCTCCGAGCCCTTGATCTCGAAATCAACCACATCCATTGCCACGTCAATATCTCCGCAAGTGCGTTGTTAGGGAGGACTTTCCTCCCTTTGGGGGGGTGCATCCCCGGCGTTTCTCGCACATACGGGGGAAGCCATCGTGCGGGTCGCGACTGAGAATGAGTCATCGATTCTGACATCGGCCCATGACCTTCCACCCGCCCACCCTGCTGCTGTGCTCCGTGCTGGCCATGGCCATGTCGGCGGGGCTGATGACGCTGTTCGCGTTCTCGCAGCGCGTCTACCGCGGGTACTTCCACTGGACGGCCGCCCAGGCGCTCGCGGCCGCGGGCCTGGGCCTGCACCTGCTGCGCGACACCCACCCCGCCCTGCTGCCCATCGCCAACCTGCTCGTGCTGCAGTGGCCCGTGCTGCTGCTCGCGGGCCTGCGCCGCTTCTACCAGCGCAAGGAGATGACCCTGCCCGCCGCGTTCGACTGGACGCTGCTGGTGGGTGGGTACCTGCTCTGGCTCCTGTCCTGGGTCTCCCACGCCGACCTGGTGTGGCGCATCGCCGCCTTCTCGTTCGCCGCCGCGGTGCTCGCGCTCTACACCGCCACCCTGCTCGTGCGCCTGGACGGCTACGCCACCAGCGCGGGCCTGAAGACGCTCAGCATGGCCCTCTTCGTGTCGTGCGGCCTGCACGTGTGGCGCATGGTCCACGGCGTGATCGCGCAGCACGACCCCGAATCGGCGCAGCTCCTGCTGCTGGCCGGCGCGGTGATCCCGGTCATGCTGTCGCTGGTGATGGTGTACCTCGCGCTGCTGCTGACCTACGAGCGCACGCAGCACGACCTGGTCGAGACGCAGCGGCAGCTGCGCGAACTCGCCAACATCGACATGCTGACGCAGGTGCCCAACCGCCGCCACTTCCACGAACTGGCCGCGCGGCTGCTCGCGTCCCCGGGCGGCGCCCACGGTGCCTCGCTGCTGATGTTCGACATCGACCACTTCAAGGGCATCAACGACCGCTTCGGGCACAAGGCCGGCGACGAGGCGCTGTGCGACGTGGCCCGCAGCCTGCGCGACACGCTGCGCGTGGGCGACGTGGCCGGCCGGCTCGGCGGCGACGAGTTCGCGGTGCTGCTGCCCGACACGGCGGTCGAGGACGCGGTGGTGGTGGCCTCGCGCATCGTCGACCCGCTCGCGCACCGGCCGGTCGTGCCGCTCGGCCTGAGCTTCGGCGTGGTGCGCATCCACCCGGGCGAGTCGGCCGATGCTGCACTGCACCGTGCCGACCAGGCGCTCTACGAGGCCAAGCGCCAGGGCCGCAGCTGCGCGGTCATCGCCACCGGCAACAACGACAACCGGTGTTCGCGGAAAGCATGCCCCTCGGCCTGATGCCGATGTGATTCCCCGCTCCGACGCTCCCGGCGATAGACTCGGGGCGGGCCCGGCACTTGCTGGATCCCGGTTCATGTCCTCCAGGAGTCCGTCGCCTCCATGCAGTCGCTGCTGAACCTGCTCGCCGCCATCGCCCTCCTCGTGTGGGGCACCCACATCGTGCGCACCGGGGTGCTGCGCGTCTTCGGCGAGAACCTGCGGCAGGTGCTCTCGCGCAGCTTCGGCAACCGCTTCAAGGCCATGCTGGCCGGCATGGGCGTCACCACCGTCGTGCAGTCGGGCACGGCCACCTGCCTCATCGTGGCGTCCTTCGTCGGCAAGGGCCTCGTCACCACCACCGCGGCGCTCGCGGTCATGCTCGGGGCCGACGTGGGCAGCAGCCTGATGGCGGTGGTGTTCTCGTTCGACCTGTCGTGGCTGTCGCCGCTGCTGATCTTCGTGGGCGTGGTGATGTTCACCAGCCGGCAGGCCACCGTCGCCGGGCGCATCGGCCGCGTGCTGATCGGCCTCGGCCTCATCACGCTCGCGCTGCACCTCATCGTGGAGGCCACGCGCCCCCTCACCGGCTCGCCGGCCGTGCGCGCGCTGCTGGTGGCGCTGCCCAACGAGATCCTGCTCGACATCGTGGTGGGCGCGGCGCTCACCGTCGTCTCGTACTCGAGCCTCGCCATCGTGCTGCTCACGGCCACGCTCGCCGAGACGGGGCTGCTCACCACGCCGGTGGCCCTCGGCCTCGTGCTGGGCGCCAACGTGGGCAGCGGCCTGCTGGCCCTGGTCGCCACCGGCAAGGCGACGCCCGAGGTGCGCCGCCTGCCGCTCGGCAACCTGCTCTTCAAGCTGATCGGCGTGCTCGTCGCCATCCCGTTCATGGGCCAGGCCCACGTGCTGCTGCAGGACCACTTCAGCACCGTGCACCAGCAGGTCGTCACCTTCCACCTCGTGTTCAACCTCGCGCTGGCGGCGCTGTTCATCGGCTTCACCGCGCCGGTGGCCCGGCTCGTCAACCGGCTGCTGCCGTCGGTGGACCCCAGCGCCAGCAACACCCGCCCGCGCCACCTCGACCCCGTGGCCCTCTCGACGCCGTCGCTCGCCATCAGCTGCGCCGCGCGAGAAGCGCTGCACCAGGCCGACATCGTCGAGACCATGCTGCGCGGCGTGCTGCCCGTGATCCGCAACAACGACCTGCAGCTCGCCGAGCAGCTGCGCCAGATGGACGACACGGTGGACGACCTCTACGCGGCCATCAAGTTCTACCTGACCCAGGTGTCCCAGGAGGCGCTGTCCGAACGCGAGGGCCGGCGCTGGGCCGACATCATGTCGTTCACCATCAACATGGAGCAGGTGGGCGACACCATCGAGCGCGTGCTGCAGGACGTGGAGGACAAGAAGGTGCGCAAGAACCGCAGCTTCTCCGACGCGGGCATGGCCGAGATCGTGCACCTGCACGAGGTGCTGCTCACGAACCTGCGCCTCGCGATGAGCGTGTTCCTCGGCGGCCACGTGCGCGACGCGCAGCGCCTGCTGGAGGAGAAGGCCCGCTTCCGCGACCTCGAGCACGAGTACGCCGCGAGCCACCTCGCGCGGCTGCGCGGCAACACCGCGCAGAGCATCGAGACCAGCTCGCTGCACATCGACCTCATCAGCGACCTGAAGCGCATCAACTCGCTGATCTGCTCCATCGCGTACCCCATCCTGGAGTCGCACGGCGCGCTGTCGAAGACGCGCATCCGGTCGTCGCAGCTGGCCGACCTGACCGACGAGGCCTGAGCGGGTCCGTCAGGCGGACGGGTCCTTGCCCCGCGTGCGCGACACACCGGTGAACATCCCGATGCCGAGCAGGATCACCGAGCCGATGGCCACGTAGAGCCCCGGCACGCCCGCGGTCACGAGGCCCCAGGCCACGCCGGCGATGAAGATCACGAAACCCGTGAGGTACAGGGCGAATGACATGTCGCTCTCCTTGTGTCGTCGATGCCGATCGCATTCTTCGCCACCGGCCCGGGCCCGCGGGAGCGGACAAGCCGGACACGTCGTGTAGGGCAACGCGCTGCGCCGTCGACAGGAAACGCATGAGGGTCCGCGATTTTTGTGCTTCGTGCGCAGCAGACCGGACGATAGGCTGCGAGCCCCCTCCATCCCACTTGTCTCATATGCAGCAGAAGATGCCCGCCCGCAGGCACCGCTTCCGGAAGACCGCCCTCAGCCTCGTCGCCCTCGGCCTCGTGCTCCAGGGGTGCGGCGGCAGCGACGACGACACCGTCGCGACGACCCCGCCACCCGCCACGCTCGCCAAGCGCCCCAACATCGTGTTCATCATGGCCGACGACCTCGGCTACTCGGACGTCGGCGCGTTCGGCGGAGAGATCGACACACCGAACCTCGACGCCCTCGCCACGTCCGGCCGGCTGCTGACGAACCACCACACCGGCACCGTCTGCGCGATCACGCGCTCGATGCTGATCTCGGGCACCGACCACCACCTCGTCGGCGAAGGCACGATGGGCGCGCCGAACGACGAGCGTCGCGGCCTGCCCGGCTACGAGGGTTACCTGAACGACCGCTCGCTGTCGGTGGCCCAGCTGCTGAAGGACGCCGGGTACCACACGTACATGGCCGGGAAGTGGCACCTCGGCTCGAACATCGCGACCCCGGCCACGCCGGTGCCGCTGGGCACCGCCGGCCACACGCCCGACCAGTGGGGGTTCGAGAAGAGCTTCGCGCTGATGGGCGGCGCGGCCAGCAACCACTACTTCCACGAAACCGCCGGCTCGAAGAACTACACCGAGAACGGCGCCTACATCCAGCCCGGGCAGCCGGGCCAGCCGGGTTCGGGCGGCGACCCCACGTACTCGACCGACTTCTACACGCAGCGCCTGATCCAGTACATCGACGCCAACAAGGGCGACGGCAAGCCGTTCTTCGCGTACGCGGCCTACACGTCGCCGCACTGGCCGCTGCAGGTGCCGGAGCCGTGGCTCAACAAGTACAAGGGCCGCTACGACGCCGGCTACGAAGCCATCCGCGCCGCGCGCATCGCGAAGCAGAAACAGCTGGGCATCATCCCGCAGGACTTCACGCCCTACGCCACCGATCCGGAGACGCTGACGTCGTCGCCCGCTTCCGCGAACAACGGCACCGCGAACGCGAAGTACATCAACGCGGTCAACGGCCCCGCCGACGGCTACGTGGACCACGGCGCCGGCCGCGTGTCGAAGAAGTGGAACAGCCTGACCGCCCTCGAGAAGAAGGCCCAGGCGCGCTACATGGAGATCTACGCCGGCATGGTCTCGAACCTCGACCACAACATCGGCCTGCTGATCCAGCACCTGAAGGACATCGGCGAGTACGAGAACACGCTGATCGTCTTCCAGTCCGACAACGGCGCCGAGGGCTGGCCCATCGCGTCGGCGTCCACCGACCCGAAGGCCACCGACGAGGCGAATGCCGCCGACGCGGTGTACGCCACGCTCGGCACCGACAACGGCCTCGCGTCGGCCAAGCGCCTGCAGTACGGCATCCGCTGGGCCGAGGTGAGCGCCACGCCGTTCCGCCAGACCAAGGGCCACTTCGGCGAAGGGGGCGTGGGCACGCCGCTGATCGTGCGCATGCCGAACCAGGCGAAGGCCACGGCCAACTTCACGTCGTTCACGCACATCGTCGACCTGACCGCCACGTTCCTCGACGCGGCCCAGGCCAAGCTGCCCACCGAGGCCGCGCCGCCGAACATCAACCAGATCACGGGGGTCGACCAGAACAAGGGCAAGGTCGTCTACGACAACCGCTACGTCTACCCCGTCACCGGCCAGTCGCTGCTGCAGGTGCTGCTCGGCAACACGTCGGCCTCGGTGCGCAAGGCGCCGTTCGCGGACGAGTCGTACGGACGCGCCTACGTGACGAGCACCGACGGCAAGTGGAAGGCGCTGTGGACGGAACCGCCGCACGGCCCGGCCGACGGCCACTGGCAGCTGTACGACCTGACGAAGGACCGTGGCGAGAACAACGACCTCTCGGCGACGAACCCCGACGTGCTCAAGGGCATGGTCACCGACTGGAAGACGTACATGACGTCGGTGGGCGGCGTCGAGCCGCTGCGCCCGGTCGGCTACTACTGACGGGAGCGCCAGCGTGAGTTTCCCGACGCGCTGGCGCGTGGCCGTTGCCGTGGGCGCCGTGGCGCTCGCCGGCAGCGGCTTCGCGCTGTATTCCACCGCCGCGCCCACCCCGGCGCGCGCGGCCCTCGGCTCCGAGGCGCAGTGCGCCGCCTACGGCGGCCTGCCCGCCGGGTGGGGCGCCGACACCCGCGCCGGCATGGTGCAGGTGCCCGGCGGCGACTTCAGCTTCGGCAGCACGAAGGGCTACCCCGACGAACGCCCCGCGTCGTCGGCGCCCGTGCGCGTGCCGTCGTTCTGGATCGACCAGACCGAGGTCACCGTCGCCCAGTTCGCTGCCTTCGTCAAGGCCACCACGTACGTCACCGAGGCCGAGCGCCAGGGCGGCGCGGTCGTCTTCCACAAGCCCACCGACGCCGAGATGAACGCCCGCCCGTACGCGTGGTGGACCTTCGTCAAGGGCGCCGACTGGAAACACCCCGGGGGCCCCGGCAGCGCCATCGACGGCATGGACCACGTGCCGGTCACCTTCGTCACCCAGGCCGACGCCCTCGCCTACGCCCGCTGGCTCGGCCGCGACCTGCCCACCGAGGTGGAGTGGGAGTACGCCGCGAAGCTGGGCCAGCGCGGCGACACGCTCGACGCCGCCCCGCGCGACGGCGCGGGCAAACCCACCGCGAACTACTGGCAGGGCGTCTTCCCCGCCTTCGACGCGAAGCAGGACGGGCACGACGGCCTCGCCCCCGTCGGCTGCTACGGCGCGAGCCCCGCCGGCCTGCACGACATGATCGGCAACGTGTGGGAGTGGACCCGCGACCCGTACACCGGCCCGCACCAGCCGCACATGAACGGCGACACCGCCGCCGTGGCCGCGCCGTTCCACAAGGCGAACCAGGCCATGGTCATCAAGGGCGGCTCGTACCTGTGCTCGCCGGACTTCTGCGTGCGCTACCGGGCCTCGGCCCGCGAGTCGCAGGAGGCCGACCTCGCCACCGCCCACATCGGCTTCCGCACCGTCGCGAGGGACACGCGATGAAACGCCGCACCTGCCTGCTCGCGGGCGCGGCCACGCTGTGGCGTCCTGCGTCCGCATCGGCGCCGCGCGAGGTGGCCGTGGGCGTGCTGCCCGGGCCGCACGCGGAGATCATGGCCGTCGTGCGCGGCGTCGCCGCGGCGCACGGCCTCGCGCTGCGCCTCGTCGAACGCGCGGACGGCCGGGCGATCAACGACGACGTGGCCGCGGGTCGGCTCGACGCGGCCTGCTTCCAGGACGCCGTGGCCTTCGCCGCCGAGCCCCGCCGGAAACCCGCGCCGCTGATCGAGGTGGCCACCACCGTGACGCTGCCCGTCGCGATCTACTCGCGGCGCGTCGCCTCCGTGCGCCAGCTGCCGCGCGGCGCCTCGATCGCGATCCCGCGGGAACGCGCCGCCGCGTCGCGTGCGCTCGTGCTGCTGCACAACCACGGGCTCGTCGAACTCCGCGACGGCTCCGGGCTGTCGGCGACCCCGCGCGACGTCACCGGCAACCGCTACGGCTTCCGGCTCGTCCCGCTGCCGCAGGACCGGCTCGCCGACGCGCTGCACCGGCTGGACGCCGCGGTCATCGATCGCCCCCACGCCGTGCGGGCCTCGCTGCTGCCGGCGCGCGACTCCATCGGCCTCGAGGACGCCCGCACCCCGTGGGCCGGCGTGCTGGCCGTGCGCGGCGGCGACCGCGACGCGGACTGGGTGCGCACGCTGGTGGCGTCGTACCGCAGCGAGCCGGTGAAGCGGTACATCCTCGCGCAGTACCAGGACTCGGTGCGCAGGCCCTGGTGAACACCACCGTCTCCTTCCACTGCACGGCCTGCGGCAAGTGCTGCAACTCGCCGCCGGCGATGACCGTGCCCGAGCTGTTCCACCACGAGGACCTGTTCGTCGGCACGCTCGGCGTGCGGCGCGGCGCGGCGGGCCTCGTGCTGGCCACGCAGGCCCTCGACTTCCCGTCGCTCGAGGCCTGCCCCGCGCGCCGCGACGACGGCCTCTGCGGCATCCACGGCGACCGCAAGCCCGCGATGTGCGGCACCGTGCCCCTCGACCCGCACCACCCCGACGACCGCCAGCATGTGGTGCTGTTCAGCCGCACCACCGGCGCGGGCTACGTCGGCGCCGAGTGCCTCGTGCCGGGCCGGCGCGACGGGATGCCGGTGCTGGTGGCCGACGGCGAGGTGGTCGACCGCGGCTACCGCGCGCACCTGCACGGGCACCGCCGGGCGCTCGGCCACGAGGCGCGGGAGTGGGGCGACACCGTCTCGGCCCTGCTGCGCGGGCAGATGGCGCCGCCCGCGGCGAACGACGTGGTCACGCTGCCGCTGGTGCCGGTGCTGGCCGTGCTCGCGGCCCGCTCCGAACGCGCGCGGCTGCGGAGCCTGCGGTACGTGCAGCGGCAGCGCGCCCTGCTCGACCGCAAGATCGGCGAGGGCCTGGCCCGGAAGCACCCGCGCGACAAACCCGTGACGAAGGAGTTCCGGGCCTACGCGGCGGCCTACGAACGGCTGGCCGAGGCGCTGGCCCGCGGCGGCGTGGCCCCCACCGCGACGGCGGACGAGGCCGCCCGCACCGAGGCCTATTTGGGCGTGGCCGAGGCCGCCTGAGCCGCCGCGCGCGGCGTGCAGCGGAAGCGCATCTTGTAGACCGGCACGTTGCCGGTCATGTTCCAGCCCTTCGACGCCTGGGCGTCGACCACCTCCAGCTCGCCGCCCTGCGTGCGGCAGTGCGCCGACGCCTCGGCCCTCACCTGCGCGACGAGCTTGTCCGGCGGCGGGTACTGCGTGGGCGACTCGCGCTCGATCACGTACACGCCGGGCGCCGACGGCATCGGCGCGATGGCCGGGCCCGTGGTGCAGCCGGCGAGGGTCAGGCACAGCAGCAGGGTCTTGCGCATGGGAGCCGCTCCTGGGCATGGAATCCGGTGATGGGGACATCGTAGCGGCATCGCCGGCCCACGGTTTCGCGATCCCCGCGAACTCCATCACGCGCTGTCGGGCAGCCCCCCCTGGACCCGAACCCCATCGTCTGCGAAGGTGGCAACCCCGACATTCCCAGAACCGCAACTCCCATGCGCCAGCCCCCGACATGGCTGCTCCTCGTCCTGCTGGCGCCCATGACGGCCGCGGCGCATCCGGGCGGGCTCAACGCCGAGGGGTGCCACAACAACCGCAAGACCGGCGACTACCACTGCCATCGCGCACCCACACGGCCCCAGGCGTCACCGCCCGCGCCAGCCCGGGGCGCCCAGCCGCTCGCGGCCACCGATCCCGTCCCCGCGCCGTCCCGGCCTGCACGCCCCACCTGCTACACCGGACCCCGAGGCGGCACCTACACGATCACGGCGAGCGGGCGGAAAAACTACGGCGGCTGCTGAGAATCAAGGCCACGCGCGACGGACCCGGCGAAACCTGCCACGGCGGGCTACGATGGCACGGCCACATGGCCCCACCGACACGCCCCCGGGAGAGCACCTCATGCGCAACACCGCCACCGCAGCGCTGGCCCTGACCCTGACGTTCCTCGCCGCCTGCGGCACCCAGGCCCCCACCCGGCCCAGCACGCCGAAGGCGGAGCACGAGGTCAAGGACGCCACGCCCGAGCAGGTGGCGAACTGCACCTACCTCGACGAGGTGAGCAGCGTCTCCGGGGCGGGCGCCCTCGCCGCCGCCGCGCGCGCGGGCGCGCGGCGCGAGGTGATCAACAAGGCCGCCGCGCTGGGCGCCACACACCTGGTGTGGATCGAATCGTCGGAGGTGCTCCAGACCACCACCACGCGCGGGCGGGCGTACCGCTGCGGCTGACCCGGGTCGACCGCGGCGTCACGCCAGTGGCGGCGCCCGGTACACCAGCACCTTGAGCGAGCGCTGGTCGTCCACGTCCGCGAACGCCGGCGGGTTCGCCACGCGTTCGACGAACTCCACCTCCGGCGCCAGCTCGCGCACCTGGTCCTGCAGGAAGTCGACGCCGAGCTCCGGCGCGTTGAGGCACAGCAGCGCGTGCCCGCCGGGCAGCATCAGGTCGAACAACCGACGCAGCAGCCGCGCGTAGTCCTTCGTCGCGACGAAGCTGCCCTTCTGGTAGCTGGGCGGGTCCACGATCACGAGCCCGTACGGCCCGCTGCGCGTCACCTTGCCCCACGTCTTGAACAGGTCGTGCGCCATGAAGCTCGCGCCGGTGAGGCCGTTGTGCCGGTGGTTGTGCTGGCCCACGCCCAGGGCGCCCTGGCTCATGTCGAGGTTGATGACCTGCTTCGCGCCGGCCTGCAGCGCCACCACCGAAAAAGCGCACGTGTACGCGAAGAGGTTGAGCACACGCATCCCCGGCCGCGCCGCCACGTGCTCGCGCACCCAGCGGCGGCCGTTCGCCATGTCGAGGAAGAGGCCGTGGTTCTGGCCGCGGCCCACGTTGACCTTGAACTGCGCGCCGTCCTCGCCGACCCAGTGCGGCTCGGGCACGGCGCCGGCCATCACGCGCGTGTCGCTGCGGCCCTCGTGGCGGCACTGGTGGACCCAGTTCAGTGGCTGGCCCGGTGCGAGCTGCGCCCAGCGCTGTTCGAGCGCGGCGCCGATCGCCGCGAGTTCGTCGTCGGTCGCGGGCTGGAAGCTCGTCAGCACCCACACGGGCGGATAGACGTCGAGTGCCCAGTGTTCACTGCCGGGATGGAGGCCGCCTCGGCCATGGAAGATGCGCTGGGCATCGGTGGAAAGCGGCGCCGCGGCGATGGCGGCCAGGAGGGGTTGCAGCGAGGAGGAAGAATGCACCCCGGCAGTCTACCGGGGTGTCTTCGTCCTCAGGTCCGCGCGGCCAGTGGCGCCAGCGCCGCGATCGCCGGGTCGAACTGCCCGTCGATCTGCACGTAGAGCATCCGGCACCGCTTCCCCGACCGGTTCGCCAACGCATGGTTGGTGCCGCGCTGGATGACGACGCTGCCGGGCCGGAGCTGCACCTCGGAGTCGTCGAGGATCAGCGTCATCTCGCCCTCGATCACGATGCCGTAGTCGATGGCCTCGGAGCGGTGCATCATCGGATGCGGCGACCCCGCCTTCGTCGTCAGCCCCTCCGGGTTGTCGAACTCGTCGAACAGCCGCTTCATGCGGTCCGGCGTCTCGCTGTCGCCGAGGTAGGTCTCGTCGGGCGGGAAGTCGAGGAAGCGGATCAGCGTGCCGTGCTTCGGCGCCAGGTGCTTCAGCGGCCCCAGCGTCGGATCCTCGCCGTTGCCCACCACGGGCGGCGTGCCCGCGGTCTCCCACACCTCGTGGACGATCATGCCGTGGACCGATTCGAGGTCGCGCACGGTGGGCAGCGGGCCGTCGCTGACGACGACGGCCTTGCCTTGGGCGTCATGGCCCGTGACGACGCGGTGGATGGGCGGGAACGACATGCGGGGCTCGGGTGGGAAGGGGACGCCGCGATCTTAGGAAGACGTCACTCGACGTGGCGCATGCCTTAACCAGAATTAACCGCGAACGCCCCAGCCAAAGAAAAAGGCCCGACGTGTCATCGACACATCGAGCCTCGTTCCGATCCGATCGGACAGTCGGACCTTCGTATGGTGGAGCCGGCGGGAATCGAACCCGCGTCCGCAAGCCATTGCCGGGCAGTTCTACATGCTTAGCTGTCTGATTTGGTTTTGAGCCCCTGGGTCGCGCAGCAGCACGCTACCCAGGAACCGAGTCACTTGATTTGATTCCCTGGTGAGTGACCCACCAAGGAACGAGCCAATGTGTATGACTTCGCAGTCTTCGGGTTGCCCCTCAGACCCGGCCCATCGGCCAACCGTTGCGAAGCTCACCGGTTTTAAGCGGCGAGGGCGTACGTAGAGTCGTTCGCAGTTACTTTGATCCAGATGGATTTACGAGGTGACTGGTCCTCGGCATGCCCTGTTCCAACTCCGCACCCACGTCGAAGCCAGGTCGGCCCCAGGGAAGTGAGTAGTTTAGGCGATCCCGGGCAGTTTCAAGAGCTCGCCGGGAAAATCGATGACGTGGTCGGCGGACCACTCGGTGACGGCCTCCTCCGCGCCCAGGTAGCCCCAGGATGCGGCCACGGTGCGCATGCCCGCGGCACGGCCGGCCACGATGTCGCGCAGGTCGTCGCCCACGTAGATGCACGTCGCCGGCTCGAGGTTCAAGCGGCGGGCCGCCTCGAACAGGGGCTCGGGGTGCGGCTTGGCGTGCGGCGTGGTGTCGCCGCAGATGACCGTGGCGGCCTCGACATCGAGGCCCAGCGCCTTCACGAGGGGCGTGGTGAAGCGCTGCGACTTGTTGGTGACGATGCCCCACACGAGGCCGCGCGCGTTCAGCGCGTCGAGCACCGGGCGCATCGCGGGGAACAGCGCGGTCTCGCGGGTCATGCGCGCCTCGTAGCGCGCGAAGAACTCGTCGCGCAGTTCCTCGAACTGCGCCTGCGCGGGCGTGACGTCGAGCGCGATGCGCACCATGCCGCGCGCGCCCGTGCCCACGAAGGGACGGAAGCGCTCGTACGGCAGCGGCTCGAGGCCGCGTGCCACCCGCATGTCGTTGCCGGTGCCGGCCAGGTCGGGTGCGCTGTCGATCAGCGTGCCGTCGAGGTCGAACAGCACGGCCTTCAAGGCCACCGCGCTCATGCCGGCCGCCTGCAGGCGATCAGGTAGTTCACGCTGGTGTCGGCCGACAGCCAGTAGCGGCCCGTGAGCGGGTTGTGTTCCATGCCGCGGGTGGCGTGCATGTCGAGGCCGGCGTCACGGGTCCATTGCGCGAGTTCGCTCGGGCGGATGAACCGCGCGTACTCGTGCGTGCCCTTCGGCAGCAGCTTGAGCAGGTACTCGGCGCCGAGGATCGCGAACAGGAAGGCCTTGGGGTTGCGGCTGATGGTGGAGAAGAACACCCAGCCGCCCGGCTTCACCATGGTGGCGCACGCGCGCACGATGGACGAGGGGTCGGGCACGTGCTCGAGCATCTCCATGCAGGTGACCACGTCGAACGCGGCGGGTGATTCCTCGGCCAGCGCCTCGGCCGCGATCTCGCGGTAGCGCACCGACGGCGTGCCGGCTTCCATCGCGTGCAGCTGGGCGACCTTCAGCGCCTTCGTGGCGAGGTCGATGCCCAGCACGTCGGCGCCCTTGCGCGACATCGAGTCGGCGAGGATGCCACCACCGCAGCCCACGTCGAGCACGCGCTTGCCGTTCAGGCGCGCGAGGCCGTCGATCCAGTCGAGGCGCAGCGGGTTGATCTGGTGGAGGGGGCGGAATTCGCTTTCGGGGTCCCACCACCGGTGGGCCAGCTCGCCGAACTTGGCGAGCTCCTGGGGATCGGCATTCGTCATGCGCCGATGGTACCTCGCCGGGCAGCCCGCGGCGCCGCGTTCACCCACGGTCGTCACCCCGGCGAACGCCGGGGCCCACCGCAGGCTGAGCGCGCTTCGACCGCGGTGGGTCCCGGCGTTCGCCGGGATGACGCGCGGCATGAGAAAACCCCACCGAAGCGGGGTTCACAAACGATGCGCCAGAAAACAAAAAACCCCGCCGAGGCGGGGTTTCCTGCAGTACTCGCCGGAGCGATTACTTGCGGTTGCGCGTGCCAACCACTTCGATTTCCACGCGACGGTTCTTCGCGCGGCCTTCGGCGGTCTTGTTGTCGGCGACGGGTTGCTTCTCGCCCTTGCCTTCGGTGTAGACGCGGTTGGTTTCGATGCCCTTGGAGACCAGGTACTTCTTGACCGACTCGGCGCGAGCGACCGACAGCTTCTGGTTGTAGGCGTCCGAACCCACCGAGTCGGTGTGGCCGACGGCGATGATGACTTCGAGGTTCACGTCCTTGGTCTTCGAGACCAGGTCGTCGAGCTTCTCACGGGCTTCCGGACGCAGCGTCGACTTGGCGAATTCGAAGAAGGCGTCAGCGGCGAACGTGACCTTCTCGCTCACCGGAGCGGCGGGCACGACCGGCACGACCGGAGCCGGGGCCGGAGCGACCGGGGCGGGAGCGGCAGGAGCCGGGGCGACCGGGGCAGCCGGAGCGGCCGGCGCGGGAACGCCGTCGCAGCCCTGAACGCCGGTGGCCGGCGTCCAGAAGTTGTTGCGCCAGCAGTATTCGTTGGTGCCGTTCTTCCAGGGTTGGCCGGAGTTGTTGACCCAGTTGCTTTGGGCGAATGCACCGGAAGCAGAAACGGCGAGAGCGGCCGTTGCGAAGAGCGATGCGACTTTATTGAGTTTCTTCATGATTCTCCTCTCAAGGAAGGTGCAGTTTTCTGCAAGACGTCCGAACCGGAATCGGGAATTTTCAGGCGAGGCCTCGACTTCTCGAGGATCACCCACCGACCCGGCGGATTGTGCCATAGGGTATTGAGCCAGCTGGATTTTGGGCGTGGGGCTGAACTTTGTCAGGGGCTCTGTTGCGCACGCACGACATCGCAGGCGAATTAGAATCGCGGATTGCGCAAGCAACCCGTTTGCGCTGACCTGTCCGCCCAGCCTGCCGCCGAGACCGAATGACTCAGTTCGCCAAGGAAACCCTGCCCATCAGCCTCGAAGAGGAAATGCGGCGTTCTTACCTCGACTACGCGATGAGCGTGATCGTGGGCCGTGCACTGCCAGACGCCCGAGACGGCTTGAAGCCCGTCCACCGGCGCGTGCTGTACGCGATGCACGAATTGAACAACGACTGGAACCGCCCTTACAAGAAGTCGGCGCGTATCGTCGGTGACGTGATCGGTAAATACCATCCGCACGGCGACCAGTCGGTGTATGACACCGCCGTCCGCATGGCCCAGGACTTCTCCCTGCGCCACATGCTGGTCGACGGCCAGGGCAACTTCGGCTCGATCGACGGCGACAACGCCGCCGCGATGCGGTACACGGAAATCCGCCTCTCGAAGATCGCCCACGAGATGCTCGCCGACCTCGACAAGGAAACCGTCGACTTCGGCCCCAACTACGACGGCTCGCTGAAGGAGCCGCTCGTCATGCCCACGCGGCTGCCGAACCTGCTGGTCAACGGCTCCGGCGGCATCGCGGTGGGCATGGCCACCAACATCCCGCCGCACAACCTCAACGAGGTCGTGGACGCCTGCCACCACCTGCTGAAGAACCCCGGCGCCACCATCGACGAGCTGATCGAGATCATCCCGGCGCCCGACTTCCCCACGGCCGGCATCATCTACGGCACGAGCGGCGTGCGCGAGGGCTACCGCACCGGCCGCGGCAAGGTCGTGATGCGCGCGAAGGTGCACTTCGAGGACATCGACCGCGGCTCGCGCCAGGCGATCATCGTCGACGAGATCCCGTACCAGGTGAACAAGAAGACCTTGCTCGAGCGCATGGCCGAGCTGGTCCACGAGAAGAAGATCGAAGGCATCAGCCACATCCAGGACGAGTCCGACCGTTCCGGCATGCGCGTGGTGATCGAGCTCAAGCGCGGCGAAGTGCCCGAGGTGGTGCTGAACAACCTGTACAAGCAGACGCAGCTGCAGGACACGTTCGGCATCAACATGGTGGCCCTGATCGACGGCCAGCCGAAGCTCTGCAACCTGAAGGACCTGATCTCGGTGTTCCTCGAACACCGCCGCGAGGTCATCCACCGCCGCACGGTGTTCGAGTTGCGCAAGGCCCGCGAGCGCGGCCACCTGCTCGAAGGCCTCGCCGTGGCCCTCGCGAACATCGACGAGTTCATCGAGACCATCAAGACCTCGCCCACGCCGCCGGCCGCCAAGACCGCGCTGATGAGCAAGTCGTGGGACTCCTCGCTCGTGCGCGAGATGCTCACGCGCGCCGCCGGCGAAACCCCGGGCGGCCTCGACGCCTACCGTCCGGAAGGCCTGCTGCGCGAGTTCGGCCTGCAGGGCGACGGCCTCTACCGCCTGTCCGAAGAGCAGGCGAGCGAAATCCTGCAGATGCGCCTGCAGCGCCTGACCGGCCTCGAGCAGGACAAGATCGTCGGCGAGTACAAGGACGTGATGGCGCAGATCGCCGACCTGCTCGACATCCTCGCCACGCCGTCGCGCGTGACCACCATCATCGGCGACGAACTCACCGCGCTGAAGCTCGAGTTCGGCCAGACCAAGCTCGGCGCCCGCCGCAGCCAGATCGAGCACAACGCGCAGGACCTCGGCACCGAAGACCTGATCACGCCCACCGACATGGTCGTGACGCTGAGCCACACCGGCTACATCAAGAGCCAGGCGCTCTCCGAGTACCGCGCGCAGAAGCGCGGCGGCCGCGGCAAGCAGGCCACGCAGACGAAGGACGACGACTGGGTCGACCAGCTGTTCATCGCGAACACGCACGACTACATCCTGTGCTTCACCACGCGCGGTCGCGTGTACTGGCTCAAGGTGTGGGAAGTGCCGACCGGCTCGCGCAACTCGCGCGGCCGCCCCATCGTCAACATGTTCCCCCTGCAGCCGGGCGAGAAGGTCAACGTGGTGCTGCCGCTCACCGACGGCTTCCGCAGCTTCCCCGCCGACCACTACGTGTTCATGGCCACCGCCCAGGGCGTAGTGAAGAAGACGTCGCTCGACGAGTTCAGCAACCCGCGCAAGGCCGGCATCATCGCGGTCGACCTCGATGAAGGCGATTTCCTGATCGGCGCCGCGCTCACCGACGGCAAGCACGACGTGATGCTCTTCAGCGACGGCGGCAAGGCCGTGCGGTTCGACGAGGACGACGTGCGCTCGATGGGCCGCAACGCCCGCGGCGTGCGCGGCATGACGCTGGAAGAAGGCCAGAGCGTGATCGCCATGCTCGTGGCGGAAGACGAGTCGCAGAGCGTGCTGACCGCCACCGAGAACGGGTACGGCAAGCGCACGAGCATCGTCGAGTACACCCGCCACGGCCGCGGAACCAAAGGCATGATCGCGATCCAACAGTCCGAGCGCAACGGCAAGGTGGTCGCGGCCACCCTCGTGCGTCCGGCCGACGAGATCATGCTGATCACCGACAAGGGTGTGCTCGTGCGCACCCGAGTGAGCGAGATCCGCGAACTGGGCCGCGCCACGCAAGGCGTGACCCTGATCGCACTCGATAACGGAACCAAGCTCATTGGTTTGCAACGCATCGCCGAAAACGATGCCAACCCCGAGGCAGGCGAAGAGCCGCCCACTGACGAGACCGAAGCATGAAAAAATCCCTGATGATCGCGCTGCTCGCTGGCGCTGCGGTGACCCAGGCACAGGCCCAGGTGACCCCGCAGGCCCCGGCCGCCGCGCCGGCGCCCGTCGCCGCGCCGAGCGCCGCCAAGAAGGCGCTGCTCGATCGCCTCGTCGCACTGCAGCAGCCCGGCCTGGAAAGCATGGCCCGCGGCCTCGCCGAACAGCCCCTGCGCCAGCTGATGGGCGCCGCCCAGCAGGCCCTGCCGCGCGTGCCGGAAGACAAGCGCGAAGCCGCCATCACGAAGATCGAAGGCCTGGCCAAGCAGTACGCCGACGAAGTGGGCCCGCTCGCGAAGGACAAGGCCGCCAAGCTCGGCCAGACCGCGCTGCTGCCCATGCTGAACGAGCGTTTCTCGGAAGACGAACTGCGCGCGCTGCTCGTGGCCCTCGAAGCCCCGGCCTACAAGAAGTACCAGGCCGCGCTGCCCGAACTGGGCAACGCCTTCACGCAGCAGCTCGTGACCGAACTGCGCCCGTCCATCGAGCCGAAGCTGAAGACGCTGGAACAGCAGGTCGCCTCCACGCTGGGCCTGCCGGCCAACGGCGAAGCGCCGGCCAAGGGCAAGGCCCCGGCCGCCGCGGCCTCCAAGCCGAAGAAGTGATCCGGCCCTGACCGACGAAGTCCCCTTCCCTTCCCCGACGTTCCCGACACGATGACACGCCCCTACAACTTCGCGCCCGGCCCGGCCGCGCTGCCCGACGAGGTGCTGGCCCAGGCCGCCGCCGAAATGCTCGACTGGCACGGGAGCGGCATGGGCGTGATGGAGATGAGCCACCGCGGACGCGAGTTCGGCGCCATCTACCACCAGGCCGAAGCCGACCTGCGTGAACTGCTGGCCGTGCCCGCGAACTTCCGCATCCTGTTCATGCAGGGTGGCGGTCTCGCGGAAAACGCCATCGTGCCGATGAACCTCTCGCGGGGCGGGGTGGCCGACTTCGTCGTCACCGGCTCGTGGTCGCAGAAGTCGCACAAGGAGGCGCAGCGCTACTGCACCTCGACGCTCGCGGCGTCCAACGCGGCCACGCACCACACCACGCTGCCCGACCCCGCGTCGTGGCAGCTGAGCGCCGACGCCTCGTACGTGCACATCTGCGGCAACGAGACCATCCACGGCGTCGAGTTCCAGACGCTGCCCGACCTCGCCGCGCTCGGCTCGAAGGCGCCGCTCGTCGTCGACTTCTCGTCGAACGTCGCGTCGCGCCCCACCGACTGGTCGCGCGTGGGCCTCGCCTTCGGCGGCGCCCAGAAGAACATCGGCCCGGCCGGCCTCACCATCGTCATCGTGCGCGACGACCTGCTGGGCCACGCCCTGAAGGTCTGCCCGTCCGCGTTCGACTACAAGGTGGTCGCCGACAACGAGTCGATGTTCAACACGCCGCCTACCTTCGGCATCTACATGGCCGGCCTCGTGTTCCAGTGGCTCAAGCGCCAGACCGAAGGCGGCCTCACCGGCGTCGCGGCGATGGAGGCGCGCAACACCGCGAAGGCCGCGCTGCTGTACGACTACATCGACGGCTCGGGCTTCTACGTCAACAAGGTCGACAAGACCTGCCGCTCGCGCATGAACGTGCCGTTCTTCCTGAACGACGAATCGCTCAACGACACCTTCCTGTCGGAAGCCAAGGCCAAGGGCCTGCTGCAGCTGAAGGGACACAAGTCCGTCGGCGGCATGCGCGCGAGCCTCTACAACGCCATGCCGTACGCCGGGGTCGAGGCCCTGGTGAGCCACATGCGAGAATTTGCCACCCGCCATGGCTGATCCCACGAATTCCCCGAACCCCGACCTGCTGGCGCTGCGCACCCGCATCGACGCGGTCGACCGCGAGCTGCTCGACCTCATCAACCGCCGCGCCCGGCTCGCCCAGGACGTGGGCGAACTGAAGAAGAAGGAAGGCTCCGTCGCCTTCCGCCCGGAACGCGAAGCCCAGGTGATCGACGGCCTGAAGGCCGCCAACCCCGGCCCGCTCAAGTCCGACAGCGTCGCGCCCATCTGGCGCGAGATCATGTCGGCCTGCCGCGCGCTCGAGGCGCCCACGCGCGTCGCCTACCTGGGCCCCGCCGGCACGTTCAGCGAACTGGCCGCGCTCGGCTTCTTCGGCTCGTCCATCGAACGCGTGTCGTGCGCCAGCATCGACGAGGTGTTCCGCGCCACGTCCGCCGGCGCCGCCGACTTCGGCGTGGTGCCGGTCGAGAACTCCACCGAGGGCGTGGTGGCCCGCTCGCTCGACCTGTTCCTCACCACGCCGCTGCACATCGTGGGCGAGACCAGCTTGTTCGTGCTGCACAACCTGCTGCGCAAGGAAAACTCGCTCGACGGCATCGAGGCCGTCTGCGCGCACCCGCAGGCGCTGGCCCAGTGCCACGGCTGGCTCAGCAACCACCTGCCCAACGTCGAGCGCCGCCCGGTCTCGAGCAACGCCGAAGGCGCGCGGATGGCCGCGGCCGACCCGAAGCTCGCGGCCATCGCGAGCAGCCGCGCCGGCACCGAATACGGCCTGCACACGCTCGCCCCGGCCATCCAGGACGACCCGCACAACCGCACCCGCTTCGCCATCGTCGCCCACCCGCAGCGCCAGCCCCAGCCGGCCGCCTCGGGCCACGACTGCACGAGCCTCGTGGTGTCGGTGACGAACCGCCCGGGCGCCGTGCACGACATGCTCGTGCCGCTGAAGGAACACGGCGTCTCGATGAGCCGCTTCGAATCGCGCCCGGCACGTTCGGGCCAGTGGGAGTACTACTTCTACATCGACCTGCAGGGACATCCCGAGCAGCCCCAGTTCGCCGCGGCCCTCACGGCGCTGCGCAGTGTCTGTGCCTTCTTCAAGGTCCTGGGCACCTACCCGGTCGACGTCCATTGATCCGACGCGCCAAAACCCCACCCACGACCATCACCCACGAGAGCGATCGCACGATGTTCAACCAGCTTGGCGTGATCGGTTGCGGGCTCATGGGCGGTTCGTTCGCGCTCGCGCTGAAACGCGCCGGCCTGGTGAAGCGGGTGATCGGCTACAGCAAGTCGCCGTCCACCACCGAGAAGGCCAAGAAGCTCGGGGTGATCGACGACACCGCCGAATCGGCGCTGCTCGCCGTCTCGGGCTCGGACATCGTGCTGATGTCGGTGCCGGTGTCCGCCAGTGAAGCCACCTTCCGCGCCATCCGCCACCTCGTCGAGCCCGGCGTGCTGTTCATGGACGTGGGCTCCACCAAGCGCGACGTGGTCGACGCGGCCCGCCGCGTGCTGAAGGACCGGGTCGGCTCGTTCGTGCCCGCCCACCCCATCGCCGGCAAGGAAGTCTCGGGCGTGGCCCATGCCGACGCCTCGCTCTACGCCGGCCGCCAGGTCATCATCACCCCGCTGCCCCAGACCGACCCGGAACTGGTGCAGAAGGCCACCGACGTGTGGTCGGCCATCGGCTCGCAGGTGCTGCGCATGACGCCGGAGAACCACGACGCCGCGTTCGCGGCCGTGAGCCACCTGCCGCACATGCTCGCGTTCGCGTTCTTCAGCTCGGTGGCCAAGCAGCCCGCGGGGCGCGACTTCCTGTCCCTGGCCGGCCCCGGCTTCCGCGACTTCACCCGCATCGCCGCCAGCGACCCCGAGATGTGGCGCGACGTGCTGATGGCCAACCGCGAGGAGATCCTGAAGCAGTCCATGCGCTTCCGGCACACTCTCGACGCGATGGAACACGTGATGAAGTCCGGCAACGTCGAGGCGCTGGAAGACCTGATCCGCAACGCCTCGGAAGCCCGCGCCAACTGGCAGATGGGCGCCACCAAACCCGGCTCCGGCCGCTGACCGGGGGCGCGCCGCACCCTGGCCCGCCCCTTCCCTCCCCGTTCGTCGATCGCGCCGCCGCCATGTTCTCGATTCCGTTCCTGACCGTCCCCCCGTTGCGCGCCGCCCGGGGCACGGTCCGCCTGCCCGGCTCCAAGAGCATCTCGAACCGCGTGCTGCTGCTCGCTGGGCTGAGCGAGGGCACCACGGTCGTCCACGACCTGCTCGACTCCGACGACACCCGGGTGATGCTCGACGCGCTGCGCGCGCTCGGCTGCGGCGTCGTGGCCCAGGGCCCCGACTGGCACATCACCGGTCTCGCCGGCCAGCTGTCCACGAAAACCGCCGACCTGTTCCTCGGCAACGCCGGCACCGCGATGCGCCCGCTCACGGCCGCGCTGGCGGTGCTGGCCGCCACGCAGCAGGGCACCTTCGAGCTGAAGGGCATCCCGCGCATGCACGAGCGCCCCATCGGCGACCTGGTCGACGCGCTGCGCCAGCTCGGCTGCCCCATCGACTACCTGGGCAACGACGGTTACCCGCCGCTGCGCCTGCGCCCGGCCACCGCGCCGCTCGACACGTCCGCGCCCATCCGCGTGCGCGGCGACGTCTCCAGCCAGTTCCTCACCGCGCTGCTGCTGGGCCTGCCGCTCGTGTCCGCCGCCGGCCCCGTCACCATCGAGGTGGAGGGTGAGCTGACGTCCAAGCCCTACATCGAGATCACGCTCAACCTGCTCGCCCGCTTCGGCATCGCCGTGCAGCGCGACGGCTGGGCACGCTTCACGATCCCGCAGGGCAGCCGCTACCGCTCGCCCGGCGACATCCACGTGGAAGGCGATGCCTCGTCCGCCTCGTACTTCGTCGCGCTGGGCGCCATCGCGGCCCATGGCGGCCGCACCGTGCGCATCGAGGGCGTGGGCGACGACTCCATCCAGGGCGACATCCGCTTCGTCGACGCCGCCCGCGCGATGGGCGCCGACGTGTCGAGCGGCCCCGGCTGGCTCGAGATCCGCCGCGGCGCCTGGCCGCTCAAGGCCATCGACCTCGACTGCAACCACATCCCCGACGCCGCGATGACGCTGGCCGTCATGGCGCTGTTCGCCGAGGGCACCACCCGGCTCACGAACATCGCCAGCTGGCGCGTGAAGGAAACCGACCGCATCGCCGCCATGGCCGCCGAGCTGCGCAAGCTGGGCGCGAAGGTGGTGGAAGGCGCCGACTTCATCGAGGTGGCCGCGCCCGACGCCTGGCTGCCCGCGAGCATCCACACCTACGACGACCACCGCATCGCGATGTGCTTCTCGCTGGCGGCGTTCAACCCGCTGGCAAACCCGGCCGGCCACGTGCCGGTGCGCATCCTCGACCCGCGCTGCGTGGGCAAGACCTTCCCGGACTACTTCGAGACCCTGTTCGACGTGGTCGAGGCCGACACGGCCGACGTCCCGGTGCTCACCATCGACGGCCCCACCGCCTCGGGCAAGGGCACCCTCGCGAGCGCCGTGGCCATCGCCCTCGGCTACCACTTCCTCGACTCGGGGGCGCTGTACCGCGCCACCGCGCTGGCCGCGATGCAGGCCGGCGTGGCCGACACCGACGAGGCGGGCCTCGCCCGCGTGGCGGCCGGCCTGCAGCTGAAGTTCACCGGCCACCAGATCTGGCTGGCGGGCGTGGAAGTGAGCGACGACCTGCGCCAGGAGCACGTGGGCGCCATGGCGTCCCGCGTGTCCACGTTCCCGAGCGTGCGCGATGCCCTGAAGGCGCTGCAGCTGTCGCACCGTCGGGTGCCGGGGCTGGTCGCCGATGGCCGCGACATGGGCACGGTGATCTTCCCCGGGGCCGACCTGAAGGTCTTCGTCACGGCCAGCGCCGCGGTGCGGGCCGAGCGCCGGCATAAGCAATTGATTTCTAAGGGAATTCCGGCTAATATCGACAGTCTTCGGGCCGATCTGGAAGCCCGCGACCTGCGAGACCAGTCCCGCACGGTGGCGCCTCTCAAGCCGGCCGAAGATGGCAAGCTGTTCGACAACTCCGAACGCTCGGTCGACGAATGTGTCGCCCAGGTGCTGGAGTGGTGGGAAGCGAAGCAGGGGTTCTGAGCCTCGGCGGCCTTGAAAAAGGCTGGCGAGCCCCGAATTCCACGTGTCTCCCGTAGTCCTTCCCGTCGCCCTCCCTCAGCGCTGCATGCGCGCCGGGGCGACGGAATGTTCAACCTAACCCGCAGCGCAAGCTGCAACTGGATCGTCCCCCATGCCCCAAACCCAAAACGCCGCCGCCGAAGGAATGGAATCCTTTGCCGCCCTGTTCGAAGAATCTCTGAACAAGTCGGAGATGCGCACCGGTGAAGTCATCACCGCGGAAGTCGTCCGAGTCGAACACAACTTCGTCGTCGTGAACGCAGGCCTCAAGTCCGAAGCCTACGTGCCCATCGAAGAATTCAAGAACGACCAAGGCGAGCTCGAAGTCCAGGTCGGTGACTTCGTCTCCGTCGCCATCGATGCCGTCGAGAACGGCTACGGCGACACCATCCTGTCGCGCGACAAGGCCAAGCGCCTCGCCTCGTGGCTGTCGCTCGAGAACTCGCTGGAATCCGGCGAATTCGTCAGCGGCACGGTCAACGGCAAGGTCAAGGGTGGCCTGACGGTCCTCGTCAACGGCATCCGCGCCTTCCTGCCTGGTTCCCTGCTCGACACGCGCCCTGTCAAGGACATGAGCCCGTTCGAAGGCAAGACCATGGAGTTCAAGGTCATCAAGCTCGACCGCAAGCGCAACAACGTCGTGCTGTCGCGCCGTGCCGTGGTCGAAGCCTCGATGGGCGAAGAGCGCAGCAAGCTGCTGAGCACCCTGTCCGAAGGCGCCATCGTCAACGGCGTGGTCAAGAACATCACCGAGTACGGTGCGTTCGTGGACCTCGGCGGCATCGACGGCCTGCTGCACATCACCGACATGGCCTGGCGCCGTGTCCGCCACCCGAGCGAAGTCGTTCAGGTCGGTCAGGAACTGCAAGCCAAGGTCCTCAAGTTCGACGCCGAGAAGAACCGCGTCTCGCTGGGCATCAAGCAGCTGGGTGACGATCCGTGGCACGGTGTGTCGCGCCGCTACCCGAACAGCACCCGCCTGTTCGGCAAGATCACGAACATCGCCGACTACGGCGCGTTCGTCGAGATCGAGCCGGGCATCGAAGGTCTGGTGCACGTCTCGGAAATGGACTGGACGAACAAGAACGTCGCTCCGAACAAGATCGTCTCCCTGGGCGACGAAGTCGAAGTCATGGTCCTCGAGATCGACGAAGACAAGCGCCGCATCAGCCTCGGCATGAAGCAGTGCAAGACCAACCCGTGGGAAGAATTCTCGGGCACGGTCCAGCGCGGCGACCGCGTCAAGGGTCCGGTCAAGTCCATCACCGACTTCGGCGTGTTCGTCGGCCTGTCGGCTGGCATCGACGGCCTGGTGCACCTGTCCGACCTGTCGTGGCACGAGCCGGGCGAAACGGCCGTTCGCAACTACAAGAAGGGCCAGGAAGTCGAAGCCGTGGTTCTGGCCGTCGACGTCGAGCGCGAGCGCATCTCGCTGGGCATCAAGCAGCTGGATTCCGATCCGTTCACGTCCTACACCTCGGTCAACGACCGTGGCCAGACCGTGACCGGCAAGGTCAAGACCGTGGACGCCCGTGGCGCCGAGATCGAACTGAATGCCGACGTGACGGGTTACCTCCGCGCTTCGGAAATCAGCCGTGATCGCGTCGAAGACGCCCGCAACGTGCTGAAGGAAGGCGACGAAGTCAACGCCATGATCATCAACGTCGACCGCAAGACGCGTTCGATCCAGCTGTCGATCAAGGCGAAGGACAACGTCGACCAACAGGAAGCCATGCAGCGCCTGTCGGCCACCAGCGAACGTGAGAACGCTGGTACCACGAGCCTCGGCGCGCTGCTGCGTGCCAAGCTCGACAACCAGAACAACGGCTGATCGTCGTCGTTCTGGCGCCGAACCCCGGGAACCCTCAGCAGGACTGAATGACTCGATCCGACCTCGTGACCCAATTGGCTGAACAATTCAGCCAGCTGACCCATCGCGACACCGAGTTCGCCGTCAAGACCATCCTGGACGCGATGTCCGACGCGCTCGCGCGCGGGCATCGCATCGAGATCCGCGGGTTCGGCAGCTTCTCGATCAACCGCCGCCCGCCGCGCATGGGGCGCAACCCCCGTTCCGGCGAGCAGGTGGTGATCCCCGAGAAGCTCGTCCCCCATTTCAAGCCGGGCAAGGCGCTTCGCGAAGCCGTCGATGCCCAGGTGCCGGTGGAAGGTGCAACGCCTGCCGCCGAAGCGCCGGTCCCCGCGACCGACGCCGTCTCTCCCGAGAACGCTTCCGAAGTCCTGGCGATCACGCCGCCCAAGTCCTCGACGGACCCGCAGGGCGCCTGACCGCGTGTCGTGCCGGCAAAGGCCGGCCCCGCTGCGATCGCAGCAATTCCCCCGTTTGAGTTCCCGTGCCTGCCGTCGTGGTGGCATGCTTGGCTTGGCCTTGCCCCCGCCCGCCGCCATCCCGGCGAATGCCCATTGCTGCTTGTTCGGCGCGTGCAGACGAGATCCGCAACGAGACCAAAACCCTCGTCACCCCGGCGAACGCCGGGGCCCACTGCACGCCGGACACTTGCAGTGAGAAGCGGGCAGATGCAGGCATTGCAAGTTCACGCGATGACGTGCTGCGACCGCAGTGGATCCCGGCGTTCGCCGGGATGACCGGTGTTTGGAGCGTGCGCGTTTGCCCCCGACAGCAATGCCGGGATCCACGCCAGACCACGCGCGCCACGCGACCGATGGGCCCCGGCGTCCGCCGGGGTGATCGCCTTGTTTCGCAAGCGTCCCCTCGGCCCGCGCGGACCCCGGCAAGGCCACTAGAATCCACTCGGGAGTCCCCATGCGCATTCTTGTCTGGCTCATCCGAGCCGCCCTCTTCTTCACGCTGTTCGCGTTCGCGCTGAACAACCAGCACGAAGCCGGCATCCGCTGGTTCTTCAGCCACGAATGGCGCGCGCCGATGGTCTTCATCGTGCTCGCGGCGTTCACGCTCGGCTGCCTCGTGGGTGGCCTTGCCATGGCGCCCAGCTGGTGGCGCCACCGGCGCGTGGCCCGCCGTCACCAGGCGGCCGTCGACGCCGACGACGACCTGGCCCGGGCCGCCGCGCCCGCCGACATCCCGCCACCGCTCGACACCGATCCCGCACGCCATGGCGTTTGACCTCCAGTGGATTCTCCTCGGCCTGCCCTTCGCCTTCGCGCTCGGCTGGCTCGCCTCCCGCCTCGACCTGCGCCAGTGGAAACGCGAACAGCGTGAATCGCCGAAGGCCTACTTCAAGGGCCTGAACCTGCTGCTCAACGAACAGCAGGACAAGGCCATCGACGCGTTCATCGAGGCGGTGCAGCACGACCCCGACACCACCGAGCTGCACTTCGCGCTGGGCAACCTGTTCCGCCGCCGCGGCGAGTACGAACGCGCGGTGCGTGTGCACGAGCACCTGCTGGGCCGCGCCGACCTCGCCCAGGCCGACCGCGACCGTGCCCAGTACGCCCTCGCGCAGGACTTCATGAAGGCCGGCCTGTTCGACCGCGCCGAGCAGGCCTACCAGGCGCTCGACGGCAGCGCGTTCGACACCGAGGCGCGCCTCGCGCTGCTCACCCTGCACGAACGCTCGCGTGCGTGGCGTGCCGCCGTCGAGGTGGCGCAGAAGCTCGAGCGCAGCGGCACGGGCTCGTTCTCGAACCGCATCGCGCACTACTGGTGCGAGCTGGCCCTCGAGGCCGACGCCGGCCAGCACGCGGAGGACGGTGACACGGCGCTGCGCCACGCCCGCCTCGCCGCGCCGCACCTCGCCCGCCCGCTCGCCCTCACCGGCCAGCGCGCAGCCAAGCGCGGCGACCACGTGGCGGCGCTGTCGGCCTGGTCGGAGCTGCTCGTGGTGCAGCCCATGGCCTTCAACCTCGTCGCCCGCGACTACGCCACCAGCGCCATCGCCGCCGGCCAGCAGGCCCCGGCGCTGGAACGCCTGCGCGAGCTGTACGGCCGCGCGCCCACGATGGACCTGCTGGCCGCCATCTCGATGCTGGACCCCGCGCCCGAGGCGCAGCGCGGCCGCCTGTTCTGCCACCTGCAGGAGCAGCCCACGCTGTCGGCGGCCCAGGCCCTGCTGCGCCAGACCAGCACCGAAGCCACGCCCCTCACCGCGCCGGAAACCCAGAGCGTCACCGACGCCGTGGGCCGCGCCGCCAAACCCCTGCAACGCTACCGTTGCGCCGCCTGCGGCTTCGAGGCCCAGCACTACTTCTGGCAATGCCCCGGCTGCCTGAGCTGGGACAGCTACCCGCCGCAGCGCCTGGAGGACCTCTGACATGACCCACACCATTTCCCGCGAGCGCATCGCCGCCGCCCGCGTGCTGGTGGTCGGCGACGCCATGCTCGACCGCTACTGGTTCGGCGCCGTCGAACGCATCTCGCCCGAAGCCCCCGTGCCCGTCGTGCGCGTGAACCGCGAGGAGGAGCGCCTCGGCGGCGCCGCCAACGTCGCGCTCAACACGAAGACCGTGGGCGCGCAGGCCACGCTGCTCACCGTGGTGGGCGACGACGAACCCGCCCGCAAGCTGCAGCACCTGCTCGAGAAGGAAGGCGTGTCCACCCTCCTCGGCCACGACCCGCAGCTCTACACCATCGTGAAGCTGCGCGTGATCGGCCGCGCGCAGCAGCTGATCCGCATCGACTTCGAGAACGCGCCGGACCACGAGGTGCTGCACGGCATGCTCGCCGACTACGAGCGTGTGCTGCCCGACTTCGACGCCGTGCTGTTCTCCGACTACGGCAAGGGCGGCCTCACCCACATCCCGCGCATGATCGAACTCGCGCGCGCGGCCGGCAAGCCGGTGCTGGTCGACCCGAAAGGCAGCGACTACACCCGTTACGCCGGCGCCACCGCCATCACGCCCAACCGCGCCGAACTGGCGCAGGTCATCGGCACCTGGCGCAACGAGGCCGACCTGCACGAACGCGCCGAGAAGCTGCGCGGCGAGCTGGGCCTCGAGGGCCTCGTGCTCACCCGGTCCGAGGAAGGCATGTCCCTCTTCGACGCCCAGGGCCACACGCAGGTGCCCGCGCAGGCGCGCGAGGTGTTCGACGTCACCGGCGCCGGCGACACCGTGATCGCCACCCTCGCCGTGATGCTGGCCGCAGGCCTGCCGCTGCGCGAGGCCATGCCCATCGCCAACCGCGCCGGCAGCATCGTGGTCGGCAAGTTCGGCACGGCGTCCGTGTCGTACGACGAACTGTTCCCGGGAGCTCAAGCATGAAAGTCGTTGTCACCGGCGCCGCCGGCATGATCGGCAGCAACCTCGTCCACGGCCTCAACGCCATCGGCATCGACGACGTGATCGCCGTCGACGACCTGACGGACGGCCCCAAGTACCGCAACCTGCTGGGCGGCCGCATCAGCGACTACTTCGACCGTTCCGAGTTCTACGGGCGTTTCGCCCGCGGCGAGTTCGGCAAGGTGGACGCCGTGCTGCACGAAGGCGCGTGCTCGGACACCATGGAGCACGACGGCAAGTACATGATGGACACCAACTACCGGTGCTCCAAGGGCCTGCTCGACGCCTGCCAGGCCCAGGGTGTGCGCCTGCTGTACGCCTCGTCGGCCGCCACGTACGGCGGCAGCGAGACCTTCCGCGAGGAACCCGAGTTCGAGCAGCCGCTCAACGTCTACGGCTACTCGAAGCTGCTGTTCGACAACGTGGTGCGCCGCATGTTGCCCACCGCCACGTCGCAGGTGGCGGGCTTCCGCTACTTCAACGTGTACGGCCCGCGCGAGCAGCACAAGGGCCGCATGGCCTCGGTGGCCTTCCACCACTTCAACCAGTTCCGCGACACCGGCAAGGTCAAGCTCTTCGGCGAGTACGGCGGCTACGGTCCCGGCGGCCACACGCGCGACTTCATCCACGTGGACGACGTCGTGGCGGTGAACCTGTGGTTCCTGCAGAACCCCGGCCAGAGCGGCATCTTCAACCTCGGCACGGGCCGCGCCCAACCGTTCAACGACGTGGCCGTGGCGGTGGTGAACGCGTCGCGCGCACTGAAGGGTGCGCCCGAGCTGCCGCTGGCCGACCTCGTGAACCAGGGCTTCATCGAGTACATCCCGTTCCCCGACGCGCTGGTGGGCAAGTACCAGTCGTACACGCAGGCCGACGACACACGCCTGCGCGCCACCGGGTGCGACCACGCGTTCGCCGACGTGGCGACGGGTGCGAAGCGCTACGTGGAGTGGCTGAGCCGGCAGAAGGCCTGAGGTAAGTCGCCCTCGGCGAAGCCGGTGCGAAGGCACCGGCTTTCGGGGGCCCGGAACGGGGCGGTGCCGGGAGGCACCGTTCTTAGAGTGACGTCCAGGGATGCGGAGAGGCCGCGTCCCCCACCTCACCCACCTTCCGGAGTCCTGTCATGCTGAAGAAACTGCTGTGGATGTTCGCCGTCGTCCTGGCCACCACCGCGCCCGCGGGCGCCTACGCCGCCGTCGACGTCAACAAGGCCGACCAGGCCACGCTCGAAACCGTCAAGGGCATCGGCCCCGGTGTCTCCACCCGCATCCTCGACGAACGCAAGAAGGCCCCGTTCAAGGACTGGGGCGACCTGGTCGACCGCGTGAAGGGCGTCGGCGAAGGCAACGCCGCGCGCTTCTCGAAGGAGGGCCTCACGGTCAACGGCAGCACGTTCACGCCGTCCGAGAACGCGGGCAAGGCCGACAAGAAGGGCAAGTTCGGCAAGGCGGAGAAGACCGACAAGGCGGGCGACAAGAAGGAGGCGAAGTCCTGACGCGCCCGGCCCGCGCCGTCACTCGAGTTCAGCCGTGTAGAAGCCGCTGTCCTGGACAGGCGAACGCGGTACCGCGCGGCGCTCCCACCCGAAGAACTTCGTGACCTCGTCGCGGCGGGCCAGCGTGTCGGCCACGCCGAGGGCCACCAGCTCGCGGGTGTAGGGCGACTCGAACAGCAGGTAGCTGGCCAACGCCGCGCCGCGGGCGTCGCTGCCCTTGCCCGACACGCCCACGCCGCGCAGCAGCGCGCGCACCGGGGCGGGCAGGCTGTCGAGGTGCTTGGCGGCCAGGTCGTCCAGCCGTTCCGACGGCGCGATCACCAGCACGTCGATGGGCCGCAGGCTCGTGTTGGCCAGGGCCTCGGGCGGCAGCAACGCCAGCGTGTTGTTGATGCGTTGCAGCCGCTCCACGTCCACCGCCAGCGCGTCCAGGAAGATGTTCGACAGCGCATGGCCCGCGATCTGCGCGAGGTTCGGGTACGTGCCCTTCACCTTGCGCTGGCCCGGTGGCTCGTGCATGCGCCCGGCCCCGATCACGAGGATGCGGCTGGCGCCCAGGTGCACGGCGGGCGAGATGGGCGCGCTCTGGCGCATGGAGCCGTCGCCGAAGTACTCGGTGCCGCCGTCGAAGCCCAGCTGCACGGGCGGGAACACGAACGGGATGGCGGCCGACGCCAGCAGGTGCGGCACGGTGATGGTGTCGCGCACGGCCACGCGCTGCGAACGGTTCCAGGGCACGAAGTCCTTCACCGCGTCGTAGAAGGTCACGTGGGTGCCCGAGTTGTAGCTCGACGCGGTCACGGCCAGCGCCTGCAGGTGGCCCGACTTCATCAGCGCCTTCAGGCGGTCCACCCGCACCAGCAGGTTGAGCAGGTCTTCCAGCGGCGCGTTGTCGAGCAGCGAGCGCTGCCGCGCGCGGCGCCAGCGCGCGATGACCCAGCCGAGCGACATCATCGTGAGCCAGCGCGCGCCGGTGCGGATCACGCCGAGGGCGTCGCTGCGGTACACCTGCTCGGCGCGGAAGTTCTCCCACACCTCGCACAGCAGGGCGACGGCGTTGTCGAAGTCGTCGCAGTGCGACGCCAGCGCGGCCGCGTTGATGGCGCCCGCCGACGTGCCGGTGATCACCGGGAACGGGTTGTCCTTGCGCCACGGCGCGGCGTCGCGGCGGATCTGCGCCACCGCCTTCAGCACCCCCACCTGGTAGGCCGCCCGGGCGCCACCGCCGGTGAGGATCAGGCCGGTCACGGCCTCGTCGCTGTCGTCATCCTGATTGGGCATGGCGTCCAGTGTAGACAGCCGCGCCGAGGCCACGGATCAGGGTCGGCCCGGTGCGTTGCGGGGCCACGTCATCGACGCCCCATCACCCCACCCTCACCCCGCCATCACCCCGGCGAGACGGCGGGTTCGCGCGGCAGCGCCACCGTGACCCGCAAGCCGCCTTCCGACCGGTTGTGCAGGCTCAGCCGCCCACCCTGCCGGTGCACGAGTTCGCGGGCGATGTAGAGGCCGAGGCCGGACCCGTTGCGGTTGCGGCCCGCGCGGTAGAACGGTTCGAACACCGCCTGCAGCTGACCCTCGGGAATGCCGGGGCCCGCGTCGTCGATGAACACCACGATCTCGGTGTCGGTGAGGCGCACGCTGACGTCGGCACGCCCGCCGTGGCGCACCGCGTTGCCCATCAGGTTCGACAGCGCCCGGCGCAGCGCGGCGGGCTGCAGCGGGGCCATCGCCACGGGACCGCGCAGCGTCGCGCGGTGGCCCTGCTCGACGAGGTCGTCGCGCAGCGCCCGCGCGAGCGCCGTCACGTCCGTGCGGCGCACGGGCTCGGCCACGCCCTCGGCGCGGAACACCTCGAGCACCGCGTCGATCATGTCGTTCATCTCCTGCACGTCGTCGATGCAGCGGCGCAGCAGCGGCTCGTGCTCCCACGTCTCGAGGCGCATGCGCACGCGCGCGAGGGGCGCGCGCAGGTCGTGCGAGATCGCCGCCACGAAAAGACCCCGTTCCTTGAACTGCGCGTCGAGCCGGCGGGCCATCGCGTTGAAGCGGCGGGCCGTCTCCTGCACCTCCTCCGTGCCCGGCCCTTCGTCGAGGGCGGGCAGGCGTTCGTGCCGGCCGATCGAATCGGCGAGGCCCTGGGTCGCGGCGGCCAGTCGGTGCATCGGGCCGCAGAGCCATCGCGCGCCCCACCACGCGGCCACGGCGATCACGAGGCCGCGCAGCAGCACGTCGAGCACACGCGGGCCCCAGGTCTGCCACGGGGACGGCGCCGGCGCGGGCGCGAGGGGCCACGGGTCCACCCACGGGCCGATGAACAGCTTCTCGCCGGCATCGAACCGCGGCGCCAGGCCCGGACCGCGCCAGACGGGCCCGGCCGCCGGCGGCGGCAGGCCGGCGGGCGGCTCGTCGGGCCGCGACATCCACGCGAGCGCCACGAGGTGGCTGCCCGCGAGCGCGAGGCACATCAGCACGAAGAGGCGCCGGAACAGCGTGTCCCGCCAGCGCATCCTCATGGACCGGCCCCGGCGTCGAAGAGATAGCCCGATCCGCGCACGGTGCGGATCAGCTCGCGGTCGGTGGGACCGCCGGACAGCTTGCGGCGCAGCCGGAACACCATCAGGTCCACGCTGCGCGCGTTGACGTCCGCGCCCGGCGCCGTGGTCAGTTCCACGAGGCGTTCGCGGCTGAGCACCTGCCCCGCATGGTCCGCGAACACGGTCAGCAGCCGGTACTCCGCGTTCGACAGCGGCACCACCTCGTCCGTCGGCGACACCAGCACGCGGCCCAGCCGGTCGAACGACCAGCCCGCGAACCGCTCGCCGCGCGCGGCCGTGGGCGACGTCGGCGCACCGCTGCCGCGCGTGACGCGCCGCAGCACCGCATGCATGCGCGCCACCAGCTCCCTCGGCTCGAAGGGCTTGGACACGAAGTCGTCGGCACCCATCTCGAGGCCGACGACGCGGCTGAACGGGTCGCCCTGCGCCGTGAGCATCAGCAGCGGGGTCGTGTGGGTGTGCCGGAACCAGCGGCACAGCTCGAGGCCGTTGTCGTCGGGCAGCAGCACGTCGAGCAGCACGACGTCGAAGTCCTGGGCCATCACGGCCTGGCGCATCGCCGCGCCGGTCTCCACCGCGGTCACGGCGAAGCCGAAGCCGCCGAGGTACGGGGCCACGGCGTCGAGCAGCGCGGTGTCGTCGTCGACCAGCAGGCAGCGGCTCACGGGCGGGGCCTCCCCCGTCCCGCAACGCCTTCCGGATATCTCGCCGATTTCATTTCCGACACAGTATTTCACCGCCCTTTCGAGCCCGACACCATATATCAATTCGCGTCAAGTTAGGTTTCCCGGATCCCAAGATGAAAGGCTTATTCACCCCTTATCTCCTGCTTTCGAAAATGGTCGGCTCCTACCATTTCCTCACCCATCCACGGAGCCCCCATGAGCAGCATCAACTTCCTTCCGTCGGGGGCGTCCGCCTCCACCGCCCAGACCGCCGCGTGCAAGCGCGCCGCCCCGTCGGCGTTCGAGTCGAACACCGCGAAGTACGGCCCGGTCGCGGCCTCGGCCATCGGCGTGGCGCAGGCCGCGGTGCCCGCCGCGAGCGCGGTCGTGTCGTTCAGCCAGGCCGCGATGAAGGAACTGGCGTCGGCGGCCGACAGCGTGTCGGACACGGTCGGCGACGCGGTCGACCTCGTGGAGGACGGCCTGTCGTCGGTGGCCGGCGCCGCCGTGGCCGTCTACGACAAGGGCCTGAAGCTCGCCCACTCGGTCGAGAGCGCCGCGGACGCGGTGGGCGACGTGGTGGGCAGCGCCACCGGCGCCGTCACCGACGGCCTCATGACCGCCGCGAGCAACGTCGCCGGCTACGCCCTGCTGGGCGCCGCCGGGCTGGCGGGCCTGATCGACGACGTGGTGTGAGCCCCGCCATGCGCCGCTTCCTCCTCACCCTGCTGGCCGCCGTGGCCGGCGCCGCGCAGACGGCCTGCGCGGTCTTCAGCCCCGTGCCGGCCCTCGAGCTGGTCAAGGCCACGGCCACCGCCACCAGCACCGCCATCGCCTTCGGCCCCAGCAAGGCCAGCCACACCGTCCGCCATGAACACGCTCCCTTCCAGTCCCTCTGCATCGAACTCAACCGCCAGGCCCCGGTCCAGGATGTGCTGCCCGCACTGCAGGCCGAACTCCGCACCCTCCAGATCGACAGCCGCATCTACGACACCGGCGTCACCCCGGAAAGCTGCGCCGTCTGGCTTCGATACGCCACGACCATGGACTGGGGGGTTCCGCCGTTCCAGGCGGAACATCGCCCCTATCTGACGGCCGCCTCGCTCACGCTGCAGACCGCCGACGGCCGGATTCTCTCCAGCAGCCAATACGAACTCGATACCGTCTTCGGTGTGGGCAAATGGGCCACCACACGCAGCAAGATATCCCCGGTGGTGGTCGCCCTGATTACCGGATTCGAGAATTGATTTCAGTTTTTGAAATATTCCAGGTGACCCCATGAAATACTCTTTCCTGAAACTCGCGGGGCTGGCCGGCCTCGCCGCCGTGGCGACCGGCTGCGCCACCCACACCCCGCTCGTCAGCGGCCCGGTCGTCGCGCCGCCGCTCGCCCCGCCCATGACGGTGGAGCGTTTCAACAACGGCAGCATCTTCCAGGCGAACATGGCCAGCACGTCGCTGTTCTCGGGCGAGATCCGGCCGCGCAGCATCGGCGACTCGCTCAAGGTCGACATCGCCGAGACGGTGAAGGCCAAGCGCGAGGTCAACACGAACACGAGCCGCGAGAACTCGGTGGCCTCGAAGGGCCCGGGCTCCAAGTCGGCCACCGGCGTGCTGGGGTCGCTGCTGAACATGGACGCCTCGGCGTCGGGCAACGACGCCTTCAAGGGCAGCGGCGCCACCGGCAACAGCAGCAGCTTCACGGGTCAACTGGCCGCGTCGGTGATCAACGTGCTGCCCAACGGTCACCTCGTCGTGGCGGGCGAACGCAGCGTCGCGATGAACGGCGGGACGAGCACGCTGCGCTTCTCGGGCATCGTGAACCCGCGGGACATCCGGCCGGGGAACGTGGTCGCGTCGGCCGATGCCGTGAACGCGCGCGTCGAACTCGTCGGCCAGGGCGACGTGTCGGAGGCGGCCACGCGCAACTGGCTGCAGCGCGTGCTGACGAGCAGCATGACCGTGTGGTGAGCGCCTCCGCGTTCAACGCGCACAGGCATCGGTGGATGCCGCCGGATACTCCATCTCCTGCATGACCCAGTCGCGCCGGGCCGTGCCGTAGCGCTCGGCGATCTCGCACAACGCGAGGTCCAGCTGGCGGACAGGGGATGACGATGTGTCCCTCGGCAAGCGGTGCACCTCCGCATGCGGCGTCCCGGTGGCCAGCACGAGACCGCTGCGCATGACCACGCCCGGCACGGTCGACGTCGCCGCCACGGTGACGTGTCCCGTGCGCACCCAGGCGTCGGCCACCAGCGCCAGCGCCACGTCGTCGGCCCCGTCCGCCACGTCCAGCTGGAGCGTTTCGCCCCGCCAGAAGGCGGCCTTGTTGACCACGTAGTGGAAGGCCCGCCGCAGATCGAGTCCGAAGGCCGCGCTGTCGTGCGACGGTCCCCAGTCGGTCACGCCCAGTTCGCCGGCCAGCGCGGCCGCACGTTCGTGTCCCCCGAGGGACTCCACCAGGGCGAGCATCGCCGGCACCGATGCCGTGATGCCGGTCGTGGTGGCCACCGGTCCGTCCGCCAGATAACGGCGGTCGGGCACGTGCACGGCCCCCGCATGGCGCTTCAGCAACGTGCCCCGGTCGTACCAATGGCCACTGAAGCGCCGACCGTCGAGCAGCCCCGCACGCCCCAGCACCCGCACGCCGGAGCAGACGCCGATCACGCGTGCGCCCCGCGCGGCCTGCTGCCGCAGCCAACCCACCACGGCCGGATCGTCGTCCTCGACCATCGCGGGCACGACCACGTGGTCGGCGCCGGCCGGGTACCGTCGCGCGAAATCGTCGAACGACAGCGCGCCACGCACACGTAGCGCCGGGTAGAGCACCACGTCGCCACCGCGGGGCGCCACCACCACGACGTCGGCCACGTCCGCCCGCCGCAAGACCGCGGTGGGCAGCAGCAGGTCGGTCATCTCCGTGCCCTCGTTCAGCGCGAGCACGGCCACCACCGGTCGTGCCGCCCCGCGCGGGGCCATGGCCTCGACGAACGCCTGCCGGTCGCGGCGAACATCCCCTGCCGGCGGCAGTGCCGTCACCGCCCCGCCCGCCAGCATCGCGATACTGGACACCCAGACCCACCGGAACACCTTCCCCATGCCCTCACTCCATGAACCCGATGGACCGAGACTAGGGCGCGACGGACGCCCGCGCCATGACGGAGACGCCGCGATTCCTGCCACGGCCGACGTGGTGTTGCTGGCCTTCGACGGGGTCGAGGCGATCGAGGTGCTGATCGGCCTCGAGACCATGGCGGCCGAACCCGCGTGCGAGTTCATCACCGACGCCGAGATCGCCGAGGTGGAGAAGCTCCACGCGGACATGGTGCAGGCCCACCACGACGGCGAGCTGATGACCTACTTCGTGCTGAACCAGGCCATCCACCAGCGCCTGGTGGACGCGGCGCGCAACCCGGTGCTGTCGCGCATCTACGCGGCCGAGTGCGCGCGCATCCGCCGCTACCGCTACGCGGACAACCGCAAGAACGAGCGCTGGCAGGAGGCCGTGCGCGAACACGAACACATCCTCGCGGCCCTGCGCCAGCGCGCGGGCGCGATGCTGCGCGAGATCCTTCGCCAGCACCACCGCAGCGGCTGGGCCGTGTCGCGCAAGGTGCTCGAGCAGGAGCTGGGCGCGGTGGGCGACGCGGCGGCCGAGCCGAAGCGCACCCGCAAGGCGCGATCGGCTTCGACCGCCTGACGGCGTCGACGCCACGAAGAAAAAGGGCGGCCCGCGGGCCGCCCTTCGTCATGGCGAGAGAGAGGGATCAGTCGCGACCGCGGCCGTGACCGTGGTGGCCCCGGTCGTCGCGGTGGTCCCGGCGATCGTCGCGGCGTTCGTCGCGCCAATCGCGGCGGTCGTCGCGTCGATCGTGGTGGTGGTGCACCACGCGCGGCGGCGGCGCCGGACGGCGATAGTGCTCGCGGTACCAGTCGTCACGCACGAAGTACACCGGCTGGCCGCAGGCCTGGTAGCGGCCGCAGTAGCGGGCCCAGTTCTTCTGGTGGCCCGGCGGCACGCGCAGGTAGATCGGCGAGCGATCCACGTACACCGGCGGGCGCTGGATGATCACGGGCTGCGGGTAGATGACCGCGGCGGGCGGCGGGTTGCCGATGTCGATGCGGCCGTAGAAGCCCGGCTGACCCACGCTCACGGACACACCCACGTTGGGACTCGCCATGCTGTGCAGGCTGACCGCGGCCAGGCCCACGGCCATCAGGATCTTCTTGATCATTTCGTTTTCTCCTTCAACGTGATGTCAGGTAGGACACCTTCACAACGAACCGAGTTCGGTGGCCGATGACCTGCTTTCAATCACTTTCACACTGTGCACAATCGTCATGCACCGTGCACGTTTTTCGGGCTCACTCGTAGATGACCGCCGACTTCCCGTGGCTGCCATCGAGCCAGCGCTCCAGCGCCGCGTCCGACGGATAGAACCGCCCCTCGTCCCCGAGGTCCAGTTCGCCGGACGCGCCCTCGCGGTGCAGCACGAGCCGCACCGGCAGGCCCTGCGTGACGGTGCCCTCTTCCGTCTCCACGCGGCGGCTCGGGTGGTCGCGCAGCACCTCGGCCACCGGCGGCACGCTGCCGTTGACCTCCACGCGCAGGTACTTGCCGAAGCGGCACCGCGCCGTGGGCAGGTCCCACACCTGCTGCACGTTCAGGCGCATGCCGCCCGAGAAGCGGTCGGGCTGGGCCTTGCCGAGGATGATGACGAGCTCGTCGTCCTTCAGCAGGTCCTTGTTCGCGTTGAGCAGGTCCTCGTTGGCCACCGCCTCGATCATCTCGCTCTTGTCGTCGAGCTTGAAGATGGCGACACGGCCGCGCTGGCCGTTGATGACGCGCAGGTCGCCCACGATGCCCGCGAGCACCTGCGGCTCGCGCGTGTCGATCAGGTCGGCGATCTCGCGGCGCGCGAACTTGCGCACCTCGGCCCCGCTCTGGTCGAACAGGTGGCCCGAGAGGTAGAAGCCGAGCGCGATCTTCTCGAGGCTCAGTCGCTCCTTGATGCTCCACGGCTTGGCCGCGACGAGGTCCGGTTCGGTGGTGGACGCGCCGTGCGAGTCGTCGAAGTCGAAGAGACCGCCCTGGTCGGCGTGCGCCGCCTGCGTGTCGGCGTATTCGAACGCGAGGCCGATGCTGGCCACCACCTCGGAGCGTTCCGGGTGCAGCAGGTCGAACGCGCCGGCCTTGATCAGCGCCTCGACGGTGCGCTTGTTGATGCGGCTGCGGTCCACGCGCGCGGCGAAGTCGAAGATGCTCTTGAACGGGCCGCCCTCGGCCCGCGCCTCGATGATGGCCTCGACCGCGCTCTGGCCCGTGCCCTTCACGGCGCCGAGGCCGTAGCGCACCACCTTGTCGGCCACCGGTTCGAAGCGGTAGTTGCACGTGTTGATGTTCGGCGGCTCGAACGTCAGGCCGAGCTTGACGGCGTCGTCGTGGAAGATCTTGAGCTTGTCGGTGTCGTCGAGCGCGACGCTCATGTTGGCCGCGGTGAATTCGGCGAGGTAGTGCGCCTTCAGGTACGCGGTGTGGTACGCGAGCAGCGCGTACGCGGCGGCGTGCGACTTGTTGAAGCCGTAGCCCGCGAACTTCTCCATCAGGTCGAAGATCTCGTTGGCCTTGGGCTCCTCGATGCCCTGCTTGCCCGCGCCCTCGGCGAACGTGGCGCGGTGCGCCACCATCTCCTCGAGCTTCTTCTTGCCCATCGCGCGGCGCAGCAGGTCGGCGCCGCCGAGCGAGTAGCCCCCGACGATCTGGGCCACCTGCATCACCTGCTCCTGGTAGACCATGATGCCGTAGGTCTCCTCCAGCACCGTCTTCATCAGCGGGTGCGGGTACTCGACCTCCTCGCGGCCGTGCTTGCGCGCGCAGAAGCTCGGGATCAGGTCCATCGGGCCCGGGCGGTACAGTGCCACCAGCGCGATGATGTCCTCGAACACGCTCGGCTTCGCGTCCTTCAGCATGCGCTGCATGCCGGACGATTCCAGCTGGAACACGGCGACGGTCTTGCCCTCGCTCATCAGCTGGTACGACGCGCGGTCGTTCAGCGGGATGTTCTCGAACGCGAAGTTCTCCTGCTTGGGCCGGCGCGCGCGGATGTAGTCCTTCGCGAGCTCGAGGATGGTCAGCGTGGCGAGGCCCAGGAAGTCGAACTTCACGAGGCCGATGGCCTCCACGTCGTCCTTGTCGTACTGGCTCACCGCGCTGTCGCTGCCCGGCTGCATGTAGAGCGGGCAGAAGTCGGTGATCTTGCCCGGGGCGATCAGCACGCCCCCGGCGTGCATGCCGATGTTGCGCACCATGCCTTCGACACGTTCGGCCAGCGCCAGCAGTTCGGCGACCTCTTCCTCGTTCTTCTCGCGCTGCTCGATCTCGGGCGCCTCGACGCGCGCGTAGATGATGCCGGGGTCCGGCTTGTCGCCGGGGCGCTTGAGCGTCACGGTCTTGCCCGGCGGGGCCGGCACGAGCTTCGCGACGCCGTCGACGTGGCCGTAGCCCATGCCGAGCACGCGTCCCACGTCGCGCAGCGCGGCCTTCGCCGCCATGGTGCCGAACGTGGCGATCTGGCTCACGGCCTCGCGGCCGTACTTGTCCTTCACGTAGTCGATGACGCGGTCGCGGTTGCCCTGGCAGAAGTCGATGTCGAAGTCGGGCATCGACACCCGCTCCGGGTTCAGGAACCGTTCGAACAGCAGGTTGTAGCGCAGCGGGTCCAGGTCGGTGATCTTGAGCGCGTACGCCACGAGCGAACCGGCGCCGGAGCCCCGGCCCGGCCCCACGGGGCAGCCGTTGTTCTTGGCCCAGATGATGAAGTCCGCCACGATCAGGAAGTAGCCGGGGAAGCCCATCTTCAGGATCGTGTTGATCTCGAAGTCGAGCCGCTCCACGTAGCGCGGGTTCTCGGCCTCGCGTTTCGCGGGGTCCGGGAACAGGTGGATCATCCGTTCCTTCAGGCCCTCGTGCGACGCGTACCGGAAGTACTCCTCCGGCTCCATGCGGCGGCCGTCCACCTCGGGCGTCGGGAAATCGGGCAGGCGCGGCTTGCCGAGCACGAGCGTCAGGCTGCAGCGCTTGGCGATCTCGACGGTGTTCTGGATCGCGGTGGGCACGTCCGCGAACAGCGCCTCCATCTCGGCCTGCGTCTTGAAGTGCTGGTCGCGCGTGAACTTCTTGACGCGGCGCGGGTTCGTGAGCGTCTCGCCCTCGGCGATGCAGGTGCGGGCCTCGTGCGCCTCGAAGTCTTCCGGGGTCTGGAACTGCAACGGGTGCGTGGCCACCACCGGCAGGCCCAGCTCGGCCGCCAGCGGCACGGCGGCGCGCACGTGCGGCTCGTGGCTCGGCAGGCCGGCGCGCTGCAGCTCGATGTAGAAGCGTTGCGGGAACAGGTCGGCGAGGCGGCGGGCGATGGCCTTCGCGCGGTCGGTGTCGTTGGCGAGCAGGGCCTGGCCCACGGCGCCCAGGTCGGCGCCGGACAGCACGATCAGGTCGCTGCCGAGCGCGGCCAGCGACTCCCAGCGCACCCAGGCGCGGCCCTGCTGCACGTCCTGGATCCAGGCACGCGACAGGATCTCGCACAGGTTCAGGTAGCCGTTGCGGTTCTGCGCGAGCAGCAGCAGCCGGCTCGGCAGCTTCTCGCCCGCGACGGTGTCGGGCTCGAGCCAGACGTCGGCGCCCAGCACGGGCTTGACGCCCGCCTTGCGGGCTTCCTTGTAGAACTTGACCCCGCCGAACATGTTCGAGAGGTCGGTGATCGCGAGGGCGGCCTGGCCGTCGGAGGCGGCGGCGTCGACGAGTTCGTCGATGCGCAGGGTGCCGTCGACGACGGAGAATTCGGTGTGGGAACGGAGGTGAACAAACGCCATCCCGACATTCTAGGAGCCCGGGTTCCGTAAAATGCCGGGGGTGGAACCGAACCTGCTCCCCGTCCTCAACATCTCGTCGTACCTGTTCGTGCCGCTCACGGACACACAGGCGCTCCGCGAGAGCATCCGCTCACAAGCCGAGGCCCTGTCGCTCAAGGGCACGGTGCTGCTCGCCGAGGAGGGCATCAACCTCTTCCTCGCCGGCGCCCCCGACGACGTGCGCTCCTTCGTGGGCGCACTGCGCACCGACCCGCGCTTCGCCCCGCTCGAACCCAAGGAAAGCTGGTCGGCCACCGTGCCGTTCGGCAAGCTGCTGGTGAAGGTCAAGCGCGAGATCATCCGCATGAACCACCCGCACGTGAAGCCGTCCGCCGGCCGCGCACCGTCGGTGGACGCACGCACGCTGTCGCGCTGGCTCGACGCCGGCGTGGACGACACCGGCCGCCCGGTGGTGATGCTCGACACCCGCAATGCCTTCGAGGTGGACCACGGCCGCTTCACCAACGCCATCGACTGGCGCATCGCGAAGTTCACCGAGTTCCCCGACGCGGTTCGCGCGCACGCGGCGAGCCTGGAAGGCAAGACCGTCGTGAGCTACTGCACCGGCGGCATCCGCTGCGAGAAGGCCGCGCTGTTCATGGCCGAGGCGGGCGTCGAGAACGTGCTGCAGCTCGAGGGCGGCATCCTGAAGTACTTCGAGGAGGCGGGCGGCGCCCACTACGAGGGCGGCTGCTTCGTGTTCGACGAACGCGAAGCCGTCGCCTCGGATCTTTCGGCAGTCAGGAGTTGAGCACGTCCAGCACCTCGGAGCGGAACTCCCGGGTGAACAGGATGTAGATCACGCCGGCCGTGGCCACCATGAACACCACCGGCGAGAAGAACCAGCCCACCGCGGCGAACGAGAAGTAGTAGGCGCGCAGGCCGTCGTTGAAGGTCTCGGCGGCCAGGCCCACCATGCGGCCGGCCTTGTTCGCGAACGCCTCGCGCGACAGCCCCTGCGACTCGAACTGCTCGGCCTCGGGCGCGGCCGCCACCAGCAGCGCGCCGAACGTGTACTGGCGCATCGACCACGTGAAGCGGAAGAACGCGTACACGAACACCACCAGCAGCAGGATCACCTTCAGGTCGAAGAGCAGCACCGAGCTGTTGTTCGACGCGGCGAACGGCAGGTCGCGCACCAGCTCGTTCGCCTTCTCGCTCGTGCCCAGCACGGCCAGCAGGCCGCCGATGATCAGCACGGTGGTGGACGCGAAGAAGGACGGGCTCGTGGAGAGGTTCTGGATCACGGTGCCGTCGAGCACCCGCACCGCGCGGTAGGTGGTCTGCAGCATCCACTGGCTGCGCACGCGGTTGGTGGCCGCGAGGATCGACGGCCGCGTGAGCGAACGGTCGCGCGCGAACCACGCGTAGCCGGACCACCCCCCGAAGAAGACGACGATGGCCGCCCAGTCGGTCCAGGGCAGCAGTTCCAGCACTTTCAGCGCGACGTTCATGGGCGTGACTGTAGCAAGATGAAAAGTTCCGCCCACGGCGGACGCCTGCGTGCAATTTGACACATTGAACCCCCACCCGGGGGTGCCCGCCACCCTCGCCCTGCGCCCCGCCGCGGCCTAAACTGCCCCGGTTCGCGAAGAGGGCGCGCGGACCAGCGGGACACAAGAAACGCCTGAAGTCATCCTCAGAGGGAGTTCAACCATGCAAGAGATCTACGCGGGCGGCCCGAACGGTGCCGGCGCCGGCACCAGCCGCATCGACTTCATCCGCAAGACCTACACGAACCTGGCCGGCGCGATGCTCGCCTTCGTCGCGTTGTCGATGGTGCTGCACATGGCCGGCTTCGGCTTCGGCATGCTCAAGGTGATCGGCAGCGCCAAGTTCATGTGGCTCGCCTTCATGGGCGGCTTCATGGTGGTGGGCTGGCTCGCCACGAACCTCGCCGACAACGCCGAGAGCAACCAGAAGCAGCTGATGGGCCTGGGCCTCTACGTGGTCGCCGAAGCCGTGATGTTCTCGCCGCTGTTCGCGCTGGCCTCGAAGGTCGCGCCGGGCGCCATCGGCGCCGCCGCGTTCATCACGCTGCTGCTCGTGGCCGCCCTCACCTGGACGGCGTTCACGGTCAAGACCAACTTCTCGTTCCTCGGCGGTTTCCTGCGCGTGGGCGGCCTGGTGGCCCTCGGCGCCATCATCGTCAGCGTGATCTTCGGCTTCTCGCTCGGCATCTGGTTCTCGGCCCTGATGGTGCTGTTCGCCGGCGGCTGCGTGCTGTACGACACCTCGAAGATCATCCACGAGTACCCGACGGACCGCCCGGCCGGCGCCGCGCTGCACCTGTTCGCGTCCATCGCGCTGATGCTCTGGTACGTGCTTCGCATCCTGATCTCGCTGGCCTCCTCGGACGACTGATCGTCCGCCCCGGCGGACGCCGGGGTCCACGCCACCCCCTGCTCGTCCTCGGCCCCAGTGGGTCCCGGCCTTCGCCGGGATGACGAGAGGGTGGTGGTGTTTGCCACGCCCCCCAAAAGACACCCGTCACCCCGGCGAAGGCCGGGGCCCCGGGCATGCCCGCGCGCGCGCATCCCATTCCACGAGAACGTCATTCATGTTCGCCAAACTCAAATCCGCCCTGCTCCCCCCCGCCCTCGTCCTCATCGGCCTCGGCCTCGCCTACGGCGGTTTCACCGAAGGCCGTGACTTCAAGGCCATCGCCGACCACGGCAAGACCGCCGAGGCCACGCTCGACGAGGTCACCTGGAAGGAGAAGGCCGTGTCGGGCCGCGAGAAGGGCTTCAAGCTGGAAGTGCACTTCGAGACCGAAGCGAAGCAGCCCATCAAGACGAGCCTCAGCGTCTCGAAGGAGGTGGGCCAGCGCTTCCGCGACGGGAACGACAACAAGGTGATGGTGAAGTACCTGCCCGAGTCGCCGAACACCGTGATCCTCGCGAACGCGAAGGACGACTCCGGCGTCATGATGTTCGCCGGCGGCGCGATGGCGCTCATCGGCGTCGGCATCTTCGTGTACCGCCGCCGCAAGGCCTCGGCCGAGGCCGCGGAACCCGCGGTGGCCTGACCCTCCGCGCCGTGTGCCGTCCCCGGCACACGGCTTCCGGGATCACGCCTTCAGGTCGAAGACGATGACCTCGGCATCGCGGCCGCCCGACAGGGTGAGCCGCGTTTCACCGCGCAGCGTCGCGGCGTCCCCGCCCGTGAGGGCCTGGCCGTTCACGTCGATCGAACCCTTCACGACGTGCACGTACACCGGACGCTGCGGGTCCAGCGTCAGCTCGGACGTCTCGCCCTCGTCGAACAGCCCCGCGTACATCGACGCGTCCGAGTGGATCGTGACGGACCCGTCGCGCCCGTCGCGGCTGGCGACGAGGCGCAGCTTGCCGCGCTTCTCCGCCGTCTCGAAGTGCTTCTGCTCGTAGCCCGGCGCGATGTCGCGTTCGTCGGGCAGCAGCCAGATCTGCAGAAAGTGCGTCTCCTGCTGCGGCGCCTGGTTGAACTCGCTGTGGCGGATGCCGCTGCCCGCGCTCATGCGCTGCACGTCGCCGGGAACGATCTGCGCGCCGTTGCCCAGGCTGTCCTTGTGGCCCAGCACGCCCGACAGCACGTACGACACGATCTCCATGTCGCGGTGGCCGTGGGTGCCGAAGCCGGTGCCCGGGGCGATGCGGTCCTCGTTGATCACGCGCAGGTTGCCCACGCCCATGTGGCGGGGGTCGTGGTACTCGGCGAACGAGAAGCTGTGGAACGAGTTGAGCCAGCCGTGCTCGGCGTGGCCGCGATCGGAGGATTTGCGAAGGGTGATCATGGTGCGGCTCCTTGTGCTGTGTTGCTGTCGATGTGTTCACTGTAGGAGCGGGCGCCCCTCCCATCGTGGGCACGCGTTGAAGCATCCGTTCAAATAAGATGAACGCCTCCTTCCCGGCCTTTCCCGCTCCACCATGCCCACCGCCCGCAACGTCCTGACCCCCGAAGCGCTCTCGATGATGGAGGTCATCGCCCGCACCGGCAGCTTCGCCGCCGCCGCCCGCGAACTGGGCAAGGTGCCCTCCGCCCTCACCTACAGCGTGCGCCAGCTGGAGGACGCGCTCGACGTGCTGCTGTTCGACCGCGGCTCGCGCCAGGCGAAGTTCACCGCCGCCGGCGAGGAGCTGCTCAACGAGGGCCTGCGCCTGCTGGAACAGATGGAGGCGGTGGCCAGCCGCGTCAAGCGGGTGGCCACCGGCTGGGAGACGCAGCTCACCATCGCGGTCGACGGCGTGATGTCGCGCCTGACCATGTTCGAGCTGTGCGAGGCCTTCTACGCGCTGCAGCCCGAAGGGTCGACGACCGGCCCCGGCACCCGCCTGCGCCTGCGCACCGAGGTGCTGGCCGGCACCTGGGAGGCGCTGGTGCGCGGCCATGCCGACCTCGCGATCGGCGTGGGCACCGACCGCACCCTGCCCGCCGGCATCCAGATGCTGCCCATCGGCCACATGCCCTTCGTGTTCGCCGTCGCGCCGCACCACCCGCTCGCGGCCATCGAGGGGGTCATCACCGACAACGACCTGCTGCGCCACCGCGCGGTGGCCGTGGCCGACTCCGCCCAGCACTTCACCCCGCTCACCGTGAACCTGCTGCCGGGCCAGGACGTGCTGACGGTCGCCAGCATGCAGGCCAAGATCGAGGCGCAGATCCGCTGCATGGGCTGCGGCTTCCTGCCCGAGCCGCTGGCGCGCGAGCACCTCGCCGCCGGCCGACTCGTCGCCAAGGCCGTGCAGCGCCCCGCGCCCGAGGTGCGCATGGGTTACGCGTGGCGCGCCACGCCCGCCAACGGCCCGCGCCGCACCGGCCTCGGCGAGGCGCTCAAGTGGTGGCTCAAGCAGCTCGAGAGCCCGGCCACCCGCGGCGCGCTCATCGAACGCCACTGCGGCCTGCTGCAGCAGGGCCTCGACTGAGCGTGTACCGCGGCCGGTTCGCCCCCTCGCCCACGGGCCCGCTGCACGCCGGCTCGATGGTCGCCGCGCTCGCGAGCTGGCTCGACGCCCGCGCGCACGGCGGGACGTGGCTCGTGCGCATCGAGGACGTGGACACGCCACGCTGCGTGCCCGGCGCCGACCGCGTGATCCTCGACCAGCTCGCCGCCTGCGGCCTCGTGCCCGACGAACCGCCCGTGTGGCAGTCCGCGCGCGGCGCCCTCTACCAGGACGCCCTCGACCGGCTCGTCGCCTCCGATCTCGCCTACCCCTGCGGCTGCACCCGCAGCGACATCGCCCGCGCGCTCGCCGCCTCGGGCGCATCGAAGCCGCGCCACGGCGAACTCGTCTACCCCGGCACCTGCCGCACCGGCCTGCACGGCAAGCCACCCCGCGCGGTGCGGTTCCGCGCCGACGGCCCCGAGGTCCGCTGGACCGACCGCCGCCTCGGCGAGCAGCACCAGCACGTGGCCGAGGCGGTGGGCGACTTCGTGCTGCACCGCGCCGACGGCCTGTGGGCCTACCAGCTCGCGGTGGTGGTGGACGACCACCTGCAGGGCATCACCGACGTCGTGCGCGGCGAGGACCTGGCCGACAACACGCCCCGTCAGATCCTGCTCCAGCGCGCGCTCGGGTACACGACGCCCCGCTACCTGCACACGCCGCTCGTGCGCGACGCGGCGGGCGACAAGCTGTCGAAGCAGACGGGCGCCACGGCGGTCGACGTGGCCGATCCGCTGGCCGTGCTGAAGGCCGCCGGCGAGCCGCTGGGCGTGACGGCGGGCGGCGACACGGCGGGCGACTGGCTGGCCGCCGCGGTGGCGGCCTGGCGCGGCTAGTCCCCGCCGCCACCGCCCCCGCAACCTCCTCCGCCGCAGCCGCTGCTGTCGCCACCGCTGCCGGCGCCGTCGTCGCTGCTGGCGCTGCTGCCGCCCCCGCCCGCGTCGCTGCCGTGCCGCGTGTCCCCGAATCCGTCGGTGCCGCCGTCGTGGCTCGTGCTCGAGAACTCCGCGCCGCAGTGGATCACCGTGGCGCCATCGCGGCTCACGCCGCGGCAGTCGGCCACGTAGACGTGTCCGCCGGCCACCTTCAGCTTCGCGTCGATGGCGAACAGCAGCGGCAGGCGCGAGGGCTGGCGCGGGTTGATGTTCTCGTCCCGGCAGGCGAACCAGAAGCAGCGCCGCAGGCCGGCGTTGCTCTGCCGCGCGGCGCCGCTGCCGAGCGTCACCGCCGGCGTGTGGTGCATGAAGCGGCCGAAGGCCTTGCGGCAGAACACCTCGTAGCTCCGCGTGTGCAGGATGAACTCGTGCCACAGCTCGTCCGCGATCTGCGATGGCATCGAGACGTACTTCCGGCCACTGTGGAGGTGCGCGAGGAAGAACTGCCGCAGCGCGTGGGCCACGAGCTGGCAATCCTTCAGGGACAGGTCGGCGTGGCGCTCGCGCAGCGGCGCGAACAGCCCGTGGGGGAACTCGAACGACCGGATCCAGGCCTCGCGCTGCAGCGCCCGCTGGCGCCGCCACAGCACCAGCAGGGTCAGGCTCGTGGCGATCAGCAGGACGGTCAGCAGGGTCTTCATCGCGGGACGGCCAGCGGCCGGCAGTGGCAACAGCCCGCATGATGCAGCACGATCGCGGGGCCGCTATGCTGGCGTCCGATGCTGCCCGTCGTCCCCCACCTCGTCGCCCACATCCGCCTGGCCGCCGCGTTCGCGGTGGGCGTGGCGGTGGCCCTGCTGATCCCGGGTGTCGACGACCCGGTGACCCGGGCCCTCGTCGGCTGGAACGTGGCGGCCTGGATCTACCTCGCGCAGGTGGCCTGGGCGATGTTCCACGCCGACCATGCCCACGTGAAGCGCGTGGCCGAGGCCCAGGCCGAGAGCATCGTCGTGGTGCTGCTGATCGTGATCGCCGGGGCGGTGGCGAGCCTGGCCGGAACCGTGCTGCAGATGGCGGACGTGAAGGGCCACGACACCGGCGAGGCGGTCGGCCGCATCGCGATAGCCATCGTCACCGTGATCGGGTCGTGGCTGCTGGTGCCCACGCTGTTCACCCTCGCCTACGCCAGCCGCTTCTACGAAGGCGGGGAAAGCGGCGGCCTGGGGTTCCCGGAGGGCAAGGGCTACCGGCCGCACTACGCCGACTTCCTCTACGTGGCGTTCACCATCGCCGTCGCCTCGCAGACGTCCGACGTGGTCATCTCGAACGCCGCGATGCGCCGGCTCGTGCTGCTGCAGTCGGTGGTGTCCTTCGGGTTCAACACCGCGGTGCTCGCGTTCACCATCAACCTCGCGGCCGGGATGGTGTGACTCAGTACAGGGTCTCGACGTCGCACGCGAGGCGGTAGCCGGCGCCGCGTTCGGTGACGATCAACAGCGGGTGGGCCGGGTCGGCCTCCACCTTCATGCGCAGGCGGCGCACCTGCACGTCCACCGTGCGGTCGTACACCTCGGCCTCGTGCAGCCGCGACATCGACAGCAGCTGGTCGCGTGTCAGCACCCGCTGCGGCGCGCGGCACAGCGCGTTGAGCAGGCTGAACTCGCCGTTGGACAGCTCCACCGCGTCCCCGCCGGGCGACACGAGGCGACGCGTGCGCAGGTTCAGTTCCCAGCCGGCGAAGCGGAAGGCGCGGCGGCTCGCGTCGCGCTCGGGCAGCGTGGCCTGCACGCGGTAGCGCCGCAGCACGGCGCGCACGCGGGCCAGCAGTTCGCGCGGGCTGAAGGGTTTGGTGACGTAGTCGTCGGCGCCGAGTTCGAGGCCCATCACGCGGTCGGCCTCCTCGTCGCGGCCGGTCAGCAGCACGATGGGCACGGTGGCGCGTTCGCGCAGCTGGCGGGCGAGCGTCATGCCGTCCTCGCCGGGCAGCTTCAGGTCGAGCAGCACGAGGTCGATGGCCTCGCGGTCGACCAGCTCGAACAGCTCCCGGCCCGAGGCCGCGGTGGTCACCCGCAGCTCGTTCTTGCCCAGGTACTCGGCGACGAGATCGCGGATACTGGGATCGTCGTCGATCACGAGGATGTGCGGTGCGGTGGATTCGGTCATGAGGTGGGCAACCCGTCGCGGGGATCGTAGCGCATGACCCCGGCCGCGCCGGTTCGTTCCGCCGCGCCACGGTGGTGGCTGGCCGCGCTGGCCGGCGTGTGCGTGTTCGCGCTGGTGGCCGCCGGCGCGCTCTGGCGCCTGCACCGCGACACGCTCGACGCGCAGGCGCGCGAACTGAACCTGCTGTCGCTCGCGCTGGCGGACGAGCTCGCCCGGGGGCTCGACGGCGCCCAGGAAGGCCTGCGAGCCGTGCGCGCCGGCTGGACCTCCGGTCGCCTCGCGCCCTCCGGCCCCGCCACGGAACAGTCGCTGCGCGTTCGCGCCGAGCTGATGCCGTTGGTGGAGGCGCTGTGGATGCTGGACACCGAGGGGCGGCTGCTGGCGGCGTCCGACCCGTCTTCCCCGCCACCGACGGTCTCGTTCGCACCCGCGCTCGCGACACTGCCTCCGGAAGGTGCGGCGGTGAGCACGCCGTTCGGTTCGCCGCCCCTCGTCGCGCTGGCCGTGCGGGTGCCGTCGCACGGCTGGGTGATCGCGTCGATGCGCTCGTCGTCGCTGCTCGGCGCGTTCACCGCCACGTCCCAGGTGGCCGACGCCCGCATGGTGGTGCGCCGCGGCGACGGTCCGGTGCTGGCCGGCGCACTTCCACCCACCGGCACGGGATGGCTCGAGCAGCGCCGCGCCGTCGAGCGGTACGGGCTCGACCTCGTGCTCTCGCGCGACACCACCGCGGCGCTGGCCGGCTGGCGCGAGTCGGCACAGCTCGCCGGCGCCGCGGTCGTGCTGCTGGGCCTCGTGCTCGCGCTGTCGTGGCGGTTCGTGCAACGCGCCGACCGCCGCCGCGCCGAGGCGCAGCAGGCCCTGCAGCTGCAGCGCGCCCGCGCGAGCAAGCTCGAATCACTCGGCACGATGGCCGGGGGCGTGGCGCACGACTTCAACAACGTGCTCGCCGCCATCGTCGGTTTCGGCGAGATGGCGCAGGACGCGGCGCCCGCGGGCAGCGACCAGGCCCGCCACCTCGACAAGGTGCTGCAGGCCGCGTCGCGCGGGCAGGCGCTCGTCGCGCGCATCCTCGCGTTCAGCCGGGGCGGCGCGCGTGCGTCCACGGTGTTCGCGCTGCAGCCGGTGGTGGAGGAAGTGATCGCGCTGCTGGCGGGGTCGCTGCGGCCCGGCGTGGTGCTCGAGACCGACCTCGAGGCGGCCGACGCCCGCGTGCGTGGCGACACCACCCGCGTCTTCGAGGCGGTGATGAACCTGTGCACGAACGCGATGCAGGCGATGCCCGACGGCGGCACGCTCGCCGTGCGCCTCGTGCGCCACCGCACCACGGCGCCCACCGTGCTGTCGCACGCGTCGCTGCCGGCCGGCAACCACCTCGCGCTCTCCGTCAGCGACAGCGGCGGGGGCATCTCGGCCGACGTGATGGAGCGCCTGTTCGAGCCCTTCTTCACCACCCGCGCCGAGGGCGGCGGCACCGGCCTCGGGCTCGCCGTGGTGCACGGCGTGGTGGCCGAGTTCGGCGGCGCCGTGGACGTGTGGAGTGCCCCGGGCCGGGGCGCGCGGTTCACGCTGTACCTGCCCGAAAGCGCCGACGAGGCCGACCGCGCCACCGAGGGGCCCAGGCCACCCCGGCGGGGGGCCGGCGAGCCGGTGCTGGTGGTCGACGACGAACCGGCGCTGGTGGAGATGATGACCGGGCTGCTGACCAGCCTCGGCTACGCGCCGACCGGCTTCACCGACCCGGTCGCCGCGCTGTCGGCGGTGCGGGCCGCGCCCGGCACGTTCGCGGCCCTGGTGTCCGACGAGGTGATGCCCGGGCTCAGCGGCACCGAACTGGCGGCCGCGGTCAACGAGGCCGATCCCGGCCTGCCGGTCCTGCTCGTGACCGGCCATGGCGGCGCGCTGCTCGCGCAGCGGGCCGCCGAGTCGGGCGTGGACCGCGTGCTCGGCAAGCCGCTGCGGCGTGCCGAGCTCGCGGAAGCCCTGTCGGACCTGATCGGCTGAGGGCCGGGAGGCATCGCCGGGCCGCCCCAAGATGCCTCGCTCCCCTCGGGGCCTCACTGCTTCAGTCAATCTCGTCGAGCTGCTCGCTGACCGAAGCCACGCGGCCGTCGGCGCCGAAGTCGACCAGGAAGTTCGAGGCGCCGTCGGCGACCTGCGGCGCGGTGTATCGCCAGGTCGCACCCTCCTCGCTCGCGAAGTGGAAGACACGCTCCGGCTGGCCGACCGTGGCCCGCACCTCGGCCATCGTCATGCCGGGGTGCACGGCGGTTTCCTGGGCGGCGGTGACGCTGATGCCGGGCGCCGCGTGCGCGGCGGCGGCGGTGGCGACCAGGGCGGCGGTCGCGAGAAGCTGGCGGGTGGTGTTCATGGATGTCCTTTCGAGGGTCGTCGCGGGAGCGCGGCGCCGGGCCCTCCTGGCCCGTCCACCTCCCGCTCGGCCATCGTCGGCGGGGCCCGTTGACCGTTCATTGCGGCCCGGCGCGCGCTTCATTGCAAACGTCATCGACGCTCCATTGCAGTTGCAACACACGGGCGCCGTTTCCGACACACGGCCTCCCGGTCCGGCGCCCACGATGCAGTCATGCACCGACCCCGGTGCCTCACCGAAGGAAACAGACCATGAAGTTCATTCCGTTCAAGCCCGCCCTCGCCGCCGCCCTGATCGCCGCCGGCCTCGGCGCCACCGCCGCGCACGCCGAACCGTTCTACGCCGGCGCGAACCTCGGCGCCCCGCGCTACGAGGACGGCATCCAGGGCAGCACCGGCCACGGCGACGGCGTGTCGGGCAAGGTGTTCGGCGGGTACCAGGTGACCCCGAACCTCGCCTTCGAGGCCGGCTACGCGGACCTCGGCCGGGTCGGCGACGACGCCGGCCACGTCAAGGCCCGCGGCGAATACCTCGACGCCGTCGGCCTCGCCCCCATCACCGACCAATGGACCCTGCTCGGCCGCCTCGGCGTGGCCCACGTCGACGTCGACACCCCGCACGGGGACACGAGCGGCAACGGCCTCAAGCTCGGCGCCGGCGCCCAGTACGCGCTGACCCGCGACGTCTCGCTGCGTGGCGAGTGGGAGCGCTACCGCCCGGACGTCTTCGGCGACAAGCCGAACATCGACCAGTACACCGTCGGCGTCCGCTACGGCTTCTGATCCGTTCCGATCCATCGACCCAGGAGATCGCGCCATGTACACCACCCACCCCGCCACCCCGGCCCGCCTGCTGATCCACGCCCACGACAACCACCCGCCCGGCCGCCTCGCCGACTCGCCGCTGCAGCGCCTGCTCGCGCTGTACCCGTCCGCGAGCCGGTCGGCCCACCGCGAACCGCTTCGCCTGCTGATCGACACGCTCGATGGCGAAACCGTGCTGGCCGTCGACGACGCCGGCCCGCTGGTCGACGTGTCGCTGCCGCCCGGCACGTACCACGTGACGGCGCACCTGGGCGACTCGCACCGGGGCTACACGATGCGGCTGGACCAGGGCACGTCGTTCGACCTGCACCTGCGGCTGGCCCAGCCGGACGCGTAGCCGCGCGGACGCGCGTCGGGCCGGACGGATCCACGGCCCCGAGGGGCCGGCCGTTCAGGCCACGCGCTTGCGGGCCATGACCTCGATCTCGATGCGCATGCGGGGGTCGACGAGGCCGGCCGAGATCATGGTGGCCGCGGGACGCACGTCACCCAGGTACTTGCGCATCACCGGCCAGCACGACGGGAACTCCGACGCCACGGGCAGCACGTAGTTCACCCGCACGACGTCCGCCAGGCTCGCGCCGGCCTGCGCCAGCGCCGCCTGGATGTTCTTGAAGCACTGCTCGGCCTGGTCGACCACGCCGTCGGCGATCGTCATCGTGGAATAGTCGAAGCCGGTGGTGCCGGACACGAAGACCCATTCGCCGTCGACGACGGCCCGGGAATAGGCCATGTCGTGTTCGAAGGTCGAGCCGGAACTGATCAGTTGGCGTGGCATGGAACTGGTGAATCTGCTGGAAAACCGGGATGATGGCACACCCTTCCCAGGCCCGGTATCGATACCGTTTCAGGACACCGTGATGCGGGGTTTTGAGGCGCGTGTCGCCTGACAGCGACAAACAGGGCCCTCAACCGGGGTAATCTTCGCCCCGTTGAACGTACGTCCATTTTTGCATCCAAGACGCCCATGTCCGCGAAACCGACCGCCGCAGCCTTCGCCCCCCGCAAACCCCGACTGACGCTGAAAGACGTGGCGGCCGCGCTGGACGTCAGCCGCACCACCGTGTCGAACGCGTTCAACCGGCCGGAGCAGCTGTCCGAAGCCCTGCGCGCGGACATCCTCGCCAAGGCGCGCGAACTGGGCTACTTCGGCCCCGACCCCGCCGCCCGCGCCCTGCGCAGCCGCGAGATCCGCCAGGTCGCCGTCGTGTTCCACCACGACCTGAGCTTCGCGCTCGCCGACCCGCTCAGCATCGAGTTCCTGCGCGGCGTGGCCCAGGAGCTGGACGCGCGCGGCATGACGATGCAGCTGATCCCGAAGATGGGCCGCACCGTCTCGCTCGCCTACGCCTTCCAGACCACGGCCGACGCGCTCGTCGTGTACGCCGAGGTGGACGCCGACCTCGCGCCCGAGGTCAAGGCCTTCAGCAAGCCCATCGTGCTGGTCGACACCGGTGTCACCGGCGTGCCGTCGGTGCGCATGGACGACCGCGCCGGCGCGGCCGCGGCCATGGACCACGCGCTCAAGGGCGAACCCGACCGCGTGGTGGTGCTCTCGTTCACGCTCGACGAGCGCCAGCGCAAGCACCGCCTCGACCTGAAGTCGCCCCGCAGCGGCTCGGTCACGATGGAGCGCAGCCACGGGTACGTGGGCGCCGCCCACAAGGCCGGCTTCGACCTCGACCGCATCGACTGGCTCGAGATGGACGACAACAAGCCGGCCGACGAGATCGGCCGCATCACCGACTACCTCAAGCAGCTGCCCGCGCGCACGAAACTCGCGGTGCTCGGCATGGCCGACACCATGGCCCTCGTGGGCCTCGAAGCGCTGCGCGGCAACCGCCGCCTCGACGTCACGTCCATCGTGGGCTTCGACGACATCCCCGCCGCCGAAGCCGCCGGCCTCACCACCATGCGCCAGGACGGCGCCCTCAAGGGGCGCCTCGCGGTGCGCCAGGTGCTCGACGGCGAGAAGAGCGATCCGCTGCCGTTCGAGCTGGTGGTGCGCAACACCTGACGCCCTGCCCCGCCGTCACACACGCGGCGGATCGGTCTCCCGGGCGAAGTTCCGCGGCCCGCCCACCTGCGCCAGGAACGCGGCCACCGCGTCGGTCTTGCCACCGCGGCGCAGCAGCCCCGTGTCCGGCGATCCGTCGGGCAGGGTGTCGGGCAGTTTCGCGGCCTCCGCCAGCGCGCTGGCGGCCGGCAGCAGCAGCGGCTTGCAGTGCCGGTACTGGTCCTTGACGAACTCCACGGCCTGGCCGAACGTGGCGAGCGTGTCGTCGCCGGTCGGGACCACCACCGCGTCCCACGTGACCGAGGGCGCCGTCTCCAGCGTCACTTCCACGTGCACGTCCGCCACCGTGCCGAGCCGCGCGCCCACGAAACGAGGCAGCGCGCCGGCCTGTGCCAGCTGGCGGTGCAGGTCGTGCAGTTCGACCGTGTCGGCACCATCCGCCACGAGCAGCGCGATCTTCCGGCCCTTCGGACCCGTCTCGCCCGGCCGGGCCATCAGCGACAGCGCGGGTGACACCGTCACCTCGGGGGCGGCGGGATTCTCCAGCGCCCTCGGCTGCGCCGGCGGCACAGGCACGCCGAGCCCGTCGGCCACGCGGGCCGCGAGGTCGGCGTCGACGTTGGCAAGCATCGACACGACACGATCGCGCACCGCCTGCACGCTCACCTTCGTCAGCTCGAACCGGTAGGCGCCCACGATGTGGTTCTTCTCCGCCTCCGACTGGCTGTTCCAGAACAGCGTCGCCTGCGTGAAGTGATCCGCGAACTTCTCGGGCTTGCCGCGCACCTTGTCCTCGAACACCGGGGCGGGGAACGGCACGAAACCGCGCATGCCGGCCTGGAACGGGCAGCCACCGCCGAGCGAGTTCGGCTCGTAGGCCACGCGGCCGCGCGGGATCGCCTGGCGGTGCATGCCGTCCCGCTGGTTGTTGTGCACCTGGGCGAGCGACGTGTTGATGGGCAGCTCGTGGAAGTTCGGGCCGCCGAGGCGCGAGAGCTGGGTGTCGAAGTAGGAGTGGTGACGGCCCTGCAGCAGCGGGTCGTTGCTGGTGTCGATGCCCGGGATCATGTTCATCGTGCCGAAGGCCACCTGCTCGGTCTCGGCGAAGAAGTTGTCGGGGTTGCGGTCGAGCACCAGCCGGCCCACGGGCCGCACCGGCACCAGTTCCTCGGGCACGATCTTCGTGGCGTCGAGGATGTCGAACGAGAACGCATCGGCCTCGGCCTCCGTGAACACCTGCAGGCCCAGCTCCCACTCGGGGAAATCGCCGCCCTCGATGGCCTCCCACAGGTCGCGGCGGTGGAAGTCGGGGTCGGCGCCGTTGATCTTCACGGCCTCGTCCCACACCACCGAATGCGTGCCGGCCTTCGGCGTCCAGTGGAACTTCACGAAACGCGATTCGCCCTGCGCGTTCACGAGCCGGAAGGTGTGGACGCCGAAGCCCTGCATCGTGCGGTAGCTGCGCGGGATGGCGCGGTCCGACATCACCCACATCAGCATGTGCGTGGACTCGGGCATCAGCGACACGAAGTCCCAGAAGGTGTCGTGGGCGCTCGCGGCCTGCGGCATCGCGTTGTGCGGTTCGGGCTTCACGGCGTGCACGAGGTCGGGGAACTTCATCGCGTCCTGGATGAAGAACACCGGCATGTTATTGCCCACGATGTCCCAGTTGCCCTCGTCGGTGTAGAACTTGACCGCGAAGCCGCGCACGTCACGCGCGAGGTCGAACGAGCCGCGTTCGCCGGCCACGGTGGAGAAGCGCACGAAGACCGGCGTGCGCTTGCCGGCCTCGGCGAACGGCGCGGCGCGCGTGAGGTCGGTGAGGGCCTCGTACGCCTCGAAGTACCCGTGCGCGCCCGAGCCGCGGGCATGCACGATGCGTTCGGGGATGCGCTCGTGGTCGAAGTGGGTGATCTTCTCGCGGAGGATGAAGTCCTCCATCAGCGTGGGCCCGCGCAGGCCGGCCTTCAGCGAGTTCTGGTTGTCGGCGACGGGCACGCCCATGTTCGTCGTGAGCGTCTGGCCGGTGGAGTCGACGCGGACGCGGTCGAGCGAGTCGTTCGCGGGGTTGGTGCCGGGCAACGCGGGGCCCGAACCGACCTTCGGCGACGTGGTGTCCTCGCTCACGGTGCTGGCGCCGTCAACGGGATCGTGTGGCGGGACGGACTGTCCCTCCGGCGGCGCGTGGCCGTTGTCGAGGCCGTGTTCGGCCGCCTTGTTGGCATTGGCGGGCATGGCTCCGGCGGCGGCTTCCGCGCCCACGCGGCGCGTGTCCAGCGAACGGGCCGGTTCGGCGAGTGTGTCGGCCACGGACTGTTCGGGGGCGAGCGTCGACGGGCCGGAGAAGGAGGCGTGGATCGAGGCCCAGTCCGCGGGAACATCACCCGGCGGTGTTGCGGGCGTGGCGGTCGTCGTGGCGGGCTTCTGCTTGGGCGGGCGGTTGGCGGGCATGGGGGGTACTCCAGTGAAGGGACGAGGCCGAGCCGCGCGGCGGTCCGGCGCGCGGCGATGGACCATCATCCGCATCCACTTCCCTTTCCCCATCAGCCGGGCCGTCGTGGCGGTGTCGGACAACCGCCCGTTCCCTCCCACCAGAAAAAACGGCCGACGCCCCCCGAGGGCGTCGGCCGAAAAGGTCGCCGTCTGCCGGTCAGGGCTTCAGGAACGGACCGTCTGCACCAACCTTGCCCGGCGCCGGGTTCCCCGGCAGGTCCAGCACGTAGATGCGCGCGTTCCCCTGCCCCGACACCGTGGCGGTCAGCACACCCGAGGAGACCACCTTCGTGTCACCCGTCACGGCATCCTTGTAGGTGCCGTTCGGGATGCCGCTGAACGTCGCGCCGCTGGTCACCGCCACCAGCACGAAGCTGTCCATGCCCTTGGCCGCGTCCGTGAAGCGGCGCTTGTAGGCGATGCCGCCCGAGACGCCCTCCGTGGAGTACTGGCCCTTCTGCAGGGCCGGCACCTTGCGGCGGATCTGGTTCAGGCGCTGCACGTGCTTGACGAGCGGCTTCGCGAGCGTGGTGGCCACCGCGCCGGACGCGCTCGAGACCACGCCGAAGTCGGACGCCACCACGGTACCCTCGATGTTGTCGCCGTAGTACGCGCGGCCGGTGGTCGCGAGCGGGCACGTCGGGCCGCAGTCGATCTGCTTGCCGGCCTGGAACTCGATCTCCGAGCCGTAGTACAGCGTCGGGATGCCGCGGAAGGTCCACATCAGGCTCATGTTCTCGGCCCACGCCGCGGTGCCGCCGGTGTAGCGGGTGTTCGACTTGTTCGGGCCGTAGTCGTGGCTGTCGACGTAGACGACGTTGTAGGTCGCGTCGTTGTAGCTGTCGTCCGAGTCCTTGCCGTTCCAGTACGCGTTGCCGGCGTCGCCGAAGTTCATGTGCATGCGCATGTCGATCACGCTCATGCCCGAGAACTTGCTGTGGTCCGGCGCGTGGTAGTTGTTGCCCGACAGGAACGCGTTGGTCGACGTCGGCTGGTTGCCCGTGCCCTGGTTGTTCTCGTAGTTGAACTGCTCGAGCGCGGCGGCCGTGTCGTCGGCGCTGTACGTCGCGCGTTCCTTCCACGTGAAGAACTGCGCCGAGTGGTTCGGCGAGCCGCGGTTCCACTTGTCGTTCACGAACGAACCCACCTCGCCGAACATGAAGAAGTTCTTGCCCTTCTCGCCGAAGGTGGCCTCGGCGTACGCATGCGCGTCGGGCAGGAAGTGGCGGTTCCACGTCACGCGCGGGATGTGCACGGCGGTGTCGATGCGGAAGGCGTCCACGCCCATGCCGATGTACTTGCGGTACACCTGCTTGAGGTAGTCCTGCACGGGCTTCGACTCGGTGTTGAAGTCGGCCAGGTCCTCGTGGATCCAGCAGCTGCGGGCGTCCTCGCCTTCCCAGTTGCCGATCCAGCACTGGTGGTACAGCTCGGGCTTGAACATGCCGGTGGTGGGGTTCGGCCACTGGCAGTTGTAGATGCGGTAGCCTTCCTTGCTCGTGAACGAGGTCGGCACGCCCCAGTTGCGGCAGGTGTTGCCCGCGGGTTCGGTCGTGCTCCACAGGTCGCCCGTGTACGACTTGCCCATCGGGTCGGCCACCGTGATGCCGTCGTACACGCGGCCTGCGATCGGCTCGTCGTAGTACCAGCTCCACTGCGCGTCGCGCACGCCGAACACCTTCGGCGTCTGCAGGTTCTTCTCGCCCCAGCGGCTCGAGTGGTTGTAGACGACGTCCTGGATGATCTTGATGCCCTTGGCGTGGGCCGCGTTGATCAGGTCCTGGTAGGTGGCTCCGGCGCTTTCCAGGCGCGGGTCGACGCGCATGAAGTCCCAGCCGTGGTAGCCGTGGAAGTCGTAGTCCGAGCGGTTCAGCACCACCGGCGTGATCCACACGGCCGAGAAGCCGAGGCCCTTGATGTAGTCGAGCTTCTGCATCAGGCCCTTGAAGTCGCCGCGGAACATCGGGTCGTTGTTGGCCGCGTTGCCCGACGTCACGTGGAACTGGCCGCCGCGGTTGTTCGTCGAGTCGCCGTCGTAGAAGCGGGCCGTCATCACGAAGTAGATCGAGTCCTCGCGGATGTCGGTGCCGATGGGCGTGCCCGACGACGTGGCCTGGCCCGTCGTCGCGCCCACCGCGGCGCTCGCGGCCGAGCGGTTGCCGGCGGCGTCGAACGCGGTGACGGTATAGCTGTACGTCGTCTGCGCGGCGCCCGTGTCGTTGAACGTGGTGCCGGTGACGTTGGTGCTCACGGGGCCCGCGCCGCCGGTGCGCGAGACGGTGTAGCCGGCCACGCCGTTGGTGTCGGACGACGCCGTCCAGCGCACGGTGATGGCGGTGCCGCTCGTGGTGGCGGTGACGCCCGTCGGCACGGTCGGCGCGATCGTGTCGACCTCCGGCGCGGCGGTGGACGCCGACAACGCGGCGCTCTGCGCCGACCAGTTGCCGGCCGCGTCGCGTGCCCGCACGGTGAAGCTGTACGCGGTGTTCGCGCTCAGGCCCGACGCGGTGAAGCTCGTGCCCGTCGAGGTGCCGGCGGACACGCCGCCGCGGAACACCTCGTAGCCGGTGACGCCGTTGACGTCGCTCGATGCGGTCCAGGTCAGCGAGACGGTGCTCGTGGTGGCGCCCGCCTTCGTCAGGCCCGTGGGCACGCTCGGCGCGGTGGTGTCGACACCCTCGCACGGGTCACCCGACGAGATCGCGCCGTTCTCCACCTTCTGGTTGCCGGTGCCGAGCGCGTAGTTGCGCCCGCTGTTGTTGTCCCACGTGGAGCCGTTGTTGAACGTGACCGCGAGGCCCGTGGCCGCGCCGAGCGAGACCACCTTCTTGCGCCAGCCGGTGCAGGCCGTGTCCATCGACACGCCGGGCGCCGTGGTCCACGCGCCGCCGTTCGGGGCGTAGTGGATGTTGACCGTGGTCCACGCCGTGTTCGGCTTGTAGAAGACGGTCGCGCTGTTCGTGCCGCTCGTCGAACACGGGTTGCCCGCGTTCGCGACGATCGCGCCGTTCTTCACCTGGTGCGTGCCGTCCGGGATCGTGTAGTTGCCGCCGCCCGTGGGGTTGTCCCACACGTTCGACCCGTTGTTGAACACGGCCTGGAAGGAACTGGCCGACGAAGTCACGGTGGCGACGGTCCAGCCCGTGCAGGCGGCGGTCATCGCCGTGCCGGGCACCGTGGTCCAGGTGCCGCTCGCGTTGTGGTGGATGTTCGCTCCGGTCCAGCCCTTGTAGGCGGTGGAGTAGTAGACGGTCGCGGTGGCTGCCAGGGCCGCGGGCGTGATGCCGGCGGCGAGCAGCCCCGCGAGCGCTGAGATGCGCCAACGTTTCATTGCTTCGCTCCAAACTGCGGGGTCGCCCGCCCCTGCGCGCCAGGAGCGGGATGACCGGGATGCGGAAGCGCCGACCGGTCGGTGCACACCGCGGGAAACTCGAGCACTGAATCGGTTCAGTGTCGAACGGGAGCGATTCTGTATCGGTCAAGATTTTGTCGATGCGGTGCTTTCCCTAGGGGCGGGTGAACCCCGGGGACGTCACCGTGTCTGCAGAACAACCGCGCCGATCAGGAACGCCCCGCCCGCCACGGCCGCCGTCAGCAGCCAGGCGAGCGCCACGGCGGGCCGGCCGGGTGAGTACCCCTCGGCGGGCGATGCGCCCGGCGCGCGGAACCCGAACCCGAGGATGAGCAGCGTGGACAGCACGAACGCCACGAGCGCGCCGATCGCGCCGCCGATCGTCAGCGTGATGTCCGCGCGGTGGCCTCGCAGGTTGAAGCCCAGGATCAGCAGTTCGAGCGGCGCGGTGATGCAGCCCGCCACCATGAAGCCGCGGGCCTGGTCGAAGGCGGAGGCCCGCCCTGCGCGGACCGGCGGATCACTACGGCGCACCAGCATGCACCACAGGCTGATCAGCGCGACCGCCGTCGCGGCGCGGAACAGGCCGTACGCCACGATCAGCAGCGCCACCGGCACGAGCATCCACATCGCGAGCCCGGAGAACAGGACGAACGGCGTTGCGAGAAGGATTGCTGCGGCGGCGCCGATCACCAGCGGCATCAGCGCGAAGAACAGGAACCGGTCGAACGGACTGCGCATGGATCGTGGCCTCCCTCGCCGCGCTGGCGGGGATCGCTGCGCGGTCGTCTCGTGGAAGCGCCGATCCTAGGGGCGAACCGCTTCGACGGCTTTTGCCGTTTCTCCTACTTCCGCAGGTTCGCGAGCGCCGCCATCGTCTCCTCCGCCGTGATGCGGTCGTCGTTCCAGAACGCCGCCACGGTCTCGCGCACGGCCTTCTCCACCGCGTCGTCCTGCACCATGCGGTGGGCGATGGACGGCACGAGGTTGTTGAGCATCGCGCTCGCGACGAAGTGCGCGCTCGACTCCTGGCCGCAGCGGTCGAAGCGGTCGCGGTTGATGCCCGTCACCACGGGGATGGAACCCTTGTTGAGGTTGAAGTTCTCCTGGAACTTCGGGCTCATGATGGTCTTGACCAGCGCGCGCTGGCCTTCCGCCGCCTTCGGGTCCTTCAGCTGGAACATCGCGAAGCTGTCGATGTTGAAGATGTACGAGCGTTCGGTGCCGGGCGCGGCCACGCACAGGAACTGCTCGCCGGGCACCTGCTTGGCGGCGAGGAACTCGCCCTTGGCCCAGTCGCCCATGAACTGCATGCCGGCCTGGCCGTTGATGACCATCGCGGTCGCCTTGTTCCAGTCGCGGCCCGGCGCGCCCTTGTCGGTGTACGCCTTGATGCGGCGGAACGTCGTCAGCACGCGCTCCATCGTGGGGCTGCGCAGCGCCGCGGGGTCGAGCTGCACGAAGGCGCGGCGGTAGAACTCCGCGCCGCCGGTGCCGAGCGCCACGATCTCGAACGTGGTGAAGTCCTGCCACGACTGGCCGCCGTGGGCCACGGGGACGATGCCCACCTTCTGCATGCGCTCGGCCACGGCGAAGAACTCGTCCCAGGTGCGCGGCGGGCGGGCGCCGGCCTTGCGCAGCGCGTCGCGGTTGATCCACAGCCAGTTCACGCGGTGCACGTTGACGGGCACGGCGACGAAATGGCCGTTGTACTTCATCACGTCGGCCACCACCTTCGGCACCTGCGCGTCCCACGCCTGCTCGCGCGCGATGTCGTCGAGGTTCGCGAGCACGCCGAGCCGGCCCCACTGCTGGATCGCCGGCCCCTTGATCTGCGCGGCCGCGGGCGGGTTGCCCTGCTGCACGCGGTCCTTCAGCGCGGCCATCGCGCTGTCACCGCCGCCACCTTCCACGGCGAAGTCGCGCCAGCGATGGCCCTGGGACGCGAGCAGGCCCTTGAGTTCGTCCACGGAGCGTGCCTCGCCGCCGGCCGTCCACCAGTGCAGCACCTCGACTTCAGCCGCTGCCGCCACACCCATGCAGAGCGCCAGCGCGCTGCCCACGACCCACGTCCTTGCCATCCGAGCGTTCACGCACGTTCCTTTTCCGAGTGACCGAAACAGGGCCGTGGAACCGACTTCTGGACCAGGACGACCCGCTTGAGGGGGTCGATTATTAAAGGTGCCTTACAAGAGATTTCTACTCGTTAACACCGAGCCGGTGCCAACGTTGACACGAACCGTCAGCCCGCGGCGTGTTCGCGGCTGTCCGCGGTGCGCAGGCCCAGCATCTTCGCGAACGCGTCGGCGCCCAGCGTGCCGGCCGCCATCGACGGCATCGTCGACCCGACGACCATGCGCCGGCACCACTCGCGCTGGGCCGGGGTGTCGATGTCGGACGCGACCACGCGGAACATGCGCGCCGCGCCGAGCGCCACGAGGCTGCGGGCCAGGCCGTCGGCGGAGGCCGAGGTCGCGGCGACGTAGTCCGGGGCCTGCAGCTTGAGCAGGTCGATGGGCGTTTCGACGAGGCGCAGCAGGCTCAGGTCCTGCACGCCGAGCCCCGTCACGGCGATCCCCACCCCGAGCGCATGCAGCGCGTCGATGAGCGCGACGTGGCCGTGGTGGTCGTCGAGCAGCCCCGGGCGCAGCTGCACCACGAGCCCGTGCGCCGCGGCGCGGTCGCCCGACAGCAGGCGGTGCGCCTTCTCCAGCGCGGAGGCCGTGCCGCCCAGCAGGTTGACCGCGATGCGCACCGGCGGCAGCCCCTGGTTGCGCCAGGTCTGGGCCTGTCGGCTGGCCTCGGTCAGCATCCACGCGTTGAGCCGTTCGGCGAGCACCTCGTCCTGGGCGGTGTCGAACATCTCGTGCAGCGACGTCGGCGCGACGTCGCCGTCCCAGCGCGGCACCGCGTCGGCGCCGAGCACGCGGCCGCTCACGAGGTCGAGGTCCGGCAGGTAGTCGAGGCGCAGTTCGCCGCGGTCCAGCGCGTCGCGCAGCCGGTCCTCGCGCTGCAGGTGAGCGTCCATCTGCGCCTGCAGGTCGGCCTGCAGGAAGCGGCAGGCGTCCTTGCCGCCCTTCTTCGCGCCGTACATCGCGGTGTCGGCGCCCTTGATCAGCGTGGCGGCGTCCGGGCCGTCGAGCGGGTAGACGGCGACGCCGATGCTCGCGCCCACCTGGTGGACGCGGCCGTTGTCCTCGATCGGCAGGCGCGCGGCGGCGGTCAGCTTGCGGCCCACGTTGAACGCATGCAGCGGCGACTGCAGGCTCTCGATCACCGCGATGAACTCGTCACCGCCCACGCGGGCCACCATGTCGGACTCGCGCAGGCACGCCTTGAACCGCTGGGCGAGCACCTTCAGCACGACGTCGCCGGCATCGTGCCCCGCGCCGTCGTTGACGGCCTTGAAGCCGTCGAGGTCGATGAACAGCACCGCCGTGCGGCCACCGCTGCGCTTGGCGCGCCCGATGGCCTGCTCCAGCGCGTGCTGGAGGCCGCCGCGGGTGGGCAGCCCGGTGAGTTCGTCGTCGAGCGCCGAGGCCGCGCCGTTGCGCAGGCGCATCTCGTTCTGCGCGGCCGCCAGCTTCTCGAGCTGGTCGGCGAGGTTCGCCCGCGAGCCCGCGGCGCGGCGCTGCATGAACCAGATGATGGCGGCCATCGCGAGCACCACCGCGACCGCCGCGGCCCACAGCATCGCCACGTTGCGCTGCATCTTGCGTTCGGTCTCGAGGCCCAGCTGGAAGTCGCTGCCGACGGGCGGCGGCGCGGTGAACACGGTTTCGGTGTTCTCGAGCAGCCACACCTCGCGGCCGTGGCGCGCGAGGTCGATCAGCTGGTCCTTCGGGTAGTTCTTGGTCTCGCCGCGGTGCAGGATGAAGTTGAAGCCGGACGCCGACGGATCGATCGGCACGTCGAAGTAGACGCCGTAGGCATCGACGCCCGCGGGCTCCAGCGGCCGCTCCCACGTCACGTCGCGCGTGAGCACGAGGTTCGAGCCCCACAGGTGCAGTCCCCAGCCGGTGTAGTCGTGGCTCACGCGGTGGAAGTGCAGGCGCACGACGTTCGCGGGCGGGGCGTCGGCGAAGGCGGCCCCGGCGGCGCCGAGCCAAAGCAGCCCGAACAGGGCCAGGGCCTGCAGCAGGCGGAGCGTCGAGGACAGGGTGGAACGGAACATGAAGTACGGCGACGACACACAGCAAACGGTCGTTCATCGTCTTCGGCCTCGCTCCCCGGAGGTGAAGGGGTTTTCGCGGAACGGGCGTGTCAAAACTCACGCGGGCCGCCGCTGCGGCCACATCGATTCAGCCCTGGGCGCTCCGGATGCGTCCCAGCAGCACCTGCAGGCCCGACCGCAGCAGTTCCTGCACCACCGGATCGCTCGTCGCCGTCTCGTCGATCACGACGGTGAACGTGACGTACGCGTCGTCGAGCCCGAGGCTGCCGGCGGTCTCCTGGACCCGCCCGCCATCGAGTTCGCTCACCACCGGCGGCTCGAGGTACGCGATCCCGCCGTTGCCGTCGACCGGGAAGGTCTTCAGGCCCTTCTTCGCGGCGAGGTGTTCGATGAACTCGCGGCCCACCTTCGGGCGCTCCTTCACGTACGCCTTCAGCGAGTGGTACGTGAAGCGCATCAGGAACTGGTCGGGGTTGGCGGGCGTCAGCACCAGCGTGCGGCCCTCGTCCTCGTAGGTCTGGCGGTACCCGTTGGGCACGTTCATCTTCCAGTCCGTGTCGGCGTCGCGCTCGGCGGCGGAGGCGTGCGACACCCACGTCATGGCGGCGAAGAACACGGACGCCAGGCGGCGGATCCAGCGACAGCGGAAGGCAGGCAACACGATCTCCTCGGAACGGACGGATTGTCGCCGATCGCGGCGTTCAGGCCTTCGAGCCCGAGAACGCGAGCCGCGCGCCGAGCCCGATCAGCATGGCGCCCAGCGACCGCGACACCCACGCCGACAACCGCCGGTTCGCCGACAGCGCACCCGCGGCCCGCGCCGCCAGCAGCGCGATGGTGCACTCGACCACCACGCTCACCGCCACCAGCGCGAGCCCCAGGCCGAGGATCTGCCACGCCGGGTCGCCATGGCCGGGCCGCACGAACTGCGGCAGGAAGGCGATGAAGAACAGCGCCACCTTCGGGTTGAGCACGTCGATCAGCACCCCTTCGCGCCAGGCCTGCCACGCGGTGGCCGGCGGCCGCGCCGCGGGCGCCGCGGCGGCCTCGCCGGCCGACAGGATGGCGCGCAGGCCGAGGTACACGAGGTAGGCCGCGCCCACCCACTTGAGCGCGGTGAACGCGAGCGCGGAGGCGGCGAACAGCGCGGAGAGCCCGAGCGCCGCGGCCACCGCGTGCACCAGCGCCCCCGAACACACGCCGATGGCCGCGGCCACGCCGACGCGCCGGCCCTGGTTCAGCGAACGCGACACGATGTACATCATGTCGGGGCCCGGCGACACGTTCAGCGCGACGACCGCGCCCACGAAGACGCCCCAGAACGACAGCGATTCCACGCGAACTTCCTTTTCTTCCTCAGAGACCCACGCCCTTGGCCATCAGCGACGCCGCCGCCAGGATGGCGAACAGCAGCACCAGCTCGACCTTCAGGATGCGGGAGATCCACGTGTACTGCGCCTCGCTCACCACCGGCGCGAGGCCGCCGCGCAGGTCGCGGCTCCAGCGGATGAACACCACCGTGGGGTAGATCGACAGCAACCCCACCACCACGAACAGCGTGAGCTTGAGGTGGAAGAACGGGTTGTGCAGGTAGTAGTCGAGGCCCTTCTCGAAACGCCACACGCGCAGCGCGCCGGCCACCAGCAGCACCATCGCGCTCAGGCCGTAGAGGCGGTCGAGCTGCTGCAGGCGCGAGGCCTCCTTCGCGGTGGGCGCGCGGTTGAACAGCAGCCACTCGCCGAACAGCGTGCCGAACACGCCCAGCACGGCGGCGAAATGCAGGAAGGCGATGGCGGCGCTGGCCAGCATGGTCGCAGGGCCTCAGCCGGCGGCGCGGACCGTGTCCGGGCCGTGGGGCGCCGCGGCGAACGGCGGCAGGGCCTCGCACGCGGCCGTGAACGCCACGAGGCGCGGGTGGCTGGCCGCCGGGACGCGGTCGGGCACCATGGCCTGCAGGAAGGTCCACGCGACCGCGGTGCTCACGCCGGCCTGGTCGAGCGTCGGCAGCGTGGCGCCGAGCGGGCGGCGGCCGAGGTCGGCCTCCATCGCCGCGCACGCGGCGAGCAGCTGGCCGGTGACCCGGTCGAGCCAGGGGCCGTGCCGCTTGTCCGCCGGCCGCAGTTCGTGTTCGTAGACGATCTGGATGCTCTTGTCGAGCGCGGCCAGCGCGAGGCCGATGGCCCGCAGCGCGTGCTGGCGCGCGGGCAGCGACGCCGGCATCAGCGACCGGCGCCCCGCGGCGAGCGCCTCGGCGTAGTCGAGGATCAGCGACGAATCCATCAGCGTCTCGCCGTCGTCGCAGACGAGCGTGGGCGCCTTGACCACCGGGTTGATGGCCTGGAATTGAGGGAAGGTGCGGAAGACCGAGACCGCTCGGTGCTCGAAGGGCAGGCCCAGCAGCTGCAACGAGACCGCCACACGCCGCACGTAGGGCGAATCGAGCATTCCAATCAGTTGCATCGGCCACCTCCGGTTCATCGAAGGCGCCAGTCTATAAGAGATCGGCCGTGCCCTCAGGGCTGCAGGATCAGGTGCCGCTTGTCCACCACCTCGCCCCACCGCGCATGGTCGTCGAGGGCCGGCTTCGAGCGCGTCAGCGGGCGCCACGCCTTGTCGCGCGCGAACTGCGCGTTGAGGGCGATGAAGGGGCGCTGCGCCTCGGTGACCTCGGTGACGTTGACGATCGCGTCCACCGGGCACTCGGGCACGCAGATGGCGCAGTCGATGCACATCTCGGGGTCGATGGCGACGAAGTTCGGGCCTTCGACGAAGCAGTCCATGGGGCAGACGTCGACGCAGTCGGTGTGCTTGCAGGCGACGCAGGGTTCGGTGACGACAAAGGGCATCGGGAGGGGAAGAGGATCAGCAGGCGAACGATTCCGCGAAGGCCGCATCATGCGGTGAAATCAGCGACACGCCGGTGACGGCCACCGCGAGCTCGGCCCGGTTCGCGAAGCGCAGTTCGAGGCGCGAGGCCTCCGGGAGTTCCATCGGCAGCGGCAGCCCGGCGAGCCACTCGCCCCGCACGGACACCCGGCCTTCGGCGAGCCGCCCGACCAGGCCGTCGAGCGCGGCGGGCCAGGGGCCGCCGCGGCACGCGAGCACCACGCAGGCCACGTGGCCCTGCCGTTCGCCGCTGAACGCGGTGTCGTCGGGTTCCGCGACGTGGGCCGCGGCGAAGCGCACGCGCAGCACGTCGCCGTCGGCCACCACCGTCGCCACTTCGGAATCGGCGAACGAGAAGCGGCGGGTCACGACGCGGGCCCCATCGCGGCGCCCTTCTCGGCCAGCAGCAGGCGGAGCACCGAGCGGTGGCAGCGCGCCTCGTTCTCGCAGTAGCAGCCCACCGAGAAGTCGGCCTGGTGCGACAGCGCGGCCAGCAGGTCGAGGGTGCGGTCGTTCTCGGGCACCTTCATCTCGGCGCGATACTTGCGCACGAACGCATTCCAGGCGGCGTCGGACTCGGCGCCCAGCCCCAGCTTGACCGTGTCGACCGAGGGCGAGAGGTTCGGGTACCAGACGTCGTACCAGTCGTCCACCGCGAACCGCGCCTTCGCCACGCCACGCGGCGGGCGGCGCACCGTGCCGATCCGCGTTCCCTCGCCGGCCGCCCGCGGGCTGCCCAGTTTCACCACCCGCACCACCACGATCCACCTCGCCCCCGTGTTTCCGTGCCGGCATGCTAGCCCGGTTGTCATCGCCCCGCAGGTCGCCGATACTGTACGCCCATACAGCCGACCCCGCGGCCCTTTTTCGTGACCGATCCCGCCCCGCGCCGCCTCATCGCCCACCTCGACATGGACGCCTTCTACGCGTCGGTCGAGCTGCTGCGGTATCCCGACCTGCGCGGGCAGGCGGTGGTGATCGGCGGCGGCCGCGACAGCCAGCCCGTCCTCCAGCCCGACGGCACGCGCCGCTACTTCCACCTGCGCGACTACACGGGCCGGGGCGTCATCACCACGTCCACCTACGAGGCGCGCGCGCTCGGCGTCCATTCGGCCATGGGCACCATGAAGGCCGCGCAGCTCGCGCCCGACGCCATCCTGCTGCCGGTCGACTTCGACGAGTACCGCCGCTTCTCGCGCCTGTTCAAGGCCGCGGTGCGCGCCATCGCGCCGCAGGTGGAAGACCGCGGCATCGACGAGATCTACATCGACGTCACCGACATCCCCGGCGCACTGAACGACGGCGGCCGCGCGGTGGGCGAGCAGTTGCGCCGCGCGGTGTTCGACGCCACCGGCCTCACGTGTTCGGTGGGCATCACGCCGAACAAGCTGCTCTCGAAGATCGCGTCGGAACTCGACAAGCCCGACGGCCTCACGCTGCTGACCGAGGCCGACATCCCCACCCGCATCTGGCCCATGGCCGCGAAGAAGGTCAACGGCATCGGCCCGAAGGCCAACGAGAAGCTCGCGGCCCTCGGCATCGTCACCATCGGCGACGTGGCCGCGGCCGACCCCGCCTTCCTCGTCGAACAGTTCGGCCGCAGCTACGGCGCGTGGCTGCACGCGGCGTCGCACGGGCGCGACGACCGGCCGGTGGTGCTGTTCTCGGAGCCGAAGTCCATCAGCCGCGAGACCACCTTCGAGCGCGACCTGCACGCCGTGCGCGACCGCGCCGTGCTCACCGACATCTTCACCACGCTGTGCGTGAAGCTCGCGGGCGACCTCGAGCGCAAGGGTTACGCGGCGAAGACCATCGGCCTGAAGCTTCGCTTCGACGACTTCCGCATCGTCACCCGCGACATCACCCTGCCCGCCCACACCTTCGACGCCCGCACCATCCGCCGCGCCGCGGGCGAATGCCTCAAGCGCGTGGACCTCGGCCGGCGCATGCGCCTGCTGGGTGTGCGCGCCGGCAACCTCGCGCGGGTGAGCGACCTGGCCAACCCGGCGTCGCTGAGCGTCCAGGAACCGCTGGCGAGTTTCCTGTCGCCCATGCCCCTGTTCGACACACCTGGGGATTGACACCCCGCCCGTCGGCGCGCCACGCTGCGGGTTCCATCCGGTATCCGAGGACGCACCGATGCACCGACCCGTCCAGCGTTTCGCCGCCGCCTGCACCACGTGCCTCGCCCTGGCGGCGAGCACGGCCGGAGCCCAGGCGCCCCCGCAGCCGCCGTTCGTCCAGCCGGGCAACGGCAAGCTGCTCCTCACGGGCGGGGTCAGCAGCATCGACGGCGCGGCCGGCGGCGGGCTCACGCCCTGGGCGGTGACCGGCGGGTACGCCACGGCCGGCGAGGTGGGCGCCACGGCCTTCGTGACCCGGGTGGTCGTGAAGGACTACGCCCTCACGGGCTACGGCGTCGCGGTATCGGCCCTCGATCGCGTCGAGGTCTCGCTCGCCCGCCAGGAGTTCAAGACCTACTCGAACCTCGCCCCGCTGAGCCCCGCCTTCGCCGGCCTGCACCTGAAGCAGGACATCGCCGGCGTGAAGGTGCGCCTCGCCGGCGACGCCGTGCTGGACAGCGACACCTGGATGCCCCAGCTGGCCGCGGGCCTCGAGTACAAGCACCTCGACGCGGGTCCGCTCGCGCCGGTGCTCGCCTCGCTGGGCGCCGACGACCACGGCGTCGACCTGTACCTGAGCGCCACCAAGCTGTTCCTCGCGCAGGGCGTGCTGGTCAACGCCACGCTGCGCGCCACGAAGGCCAACCAGAACGGCCTGCTCGGCTTCGGCAGTTCGGCGCACGACGACTACAAGCTGATGCCCGAGGTGTCCGTGGCCTGGCTGCCGCGCAAGGACGTGGCCATCGGCGCCGAGTACCGCATGAAACCCGACAACCTCAACCCGTCACCGTTCGGCGCCGGGCTGAAGGAAGACGACTGGAAGGACGTGTTCGTCGCCTGGGCGCCGTCCAAGCACGTCTCGCTCACGCTCGCCTGGGTCGACCTCGGGCGCATCGCCCCCGCCCTGGTGCCCGACCGCCAGACGGGCGTGTACGTCTCGGCCCAGGTGGCCTACTGACCCGGGAGCCGCCATGACCGCCACCTTCACCCGCTGGCTCGCCCTCCTCGCCATCGCCCTGCCGTGCCTCGCCCGCGCCCAGGCCCCCGACGACTCGCTCTACCGCCAGCTGGGCGAACAGCCCGGCCTGGTGGCGCTGGTGGACGAACTGGTCGCCGACCTGCTCGCCGACCCGCGCACGAGCCCGTTCTTCCGGGACATCGACCGCGGCCACTTCAAGAAGCAGCTGGTGGACCAGCTCTGCGAGGTGTCGGGCGGGCCATGCAAGCTCGTGGGACCCGACATGAAAAAGGCGCACGCCGGCATCGACGTGACGAAGCGTGACTTCAACGCGGTCGTCGAGGTGCTGCAGCGGAGCATGGACACACGGGGCATCCCGTTTTCCACGCAGAACCGGCTGCTCGCGCGGCTGGCCCCGATGCACCGCGACATCGTCAACACACCATGACCCGCATTTCGCGCGCCGCCCTCGCCTCGGCGTTCGGCCTGCTTCTGGCGGGCACGGCATGGGGCGCCGACGTCACGGTCAACGTCACCGGCCTCGACGGGCAGCCCGCGCGCGACGTCGTCGTGTGGGTGGCCGGCACCGCGAAGGCCGCGCCGCGCGCGGCCACCGCCCCCACCGACCCGGTGCTCATCGAGCAGCTCGGCCTGCAGTTCCTGCCGGTGGTGACCATCGTGCGCACGGGCACCGTGGTGCGGTTCACCAACCGCGATCCGTACGACCACCACGTGCGTTCGGTGCCTTCGGGTCCGCTGGGCGCGCAACCGCCGGCGAAAACCTTCGAGCTGCGCCTGTCCGCGGACGACCCGAAGGCGCGCAGCGCCGACATCGTGGCCGACAAGGCGGGCATCATCGGCCTCGGCTGCCACCTGCATTCGTCGATGCGCGGCACGCTGTTCGTCACCGACGCGCCGGCCTTCGCGAAGACCGATGCCCGTGGTGTCGCCACGCTGTCGGGGCTGCCCGAAGGCCCGGCGGAGATCCGCCTGTGGCACGCCGAGCAGCTCGCCGACCAGCCGGCCCACCCGATGACCGTGGAAAAAGCGGGCGCGGCCACCATCGCCCAGCTGAACTTCTCGCCCCGCCGGCGGCGGTAGCGCAGCGGGGTCAAGCCCCGAGGTCCACCCCGTCCATCAGCCGCAGGTGGGCCTCGAGCGCGGCGACGGCATGGCGCACCTTCGCCGGCTGGTTCTCGCGCTGGGGCGTCACGGCCCACACCGGGATGCCCGGCAGCCGCCACTCGGGCAGCAGGCGCACGAGGCGGCCGGCCCGCAGGTCCTCGTCCACGTCGGGCACCGTCATCACCGCCACGCCCAGGCCGGCCACGCACATCTGCTGCAGCGTCAGCTGGTTGTTGCTGGCGATGCGGGCGTCGAGCCGCAGCGTCTGCACCTCGCCCCCGGGCCCCGTCAGCGTGAACTGCAGCACCGCGCCGTCGCGCGAACCCACCATCCACTGGTGGGTGTGCAGGTCGGACGGGCCGCGCGGCACGCCGTGGCGCCGCAGGTAGTCGGGCGACGCGCACAGGCCCCATTCGAACTCGCACAGCCGGCGGGCCGCCCACGTGGAATCGGCGAGGCGGCCGGCGCGCACGGCGAGGTCGATGCGGGCGTCGATCAGGTCGATCATCGCGTCGTCCACCAGCAGGCGAAGCGTGAGCGACGGGTTCGCGGCCAGCAGCGGCGCCAGCGCCGGCGCCACGTGGCGGGCGAAACCCACCGGCGCGGCCAGGCGCAGTTCGCCGGACGGCGCGTCGTGCGCCAGCGTCAGCTGCTGCCGGGCCGATGCCGCGGCGTCGACCATCGCGACACAGTGTTCGGCGAACCGGGCGCCGGCGTCGGTGGTGCTCAGCTTGCGGGTCGACCGGGTCAGCAGGGTCACGCCGCTCTGCTGCTCGAGCGCCCGCACCTGCTGGCTGACCGCCGAGGTGCTGAGGCCCATGGCCCGGCCCGCCGCGCTCATCGACCCGTGGGTGACCACCGCCGCGAACACGGCCATGCGCTTGAGATCGTCCATTGTGAAGCAAGGCTAAAGAAACTTGTTCGATTTGACCGACTTCCGGGTCGATTGTGAAGCCCCTATCGTTCAGCCATCCCCACTTCACTCCCCAAGGACTCCCCATGAAGATCGCCCTCATCGGTGGCACCGGTTTCGTCGGCTCGGCCGTGCTCGAGGAACTGCTGCAGCGCGGCCACCAGGTCACCGCGCTGGCCCGCGACCCCGCCAAGTACACCGGCCGCGACGGCCTGACCGTGAGGAAGGCCGACGTGCTGGACTCCGCCCAGGTGGCCGACGCCGTGCGCGGCGCCGACGCGGTCGTCAGCGCCTACAACCCGGGCTGGAAGGAACCGAAGATCCACGACGTGTTCCTGCAGGGCACCCGTGCCGTGTTCGACGGCGTCAAGCGCGGCGGCGTGAAGCGCCTGCTGGTGGTGGGCGGCGCCGGCAGCCTCTTCGTGGCGCCCGGCGTGCAGGGCGTCGACGCGCCCGGGTTCCCCGCCGAATGGAAACAGGGCGCGCTGGCCGCGCGCGAGGCGCTGAACCTGATCCGCCTCGAGACCTCGCTCGACTGGACCTTCCTGTCGCCCGCCGCCATCCTGGAACCGGGCCCGCGCACCGGCAAGTTCCGCCTGGGCGCCGACCAGATGCTGATGGACGGCGACCACCCGGCGAAGATCTCGGTGACCGACCTGGCCGTGGCCATCGCCGACGAGATCGAGCAGCCGCAGCACATCCAGAAGCGGTTCACGGCGGCGTACTGAAACATGTCATCCCGGCGAACGCCGGGATCCACCGCGGACCGTGGGCCCCGGCGTCCGCCGGGGTGACCGCGCTGGCTACCGCACCGTCCACCCCACCAGCCGCACCACCACCGGCCTCACCGCCAGCACGCACACGAACGCCGTGGGCATCGCCAGCAGGTAGGCCTCGACCACCTTCACCGCGAAGCCGGGCGCCCAGCCGGTGCCGACGCCCACGATCACCGTGCACATCAGCGCGGCCATGATGGCGGACATGTAGAACGCGAACACCACCGGCGCGCAGGCCTTCGGCAGCTTCGCGAGGATCTTCGGGCGGGAGGGGGTGATCGTCGTCATGGTCGGCATTCTGGGAAGTCCGCGCCCGCCGCGGTAGCCGCCGCGCGCTTGGTTCACTCGAAAGCGGAATTGAGCAATCGGGGGTGCCATACTTCCATTCCATGAAGCACCTCCGTGGCATCGAGACCTTCGTGAAGGCCGTGGAGTCGGGCAGCATCGCCGAAGCGGCGCGCCAGCTCGGCTTCACCGCGGCGGCGGCCAGCCAGAGCATCGCCAAGCTCGAACGCGAACTGGGCACGCGGCTGCTGGTGCGCACCACCCGCTCGCTCGCCCTGACGGAGGCCGGTCGCATCTACTTCGACCGTGTGCGCGAACTCACGCAACAGCTCGAATCGGCCCACGCCGCGCTCGACGAGGTGCGCGGCGAGCCGCAAGGCCCGCTGCGGGTGTCGAGCACCGTCGCCTTCGGCCGCGACGTGGTGGCGCCGCTGCTGCCCGGCTTCGTCGCGGCCCACCCGCGCATCTCGGTGGACCTGGTGCTCACCGACGACACGGTGGACCACGTGCGCCAGGCGGTCGACCTCAGCATCCGCTTCCGCTCGCAGCTGGCGCCCGGCCTCGTGGCCCGGCGCCTCGCCGAGGTGCCGATGGTGTTCTGCGCGTCGCCCGCGTACCTGGACCGCGCCGGCCGCCCCCGCAAGCCCGAGGATCTGCAGCACCACGACTGCCTCGTGTTCCGGGTGCCGCACGACGGCCTCGTGATGCGCTGGGCGTTCGTGCGCGACGGCCTGCGCTTCGAGCCGCCGGTGCGGCAGACGCTCGCCTGCAACGACATCGGCGCGCTGGCGGAGATGGCCGCGGCGGGTGGCGGTGTCACGCGGCTCGCGAGTTTCGTCGCCAACGACCTGATCGCCGCGGGCCGGCTCGAGCCGCTGTTCATGGACCGCGCCGGGCGCAAGGCCGCGATCGCCGAGCCGCTGGAGTTCTACGCGTGTTACCTCGAACGCCGCGAGGTGCCGCTGAAGGTGCGCCGGTTCATCGACCACCTGGCCGCGCACATGGACGGCAACCCGCGCCTGCAGGCCCCGAGGTGGCCGAGGTCAGGCTAGAGCTGCCGCGACTCGAAGGTGTTGCACTGCTGCACGCTGCCCGTGGCCAGCCCCTTCTTGAACCACGTCACCCGCTGCGCGCTGGTGCCGTGGGTGAAGGTCTCGGGCTGCACGGTGCCCTGCGACTTGCGCTGCAGCGTGTCGTCGCCGATCTGCGAGGCGGCGTTGAGCGCCTCCTCCACGTCGCCTTCCTCCAGGATCTGGCGCGCCGCCTCCGCGTGGTGGGCCCACACGCCGGCGAAGCAGTCGGCCTGCAGCTCCAGGCGCACGCTCATCGCGTTCTGCTGCGCCTCGCTGACGCGGCCCCGCATGCTGTCGATCTTGTTCGTGATGCCCATCAGGTTTTGCACGTGGTGGCCCACCTCGTGGGCGATCACGTACGCCTGGGCGAAGTCGCCCGGGGCGCCCAGGCGCGTGCGCATGGTCTCGTAGAAGCTGAGGTCGATGTAGACCTTCTGGTCGCCCGGGCAGTAGAACGGGCCCATGGCCGCCTGGCCGGTGCCGCAGGCCGTGGGCTCGCTGCCGCGGAACAGGCGCAGCTTCGGCTCGCGGTAGGTGCCGCCCATCGCCTTGAACTGGTCGCGCCAGACGTCCTCGGTGTCGGCCAGCACGGTGGAGACGAAACGGGCCATCTGGTCGTCCGCCGGCGGTTTGCCGGCCGGCGCCTGCTGCACCGGGGCCGGGCCGCCCCCGCCGCTCAGCAGCCCGAGCACGGTGAGCGGGTTGATGCCGAACACCCAGCCGGCCACGAGGGCGATGGCGATGGTGCCGAGGCCGATGCCCCGGCCGCCGCCGATGGGAAAACCACGTCCGCCGCCGCCGCCGCCGCTGCCGCGGGCGTCTTCCACGTTGTCGCTCTGTCGGTTGCCTTCCCACTTCATCGCGGACTCTCCCGTCGCCTCGTTGCTCGCTGGTTGTAGCGCGTTTCCGCGCGTTTGTCGCTAGCCGAGCGATGGCGGGTCGGGCGCCTCGGTGCTCTCCGCGATGAAGCGCGACAGCCCCATCGACCACCCGGCCGAGCCGGCGTCGACGTCCGACAGGGCCTCCACGGCCACCCCGGCATCCGCCAGCATCTTGCTGGCCGCCTCGTTGACCCGGGCCTGGTGCGACTTCTTCTCGAGGTAGACCACCCGGCGGATGCCCACCTGGATGATCGACTGCACGCACCTCGGGCACGGGAACTGGGTGGCGTAGATGGTGGCGCCGGTGAGCGGCAGCACCACGCAGTTCAGGATGGCGTTGACCTCGGCGTGCACGATGTAGCTGTGGCGCGACCGGAGCGGGTCCGTGTCGTCGTCCATCCAGTACGTCTCGTCGTCGTCGGAACACCCCCGCGGCAGGCCGTTGTAGCCCACGCCCACGATCTTGTTGTCGGGGCTCACCACGCAGGCGCCGTTGCGCTTGCGGGAGTCCTTGGACCGTGCCGACGCCAGCAAGGCCACACCCATGAACATCGAGTGCCAGTGAATCAGGGGGCTGTTGTCCATGACGGAATCGCGTGGTGGGAGGCAGGCGGGGGAACCCGGAGGCCTGGGAGTTTATCCGCCACAAGGCGAAGAGGCCCGGGAACGGCGCGCGGCTTCGGTACCATCACGGTCACACGACCTCCCATGACCCTCACCCAAAGCCTCCTCGTCATCGCCGTGCTGATCGCGGTGAGCGCCTTCTTCGCGCTCGCCGAGATCTCGCTCGCCGCGTCCCGCCGCCTCCGCCTGCGCCAGATGGCCGACGAGGGCGATCCCCGCGCCGAGCGGGTGCTGCGCCTGCAGGACCAGCCCGGGCCGTACATCACGGTGGTGCAGATCGGGCTGAACGGCGTGGCCATCCTGGGCGGCGTGGTGGGCGAAGGGTCGCTCACCCCGTACTTCTCGCGCTTGTTCGCGCTGTGGTTCACCCCGGAGACCAGCCAGGGGCTCGGCTTCACCGCATCGTTCATCACGATCATCGCGGTGTTCCTGATCTTCGCCGACCTGTTCCCGAAGCGCCTGGGCATGAGCCAGCCCGAGCGCCTGGCGATGGTGCTGGCCGCGCCGATGCAGGTGCTGATCACCGCGCTGATGCCGCTCGTGTGGCTCTTCACGCGCACCACCGACCTCCTCTTCAAGCTGCTGGGCCTGCACGCCCAGCGCGACGACCGCATCACGTCGGCCGACATCCTCGCCATGGCCGAGGCCGGCGCCCAGGCCGGCGTGCTGGCGCTGCGCGAGCAGCAGGTCATCACGAACGTGTTCGAGCTCGACACCCGGCTGGTCAGCAGCGTGATGACCTCGCGCGACCGCATCGCCTGGTTCCTGCGCGACGACCCCGAATCCGTGCTGCGCGCCCGCATCGTGGCGGAACCCTTCTCGGCCTACCCGGTGTGCAAGGAAGACATCGACCATGTGCTCGGCTACGTCGACGCCAAGGAGATGTTCCAGCGCGTGCTGAGCGGCCAGCCGCTGTCGTTCGACGCCGGCCTGACGCTCAACAAGGCGCTGGTGATCCCCGACCGCCTGTCGCTCACCGAGGTGCTGGAGATGTTCCGCCAGGCCCACGAAGACTTCGCCATCGTCGTCAACGAGTACAGCCTCGTGGTGGGCGTCATCACCCTCAACGACGTGATGAGCACGGTGATGGGCGACCTCGTCGGCCCGTCCGACGAGGAGCAGCAGATCGTTCGCCGCGACGAGAACTCGTGGCTCATCGACGGCCTCACGCCCATCCAGGACGTGCAGCGCGCGCTCGACATCGACACCCTGCCCCACGCCGAGGAGTACGAGACCCTCGCCGGCTTCCTGATGGTGATGCTGCGCCGGGTCCCGAAGCGCACGGACACGTTCAGCTGGGGCGGGTACTGCTTCGAGGTGCTGGACGTGGACAGCCACCGGATCGACCAGGTGATGGTGACGCGCACGCCCGCCTGAGCCGGCCCCGACGCCGTCATCCCGGCGAACGCCGGGATCCACGGCCACCTCCGCGGACCCGTGCCACGGTGGGCCCCGGCGTTCGCCGGGGTGACGGCTAGGGCTCCAGCCGCCTCACCAGCGCCGCCAGCCGCGGCCCGATCTCCGCCCCCACCCGCATCTGCGGATTCGACGGCCCGTCGCTCTTCCCCGCCTCCTTCTCCCGCCGGTCGATCACCGGCAGCGCCGCCGCGAAGGCCTGCTCGAACGAGCGCGTGGACCGCAGCTGCTCGTCGTACATCGCCCGCCCGAAGAAGGTCAGCGGCGACCGCCGGCCGCAGCCGTACGAGGTGTGCGTGGCGTCGGCGGCCGTCATCACCAGCGTGCCGGGCGCCTCCAGCGCGGGGATCCACGAACCGGAGAAACACGCGGAAATCGAGATCACGGCGTAGCGCACGCCGGCCCCGTCGAGCCAGCGGCGCAGGTCGGTCGGCGTGACCTCGTCCACCGAGAGGGGCTCGAACCCCGCGGCCAGCCGGCCGTCGCGGGCGCCGTGGGACGTGAGGTGCAGGAAGAGGATGTCCTCGTCGGGGTCCATGCGCGCGGCCATGCGTTCGATGGCGCGCTGCAGGTTGAGCGGCGTGGCCCAGGGCACGGTGGCGAGCGTGCTGGCGTGGTTCTGCAGGTTCATGCGGCGGCCGGCGGTGTCGAACCGGTCGTCGAGCACCCCGCCCACCATCTTCACCTCGCGGCTGAAGACGTCCTCCGATGCGTACGGCGCGAACGTGATCGCGAACAGCTCGGTGACCCCGGGACGCTGCAGGGCCACGCCGTCGAGCGCGTCGATCAGGCTGCGCGACTGGGCCTCGAGCGAAGCCTGGTCGGGCGCGAGGGGCGCGGGCCAGGGCTCGGCATCGGCGTCGGCCGGCGCCTCCGGCGCGGGCATCCAGGCGTTCGCCGACGGCAGCATCACGTGGCAGGCGGCCGAGGCCAGCACCAGCGCCACCACCGCCGCCCGAGCACCGGTGCCCGAGGCCATCGGGGCCAGCAGCACGCCGGCGGCGACGGCGACCCACAGCACGGTGATCCCGAGCACGCCCCACGCGAGCAGGCCCGCCGCGTCACCCGCGATCGGGCCGGCCCTCAGCACCACGAGGTACCCGGCCACGCTGAACGCGCCGATCACGGTCCACTGCACCAGCAGCCACGCGAACACGGTCGCGCCGTCGGCATCCGGCCCGCCGCGCACCGCGACCAGGCAGGCCAGCGCCAGCAGCAGGGTCCCGAGCCAGCCCGTGCCGAGCGAGGCCCACTGGAACTCGACCGGCCCCGGCCACAGCAGCCAGCCGCCGCCCACCTCCAGCAGCACGAGCACCACCAGCAGCACCGGGATGCCCCACGGCGCGACCCGGGCGGCGCCCTGCGCCGGCCGCCGGAACACCACCGTCCTCAAGCCTTCGTCCAACACCCCTCGTTTCGCGTCCGTCATCGCGGCCCGTCCTCCCGAAACCATCCTACCGCCTCAGGAAACCCCGCGCCCACGTCGCCGGGCGGGAAGCGCAGAATGAAGCCACGACCGCGGCCCTCGACCGCGCCTGGAGAACTTGCATGAGCCAAGCCCGCACCTCCGTCGACCTGCTGTCCCAGTACGCCGTGTACCACCGGGACCAGCGCAACATCGCCACCCACTTCGTCGGCGTCCCCCTGATCGTCTTCGGCATCGGCGTGATGCTCGCGCGGGCCCGCTTCGGCCTGTCGGGGTTCACGCTGAGCGCGGCGTGGGTCGCGTTCGCGCTGTCCGCCCTCTGGTACCTCACGCGGCGCGGGCAGTTCATGCTGAGCGTGGCGGTGACCCTCGCCGTCGGCGTGCTCATCGCCGCGGCCCACGGGGTGTCCGAGGGCAGCACCGCCGCGTGGCTGGCCTGGGGCATCGGCACCTTCTTCATCGGCTGGGTGGTGCAGTTCGTGGGCCACTACTACGAGGGCCGCAAGCCCGCCTTCGTCGACGACCTGGTGGGCCTGCTGGTGGGGCCGATGTTCGTCACCGCCGAGGCGCTCTTCTCGCTCGGCTGGAACAAGCCGCTGCTCGCCGAGATCGAGCGGCGGGCCGGCCCCACGCACCTGCGCGATCTGGCGCACATCTAAGGCACGCCGTTTGCCACCGTGGCGGTGTTCGGCCGCCACGTTCGAAGTCCCCCCTGAACCCCGCGGCCGGGCAAGAACGCCGCCCGGCCCCGTGTCACTGCCCATTCCACCGACGCCCCTCGACGTCGGACGGCAGCGGAGCCGGTCGGTCCCACAGCGGATGACATGTCAGGGAGATCGACCCCATGAAAAAATTGCACGCCCTCCGGGCCGCGGGCCTCGTGGCCGCGGCCGCCATCGTCGTGGCCGGTTGCGGAGGCGATGACGACGACATCACCCCACCGGCGGCCACCTGCGCCAGCCAGGTCAACGACACCGAGGAGAAGCTGCTCGCGTGTGTCACCCTGGAAGGGGTGCAGGCCCACCTGAACGAACTCGACAAGATCGCCAAGGCCAACGGCGGCAACCGCGCGTCGGGCGAACCCGGCTTCCTCGCGTCGATCGAGTACGCCGAGAAGGTGTTCGGCGACGCCGGCTACACGGTGACCCGCAAGACCTTCGACTTCGTCGCGTTCACGGACCTCGGCGACAGCGCGCTGCAGCAGACCGCGCCGGCCCCGGCCACCGACCTGCCGCACTTCGTGATGGAGTATTCGGGCTCGGGCGACATTCCCGCCACCCCCGTGACCGCGGTCGCGAACCGCGGCTGCGACACCGCCGACTTCGCCGGCTTCCCCGCCGGCCAGGTCGCGCTGGTCTCCCGCGGGGACTGCAACTTCTCGCTCAAGGCCGACAACGCGATCGCGGCCGGGGCGGTCGGGGTCGTCATCTACAACAACACCGACGGCGACCTGAACGGCACCCTCAGCCCGGACTTCACCGCCGACGTGCCCGTGATCTCGGTCACCCAGGCGCTCGGCCAGCAGCTGGCGGCCACCCCCGGCCTGTCGCTGCGGCTGAAGACCGCCACCACGCGCGTGACGAAGACGACCTACAACGTCATCGCAGAAAGCAAGGGCGGCGACGCCGAACACGTCGTGATGGTCGGGGCCCACCTCGACTCCGTGCACGAAGGCCCCGGCATCAACGACAACGGCACCGGCTCGGCCGCCATCCTCGAGACGGCGAAACAGCTGGCCAAGGTGACGCCGAAGAACAAGCTGCGCTTCGCGCTGTGGGGCGGCGAGGAGTCCGGCCTGCTCGGGTCCACCGACTACGTGGCATCGCTCACCGACGAGGAACTCGCGAAGGTCTCGCTGTACCTGAACTTCGACATGATCGGTTCGCCGAACGCCGGCTACTTCATCTACGACGGCGACGACTCCGACGCCGCCGGCGAAGGCCCCGGCCCGGCCGGCTCCGACCTGATCGAGAAGCAGTTCGAGGCGTTCTACACGGCCCGCGGCAAGAAGTTCAAGGGCACCGACTTCGACGGACGGTCCGACTACGGCCCCTTCATCGAGAACGGCATCCCCGCCGGCGGCCTGTTCACCGGCGCCGAGGACCTGAAGACCGCCGAGGAGGTGGTGCTGTGGGGCGGCACGGCCGACGTGGCGTACGACAAGTGCTACCACGCCGCGTGCGACGACCTGACCAACCTCGACACCGCCGCGCTGGACCTGAACTCGGATGCGGTGGCCGCGGCCACGCTGCACTACGCGTTCAACCTCGACGGCATCGGGCCGACGCTGAGCCGGGTGCAGACGAACTCGGTGCGGGCGAAGGCCTATACGCCGCCGGCGGACATGCGGCCGAAGCATCTCCCCAAGGTGCGCTGATCTTCAGCATGTCATCCCGGCGAACGCCGGGATCCACTGCCTGCAGTGGGCCCCGGCTTCCGCCGGGGTGACCGACCCGGCTTCAGGTGTTCTTCGAGACGGTGATCGTCGGAAACTTCGACGAGAAGTCCTTCGTCCGCTGGGCGATCTTCACCGCCACTTCCCGGGCGATGTGCTTGTAGATCCCGGCGATCTCGCCGTCGGGATCCGCCACCACCGTGGGCTTGCCCGAGTCCGCCTGTTCGCGGATCCCGAGGTCGAGCGGCAGCGAACCCAGGTGGTCCATGCCGTACTCGGCGGCCATGCGGCGACCGCCGTCCTGGCCGAAGATGTGTTCCACGTGCCCGCAGTTCGAGCACACGTGCATCGCCATGTTCTCGACGACGCCCAGCAGCGGCACCCCCACCTTCTCGAACATCTTCACGCCGCGCTTCGCGTCGATGAGGGCGATGTCCTGCGGCGTGGTGACGATCACCGCGCCGGTCAGCGGCACGCGCTGCGACAGCGTCAGCTGGATGTCGCCCGTGCCCGGGGGCATGTCGATCAGCAGGTAGTCGAGGTCCTGCCAGTTCGTCTGGCGCAGCAGCTGGTCGAGGGCCTGGGTGGCCATCGGGCCGCGCCAGATCATCGCGTTGTCGGGTTCGACGAGGAAGCCGATGGAGATCACCTGCACGCCGTGGTTGCGCAGGGGCTCCATCGTCTTGCCGTCGCTGCTCTCGGGGCGGCCGGACAGGCCCATCATCGTGGGCAGGCTCGGGCCGTAGATGTCGGCGTCGAGCAGGCCCACCGAGGCGCCCTCGGCGGCCAGCGCCAGCGCGAGGTTCACGGCCGTGGTGCTCTTGCCCACGCCACCCTTGCCGGACGCGACCGCCACGATGTTCTTCACGTTGGGCAGCAGCTGCACGCCCCGCTGCACGGCGTGCGGCACGATGCGCGAGACCACCTCGACGGACACCATCCCCACGCCCGGCACCGTCCGCGCGGCCGCTTCCAGCGACGCGGTCAGCGACGGCACGAGGCTTTTCGCCGGGTAACCCAGCTCGACCTGGAACGACACGTCCGCCCCGCTGATGCGCAGGTTCTTCACCTGTTTCGCGGTGACGAAGTCGCGGCCGGTGTGGGGGTCGACGACGGCCTGGAGGGCCGCGGTGAGGGTCTGCTCGCTCAGGGACATGGGAAAAACGGTGCCACAGGAAAGAAGTCGGGCAGTCTAGCGCCTACCACCCGCCCCCGGTGCCCACACTAGAATCAACCCTCATGCCCCGGAACCGCCCATGACCCGCAAGCTCTTCGTCACCACCGCCCTGCCCTACGCCAACGCCCCGTTCCACGTGGGCCACATGATGGAATACATCCAGGCCGACATCTGGGTGCGGTTCCTGCGGATGCAGGGGCACGAAGTGCATTTCGTGGGCGCCGACGACGCCCACGGCGCGCCGATCATGATCGCCGCCGAGAAGGCCGGCAAGACGCCCCAGGCCTTCGTGGCCGAGATCGCCGCCGGCCGCAAGCAGTACCTCGACGGCTTCCGCATCTCGTTCGACAACTGGCACTCGACCGACGGCCCCGAGAACCACGAGCTCGCGCAGGACATCTACCGCGCGCTGCGCGACGCCGGCCTGATCACCGAACGCACCATCGAGCAGTTCTTCGACCCGGTCAAGGGCATGTTCCTGCCCGACCGCTACATCAAGGGCGAATGCCCGAAGTGCGGCGCCAAGGACCAGTACGGCGACAACTGCGAGGTCTGCGGCTCGGTGTACCAGCCCACCGACCTGAAGAACCCGTTCTCGGCGCTGAGCGGCGCCGTGCCCGAGCTGCGCCAGAGCAAGCACTACTTCTTCGCGCTGTCGAACGACCGCTGCATCGACTTCCTGAAGGAATGGACGCACGCCCCGGGCCGCCTGCAGCCCGAGGTGCTGAACAAGATCCGCGAGTGGTTCGAGATCGACGAGGAAACCGGCAAGGCGGGCCTGTCCGACTGGGACATCAGCCGCGACGCCCCGTACTTCGGCATCCGCATCCCCGACACCGAGGACAAGTACTTCTACGTCTGGCTCGATGCGCCCGTGGGCTACCTCGCCTCGCTGAAGAACCACTTCGGCAAGATCGGCCGCGACTTCGACGAGTTCATGAAGGACCCCGCCGTCGAGCAGGTGCACTTCATCGGCAAGGACATCACGTACTTCCACACGCTGTTCTGGCCCGCGATGCTGCACTTCAGCGGCCGCAAGACGCCCGACCGCGTCAACGTGCACGGCTTCATCACCGTGAGCGGCGAGAAGATGAGCAAGAGCCGCGGCACCGGCATCTCGCCGCTGAAGTACCTCGAGCTCGGCATGAACCCCGAGTGGCTGCGCTACTACATCGCCGCCAAGCTCAACGCCCGCAACGAGGACATCGACTTCAACCCGGAAGACTTCGTCGCCCGCGTCAACAGCGACCTGGTCGGCAAGTTCATCAACATCGCCAGCCGCGCCGCCGGCTTCCTCACCAAGCGCTTCGGCGGCACGCTGTCGGCCGAGGTGGGTGTCGAGGGCCGCATGCTGCTCGACACGCTGCGCGCGCACCGCGGCGAGGTGGAGCGCCTGTACGACGAACGCGAGTTCGGCAAGGCGCTGCGCGAGGTGATGCTGCTCGCCGACAAGGTCAACGAGTACGTCGACCAGAACAAGCCGTGGGAACTCGCGAAGCAGCAGGGCCAGGACGCCGTGCTGCACGACGTCTGCACCGTCTGCATCGAGGCCTTCCGCCTGCTCACGCTGTACCTGAAGCCGGTGCTGCCGGGCCTGGCCGAACAGGTCGAGGCATTCCTGAAGATCGCCCCGCTGACCTTCGAGGACGCCGGCCGCGCGCTCGGCGCCCACACCATCGGCGAGTACAAGCACGTGATGCAGCGGGTCGACCCGAAGCTGCTCGACGCGCTGTTCGAGCCGCCGGTGGTCGAGCTGCCCCCGCCGGGCGGCGAGGCGCTGGCCGACGAGATCAAGATCGACGACTTCGCGAAGGTCGACCTGCGCATCGCGAAGATCGTCAACTGCGAACACGTCGAGGGCTCCGACAAGCTGCTGCGCCTCACGCTCGACGTGGGCGAGGGCCGCATGCGCAACGTCTTCAGCGGCATCAAGTCGGCCTACAAGCCCGAAGACCTGATCGGCAAGCTGACGGTGATGGTCGCGAACCTCGCGCCGCGCAAGATGAAGTTCGGGCTCAGCGAAGGCATGGTGCTCGCCGCGTCGCACGGCGACGAAAAGGCGAACCCGGGCATCTTCGTGCTCGAGCCGGGCGCCGGGGCCACCCCGGGCATGCGGGTCCGCTGACACGGCGGCATGTCGGCCCCCCGGTTCCTCGGCGTCACGCTCGCCCGGTTCCGGCCGAGGCTGCTGGACTCGCTGAAGGGCTATGACCGCCAGCGCTTCGCGAGCGACAGCATCGCGGGCCTGACGGTCGGGGTCGTGGCCCTGCCCCTCGCGATGGCCTTCGCCATCGCGTCGGGCGTGAAGCCCGAGCAGGGCCTGATCACCGCGGTGGTGGCGGGCTTCCTGATCTCCGCGCTGGGCGGCTCGTCGGTCCAGATCGGCGGGCCGGCCGGGGCGTTCATCGTGATCGTCTACGGCATCGTGCAGCGCTACGGGCTCACGAACCTGCTGATTTCCACGGCGCTCGCGGGCCTGCTGCTGCTCGCGATGGGGGCGTTCCGGCTCGGCGCGCTCGTGCGCTACATGCCGGTGGGCATCATCATCGGCTTCACGAACGGCATCGCGGTGCTGATCGCGCTGTCGCAGGTCAAGGACCTGCTGGGGCTGAAGATCGAGAAGATGCCGGCCGACTTCTTCTCGCAGCTGGCCGCCATCGCCGGCCACCTGCACGGCTTCAACCCGTACGCGCTCGCGCTCGGCGCGACCTGCGTGGCCATCCTGTTCATCTGGCCCCGGCTGTTCGGCGCGGGCTCGAAGCTGCCGCCGGCCCTGCTCGAGGGCCGCACGCTGCGCACCGCGGCGCGGGTGCCCGGGCCGGTGATCGCGCTGATCGTGCTGACCCTCGCCGCGCTGTGGCTCGGCCTGCCGGTGGACACCATCGGCTCGCGCTTCGGCGGCATCCCGCAGGGGCTGCCCACGCTCGCGCTGCCGCCGTTCAGCTGGGAGAGCGCCCAGCAGCTCTTCGTGCCCACGCTCACCATCGCGCTGCTCGGCGCGGTCGAGTCGCTGCTGTGCGCCCGCATCGCCGACAACCTCGGCACCCAGCCGCGCCACGACCCCAACCAGGAGCTGATGGCCCAGGGCATCGCCAACATGGCCGCGCCGCTCTTCGGCGGCATCCCCGCCACCGGCACCATCGCCCGCACCGTGACGAACCTGCGCGCCGGCGCCACCAGCCCGGTCGCGGGCATCGTGCACGCGGCGACGCTGCTCGCGGTGATGCTCGTGGCCGCGCCGCTCGCCGAACACATCCCGCTCGCGGTGCTGGCCGGCATCCTGCTGTTCGTCGCCTGGAACATGGGCGAGTGGCACGAGTTCCGCCGCCTGCGCCAGTTCAACCTGCAGTACCGGCTGATCATGGTGGGCACCTTCCTGCTGACGGTGGTCTTCGACCTCACCGTGGCGGTGCAGGTGGGCCTCGTGCTCGCCTGCGTGTTCTTCATCTGGCGCATGAGCCAGCTGTTCCGGGTGGCGCCCCTGCCCGACGCGCCGGACGGCGTGGCCGTGTACCAGCTGTTCGGCGCGCTGTTCTTCGGCGCGGTCGCCAAGGTGGAGGCCGTGGGCGAGACCGTGCCGCCGGGCACCCGCGTCGTGGTGCTGGAGATGCACCGGCTGGTGTCGATGGACACGTCCGGGCTCGACGCGCTGCAACAGCTGCACCGGGCGCTGGCCCGACAGGGCGTGCGCCTCGTGCTGTGCGACCTGAACGAACAGCCGGCCGACCTGGTGCGGCGCAGCGGCTTCGCCGACCTGCTCGGGGCGGAACACGTGCGGCCGGACCTGGCCTCGGCGCTCGCCGCGGTGGCGGCCGCGGCGCCCGGGTCCCGCTGACCGCGGCAGGGCCGCGCGGCGCGGGAAGGGCCGACTCGGTCACATCCGTATCGGAATCTGGCGTCAGACCATCTGGACCGATTTGAGGGTTAACCCGTAGAATCCGGGTTTTCCCGCAAGCCACGAGCCTGCGGCCCCTCCCCCGTCCTGGTCCACCGATCCCATGCTGTCCCGACTCACCTCCCGGGTGCTGCCGCTCGCCGCGTGCGCCGCACTGTCCTTCCCCGCCTTCGCCCAGGCGCCCGCCGACACGCTCGCGCGCATCAAGGAAACGAAGAGCGTCACGCTCGGCGTGCGCGAGTCGGCCCGGCCGTTCTCGTACCTGAACGAGCAGAAACAGCCGGTGGGCTACTCCGTCGACCTGTGCCTCGCCGCGGTGGACGAGATCAAGAAGTCGCTGAAGCTCCCCGAGCTGAAGGTGAACTACAAGGTGGTGAGCGGCGCCGAGCGCATCCCGAAGCTGGAATCCGGCGAGATCGACCTGGAATGCGGCTCGACCACGAACACCAAGGCCCGCCAGGAGAAGGTGGCCTTCAGCTACACGATCTTCGTGGCCGGCATCCGCGTGCTGGTGCCGAAGGGCACGAAGGTCGACTCGGTCAAGGACCTGGCCGGCCTGCCCGTCGCGCTGAGCAAGGGCACGACGTCGGAGAAGCTGTTCAACCAGCTCAACGCCAACGACGTCCCGATGCAGCTGACCACCTACGGCAGCAACACCGAGGCCTACAAGGCGCTGAAGGACGGCAAGGTGCGCGCGTTCCCGCAGGACGATTCGCTGCTGCTGGGCCTGGCCTCGTTCGACAACGCGCTCGGTTCGCTGGGCCTGAGCAGCGTCGCGCTGTCGGTCGAGCCGTACGCGATCATGATGCGCAAGGGCGACACGGCGCTGGGCGCCGTGGTGGACCGCACGCTCGGCCGCCTCTACGCCAGCGGCGACATCGACACGATGTACCGCAAGTGGTTCTCGACCGACCGCCTCACCATCCAGATGAGCCGGCTGACCCGCGACAGCTTCACCCGCCCGAACAAGGAAGCGGGCGTGGCGATGCTGCTGGGCTACTCGATCTGACCCTCCCGCGCGCGCCCGTCACGGGCGCGCGGTCGCCCGGGGCGCGCCGTTGCGCTATGCTTTTGGATACAACAAGCAACGCAACGACATCCAGGGACGGATCAACGTGGGATTTCTCGACGACCTCAAGCGCCAGGCGGACGCGCTCAAGACCCAGCAGCACGTCGACGCGACCTCGCTCGCACGCAACGCGGCGCTCACCGACGCCGCCTGCAAGACGGCGCTTACCTACTTCATGGAACTGGCCCCGCAGCTCAACGTGCTGCAGCTGCGCCCCCGCGTGCGCTTCTCGCTCGACAGCCGCACCCCGCTCGACAACCTCGCCCGTGGCGACTTCAAGGTCGACTCGCGCCGCAAGCGCCACCGCGAGCAGGAGGTCTTCGACCACGTGGTGCTCCACGGCGTGCAGAAGTCCGGCCAGACGCTCACGATGACGAAGGACTTCCCGCCCGAGGTCGAGCGCCTGGAGGCCCGGCTGCGCCAGGCCGGCATCACGGCCGACGTCGACACCCGCCGCGACCCCGACAACGGCCGGCTGATCCACGTCCAGTTCAAGTTCGTGGCCGACGTGGTCGTCTCGGTGAAGCTGCACCCCGACCACGACCAGGGCCGCGTCACCTTCCGCATCGCGAACCTCGACGCCCTGGAGACCGTGACCGCGGAGTTCCCGGCCCACGCCATCACCACGGCGCTGCTGGACGAGCTGGCCCGCTGGATCACCGGCGAACCCAGCCAGTTCCTGAAGCTCGCGGAGAACCCGCGGCGCATCGAAGCCTGAGGCGCCGCCGCCCGGGCTTCCGGGGGGTTAAAATCGCGGCCGTTGCCGCTGTGCCCTCCGGGCGCCCCCACCATGCCGTTGTTCTGGAAGCCCTACAAGTCCGACGTCACGTCGTTCATCGAAACCCTCAAGGCGAAGAAGCCCACGCTCGAAGCCGAGCAGCGCCAGGGCCGTGCCCTGCTGTGGGACCGCCCGATCGACGCCTCCGCCCAGGCCGAGTACCGCGACGCCCGCGTCGCGCAGCAGCCCTACGTCTACCAGACCAAGCGCTAAGCCTTTCCCCGTCCCGTGACGATGGACACCGACCTGTCCCGGTCGCCCGACGACACCATCTCGCCCAGCGTGGTCGACCACGTGGCCGTGGCCCGCCTGTACGGCGAGCCGCTGTTCGCGATGCCGACCGACCTCTACATCCCGCCGGATGCGCTGGAGGTGTTCCTGGAGGCGTTCGAGGGGCCGCTGGACCTGCTGCTGTACCTGATCCGCAAGCAGAACTTCAACATCCTCGACATTCCGCTCGCGAACGTCACGGCGCAGTACCTGGCCTACGTCGAGCAGATCCGCAAGACCAACCTCGAGCTGGCCAGCGAGTACCTGCTGATGGCCGCGATGCTGATCGAGATCAAGTCGCGCATGCTGCTGCCGCCGAAGAAGGCAGCCGAGGGCGAGGAAGCGGAAGACCCCCGGGCCGAACTGGTGCGCCGCCTGCTCGAGTACGAGCAGATGAAGCTCGCCGCCGCCCGCATCGATGCGCTGCCCACGCTGGGCCGCGACTTCCTGCGCGCGCAGATCCACGTCGAACAGTCGCTCGTCACCCGGTTCCCCGACGTCGAGCCCGACGAGCTGCGCGCCGCGTGGCTCGACATCCTCAAGCGCGCGAAGCTCAACCAGCACCACACCATCAGCCGCGAGGAGCTGAGCGTGCGCGAGCACATGACCATCGTGCTCAAGCGCCTGCAGGGCCGGCGCTTCGCCACCTTCGAGGACCTGTTCGACGTCACGCGCGGCCCCCAGGTGCTCGTCGTCACCTTCATCGCGATGCTCGAACTTTCACGCGAGCACCTGCTCGAAGTGACACAGGCCGAGGCGTTCGCCCCCATCTACGTCCGGCTGGCCTACCAGCCGGCCTGACCCCCCGCGCCGCCAGGGCTTCGTTAGACTGCGCGGTCCACCTGCCAGAGGTTCGAGACATGCAAGAAACCGCCGTTCGCATCCACCCCCGCGCCGCCGCCCAACCCGTGGCGCCGCAAGCCGCCGAACGCTGGTCGGTCGAAGCCATCGAGGCCCTGTTCGACCTGCCGTTCCCCGAACTGATGTTCCGCGCCCAGACGGTGCACCGCGAGAACTTCGACCCCACCAACGTGCAACTGTCCACGCTGCTGTCGATCAAGACCGGCGGCTGCCCGGAAGACTGCTCGTACTGCCCGCAGGCCGCCCGCTACGACACCGGCGTGGAAGCCAGCAAGCTGATGGGCGCCGACGCGGTGCTCGACGCGGCCCGCGCCGCCCAGGCCGCCGGCGCCACGCGCTTCTGCATGGGCGCCGCCTGGCGCAGCCCGAAGGACCGCGACGTCGAGAAGGTCGCCGAACTCATCGCCGCGGTGAAGAACCTCGGCCTGGAAACCTGCGCCACCCTCGGCATGCTGGACGAAGGCCACGCCGAGCAGCTGCGCGACGCCGGCCTCGACTACTACAACCACAACATCGACACCGCCCCGGACAAGTACACCGACATCATCGGCACGCGCCAGTTCGAGGACCGCCTCGACACGCTGAACAAGGTGCGCACGGCCGGCGTGAAGGTGTGCAGCGGCGGCATCGTGGGCCTCGGCGAGACGCGCACGCAGCGCGCCGGCCTGATCGCCGCGCTGGCCAACCTCGACCCGTACCCCGAGTCGGTGCCCATCAACAACCTCGTGCAGGTGGAAGGCACGCCGCTGCACGGCACGGTCAAGCTCGACCCGCTGGAATTCGTGCGCACCATCGCCGTGGCCCGCATCACGATGCCGAAGTCGCGCGTGCGCCTGTCGGCCGGCCGCCAGGAACTGGGCGAGGCCATCCAGGCCATGTGTTTCCTGGCCGGCGCCAACTCCATCTTCTACGGCGACAAGCTGCTGACCACCGGCAACCCGGCGTTCACGGCCGACCGCAACCTGCTCGACAAACTCGGGATGACCACGTCATGAGCGGCCCCACCACTGCCCCCGCGCGCAAGCCGGTCACGCTGCACCGCCTGCGCGAGATGCAGGCGGCCGGCGAGCCCATCGCGATGCTCACCTGCTACGACGCGAGCTTCGCGCGCGTGCTCGACCACGCGGGCGTCGACTGCATCCTGATCGGCGATTCGCTCGGCATGGTGGTGCAGGGCCAGAACACCACGCTGCCCGTCACGCTGGACGAGATGGCGTACCACACGCGCATCGTCGCCGGCGCCAACCGCACCGCGTGGGTCATCGGCGACCTGCCCTTCGGCTCGTACCAGGAGTCGCCCAGCCAGGCCATGCGCAGCGCCACCGCGCTGATGCAGGCCGGCGCGCACATGGTCAAGCTCGAGGGTGGCGGCTGGACCGCCGACACCGTGCGTTTCCTCGTCGACCGCGGCGTGCCCGTGTGCGCCCACCTGGGCCTCACGCCGCAGACCGTGCACGCGCTGGGCGGCTACCGCGTCCAGGGCAAGGGCGAGGACGCCGTGGCCACGCTCGTGCGCCACGCGAAGGAACTGTCGGACGCCGGCGCGGCCATGTGCGTGCTCGAGCTCGTCACCGCCGTCGCCGCGCGCGAGGTCACGAAAAACGTGTCCATGGCCACCATCGGCATCGGCGGCGGCGTCGAGTGCTCGGGCCAGGTGCTCGTGCTGCACGACATGCTCGGCGTCACGCAGGGCAAGCTGCCGCGCTTCGTGCGCAACTTCATGGAAGGCGCGCCGTCCATCGCCGACGCCGTCGCCACCTACGTGGCCGACGTGAAGGCGCGCCGCTTCCCCGACAACACGCTCCACGCGTACTGACCTCGCCACCGCCCATGCAGATCCTCCACACCGTCGATGCGCTCCGCGCGGCCCTGCCGGGTCCCGGCAGCTGCGCGTTCGTGCCCACGATGGGCAACCTCCACGACGGCCACCTCGCCCTCGTGCGCCAGGCCCGCACGCACGGGTTGCCGGTGGTGGTCAGCATCTTCGTGAACCGCCTGCAGTTCGCGCCCCACGAAGACTTCGACACCTACCCGCGCACGCTGGAGCGCGACGCCGACCTGCTGCGCGGCGCCGGCGCGAGCTTCGTCTTCGCGCCGCAGGAGTCCGAGCTGTACCCGCAGCCGCAGACCTTCAAGGTCCACCCCGACCCCGCCATCGCCGACATCCTCGAGGGCCACTTCCGCCCCGGCTTCTTCACCGGCGTGTGCACGGTGGTGATGAAGCTCTTCCAGTGCGTGCAGCCGCGCGTGGCGGTGTTCGGCAAGAAGGACTACCAGCAACTCGCCGTCATCCGCCAGATGGCACGGCAGTTCGCGCTGCCCATCACGGTGGAGGGCATCGACACCTCGCGCGCCGACGACGGCCTCGCGCTGTCGTCCCGCAACGGCTACCTCAGCGCCGAGCAGCGCCAGCAGGCCGTGGCCCTGTCGTTGGCCCTGCGCCAGATCGCCCACCGCGTGCGCCTCGACCCGGCGTCGCTGCACGTCGCGGAAACCGAGGCCACCGCCTCGCTGATGGCCCACGGCTGGGCGCCCGACTACCTCACGGTGCGCCGCCGCGACGACCTGCTGCCGCCGAACGCCGACGACATCGCGGGTCCCCTCGTCGTGCTGGGCGCGGCGCGCCTGGGCACCACGCGGCTGATCGACAACCTCGAGTTCTGAGGCCGGGCCTCCGGGCTCACGCCGGACTCACCAGGGTCCGGCACGCCGCCAGCGCGCGGTCCAGGTGCTCGACCCCCTTCGCCTTCTGCGCCGCCACCCACGCGTCCTGCACGCCGGCGTAGCGCGTGGTGGCGGTCCACTGGACGACCTCCCGGTGGTCCAGCGCCCGCACGCGGGCCCCCGCGGCCGCCAGCTGCCGCACCTGCTCGTCCAGGTGGTGATCCATCACCGCGCCAAGCAGCGCGTAGGCCGACGTGGACGCGCGCCGGATGGCGTCCTGGTCCTCCCGCGGCAATCCGTCCCACACCGGCTTGTTCATCGCCACCACGTAGAGGTGTCCCAGCCAGAGGTCGCGCGAGAACAGCACGTGGGGCGCGACCTCGTGCACGCCGAGCATGTAGCCGCTGTCGACGTTCACCATGAGGCCGTCGAGCGACTTCGCCTTCAGGGCTTCGGGGACCTCCGGCCCCCAGTGCATGGACACCGGCGTCGCGCCGGCGTTGCGGAGGAAGTCCTGGTGCCAGAAGCTGGCGGAGCGCCAGCGCGCGCCGTGGAGGTCCGCCAACCCGCTCAGCGGCTCGCGGCCGAAGAACGCCACCGGGTAGCCGGTGCCGAGGAAGACCTCCACCGTGTCGTTCGCGCGCAGTTCGGCGGCGAAGTCGGGCACCTGGGCATACACGCGGCGGAAGAACGCCACCTGCTCCGCGCCCGCCGGCCCGGTGGGGAAACTCTTGAACAGCTGGTGCACCGGCATCTTCGGGGCGAAGTACTCGGGGACCACGGTCGCGAGGTCGGCCGTGCGGCGTTCGCTCACCGCACTCAGCGCGTCGTACGCGATGGCCACCTCGCCGTTCCAGTGGTCCTCGATCCGCAGCCGCCCCTCCGACTCGCGCTCGATCGCGGGGAACAGCACGTCCTTCAGGAACCGGGTGCGCATGCCGCCCAACGGCTCGTGGTCCGAGTAGCGCAACACCCTCGGCGACGTGGCCGCGCCCGCCCGGGAACCCGACAGCGCCGACGCGGCTCCAATCGCACCGCACTTGAGCAGCGTGCGGCGATCGATGCCCGCGCGCCCCGTTTCCTCGTCCTTCACCTGCATGTCCAACCCTTCGTCGTTGATGACCGAACCACTGTGGGACGATGATAGGAAGGCACCCGCTTTCGCACTATTCGCATCTTGAAGAAGCCCGCCCCGACACCCGCCGATCGCCTCCACGCCCGGAGAAACCCGCGCCAGGCGCGCTCGGGCCACACCGTGGACGCGATCTTCGAGGCGACCATTCAGGTTCTGCTGAAGGAAGGCCTCGCGCGCCTGACGACGATCCGGGTGGCCGAACGCGCCGGCGTGTCGGTGGGCACGCTGTACCAGTACTTCCCCAACAAGCTGTCGCTGCAGTACGCGATTCTCGTGCGCCACTTCGAGGAACTGGCCACCGCCGTCGAAGGGGTGCGGGACGGCGCGGCGAACCGGTCGCCCGCGGCACTGGCCGCCGACATCGCCCGCGCCTACGTGCGGGTGAAGACGGCCCGCCCCGAGCTGACGCAGGCGCTCTACCGCGTGGCGGCCGTGCTGCAGCAGAACAAGCTGACCACGGGGGCGCACGAACGCTTGAACGCGGCCGTGCGCGACACCTTAGCGCGGGCCGACGGCGCCCCGGTGGCCGATGCCGAGCGCGTGGCGCGGGCCCTGCTCGCGGCGCTGGCCGGCCTGGCGCGGGCCGCGTTCGAGGGCGAGTTGAAGTCGGAGGGCCTCGAGGAAGACGCCACGGTGCTGGCGGGTGCGTACGTCGCGGCGGTCGCCGGGCGTCCGGCGGCGTAGCGGAGCCGCCCCTCGTCAGGCCGCATCAGGCCTTGTCGAGCGGCACGCGCCGGGCGACCCGCCCCGCGTCGCGGGCCTGGTCGTCGGCATACAGCAGCAGCTCGCCCGCCGACTCGCGCCCGATCGGGACCGACCACAGTTCGTCGTCGGCGGGCCGCTCGATCCACTGCCGGCCGGTGACGACATCCACCAGCAGCGCGGACCGCTGCACGCCCTGCGAGAAGGGCACGGCCCAGTCCTGGAGCGGATGGTCCTCGGGCACGATGTCGGCGAGGTAGATCCGCTCGCCACACCAGCCGCCGCCGTCCATCGGCAGCAGGCCGTGCGCATCGCGCGGTCCACCGACTTCGCGGCCGTCGACCCAGAGGTCGCTGCCATTGCCGCCGGCGGGCATCCAGGACAGCGCCCAATGCCGGCCCCCGGGACTGAGGGCGCGGGTCAGCGTGCCGGCGCCGGTGCCGTCGGCCTCCTCGCCGAAGCTGCCCACGCCGAACCGGTCTTCGCGACGCTTGAGCAACCCGATCAGGACGCAGTCGTCCAGGGTCACACGCGTCAGCAGTTGGGCGAGCCGGGCGAAGCGTTCCTTCCGGGAGGTGGGCCCCGGACGCAGCCCGTACAGGCGCCAGGCCTCGCGGGCATCGGGACCCGACAGCCCCTCGGGCTCGATGGGCCCGGGCGGGGCGCGACGGAAGGAGAAGAAGCTCATGCCCCGATCATCGCCCAGCGGCCGTCCGCCGTGTCAGAACCAGCCCTTGACCCCGTCGACCCAGCCGGACACGGTGTTGGCCACCGCGTCGCGCGCGCCGGAGATCTGCGCGCCGTAGGCCACGCCCACACCCACCGCGAGGCCCACCACCGCGCCCACGGCCGTGCCGGCCACCGGCACGACACTGCCGATGGCCGCGCCCGCCGCCGTGGCGGCGGCGATGGAGCCGACCGCAACCGTGGCGTCGGCCGTCACGTTGCCGATGGCCTTCGAGTCGCCCTTGGCCAGGCCGTCGCGGTTCTCGTAGGCCGAAATGCCCGTGGCGATCACGGCGCCCACGACGGTGGCGCCGCCCGCGCGGGACACCAGCGTGCGCGCCCCCGCGCCGAAGGCCGCCGTCGCCTCGGCCGACGACTGGCTCGCGACACGGCCCGCCACCGACGTGGCGGTGCGCTGCACCGTGGTGCCGATCGCGCGGTCCACCACCGGGGTCACGACCTTCTCGCCCGCGGCCGCCACCACGCCGGTGGCGCCGCCGAGCGCCGTGTGTTTCGCGACCTCGCCCGCCTCGCTCATCGTCAGCTTGCCGTCGGATGCCACCCGCACGAACGTCAGGCCACCGGCCGCGACGGCGCCGAACGCGCCACCCTGCTTCAGGCTCGGCAGCGAGGCCGGGTCGAGGGCTTTCAGCGGCGGACGGGCTTCGCCGTAGGTGGCGCCATAGCTGCGGGCCGCCTGCTCGGTGCTGGAGGCGGTGGTGCGGTAGAACTCGGCGTAGGCCGGGCCCGGCTTGAACGCCTTCGGTTCGCCGCCCGCGTCGAGGTGCTGCTGGCGCAGCGTCGCCACGTGGGCGTCGGCCTTGACCTTCGCGTCGCCGATGATCTGCTTGAAGTCGTTGACCGAATAGGCGCGGTCGCCCACGACGAAACGGCGCGCGTCGAGGTCGTTGCCGGCCAGCTCGGCGAGCTTCGCGACGTTCTTGCCGTCCATCAGGTTGCTGAAGCCCGGGCCGCCGTCGAGCACGAACATGCCGAGGCGGCGCGGGTCCTGCACCGTGCCGGCGCGCTCCCATTCGGACTGGCGGCCCAGCTGGCTGTCGGGGCCTTCGGCGATGGCCTTGCGCACCTCGTTCGACAGCGCCTCGGGGGTCGCCTTCGCGCCGTCGAGGTGCAGCACGCCGTCGGCGGTCTTGTAGTACACGTCGGCGTCGATCTTCGGGACGGTCAGCTCGGGCAGCCCGGCGCGCGCCACCTCGGGCTGGTTCGCGCGCGGGTCGTAGACCAGCTTGCTGCCGGGCGCCAGCTCGGCGCGTCCGAGGGCGTCGGCGGCGCCGGACATCTGCGCCAGCGCGCCGCGGAACTTCGCCGAGTCGTGCGGTTCGGTGGCGAGCTTGTAGAGGTCCTGGCGGAAGGCGTCGTTGACGTGCGGGTCGACCTTGCCGTCGACCAGGCCGTTGCCGAGGCGGAGCACGGCGTCCTGCACCTGCTGGCGTTGCGCCGCGGGCAGGTCGGTGCGTTCGAGCGCGGTGCGTGCATTCACGGCGGCATCGGCTTCCGCGCGGGTGGCGGGGCTCGCGTTCGCCGGCACCGTTTTCCCGGCGAGGCCCCAGCCGGCGGCCGCGCGGTGCGCCGGGTCGTGGATTCGTTGGGCCGATTCGCGGGCCGCCTGGGCGGCAGCCGCCGCGGCGGCGGACTGGGCCGCGTCGTTGTCGGTGTCGGGGCGGCGGGTGGCGCGGTCGAGGGTGGGCAGCATGGCGGTTGTTCGTGGTGGACTGGGACGAAGCGTAGTGAGCGCGCGCGCGCACAGGTAGCTGGGGCGCGTCCCAGCTAGGGTGCACCCCAGCATCAGCTCATCGGTCCTGGCCGGTGCGCGCCATGGCGCATGGGCCTGCATGAAGTAACAGGTGCGGGGCGCGGCGGGCTGGAGTACTCTCGCACCGAGGGGAGGGATGTCCCATGAAGGATGACCTGAGGGAAGCCGTGCTCGCCGGCAATCCGGACGCCGTCGCGCTGCTCGACGAATCGGCCGTGGTGCGCTACTGGAATGCCGCGGCGAGCGAACTGTTCGGATACGCCGCCGAGGAGGCCTGCGACCAGCACCTTCATCGGCTGGTGGTCGCGGAGACCCAGTGGCCCGACCTCCTGGCGCTGCTGGACCGCGCGCGCGAGGCGGGCACCTGCATGGAGGAATCGGTCCGGCACCACAAGACGGGCGCCCGGCTCCACGTCAACACATCGGCCCGGCACCTGGCGGAGCCCCCCGGCGGGTTCGTCGTGACCATGCGGGACGTGACACCGCTGAAGGTGCTCCGCGCTGTCAAGGCCATCGAGACCCGGTACCGGGACCTGCTCGATCACACGCCCGACGCGATTCTGATCGCCGACGCCACCGGCCACATCGTGCTCGCCAACGCCCAGGCCCACGAGATGTTCGAGTTCGCAAGCGCAGCCCTGCGAGGCAAGCGGGTCGAAGCGCTGCTCCCGCCGCGCTACCGCGCCGTCCACCTCGCCCATCGGGCCGGCTTCCTCGCCCACCCGCGCACGCGGCCGATGGGCGCCGGCCTCGAACTGTTCGGCCAGCGGCTCGGCGGCGAGGAGTTTCCGCTGGAGATCAGCCTGAGCCCCCTCGACAGCGACGAGGGCCCCATGGTGATGTGCGCCGTGCGTGACATGACAGGCCGCCGGGACGCGCGCCGGCGGGCCGAACGCAAGTTTCGCGACCTGCTCGAGTCCGCACCCGACGCGATGGTCATCGTCGACGAAACCGGGAAGATCGTCCTCGTCAATTCCCAGACCGAACAGCTCTTCGGTTGGCCGCGCGAAGCACTGCTCGGACGCCCTGTCGAGGACCTGATCCCCGAGCGGTTCCGGGGGGGCCACGGCGACCACCGCACCACGTTCTTCGCGCACCCCAAGGTGCGGCGCATGGGCGCGGGGCTGTCCCTGGCCGGCCTGCGGCAGGACGGCAGCGAGTTTCCCGTCGAGATCAGCCTGAGCCCCATCCAGACCGAGGAGGGGCTTCTGGTGGCGGCGGCGGTGCGGGACGCATCGGAACGCCGTCTGAGCGAACTGGCGCTGCAGGAAGCCAACCGGATGAAGAGCGAGTTCCTCGCCAACATGTCGCATGAACTCCGCACGCCCCTCAACGGCATCCTCGGCTTCTCGGAACTGCTCATCGATGGCCGCCCCGGCCCCCTCAACGCGAAGCAGCGCGAGTACCTGCAGGACGTGCACCAGTGCGGCCAACACCTGCTGCAGTTGATCAACGACGTGCTCGATCTGTCGAAGGTCGAGGCGGGCAAGATGGAGCTCCATCCGGAAGTGTTTTCGCCCGACGCGGCGGCCGGCACGGTGTGCGCCCTGGTGGCACCGCTCGCGCGGAAGAAGCAGCTGCGCCTCGATCCTCCCGCCCCCAGCGGCATCGCCGCGGCACGCCTGGACCTGCAGAAGTTCAAGCAGATCCTGTTCAACCTGCTCTCGAACGCGGTGAAGTTCACCGACCCAGGCGGCGAGGTGCGCACGACGCTGAAGGAAGCTCCCGGCGGCTGGCTGGAGCTCGCCGTGAAGGACAACGGGATCGGCATCGCAGCGCCGGACCTCGGCCGGCTCTTCGATGCGTTTCGCCAGCTCGACGGGGGGCCGGGCCGGCGACACGAGGGCACCGGGCTAGGCCTTTCGCTGACCCGCAAGCTCGTCGAACTCCAAGGAGGCAAGATCACGGTGGCGAGCGAGCCGGGCGCCGGCAGCACCTTCACCGTCCGCCTGCCCCTGGGAGCCGCGGAGCCGTTGCCGTGACCTTCCGCATCCTGGTCGTCGACGACAACCCGATGAACCGAAAGCTCGCGTGCGATCTCCTCGAGATGGAAGGCCACGTCGCCCTCGCCGCGGAGGACGCGGCCTCGGCCCTCGCGGCCCTCGAATCGGGGCCGCCGCCCGACCTCGTCCTGATGGACATCGGGCTGCCCGGCATGGACGGTCTGGAGCTCACCCGTTGCCTGCGCGTGTCGGAACGGCACGCCACGTTGCCCATCGTGGCCCTGACCGCCTTCGCGATGAAAGGCGACGAGGAGAAGGCCCTGGCGGCCGGGTGCGACGGCTACATCGCCAAGCCGATCGACACCCGCAGGTTTCCGTCCCAGGTGATGGCCTTCCTCCAACCCCTTCGAACGACCGAAGGGGGCCTGAAAGTGATGATCATCGAGGACCACCGCATCGACCTGAAACTGGCGGGCGAGCATGCGCGCCTGAGCGGCCACATCGTGCTCAGCAACACATCGGGGGAGGACGCGCGGGCGTCGCTCGCGCAGAGCCATCCCGACGTCGTGCTGCTCGACCTCAACCTGCCCGGCATGGACGGACTCGCGTTCCTGCGCGAACTGAAGGCGAACCCGGCGACGCGGCACCTGCCCGTCGTCGCCCTGACCGCCTACCCCGACACCTACCGACAGCGGGAGCTGATGGACGCCGGCTGCGCTGCCTACCTCGTCAAGCCGATCGACATGGGCCTTCTCATCGCAGCGCTCGAGACTGCGGCGAAGACACCCGGCGAGGGGTGACCGACGACCGGCGGGGTCAGCGCACCCCGAGCTTGAAGCCGATCATGGCCCGCAGCTTGTTCGGCACCACCGGCTTCACGAGCAGATGGAAGTTGTGCGCCTGCGCATCGGCTTCCAGCCCGCTCATCGTGCTGCCCGTGACCATGATGGCCGCCACCGGGCCGAATCGCCCACGCAGCGCCTGGATGGCGTCGAGGCCCGTGTTGCCGTGTTCGAGGCGGTAGTCCACCACCAGCAGGTCCGGCGCCTTCGCGTCGGCCGGCGCGGTGGCGGCCCAGGCGCGGCTGGCCTCCACCGTCTCGAACGTGGCGACGGTGGCGCCCCAGCCCTTCAGCAGCACCTCGAGGCCGCCCCGCACCGCGGGTTCGTCCTCCACCACCACGATGAACTTGTGGTCGAGCGTGAGGCCGAGCGGCGCCTTGCCGGCCACGCCGGACAGCGACTGCGACCGCGGCGCCTTGCCGATGGGCAGCGTCAGCGAGAAGACCGTGCCGTGGCCCGGGCGCGAACGCAGCGCGAGCGGCGCGCCGATCAGGTCGGCCAGGCGCTTGACGATGGCGAGGCCGAGGCCGAGGCCCTTGCGCTGCTGCGGCGACAGCACCTCGCTGTGCGGCACCTGGTAGAACTCCTCGAAGATGCGCGTCTGCTCGCGTTCGCGGATGCCCACGCCGGTGTCCCACACCTGCAGCACCATGCGGCCGTCGCGGCGGCGGCAGCTGACGAGCACGCTGCCGTCGTTGGTGTAGCGGATGGCGTTCGACACGAGGTTGCGCAACACGCGCTCGACCAGCACCGGGTCGGCGTAGACGTTGTGGCTGTCGCCGCGGAAACGCAGCGCGAGGCCTTTCTCGAAGGCCGTGGGCTCGAAGTGCAGCCGCAGCTTGCGGAAGATGTCGCCGATGTTGAAATGCTCGGGCGTGACGTCGACGCCGCCGGTGTCGATCTTCGTGATGTCGAGCAGTTCGGAGAACAGGCCTTCCAGCGCGTCCACCGAGCCGTTGATGCTGGTCACGAGGCTCGTGACCTCCTCGTCGTGGCTGCGCTGGCGCAGCGCCTCGGCGAAGAGGCCCATGGCATGCAGCGGCTGGCGCAGGTCGTGGCTGGCGGCCGCGAAGAACTGGGTCTTCGCGCGGTTGGCCACCTCGGCCTCCTGGCGGGCCTGGTCGGCCGCGGCCTTTTCGGCGCGCAGCTGCACCAGCAGCTGGTCGGCCCGCTCCTTGATCTGCAGCAGGCCCTCGAAGTTCTTGCGGTACAGGCGGCTCAGCGACACCGTGATGCCGAAGATGAACACCAGCACGCCGGCGAGGAACAGGTCCTCGAAGGTGCCGGGCCAGGCCACCTTGATGACGAGCGGCACGAGCGCCAGCACGCAGAACTCGTAGAAGGTGTGGTGCTGCGGCGAGAGGATCTGCATGGCGGCCATGCAGAAGCTGTAGATCGTGAGGATCAGGCCGATCTTCTCGGTGACCCCGCCGTGGCTGTAGAAGAACCACGCCGCGGCGCCCCACAGCACGCCGGCGGCCAGCGTGCTGTAGCGCCAGCCCTGGTAGTACTTCAGCAGGCGGTCGTGCGCGGTGGGCTGCTCGCGCTTGAAGCTGCGGTACATGACGGTGCGCGCGAGGCCCAGCAGCACCAGCAGCCCGAGCCACACGGCCATGCCGACATGCGACACGTGCCCCCAGTACAGCACCGCCACCACGCCGGCCCCGGCCACGTTCGCGGCCTGGGTGGTGGGGAGGTACGAGAAGATGTTGGCGACCCGCTCGGCGGACGCCTGGTCCTCGAGCATGGCCTTCAGGGCCGTGGTGTTCTCCGCCGCGGCGGAGGCTGCGTCGGCGGGCGTGGGCGGCGGCAGCGGGGTGGGTTGGGACGGGTTCGGCGAGGACATCATCGGGGCGTGCTGGAACTGCCACGCCAGGTGGAGAACCCGCCGTGCTTCTGGCTCATCTGGCTGACCGCGAGCACGGCCTGGGTGCGCGAGCTGACGCCGAGCGCGCGCAGCACGGCGGCCACGTGGTCCTTGACCGTCTCGACGGACAGGCCCAGCTCGCGGGCGATCAGCTTGTTCGGGTTGCCCTGCAGCAGCAGCGCGAGCACGTCGGTCTGGCGCGGGGTCAGGCCGAGCGACGCGAGGCTCGGCTGCTTCTGGAATTCGCTGTCGACGGCCTCGCGCTGGACCGTGTTCAGGTCCTCGCGGCCGGTGTTCATGGGCGACAGGCCCGTGTTGTCGGCGCCGATGTTCATGGGCGGCACGTAGATGCCGCCGGACATCACCATGTGCAGCGCCTCGAACAGCGTGTCGTTCGTGGCCCGCTTCGGCACGAAGCCCATGGCGCCCTGGTCGATGGAGCGGATCACGTCGCTCGCGCGGTCGGACGCGGACACCACGACCACCGGCAGCGCCGGGTAGGCGGCGCGGAACTCGACGAGGAGGTCGAAGCCGTCGGCGTCGCCGAGCTGCAGGTCGAGCAGCACGAGGTCGAAATCGCTGTCGGCCTGGAGGGTCTCGCGGGCGGCGCGGGCGCTGCCCACACCCACCACGTTGACGTGGTCGCCCAGGCCCTGGATCACGGTCTGGAGCGCGGACAGGATCAGGGGGTGGTCATCAACCAGCAGTACTTTCATGTTCTCTCCGAGCAGATGCCACGACCCGGGATGGTACGCCGGAATGGCCCGGCCGGCCGTACCCTCCAAAGGGGGAAGGTCGGCCGTCCGACGCGCGGAGAGGAAGCGCGAAGAGAGGCGGGGGACGTTACCAGTAGCGCCGCGACAGCGACTCGGCCACGCAGACGGGCTTCGTGCCGCCCTCGCGTTCCATGGTGGCCTCGACGGTCATCTGCGCGCCGCCCTCGAGCGGTTCGTACGACAGCAGCTTGAAGCGGCCGCGCACCTTGCTGTTCACGGGCACCGGCGAGGGGAAGCGCACCTTGTTCAGGCCGTAGTTGACGCCCATCTTGGTGTCGAGCACCTTGAACGCGTTGGCGGTCATCTCGGGCAGCAGGCTCAGGGTCAGGAACCCGTGGGCGATGGTGGTGCCGAACGGGCCCTGGGCCGCGCGCTCGGCGTCGAGGTGGATCCACTGGTGGTCGCCGGTGGCATCGGCGAACAGGTTGATGCGCTGCTGGTCGATGGTGATCCAGTCGCTCACGCCCAGTTCCTGGCCCACGAGGGCCTGCAGGTCGGTGATCTTGTCGAAGGATTTCATGCGTGGGGTCCTGTGGGTACGGCCAAGGTGGACGGCCATTGTTCGGCATCCGGGCCCGGCGCGCTGTCGCCCAGGAAACACCCCCGCGGGTCAGGCGCCGTCCAGCCAGCCCTTCAGCGGCTCCCACTGCTCCAGGTCGCGGTGGACGCGGCTGGGCGCCACGTCCCACAGCGTGAGCCCGCGGGCGGCGAGGTGCACGTAGTTCTGGGTGTCGCGCAGGAAGGCGACCAGCGGGGCGTCGAGCGTCTCGAGGAACTTGTGCAGCTGGTCGGCCGAGATGGTGCCCTCCTTCGTGCGCATGCCCACGAGGCCCACCCGCACCTTGTCGTTGCGCTTGTGTTCCTTGAGTTCGCGCACGAAGGCGTGCGTCGCGTTGATGTCGAAGATGCTGGGCTGCAGCGGCACGATCACCTGGTCGGCGATCTTCATCACCGCGTCGAGCCGCTTGCCGTGCAGGCCGGCGGGGGTGTCGAGCACGACGTGGGTGGTGCCCTTCGGGGGGCGCACGATCTCGTCGTGGTTCACGTCCCAGCCCGTGATGGGCGCGAGGTGCGGCGGGCGCAGGGACAGCCAGGTGCGCGTGGACTGCTGCCGGTCCACGTCGCCGAGCATCACGGCGTGCCCCGACGCGGCGAAGTAACCCGCGATGTTGGTCGACAGGGTGCTCTTTCCCACCCCGCCCTTCGGATTGGCCACCACGATCACGGGCATGCGATGCTCCTGCAGCGTCAGTCAGTTTGCGGTTATGTTAACGGGCTGCGCCGCCCGTCCATCCAGAGTTCTCCCCATGCCCGCCGACATCCTCGTCCTGACCGCCCACCCCCACCTCGAGCATTCGAGGGTCAACCGGGCCCTGATGAACGCGGCGTCCACCGTGGCCCGGGCCGAGGTGCGCGACCTGTACGCCCTGTACCCGGACTACCTGATCGACGTCGCGGCCGAACAACGGGCCCTCGTCGACGCCCGGCTGGTGGTGTGGCTGCACCCGCTGCACTGGTACCACATGCCCCCGCTGATGAAGCTGTGGCTCGACGAGGTTCTCACCTACGGCTGGGCCTACGGCCACGGCCGCCAGGCGCTCCAGGGCAAGGACCTGTGGCTGGCCGTCTCCACCGGCGGCCCCGAGACGTCCTACCGCCCCACCGACTACAACCGCTACCACTTCGACGCCTTCCTGCCCCCGTACGAGCAGACCGCGGCCCTGTGCGGCATGCGCTTCCTGCCCCCGATGGTGCTGCACGGCGCCCACCGCCTGACCGAGGACGAGGTGGAGCAGCAGGCCGCGCTGTTCGCCCAGCGGCTGCGCGGTTACCCCGACTGGCCCGAACTCGCCGACCTGCCCGAATGCGCGGCCTGCGAGGTGCCCGAGACGGCCCGCCCCGCGCTGCTGGCGGAAGGCGCGTGACGATGGACCACGGCAACTGGCTGTCCGGCACCCTGGTCTACCTCAGCGCCGCGGTGCTCGCGGTGCCCCTCGCGAAGAAGCTCGGCCTCGGCTCCATCATCGGCTACCTCGTGGCCGGCATCGCCATCGGCCCGTGGGGCCTGCGCCTCGTCACCGACCCGCAGGACATGCTGCACTTCGCCGAGTTCGGCGTGGTGCTGATGCTGTTCCTCGTGGGCCTCGAACTCGAACCGCGCCGCCTGTGGGCGCTGCGCAAGCCCATCTTCGGCTGGGGCACGGCGCAGCTGGCCGGCTCGGCGCTGCTGCTCGCCGGGGTCGCGATCGCGTGTGGCGTGCCGTGGCAGCTGGCCCTGGTGGCCTCGCTCGGCCTCGCGCTGTCGTCCACCGCCATCGGCCTCGGCGTGCTCGCCGAACGCAACCTGATGAGCACCACCGGCGGCCAGAGCCTGCTGAGCGTGGCGCTGCTGCAGGACATCGCCGCCATCCCCATCCTCGCGCTGGTGCCGGCGCTCGCGCTGTCGGCCGCGCACGACGCGACGCCCGGCCACGGCTGGCTCGCCGCGGGCAAGGCGCTCGGCGTGATCGTCGCCATCGTGCTCGGCGGCCGGCTGCTGCTGCGCCCCGCGCTGCGCTGGATCGCCCGCAGCGCCACGCCCGAGATCTTCACCGCCACCGCGCTGCTGCTGGTGGTGGCCACCGCGTCGCTGATGCAGGCGGTGGGCCTGTCGATGGCGCTCGGCGCCTTCCTCGCCGGCGTGCTGCTCGCCGAGAGCGAATACCGCCGCGAGCTCGAGACCGACATCGAACCGTTCAAGGGCCTGCTGCTCGGCCTGTTCTTCATCGCGGTGGGCATGACGGTCGACTTCGCCGTGGTGCTCGCGCAGCCGGTGCTGATCGCCGCCATCGTCGTGGGCTTCCTGGCCGTGAAGGCGTTCGTGCTTTGGGTCATGGCGCGCGCGATGCCCCTGCCCGCGCCGGAGCGGCCGGTGTTCATCCTGCTGCTGGCGCAGGGCGGCGAGTTCGGCTTCGTGGTGTTCCAGGCCGCGCAGCACGCGGGCGTGATCGACGCGCCCACCTCGTCGCTGCTGGTGGCGGCCGTGGCCGTGTCGATGCTGCTGACGCCGCTGATGCTGGTGGCCGCCGACCGCTGGTGGATCCCGGGCCTCGCCCGCGGCCGCCGCACCGACCTGCCGGAGATCTCCGAGCTGCAGCAGGCCCCGGTCATCATCGCGGGCTTCGGCCGCTACGGCCAGGTGGTGGGCCGCCTGCTGAACGCCAACGGCATCGACGTGACCGTGCTGGAACACGACGCCGAGCAGGTGGAGACCGTGCGCCGCTTCGGCATGCCGGCCTTCTACGGCGACGCCACGCGCCTCGACCTGCTGCGCACCGCGGGCGCCGACAAGGCGCGCATCATCGTGGTGGCCATCGACGACGTCGACAAGAGCCTGAAGACCGTGGACGTGGTGCGCGAGCACTTCCCGCACCTCACGGTGGTGGCCCGGGCCCGCAACGTGACGCACTACTACGGGCTGCGCCAGCGGGGCGTGACCATCATCGAGCGGGAGACGCTCGACTCGGCGCTGATGAGCGGCCGCTCGGTGCTGGAACTGCTGGGCATGGAACGCCACCAGGCCCGCAACCTCGCGCTGCGCTTCCGCCGCCACACCATCGACCTGCTGGAGCAGATGACCCCGCACCTCGGCGACCAGAACAAGCTGATCGCGCTGTCGAAGAAGGGGCGCCAGCAGCTGGAGCAGCAGTGGGCGAAGGAGCGCGAGGAGGCCAAGGGACGGCACCAGCGCACCGGGTGGCACGGGGACTTGGGGCAGCAGCCGGAGCAGGACAACTAGTCCGTCATCCCGGCGAACGCCGGGATCCACTGCGGCCACCGCGCGCCAGCGGCCGGTGGGCCCCGGCGTTCGCCGGGGTGCCGGTGCTGCGGGTCAGTACGCCGCTTCGAAGATCGCGATCAAGTCGTCCGCGCTCAGCTTCTTCGGATTGGTGTACCCCGCCCCGTCCTTCATCGCATTCGCCGCCAGCAGCGCGAAGTCTTCCCGCTTGACCCCCATCTCCGACAGCTTCGCCGGGATGCCCACGGTGCGGGCCAGGTCGCGCAGCGCCTGAACGCCGGCCTGCGCCGCGTCGGCCACGCTCTTGCCGGCGGTGTCCACGCCCAGCGCGCGGGCGACGTCGCCCAGGCGCGGCGCGCAGGCGTCGGCGTTCACGGCCTCGACGTGCGGCAGCAGCATCGCGTTGCACACGCCGTGCGGCAGGTTGTACTGGCCGCCCAGCTGGTGGGCCATCGCGTGCACGTAGCCCAGCAGCGCGTTGTTGAAGGCCATGCCGGCCAGGAACTGGGCGTAGGCCATCTGTTCGCGGGCCTCGATGTCCTCCTTGCCGTTGCTGACGGCGCGCGGCAGGAACTGGCCGATCAGGCGCATGGCGTGCAGCGCGCAGGCGTCGGTCACCGGCGTGGCCATGGTGGACACGTAGGCCTCGACGGCGTGGGTCAGCGCGTCCATGCCCGTGGCCGCGGTGAGCGAGGCCGGCATGCCGCGCATCAGTTCCGGGTCGTTGACGGACAGCAGCGGCGCCACCTGGCGGTCGACGATGGACATCTTGATGTGTTTCGTCTCCTCGGTGATCACCGCGAACTTCGTCAGCTCGCTGGCGGTGCCGGCCGTGGTGTTGATGGCGACCAGCGGCAGCGGGGCCACCTTGACCTTGTTCAGGCCGCGGTAGTCCATCACGGTGCCGCCGTTGGTGGCGAGGATGGCCATGACCTTTGCACAATCGTGCGGCGAACCACCGCCCAGCGACACGAGGCAGTCGGCCCCGAACGACTTCAGCACGGCCAGGCCCGCCTCGACGTTCGACACCGTGGGGTTCGGCTGCACGCCGTCGAACACGGCCACCTCGAGGCCACGCTCGCGCAGCAGCGCGGCGACCTTCTCGCTCACGCCCAGCTGGGTCAGCGGGGCGTCGGTCACGATCAGGGCGCGCTTGAAGCCGCGGGTCTGCAGCACGGTCATGGCGTCGGGCAGGCAGCCTGCGCCCATGATGTTCTCGGCGGTCATGACAAAACTACGGGTGGCCATATCAACTTTCCTGGGATCTGAAGCAACGATCGTTCATTCTGGCTCAAATTGCACGCCCGTCCACTCAGGATTTTCGCGTGCTGTCTCCGGGGAGACAGCCCTCCCGGCCGGCACGCCGGGCCCAGGCAGGCGACAATCGGGGCATCATGTTCGCCCCTTCCCAGCACGACGTGCGCCGCTTCTTCTGCGACGCCTACCGCAAGCACCGCGACGGCAGCCCCGTCACCCCGCTCGAAGCCCTGGCCGCCGACTGGATCGCCGAGCACCCGGAGTACCACGCCGACTTCGCCGACGTCGACACGGCGCTGGCCGCCGTCTACGACCCGGACGCCGGCCGCGAGAACCCGTTCCTGCACCTGTCCATGCACCTCTCCATCACCGAGCAGGTCAGCATCGACCAGCCCCGCGGCATCAAGCAGGCGTACGAGCTGCTGGCCGCCCGCCGCGGCTCGCGCCACGACGCCCAGCACGAGGTGATGGAGTGCCTCGGCAAGATGATGTGGGAATCCCAGCGCAGCGGCCTGCCGCCCGACGGCGACCAGTACATCGACTGCGTGCGGCGCCGCGCCACCCGAGACTGAATGACCTCCGACACCCTCCCGACCTTCGAGGCCCTGGGCCTCGCCCCGCGCCTGGTCGACAGCGCCCGCGACCAGGGCTTCGCCACGCCCACGCCCGTGCAGGCCGCGGCCATCCCCCCGGTGCTCGAGGGCCGCGACGTGCGTGCGTCGGCCCGCACCGGCTCCGGCAAGACGGCGGCCTACGTGCTGCCGCTGCTGCAGAAGTTCGCGTCCGCCGAGATCACCACGCCGCGCCGCGTGACCACCCTGATCCTCGTGCCCACGCGGGAGCTCGCCGCCCAGGTGGCCGCCACGCTGCGCGGCCTCGCGCCCGCGCTCGCGCGGCCGCCGAAGATCGAATGCGTGTTCGGCGGCGTCTCCATCAACCCGCAGATGATGGCCCTGCGCGGCGGCGCCGACGTGGTGATCGCCACGCCGGGCCGGCTGCTCGACCTCGTGCACCACAACGCCGTGTCGCTGTCGCGCGTGGCCACGCTCGTGCTCGACGAAGCCGACCGCATGCTCGACAAGGGGTTCGCCGACGAGCTGGGGCTCATCCTGCAGCTGCTCCCGGCCAAGCGGCAGAACCTGCTGTTCTCCGCCACCTTCCCGCCCGCCGTGCGCGCGCTGGTCGAGAGCCACCTGCGCGAGCCGGCCGTCATCGACGTGGCCGACGAACCGCTCGCGGTGCCGCCCATCCGGCAGCGCGCCATCGAGGTCGACGAGGCAAAGCGCACCGCGCTGCTCGCCCACCTGATCCGCGAGGAAGGCTGGGCCCGCGCGCTCGTGTTCGTCGCATCGCAGTACGCCGCCGAACACGTCGCCGAGAAGCTGCGCCGCCGCGACATCAAGGCCGCCGCCTTCCACGGCGACCTGAGCCAGGGCGCGCGCACGCAGCTGCTGGAAGACTTCAAGGACGGCTACGGCCAGGTGGTGGTGGCCACCGACCTGGCCTCGCGCGGCATCCACATCGCCGACCTGCCCGTGGTGGTGAACTACGACCTGCCCCGCTCGGCGACCGACCACGTGCACCGCATCGGCCGCACCGGCCGCGCGGGCGCCGACGGCTTGGCCGTGAGTTTCGTGATGGCCGACACCGAGGCGCACTTCCGGCTCATCGAGAAGCGCCAGGGCGCACGGGTGGCCCGCGAGCAGATCGCCGGGTTCGAGCCCACGGCCGTGGCCACCGAGGCCCAGGCCACCGGCGGGATCAAGGGGAAGCGCAAGAGCAAGAAGGACAAGCTGCGGGACCTGGCGGCGGAGGCCGAGGCGGCCGTGGCGGCGCGCAGCAAGACCTGAACGTCACCCCGGCGAACGCCGGGGCCCACTCGTGGCAGTGGATCCCGGCGTCCGCCGGGATGACGGCGCGGCTCAGGGCCGCCGCGCGATCCAGCCGGCCAGCTCGTCGTCGGGCAACGCCAGCGCCTCCAGCACCTTCAACGCCGCGAACGCATCGTTCGCCGCATACGCCAGCTGCCGCTCGTTCAGCTCCGCCACCGACCAGTTGGACGTGGTGATGCGCTTGGACTTCGAGAACGACTTCCCCGCCGCCACCGCCAGCGCGCCGCGCACGCCGATCGTTCGCGGGTAGCCACGGCGGCTGAAGACGATGTCGAGGTCGAGCACCGGCCGCACGTGCACGCCCAGGCGTGCCTTCAGCTGCGTGTGGTCGGACTGCAGGCCGAAGCCCACCTTGACCACGTCGGGCGATTCGAGCACCTGTCGCACCACGTCGAGGCAGGCGCCCACGCGCAGTTGGAACACCCAGGCCTCGGTGGACGTGGCGAACTGCACCACGTCGGGCCCGCCCGAGACCTCGCCAGCCGTGAAGGTGGGCTTGGACTCGGTGTCGAAGCCCACGAAGCGGTGCCGGCCCAGCTCGGCCCAGGCCGCGTCGATCTGCTGCGGCGTCCGCGGCACGTGGATGCGCTCGAGGGGCACGCCCTCGAACGGCGGCAGCGCGGCCACTTCGTCCTTCGACGGGGGAAGCTTGCGGGTCGCCATGGTGCGTTGTCCGTGCCTCACGCGACCTTGCCCTGCAGCGTGTGCATCAGCAGGTCGAAGTTGACGATCTTGCTGACCGCGAACGTGCCCCAGCCGAACATCTTGCCCTTCTGCTTGATCTTGAGCTGGCCGTTCTTCAGCGTGGCCGAGCCGATGTCCTGCCACGTCAGCACCTCGGCGCGGTCGGTGGCCTTGCCCTTGCCGATGCCGTCGTGGCCGACGAACAGCGGGCCGAACGACACCCGCTCGCCGCCGGCGATGCGCGCCTGCAGCGCGGGCGCGATCTGCTGCGTCACCCGTTCGCGCAGCAGCGCGCCCAGACCCCGCGCGTCGTCGACCCCGCCGCGGAACCAGCTGCTGCCCACCCGGAACGGCTTGCCGGCCGTGAGCAGCGTGTACTTCGCGACGAGCACGCCCTTGACCTTGCGCTCGTCGACCAGCAGGCCCTGCACGTCCGCGAACATCAGCTTCTCGCGGCCGCCGTTGCGCACGAGGTAGAGCCGGTCGGCCCCGACCACCACCGCGGAGCGGTTGCGCCACAGCCCGATGCCGAGCAGCACGAGGCCCACGACCGCCAGGCCCACGCCGATCGGGCTCACCGCCCGCGACTCGACCCAGTGGTTGACCCCCTCGCCAACCGCCCCGACCAGCACCACCGCGCCCACCAGCGCCAGGATGAGCATCGCCGACGTGCCGACGAACACCGCCGCGCCGGACACCTCGAGCCGCTTCGCCCAGGTCTCGCCGGCGACGTCGCCCCCGGCCCACAGCAGCACCACCAGCAGCAGCGTGCCGCCCGCGAACGCCATCTCGGCGCCGCGGCCGAGGCTCAGCGGCGTGGACCCTTCGTGCAGCGCGACGGGGTCGGTGATCTCGAGACCGGCGATCTTCCGCATCTCGTCGCGCACGCTGTCCTCCAGCGTGTCGGCCACGCCGCTCACCGGGTAGGGGCGCTCGTACCGCAAGGGGGACTGCATCGCCTTGTCCGCCACTTCCTTCGTGCCGAAGTCCTGCGACAGGCGCACCCACAGCACGGGGTGGATCTTCTCGTCGCGGAAGGCCTTGTCCTGCATCGCCTTGGAGCCGACGGGCACGAACACGTGGGCCGAGTCGCCCCGCTTGCGGCTGTGGCTGTAGTTGATCATGTAGTACGGCATCAGGTACCCGTCGGTGACCTGGATGTACTGGTCCTGGCGGGGCTTGGGGCCGCCGCCCTCGAGCGCCGCGATGCCGATGCGCTGCAGGTCGCGCAGCGTGGGGTCGGACTGCATCTGCATGAGCCCGTACGTCAGCAGGCCCAGCGCGATCAGCGCGACGATGGCCTTGGCCAGGAGATTGCGTTTCAAGAGGGTCCTCCCCGCATGCATGGGTGCGTGTGTTGGTGTGCCCCGGAGTCTACCGACGCTCAGATCGCGAGCGCCGTGGTGTTCTTCACTTCTTCCATCACCGCGTAGGTGTGGGTCTCGCGCACGCCGGGCAGCGTCCACACCACGGTGCCGATCCATTCGCGGTACGCCCGCATGTCGGACACCCGTGTCTTGATCAGGTAGTCGAAGCCGCCGGCCACCAGGTGGCATTCGAGGATCTCGGGACGCGTCTGCACCGCGGCGCTGAACGCGTTCATCACGTCGTGCGTGGTGCGGTCGAGCACGACCTCGATGAACACGAGCATGCCGGCGCCGAGCTTGTCGGGGTTCAGCCGGGCCGTGTAGCCGAGGATGAAGCCGTCGCGCGTGAGGCGCTTGACCCGCTCGAGCACGGCGGTGGGCGACAGGTGCACCTCCTCGGCGAGCTTGATGTTGGAGATGCGGCCGTCGGCCTGCAGCGCCCGGAGGATGCGGGCGTCGATCTTGTCGAACCCGTGGGGCACGAACGACGGGGTTTCGGCCGCCGGCTCGGGTTCGGTGTGGCGAGGGCGCATGCTTGATAAATCTCCAAGATCGTCTATATGTTTGGAGATTAATCCACCAGATCGAAAACTACCATAGAGAAAACCACCACATTTTCCGCGTCACCATGAACCACGCCCCCTTCAGCCTGACTCCCCGCCGCGCGCAGGACCGGCTGCCGAGCCCCTACCGCGACGAGGCCACCGTGCTGCAGGACCTGCTGTCCCGCCTGCCCGCCAGCCTGTCGTGGCCGGCCGCGATGGCGACAGCCCGCCCCTGGGTCGCCGCCGTGCGCGAGTCGCCCGCGCCGTTCTGGGCCATGGAGTCGCTGCTGCGCGACTACCCGATCTCGAGCGCCGAGGGCCTCGCGTTGATGCGCCTGGCCGAGGCGCTGCTCCGGGTGCCCGACGCCGCCACCGCGATCGCCCTCACCGCCGACCAGCTCGGCAAGGCCGACTTCGACACCCCGTCCGGCAGCCACCACAAGGTGATCTCCGGGCTGTCGTCGAGTGTCATCGCGCTGTCGAAGCGGTTCCTGCCCGACCAGGACCACGAGGGCGGCCTTTTCAAGCGCCTGGGCGCGCAGACCGTCGTGGCCGCCACCGTGCGCGCGATCCAGCTGATGGGCCGGCAGTTCGTGCTGGGCCGGCACATCCGCGAGGCGCTGTCCGAGGCCGATGGCGCCCGCAAGGCCGAGCCGCGGCTGCGCTACAGCTACGACATGCTCGGCGAGGGCGCCCGCACCGAGGCCGACGCGCGCCGCTACCTCGCGTCGTACCACGACGCCATCGAACACATCGCGAAAGCCGGCGTGCGCGGCGCCGGGCCCGAGGGGTCGGACGGCATCTCGATCAAGCTGAGCGCCCTCTTCTCGCGCTACGAGGACGCGCAGCGCGAGCGTGTGGGCGACACGCTGCTGCCCCGCGTGTGGTCGCTGATGGAACGTGCCGCGGCGGCCGACATCAACCTCACCATCGACGCCGAGGAGTGCGACCGCCTCGAACTGTCGCTCGACGTGTTCGAGGCGCTGGCCGCGCGGGCCGCGCCGCGGTTCCCGCAGTGGCGCGGCTTCGGCCTCGCCGTGCAGGCGTACCAGACGCGCGCGCGCCACGTGATCGACGAGGTGGCCCGCATCGCCCGCGCGAACGGCCAGCGCTTCATGGTGCGTCTCGTGAAGGGCGCGTACTGGGACGGCGAGATCAAGCGCGCCCAGGAGCTGGGCCTGCCCGCGTACCCGGTCTACACGCACAAGCACCACACCGACATCTCCTACCTCGCGTGCGCCGGCGCGCTGATCGACCACGCCGACGTGATCTACCCGCAGTTCGCCACGCACAACGCCGGCACCATCGCCGCCATCCAGGCGATGGCGAAGGCCCGCGGCGCGCGGTACGAGATGCAGCGCCTGCACGGCATGGGCGAAGGCGTGTACCGCGAGGTGTTGAAGGACGCCGGCGTGCCGGTGCGCGTGTACGCGCCGGTGGGCGAACACCGCGACCTGCTCGCCTACCTCGTGCGCCGCCTGCTCGAGAACGGCGCGAACTCGTCGTTCGTGCACCAGCTCACCGACGAGTCGGTGCCGGTCGACACGCTGCTCGCCTCCCCGCTGCACCCGGCCGCGGTGTCGGGCCTGCCGCTGCCGGTCGCCCTCTACGGTTTCGACGGCACGCACGGCCGCCGCAACCCGTCGGGCGCGGACCTCGCCGTGGTGGCCGAACGGTCGGTGTACGAACAGGCCGTGGCGGACGCCGTGATCGAACCCGTCGCCGAGGCGCCGGTGGACGGCGCGGCCGCGACGATGGCCCGCCTGCACGCCGGTTTCCCCGCCTGGAACGCGACGCCGCTCGCCGACCGCGCCGCCGCGCTGCGGCGCGCCGCCGACGCGCTCGAAGCCCGGCAGCCCGAGTTCTGCGGCCTGCTCGTGCGCGAGGCCCGCAAGACGCTGGGCGACTGCATCTCCGAGGTGCGCGAGGCCATCGACTTCTGCCGCTACTACGCCGACCAGGCCGAGGCCACGCTCGCGTCGCGCGCCCTTCCCGGCCCGACGGGCGAGAGCAACACGCTGCACCTGCACGGCCGCGGCGTGTTCGTCTGCATCAGCCCGTGGAACTTCCCGCTCGCGATCTTCGCGGGCCAGGTGGTCGCCGCGCTCGTGGCCGGCAACACCGTGGCGGCCAAACCCGCCGAGCAGACCCCGGCCGTGGCCGCGCGTTTCGTCGCGCTGCTGCACGAGGCCGGCGTGCCCGCCGACGCCCTCGTGCTGCAGCACGGCCCGGGCCACACGGTGGGCGCCGCGCTTGTCGCGCACCCGCTCGCCGCGGGCGTGTGCTTCACCGGCTCCACCGCGGTGGCCAAGGCCATCAACCGCGCGCTGGCCGCGAAGGACGGCCCCATCGTGCCGCTCATCGCCGAGACCGGCGGCATCAACGCGATGGTGGTCGACAGCACCGCGCTGCCCGAGCAGGTGGTGGACGCCGTGGTGCAGAGCGCCTTCCGCAGCGCCGGCCAGCGCTGCTCCGCGTTGCGCCTGCTGTGCGTGCACGAGGGCATCGCCGACGGCGTGATCGAGATGATCGCAGGCGCGCTGCAGGAGCTGTCGGTGGGCGACCCCGCGTCGCTCGCCACCGACGTGGGGCCGGTGATCGACGCCGAGGCCCGCGACAACATCGCGCGCGACATCGCCCGCCTCGAATCGTCGGCCCGCCTGGTCGGCCGCGCGCCGGTGGGCGAACACGTCACCGGCCACGTGATCGCGCCGGTGGCCTTCGAGGTCGCGAAGGTGTCCGACCTGTCGGCCGAGATCTTCGGCCCGGTGCTGCACGTGGTGCGCTGGTCGGGCGACGCCGACGCGGTGGTCCGCGAGGTCAACGCGCTCGGCTACGGCCTCACGCTGGGCCTGCAGACCCGCATCGACTCGCGCGCGCTGCGCCTCGCGGCCGAGGCGCGCATCGGCAACGTCTACGTCAACCGAAACATGATCGGCGCGGTGGTGGGCGTGCAGCCGTTCGGCGGCGAAGGCCTGTCCGGCACCGGCCCGAAGGCCGGCGGCCCGCACTACCTGTTCCGCTTCTGCGCCGAGCAGACCGTGACCATCAACACCGCGGCGGCCGGCGGGAACGCGGCGCTGCTCGCGGGGGGCACCCACTGATGGACAGCACCATCGCCTTCATCGGTGGCGGCAACATGGCCACCGCGCTCATCGGCGGGCTCGTCGCGAGCGGCGCCGACCCGCGCTCGATCCATGTCGTCGAACCCTTCGCGCCGCAGCGCGAGCGGCTGTGGGCCGAGCACCGCGTGTTCGCCACGCCGGTGGCCGACAGCGCCGTCGCGAAGGCGGCGCTGGTGGTGTGGGCCGTCAAGCCGCAGGTGTTCACGGAGGCCGCCACCGCGTGCGGCCCGGCCCTGTCGGAGGCGCTGCACCTCAGCGTGATGGCGGGGGTGCGCAGCGACACGATCGCGCGCGCCACCGGCAGCGAACGCGTGGTGCGCGCGATGCCGAACACGCCCGCCTTGATCGGCCAGGGCATCGCGGGCCTGTTCGCCCGCGACGCGGTGTCCGCGGCCGATCGCGCGCGCGTCGAGGACGTGTTGCGCCCCACCGGCGCGACGTCGTGGGTCGCCACGGAGGCGGACCTCGACGCCGTCACCGCGCTCTCGGGCTCGGGCCCCGCCTACGTGTTCTACCTGCTGGAGGCGATGATGTCCGCCGGCACGTCGATGGGCCTCCCCGCCGACCAGGCCCGCGCGCTCGCCCTCGCCACCCTGTCGGGCACCGCCGAGATGGCGCGCCGCTCGACCGAGGCGCCGGAGTTGCTGCGCGCGCAGGTGACGTCCAGGGGCGGCACCACCGCCGCCGCCATCGAGACGCTCGACCGGCATGCGGTCAAGGCGTCGTTCGTCGAGGCGATGAGAAACGCGCGACAGCGCGCGGAGGAACTCGGCGCAGGGTGAGCCGCCGCGGCGTCAGGGCGCCGGCGCGCTGGCGGCTTCCCGCTCCGACAGCGGTGCCGTGGAGGGACGGGTGTCGGTCGCCATGATGGTCTGGAGGGTCGACCCGCCCGCCGCCGCGCAGGACACGGGGGCCTGCAGCCACTTGATCGCCACCCCGTGCACCACCGGGCGAACCACGCGCCACGGGAAGAAGCCGAAGCGCTGCGCGCCGTCGTACTCGATGACCGCGTCGGCGCCGAGGCGCTTCGCCCGTGCCGCGAACGCGGGGAGGATGTCCCAGATCTTCCCGTAGGTGTTCTTGCCCACCTTGATGGGGCGGATCACGGTGTACGTGCCGGGCGCGGGCGTCATCGCGATGAAGCAGAAGTCGGCCAGCTCGGGTGGCGCCGGCGGCGCGACCCGCGTGCGCGACGACGCGGCGGGGGCGTCGTCGGTGTCGATCTCGTCCGCCGGTTCGTCCGCGGCGAAGGCGGCCTGCGCGAAGCAGAGCAGCAGGGTGGCGCAGAGGACGCGTGACGTCATGGTGAAGGTCCGTTCGTTGTTCTGTGTCGGGCGGCTTGGAAACTCCCTGTGCCGCAGCCGTGGAGCGTAACGGCACGCGACACCCGCCCGCGGATCGCCGGCCCCCGAACTCCAAGCACCATTTCACACCCGCCGTCACCCCGATGAAAATCGGGGCCCACCGGTTCGAACTGCGCGTCGGGCGGGGGTGGATCCCGACGTCCGTCGGGATGACATGCCCGCCTCAGGCCGCCCGTCCCCCCAGGTACAGCTCGCGCACCTGCGGATCGTCCATCAGCGACTTCGCCTCCCCGGTCAGCGCCACGGCGCCCATCGACAGCACGTAGGCCCGGTCGGAGATGCGCAGCGCCTCCAGCGCGTTCTGCTCCACCATCAGCACCGTCACGTGTTCCTTGGCGCGGATGTCCATCACCGCCTGGAACACCTCCAGCAGCATCTTGGGCGACAGGCCGGCCGACGGTTCGTCGAGCAGCAGCAGCTTCGGACGGGCCATGAGCGCACGCGCCAGCGCGAGGATCTGGCGTTCGCCGCCCGAGAGCGACGCGGCCGGCGCGCTCAGCTTTCGCATCAGCACCGGGTACAGCGTGCACAGTTCGTCGAGGCGTTGCGCGACGTCGGCGTCGCGCTGGAAATGCCCGCCCACCTGCAGGTTCTCGCGCACGCTCAAGGCGCTGAACACGTTGTCGGTCTGCGGCACGAAGCCGAGGCCGAGCTTCTGGATCTTCGTGTGCACGGGCACCTGGCCCACGTCCGCGCCCTGGAGCACGATGCGGCCGAGGCGCGGCTTCAGGAAACCCGCGATGGTCTTGAGCAGCGTGGACTTGCCGCAGCCGTTCGGGCCGAGCAGCGTGACGATCTCGGCCGCGTTCGCGTGCAGCGTCATGCCACGGAGGATGTCGACGTCCGGCGTGTAGCCGGCCGTCACGTTGTCGATCTGGATCATGCGGGGACTTTCTCGGATTCGGCGGCGGCGCGGCCGCCGCCCAGGTAGGCCTGCAGCACGCGTTCGTTGGACGACAGCTCGTCGGGCCGGCAGCTGGCGACGATGTGGCCGCGGTCGAGCACGATGCAGCGCGAGCACACCTCGCGGATGAAGTGCATGTCGTGCTCGACGATCACGATCGTCATGCCCTGCGCGTTCAGGCGCTTGAGCGCCTGGACGATGTCGTTGCGCAGGTTCGGGTGCACGCCGGCGGTGGGTTCGTCGAGCATCAGCAGGCGTGGCTTGCCCATCAGCGCGCACACGATGCCGAGCAGCTTCTTCTGGCCGCCGGACAGCGCCGACGACGGCAGGTCGCGCACCGGGGTCAGCAGGAACTCCTTCAGCAGCGCGTCGGCTTCCACGCGCGCGCGGACCTCGGCGTCGCGCGCCCCGCGGGTGCCGAGCAGCGTGTCGAGGAAACCGTGGTGCGCGGTGGCCGCGGCCATCGCGACCTCGATCACCGACATCTTCGTGGGCATCGACGGCAGCTGGAACGTGCGGCCGAGCGCGCGGTCGACGATGCGGTGCGCGGGCAGGCGGTCGATGCGCCGGTCCTCGAACCGCACCTCGCCCTGGTCGATGCGCTCGAAGCCGGTGACGAGGTTCAGCAGCGTGCTCTTGCCCGAGCCGTTGGGCCCGAGCAGGCCCACGATCTCGCCGGGTTCGACCTGGAAGGAGACGTCCTCGAGGACGCGGTTGCCGCCGAAGGCCTTGGCCACCGAACGGACCTGGAGGAGCGGAGCGGAAACGGCGGTCATGCGGGAATCTTGCGGAGTTTTTCGGGGATGAGGCCCTCGCTGCGCCACAGCAGGCATGCGAGGAGGATCAGGCCGATGAGGCCCAGGCGCAGCGCGCCGGCGAGGTCGGAGCCGAAGCCGAAGAAGTCCTTCGCGAAGGGCACGGCGCTGTAGGCGGCCTGCACGAGCAGCACGCCGACCAGCACGCCGGCGGTGTTGCCCAGGCCGCCGATCATCACCATCGTCCAGATCAGGAAGGTCTCGGACGCCACCATGTAGTCGGGGCCCGCGAAGCTCATGTAGTGCGCGTAGAGCGACCCGGCGAGCGCGGTGACCGCGGCGCCGGCCATGATGGCGCGGGTCTTGAGCGACTTCAGGTCGTAGCCCATGCACGCGGCGAGCTGCGGCTCCTCGCGCATCAGGCGCAGCGCGCGGCCGAAGCGGCCGTTCGCCACGCGGCGCAGCGCCAGCGCGGCCACCGCGACGACGGCCAGCACCAGCGCCAGGAAGGCCACGGCGTTCCACGGGCGCGGCAGCCCGTCGAACAGCGACGGGATCGCGCTGATGCCCTGGGCGCCACCCGTGAGCCAGCCTTCGTTGGTGGCGACGGTGCGCAGGATCTCGGCGATCGCGAGTGTCGCGATGCCCCAGTAGTCGGAGCCGAGCTGGCGGCCCAGGCGGGCCACGGCCCAGCCGAGCGCCATCGCGAGGCCCACGCCCACGAGCGCGCCGGTCCAGCCGGAGCCCCCGGCCTGGATCACGATGCCGGTGGCGTACGCGCCGAGGCCCGCGAACGCGATGTGCCCGAAGTTGAGCAGGCCCGACCAGCCGGCCTGCAGGTTGAGGCCGAGCGCCATCAGCGCGTAGATGCCCGCGATGGTGAAGGAGGAGATGAGGAAATCAGACACGGCGCACCTGGCGGTCGAAGAGGCCGTACGGCTTGAACAGCAGGGCCAGCAGGAGGATCAGGAAGGAGGCGGCGCCGATGTAGGCCACCGGCAGGAAGGCCACGGGCTTGCCGAACAGGAAGCCGAAGTTGAGGTTCGTCACGACGGTCTCCGTCAGCGCGATCAGCAGGCCGCCGGCCACCGCGCCCAGCGGGTTGCCGAGGCCGCCCAGGATCGCGGCGGCGAACACGGGCAACAGCAGGTCGTGCCCGAGGTTCAGGTGGGCGCCGGTGGACAGCGCCAGCATGCTGCCGCCGAGGCCCGCGACGGCGCCGCTGCCGAAGTTGACGACGCGCGTGATGCGCTCGGCGTTGAGCCCCGACGCATCGGCCAGCGCGCGGTTCGACGCCAGCGCGCGCATGGCGCGGCCGGCGCGGGTGAAGAACAGCAGCAGCGAGAACCCCACGAGCAGGAGCCCCGTGGTGCCCACGGTGAGCAGCTGGGTGGTGGTGATGCGGGCGTCGGCGAACTCGTGCGGCGCCGACAGCGGCAGGTCGAACATGCGCGGGAACGACCCCGCGACACCCTGCAGCGCCGCGACGATGAGCATCGCGACCGCGAGCGACCCGATCATCGCGATGGCCGGCCCCGACCGCAGCAGGCGGCGGAACACGAGCAGGTGCATCGCCAGCGTGAACAGGCCGGTGACGGCGCACGACAGCAGGATGGCCCCGACCAGCGGCACGCCGGCGGCACGGAGGAAGAAGGTGAGGTAAGCCCCGAGCATCGCGTACTGCACGTGCGCGATGTTCGGGAACTTGACCAGGCCGTAGACCATGCTCAGGCCCAGCGCGATGAGCGCGAGGTCGGACGCACGCAGGGCCGTGTCGACGAGAAACTGCAGCATTGGGAGGGGGAGGATCGGGAGGGACGGGGGCCGCCGGGAGGTCCCCGGCGGCGGTCTCGCATCAGCGGGGCACGACCTTGCCGTCGTACTTCAGCTTCGCGTACGGCGGGTCGATGCGCTGGCGGTCGGCGTCGAACGTGATCGGGCCGGTCACGCCCACGTAGCCCTTGCCGACCTCCTTCAGCGCGGCCTGCACGGCGGCGGGCTGGGTCGACTTCGCCTTGTTGATGGCGGCGGCCGTCATCATCACGGCGTCGTACGCGTAGCCCGTGTACGAGGTCTTCATGCCTTCCTTGTACTTCGCGGCGAACGCGGCGGCGTAGGCCTTGCCGGCGTCACCGTACACCGAGCCCACTTCCATGCCCAGCTGGCCCTTGGCGATCTCGGCCGGCGTGTCCGACAGGCTCATGCTCAGCAGGATGGCGTACCACGGCGCCTTGCGCAGGCCCAGCTCGAAGGCCTCGCGGTTCAGCACGGCCGACTCCTGGCCGTAGGCGGTGTAGATGTACGCGTCGGGGTTGCTGCGCGACATCTGCTGCAGCTCGCGGCGGTACGTCGACTGGCCGGCGGTGTAGAGCACCTCGGTGACCACCTGGCCGCCGAGCTTCTCGAACTCCTCCTTGAAGCCGTGGGCCACGCCCTGTCCGTAGGCGTTGTTCGGCGCGATCATCGCGACCTTGCGGTAGCCGAGGGCCCACGTGTCGGCGGCGGAGAACCGGTTGCCGAGGTTCTCGAGGCCGATCAGGTTGAACGCGGTGGCGCCCAGGTCCTTGATCTTCACGCTGGTGCTCGCGATGTTGATGTGCGTGACACCTTCCTTCACGAGGTACTGCGCCATCGGCAGCGTGATGCCCGACGAGTACTCGCCGATCACCACCGGCACCTTGTCGACGCTCACGAGCTTGCGCGCGGCGTTCAGCGCGGTGGTGGGGTTGCCGCCCGAGTCCTCGATCACCACGGCGAACTTCCTGCCCAGCACCCCGCCCTGCTCGTTGACCTTGTCGACGGCGAGCCCCACGGCGCGGCGCACGTCCTCGCCCACCGTGGCGTTGGCCCCGGTCAGCGACAGCACGGCTCCCATCTGCACCGTCTCCTGCGCGTGGGCAGCGAACCCGGCACCCGCCAGGGCCATGGCCAGGCTGGCGCCCGGCAGAACGGAACGAATCGAGAACAGCATCAAACACTCCTGAAGTGAAAGCCGGGGCCGGCGGGGCGCTCCGCGAACCGGCACGGGTGTGCATGACGGTCTCGTGAAGCGGGGCCATTGTCCCGGCGCACCCGCAGAACTTTTCACTAAAGATCGTGCGGATTTCAGAGTGTTGAACAGCCGTGCGCGACACCCGCCCCGATGTCGCTTCGGCCTTCAGCGGTTCCTTGGTGACTAACGCTGCGCCACCGGAGGGCGGCGCGCACCAGCGTGGCGCGTTGGTGCGGTACGTGGCCCTTATTTCCCCGCGACGGTCACCCAGCTCCACTCGAGCCAGTTGTCCGCGCGGTGCACGACGGTCACGTTCGAGCGGGCCGCCCACGGGATCACCTGGCGGTGCAGCGGGATGTTGAGCACCTGCTCGTTGTGGCGCTTGAGCGCGGCCTTGATCAGCGCCTCGCGCTTCTTCGGGTCGGCCTCGCGGCTGGACGCGGCGGCGAGTTCGTCGAACTTCTCGTCCTTCACGCCGCCGAAGTTCCACGTGCCGGTGCCCTGGTCGCTCCGGCTGCGCAGCACCGGCGTGAACATCGTCTCGGCGTCGGTGATGGACCCGCCCCAGCCGAGCAGGTACATCGAGGTGTCCTGCTTCTGCAGCTTCGGGAAGTACAGGCTGCGCGGCATCGCGTTCACGCGCACCTTCACCCCGACCTTCGCCCACATCGCGGCGAGCGTCTGGCACAGCTCCTCGTCGTTGATGTAGCGGTTGTTGGGGCAGTCGAGCGTCACGTCGAAGCCGCTGCCGTAGCCGGCCTCGGCCATCAGTTTCTTCGCGGCCTCGAGGTCGTACGGCAGGCGGCGCTCCAGCTCGGGGTCGTTGTACGCGCCGAGCGGCGACGGCGTGATGCCGCCGGTGGGCAGCGACTGGCCGCGCATCAGGCGCGACTTGATGGCCTCGATGTCGATGGCCTGGTACAGCGCGCGGCGCACGCGCACGTCCTTGAACGGGTTCTTTCCCTTCGGGCTGCCGTACAGCAGCTGGTCGCGCTGCTCGTCCATGCCGATGAACAGGATGCGGTTCTCGGGGCCCTCGATGACCTTCACGTCCTTCGACGACTTGAGGCGCTGCACGTCCTGCGGCACCGGGTCGAGCACGAAGTCGACCTCGCCCGAGATCAGGGCCGCGGTGCGCGTGGCGTCGCTGCCGATGGGCGTGTAGACCACCTCCTGCACGTTGCCCTCGAACTTGCCCCACCACGCCGGGTTGCGCTTGTACGTCGTCTTCACGTCGGGCTGGCGCGACACCAGCATGAACGGCCCCGTGCCGTTCGCATGGAACGACGCGTAGTTCTCGGCCTTGCCCTTGAAGTTCGCCGGTTCGGTGGCCTTGTTCTTCTCGGACCAGGCCTTGCTCATGATCTGCACGGCGGTCAGGTGCTGCTCGAAGATCGGGTTGACCTGCGCCTGCTCGAACTCGAGCGTGAGCGCGTCGATCTTCTTCGGCGTGCCAAGGGCCGCGGCGTAGGCGCCGATGTCGGACGTGCCGGCCTTCGCGCGCTGCACCGAGAAGATGACGTCGTCGGCCGTGAACGGCGAGCCGTCGTGGAACTTCACGTTCGGGCGCAGCTTCACGCGCCAGCGCGTGGGCGCAACCTGCTTCCATTCGGTGGCGAGCACGCCCACGAGTTCGAGCTGCTTGCCGCGGTTCACGAGCGTCTCGTAGACCTGCCCGTTCATCTGGTTGGTGAGGGACTCGTTCTGCGAGTGCGGGTCCATCGTCTGCGGATCGCCCTGCGACGACCAGCGCAACGTCTGCGCCGACGCGGCGGCGGCCAACGAGACGAGCAGGCTACCCACGACAAACCCACGGCGCATCATTCGTCTCCTTCAAAAGGGGACGAGTTTAGGGGGCATGGGGCGAGGAAGCTTCTGAGGGATGCGCATGTCCCCATGCCCGTCATCCCGTACATGGACGCCCCTGTTTTGCAAGCACTTTGTTGGCATGGTCTGGCTGGGCAGGAAGAGAGTTGCACCCGTACATTCGGACTTTGAGTTGCGGCCGTGCCGCTGTCCATCATGGGT